>JAEEGG010000489.1_pt1 | contig 130911 bp, 116 predicted proteins | sample 9134161 | NCBI WGS metagenome assembly JAEEGG01 (sample SAMN16246543, study PRJNA631951) | gut metagenome | biome: gut microbiome; feature: rumen; material: CR-attached | host: Bos | place: Iran: Karaj | collected 2018-10
TAGGAGACCTATATAATATAATTCGTGTAGATTCTTGCGTCCCTTCGGTAGCAAGCGACCAGAGGTCGAGCGCGTGTTCGAACCATCTCGCCTTTAGGCGACCCACATAGTATTTCGTGTCATCAGTGTGTTTCGATGTTGCAAATCCCTTACCTTTAGGAGACCTATATAATATAATTCGTGTAGATTCGTGTTCGCACCATCTCGCCTTCAGGCGACCAATAATCCGTTCCATCCGTGTTCGTAATTATCTCGCCTTCAGGCAACCCATATAATAATTCGTGAGATCCGTGTAGATTTCCGTGCAAAACCGCCCAAGTTTCAAAAACTTTTCGTACCTTTGCACCGTGATATTTAAATAGTGTTTATGGAGGACAATATGACAACAATGGCAGCCGAACCTGTTGTGGCTCACCCAATGACATCATATAATGATGTGATGGGCTATTTACATAGTATACACATCACTCCGGAAGTGAAAGCTTCTGTGGGGCGTAGGCTGATTGTTGAAGTCACAGAACCTTACCTTTCTAAGGCATTCGACCGCATAGACCACCTCAGTCAGCTAAAGGATGACTGGGACGGCTATGGAGCTAAAAAGATATCATATTATGTTCTCCGTAACCTGCGTGATGTGTTGCTTATCTCTGACAATGATGACTGGGAGAACTGGATGATTTCCCCAGCCCCTGATGGCACTTTAGGCTTGCAGTCAAAGTGTCACACGTCATCTATCAGCGTAGGTGACGAGAAGTTTTCCTATTACTGTTCGACAGGCGACATGGAGAATTGGGCTGACAATGTCACCTTTACTCCATCTTCCTTTCTTGAAGTAATGCGCAAGATTGTATGATTACAACATCACCTATTGACAACAGCGAGAGTATTGTCCGTATTCTGCACAAAGAGTGGGTCGTAGACGGCCATCTTCAAATTACAGCCTTTGCTCTCCGTCAAGGCGAAAGCTATATTTCTGTAAACCGGCCAGCAATAGATACTTTTCTAAGCGAGGTCTCTGATTTCGTTTCCAAACACTCAGAGTACAAAGATAGCGATGAAGGTCCATTGGCGTATCGTCAAGCTAGTCTTGAGGTATTAGCCGTACGGAATATCAAAGTTGAACTAGGCCAACTGTCAGCAGATGTTTCAGTTGAGGTAGAGCCACGCGATGCACATTACAAATCCCATGCAGGCATTTTCACCAAATACGATGAGAAGAATATCAAAGGAGGGCAGGAATCCGTTCAAGATAAGAACAATTGCCTAATGCCTGTTAGAGCAATCCTTCAGAAAGTACAGCATCAGCTCTTGGCTCTTGCCACATTGGAACGGCATGAGATAACCACCTCCATATAACGCACATTTTCATAGACTTCACATCTGGTCACTCCTTCAGGAGTTGACCCTTTACGTTTTTCAATTATCCGTTCCATCCGTCCGATTCGTGTTCGAACCATCTCGCCTTTAGGCGACCAACATAATATTCGTGTCAATTGTAAGCGGTCATTTTAGACCGTATTGCGTACCTTATATATAATGATTATCTTTGCTGCGTTTTATGCTAAACGTAACAAAGAATGATCAACAAGAAAAAAGAAGGAGGCTTCTATGCCTCAAAAGCAAGACTGTTTCTCAATGAGTATGACGGGATACCTCTGGAGGAGTTCTGCAAGGCAGAGAAAGTCAGCTACAGCAAGATGCTTAACTGTCTTGGCCGTACAAACCACCAATACCATCCGGTCAGCAGGCTAAAGAGTGACAAACCGGCAAAGGGCGCGATTGAGCGAACGCAGATTCATGCTTGCATGAGTTATGCTGATCGTGAGCAGGCCCGTGTGATTCTCAAGGCACCTACACCAGAAAATCCCCATCTTCCATCTTTGGAACTGAAGGAATTGGTGGTAGACATGCCTGCCGGGCAAGAACCAAGCGAAGATGCTCTTTCGCGAGTGACTCTTATAAGCAATCCTAAGCCCGCCAAGGCTCTTCGCTTCATTGAGAATATAAGCATAAGTATAAACGAGCGCATAGGCGTAAGCATCGGCAAATGTGATGTCCCCACGCTCTCTGCATTAATCAGGGAAATGGAGGTGGTCCGATGATAAACCTTTCAGGCAAGTTCAGATATTTTCTCTGTACAGACAATGTCACACTGCGTTTCCGTCATCGTGGACTCAGGGAATACATCAAGGGCAAGCTCCATCGCGACCCCTGCAACGGAGATGTATATATCTTCCTGTCACGCGACCTCAGCAGGCTCAGGGTCTACTATTTCCATCACAATGGAGAGATTCTCACAGAAAAGATCCTGCATGCCAACCGTTTCACTCACCCCATTTTCGTGGATGAAGGGAAGCATGTGTATCACATCTCATGGTCCAGCTTCGTCTACCTCCTTGAAGGTATCATCAGAAAGGAAAAAGACGAGTATTTTGATGAGGAAAACGACGAGGGAAATGATGGATATGAGCCGCAAAAAGCAGTGTGACTTTGTTAGTATTATTTAACGCAACAATCTAATAATTAGATAGTTAAATATTTGCATATATGGAGAAAAATGAGTACCTTTGTAGCATGAACAAGGCAGAGGAACAGCAGTTTGCGATACTCTCATCCAACTACCGGAGTGAGCAGGAAGAGAGGCGCAAGGCCCAGAAGAAAGCAAGTCTTCTGGAGCAGGAGAACTCTGTCCTTAAGTCCAAGAATGAGGACATGCAAAGGCAGCTCAATGAGAAGATGGACGAGGTTGCTGATACCGTCAGGCAGATGGCCCAGTTCATGATGGGCAAGGGTCCTGTCACACTCTCAGACTCCTTAAGGGATGCCATTGTTGCAGGTGTAAGAGAAGAATTCGAAGCGAAACTCCGTGAAGAGCGTGATGCTCATGAAAAGGCGATTCAGTCCTTAAAGGATCAGTTTGCCATAATGCTGGCTGCAAAGGATAATGAGATTGCAGCTTTAAAGGCTATGGACGGTGAAGGTCAAGGCGATGCCCATGGTACAGCAGGTCCGGAGCATCCCATCCCCGGCGGCATGACCCCTGAAGACCGTATCAAGCAATTGGAGCAGCAGAAGAACAAATGCGCCATAGATGCATACGGCCAGGGCACTGAATCCGAGAAATACAATCATGGGTGCCAGAATCCTGTTAAAGCAGACGATCTCGACCTGGAAGGAACCGATGTTCCTGATGAGCGTCTTGTAGAGATTGCCATGAAGGTGAGGGAGGACATCAAGCAGCGCAAGAATATGCTGGGAGTGAAAAAGCCTCGTAATATCCAGCCTTTAGAGGATGCTGCTCTAAAGGACAAGGACAGTCAGATAATCCTTACTCCCGAGGGCGTCCCCGATGATGCAGAGGAACTTGCCCCTGAAATCTCTACCCGTTACATTTGGGTGGAAGGTCATTTTAGGTGCAGGCTGGTTGTCCGGAGGAAATTCAAGGATCCACGTGGGAAATACTATGAGGCAAGACTCCCTGAGAGATACAGGAATCCGATGGGACGGACGGAAGCCACAGAGTCCGTTATTGCCCTGGTCTATACGTTGCATGGTGAGCAAAGGATGACGGATTCTGAAATAGTTACATTCCTTAAAAGCAGGGGACTCAACTTCAGTGAGGGTGCTGTCAAGAACTGGATAAAGAAGGCGGCAGACATACTGGCGCCTCTTGATGACCCGACGCAAGAAGAGATACTGGCGACAGGCAATGATCATGTTGACGAGTCCGGCATAGAGGTTTGTGACCAACGCCTTCCAAATAAGGGTGAGCAGGAGGAGGGTGTGGAGAAGGACAAGCACTATTTTGACAGGTGGATGTTCTGTCATCATGCTGATAGTATAAAGCTTACTCAGTTTGTGTTCTTTGAACGTGGTCGCAGGACCAGGAAGGCAGTGGAGGCCTACCTCTCGAAAGCGAAGAAGCGCCTCTTTGTTAACAGTGACGGATGTCCTATATACAAGTGCTACGATGTCACTGTCGATGAACTTGAGAAGTGCTCTGAGGTGGCAGACATAATCATCAGGGTGTCTTGTCTCGTACATATGCGCAGACCTTTCTTCAAACTGAAAGACTGCTCGCAGGATGCTGTTGACATAGTGCATTTAGCAGATGAGGCCTTCCATCGGGACAAGCTGATAAAGTCAACTTACAAGGATGACTTCGATAAGATCGCGCGGGAGCGAGTCCTGCAGATAGGCCCGATACTGCAGAGTATCAAAGATAAGCTCGACATACTTGAAAAGGAGCTTGACCCGGAGAAAGAACCCGAACTGGTCAAGGCTGTGAAGTATGCCCTGAGGGAATATCCCTGTCTGCTGCATTGTCTGAAGAACGGCGCATTGGATTTCTCCAACAATAGCGTCGAGAGAGAAATACGTAGACTGGCGAAGTATCGTAATAACAGTTTCTTCGTCGGTAGCCCAGATGGAGGAGTCCGGCTTGCCAGGACACTGACAATCTTTTCAAACTGCAAGGCATACAACATAGACCCTTATAAGTATCTTTGTGACGTATTCCGTCGTATCAAGAATACAGCCAAGGATGAGTTGGTGAACTTAGTGGCCCATAAGTGGCAGCCCCAATTGGCTCCTGCCATCTATTAAACCCGAACTGAAATTTTAATGTTTACTAAAAGATGGTTGTTATAGGCCTTAACGGGTCTAAAGTGACCGATTACGGTAGGCGAGCTCCGCTCGGGAATGGGGTAGGGGTGGGGTGTTGACCGCCCGTAGGCTGAAAGGCAACGGTTAGGCTCCCTCTGTACGGGAATGGGGTAGGGGTGGGGTGTTGACTGCCCTATGTGTATTGTCTGTCCTAGCGTTTCTTCAAGTCAGTGTTAAATATAGTGATAATCTGTTAGATTCGTGTTAACGGCGCCAGCCAACGGAAGCCAATAGCTACCTTTGCCCGCAATCGAACAAATTAAATCACTCACCCCATGACAAACACCGACCACACCCTCCGCGCCGAACGAATCCTTCTGGCCACCAAGGTCCTCGACATCCTCACCAAGGCCCTCGACCTCCTCGCCGCCGACGCCCCCGCCGCATCCATCGACACCCCGCAGGAACCCCAACCTGCCCCCGCCGCCCCTCACAACACCCCGCAGGAGCCAGCCCCTCACAGCGCCCCACAGGAGCCAGCCCCTCACGACACCCCACAGGATCCAGTCCCTCACAACGCCCCACAAGAGCGCCAGCCCGACACCTAACGCGCTGACTCCATCCGCTTCAACGAGCAGTACCTCCGCGACCACTACGACCTTCGCTACAACACCATGCTGAAGACCACCGAGTTCCGTCCCCGAAGCGCCGCCGCCACCGTTCCCGAGGGCACAGGGAGCACAGAAGTCACAACCGCCCCCCACTCCCATAATACTCCGGGCTTGCCAGGTAATTACCCCCCTCCCTCACAGGGAGGGGATGGGGGTGGGTCTTCTGCGGGGTCTTCTTCTGGGTCTTCCCTCTGGCGCCCCATCACCGACCGCGACCTCAACGCCCTGACCGTAGGGCAGCTCCTTGCCGGAGGCCAGAGCTGGACCTACGGCATGCGCCTCTGCATCGACTCCACCCGTGTGGAAAGCTTCAACCCCGTCACCGACTACCTCGGCAGCCTCCCCGCCTGGGACGGCCGTCGCGACTACATCGCCGACCTCGCCGCCCGCGTGCCCACGCACTACAAGGAGTGGCCGCAGCTGTTCCGCCGCTGGTTCCTCGCCATGGTGGCGCAGGCCCGCGGCATGAGTCCCGACCACGGCAACAGCCTCGTGCCCCTGCTCATCGGAGTCCAGGGCACCGGCAAGAGCACCTTCTGCAAGATGCTCCTGCCCCGCAGCCTGCGCCAGTACTACATGGACGACATCAAGATGGACAACGCCGAGCAGGTGGAGCGCGTGTTGGGGCGTATGTGGCTGGTGAACATCGACGAGTACGACTCTAAGACGCAGCGCGAGCAGTCGAAGATCAAGCGCCTCCTCACCGAGCGCGACGTGCAGGTGCGCCGCCCGCGCTCCGACCAGTACGTGCTGACGCCGCGCGTCTGCTCCTTCATCGCCACCACCAACGACGACCGTCCGCTCAGCGACCCCACCGGCAGCCGCCGCTACCTCTGCGTGGAGCTCAGCGGTGCCATCGACACCACGACGCCCGTCCCTCACGACCAGCTCTTCGCCCAGGCGCTCTACGAGCTGGAGCACGGCGCCCCCTTCTTCCTCACCCGCGAGGAGGAGGCCATGATGGAGGCGCACAACGAGCAGTACTGTCGCCACCGCGTGTTGGAGAACGCCGTGCGCAGCATCCTTGAGCCCGCCCCCGTGAGCCGCGACACGCTGCAGTCCTCCTCCGACATCGAGGACCTCCTCTCCGCCGTTCTCCGTCCGCAGGACATGCCCACTCCTAAGCAGCTCGTGGCTGCCCTCCGTTCCGCCGGCTTCCGCTCCGGTGCTCAGCAGGGCAAACACGGCTGGTATGTCCGTCGCCGCCCATCTGATGCCGCCGCAGCCTGAGTAGGGGCATGGTGGTCGCAGACCAGTATTATTCGTGTGATTCTTGCGTCCCTTCGGTAGCAAGCGAAAGGCTACGGGTAGGCGAGCTTGCTCGGGAATAAGGCAACGGGTAGGCGCTTCAGCGGGAATCCAGAGGTCGAGCGCGTGAAGATTAGTGATCGTAAACATCTCGCAAGCGAAAGGCAACGGGTAGGCGCTTCAGCGGGAATCAAGGTCGAGCGCGTGATTGCAAAAAGAACTATTCGTGGTATATAGTGACAGCATAATATGAAGAACAAAAACAGATTTCTCAATTCTTTCCTTCTTACATTTGCCATCATCCTACTTACATCAGGATGTGCCAACTACAAGCACATCCCCTACTTCCAGAACGCGGCCGAGTATGATGGTACAGGCAAAGGACATCTTTTTGACATGAAGATCATGCCAAAGGACGAGCTCGTCATCTTTGTTTACTCTAGTAGCAATCCTGCTGGCGTGGCGCAATTCAATTTTGTGGAGCCTTCAAGCATAGCTGACAGAAGGAATACTGGGACAAGAATAACTGTAAGAGAGAGAAACTACCGTCGTCACACCTACTTAGTAGATAACGACGGCAACATCGAGTTTCCTGTTATAGGTAACATCCATCTTGCAGGACTAACCATTGAGCAGGCCAACGCCACCATCCTGGAGAAGATCGCTCCGTATATCAAAGACAAAAAAGACTGCATTGTCAACACACTCATTGAGAACTACGAAATCAGCGTACTGGGTGAAGTAAAACATCCGAATACGTTCACTATTGACCGCAACAAATGCACGGTTTTAGAAGCATTGGCCATGGCGGGCGACATGACCATCTACGGCAAGCGCGATAACGTAAAGCTATTGCGTGAGTTGCCCAACGGCGAATATGAGATACATGAGTTGGACTTGCGTGATGCCAACCTCCTCGACTCACCTTATTATTATATGCAGCAGCGAGATGTGCTTTACGTCGAGCCCAACGAGGCGATGGCACAAAATGCAAGTATTGGACGCACTCGCCAGTTGTGGGTAAGAGGCATTCAAATTACCATCAGTCTTGGATCTTTGCTTTATCGAGTACTAAATAATTAGAACAATATGGGGCGGGTAACCCGCAGGTCTCTCATAAAGATAAATAAGGTTCCGCTCGAACTTGCTTCGCTTGCTACCATCGGGGCGCAAGAATAACAGCGGTCCAGCCCCTTTTCTAGGATATCACCATCATTACTATGGATAATAGAATAATAACAGTCACCTCTCCGCTGCTGCCTAACCTCGACGAATTCAATGAGATGCTGAAAGAGATCTGGGCAAGCAAGTGGATTACCAATAATGGTAGTTTCCATCAACAACTGGAAAAGGCACTTGCAGAATACCTGAAGGTGCCTTACATCAGTCTGTTTACCAATGGCACTCTGCCATTATTGACAGCTTTACAGGCGTTACGCATAACAGGCGAAGTCATAACCACCCCTTATAGCTTTGTGGCCACTACTCATAGCATCTGGTGGAACGGATGCCGCCCAGTATTTGTAGATATTGAGGAAGAAACGTGCGGAATTGACCCCAATAAAATAGAGGCCGCTATCACTCCCAAGACCACAGCCATCATGCCAGTCCATTGCTACGGAAAGCCAGTTAAGATGAAGCAGATTCAGGAGATAGCTGATAAGTATGGACTAAAAGTAATCTATGATGCCGCTCATGCATTTGGCGTAGAGGTTGACGGCGAAAGCGTTTTGAACGCTGGTGATATGAGTACGCTTAGCTTCCATGCCACAAAAGTGTACAACACCCTCGAAGGCGGAGCATTAATCATGCACGATGAGCAGACCAAGAAGCGCATTGACTATCTGAAGAACTTTGGCTTTGCAGGAGAGACAGAAGTCGTTGCTCCCGGTATCAATAGCAAGATGGATGAAGTACGCTGTGCTTATGGATTACTGAACTTGAAACAGGTGGATGAAGCTATTGCAAATCGTCAGAAAGTAGCTCAACGCTACCGTGAAGCTTTACGCAATGTACCAGGTGTTCGCTTCTTTGATGATATGCCGGGTGTACGACACAATTACAGCTATTTCCCTATATTTGTGAATGCAGGTGAGTATGGTACCACGCGTGATGAACTCTATTTTAAGATGCGTGAACAGGGTGTTTTAGGCAGAAGATACTTCTATCCGCTTATCAGTACATTTAGTACATATCGCAGTCTGCCAAGCGCAACAACTGCTAATCTGCCTGTGGCAACACGACTGGCAAATGAGGTAATTTGTCTTCCAATGCATCACGAATTATGCGATAAAGAATTAGAAAAAATAGTTAACATAATTGCCAACAAATAGCAAATGAAAAATTTGATTATAATAGGTGCTCGAGGTTGGGGTCGCGAAGTATACTATACCTTCACAAAAACAGCGCCTTATCTCACGGGTGAGATTAAAGTGAAGGGATTTCTTGATGACAAGTCTGACGCTTTGGATGGCCTTGAAGGTGAATGGCCTCCTATTATAGGATCTGTTGAGACATATGAACTTCAGGATGAAGATGTTTTTTTTTGTGCTATGGGCGATTCTCATTGGCGTAAGCATTATGCGGAGATAATCGAAAATAAAGGAGGTGAGTTTATACCCATTATTCATGCTACTGCCAAAATAAACCAGACTGCTAAGGTGGGGGCTGGTTCCATAGTGACAGCGTATAGTATCATCTCTGCCAATGTAAATATAGGACGACATGTCATGATTCAGAGTTTCACCGACATCGGTCATGATGCAGTAATCGATGATTACGCTTCTATTGGTGCATATGTGTTCCTTGGTGGATATGCCTCTGTGGGAGAGATGTCTACAATGTACACAAAGTCCAGCATAATACCCCATAAAGGCATCGGTAAAAATTGCGTTGTAGGCTTTGGTAGTGTTGTGATGAGAAATGTAAAAGATGGTTATCATGTTCTTGGCAATCCTGCAAAGAAAATAGAATTATAGTTGCTATTATTAATTAATAATTTTTGTACAATGAAAACATTAGATGAATTCGTAGCTCTTTTTGCAGAGCAGTTTGATGACACCGACGCAAGTGAAATCAACGCAACAACAGTATTCCATGACCTAGATGAGTGGTCTTCACTCATTGGTCTGAGTGTTATCGCTATGGTTGACGAGGAATTCGACGTAGCCCTAAAAGGTGATGATGTAAAGAACTCGGTGACTGTAGAAGATTTGTATAACAAAGTTAATGCTAAACTCTAATGGCATTTGTTGAATTTAAGAACGTAAGGATCGCCGGTATCAGTGCCGGCGTTCCTAAGCGTGTTGCAAGCAATCTGCACCCGGCTGGAGACGATATTATATCGAGTGAGTATACTCCTGAGGCCTTTGTGGAGACTACTGGTGTGCTCGAACGTCATGTTTCAGATACTCTGACAACTTCTGATTTATGCTATGCTGCAGCAGAAAAGCTGATAGCAGACTTAGACTGGAATAAAGCAGAGATTGAAGCAATCATTTTCGTGTCACAGACGGCAGACTACATTCTGCCTGCAACAGCATGCATCCTTCAAGATCGTCTTGGTTTGAGCAAGGAGTGTTATGCCGAAGATATAGCCTTGGGATGCTCTGGATGGGTCTATGGTCTGAGTAATGTGGTATCTCTTCTTGCTGCAGGTACAATAAAAAAAGCGCTGCTATTAGCAGGTGATGCCAAGAAACGAGCTAATGGAGCAAAAGATCCGCTTTTTGGTTATGCTGGTACTGCTACTGCTGTAGAATATTCAGAAGGAGCTGAGGGCTTTAAGTTCCATTTCGGAACAGACGGAAGCGGCTTTGATGCTATCATTATTCCTGACGGAGGAAGTCGTAACCAAGTGTCTGAAGATACGTTTGTCCCCGAGGATGTGGAGGGAAAGATGCAACATCGTATGCAAACCCGCATGAAGGGAATGGATGTGTTCTCGTTTGGTATTACCACAGCTCCTAAATCTGTCAAAAAACTAGGGGAACATTTTGGCTTTGACTATCTGTCTTATGATTATTTCGTGTTCCATCAGGCAAATATGAAGATGAACAATCAGATAGTAAAGAAACTGAAGCTGGATCCAGATAAGGTACCTTCATGCATGTATCATTTTGGTAATACATCGTCTGCAAGTATTCCCTTGACTATCGTCTCTCAATTGAAAGGTAAAATTGAGGATAAACCGACCAAATTTGTTTGTTGCGGTTTTGGCGTAGGTCTTTCGTGGGGTACAGTAGCTTTTGAAACGAACGGTATCGTAATCTCTAATATCGTCGAGGTTGGCGATGATGAAATTGGTGAGAAGTATGTCGTATAATCCATTTTCGCTTAAGGACAAGAATATACTTGTAACAGGTGCTTCTTCTGGCATCGGTCGTACAACGGCCATAGAGTGTTCCAAACTCGGTGCAAAGGTTGTTGTAACAGGGAGGAGCATTGAGAGGTTACAGGAAACCTATTCGCAGTTAGAAGGTGAAGGTCATTCCCAATATTTAGCAGAATTAACAAGCCAGGAAGACCTGGAAAACCTCGTTAAACAAGTTCCGACTCTTGATGGTGTAGTCCTTTGTGCAGGTTCTGGAGTAATAAAACCATTCATATATAGTACACGTGAACAATTTGATAAGGTTTTTAACATAAACTTTTTCTCTCAAGTAGAATTATTACGATTGCTTGTGAAGAAGAAACTCCTGGCAAAGCCGTCATCGGTAGTATTTGTTTCCTCTGTAGGAGGAGTTTATAGTTTTGATCCCGGTAATGGCGTTTATGGTGCTTCCAAGGCTGCATTGAGCTCAACAATGAAATTCTGTGCATTAGAGTTAGCACCAAAGAAGATAAGAGTGAATAGTGTAAACCCAGGTATGGTGCATACCAAACTTATCAACCCGAACACTATTACAGAAGAACAGTTTAAGTCGGACATGGAGAATTATCCGCTGGGAAGATACGGTGAAACTTCAGATGTAGCTTATGGTATTGTGTATCTACTTTCAGACGCTTCATCTTGGGTAACGGGACACACGCTTGTGATAGATGGCGGACTCACCATTTAAGAACAAATTTGACAATTCCATCTTAGGCACACAATAGGTCTGAGATGCAAAAAAAAATAATATGTCGTATAATCCATTTTCATTAAAAGGTAAAACAATTCTCATAACAGGAGCTTCTTCTGGTATAGGCAGGGCTACTGCCGTTGAGTGTTCCAGAATGGGTGCACAGTTGTTCCTGACAGGCAGAAATGAGCAGCGTCTTATAGAGACAATGGAATTGCTTGACGGCAAAGATCATTCATATATACCTGCAGATCTGACTGAAGATAACGATATGCAGCATCTGATAGCATCACTACCGCCTTTGGACGGACTAGTAAATAATGCAGGTATTCAGAAGTATATGCCCACTCAATTCATTACAGAAGAAGACCTGTTGCGCATATTAAAAACCAACACCATTGCTCCGATTCTCCTAACCAGGACACTGGTGAAAAAGAAAAAGATGAAGAATCCATCAAGTGTTGTTTTTACTTCTTCAATTGCAGGGAATTTCAAATGTTCTCCTGGCAACGCCATGTATTCGACATCAAAGGGTGCAATCTCTGGTTTTATGCGTAATTCGGCCATTGACTTAGCTGCTAAAGGAATTCGTTGTAATGCAGTGAATCCTGGGATGATAGTAACACCTATTATGACAGAGAACTCTGCACTGACCGAGGAACAATGGGAAGAGAATAGAAAGTTGTATCCTTTGAAGAGGTTTGGAAAACCGGAAGATGTCGCATTTGCAATTATATATCTTTTGTCAGATGCGTCCTCGTGGGTTACAGGTTCTTCTCTGATTATTGATGGCGGTAGAATCTTGTAGCAGTAGTTTATTTGTTATGGCAGAATTATCAATTAAAAACGTTTCGATTCGCGGGATTTCTGCATGTGTCCCTCAGAACACAGAAGAGAACTTGGATCTACAAGTTTTCAAGGAAGGAGAGGCTGCACGTGTTATAGCTCAGACAGGTATAGAAAGGAAGCATAAAGTAAAAGGTTATGGTATTACAGCTTCAGACCTCTGTGAAAAGGCATTTGAAAGACTGCTTGAAGAATTACATTGGGATAGGGCTGAAATAGACTTACTTGCCTTTGTGACGCTTACCCCTGACTATTTGGAACCACCCACTGGGAATGTCCTGCATGGCAGGCTCGGACTGTCTGAAGATTGCATGGTGGTTGACTTAACACAGGGCTGTCCAGGTTGGATTAACGGTTTGGCCACAGTCTCTTCTTTAGTCAGTCATGGAACTATCAAAAAGGCAGTCCTTTTAAATGGCGATACTGCAACATTAATGCGTTCGCCAATGGATAAGGAATCACTGCCTTTATTTGGTGATGCAGGCGTGGCAACAGCATTGGAGTATTGTGAGGAAGCGCCAGCTCTTGAATTCAACTTCGGTTCCAGAGGAAAAGACTGGGAGGCAATATCACGACATGCTGGTGGATTTCGTAATCCTATAGTAGAAGATTCACTGAAGTTCAAGAACTATGGAGAACACATTGAGAGACGTGATATTGATGCAGTCATGGACGGAATGGGAGTTTTCGCTTTCGGTATTTCCACTGCACCTAAGTCTGTGGTATCTCTTTGTGAGAAATTTAACATAAATCTGGACAATGTCGATTATTTCCTGATGCATCAGGCAAATAAGTACTTGAATGAGAAAATCAGGAAAAAACTAAAAGTAGATCCAGACAAAACCCCATATAGCCTAAAGGATTATGGCAATACTAGCGGGGCTTCAATTCCTGTAACAATTGTTACACAGTGTAACCATGAATTTGCATCAAAGGAGCTTGATGTTGTAGCTTGTGCTTTTGGCGTTGGCTTGGCATGGGGTAGTTTGCACTTTAAAACCAATCGAATTGTCTGTCCAAATGTGATTTATTATGAATAATACAGAAAGATACGATAAGGTATTCTGTGAAGTCATGCAGGTCGACGCAAGTCAACTGTCGGGGCTTAGTTTTAAGGAGTCGGATTATTGGGATTCAGTAGGGCACATGACCCTTGTTGCTGCTTTGGAGGATGAGTTTGACATCATGCTTGAAACAGAGGACATGATGAGCATTAAGACATACGAGGGCGGCAAAGACATCTTAAAGAAATATAATATACAATTATAGTCTCTGATGAAAACGGAATTGTTCGACTTTTCTGGTTTTCTGTCAAACACTGCGTTGGTGACAGACCAAGGCGAGACACTCACCTATGGTCAGCTTCAGGAGAAAGCGGATCTTGTCAAGCAATATCTGCAGAAAGGCAAATTAGCATTCTGCCTCTGTTCTAACACCGTAGCCTCTATTTTGGGCTATGTGTCGCTGGTTCAGGAGGGCGTTGCTACACTGTTGTTAGACGCAGAGAAAGACAAGGAGCTGATTGGAAATCTGCTGAGAATATACAAGCCGAATTATGTCTGGGCACCAGAGGGGAATGTTTTTGGCAAGGTTCTTGTAAGTGATGGTGGGTATGTGTTATATGGCTATTCGGGAACTGAAATATCCATTCATTATGATTTGGCATTACTGTTGACTACGTCAGGAAGTACTGGAAGCCCTAAACTGGTGAGGCTGACGCAGAGGAATCTTGTCAGCAATGCGGAGTCAATAGCCGAGTATCTGCATATCACCCCCAGTGAACGCCCGGTCACCACTCTTCCGATGTACTATTCATTCGGAATGTCTGTCATTAACAGCCATTTCATAATGGGAGCTACTCTGTTGCTGACACAAAAGACTGTCCTCGAGAAAGAATTCTGGGATTTCGTTAGAAATGAGCGTGCAACCTCAATTGCCGGTGTCCCTTACACATACGAGATGTTGAAACGATTGCGCTTCTTCCGTATGGAATTGCCTGAATTGAAAACAATGATACAGGCGGGAGGTAAACTGAATGCGGCAATTGCCAAGGAATACATTGAATTTGCAAAAGCCACTAGTAAGAAGTTCATCGTGATGTACGGACAGACTGAGGCAGCACCGCGAATGAGCTATCTCCCATTTGAACATGCTCTGGATAAGTATGCAAGTATAGGTGTCGCCATTCCAGGAGGAAAGTTTAGCTTGCGAGATGCGAACAATCAAGAAATTACAATGCCTGATACTGATGGCGAGTTAACGTATGAAGGTCAGAATGTCTGCATGGGCTATGCAGAGTGCATTGAGGATTTGGCAAAGGGTGATGAAAATTGTGGAGTACTGCATACCGGTGATGTCGCAAGGCGTGATGCAGATGGCTACTACTATATAACAGGCCGAATGAAGCGTTTTGTAAAGGTATGGGGTAATCGCGTTAATCTTGATGCCATTGAGCAAATGATAAAGCCTATAACTCCTGACTGCGCTTGTATAGGTATTGATGATAATATTACCATTTTCATTACAAACGTAACATATTCTGATATTATCAAGAACTTCTTGGCGGAGAAAACAAAATTAAATGCACGTGCATTTACAGTTAAGATAATTTCCGAAATTCCCCATAAAGTATCGGGAAAGGTGGATTATTCTAAACTCGCGTAGTTTCGCTGGCAAGCGAGAACAAAAAGAAAAGAAATAATAAAACGATGTTCAACTTAGAAAAGTTTATAGCGGATAGTGTGACGTTCCGTCCTGTCAGCATGTTTGCTCCAGATATAGAGGCAAACAAAGAGAAGCTCACTCAGGAAATTAGGGGTAAGAAGGTGTGTGTAATTGGTGGTGCAGGAAGTATTGGTTCCAGCTTCATCAAGGCGGTGTTGCGGTTTGAGCCTGCATCAGTGGTTGTGGTTGACCTGAATGAGAACGGGCTGGCCGAGCTTGTGCGTGACGTGCGTAGTACATACGGGCTGTATGTGCCTGACGAGTTCAGATGCTACACGCTGAACTTTGCAGACCCCATCTTCGAAAGAATTTTCCGTGAGGAGAAGGGATTTGATATTGTCGCCAATTTCTCAGCGCACAAGCATGTGCGTTCGGAGAAGGACCGCTATAGCGTGCAGGCACTGATAGAGAACAACGACATCAAGGCGAAGAAGTTGATGGATTTGTTGACTGTCTATCCTCCAAAGCATTTTTTCTGTGTTTCTACGGATAAGGCAGCTAATCCCGTGAACATTATGGGAGCCTCAAAACGCATCATGGAGGACTTGGTGATGGCTTATAACAAATTCTTCAAGGTGACTACTGCTCGCTTTGCGAATGTGGCGTTTAGCAACGGTTCATTACCTGATGGTTGGATACATCGTATGCAGAAACGACAGCCGCTGGCTGCTCCCAGCGATGTGAAGCGCTATTTTGTTAGTCCAGAGGAGTCTGGTCAGATTTGTATGTTGGCTTGTATCCTTGGTAATGGTGGGGAAGTGTTCTTTCCCAAACTGGGTGAAGACCAAATGCTAACGTTCAGCAGTATCTGCGATGACTTTATTAAAGCAAATGGCTTTGAAAAAGATTCCTGTTCCACGGATGCCGAAGCTAAACAGAAAGCCGCTAAGATGAAAGATGATAATTGTCAATTGTCCATTGTCAATTCACAATTGCCAAAGTATCCTACCGTTTACTTTGGCTCCGATACTACTGGCGAAAAGGCATATGAGGAGTTCTATGTGCCTGGGGAGAAGATTGACATGCAGCGATTCGCTGCCCTTGGGGTAGTCTGCCAGACCACTCGTCACGAAATGGCTGAGGTGAATGGATTCTTTGATAAACTGGAAGGTATCTTCCAGAAGGAGGACTTCACCAAGGCGCAGGTGGTTGAGGCTATCAAGGAGTTTATCCCGAATTTCGAACACGAGGAAAAAGGCAAGAACCTCGACCAAAAGATGTGAAGTATGAAGGTTCGAGAGGCAAATTTTGAATTGCTCCGAATTACTGCAATGTTTATGATATTGGTTATTCATGCTAATATGATATCACTCCCCAAACCAGTATGTTCGGAACTTTTTTATAATCCATTTCCTGTAATTACCCGATATTTTATTGAGTCATTAGGAATATTTGGCGTAAATATCTTTGTGCTTATTTCGGGCTGGTTTACTATTAAGACCAGGTCGAAAAGTTTTCTCGCCTTTGGCTTTCAGATTCTATATATACTGGGGGGCGTATTTTGTGCCTTTCTCTTATTGGGAAAGACCTCGCTGAGTCCTTCAAATATCTTAGAAATAATAGCATATAACTATAGACACTGGTTTGTAAAGGCATATATTGTATTGATGATTTTGGCTCCCGTTCTGAATACTTATGTGAAGAACGAAACGGAAAAAACTCAGAGATATGTATTGCTTGGTTTCTTTTTGTTTTCAAGTACCTATGGTTGGTTAGGAGGTGCAAGACGTTTCTTTGTGGACGGTTATGGACCGCTATCTTTTATTGGGTTGTATCTATTAGCTTGTTATGTCAAAAACTCTATTGCCAGCAGTACAATACCTAAATATTTGAAGTCTTCATTGACATTTGATAGGAAATATGACTTGTTGATTTTTATGAGCTGTGTATTCATTAATACATTTTTAGGAATTGTGGGACTTTTCTATGACAAAGTTAGCGTATATGGGATTGTCTATGCTTATACCAATCCATTAACAATTATCGGCTCGTTGTATTTGTTATTGTTTTTCTCGAAACTAGAGATTAAACCATTTAAGTGGATATACACCTTGGCTTCTGGTTCGTTTGCTGTGTATTTATTGCATAGTCAGATAGATGTAAGGCCATTGTTCAATCAAATAGTAGGGTATTTATATGCCACTTTTGAAGGTGTAAGTAGTGTTTTTGCAATATTTACTTTTTTGGTTTTAGTTTACATTGTGTCTGTATTCATTGATTTGCCCAGATTGTGGATCTGGAATAAAGTAAGTAAGAAATTTAAAATTATATAATATGATATACAAAAAAGTAATAGACTTTATTCACGACTTATATGGAACAACGGATTTTATTCCTTTGTCAGTTCCTAAGTTTATTGGTAACGAAAAGAAGTACCTTAACGAGTGTATTGATACCACATTCGTTAGTTCTGTAGGTAAGTTTGTTGACCGCTTTGAGGAGGATATGGCTGCGTATACTGGCGCAAAACGTGCTGTTGTATGTGTGAACGGTACCAATGCACTTCACATGAGTTTGATGCTCGTGGGTGTAAAGCGTGATGACGAAGTTCTTACTCAGGCTTTGACTTTCATTGCCACTTGTAATGCATTGAGTTATATTGGTGCTCATCCCGTGTTCATTGATGTGGATAAGAGTACAATGGGCCTTTCTCCAGATGCCATGAAGGAATGGTTACAGAAGAATGCGGAAGTTCGCAAGAACACCCGCATCAATGAACTGGATAAGTGCCATGACTTCGCTTTCCAAGAGGATGAATATGCCTATAACAAGAACACTGGCCGCAGAATCAAAGCCTGCGTACCCATGCATACTTTTGGGCATCCAGTACGTATTGAGGAGATAGCTGCACTCTGTAAGGAATGGCATATCGAATTGGTTGAGGATGCTGCAGAGAGCATTGGATCCAAGTACAAAGGCCAGCATACAGGTACTTTTGGTAAGATTGGTGCTATCAGTTTCAATGGCAACAAGACTATCACCACAGGAGGTGGTGGAATGATGCTTTTCAATGATGAAGAGTTAGGCGCTTACGCCAAACATATTACCACTCAGGCAAAGATTCCTCACCGTTGGGAGTTCCGTCACGACCACATTGGCTATAACTACCGTATGCCTAATATCAATGCGGCTCTTGGGTGTGCACAATTGGAGAACCTTGATGCCTATGTGGCTGACAAACGTTCTACAGCTGCTGCATACGCAGATTACTTCAAGAATGTGGATGGCATTGAATTCTTCACTGAACCAGAGAATAGTTTCTCTAACTACTGGCTCAATGTGGTAATCCTGCCAGACCATGACAAGCAGTTAGAATTTTTGCAAGAGACCAATGACAATGGTGTGATGACTCGCCCAATCTGGGAATTAATGAATCGTTTGCCTATGTTTGAGAATTGTGAGAATGACGGATTGAAGAACACTATCTTCTTTGCTGATCGTGTGGTAAACATACCTAGTTCAGTTCGTAGCTTATAATAATATAGAATAATGAAAGATATAGTAATGGTTGGTGGCGGTGGCTTCTGCAAGTCAGTTATTGACGTTGCAGAAGATGCTGGCTATCATATTCTCGGAGTATTAGACTTGCCTGAAGAGGTTGGTAAGGATATCATATCATATAAAGTCATAGGTACTGATGATGACATTCCAAAATATGTGAGTAAAGCATCTTTTGTTATCACAGTAGGCCATATTAAAGATTCTGCTTTAAGAAGAAAAATTTACAAGAAGATTAAAGAAGCAGGTGGTGAGACAGAGACCGTTATAGCTAAAGATGCATACGTTTCTCCATACGCAAAAGTAGGCGAGGGAAGTTTAATAATGCACAAGGCAATGCTTAGTGCTGATGTTGAAGTTGGTGTATGCACCATTATCAACTCTTTGGTTAATGTAAGTCATGATGCAAAGATCGGGAATTTCTGCCATATCTCTACTTGTGCTTCTGTAAACGGTGCTTGTGAGATAGGTGATGATACTTTTGTGGGTAGTCAGACTACAGTTAACCAAGGAGTGAAGATTGTTGGTGGCATAGTCGCTTCCCAGTCATTAGTAAACAAAGACATAACAGAAAAGGGTGTCTATGTTGGATGTCCCGCAAAAATGATAAAACCACTTTAATAACAAAACTGGGTTTTATGCAATATTCTGAAAGAATTCGCAAGAAAATAATAACTGCTGACAAGACAATCATCCAGACAATGAAAGCAATGGATGAGGCCTACACAAAGCTGTTCCTTGTATTTGAGTGTGAGAAGTTCATGGGGATTATTACTAATGGTGACCTCCAGAGGGCGATTATTGCGAACATCCCATTCGATACCACAATAGGAAAGTTAGTGACTCGTGAAGGAAAATTGTTTGCTCATAAAGATGACGACAGGGAGAAGATTAAAGAATGGATGTTATCCAAACGTGCGGAGTTAATGCCAGTTTTAGATAATGAGGGCCATCTTGTAGATGTTATTTTCTGGGACGATATTCTTTCAGAGACATCAAAGCCGGATATGCGTCCTAAGATAGACTTGCCTGTTGTGATTATGGCAGGAGGTAAAGGAACACGCCTGAAGCCAATAACCAATGTAATACCCAAACCACTTGTTCCAATAGGCGACAAGACAATATTGGAGGTTATCATGGATCAGTTTGAAAGCATAGGATGCCATAAGTTCTACATGTCTGTCAACTACAAGGCAGACATGATGAAATATTATCTCAGCCAACTTGACCACATTTATGATATTGAGTTCTTTATGGAGGACAAACCTCTTGGTACAATTGGAAGTGTTAGTCTTCTGAAAGGAAAGATAACCACTCCGTTCTTTGTCTCAAATTGCGACAGCATCAACGAACAGGATTATCGTGACGTTTGGGATTATCATGTGAACAACCATAATGACATGACCATTGTAACCATGGTGAAGAGCTTCCAGATTCCTTACGGTGTCATTGAGACTGGTGAGGATGGATTGATGACAGCCCTGAAAGAGAAACCAGAACAGACGTACCAGGTAAATACTGGTGTTTATATCTTGAATCCAGATTTGATTGATGAGATACCCGAAGGTGAGTTCTTCCATATCACTCATTTGATGGAAAAGGTGCAGGCTCGTGGGGGACGCGTTGGTTGTTTCCCAGTGAGTGAACAGAGTTGGAAAGACATGGGTGAATGGAAGGAATATCTTAAAATGATCAATATTTTATAATGATGGAAAACAAAAATTATAGTATGTTGGTCGTAGGTCTATATTGCGATCCGAGGCATATACAACGTTTCTGTGATAACTTGAAGTTAATAAACCCTTTGGTAGACATAACTATTCTAACGGATGTGCCAGAGGAGCAACAAAAGATGTTGCAGAACAAGACTATTAAGATAGAACAGTATCAGGTGCGACCTGTTAAATGCAAGAATAAAAGATTGAGATACTTTTTGATAGGGTGGAGGCAGCGAAAATTCTTCTCCAAATTCTGCAAAGGGCGTGATTATGATATAGTAAATGTGCATTTCCCTTACCAGTATATGTCAGATGTTATCGGGTCACTGCGGAAGATGTCACGCTATATTGTTGTTTCTCCGTGGGGGAGCGATGTCCTTCGTCGTGACAAATTACAGCTTAAAAGATTGTCAAAGCTGTATAAGGATGCTGACTATGTGACATCATTTACCGATTCGATTGTAGGAAAGAAAATATTGCAGGAGTTCAAAATAGACCCCAAGAAGATGATTGGAAATGCCTTTGGATCGGATTTGGTAGATTTCATAAATCATCATAAGGATACTATCACTGTAGAAGAATCAAAAAAGAGATTTGGCTTGGAGGGAAGATATGTCATTACTTGTGGCTATAATATGTATGAATCACAGCGACACTTGTCAATCGTTAGTGCTATTGATAATGTGAAGAGTAGCTTGCCAGATAATCTGACTTTGCTTTTCCCAATGACATACGGTAATAAGGATGCGTTGTCTGGATATGTAGAAAGCGTAAAGGAAGAGTGTAAGAAAAGGAATCTTTCTGCAGTATTTGTTACCGACTATCTTGAGATGGAGGATTTGTTCAAGTTAAGAATGGCAACAGATATGTTCGTACATGTGCAGACGACAGATGCAAGCTCTGGTTCTGTCAAGGAATACATACTCTGTGATAAGAAAATTGTACATGGTTCATGGATTAAGTATGAGGAGCTGGAAGTGTATAAACCGCTTTTTTATTTCCCTGTAGACAGATTGGAAAATCTGGACGAATCAATTCTGAAAGCTTATAAGTCGGATAAAATAGAAATGTCGCAAGGAGTGATAGGTTTCGTGAAAAGTGCCGGATACGAGAGTAGAATGGCCAAATTAAATGAATTTATTATGTCTACGATTTGAAAGCAAATGAGAATTCATTCTGTAATCGCTTGATTTTCATTACACATGACTTATTTATTATATAGTAATGAATGGCTGATCAAGGCTTAAAAGATAAAACGGTTAAGGGTGTCGGATGGAGTGCAGCGGATGCTTTTTTGGGGCATGGAGTGTCCTTTATAGTAGGCATTGTCTTGGCACGTATTCTGTCTCCAGTAGAGTATGGACTGATAGGAATTGTGCTTATTTTCACCACTGTACTTAATGGCATCGTAGATAGCGGTTTCTCAAATGCACTTATTCGTAAGAAGGATGCTACCGACAAGGATTATAACACAATGTTTATTACAAACATGGCTGCGAGTTTATCACTCTATGTCCTGCTTTGGTTTTGTGCCCCATTAATTTCACAATTCTTTGAGCGTGAGGAACTGACAACTCTTACTCGCGCAACAGGATTGATATTGATATTACAGGGACTGAGCATAACGCAAGTAACCATCCTTACCAAACGCATCGACTTTAAGACAAGAACAAAGGCCTCAATAGTAGCAGCTGTATTCAGTGGTATTGTTGGAATAGGTATGGCTTATTCGGGATTTGGAGTATGGTCGCTTGTGGGCCAGCAGTTGTCTAACAAGTGTTTGCACTCTGTTTGCTTATGGGTTCTCAACCGTTGGCTTCCAAATGGCACTTTCAGCCGTGAAAGTTTTAAATACATGTGGGGGTTTGGATGGAAGATTATGCTATCAGGTTTGCTTGATAGTATATGGGGGCAGTTGTACAGGGTGGTTGTAGGTAAATGTTATAGCCCGACAACATTGGGGCAGTATTCGCGGTCAGGGGAATATGCGAACCTCTTTTCGCAGAGCATTACGGGTATTGTTAGGAGAGTGACATTCCCTGTGTTGGCCGAAGTTCAGGATGACAGTGCAAGAATGGTATCGGCTTACCGCCGTATCATCAAGACGGTGATGCTCGTCACTTGTACTTGTATGATTTCAATGGGAGCTGTTGCCGAGCCTCTTATCTATAGCCTTATCGGTGAGAAATGGCTCGAGGCTGCTACTTTTCTCCCACTGATATGCATCAGCATGTCGTTATATCCCCTTCATGCCATAAATCTGAACATGCTGCAGGTACAGGGCCGTAGCGACATTTTCCTCTATTTGGAGATTATCAAGAAAGTAATCTCTTTTGGGCCGCTATGTATAGGTGTCTTTGTGGGTATCTACTGGATGCTTGTAGGCAGCATTGTGGCAGGCATCATTGCTTTTTTCTTAAACTCTTATTACACAGGCAAGAGACTGAACTACTCATCATGGATGCAGCTGAAGGATGTTGCCCCTTCCTACTTCGTGGCATTTACTGTGGCCTTTTCAGTCTATTTCATCAAGTATCTGCCCCTGTCTTGCTACGCAGTATTAACCATCCAGATAGCAATAGGATTGGCCGTATTCTATACAGTCTGTGAGTCTATAAAACCGTCAGAATATATTGAACTGAAAGGATTGGCACAGACAAATCTGAGAAAGTTAATCCGTAAAAAGTAGAATCAACATATATGATCAATATTGTACACTGTGTTACAGACGAGAAATTTATTAGAACGGTTGTTGATGTGTTCGATTTCCTGGACGACCGTTGCCATAGTGACTATGTATATATTGAGAGCAACAAGACGAAAACATTACGTTATATAGCTGACAATAAGAGCATAGAACACTTGAATATAAAGGAACTGATGCAACGGCTATCCGTCGGTCAGTATGATGTGCTTTTCCTTCACAACTTGTACTCCATGCCGTTGAGATATATCTCGTTCATTCCATCGCAGGTCAAAGTGGTATGGTTAGCATGGGGTTTTGACATATACAGCAGAGTGGGTGCTCGTCCGCTGATAGAGGTATCCAATATCTATCACTCCGAGACAAAGAAATTGAAGAGACCAACGATGTGTGGAATGCTCAAAGAAACAGGTAGGTGGTTCTATCAGAAAGTAATACAGGATAGAGTGATGCGTAAAGCGGTGGCCCGTGCAGACTATTTCTCAGGTGTTATACCAGAGGAATACGATATGATGTGCCATAATTCTTTTTTTCGTGCAAAACCTATAGAATTCCGTTATGACTCACCGCTTTCGAACATTACTTTAGACTTGTTGGACAAGATAGAACCTGTGAAGGGTATGAACATCTTAGTAGGAAACTCTGGTGATCCATCGAATAATCATGCCGACATTTTTAAAAAGCTAGCGCAGGTGGACTTGGGTGATAGGAAGATATTTGTTCCTCTTAGTTATGCTGGTACACCGCGCTATCGTCAGAAGGTGAAAGAACTTGGCGAGCGCCTATGGGGTAATCGCTTTATTGCTCTACAGGACTTTATACCATACACAGAATATTATAAACAGATATCCTCTTGCGGATTCCGCATCTTTGGACATGAGCGTCAGCAGGCTATGGGGAATGTGCGTATAGCTTTTCGCGACGGTTGCAAGGTTTTTCTCTCGGAGACCTCCATCATATACCGCCATCAGACAAAGCTCGGATTGAAAGCATATACCATACAGCATGATATTGAGAACGGGGGATTGCTTGAATTGCCAAGCGATGATGAGGTGTTGAGTAATAAGAAGATTTCATTGGACGATATGCTAACATCGAAACTAGTAGGCACACTGTACAAAATGATATTCACAATTAATAATAATATAAAATAAAGATAGTTGGACAATCCCCAAATTTTGTCTACTTCGGTAAACTCGTGCTTCTGACCATGTGCTTTGATGAATTAGAGTATTAAACTGTGACAAATTTTATAGTACTTTATGATGAGTAAGTCTTATACTTATACGTTTATCATTCCCCACAAGAATTGCCCAGACCTCTTGCAGCGGTGTATAAACAGTATACCTGAACGGGATGATGTGCAAATAATCGTTGTCGATGACAATAGTGATGAAGATAAGAAACCAACTGTTAATAGAAAAGGAGTTGAGGTGATATTATTGGATTTCGAACACGCAAAGGGAGCTGGTAGAGCGAGAAATGTGGGACTTTCACATGCCAATGGAAAGTGGCTACTCTTTGCAGATGCAGATGATTATTATTCGATGACTGTTTTAACCCAATTGCTTGATAAGTACAAAGATGATACACACACAGACTTGGTGTTTTTGAATGCGAATGTATTTGATGAAAATGGCAAAATGCATCCGTTTCAAATAAATACTTTAATAAAGAAATACAAGGAAGGATGCAAAGAGACAGAAACGGAGCTGCGATATAGGGTTTGGACTCCATGGACAAGAATGGTGAAAAAAAATATGATTATTGCCAATAACTTGCATTTTGATGAGATACCTGCGTGCAATGACAAAATGTTCTGTCTTGGCTGTAGTAAATATGCTAATACTATAATTGCTGAAGAAGAAATCGTTTATTATTACTATAAGCCACAAAAAGGCAGTATTACCGACAATCAACGTAATTATATGATGTTAGATGCTTTGTTGGATGTTAGAGGGCGAACAATTGAACTGTATAAAGAGGTGAATTGTCTGCCTCTGCCATCCTTCTTTGAACTAATTTTCTTTACAAATTTCACAAAAGGATTATCATTTAGGAAAGTTTATGGAAAATATAAAGATGCTTTAAATAATTATAATCAGTCAATGATAAAAGATTTGCTGCTCTTTTTAAGAAATAAACTAACAAACTAAGTATAGGGTTGTATCAATGAAAGTTCTTGTTGCTGGAGATTTCTGCCCACAAAAGCGTGTCGCGGATTTGTTCGAACAGCGTGATTATATATCAGTTTTGGGTGATTTGAAACCTATTATACAGCAGGTAGATTATTCGATTGTTAACTTTGAGTGTCCTGTATGTCACGGAGGTGAAAAGCCAACACCTAAATGTGGCCCCAATCTTCAATGTACTGAGAGTGGGATAGAAGCTGTTAAATGGGCAGGATTCGACTGTGTTACTCTTGCCAACAACCATTTTCTGGATTATGGAAAGGATGGTGTAGAGAACACTATCCGCTCTTGTAGAAAATATGGCTTAGACTACGTTGGAGGTGGAATGAGCCTTTATGAAGCATCTCAGATACTCTATAAAGAGATAGAAGGGAAAACCCTTGCAATTATCAATTGTTGTGAACATGAATTCTCAATTGCTACTGATACTACGGCAGGCAGCAATCCTTTGAATCCAATACAACAATATTATGCGATTAAAGAAGCTCGTTCAAAGGCAGACTATGTACTGGTCATTGTTCATGGGGGACATGAGCATTACCAACTGCCAAGTCCACGAATGCAAGAGACTTATCGATTCTTTGTTGACGCTGGGGCAGATGCGGTAATCAATCATCACCAACATTGCTATAGTGGTTATGAAATTTATAAGGGTAAACCGATTTTCTATGGTTTGGGCAACTTCTGCTTTGACTGGAAAAACAGAGAAGAAAAGTGGTATTGGGGAATCATGGTTGAACTAACTTTTGATGGAGATAATGTTCAACATCGTATCATGCCTTACTCTCAATGCCTACATGGGCCTATTGTTCTTCCTGTCGAATTGGAGAAGGTGGAAAAAAGCATCAAAGAACTGAACAGTATCATTAATGACCGATTGCTATTAGGTGATGCTACTACAAATTATTATCATGAGAATATGCGTGATAGCAATTTGATGCTTGAGCCAATATCAAATCGGTATATACGTGCGCTGCAAAGCCGGCATTTCCTGCCTAAATATCATTTTGGCCGGAAGTATTTGCTGCGGTTATATAATTTTCTGATGTGTGAGGCTCATCGGGATAAAATATATTATTTCTTGAAAAGGAATATAGAAACATCACCAAATAATGAAAAATAAGGCGAGCTCATTATTTAACATCTGTACTTTATTTGTTTTGTTGTGGGGCCTCTATGGTTTCCATTGGTATGATACCGCAAAAGGAACAACGATTGATGCATTATCAAATGTGTTCCTTGGTATCAATATGGCCATCTGCATTGTATGCATCATACAATTAAACCGAAGGGTGCTGCCGTCATTCTTTCACGGTGTCACTGTCTTGTTGTTGACTTTTATTTTGTATGGAGTGTTTTACATCGTTAGTAGTGATGTTCATTACTTGGGTGGTCATACAGTCAACAAAGCTTCTTATCTTATAGGAATATTGCGCTCATATCTTCCCCTTTATGCTTTCTACTATTTTACGCTGAAAGGATATATCCACAAAAAGAACATTACGTTTTATTTCGTCATTCTTTTTGTTTTCAGCTTGTTATATAATATTTTCTTTTCGCGTTATTGGGTTGCCATAGGATACGATGAGGGCTTTACCAACAACCTCGGATATGTTTTTGTTTCTTTTTTCCCATTTGTTTTCCTGTTTAAAAACAAACCAGTTCTTCAATATATTCTGTTAGCGATAATAGTTGGGCTTACAATCAATTCCATGAAAAGAGGTGCCATCTTTATCTCTTTCATATTATTGTTGTGGTTTTTATATGCAAATATGGCGCATGTAAAATCATCCAAACGCACTGCAGTATTGTTCCTGTCGGTTGTTTTGTTGGCAGTTGGTTTTATGTTTATAAATAATCTGTATGAATCAAGCTCTTTTTTGCAGAGACGTATGGAACTAACCATGGAAGGTAATAGTAGTGGTAGGGATGTGCTCTATTCAACACTATTAAATCATTTTTGGAATGAATCAAACTGGTTACAACAATTATTTGGTTCAGGCCCCAATTCAACTTTGTATATAATTGGGAAGGAAGCTCATAATGATTGGTTGGAGATATTGACATGTCAAGGGCTGTTTGGCGTTGCTGTATTTGCATTTTTCTGGATAAATGCCTTCAAATATTGGCGACGGATTCCAAAGGGGAATTTATACTATCATATAATAGGAACATTTTTGTTAACTCAATTTGTCAGGACTCTATTTTCCATGTCTTATGCCACCATACCGACTGCAGCTACACTGATTCTAGGATATAGTTTAGCCCTATCCCATTTGCAGATGAAATCAAGAAATAGTCTAAAACGAAAACACCAAGAAAATGAATTACCCAAGAAGATTGCTTCAATTGCTTCCTGACAAATTGTATATTCAGTTGCTTTATTATAAGCATTTCCATCAATTCGTCAATTTCAAAAATCCCGTTTCGTTTAACGAGAAGCTCCAATGGTTGAAAATCAATGATAGGAAGCCGATATACACGACAATTGTGGATAAGCTAAAAATGAAAGATTACCTACGAGAAGTTTTGGGCGAAGATTATACTATTCCGACATTAGCCATTTGGGATAGTCCAAGTGATATAGATTTCGACTCGCTTCCCAATCAGTTCGTCTTGAAATGGAATCATGATTCTGGGAGTATTGTGATATGCAAGGACAAATGTACATTTGATAAAGAAAAAGCTTTGAAGAAACTACATCATGGTGCGAAGTTTAATGGTTTTTGGTATGGCCGTGAATGGCCCTATAAAGATGTGACACCAAAAGTATTTGCGGAACCTTATATGGAAGACGAAGAGACGCATGAATTAAGGGACTATAAGCTGTTTACTTTTGATGGGGAGGTTAAACTGCTATTAATTGCTTCTGATCGGCAAGTACCTGGAGAAGATACTAAGTTTGACTATTTCGATATGGATTTGAATCATTTGGATATTGTTAACCAGCATGCTAATGCGTATATCATTCCTAAACCGCCGAAAACTTTTCCATTGATGAAACAACTTGCAGAACGTATTTCAAAGGGTTTTATCCACTTGCGTGTGGATTTCTATGAGGTGAATGGAAAATTGTATATAGGGGAACTGACATTGTACCATGGTAGTGGCTTGATGACATTCAGTCCAGAGCGATGGTATAAAACTATGGGAGATTGGATAAAACTCCCAACGGATACTAAAAGAACAAACTAAAATGAAGTACGGGATAATTACTCATTATGGGGTGCTAAACCATGGCGCTGTATTACAGTTAAACGCTTTAATACAGGTCTTGAAAAGTCTAGGAATAGAAGCAAAAGCTCTGCAATTTGAAAAGAACTTTGATTATATACCCAAAGATCAACTTGCGAAATACAAGATAAGCTTAAAATCTATAAAGGTATATCTGAGATTTTTATTAAATAGAGGTTTGAGAAACTTTGTCTTCTTATTTAGGAAGACAAAGATTCTCAACAGATATAAACAAGAAAAGTGTCTTATAGGGAAGTTTTACACGGAATATGAAAAACTTGATGGTGTGGTAATTGGGAGCGATGAGGTTTTCGCTCTCCATTCTGGCCCAACGCCTGTTTTTTTTGGACACGCACTTCCATCTGATAAAGTATTTGCCTATGGAGGAAGTTTTGGACCTACAACATTTGACGATATCCTCAAGCTTCATTGTAGGCCTTTTGTAGAAAGTGGTTTAAGAAGTATGTGCGGTTTGGGAATGAGAGACCAGAATTCAGTTGATATAGGAGAGATACTAACAGGCAAAAGGCCAGACATTGTTTGTGATCCTGTTATTCTCTATGGATACAATAAGGAATTGGAAGGAAAGAATCGACCGATGTCAAGTAATTATATGATAATATATGCATACGACCAGCGAATGAATGATACTGATGAAGTATCAGCTATTCGTAAATATGCTAAAAATCATAGGTTGAAGATTGTTTCTCCCGGGTTCTATCATAGATGGGCAGATAGGAATGTTAACCCATCTCCTGACGAGATACTTAACTGGTTTCAACATGCAGACTATGTGGTAACAGATACTTTTCATGGAGCAGTGATGAGCATAATAACAGGAAGAGAGGTCGCAGTACGGATACGTGACAATGGGAACAAATTAATGAACCTGCTGAGCGAATACAAAATAGCTGAAAGAACGATCAATAATGATTGGAATCTTGATGAATTGTTTTCAAGAAAGATAGATTGGAAATATGTAAATCAACAGATATCACAACGTCGCCACGAGTCGATGCTATTCCTTAAAAGAATGATTGAATTATGAATGTTTCTGATGTCTCTGCCTTTCGGGAATGTACTAGTTGTCAAGTCTGTGCATCAGTATGTAGCAGACAAGCGATAAGTATAGAATTGGATAACGATGGTTTTTATCGACCAATAGTCAATAGTGAACGTTGCATCAACTGTGGATTGTGCACAACCGTGTGTTATAAGTTTGATAAAAATATTCTTGTTACCACAGATAATACTCTGTCGGATAAAAAAATTTACTCAGCATGGGCAAAAGATGATGAAATCCTGGCAAATACTACTTCTGGAGGTCTTGGCGATCTTTTGGCACGTGAATTGATGCATTTGGGCTACCATGTTGTTGGAGTCGTATACAATATACAGAAAGAAATAGCAGAACACAAAATAGCAGAAACGAATAACGAACTTGAAAAGTTTAGAGGTTCAAAATATATTCAAAGCTATACTTTCGATGCATTCAAAGAAGTGTTGGCTCATTGTCGTGAAGAAAAGTACGCTGTTTTCGGTACACCTTGCCAAATCTATGCTCTTCACAAATATACAGCTAAAAAGAACATAAGGAATAATTTGTTTTTAATTGATTTTTATTGTCATGGATGTCCTTCTATGTATGTATGGCATAAATACATTAAATATGCCAAAAGTAAATGTGGACAAGAGGATATTGATAAAGTTCTTTTTCGAAGTAAAGTAAGAGGCTGGGGACAATTCTATGTGTCTTTTTTTTTCAAAGAGAAAATCGTATACTCAAGTTCGCCCAAAGACAATGCTTTTTATGAATTGTTTTTTAGTGATATGTTGCTGAATAAAGCCTGTGAAGACTGCTTGTTGCGTAGCACTTTAGATTATTCGGATATTCGTTTGGGCGATTTTTGGGGGAAGAGATATTTGTGGAATAAAAAAGGTGTATCAGGAGTTAGTGTTGTTTCTGAAAGAGGAAAGGAGATTTTCGAACGTATAAAACAGAATATTGTCTACCAAGAATGTAAGTATTCAGAATTTCTTCCATATCAAAGTTGGGGAAGAACATACCAAAACAACACAAAAAATCGGTTAGCAATTATGACCATTCTTAAAGACCCCACCTTAAATATTGATGATGTAGTCGAAAAATATCACAAGCAGCAAAGTGCAAGAGAACATGTGGTAAGATATACTAAAATTATCTTATCCTATTTGCCTAATTGGATTACTACAATCTTAAAAAAAATACGTTGAAGGTGAGGGAACAAAAATGTCCCGATTGAATACAGATTAAAATAAAAATGCATATTCTTTTTATAACCAATTTGTCTGGCGTAAAATCTCTTGGCCCAAGTTGGAGCGTTCCTGCAAGAATAAAAGCGCAAGAAGGGATTGAAGATGTTCTGTGGGTAAACTGTACAGATGCCTACTTAGAGCATTGGAGCGAGGTAAAGTGTTACCACAACTTGTCGGAGTTTGGAGGTAAGTTGACCTTAAAATCCTTCCCTATTGAATATCAAAAACCAGATATTGTGGTTTTTGAAGACTTTTATTATCCAAACTGCATAAAGTTCCATTTCGAATTATTAAAAAAGAAGATTCCATATATCATTGTACCGCGCGGCGCTTTGACTTCTTTTGCACAGAAGAGTAAATGGTTGAAGAAAAAGGTTGCAAATTTCCTGATGTTTTCACATTTTCTTAAAAAAGCTCTGTGTATACAGTACCTAACTAACGAGGAATATAAGGACTCAACAGACAAGTGGAACAAACGGCATATTATCATACCCAATGGTTTTAAACTTCCGGAAAACTATAGGGAAGTATTTTCAAAAGATCACATTAATGCGGTATTCATCGGTAGACTAAATGCTTATCACAAAGGATTGGATATGCTAATTGATGCATTGAAGATGATTGAGTCACCGCTGAGGCAGCAAAAGTTTAAGGTTACTCTATATGGCGAGCGGAATCGCAACTATGACCAGCTGAAACAGCAAGTTGAAACGAATCGCATAGAGGACATAGTATCGTTTGGTGGAGAAGCATTTGATGAGGATAAAGCAAAAGTCCTTCTCAATGCAGATTTGTTTATAATGACGTCAAGGTTTGAAGGCCTCCCGATGGGATTGTTGGAAGCATTGGCATATGGGATTCCAGTAGTAGTGACCCCAGGGACAAATATGGCCGCTGTTGTTAATGATGCTAATGCTGGGTGGGTGGCGGAGCCAACGGTTAATTCTATTGCCGACACTATTTGGCAGGCAGTAAGATGTCGTGCTGAATATGAGCAGAAAGGAAAAAATGCACGGGTATTGGCTATAAAATATGATTGGAATATACTTGCCCAGACATTTCATAAAGAGGTCGAAAAGTTGATAGACTAAAAGATATGCAAACAGTTTCATTCATAATAGTTGCGCTGAACGCAGAGAGAGCGTTGCCATCTTCATTGTCAAGTCTGTCAATGCAGGACTATCCGCATAATTTGATAGAAGTAATCCTTGTTGATGGTCAGTCGACAGACAAAACGAAACAGCTGATGCTTGACTTTCAGACGAAAGAAACATCCTTTGAAAAAGTATTTGTGCTTGACAATCCCAAGCGTTACTTGGCTTGCGGTTGGAATGTTGCACTGAAGGAAGTGGGAGGCGATGTGGTGCTTAGGGTTGATGCACATACAAAGTTTCCCAAAGACTTCATTTCAAAGAATATGCGACAGATTGCAAGCGGGAAAGATATCTGTGGTGGTAAAGTGTTGAGTGTGCTACAGAAGGACAATTCATGGAACAGAACGCTGCTGTCGGCCGAGAACTCTATGTTTGGTGGCGGTTTTACTTTCTTCCGTCGTGGCGAGACCGCACGCTATACAGATACTCTGGCTTTCGCTGCATACAGGAAAAATGTGTTTGATACTGTTGGCTCATATGATGAGCGGCTGGTGCGCACGGAAGACAATGAGATGCACTACAGAATGAGGAAGGCAGGATTTAAATTCTTTTTCTCACCGGATATTGTTTCTTACAGATTCAATCGTAGTTCGCTGACAGGCCTCCTTCGTCAGAAATATCTAAATGGCTATTGGGTGGGGCTAACACATGCTGTATGTCCGATGGCCTTCTCAATATTCTATCTCGTTCCGTTGCTCTTTATTTTTGCGCTTATTACTGCACTTGTTTTATTGCCTATAGCGACCTGGCCGTTATGGACTTTGGCAATAGCCTACCTGTTGGTGTTATTACTTGCATTGACAGGAGCCATTCAAAAAGAGGGCTTCCGTTGGCCGTTGCTTTTCTTGCCTGCAATAATATTCGCTCTGCATTTATGTTATGGTGTCGGTACAGCCGTCGGTCTTTGTAAGGAGGATATAATAATGAGGGGCAAATATAAGTCATTGACAGGCCGGATGCCGAGTGTCGTTTATTGGATAGTCGAATTAGTCATGCTGCCATTTAAAACGTTTGGCTGGGTATGTAAACTTCTTTGTGGAAGAGAATAGTATCTGAGATTCTATATGCAAGACAAAGGATTAGTGTCAATTATCATGCCCTCGTATAACTGCGGGAGATATGTTGAGGAGAGCATAAGAAGCATACAGGCACAGACGTATCAAAACTGGGAGCTGCTTTTTGTGGAAGACTGTTCACTTGATGACACATTGGCGAGGGTGATGGCATTAAAGGATCATGATTCAAGGATAAATGTCTTTCAGAACATACGACATAGTGGTGCGGCAATTGCAAGGAACACAGCCTTGCGTAATGCACGAGGGAAATGGGTGGCTTTCCTCGATAGTGATGATGTTTGGGAACCAAACAAATTGGAACATCAGATAGAGTTCATGGTGGCTAATAATTACTATTTCTCTTGTCATAACTATATAGAGATAGACGAAGAGTCGAAGGAAACGGGAGTATTTGTCAGCAGCAAGAAACGTATAGGGAAAATGGATATGTATGCTTGCTGCTGGCCAGGATGCCTAACCGTGATGTATGATGCAGATTACGTAGGGTTAATTCAAATAAGTGATATTTGTATGAATAATGATACGGCCATGTGGTTAAAGATTGTTGAGAAGGCGGAGTGCTATCTGCTGGACGAGACATTGGCACGATATAGAAGGAGGAAGGACTCCATTACCCGGAATAATAAGCTTGAGCGAATCACAGGGCATTATCGTTTATTTCACCATGCGCAGAAAAAGGACATGATAACTTCAACATTTTTGATGGTTTTGAACGTGTTTGGAAATGCGTATAAAAAGATGAAATATGTTAAGCATTATGAGGTGTAAAGACAAATGCCAATTGACCTAATTCTTTCATGTTTAAGAGAAAGGAAAGGTATCAATAATAGTCCTTCTTATGCCTAACACTCTGATTGACACATCAAGGCTGTTGTTTACATTGCTTCGCTCATCTTTATGGGGGAATGTTTCTTTAAATAGTATTACTGCTGATCAGTTTCAGTGTGTAATGGCTTTAGCAGATGAGCAGACGGTAGCGGGGTTGGTCTTTGAAGTACTGAACGCTGTGCAGATAGACGGTATGGAAGATAAAATGCCCATCTATGAAGCTGTCGGACTGACGGAACGAATAAAGCAACAGAATAATGTAGTGAATAAAGAGTTGGCGTGGTTTGTGAATAAATGCCAAGATGTTGGATTAGAATGCTTGGTGGTGAAGGGGCAGACCCTGGCTTCCCTCTATCCGAAGCCAAATGTAAGACAATCAGGGGATATTGATTTCCTTACTACCCAGATAGCTCAGACGGCGCTGGTCTTTCCTGATGAGGATTTTCCTAACAAAATGACGGAGAAGGAATTTGCGTTCAGCCATCATGGTATTACATACGAACTCCATTGCAGGCTTATTGATTTTGGCTGTAAGAAACACCAGCAGCAGTGGGCAGAAATGGAGGCGAGAGAATGGTGTCAGAAGTATTCAGTGAAGGTGAATGGGGTGGAGGTTAGAACACTGTCGCCAACAATGAATGCGGCGTATCTATTCGTCCATCTGTTCTTCCACTTGATTCGTGAAGGGGTGTCATTAAGGCAGTTCTGCGACTGGGCGGTGTTCTTGCATGCATACCATGACAAAATTGACCGCCTGCAGCTGACAGAATTCATGAAATGTTTGAATATGCTGAATGGTTACAAAGCCTTTGGAAGTATACTTATTGATGAGTTAGGACTGCCTGAAGAGGAATTCCCGATGGAGATAACGGAGGAGGATAGGCGATGGAAAGAGAAGATTCTCTGTGACGTTTTCAGAGGGGGTAACTTTGGCAAACATAATCATCAGGCGAAGTCGGCATTAGGGTACAAGATGGAGACACTACGATTCGCCATGAGGAATAGCTTCCGTTATTATAAACTCGCCCCATCAGAAATGCGGATGATGATACCCAAGATGATAGGGATTAATGTGAGATTGCTATTTAATTGATGTGTATTGAATATGCACAGATGTGGGGATTTGATGAGGCATGCCGAAATTTCCCAATAGATTTATAAAGACTCTTTTCGTGTGTTCTTTTTATGGATGAAGTAATGCCGAGAGAGGTGAGTAAAATGAAGTCTTCAGAACTGCAACATTTTATCCTGACACGGTTCAACCTTCTTTTATGGGATAAGGCTAAAGACGGACGGAGGGTTAGGACGAAGAAATGGCTGGAACATAGGTTCATGCTGTTTGAGAAGTATTGCTTGCCTGCTGTTAAGAGCCAGACGTGCCAGGATTTTGATTGGATAGTGCTGTTTGACAGTTTGACGCCAGAGCCCTTCAGGTCGAGAATTGCTGAATATCAGAAAGAATGCCCACAATTGATTCCTGTGTTCGTGGAACCTGAGAATGGAAGATATTTTGCGGAGATATTTAGGACGGAAATGGTGAAGCGGCTGTGCGCAAAGAGGGTGGTTTCTACTTATTTGGATAATGACGATGCGCTGAATGTGAGGTTTGTAGAGGATTTGCAGCAGAGGGTTTGTGCTTTGAATGATGGTGTTTTCGTCTTTTATGATGAGGGCTACCAGTATTATACGGAAGATAAATACATGATGCGAATTGTCTACTCCAAAAATCACTTTGTAAGCGTAGTGGAGACGGGGAATCCTGCCACGATGAAAGGTATTTTTGGGTATGGGAGTCACTACTATATCAATAGAATTGAGGGTGCGAAGATGGAGCATATCAAGGGCTTGAGGATGTGGTGTGAGGTGGTGCACGAGAAAAACGTGATGAATGATGCCAAATTCCTGAACTCAAGAATGGTTCGAGATAAAGATTTGCTCAGAAATGAATTTGCAATAGATGAGACAGTTAAGTCTGGACTTGGTTTATACGTATTCGACTTCTTACCAAGGTATGGAAGGTCGCTTGTAAGGAGGGCGAAAGAATATCTGTCAAGGAAGAATTGAAATGAAAGATACAGGATTACATTCAGAACGATAGAACTGACGCAAATACAAAATATTAATCAAATTAGCAGGTAAGATGTTATCACAGAAAGAAATAATGAACAATTGGGATGCAGTAAAAAACTTTTTGTCTCTGTGTGAAATTGAAAACGATAATGGCATCATCACTATGTTCAAAGCTCAAGGTGTTTATATAGATAAAACGCATGGTAAGGCTATTGACATACCGCGGTGTAGTATGTTTTACGGTACTGACAAATACGGTGGGATGTCTCTAACTATTAGTGGTATAGATCCAATTATATATTTTTGTGAAATAAGTACTGCCTTTTGCAAGTTTAAGTATGAAGATGGCCTACTAAGAATATCTGGTAAAGACAGTTGGGGTACAGGCAAAGGGGATTATGAGATACAATTGCATCCTTAATCGATATATTCATCTACCTATTGAAACTACTTAGTATTAAGCAAAGTTTGATTCTTTATATCAAAACATATGGACAATAATTCGTTTGTATTGGGAATGTCTTCGAAACAACAGGATTTTACAAGTATTAGAATCTTGTTGCAAGTATCTATTGAAGAGACGGAATTCACATACAGACAGTATGTGTCAAGGATTGTAAGAGATGCTAAGCTAATCTTACAATCGCCATCCAACATCCTGTCTATAGATAGGGAATTGTTCGATTATTCTGTTTTCCTTAAAGATAGAGGTGCGGACTGGATAGGGCAACTTGATCCTGATGACTTAAAAGTTGATGATATAAAGAAGATGTTAGACATTTTTGAAATGCCATGAATCCTAAATACCTAGAATTAAGTCGCTCTCAACTAACACATGCTTGGAATCGTTCACGCTTTAATCATTATTCAGATAAGCGTAAGCAGCAATTCCATGAGTGCTTAGGTTTATTGTATGAAGAGCTGATGAAGAAAAACTTCTCAGATCCTTCTTATACAAAGGATGAACTGAGATTCTTCCGCAAAGTTTTGGAGTTCTTTAAGGACAGCTTGGCTTTGCTAGACAATAATACGATTTCAAGTGTACCCCATGAACTCATTGAATGTTTGAATACTGCAGCAAGGCAATGGGTTTCTGACTTTGATGACTACATCATTGTTATGGAGGAGGGACCTTATGCAATTATACCACAGGTAGAAGATTTTCGCTTGTTCTATGTCACCTTAAAAGCAAAATTGGGCGTAGAATTCAAATATATACTTCTTCGAGTGAGAATGCCACGACAGTTGGCTAGGGATTACCTTACAAATGTATGCCTATTTCATGAACTTGGCCATTTTGTTGATGCGAAATATAAAATATCAGAGAGGTTAATTTATGATCTTTTTAATATTTGGGTGGGTGGAGAAAGAGTGAAAATTGATCCATGGTTCGTACCATCTGTGCCACCATTCATCGTGTCATCAACGCCAGGAGCACCTGTGACATACATTCCTGCGGGGTATCTTTTGTTTTTCTTGATGGAATACTTCGCTGATTTGTTTGGCGCACAATATGTCGGAGAGAACTATTTGAATTATCTTGAATATAGTTGTGATGACATTAATGCAGACGATCCTCAACATCCTTCCTACGGAAAGAGAAAACTCATGTATGAGGATTTTTGCAAAGGCCCGGATGCAAATGTCGTTTTGAAAATTATTTTTGAAAAGACGTTAGCATTAACAAAACATGGGCTTACCAAAAGATACGTTGAACTAGACAATAGTAATATGTTAGGTCTAGTTCCTACAACTCTGAAAAGTACAGATGAGATGTTGTCTATATTTAAGATGGGGTGGAATGTCTATATGATGGGTGCTAAAGAGTTTGAAAAGGCAAATAACCTTATTCATCCTCTTGGTTTGGATCAAGTTTATACCATCGTGAATAATCTGATAGAAAAATCAATCAGTAATTATCTAATAATAACGGAATGGGAAGCTGCTAAAGGTAAAATATGATAAGGCTATGTTTCTGACAAAAGATGAGATAGAAGGTAGAATCTGCCGAGGCGAGCTGGTAATCAGCCCTTTGCTGGAGAAATCGCAAATCAGTAGTGTATCTGTTGATTTTAGGTTAGGTTGTGATTTCTTGGCTTCTATACAAGGGCGTGACCCATTTATTGACGCATCTATACGTGATGGAAAGACAGGTAATCTAAATAACTTCTTTCAAGAGACACGTAGACAGTTGGGCGATACCTTTATACTTCACCCAAGCCAGACTATATTAGCATCAAGCCTGGAATATTTCAAAATGCCAACAGACCTTATGGCATTGGCAAATATGCGTAGTTCTTATGCGCGATTAGGGCTAAATATACTATCGCGGTTAGAGCCAGGTTATTGTGGTTGCATCAATCTGGAGCTGACGAACACAGGTAAAAATGCAATCAGGTTAACTGTTGGCGCATGCATGTTCCAGATGCATTTCTTAGAGATAAAGAGAGACCAAAGGTATCACGATAGGCCAAGGAAATATCTTTGTCAGGTGAGACCACAGCTGTCAAACCTTCATGGTGATAATGACTTGAACATACTTGAACAAGTGTTTAAAGATAATAATTCATAATCTCTTTGATATAATGACAAGGGACTAAGATGCTCAGAAAGAAATTAAAAGAGAGAAAAACATTAATATGCAATATTATAAATGAATATGAAACTAAGGAATATTCCTTTCTCTCCCCCTGATATGACGGAGGCAGAGGCAAAAGAAGTAAGAGAGGCGATTCTTTCAGGATGGATTACTACCGGTCCACGTACAAAGAAATTGGAACAAGAGATTTCGGAGTATATACATACGGATAAAACAGTATGCTTGAACTCGGCTACGGCTGCGATGGAGATGGTGCTTCATCTTCTGGGCGTAGGGCCTGGGGATGAGGTGATAGTACCGGCTTATACCTATACTGCTACTGCTTCGGTGGTGCAACATGTGGGCGCAAAGATTGTGTTCGTGGACAGCCAGAAAGACTGCGTGGAGATGGACTATGAACAGCTGGAGCAGGCGATTACTGAAAAGACCAAGGTGATTGCACCTGTGGATTTGGCAGGTGTGGTAGCAGATTATGAAAGAGTGAATGAGATTGTAGAACGCAAGAAGGGGCTGTTTAAAGCTAACAATGCGCTGCAGGCAAAGATAGGCAGGATTATTGTTTCTGCAGACTGTGCACACTCGTTTGGCGCATGGAAGATGGTCACGCAGAAAGAACAGAAATTGCAGAAAGTTAAGGCAATGGCTGGGGCCATTGGGGATTTCTCGTCATTCAGCTTCCACGCCGTGAAGAACTTCACAACGGCTGAAGGTGGCGCAATGACATGGAATCTGCCCTTCAGAAACGAGGTTGTACCTACGGATGTGGATTACATGCCTACGGTGCCCAAGAAGGAGGGAGAGACATGGAATGAATTGCTGTATAGACTGTCGCAGTTGTTTAGCCTGCATGGCCAGAACAAGGATGCACTAGCAAAAACTAAACTCGGTGCCTGGGAGTATGACATTATCGGTCCGTGGTATAAGTGCAACATGACGGACATCATGGCTGCACTTGGACTGGTGCAGTTTGAACGTTATTCTGAGATGCTGAAGAGACGGTATGAAATTGTTGAGCGTTATAATGCAGCATTGAAAGATTTGAATGTGGCTGTGCTGAATCACAAAGACGCTGACCATTGCGGAAGTCACCACCTGTACTTAGTAAGGCTGTTGGGTAAAACTCGTGAAGAGACAAACCATGTGATTGAGAAAATGGCTGAAAGAGGCATTGCGACAAACGTTCATTATAAGCCGCTGCCGATGATGACTGCATATAAGGCACTTGGCTTTGATATTGCCAACTATCCTAATGCTTATCATCTGTTTGAGAATGAGGTGACGCTGCCGCTGCATACATGCCTATCTGATGAAGATGTAGAGTATGTAATCAGCAACTTTGTTGATATTATCAAGAGTGCGTGAAGAGGCTGTTTGACATTATAGCGAGCGGATTGGGACTGATTGTGCTCAGTCCGCTATTTATGATTTTGGCCATCTGGATAAAAATGGACTCAAAAGGGCCTGTGTTCTACCGTCAGGTGAGGGTTGGGCGAGGAAACAAGGACTTCCGTATCTTTAAGTTCCGCTCGATGCGGGTTGGCGCTGACAAGGGGAGCCTCGTTACCATCGGTGGTCATGATCCTCGCGTGACACGAAGCGGGTACTTTATCCGTAAGTTCAAGTTCGATGAGTTGCCACAGTTGATTAACGTATTCATTGGTGATATGTCACTGGTAGGCCCTCGCCCGGAGGTACGTCATTACGTGGACTATTGGACTCCCGAACAGATGCATGTGCTGGATGTGCGTCCAGGTATCACTGACCCAGCCTCTATCAAGTTTCGCAATGAGAATGAACTGATGGAGAAAGCGGAGGATCCTGAAAAGTATTACATCGAGGTCATCATGCAGGAGAAGATTAAACTATACTTAGAATATGTTGAGAAACATAGTTTTTTCTACGATTTAGGCTTGATTTTTAAGACTTTCTGGGTGATTGTGTCGGAAAGGTAAACACGAATTTCCAAATTACTCATTAATTGTCGAACACGGATTTCAGGGATGGAACAGATTGTTGAGAGACTGAAAGAACTGATGGAGAACGAGGCACGGAGTTGTTCGATGGACTTCGGCTGCATCACTCCAGAGTATGTAAGCAGGATGTGGGGTGGCCAATACCCCATGGAAGAAATTGACAAGGCACTCAAAGAATTGAGGGCATCATGTTATGAGTTATGAAGATACTCAAAGCCATCTGGCAGTTGACTTTGTCGAATGCCATCACGGCTCGGCAAACTTCAAACAAGTTTGGTTTGCTCTCGCTGCTTTGGCAATTTTGCAGTTACTTATTTTTTCCACAATGGGGACGATCACGGAGAGATGAGTAGTATGAAGATTACGCAAGCAATACTTGATGGCTTGACCGAACAGGCCAAGAACGCTCCCAGATTGAGAATGAATCTTGATTTGAGAAATTCGGATTCTGACAATAGTCAGCGGATGTTGAACGCTATTGAGCCTGGTTCATCCCTGCCAAGAAATGCCAGGGGACAGGTCAGTGGCATCTGCTTAAATTGACACGATAAGCATACTTGAATTGTATTATCTAGCACTGGTATATTTCATGTGATGATGCGTGGCATTAATCATCAGAATATCTTCGAAGAGCCTGAAGACTATTATCAATTCATTGCAACTCTCGATCGTATGCGTGTCCACTATGATGAGGATGGTTCTCCATCAGGTATTAATTGTACCTATTATGCATACTGCCTTATGTCAAACCACTTTCATTTACTGATTCGTGAGCGTGAGGAAAAGGTAGGTGAGACGATTAAGCGCATTGCAGGCTCTTATGTGTATTATTATAACAGGAAGTACGGTCGCGATGGCCATCTGTTCAAAGAACGCTTCAAGTCAGAGCCGGTAAATGACATGTCTTACTTCACTACTTTGCTGCGCTACATTCACCAAAATCCAGTGAAAGCAGGCATCGTTGAACATGTTAGGGAATATGAATTCAGTTCTTGGGGTAAGTATGATGGAAGCGTAGACTCTGTTTTCCAAATTTGCGACACAGCGACAGTATTAAGGCGGAAACCATATGAGCAATTGAATGATTTGATGAATGAGATGTTGCCAGATACTGTTAGGTGTTTAGATATTGAAGATTCATCAAGAAGCAGACCCTCGGACGATCAAGTTTGGCAGATGATTATAGAGATGGTAGGTGTAACGAACAGCAGCGCTTTTCAGGTGCTTGAAGACAAATCAAAGAGGATGGTGTTGAAAGAATTGAAGGACAAAGGAGCATCATACAGACAACTGGAAAGATTGACGGGTGTTGGACGTGGACTGATACAAAAACTGTGATGCCATTGACCTGTCCCCGTGGCATTCTTTCATCTGAATTGGTTGAAGGTTAAAGAAAGACTATTTGGCCATGATTAAAGGAATTCTGGAAGCTGTTTGGCTGTTCTGTAGTTATCTGTTCGTTCCTCAGAGACGAACTAAAAACGATTAAAGCTTATGACTCAGGAAGAAAGATGGACGAGCTTCGCAGAAATCACGAATCTACGGTTTCGTAGATAGACGGTAATATAATTATTTGAAATCTTATAAATACACTATGGAGTTCAAACGTGTACAATATGAAATGAGTCCTTTAGCAGAGGTTATTTTCCAAGTTAGATTTCCTAATATTCTGCGAATCGCTTCGGAAGAACCGAGCGCTTTTCAAGAAATTATCAGGAAAGAGTATCCACTGCTTTCGGTAAATAATAACGAAACGGTTGTGGAAGTTAATGGGCAGAAACAATCGGTTGGTACAACGAAGAATTATCAGTTCGTATCTATTGATGGGCGCAGTAAGGTAAATCTGACGAATTCTTTTATTGCCTATTCTACTCTGAAATATGCAAAATGGGAATTGTTTAAAAAAGAATGTGATAAGGTGATTCAGACTTTCAAAGACATATACCATCCTTCAATTATCCAGCGAGTTGGACTTAGGTATAAAGATGTTATCATTCGCTCAAAGTGGGGATTACGAGATACACCATGGAAAGAACTAATACACGAGAAGTATTTGGGAATACTGGCAGAGGGAGTTGAAGAGAGGGTAAGTAGATATGTTTTGGATTTTGAACACGAGGTTGATGCTCCTGTCTTGGCTCACCGTCATTTTGAGATAATAAGAACACCTCAGAACATGAATGAACTTTCTTTAATGATTGACTGTGATTATTCTGTGAATATGATTATGCCTTATGATGATGTGGCTGAGATATCTGAGAAATTACATGACTGTTCTAGCCTATTCTTGCGAACTGCTATTAAAGAGAAATTACATTTGGCAATGAAACCAAAAGATTTGGTATGACAGATACATATATCAAAACGTCGGAACATAATCAAACACCTGTTGTCACGACTGATGAGCGATACGAAGTGTTCTCTCCTACAATCATAGATCTTGATGACTTTACTGAGGACAATGAGATAGAATATTTTCCTCTTTTTGATTCTCAGAATGATATTTTCAAAGAGTTGCCAGATTATGTATGGGAAAATCAAAGAGCATGTAGATTATTACTTCAATTGGCTTTGGTCTATAAGAAAAAAAGGAATCCATCTTATAGCTATACACCCATACGTGCCGTAAAAGAGGCTGATTTCTTGGTTTTGGAATGGATATTTCAAGATAAACGATTCACATTTTATTTTAGTGAAGTTGAAGATGACAAATATTCAATCTTATTTTTCAATGCGGAGGAGAAAACGTTTGTCAACGCAGTCAAGAAGATTGATCCAGAGCATTACAAAGAAATTGCAGAAGAAGTCTTGTCCTTCATTTCCTAAAATAGCCTCTTGGCGTCAGATTGGGAAAAAGAAAGTTCCAGATAGCTTTTATAGAGGTTTTTCGCATGCAGGATGCTTCTGCCCAGAAGGATATGTGACCTCAGAGGGTTTTATATTCGAGTTAGCAAAGGGTGTTGTGAGAAATGATTCTTTTGAAGAGGCATCAATTAACTGGAATGATGATGAGTATGCTCTCCGCTTACTTTTGCATCAACGGTCGGAAAAGAAAAACGATGTTCAATTTAAATTTGGCTATAGCGAATTGAATTTAGGGGATCTGCTACTTGCTATGAAGCCTTATATGCATCAGAGCCATTTTAGTTATGAAAGAAAACCCATCATGGGAAATCCTTATCATGGGAATCTGTTGATAAAGAAACAAATATCAAATAACGCAAAACGAATGATAAGAGATGCTTTGGCAACAGTGGCGAGTATGAATTATCATAAGCATCCCGATTATCCCAATTTGTAGTGTGTATTTGCAATATGACGCAAGACAAATACGAGGGCAAGAAGAGACTGTAGGAGAGCCATTGAGCACAGTACGGACAAGAAGGACAATTCCAGAGATGAAAAAGAGCAAACTACTCATTCCATACCTTATAGCATTATTGTGTGCTGGCTTTGCATGTACACAGGATGTCTTTGGGGTGGTGATTGATTGGCATGGTTCTTTGTCAATGAAGTTGAACTATGGGTGGTTTACTGTTCTTCTAATTGTGCTTTTAACGATTTGGTGTTGTTATCAGCTAAAGATTAATTGGCGGAAGTATATTTATAGCAGTGCCTTTACTGCAACGTTGGTTTTCTTTGTCGTAACTATTCTGTATTATCGGTTCTTTTGTGAAGGCTATGATTATGTTTCGATTGCATGGAAGGTTACATACGTGGATGTATTGTGGCTATTAGCATCTGCCTTTGTTGTTGAGGCAATCGTTAATAAGTATATGAGAAGTACGATAGCTATAGATGGGGAAAGTACTTTCGTTTTGGATTCTCCAATAGAAACACCGGATGAGGATAAGTTTGATTATTATTCAGAAGCGAAGCATACCGCAATCACCTTGTCGCAACTCCCGAAAAACAAAGCAGTAAGCGTAGCTGTGTTGTCACCCTGGGGTAATGGTAAGACTTCATTTGTAAACCTTATCAAGTATGCTATCAAACATGGTGACAATGGTAATCCTTTATTTGAGAATATAATCATAGAATTCAATCCCAGACAGAGCAGAAACAAATCCTCGATTCAAGAAGATTTCTTTAAAGCGTTGAGAGATACAATTCCTAATGAGTCGAGAGTCAAGAACAAGATAAGCAATTATCTGGAGAATATCGGTATTCAAGACATACATCCCTTAGCAAAAATCTTCACCCGCGTCATAAGGGAAACAAAGGAAAAAGCAGTTAATGAGGTAAACATAGCACTTGACTGTATCGGTAAGAGGCTGATTGTTTTTATTGATGATTTTGACCGACTGACGGATGAAGAAATCATCGAGGTGCTGAAACTGATAGACAATAATGCTGCATTTAGGCACACCATATTTATCACGGCATACGATGAAGGGGCTGTCGCCAATGCGCTGAAGAAATATGAAAGTTCTAAGGGTATTGCCTATATTGACAAGTTCTTTACATTGAGATTCCACCTGCCATTACGTTCTGATGTGAACATCGTAAACGCTATGTATCAATTGCTTCTGAAAAAGATAGATAAGGATGTTGAGTTGTTGCCTATCATGAATAGGAGGTTCAGAATCGTCGCTGAGTGTGTTAGAAACCTTCGCGATGTGAAAAGCTTCTGCAATATGTTCATGATGGACTATGCATTCAATTCGAAGCATGAAATAAACTTTGAGGAATACTTCCTGTTGGAACTGATGAAGTTCAGATATTATGATGATTATTGCAACCTGTTTAAAAAGGTATATGTTGATAATCAAAGCCTATTTCAAGATGCTGATGCCAGGTATACAATAAGAAAAGAATTCTGTAAAGATAAAGAGGGAAATGAGCCGAAAGAAGGGCTGCCTAGGTCAATTTATTTACTGAGGAGTATTTTTGCTGATTACAAATCATTGGATGACTATGGGTACAGCAAAGAGAAGCCGACATACCGCTCAGTGCAATACGTAAGATATTTTGATATGTATTTTACTAATCGGGGGTATGGGCATATACAAGCAGAAAGGCTTGAATCGCTTTATACTATGCAGTCCGATGATGAAATAGATAAGTTTTACAGACAATGTATCCAGCAAAATGCACAGAGTGATATTGTTGATTTCCTGCGATATCAAGACTGGCAAGACATCACTCCAAAGGGATCATTGACAAAAGAAGAGACCTTCAAACAGTTCGTAAGGTTGGTATTTCTGTACTCTGCCGTTACGAATGATGACGATATGTATTTACACTCCCTGCAACTGCAATTAATATATAAGACCAATTTTGAAGAGAAGAGTTATAATGGAATGAAAGAGCAGTCGTATCATGATTATCTAATGAACATCCTTTATCGTGAAGATACGACCTATATTCCTTTAGCCTTCTTGATGAGCATAACACATACGCTTATATCTCCTGAAAGCGATGGAGTTAAGGAAATCAATAATTTTATCCTTAAGAGCGAAGAGGTGAAGAAGAAGAACTTGGAATTGTTCAAGAAGTATATAGGGACACAGCAACAATACACCCCGTATCTTTCCTCTGTTTACAGATTGTGCATAGAACGGATTGAGAACAGTCGTTTGATTATAATGAAAGAGGCGAATGATATTATTAGGGAGTTCCTCTATAAGGACAAAAGTAATGAGTATCTGAATGGATTCCTCATTTTCAACAAGCAGAGTGACTATAATATTATCATTGGCTTCAAAGATTCTTTCTTTAAGCAGATATTTCCAGCGCATGGTGATGATGACTTGTTTGAGAAATATGTGAAAAAGTCTTTGCCCAAGGATAATGAGAATAGGGCAGAAATACTTGCTTATCTGAAAAGATATAGGAAGGCAGGCTCTGACCATTCTGGCTGTTATTATGTAAAAAAGGACAACCCCAATCCGAGTAATATGGAGATTATTGAAGGATTGATTTTTTGAGTCTATCATTAAAGATGAGATCTATGTAGCTTGAAAAATACAGAGACGGATTTTTGCATGGAACGATTTAATTCGCTTGAAAGACGTGGATGAATGTGGCAGAGGTGTGGAGGCCTTGCGTGTGGCTCTTGACAAGGCTCAGATTGAGGCCCATACGTCAGCGATGATGACGTTAGGTCCATCGTTGACACCATCAAGGAAAACATCCTGTAGGCAGTGAATGTCATTGATGACAAGCTGCCATGGCAGTTGCATTTTGAGACAATGGCAATTGAATGTAGGGCAAGAACGGAAAGTACATCCTGCAAAGATGATGAAACTCCTAAATGCCGTCTGGCAGTTCTGCAGTTACCTGCTATGGCCAAGGTGGGGAAGGGCTCCCGTCATCTCCTAACTCCTTTTAAAAAACGGTCATGAATTCGTAGAATATGTTAAGAATCAAGAACCGTTAGAAGATGCTGTAGCAGATGAAATGTAATATGTCAAGAACTTAACATGTTTACTAAGATATGTCAAGCAGGGACTTAAAAGAGCGAAGAGAGACGCGAGAGCAGATGCTCAGTCAGATGGAGCAGAAGCTAAAGGAAATCTATCCAAAAGAGGAAGACGGGTTGTTCTACTATCATACCTCTGAGGAACGGATTGTTCTGTCGCATGCCCTGTTCTGGGTGATGACACAGCCTCAGCTCCTGAAGGGTAAGATTAGAAAGGAAAAGGCCTTCCTCCTGCTTCGACAATATCAAGAAGAGATGCTTGATGCCTTCCTCATGGAGAACGATTATTTCTCAGAGCTATTGGATTATTGCAACATCATATTTGAAACCTTGCCCGTCATTCTGAATGGGATGCATGACTACAGGACAGAAAAGGATGCCCGTAAACTTGCAGCTATTTCAATTGTGGCCGCAGGCTATGGTGGTGACATGCCTGAGGACTTATGTAATGAGCTGCTGGATGACATAGACTATCACAACAACAAGGTGAAATGTCGGAAAATAGAACAGATGCTCCCGAAACTAAATAAGATGGTGGAAGAGGAAATAAAGGCGGGAATAGCTCTTAATTCTTAATTCCTATAATAGGTTAGGGGAATGACGGTAGATGTTGTGTCGCTGAGGGATGTGATGTTAAAGCTTGACATTGCGCATGGTGAGCTGGTGCATAGCATACTGATGCTGCGCTACATACGGCCGGAGATGTTTGAGCAGACGGAGAGGAGAAAGGCTCAGAAATACAAGAAGATGTGCATCAGCTTCTTCAGACAGAGCAGGACGTTGCTCCCGCAAATGGCCGACTATGCGTGTGTGCTGTTGACAAGACTGTGCGAGAACGAGATGGCACGGACAGGGAAGCATACACGGTATGACGAAGCGGAGAGGATGATATGGCGGCTGGCCTTGAGGCGAATAAGAGTGGCTGACAATCGTCCGATGACTGCATGGCTGAACAACATGTACGCTACATGTCTGCCGACGGACAGCCTTCTGGAGACGATGCGGAATATTGCCCCCGTAATAGAACAGACGGCTGGCTGCGTGAACAGGAGAGAGTACTACAAGGCCCTCGGAAACCTGGAGGTTATCTTCCGCGTGTTACACAAGGTCAGACGATGGCATCCTGAGTGGTATGAGGACACGACGCCAAACGGCGGCAGTGGATTGGGAATGATGCTGGACCTGGCAAGGGGTTTTTATTGCAAGATGAGGGCCAAGGAGGACCTTAAAGCATCCTTTGTGGAGGAGATGGACGCAAGGGCCGTGGTGATGAATGCTCAGTACGACAGGATGTTTGGCGACTGGGACGAGACGAGCTTTACGGACATGGTGAAAGGAAAAGGTCTGCAGGAACGGGACTACTCGCAGGTGGAAACGTGGCCTTCGTTTGCTACACTCATAAAGGAAGCTGTCATGAAGACGGATACGCTACGCGACTACCAGCAGGTGATGCTCAACAGACTGGAGGAAGCCTGGAATGGTCATCGGAGCGTGATGGTACAGATGCCGACAGGAACGGGAAAGACGCACCTGATGGCGGCGGTCATCAGAGGCCTCACCACCTCATCTCGCGGGGGAGAAGGGATTGGTCAGGCTTGTGCGCTGATTGTGGTGCATCGCACAGAGTTGATGGAGCAGATTTCAAGGACACTGGATGCGTTCGGGATTGACCATGGGCTGATTGTGGGGGATAAACACGTGGATGATACGAAGAGCATTCAGGTGGCAAGCATTCAGGCACTGTCAAGAAGAGAAATCCCCCTACCTCCACGCCACCCTGACGGGACGCTTGCTTCAGTAAGAAACCATCCGGAAGGGAAGGGGCGTTTTGAGCCGACGCTGGTGATTGTTGACGAGGCACACCATGCGCAGGTAAAGACCTACGGGATGCTGTGGAAGTGGTGGCCACAGGCAAGGTTCCTGGGACTGACGGCCACGCCTTGCCGCCTGAATGGAAAGCCGTTTACCGACCTCTTTGACACACTGCTAGAGTCGTGGAGCATCCGCGAGTTCATTCAGAAGGGATGGCTAAGCGACCTGGACTATTTGTCGGCGCGCTCTGACAGCAGGGCCGTTCAGCAGATTGTACGGCTGGACAAGCGAGGCGCTGACGGCGACTTCCAGACCAAGCAGATGGCCATGGTGCTTGACGTGCCGGAGAGCATCGAGCATCTTTATCGGTCGTACAAGCACTATGCCGACGGAAAGAAGGGCATCGTCTATGCCATTAACCGCAGCCATGCAAAGCATATAGCGGAGTGTTACGAGGAGCATGGGGTGCGCTGTGCGGTGATTGACAGCAAGACGTCGGCAAAGGCTCGGCAAAAGACTTTAGAAGACTATAGGCAACAGACTTTAGATGTCCTGGTCAACGTGGACATCTTCTCAGAGGGTTTCGACTGCCCTGAGGTGGAGTTCATACAGCTGGCACGACCCACGATGTCACTGAGTAAGTATCTGCAGCAGGTGGGACTGGGGATGCGCCTCACGGAGTGCAAGAGGGAAGTGACAATCCTCGACCAAGTGGGTTCATACTTGTTGTTTGGTCTGCCGACGAGTGACCGTAACTGGCTAGGAATGTTCCTGGGCAAGGCGAGTGGAAAGGGAGCCCTGCGGGTACAGAACCAGAAGGAGGGCTGGAGCAAGGTGTCTGAGGAGATGGAAAATTGATGGAATGGAAAAAGGAACAGAATTAAGAGACTATCAGCAGCTGATGCTTCGGAACCTTGACAAGGCTTGGAGGCGGAAGCGTTCCGTGATGGTGCAGATGCCGACAGGAACGGGGAAAACGCACGTGATGGCGGCTGTCGTTCGCGAGTATGCTGACGGCGGCGTGCTCATAGTGGCGCACAGGCGAGAGCTGATAGAGCAGATTTCGCAGACAGTCTCGAGCTTTGGGGTGGGTCATGGCCTGATTGTCAGTGGTCAGGAGATAGACTATACACAGAGGGTTCAGGTGGCAAGCATACAGACGCTGGCACGAAGGATACTGCAACAGAGTGACACGGAGAACACGGATGTTCCTTCTTTGAACAATAGTGGCCATGAATTGAACACGGATTTCTCATTAATAATAATAGATGAGGCACATCATGCGTTGGCAGAGACATACAGGGTGCTGTGGGAGAGGTGGCCGAAGGCGAAGTTCCTCGGGCTGACAGCTACGCCATGCCGCTTGAACAACGCTCCGTTCACCGACCTGTTCCAGACATTGCTACAGTCGTACAGCATACAGGAGTTCATCGACAAGGGCTGGCTGTCGGACTTTGAGTATGTGTCGGCCAGCCCGGACAGCGAAGCACTGAAGCAGGTGCGGATGTTGCGCAAGCGTGGGCCTGACGGCGACTACCAGACGAAAGAGCTGGTGACTGTGATGGACGTGCCTGAGTCGATAGCGCATCTGTACAAGACATACAAGCAGTTTGCCAACGGGAAAAAGGGAATAATATATGCCATCAACCGTGAGCATGCACGGCACATCACGGAGTATTACCGCCAGCAGGGCGTGAGCTGCAGCATGATAGACGGAAAGACCCCGGCGCAGGAGAGGAAACGTCTGGTTGACGGCTACCTCAGCGGAGAGATCAGCGTCCTGACCTCCATAGACTGCTTCTCGGAGGGCTTCGATGCTCCGGAAGTGGAGTTCATACAGCTGGCACGCCCAACACTTTCGCTAAGCAAGTACCTGCAGCAGGTGGGACGCGGCATGCGCATCAGTAAGGGGAAGCCGCACGTGCTGATTCTTGACAATGTGGGGCTTTACCAGACCTTTGGTCTGCCTACGGAGGAAAGGGACTGGAAGAAGACGTTCTATGGCCTGACTTCGGGAAAGGGGGATGCCACAGGCGGGCGCTATGTGGTGGTGGAGGAGAATGGACAGGAGAAGGAGCTGGCCAACCTGGAAATGGTGCGCAACAAGAAAGGGGGGAAGAAACGTGCCGGACTGGAGATCTTCCTGAAGGATGGCCGCTACGGCGTGATGAACAGCGGGAAGGTGACCTGCAAGGCCCGCTTCAAACGGATAGAGCGGCTGAAGGACGACAGCGGATATTTCGCTGCAGGAATATATAATGGCATGTGCTCCGGAAGGGTGATAGAATACTCATCGATTATCGACAGGAAAGGAACAGACCTGAACCTGCGGCTCTTCCGTGACGTGGAGTGGGTGAACGGATATTTCTACAGCAGCTACAAACTGCCCAATTACAAAAAAGGTGACTGGTTCTGGTATAGCTACTGGGACCCGAAGGGCAACTGCTACTATGACGACGACCCGGAGTTCAGGATGCTGGCAGGTGTGGAGGTGGCATACGCAAGCGAGCACTTCGGCCATGACACGCTGTGCCTGAAGCTGAGATACAACACGGGGATGGTGAGCCCTAGGTTCCATCACGACGAGATATTCTATAACCGTTATGTCATAGTGGCGCGCGACTACCTGATAGTGAAGAAAGACCACAACCACTCCTATCAGATCAAGGGCTTCCTGCCTGACAGCGTACTCGTTCAGGAAGAGGGCGGCTACGGCTACCTGCAGTTCTTCACTGATGGCAGGAAAGGGCAGCATTTCGCCACATTGCCCATAGAGACGAAACGCTCCATCTTCCAGGTGCAGATGCTGGGGCTGGAGAGGCCGAGGGAGAGCTGTTAACAGCTTCCTTTTTTTACTGCCCCATAGCATCACGCCAAAAACACGCCAATTTGGGATATATAAAAGAAAACCAAGCTATTGACTTTCAATAGCTTGGCTTTTCTTTTGGTCGGGATTACTGGACTCGAACCAGCGACCTCGCGCCCCCCAGACGTGTGCGCTACCAACTGCGCTAAATCCCGATCCACTGCTAAAACAGCGATTTCTCGTGTTTGCGGGTGCAAAGGTAACCCTTTTTCTTGAATTGACCAAATTTTTTTGAAACTTTTTTTGTCTCTTCCCCAAAAAACTGTATCTTTGCACTTGATTATGAAACAATACAGACTAACAGCACCGACTAAACTGTCGGCCACGGTGAAGTTGCCCGCTTCGAAGAGCGTCTCTAACCGTGCGTTGATTATTTATGCATTAACGGGCGAAGGGGGTATCTTGCCCAGTAACCTGAGCGACTGCGACGACACTTCTGTGGTGATACGCGCACTGCGCGAATGTCCACATGTTATAGACATAGGCGCCGCTGGTACGGCCATGCGTTTTATGACTGCCTATCTGGCTGCTACTGACAGTGGCGAGCATGTGTTGACAGGAACGGAGCGCATGAAGCACCGTCCTATAGGCATACTGGTAGATGCGCTTAGGCACTTGGGTGCCGACATCAGCTATGTAGAGCGCGAGGGATTCCCTCCTTTGCGCATAACAGGCCACCAGTTGAAGGGCGGCGAGCTGGAGATAGAGGGCGATGTGAGTTCACAGTTCATCTCGGCACTGCTACTCACGGGCCCTGTGATGGAGAGAGGACTGACACTGCACCTGCGTGGAGAGATTATCTCACGCCCGTACATAGACCTGACGCTGTGGACCATGCGTGAGTATGGGGCCGATGCCGAGTGGACATCGGGAGATACCATAGAGGTGAAACCGAAAACCTATGTGGCACGCGAGTACTTGATAGAGAATGACTGGAGCGCTGCCAGCTATTGGTATGAGATGGTGGCACTGGCCAAAGACCCCGCTGCTCAGGTGCGCTTGGAGGGCCTAATGGACGGCTCTAAGCAAGGCGACTCCTCCGTGCGCTATCTCTTCAGTCTGCTGGGCGTGAAGACGGCGTTCCTTTCAAAAAGCGAAAACACTCCTACAACGGTAGTACTAAGCAAGAACGGCCACTGCGTGCCGAGCGTGGAGTATGACTTTACCAACTCGCCCGATCTGGCCCAGACGTTTGTGGCTGTGTGTTGCGGACTGGGCGTACCTTTCCGTTTCACAGGGCTGCAGACATTGAAGATAAAGGAGACCGACCGCATAGAAGCCCTGAAGGCGGAGCTTCATAAGCTAGGCTACGACATTGTATCGAAAAACAATAGCGAGCTGTCGTGGAATGGAAACAAAAAGGCTTTGCACAGTGTCCAGACCCCGCCGCTGGCTAGAGAAATCAATACCTACAACGACCATCGTATGGCGCTCGCCTTTGCTCCGCTTTCATTTTGCCACCCAATAGTTATCAACCACCCCAAGGTGGTTACTAAGTCCTATCCGCAGTTCTGGGATGACCTGCGAAAGGCTGGGTTTGGGGTCGTTGACGAACACGTATAACGCGATGGAGTTTGCACTGATATGTATAGGGGCGTTAGTAGCACTGGGAGTAGTGGCTGCGCTGGCATCTATGCTGACGAAAGGAGGTACTGATGCGCCCGTGAACGAAGGGCATGACTGCTCATCGTGTAGCAGCGTGGCCACTGGTGAGTGTAAGATAGGTTGTCTGATGGAAGAGAAAAAGCGGCGTGAAAGCAATAAATAGCCGCTTTTTTAGTTTAAATAATGTATGCGAAGGTTCATCGTGAACATATTGCTGCTTGCCGTCGTGTTGTTGACGGCAGGATGTTCTACGCAGAAGAATACTGCGCGGACACGCTTTTGGCAGTCGTTCACGGCAAAGTACAATACATTTTACAATGGTAAGACAGCCTTTCTAGACGGGCGGTTAGAACAGGAGAAAGGCAATAAGGACGACTTCACAGAGTTGCTGCCTTTGTTTACAGTGGGCAACAAGCAGACGCGCCAGATAGGAAAGGGCAATTTTGACCGGACGGTGGAGAAGATGGAAAAGACCATCAAGCAACACAGCATCAAGGCACGCCCTGAGTGGAAGAAGAGTCGCCGCAAGAAGCCTCGCGACGTGGAGTGGCTGTCGCGCCGTGAGTACAATCCTTTCCTTTGGAAGGCTTGGCTCATGCTGGGGCAGGCACAGTTCTTGAGCGGCAGCTTCGACGAGGCCGCCTCCACTTTCAGCTATATGAGTCGCCTGTATCAGACACAGCCTGAAGTGAACTGCCAGGCACGTGCATGGCTGGCTCGTAGTTATGTACAGCTTGACTGGCTCTATGACGCAGAGGACGTGATACGCAACATGGCACGCGATTCTATACACTATACGGCGCAGACGGCTTGGGACCTGACCTTGGCCGACTATTATCTTCACACAGGCGAGCTGCAGCAGGCACTGCCCCACCTGCGAAAGGCCATCAAACATGAGAACCGCAAGACACAGAAGGCCCGTGAGTGGTTCATCATGGGACAGGCGCAGGCAGCATTAGGTAAGCAACGCGATGCCTACAAGGCATATAGCCATGTGGTGCGCCAAAACCCACCCTATGAGTTGGAGTTCAATGCACGCATTGCCCAGACCGAAGTGATGGCCGCCAGCAACTACAAGAAGATGATAGGACGGCTGAAACGCATGGCAGCCTCTGACAAGAACAAAGACTACCTCGACCAGGTGTACTATGCCATAGGCAATATCTACATGACCCGCAATGATACTGCACATGCCATAGCTGCCTACGAGCAGGGTGCTGAGAAGGCTACGCGCAGCGGCATTGAGAAGGGGGTGCTCCTTCTGCGTCTGGGCGATATCTATTGGGATATGGAGCGTTACAGCGACGCACAGCGCTGCTATGGTCAGGCCATAGGCATGCTCGACAAAGACCGTCCCGGCTACGATGAGCTGGCAGAGCGCTCAAAGGTGCTCGACGAGCTGGTGCCCTATACGGATGCCGTGCATCTGCAGGACTCGCTGCAGCTGTTGGCCCGCATGACGGAGGCAGAGCGGTTGGCTGCCATTGACCGTGTGATAGAGGAACTGAAGAAAAAAGAGAAAGAAGAGGCCGACAAAGCCCGTGAGGCTGAGGTGGCACAAGCATTGCAGCAACAGGGGGCGCAGGGCAATCGCACCGGCCAGACAGGGCGCAACACGCCACAAACGCCTCAGTCCGCACAGAACAAGGACGGACAGTGGTACTTCTACAACCAGATGGCTGTGAACCAAGGTAAACAGACTTTCCAGAAACAGTGGGGCAAGCGTGAGAATGCCGACAACTGGCAGCGTGCCAACCAGACGGTGGTAGGCGCTACTGATGCCCCGGCAAGTCCTGATGACCCAACAAACCAAGAATTATCGGAAGCCCCGGAAGGTGCAGAAACCACAGAAGGCACAGAAACCACGGAAGGCTCAGAAACCCAGCAGGCTCCAGCCGACAGCCTGGCCAATGACCCTCACAACCGCGAATATTATTTGGCGCAGATACCCTTCACTGAAGAGCAGGTGGAGGCCAGTAATCTCATCATCATGGACGGTTTGCATCATGCCGGCGTTATCTTCAAGGATAAACTCGACAACCTGCCACTCTCTGAGAAGCAGTTGGTGCGACTCACTAATCAGTATCCCATCTACGAGCAGATGGATCAGGTTTGGTATCATCTTTTCCTGCTATACTCCAGACGCGGCGACAGTGCCAGGGCCGACAGCTGTCTGGCACATCTGGTGAGCGACTGGCCAGAGAGCGATTTCACCACGCTGCTCAGCGACCCCTATTTCGTAGAGAACGCCCGCTTCGGCGTACACATAGAGGACTCGCTCTACGCTGCCACTTACGATGCCTTCAAGGCCGATCGTCACGACATCATTGCCACCAATGCACAGCTCTCAGCCGAGCGTTTCCCCTTAGGTGCCAACCGGGCCAAGTTCCTGTTCATACATGGCTTGAGCCTGCTCAATCAGGGCGATGCCAAAGGCTGTGTGGAACAGCTTAAGCTTGTGGTGGAGAAATATCCTCAGAGTGAGGTCAGCGAGATGGCCGGTATGATAGTAAAGGGGGTGCAGGAGGGGCGCCAGCTTTATGGCGGCAAGTTCGATCTTGACGACATCTGGAGCCGCCGCGACCTGACGCTCAATACCGACAGTGCCACTGCCGACACCCTCTCAGCCGACCGCGACGTGCCTTTCCTCTTCCTCATCGCCTATCAGCCCGACTCGCTCGCTGCCGCTGTTGGACTGTCGGCAAACCAGGCCGAGAACCAGCTTCTGTATGAAATGGCACGCTTCAACTTTACTAATTTCTTAGTACGCAACTTTGACCTTCAGATAGAGCGCTTGGAGGGCTACAGCCGACTGCTCATAAGCGGGTTCCTCAATTTTGACGAAGCATTGCAATATGCCCGCCAGCTCACGGCTGCGCCTGAGTTGTCTGACTTGCTGCGCAGTTGCCGGACACTTGTCGTCAGTGAGCATAACCTCACGTTGATAGGAAGTCGTTACAGCTTCCGCGACTACGAGGAGTTCTACGAGCAAACGCTCATGCCATTGCCCATCAGCAATGAGGAGCTGCTGCAAATACCTGAGTATATAGAACAAGAGGAAGAAGAAGAGATGCCGGTGGAAGAGCAAGACGACGCACCGCAGCAGCCACAGCAGCGCAGTAACTTTGACTTCGACGACGACTTCTTCTAATGAAAATTTGGTTATGTCAGAATTATTGCCTAACTTTGCGCTCTGATTCATTCGTAAAAAGTAAACCGTAAAAAGCATACTATGGCAAAAGTAAAACCGTTTCGCGGCATCAGGCCGCCAAAAGAGTTAGTTGAAAAGGTAGAGAGTCGCCCCTATGATGTACTCGACAGCGAGGAGGCCCGCCAGGAGGCTGGCGACAACGAGATGAGCCTCTACCACATCATCAAGCCAGAGATAGACTTCCCCGTGGGCACCAGCGAATATGACCCTCGTGTTTACGAGCGGGCAGTGCAGAATTTCCAGAAATTCCAGGACAAGGGCTGGCTTGTGCAGGATGATCGCGAACATTATTATATATATGCGCAGACCATGTATGAGACTGCTCCCACTGGCGCCAAGGTTGGTAAGACCCAGTATGGACTAGTGGTGGCCGCTTGGGTTAATGACTACATGGAGGGACGCATCAAGAAGCATGAGCTGACGCGTCGTGACAAAGAGGAAGACCGTATGAAGCATGTGCGTGTGAACAATGCCAACATTGAGCCGGTGTTCTTTGCATACCCTGACAACAAGGTGCTCAACGAACTGCTCATGCGCTATGCAGCCACTGAGCCAGAGTATGATTTTATAGCTCCTATCGACGGCTTCCGTCATCAGTTCTGGATTATCAGTGACGAGAAAGACATGAAGACCATCACCGATGAGTTTGCCAAGATGCCGTCGCTCTATATTGCTGATGGGCATCACCGGTCGGCAGCAGCGGCACTCGTGGGAGCCGAAAAGCAGCGGCAGAATCCCAACCACACCGGTCAGGAGGAGTACAATTACTTTATGGCCGTGTGCTTCCAAGCCTCGCAGCTTACTATACTCGACTACAATCGTGTGGTGAAAGACCTGAACGGGTTGACCAGCGACGAGTTCCTTGTGAAGCTGAGCGAAGATTTCAATGTGATCAACTGCGGGTCCAACATCTACAAACCGGGCAGTTTGCACGAGTTTTCACTCTATCTTGATGGTAACTGGTACAGCCTGACTGCAAAGCCGGGCACCTTCGATCCTAATGACCCCATCGGTGTGCTTGACGTGGATATTAGCAGTCGCCTAATTCTCGACAAGGTGCTAGCTATCAAGGACCTCCGTTCGTCAGACCGTATTGACTTTGTGGGTGGCCTGCGTGGCCTGGGCGAGTTGAAACGTCGTGTGGACAGTGGCGAGATGCGTGCTGCCCTGGCTCTCTACCCCGTCAGCATGCAGCAAATCATTGACATTGCCGACAGCGGAAAGATAATGCCGCCCAAAGCCACATGGTTTGAGCCGAAGCTACGCTCAGGGCTGGTTATCCACAAATTGTCCTGATTCGGAAAGAAAGACAAATGCCATGTCCGACGAGTATCTGACCATCAGTAGCACCGGCGAAGGATATTACACTGAGAAACGCAGTAAGTTCTTGGCGTGGGCACATCATGTAGAAAACACCGACGAGGTGAAGTCGCTGATAGCTGACTATCGTAAGCGCTATTATGACGCCCGTCATGTGTGTTATGCCTACATGCTAGGGGCAGAGCGTACTGACTATCGGGCCAATGATGACGGAGAGCCGTCGAGCACGGCAGGCAAGCCCATCTTGGGGCAGATTAATGCTGCCGAATTGACCGATGTGCTAGTAGTGGTGGTAAGATACTATGGTGGCGTAAACTTGGGCACCAGCGGTCTTATCGTAGCTTATAGGCAGGCGGCAGCACTGGCCATTGAGAATGCTGAAAAAGAGCTGCGACAGGTGGAGGACATGGTCGACTACACATTCCCCTACGCTATGATGAACGGCGTGATGCGTGTGGTGAAGGATATGGAGCCGCGCATAGTCAGCCAGACTTACGACAACACCTGCCGCATCACCCTTGCCATACGCCGCAGCATGGCTGAACAATTGCGTCAGCGTTTGGCCAAGCTGTCATTTGAAGACAATTAACCCTTAAAAAGAAAGCAATATGAGAAAAATTAGATTCATCCTGATGTCACTCGTAACCGCCACCATCATAGGTTGCGGTACTACATCCATTGTTCCTATTACAGGACGCAAGCAGACGCTCATGGTGAGCGATGGTGAAGTGCTGTCACTCTCAGCACAGCAGTATAAGGAGTTCATGGCTTCAGCAAGGAAGTCGACCAACGCCACAAACACCGCTATGGTGCAGCGCGTGGGACAGCGCTTGGCCAATGCCGTGACTCAGTATCTTAATGCCAATGGCCTGTCTAACGAGGTGAAGAACTTCTCGTGGGAGTTTAATCTGGTGCAGGACAAGCAGGTAAATGCCTGGTGTATGCCTGGCGGAAAGATTGTGGTCTACGAAGGACTTTTACCCGTTACACAAGATGAGGCATCGCTGGCCATCGTTCTTGGACATGAGATAGCTCATGCTGTGGCCAAGCACTCCGCTGAGCAACTCAGCAACAAGATGAAGCAGCAGCAGGGAATACAGCTCGGAAGCATGGTGGCTGGCGCACTTGGTATGGGACAGAACACTCAGTCTATTGTGCAGGCCGTTGTATCGCAGGGATTTAGCTTTGCCAATTTAAAGTATTCACGCGATCATGAGAACGAGGCCGACCACATAGGGCTTATTATAGCAGCCATGGCTGGCTACAACCCGCAGGTGGCTCTCACCTTCTGGCAGCGCATGTCGGCTTCCTCTGGCTCGCAGACGGCTGAGTTTCTTAGCGACCACCCCTCTGATGCCACTCGCATCAAAAATATCCAGGGCTGGATACCCGAAGCACAGAAGTATTACCGAAAGTAATGTGTGCAGGGAAGGGGACATAGCAAGATGGAGAAAGAAGTATACATACTCGCCATAGAGAGTTCGTGCGACGACACCTCGGCAGCAGTGCTTAGAAACAACGTGCTGCTGTCGAATGTCACCGCATCGCAAGCTGTTCACGAGGCTTATGGCGGCGTGGTGCCTGAGTTGGCGTCACGTGCTCACCAGCAGAACATTGTGCCTGTGGTTCATGAGGCTATGAAGCGTGCCGGCGTTACAAAGGAACAGCTGTCGGCACTTGCGTTTACACGTGGGCCTGGTCTCATGGGGTCGCTGCTGGTAGGCGTCAACTTTGCCAAGGGATTGGCACGCTCGTTGGGCATTCCGCTTATTGACGTTAATCATCTGCAGGGACATGTCATGGCACATTTCATTAAAAGTGTTGATTCAACGACCGATAGTCCTCCTTTCCCTTTCCTCTGCCTGCTTGTGTCAGGCGGAAACTCGCAGATAGTGCTCGTGCGCGCATATAATGATATGGAGGTGCTGGGGCAAACGATCGATGATGCTGCCGGCGAGGCCATTGACAAGTGTTCGAAGGTGATGGGGCTGGGCTACCCGGGAGGCCCCATAATCGACCGTTTGGCACGTCAGGGCAACCCTAAAGCCTACCAGTTTGCCGAGCCGCATATCCCTGGACTCAACTACAGTTTCTCAGGGCTGAAGACATCATTCCTATACAGTCTGCGTAAATGGATTGAGGATGATCCAGACTTCATAGAGCACCACAAGGAAGACTTGGCCGCCAGTCTGGAGTGGACGATTGTAGATATATTGATGAAGAAGCTGCGCCTAGCGGTGAAGCAGACTGGTATCAAGCATGTGGCTGTGGCAGGAGGCGTTAGTGCCAACAATGGGCTGCGCAATGCTTTCCATGATCATGCACGGCGCTATGGATGGACCATCTATATTCCTAAGTTCTCCTATACCACCGACAATGCTGCCATGATAGGTGTAGTGGGCTACTACAAGTATCTTGACCATGAGTTCTGCCCCATTGACGCCCCTGCCTTTAGTAAGGTTACTTTCAAATAGTGCGCATGACTTGTGAATCAAAAAAACGTAAATCGTAAATAAAAAAGATGGATTTTGAAGGAAAGATTATCAGCAGGGAGGTGAGCGAACTGCTGTGGGAAAAAGAAAAAACCGTATCCACAGCCGAGAGCTGTACTGGTGGCCGTATAGCCGAGGCCATCATAGCTGTGCCGGGTGCCTCGAAGTATTTCAAGGGAGGCATCATTTGCTACGTGAACGAAGTAAAAGAAAACCTTCTTGACGTAAGCCACGAATTGTTGGAGGAGAAGACCGCAGTATGCGAGGAGGTGGCCATCGCCATGGTGAAAGGAGCCTGCAAGGCGCTGAACACTGACTATGCTGTGGCAGCCACCGGTATTGCCGGTCCTGGCGGCGGCAGCAAGGAGATACCTGTGGGTACCATCTGGCTGGCATGCGGAACGGTTGAGAATGTGGTGACATGCAAACTGGAGGAAGACCATGGGCGTGATGTTAACCTCGCCATGGCAGCCAACAAGGCCATGCAGATGTTGTGCGACTTTCTCAAGGGCGAGGAGTCTCTGACTCCTGTTTCCGAACCGTCTCCCGCTTCATAGCAAGCACGTGGAGCACCGCTCCTGCCAGGATGAGCAGCAGCGGTATGAGGAGCAGCATGTTGACAAATGTCAGGTGCAGCAGATGAAGGGCGGTGAGCAGTGCCACGCCCAGTATCATCAGCCCCATTCCTATGTGTCTTTTCAGCCAATTCATTTTTGGTGTCTTTTGCTAACAGCGTGCAAAAGTAGTGAAAAGTTAGGAGTTAGAAGCTGGGAATAAGGAGTTTTTTCAGGCTTGTTGATTAAAAAAAGTTAAGAGCAGGCGAATAACTACCTTCTCCTAACTTCTAACTCCTATTTTTTTTGTACCTTTGCAGCCGCATTTTGCAAAACAACATTTTTAAACATTTTAAAGAACGTATGAATCAGTACGAAACCGTTTTCATTTTGACTCCCGTTTTGTCTGACGATCAGACAAAGGAAACGGTCGAAAAGTTCAGGAAGGTGCTCACCGACAACGGTGCAGAGATTGTGAACGAAGAGGCCTGGGGACTGAAGAAACTGGCTTACCAGATTGAGAAGAAGACCAGCGGGTTCTATTTCCTGCTGGAGTTCAAGGCTGAGCCAGTAGTTATTAAGACACTGGAGACTGCCTATCGTCGCGACGAGAAGGTGATCCGCTTCCAGACAGTGAAGCTCGACAAGTTTGCCGCCGAGTATGCCGAGAAGCGCCGCAAGAAGTATCAGACTAAAGTAGAGGAGGCTTAAACCATGGCAGAACAATCAGAAATCCGTTACCTTACCGCTCCTTCCATCGACACGAAGAAGAAGAAGTATTGCCGCTTCAAGAAGCTTGGCATCAAGTATGTAGACTACAAGGACCCTGAGTTCCTGAAGAAGTTCCTCAACGAGCAGGGTAAGATTCTGCCCCGTCGCATCACCGGCACTTCGCTGAAGTTCCAGCGCCGCGTGGCTCAGGCCGTGAAGCGTGCACGTCAGATTGCACTGCTGCCTTACGTAACCGACATGATGAAGTAAAACTTTAGGAGGACGCAAGACTATGGAATTGATTTTGAAAGAAGACATTATCGGTCTGGGATACAAGAACGATATAGTGAACGTGAAGTCGGGCTATGGCCGCAACTATCTCATCCCTCAGGGCAAGGCTGTCATCGCTTCTGAGAGTGCTAAGAAAGTGCTGGCCGAGAATCTGAAGCAGCAGGCTCATAAGCTGGCTGCACAGAAGGCTGCTGCCGAGGAGCGCGGAAAGGCTCTGGAGGGTGTTGCACTGTGCGTCGCTGCCAAGGTGAGCATTACTGGCCAGCTCTATGGCTCTGTTAACACTGCTACTGTGGCTGAGGAACTGAAGAAGCTGGGTCACGACATCGACCGTAAGATTATCACTATGCGTGACATCAAGAAGGTGGGCGATTATGTGGCTCTGGTGCATTTCCACAAGGAGGTGACTGTCGAGATTCCCGTCAAGGTGGTTGCTGAGAATGCTGAAGAGATTGCTCCAGCTCCTGTTGTGGAGGAGAAACCCGCAGTAGTGGAAGAGGCTCCCGTTGAGGAGGCTCCTGTTGCTGAGGAAGAAGCTCCCGCAGCTGAATAATACATTGTTAGAAATAACACTCACATCCCACATCCGGAAAATAAGTTCTATTTCGGATGTGGGAGCTTGTTTTTAATAATTTGAAGGTCGGCTTTTCATCAGCAATCTTTTTTATTGAGAACCAACCGTTCGCCGCTATATTAATCAAGCATTTTATTTTGGAAAAAACGAATAAACATTTGGCGTTTCGCTCACTTATTCGTACCTTTGCATCAACATAATTAAGACAGGTGAAATGGCAAAAGAACAATCGGGTTTGCGGGAGCGGCAGCGCACCGATCTTAAGGAGCCACGCCGTTATAAGGTGACCATATACAACGACGATTTCACCACAATGGAGTTTGTGGTGAAGATCCTCAAGGAGGTGTTCTTCAAGAGCGAGGCCGAGGCCGAGGCGCTGATGCTGAAGGTGCACCACTCTGATAAGGCGGTGGTGGGCATCTACAGCTATGACGTGGCGGTGTCGAAAGTGAACAAGGCTCTTAAGATGGCCCGTGCAGAGGACTTCCCGCTGCGTCTTACATACGAACCCGAATAGACAATAGATTATGGCGGAGATAACCCAGACTCAACGCGCAGACAAGATACTAAGCGATGCTCTGAAATGCTGCAAGGATTTCAGACATGAATTCGTAATGCCCGAACATTTGCTCTACGCCCTCTTGGGTAACGATAACTTCCATTCGGCTCTCAGCATCTTCTATCCGCCCGAGGCGCTGGAGCAGCGGTTGGTGGAGCGGTTGCGCAAAACGGAGAGCGTGCCTGGCGAGGACGACTATATACCCGAAGCATCTGTACAGACGGGCAAGGTGTTGGAGATAGCCTGCCAGCAGGTGTACTACAGTAGCGCAAAAGCTATCGACATCACCCATCTTACTATGGGCCTGCTCCATCTGGAAGACTCATGGGCCTGCTATCTCCTGAAGGATGCACTTGGTGACAAGGATAGTAACTTCATGAGCCATCTCATACACTTCGTGGAGACTGAGGATGCCATCTCTAAGTCCACTGCATACGGCGACCCCTATGATGACGACATTTTTGACAATGAGCAAATAGAGCAGGACGATGCCGTGCAGAAGTCGTGGAAACGCCTGGTGACGTGTATGAACAACCTTACTGAGGCTCATAATCCTCTGATAGGACGCGAAGAGGAACTGAGACGCACTATGCAGGTGCTGTGCCGCAAGGAGAAAAACAACCCTCTGCACATTGGTGAGCCGGGCGTGGGAAAAACGGCGCTGGTGTGGGGGCTGGCACGCCGCATTAATGCCGGAAAGGTGCCTGAGCGGCTGAAGGACAGTCGCATCTATATGCTCGACATTGGCTCGCTGCTGGCAGGTACGCAGTATAGGGGTGACTTCGAGAACCGCATCAAGCTCATCATGGACGGAATAGCCGAGGAGGCGGGCAACAACATTGTTTACATAGACGAGATACATAATCTGGTGGGAGCCGGTGCCACTGGCGAAAGCTCGATGGATGCCTCTAACATGTTGAAGCCCTATCTTGAGGCAGGCCAAATACGTTTCATAGGCTCCACTACCTACGAGGAGTACAACCGCCACTTCTCTAAGTCGAAGGGACTGGTGCGTCGTTTCCAGCAGATAGACATTGGCGAGCCCTCTGAGGAGGAGGCTATCAACATATTGCAGCAGCTGAAACCTGCCTTCGAGGAGTTTCATGGCGTGAAGTACGACGACGAGTGCATAGAGTATGCTGTCAGGGCCAGTGCAAAGTATGTCAACGAGCGATTCCTGCCCGATAAGGCCATCGACCTCATCGACGAAGCAGGAGCAAGCCTGGAGTGCGAAGTGGATGATGTAGAGTCGGCTGCTGCCCATGATGCAAACGCAGCTGAGACAGCAGAAGCTAACGAGAAACTTCATACTCCTAATTCTAAACTAATCACCAAGGCTCTCATTGCCGAGGTGCTCTCGAAGACTTGCAAGGTAGATGCGCTTGCCATGAAAGATGATGATGACAATGCCGCTTTAGAGACGCTCTATGAGCGCATCAGCGACAAGATATACGGACAGGACGAGGCTGTGCGCCAGGTGGTGGAGGCGGTGCAGATGTCGAAGGCCGGACTGCTCGACGACGGCAAGCCGCTGGCATCGCTGCTCTTCGTAGGCCCTACAGGAGTAGGAAAGACCGAGGTGGCCCGTGTGCTGGCCAAAGAATTGGGCATCGAGCTGCTGCGCTTCGACATGAGCGAATACACTGAGAAGCACACCGTGGCCAAGCTTATCGGCTCGCCCGCAGGCTATGTGGGCTACGAGGATGGCGGCCTGCTCACCGATGCCATACGCAAGACGCCCAACTGCGTGCTGCTCTTGGACGAGATAGAGAAGGCTCATCAGGACATATACAACATCCTTCTGCAGGTAATGGACTATGCCCGGCTGACGGACAACAAGGGACGCAAGGCCGACTTCCGCAATGTCATCCTTATCATGACCTCGAATGCAGGTGCACAGTATGCAGGGCAGGCCAGTATAGGCTTCTCTGGTAGCGTGAGCCGGGGCGAGGCCATGCTGCGACAGGTGAAGAAGACTTTCAAGCCTGAGTTTATCAACCGTCTCAGTGGCACCGTCGTATTCAACGACATGGACCGCCACATGGCTACGCTCATACTGCGCAAAAAACTGGGCGAGCTGCAAGAGAAACTTACCGCACGAAGGGTGCAGATGACGCTGAGCGATGAGGCCTTCGACAGCCTGCTCAACGAGGGCTTCACTCGTGAGTACGGTGCCCGCGAGATGGACCGTGTCATCACCTCCCGGCTGAAGCCGCTGCTCATGCGTCAGATACTCTTTGGCTCGCTGAAGCAGGGAGGCAACGTCACCGTCTTGATAGAGAATGGCGAGCTGTCTATCAGCAAGAAAGAATAATGCTTCAGGAATATGATTTGCAGATTAGACAAAGATTTGTGGTTTCCCGACCCTCGCTATGCCGATGAAGACGGACCCATAGCCATAGGGGGCGACCTGAGCGTTGACCGCCTGCTGCTGGCCTACAGCAACGGCATCTTCCCTTGGTATTCCTTCCGCCATTCTGTCATACAGTGGTATTGCCCCATGCAGCGCTTTGTCATCTTCCCCAACGAAATACACATCAGCCATTCCATGCGCACCCTGATGAACAAAGGTCTCTATCGTGTCAGCATCAACGAAGCCTTCAACAGCGTCATTGATACTTGTAGCAAGCTGCGCATTGATGAGGAATTTGCATGGCTTGGCCCGCAGATGAAGAGAGCCTACAAAGAGCTGCACCGCCAAGGCTTCGCCGCCAGCGTGGAGGTGTGGGAAGGCCAACGCTTCGTGGGCGGTCTCTATGGCGTGGCTCTCGGCAAGGCGTTCTTCGGCGAGAGCATGTGCTCGCTGGTGCCCAGCGCGTCGAAGCTCGCACTCATACATCTGGCCCAGACCATGCAGCAGAGGGGCGGCGTGCTCATAGACTGTCAGTTTGAGACGCCCCACTTAAAGACCATGGGAGGACGTTACATACCCTATGACGAGTATATGGAGCTGATTAGGAGTTAGGAATTCTATTAATAGTCGTGAGGTTTGAGTTAGGCAGATAGCAGACAATATGATTACACCATCAATACAAGCAACTGAGCGGGTGGCAGCCCTTTACCGAGAGTGGAGTGGGGGAGAGCCATCTGCGATGGAACAGCTTCCCGGAGCTGGCAGCAACCGCAAGTACTACAGACTGACGGGTGCCGATGGACACACCGTGATAGGATGCTGCGGCACTAGCCGTGAGGAAAACCATGCTTTCCTCACGCTGGCTCGACATTTTGCCGGGAAGGGTCTGCCTGTGCCGCAGGTGCTGGCTGCCGCCGACGATGAGATGTGCTACCTGCAGCAGGACTTGGGTCACACGTCGCTCTTCGATGCCCTGCGCCGTGGACGCGAGGCTGGCGGACACTATGACGAGGACGAGCGTGCTCTGCTGCGCCAGACCATCAGTCTGCTGCCGCGAATACAGTTTGTGGGAGCCGACGGCCTCGACTTCAGCGTGTGCTACCCACAGCCTGCCTTCGACGTGACGGGCGTGATGTTCGACCTCAACTATTTCAAGTACTGCTTCCTCAAGCCTTCGGGTGTCGACTTCCACGAGCTGCGCTTGGAGGAGGACTTCAGGCAGCTCGCTGCCGACCTCACCACTGGCGACGGCACACATGCCTTCCTCTATCGCGATTTCCAGGCTCGTAACGTCATGCTCGCTCCATCACCTTGTTTCATCGATTTCCAAGGAGGGAGACGTGGCCCGTTCTATTATGACTTGGCCTCATTTCTTTGGCAGGCATCGGCACGCTATCCCGATGAGCTGCGCCGCGAGCTTATTGATGTCTACTATGCCGAGGCGCAGCACTATGCCGACATGCCGCCGCGCCAGGTATTCGACGGGCGTCTGCGCCTCTTCGTGCTCTTCCGCTTGCTACAGGTATTAGGGGCCTATGGCTTCCGTGGGTGGTTCGAACGCAAGCAGCACTTCATCGACTCCATACCCCCAGCCTTAGACAGCTTGCGACAGCTGATGCAGTCGTCGCACTTCCACTACCCCTGTCTCATAGATATACTGCAGAGAATAGCCCCCCCCGCGCAAGCCGAAAACAATACCTCCGCTACGCATCTTGTGGTACGCATCTTCAGCTTCAGCTACAAGAAGGGCATACCTGCCGACGAGAGCGGAAATGGCGGCGGCTACGTGTTCGACTGTCGCGCCACCCACAATCCTGGACGCTACGAACAGTACAAACACCTAACGGGGCTTGATGCCCCCGTCGTCAGCTTCCTCGAGGAGGACGGCGAGATACTCACCTTCTTAGAGTCGGTCTATCGCCTTGCCGATGCCCATGTGCAGCGCTATTTGGAGCGTGGCTTCACCTCGCTCATGTTCTCCTTCGGGTGCACGGGCGGCCAGCACCGCTCTGTCTACAGCGCTCAGCATCTGGCTGAACACATCAAAGAGCGCTTCCCCATGGTGGAAGTGCGTCTTTGCCATAGAGAACAAAATATAACATTAACAATTAAATAAAAAAATTAAACGACATGAAAAGAAAATCTATATTTCTTTGACAAATAACCTCATTTTTATGTTTCATCTTCTTTTTGCTGCTACTGTGTGCAGGCTTATGGTGTTTGGTGCAAAGGTAGCATAAATGCAGCAGCGCCAGAAGACGTTAACATGATTTTATGCTTTATCCGCCCCTTTTAACACTTTGCGGCGCTCATATAGACGAATTTGGCTGTCGCCGAAGGTACTTTCGTTCGGAAGAAACAAAAGAAAAACCGTTTTTCTTTTGTTTTTCGCCCACTTATTCGTGCCTTTGGCTATTATAACGCGCACGTGACTGCTTGGTGCTTGCACCACTTGCACCACAACGTAAAATCCCAGGGCCTGGGACAAATGTCTGGCGCCCTCCTATGAAAATGGGGCGGTCACTTTTTTTCACGGGAGGCCCTCCTGTGAAAAAATGGCAACTTCAGGCGGCAAGAAGCGGTTTCCAAGGTTCAGCAAATGGCTGCAGTGGTGCAAGTGGTGCAAGCACCAAACGCTCACGCGCGCGATATATACGCGCGCGAGGCTACAACGGTGCGCATGCCTGGCTCAGCCACTCGCACTTGGCGGCAGAGAGATGGGGCGACAGGCGGTCAAAACACGTGGCGGTGATAGCCGTTGAGCCATTGGGGGTGTTTGTCCTATAGTAGGGGGGGGCGTTCCTAAGCCTGTCTCGCTATATTTGGCATTCCTTGTCGAAGGCTTCGTAGGCGTTGACGATGCGTGTCACAAGCTTGTGGCGCACAATGTCTTTTTGCGTCAGGTTCACCACGCCAATGCCCTCTATGTCGCTCAGTATGTGCAGTGCCTCTATGAGACCGCTCTTTTGCGAGTGGGGCAGGTCTATCTGCGATGTGTCGCCAGTGATGATCATCTTCGTGTTCCATCCCATGCGGGTGAGGAACATGCGTATCTGTGCGGGGGTGGTGTTCTGCGCCTCGTCGAGTATCACCACGGCGTCGCTCAGCGTGCGTCCGCGCATGAAGGCCAGTGGAGCTATCTGTATCTGGTGCTTCTCCATCATGTCTTGCAGCTTCACCGCCGGCAGCATGTCTTCCAGTGCGTCGTAGAGGGGCTGCAGGTAGGGGTCGATCTTGTCCTTCATGTCGCCGGGCAGGAAGCCCAGCTTTTCGCCTGCCTCCACGGCGGGGCGCGAGAGAATAATCTTCTTTGCGGTTTTCTCTTTTAACGCCTTAACAGCCAGCGCTATGGATAGATAAGTCTTGCCTGTGCCTGCGGGACCCACGGCGAACACCATGTCATTGTCGTGGTAGGCGTCGATGAGGTGTTGCTGGTTGGCGGACCGTGCCTTGATGGGGCGCCCGCTTATGCTGTAGCACACCACGTCGTCGGGCACGTCGTCGTTGAGCCGTCGTCCACGTGTGATGTCGAGAATGTCTTCCTCTTTCAGCGCATTGAACTTCAGCACGTGCTGCCGCATCTTCTCTACGCTCTCCTCGAAGAGTTCCATCTGCTGCTCATCGCCCAGCACGCGTATCACGTTGTCGCGCGCCACGATGCGCAGTTTGGGGAAGAGTGCCTTCAGCATCTGCAGATGTGCATTCCCTACCCCGTAGAACACTACGGGGTCAATGTCTTCTAAAACGATGTGCTTCTCAGTCAATGTTCGAGTTGTGATTTAGTTATGCCTGCAGGGCCAGCTCTATGTTGTATTGGCGTGCCATGCGCCGCATGTTCATCAGTGCGTAGCGCATGCGTCCGAGCGAGGTGTTGATGCTGACGCCAGTCAACTCGGCTATTTCCTTGAACGACATTTGCTGGTAGTAGCGCATGTACACCACCTCGCGCTGCGGTGCCGGCAGTGCCTCCATCATGCGCTTCACGTCGATGAGCACCTGCTCGTTGATGAGTTCCGACTCGCGGAAGGTGTCGAGCACTGAGATCGACGACAGGTTCTGCAGGTTGTTGTCGGGGTTGGGCTCGGTGATGTGTCGCCCCTGCTGGTTGCGATACCAGTCCATGATGGCATTGTGGGCAATGCGTGTAATCCAGAACTGGAACTTTCCGCTGTCGGTGTACTGTCCGTTCTGCAGCTTTGTTATAACCTTGACGAATGTCTCTTGGAAGATGTCGTCGGCCACGTCGTGGTCGTGCACCACGAACATAATGTAAGTGAATAACTTGCTTTGCGTGCGATTTAATAGCTCATCGAAAGCACTGTTATTGCCTTTAACATACATGAGGGCCAACGCTTCGTCGGTCATCCCTTCAAATTTCTTCATATCAGTTATGTTTTGTTATGAAGTAAATTTCTCTCCTATAGGCAATAAAAGTTTAAAAAATGAGTTAATATTAATTTATCGTGTGCAAAAGTAATGCAAAAATATGAAACAGCCAAACTTTTCTGTTGTTTTTTTCGTTTTCGAAAGGAATAAGAATAAAAAAATTGTTTTTTCGTATGTATGAATAGCCACGAGGCCATGCTGGGGGTGTGGATGCTATGCGTTGGCCTCTTCAATGCTGCTGAAGTGTTTGCGGCCCTTGGCGTAGTATTGCCAGAGCAGTGAGTACTTGCGCCGCTCGGGAACATCGGCCACCACACGGCTCTGCTGTATCTGCTTGCGGTCGGCATCGAAGTCGCTCCTCCACTTCTTGAAAGCTTTGCGCGCACGGTACACGGCGCGGAAGTCGCCCAGGTTGCGCTTGAGCAGCAGCATCTCCCATGCAGCCAGGTAGTCGAGCCACCAGCGCCAGCGCATCACATGGCGCAGGTCGCTGTCGGGCAGGCACTTGTATAGCATGGTGAGATTGTTGCGGAAGTTGAGGAAGGTCTTCATGGGATTCGATTTCGGCAGTGTTCCTCCGCCCACATGGTAGACCACGCTCTCTGGCAGACAGTATATCTTATGGCCCAGTAGCCTTATGCGCCAGCACATGTCTATCTCCTCGTTGTGTGCAAAGAAACGCCCGTCGAGTCCTCCTACCTCTTTATATATACGCGCGCGCACGAAGAGTGCTGCTCCTGTGGCCCAGAGTGTCTCGGCGGGATAGTCGTACTGGCCGTTGTCGAGCTCTACGGTGTCGAACGCCCTTCCCCTGCAGAACGGGTAGCCATAGCGGTCGAGATAGCCGCCACAGGCACCGGCATACTCGAACATGTCGCGGTTGGCCATGCTGAGCAGCTTCGGCTGGCAGGCAGCCACTTCAGGGTGGGCGTCCATGAACTCTATGAGTGGCGTGAGCCAGTGGTGCGTCACCTCAATGTCGCTGTTCAGCAGCAGGTAGTACTCTTCGTCTATCTGTGCCAGCGCTTTGTTGTAGCCGTCGGCAAACCCCCAGTTCTTGTCAAACACAATGAGGCGCACTTCGGGAAAGTGTTGGCGCAGCAGGTCGAGGCTGCCATCGGTCGAGGCATTGTCGGCCACATAGATGGTGGCTTCCTCGCGTGAGTATTGCAGTACGCTGGGCAGGTATTGGCGCAGCATCTTCTCGCCGTTCCAGTTCAGGATGACTATGGCTACACGTGGCATGGCTTGGTGTTATGTATGATTATTTTGTGAGAGTTGTGTTTGTTCTTTGGCGATGAGGTGTCCTCTGTTGTTATTCGTGTGATTGGTGGTTGCTTTTTATGGAGTTGTTCGCGATAATCGTGGGGGTGAGGTGGGCGCGTAGTGCTGTGTGGTCGTGGTTGAAAGATTCCAGACTTACAGTAACCAGCTGGTTGTCTAACTCTGGGCGTGCATCGCCGGGAGCCAGCTCCACGCGAATGTAGTTGCGGGTGAAGCCGTGCATGGCGCGTCCACGAGTGGTTTTCTCCATCAGCACTTCTGCCTGCTGTCCTATATGAGCGGTGTAGAAAGCCTCGGTCTTTTGGTCGGACAGCTCCAACAGGCGCTTGCTGCGCAGCCGCTTGTCCTGCTCGCTCACCACGTAGGGAATCTTCAGGGCTGCCGTGCCAGGCCGCTCGCTGTAGGGGAATACATGTAGCTGGGCGACGGGAAGGCTGTTGAGCAGCTCGTAGGTCTGTTCAAAGCATTCTGGCGTCTCGCCCCTGCACCCCACCATCACGTCTACGCCGATGAACGCCTGTGGCATCAGCTGCTTGATGCGCAGAATCTTTTCGGCAAAGAGCCGGCTGTCGTAGTGGCGGTGCATGAGTCGCAGCACCTCGTCGCTTCCGCTCTGCAGTGGAATGTGGAAGTGAGGCATGAAGGCTCGGCTATGGGCACAGAAGCTGATGAGCTCGTCGGTGAGCAGGTCGGGCTCGATGCTGCTGATGCGGAAGCGTTGCACGTCTTCCACGGTGTCAAGTGCCTGCACCAGGTCGATGAAGCGCTCGCCCGTGGTCTTACCGAAGTCGCCAATATTCACCCCTGTGAGTACAATCTCCTTGCCACCCTCAGCCACCGCCTCGCGTGCCTGCTGCACCAGCGAGCTGATGGTGGGGTTGCGGCTGAAGCCACGTGCAAAGGGAATGGTGCAGTAAGTGCAGAAATAATCGCAGCCGTCCTGCACCTTCAGGAAGAAACGTGTGCGGTTGCCGCGTGAGCAGCTGGGGGCAAACGTGGTGATGTCCTTTGGCTTGGGAGTAACGTGAATAGGTGTAGAGTTGAGGGTGCAGGGCGCAGCGTCAGCTGAAGCCGAGCCTTCGTGTGATGGAATGGCTGTGCCTGCTGACTGTTCACTCCGCGCAATAATTTCTTCGCTTAGGAACTGTACGAGGCGGTCTTTCTCGTTGGAACCCAGCACCAGGTCCACGCCGTCGATGTGGCCCACAGCCTCTGACTCCATCTGTGCATAGCAGCCCGTCACCACCACGAAAGCACCGGGATGCTGGCGTATGAGCCGGTGTATGGCTTGACGGCACTTGCGCGTGGCCACCTCGGTAACGGTGCAGGTGTTGATGAGGCAGATGTCGGCCTGCTCGCCCTTTTCGGCTGTACGCACACCCATTTGCTGCAACATCTTTCCAAATGTTGATGTTTCAGAGAAATTCAGCTTGCAGCCCAACGTATAGTAGGCTGCCGTTTTGCCTTGAAAGGCAGAGGTGTCTATCATATATTATATAGAGTACGCATTTAGCGGATGCAAAGTTACACATTTTGAGCGAATAAAACACTAAAACTCTGAACAAATATCAAGAGCGCAAAAATGTATTATTTTTTAACAGTTCTTAAATTGCTGATTTATAGCCGTTTGCAAAAAAGTTACATAAAGGGCCTAAAAAAAATCAAAAAAAATGATACGCCGTATGAAAAAAATATCTACCTTTGCAGCGTTTTAAGAAACTAATGATTGTTTTACAGATTAAAAAAAGCAAAGAAATGAAAAAGATCGCATTTATGTTCGCCGCTGCCGCCATGTTCGTGGCTTGCGACAAGGCAAAGGAAGTTACTCTGACCGCTGAGGATTCTCTGGCAGTTAAGGCTCAGGTGATGGAGGCTCTGAACGCCGAGATTGGCGAGGCTCCTGTGATGGACGAGCTGGCTGAGGATGCTACCGAGGAGATGAAGGCTGCCGCTCAGGCTAAGTTCGACTCTCTGACCAAGGTTTACGAGGCTAAGACCGCTGAGGTGATGGCTACTAAGGAAGCCAAGGAGGCTGAGGCTCTGGCTGCTGCTCTGCAGGCTAAGAAGGACGCTGCTCAGGGTGCTGAGAAGGCTGCTGAGGGTGAGAAGAAGTAATTCTTGCGAACAACAATTGCTAGAAAATGCACTGCCAAGCATGCTTGGCAGTGTTTTTTTTGTCTTTTTTAATGTAAATCTTTGCCTTTTTGTAGCGTGTATGCAAAAAAATCACTACCTTTGCACAAAAATACGAAACGCCTAAAGCCATGAATAAAAGCGACTGCATTGTCATCATTCCTACGTACAACGAGAAGGAGAACATTGAGAAGATTATCCGCGCCGTGTTCGGCCTGGAGAAGTTCTTCCATATCCTTATCATAGACGATGGCTCGCCCGACGGCACCGCACAGATAGTGAAAGGGCTGATGAGCGAGGAGTTTGCCGACCGCCTGTTCTTGGTGGAGCGCAGTGGCAAGCAGGGCTTAGGCACGGCCTATATAGCAGGCTTCAAGTGGGCACTGGAGCGCGACTATGAATATGTGTTCGAGATGGATGCCGACTTCAGCCACGACCCTAACGACCTGCCGCGCCTCTATGCCGCCTGCCACGACGAGGGATTCGACGTGGCGGTGGGATCGCGCTACGTGAGCGGCGTTAACGTGGTGAACTGGCCCATGGGGCGAGTGCTGATGAGCTACTATGCCTCGAAATACGTGCGCATAGTGACGGGCATCAAGGTGCGCGACACCACGGCAGGCTTCGTGTGCTATCGTCGTGAGGTGTTGCAGACCATAGAGCTCGACAAAATTCGCTTCAAGGGCTACGCCTTCCAAATAGAGATGAAGTTTACCGCTCATAAGATAGGCTTCAAGATTAAGGAGGTGCCCGTTATCTTCGTCAACCGCCGCGAAGGCACCAGCAAGATGTCGGGAGGTATCTTCTCCGAAGCATTCTTCGGCGTGATGCGCCTGCGCTGGGACGGCTGGACCAGGAAGTATCCGAAGCGGAGTTAAGAGACAGGAGTTAGAAGGCGCTTCGTGCGATGCGTGCGATGCGTGTTTGTAAAATATATAGCTATGCGTAGATTATCATTTTGTTTATCATTTATTCTTTGTGTATTGTTCTTTAGCAGTGCATCTGCGCAGACAGAGCCGAAGGTGACCACCGACACGCGATTTGCCCGCGGCGCCACGATGGCCTTCGGGCGCATAAAAGCGAGCACTGCCAACGGCTCAGCCATCAGTGAGTTGGGCTTTTGCTGGGCTGGACATCCTGCCCCTACAGTAGACGAGAACAAAACCACTACTAAGTTGAATAACAATGGTGCCATTTACTGGCTGAAAGACCTGCAGCCCGCCACATTATATTATATGCGCGCGTATGCAAAGGCCAAGGACGGCAGCGTGGGCTATGGACAGGACATCAAGTTCTATACCTTGCCCAAGGGACAGATTAGCCTCACGGTGCGTGGCGGTGGCGACCAGGCCACCTACAACCGCATTAAAAACGCCGCTGAGACAGCTGTGGAATGGTGGAACAACCTCACCGAGATGAAAGGCTTCAACCCCAATGTGGGCTTTGAGTCGGGCACGCCGACAGCCGACTGTTCCTATGGCGGGTGGGTGCGCGTGGGACCTAATCAGAGCTACCAGCGCTGTGGTACCATCATGCACGAGTTCCTGCACGGCGTGGGCGTCATTCCCAGTGCCGGAACGGCATGGAGCGGCAGCGACCTGCGCAGCGGCAATGGCAGGGGACTGTGGCTGGGCGACCGTGTGACGGAGGTGCTGCGCTTCTGGGACAACAGCACTACCGCACAGCTAAACGGTGACGACATGCACATGTGGCCCTACGGCATTAACGGAGCTCAAGAGGATAACGGCAGCGACGTGCTCTACATCGGCAACTCGCTCATCTGCCAGGCACTGGGTGAGGACGGACTGCAGCACACCGGCAACCTCTTTGCCGAGCCTTATTACGCCCTGAACCAGGAGGACACCATTAAATACTACCTGAAGAGCGAGGACGAGGAGTACGGCCTATACACCGCCTTCCTGATACCCAACGCCTCTGGCGCCCTGCGCTGGCGCAACATGAGTGGAGCCGATGCTCTGCAGAACGACAGCGCCGCCTGGTACATCACCTTCACGCCCGAGAATCAGTACTACCAGCTGCGCAATGCTGCCACTGGCAGGTACATGACCTTTGCCAGCGGATTCAAAACCGTGGAGCGAGCCACACCGACCGAGGCCGACGACTTCCACCTGATGCGCGGCCGCGTGGACGTGGCGGGCAGCGGCAGCAATGCCTTCAGGGGCTACTGGATTATTCACCCCAGCAACAACTGGACACCCAACTGCCTGAAGGTAAATGCTAACGGCGCCGTGGCCAGCCAGCAGTTTAGCTTGGCTAATTCGGCCACCGTGCAGCGCTGGCTCATCCTCTCGGCCGATGAGGTGGGAGTGTTTGAGCAGAATGCGATGCAGCAGTTAAGGAAAGAGGCCACCGCCACCCTCACTCCCATCAAAGCCCTGGCTCAGGTGCCCCACACCACTGAGCCTGCCGAGGCCGACCAACTGTTTAGCAACACCATTGCTGCCATTGAGCAGCAGATAGCCGATGCCACCACTACGCAGGAGCTGCTTGCACTGAAGGAGCAGATGCAGCAGGCTGCCGTCGAATTCCTGAACGCAGCCACACCCACCCATGCGAGCCAGCCTTTCGACCTTACCTACATGATTCAGAACGCCGGCATGGATGCCACCGACGGATGGTCGGTGGCCGCCACCATCAACTACTCGTGCGCAGAGTTCTATGAGAAGAACTTCAACTTCTACCAGATAGTGAAGAACCTGCCCAAGGGCACCTTCCGCTTTATGGCGCAGGGCTTCCAGCGCCCGGGCACGTCGGCCGATACTTACAACGATTTCGCGCAAGGCACCAACAAGGTGAATGCCTATATCTATGCTGGCACTGCCAACAGCAAGCTGGCTCACATAGCCAGCGAGGCGCAGACCAAGAAGCTGGGCGGCACCGAGGCCACCGTGGGCAGCAACTACTATATACCGCAGGACATGCAGGCAGCCAGGAAGTACTTTGACAAAGGACTGTACGACAATGGCGTGGTAGTGGAGAATAACACCGCCTCGCAGTTGCGCGTGGGATTGAGTTGCTCGAACATGGGCACCAGCTATTGGTGCATTTTCGACAATTTCAGGCTCTTTTTCTACGGTTCCCTCAACGCCGAGGCGATTAACGGCATTGCCACACCCGCCGCTCCCGTGCATCAGAGCGACGAGCGCATATACTCCCTTGACGGCAGGCTCCTGTCCACACCGAAAGCACAGCTGCAGCACGGACTCTACATTGTCAATGGCAAAAAGGTGGTGATAAAATAGCCTCTGCATGACCGCACTGAAGATAGCCTTCTGGATATGTCTCGCACTGGTGGTCTACACCTATGTGGGCTATGCCGTGGTGCTGCGCCTGCTTGTGGCGCTGAAGCGTATCTTCGGCAAGCGGGAGTCCACGCCCGAGTTGCCCGCCGACGAGCAGCAGCTGCCCACGTTGACGCTGATGATATGTGCTTACAATGAAGAGGAGGTTATACCTGAGAAGATGCAGAACATACGCCAGCTGCTGTACCCGCGACAGCGGCTGTGCATTATGTGGGTGACCGACGGCAGCAGCGACCGTTCCAATGAGTTGCTGAAGCAGTATCCCGAGGTGACGCTCGTCTTCAGCCCGGAGCGCCGTGGCAAGGCAGCCGCCATGCAGCACGGTCTCAGTCTGAACAAGGCCGACATCGTGGTGTTTACCGATGCCAACACCATGCTCAACGCCGAGGCCCTGCAGGAGATAGTGCGTCAGATGATGAAACCCGGCGTGAGCTGCGTGAGCGGTGAGAAGCGTGTGGCGGCGCGCCACGATGCCCAGATGGCTGCCGAGGGCGAAGGCCTCTACTGGAAGTATGAGAGCGCGCTGAAACAGTGGGACAGCGACCTCTACTCGGCCATGGGTGCCGCCGGCGAGCTGTTTGCCGTGCGCATGGAGCACTATCGTGAGGCTCCGCAAAACGCTCTGCTCGACGACTTCATGATGTCGATGCTCATCTTGAAGGACGGCCACCGCATAGCCTACACCAGCCGGGCCTACGCCATGGAGTACGGCTCGGCCGATATGGAAGAGGAGTCGAAGCGCAAACGCCGCATTGCCGCCGGCGGACTGCAGAGCATCTGGTGGCTGCGGCAGCTCATGAACCCGCTGCGCCACCCACGGGTGTTCTTCCAGTTCATTTCGCACCGCGTGCTGCGATGGAGCATCACGCCGATAGCCTTTGTGACCCTCATTCCCCTCAACGCAGCTCTGGTGCTGATGAACGCCGGTTGGGTCTACACTGTCATCGGTCTGCTGCAGCTGCTGTTCTATGCTGCAGCGCTGGCAGGCTGGTGGTTGGCCCGACGGGGAACAAAGAACAAGCTGCTCTACGTGCCCTACTATTTCCTGTTCATGAATATGAATGTGTTCCTCGGCATACGCTATTTAGCCACCCATAAACACAGCGGAGCATGGGAAAAAGCGCGTAGAGGTTAAAAAAGATGATTTTTTAGAAGGAAAATGTTGCTATTCAGAAAAAAATAACTACCTTTGCATGTTGAATTGCAAAGTCGAATAATGATGAGTCAGGACGAGAAACAAATCTTGCTTCAAAAGTTTGCTGATGTAAGCCATCGCTTGAACTTAGCCAATGCACAGCTTGAAGAGGCTAACAGAAAGCTGAAAGAATACGAGGAAAAGGCCCGGAATGCGGAGAATGCCAGCCGTATGAAGACACTTTTCCTTGCAAATATGTCGCATGAGATTCGCACTCCTCTGAATGCCATTGAAGGCTTTTCGCGCATTATGCTAGAGACCGATTCGCTGCAGGAGCGCATGAACTTCATGGAGATTATTGAAAGCAACAACCACCGCCTGCAAGGACTGGTCAATGAAATTCTTGACCTCTCAAGAGTGGAGGCGGGCGAGATTAGCATAAAGAAGAGCGATGTAGACTTGAACCACCTGCTCGACAGCATCAAACAGCTCTTCAAATTCCGCTGCCCCGACGCCATTAGTCTTATCTGCAAAAAGCCCACCATACCCGTGGTCATGATTACCGATGAGGATAAGCTTACGCAGGTGTTCTCTAACCTTATCTCCAACGCGCTGAAACATACTTTGAAGGGAAGCATCACCTATGGCTACACCCTTCTCAACGAGCAGCAGGACATCGAGTTCTTCGTCACTGACACCGGTTCGGGCATTGAGCCAGAGTTTATTGGGCAGATTTTCAATACCTATGTGTCGAAAGATGCCGAAGAGAACAAGGGCTACGGACTGGGACTCGCGCTCTGCAAAATCATTGTGGAGAAAATGGGCGGCGAAATAAAGGTGGACTCAAAGCTGGGAGAAGGCTCAACTTTCACGTTCCGCATGCCTTTCAACGGAAGTATAGGAGGCGTGTCCACCAACAACCGCACCACCACGCAGTCGCAAATGATACGCACGCTGCGCGTGAGCAACCGTGGCGAAGACAAACTGCAGAAGACCATCCTCGTGGCAGAAGACGAAGAGAGCAACTACGAGCTGGTGCGCATAGTGCTGCACAAACGTTACAACCTGCTGCATGCCCACAACGGCATAGAGGCCGTGACCATGAACGAGGAAGACCATCCCGACCTCATACTCATGGACATACGCATGCCGCAGATGAATGGCCTCGATGCCACACGCATTATCAAAGAGGTGAACCACAGCACGCCTATCATCGCACTGAGCGCCTATGCCTTTGAAGAGAACATACGCGAGGCCAAAGCCGCAGGATGCGACGACTTCCTGGCAAAGCCGTTTAGGGTGGAAGATCTCATTGAAACCATTACCCGATACATAGGCGACTGACACGATAAGAATGGGAAAACTGGCCGTTTACAAGTATCTTTCGTTCATGATGCTCGTCATCACCATCTTGGTGACGGTGTTCATTATCATGGGACTCTTCGGAGGTCATGCCAACCCCGCCACGGGCACAGCGATGGCACTCACCGTCTATGCCCTGCCCCTGCTTATCATTGCCGATGTTGTGCTGCTGCTCTTCTGGCTCATCAGACGGCGGTGGATTTGGGCCATCATACCTGGTGTGACGCTGATTTGCTGCATACCATACATTGGCACGCTCTATCAGCTTGGCTGGTTCAAGGGCGACTCGAAGAATAAGTCGGGTATCAATGTGGCCACCTACAACGTAGCGGTGTTCGGGCGCGAGATGAACGGCTACAAAGCCGGCGACATACTCTCTATGATGCGCAACCGCGAAATCGACATCCTCTGCTTGCAGGAGTATATGGACAACAGCGGCGACAGAAAGAACTCCGAGCGCTATCTGGAGTATTTCAGCGACATGGCCATGGGGCGCAACGACATGGTGATATACAGCCGGCATCCCATACTCGAATCGAAAATCATTGACTTCGGGCCAACCCCCAACAGCGGCATGTGGGCCGACATCGACATCAATGGCCACGTGTTGAGAGTGTTTAACGTGCATCTGCAGACAACAGGCATCAACGGCGCACTGCATCAGGCTGCCAAACAGTCGGCGCAAGGAAGGATAGTGGAGCGTAGTGCAGTGCTGCGAGCCGTCTATGGGCGATACACACAAGGGCTGTCCATACGTGCCTCTCAGGCCGATCTTGTGGCCAATGAAATCAAGCAGAGCCCCAACCCTGTGGTGGTGTGTGGCGACTTTAACGACGTGCCCTACTCCTATGTATACAGAACAATGAAGGGCGACCTCGTAGATGGATTCAAGGAGTGTGGCGAGGGCTTCATGTACACCTTCCGCGAAGGGATGAAGAAAGTGCGCATAGACTATATCTTCCACAGTGAGTCGATGACGGGCGTCGACTACTATAAGGAAGACGTGACATACTCCGACCATTTGCCCGTATTCATGCGAATCATCTTCTGAGAGCTGATATTTGAGCATCCCGCGATAATTTGGAGGCCTCCCGTGAAAAAATAGCAATGATATAGCAGTTGACCTGCAGGGGCGGGATGTTGACTGCCCTGAATGTATTGACCGGATGAAAATCCCTATATACGCGCGCATGAGTGAAAGGCCTGGTCGCGCAGCGCGGTTCTCCCGCGCTGATATCCCTATATATACGCGCGCGTGAGTGAAAGGTGCTTGCACCACTTGCACCACGCTCGCCCTTCTTCGGCCATGTACTGTGTGGTGAGATAACGGGCATGAGCTGTCTGTTTCCATTTGTCTCATGCTTTTCTCTATGTTTCATCCTGCATATATATTCACTTTGCGTGTATATTTATGCATAACGGCGTGCCGCTGGCCCATGACGGCCCGGTTCTCCCACGTGGAGCCGCCCCGTGAAAAAAAGTCGCCTCCATTTTCTCACGTGGCGGCCACTTTTTCTCACGGGGCGGCTCCGCAGAAATGCATATTTATGCACTTTGTGGTGGGGGTAGTGAGCGTGTGGTTGGGCAGCAAGGACTCCGTGTGGTGCAAGAGGTGCAAGCACCACACGATCATGCGCGCGTATATATCGCGCGCGCGAAGCTCCCCTCTTCTGAACCAAGGATGATTCGGCATGAAGGTCATCTCAAAGAACTGCTGCCGAAGGTGTGGGAACCTTAGGCGCTGGACAGACAATATATTATAGGCAGTCAACACCTCACCCTTGACAAGGGAGGTGAGGCCGCATTCCTGCACTGAGGGTGCCCGTAGGTTTCCTCTCTCATGTCAGTGGAGGGGCAGGGTGGGGGTGTTGACTGCCCATAAAGTATTGGGTGTTGCCATGGTGATTGTTTTACTTTGATGCGGCTGAACTTAGCATGACTTGGTAGTGGCATGTGTTTGTAAAATGAGTTAAAAATCATTAAGATAGGGAGAAAAGACCTGAAGCATAATGGCTTTTTCCTTTTTTTTCAGTACCTTTGCAACCACTTTGCCCAAACGACTGGGCGATAGGGGCTGGAACAGGCGCCGCCCCTACTATTATTAACCATTAAAAACGAGGTGTGGTAACGCCTGTCCATGCCACAAAAGCCCCTTGCGAAGGGGGCAGTATAAAAAAACATTATGTCAGAATTAACAAAGAACGTTCAGCCGTTGCAGGACTTCAATTGGGAAGAGTATGAGAACGGTACCGTGGCCAACGTGAGCAAGGAAGAGCTTGACAAGGCCTACGACGAAACCCTGAACAAGGTGGCCGACCATCAGGTGGTGGAAGGCAAGGTGATCAGCGTCGACAAGAAGGAAGTGGTCGTGAACATCGGCTACAAGAGCGACGGCATCATTCCCGCTACCGAGTTCCGTTACAACCCCGACCTGAAAGAAGGCGACGTGGTGGAAGTGTATGTAGAGAGCGCCGAGGACAAGAAAGGCCAGCTGCTGCTGAGCCACAAGAAGGCCCGCCTGAGCAAGGCTTGGGACCGCGTGAACGCAGCTCTCGACAATGAGGAGATTGTGCAGGGCTTCATCAAGTGCCGTACCAAGGGTGGCATGATTGTCGACGTATTCGGCATTGAGGCCTTCCTGCCCGGCTCGCAGATTGACGTTCATCCCATACGCGACTACGACCAGTTCGTGGGCAAGACGATGGAGTTCAAAGTGGTGAAAATCAACCAGGAGTTCCGCAATGTCGTTGTTAGCCACAAGGCACTCATCGAGCAGGAGCTCGAGGCCCAGAAGCAGGAGATTATCTCGAAGCTGGAGAAGGGTCAGATTCTCGAGGGAACCGTGAAGAACATCACCAGCTACGGCGTGTTCGTAGACCTGGGAGGTGTAGACGGACTCATCCACATTACCGACCTGAGCTGGGGACGCGTTGACGACCCGAAGAAGGTGGTGGAACTCGACCAGAAGATCAACGTTGTCATCCTCGACTTTGATGAGGAGAAGAAGCGCATTGCACTCGGCCTGAAGCAGCTCACACCGCATCCTTGGGATGCACTCGATGCCGACCTGAAGGTGGGCGACCACATACACGGAAAGGTTGTTGTCATTGCCGACTACGGCGCATTCGTAGAGGTGCAGCCCGGCGTAGAGGGCCTTATCCACGTCAGCGAGATGTCGTGGAGCCAGCACCTGCGCAGCGCTCAGGAGTTCCTGAAGGTGGGCGACGAGGTGGAGGCCGTTATCCTGACCCTCGACCGCGACGAGCGCAAGATGTCGCTGGGCATCAAGCAGCTGAAGGAAGATCCATGGGAGACCATCGAAGTGAAGTATCCCGTTGGCTCGAAGCACAACGCCAAGGTGCGCAACTTCACCAACTTCGGCGTATTCGTAGAGTTGGAGGAGGGCGTCGACGGTCTTATCCACATCAGCGACCTCAGCTGGACGAAGAAGGTGAAGCACCCGTCAGAGTTCACCAAGGTGGGCGATCCCATCGACGTGGTAGTGCTCGACATCGACAAGGAGAACCGTCGTCTCTCCCTCGGCCACAAGCAGCTGGAGGAGAACCCCTGGAACACCTTCGAAGAGAAGTATGTGGTGGGTAGCGTGCACGAGGGAACCATTACCGAAGTGCTGGAGAAAGGCGCCGTGGTGGCTCTCGAGGAGAACGTGGAAGGCTTTGCCACACCGAAGCACCTGCAGAAGGAAGACGGCACGCAGGCCCAGCAGGGCGAGGTGCTGCCCTTCAAGGTGATAGAGTTCAACAAGGACTCGAAGCGCATCATTCTTTCGCACAGCCGCACCTTCGAAGACGAGAAGCGCAAGGAAGAGCGTGCTGCCCGCAAGGCTGCTGCTCCCCGCGTGGCTAAGAAGGACGAGGCTCCGAAGATTGAGAACGTTGCCGCCTCCACCTCACTGGGTGACCTCGACGTGCTGGCACGCCTGAAGGCCCAGATGGAGAAGGGTGAATAAGTGAATATTCTTTGAGTTTGAGGTTTGAGGCTTGGGATCTTTCGTTTATAGGTTGCTATAAATGAAAATCTCAAAACTCAAACCTCAAACTATTATTAGTTATTACTAATACAATTCGCGATGACTAAAAACACTATTATTCTTTTTCTGTCGTGTATGCTGGCACTCACTGCCTGCAAGCAGCAGAAACGCACTGCCGACAATTTAGACGGCGATGACGAAATAGAGGCCGAGGCCGATGACAGCATACAGGGGCAGGACAGCGAAGACAAACCGTGGCAAGACGTCAGCCCGGCCGAGGCTGCTGACTTCGTTAATGAATTCTACACCCACATGCCTGAAGAAGGCAGTCAATGGGATGACGCCGTACTAGAGAAGTACTTGGGTAGTCAACTGCTGAAACAGCTGAGCGATTCGGCCAAGGCAACAATAAACGATGCCGACGTGAAGTATGCCTCATGGCTGCTCACTTGCACCGACTTTGAGGGCATGTGTGTTTACTCCAAAAGTCGTTCGGGCTTGGCAAGTGTAGACGAGGATGGCATCGTGGGGAAATACTTCCTTGTGTTTTACTTCGGCGACCCAGGCTTCGACGGTGCGCAGTCGCTCACCTACACCGTGAAGCAGCAGGACGGACGTAAGTTCATCACTGCCATCGATGGCATGGATGGAACGGCTGTCCAGCAGGTATGGGAAATGAAGATGGGCCACGATGAGCAATGGGAAGAGATGGCCGAAGCCAAGAAGCAGGTGGTGGGCCGGTGGCAAGAAGAAGGCGGTGGCGATGGCACCTTCTATTTTGAGATAGAGGAAGATACCGAAAACTACGGACTGCGCGTGGTGAAGTGCGGCATGGTGGGTGGCAAGCAATTTACCAACGCCGAGGCCGAGATGATTTACACCACACTGAACATCAAAGCCGACGGACTCGAAGTGGAATTAGACTTCGCCGATGGCAGCTATAACAAGATGGAGGGCGGCATGGGCATTGACGATGAGCATGGACGTGCCGACGGCATTCTGAAGATGGAACGTAAATAAGCAATAAACATGGCAACAGTAGACGACAAGAAGATTATCTTCTCGATGGTTGGTGTGAGCAAGACCATTCAGCAGAACCAGAAACAAGTGCTCAAAAACATTTACCTGAGTTTCTTCTATGGGGCGAAGATAGGCATCATAGGTCTGAACGGCGCAGGCAAGTCGACACTGATGAAAATCATTGCCGGAATTGACCAGCAGTATCAGGGCAACGTGGTGTGGAGTCCCGGATATACCGTGGGCTATCTGCCACAGGACCCACCGCTCAACGAGGAGAAAACCGTAAAAGAGAACGTGATGGAGGGCGTGCAGCACGTGTACGACGCGCTGGCTGAATACGACGACATCAACGCGAAATTCGGTTTGCCCGAATTTTACGAAGACCCCGACAAGATGGACAAGCTCATGGCCCGTCAGGCCGAGCTGCAGGACATCATTGACGCCACTGATGCCTGGAACATGGACTCAAAGCTCGACCGTGCCATGGCAGCACTTAACTGTCCGCCAGCCGACTGGAGCGTAAAGAACCTCAGCGGCGGTGAGCGCCGTCGCGTGGCACTCTGTCGTCTGCTCCTGCAGAAACCCGACGTGCTGCTGCTCGACGAGCCTACCAACCACCTTGATGCCGAAAGCATTGACTGGCTGGAGCAGCACCTGCAGCAGTATGAGGGAACGGTCATCGCTGTGACCCACGACCGCTACTTCCTCGACGACGTGGCAGAGTGGATACTCGAGTTGGACCGTGGCGAGGGCATTCCTTGGAAAGGCAACTACTCCAGCTGGCTGGAGCAGAAGAGCCAGCGCATGGCACAGGAGGAGAAGACGGCCTCGAAGCGTCGCAAGACTCTGGAGCGTGAGTTGGAGTGGGTGCGCATGGCTCCAAAGGCACGGCAGGCTAAGGGTAAGGCCCGTCTGAACAGTTACGACCGCATGCTGAATGAAGAGCAGAAAGAACGCGAGGAGAAGTTGGAGATATTCATCCCCAACGGTCCGCGTCTCGGCAATAAGGTCATTGTGGCTGAAGGCGTGGCAAAGGCCTATCCTGAGAAGCCCCTGTTCACCGACCTTAACTTTGTGCTGCCTCCCAACGGCATCGTGGGCGTCATCGGTCCCAACGGCGTGGGAAAGACTACTCTCTTCCGGCTCATCATGGGCTTGGAACAGCCCGACGCAGGCACCTTTAGCGTGGGCGAAACGGTGAAGCTGGCCTACGTAGACCAGCAACACAAGGACATCGACCCTGAGAAAACTGTATATCAGGTGGTGAGCCAAGGCAACGAGACGCTGCGCATGGGCGGGCGCGACATCAATGCTCGGGCTTACCTGAGCCGCTTCAACTTCAGCGGCGTAGACCAGGAGAAAAAGTGCGGCGTGCTCTCTGGTGGTGAGCGCAACCGCCTGCAGTTGGCTCTGGCACTGAAGCAGGAGGGCAACGTGCTGCTGCTCGACGAGCCCACCAACGACATTGATGTGAACACGCTGCGCGCTCTGGAGGAAGGCTTGGAGTCGTTTGCCGGTTGTGCTGTCGTTATCAGTCACGACCGCTGGTTCCTCGACCGCATCTGTACGCATATCCTCGCTTTCGAGAGTCCTACTGACGGCACACAAGGCAGTCATGTGGTATACTTTGAGGGTAGCTACACTGACTACGAGGCTAACAAAGCACAACGACTGGGATTGGAAGCCCCTAAACGCACACGCTATCGCAAGCTGATGGAGGAGTAAGCATACCTTCAGATTTGCGCTTCGTTACCGTTACTATTGTTGGTTTCTGCATCTTCTGCAGCTATTGGCATCTGCCTGCCCTCTTCTTCCATCTTTGGATAGGGGACAGGCTTTGCACTATGGTCTTGCAGCCAGATGTGGTTTAAGGTGAAGGCGATGGAGTCAAGTGTCTCTTCACGCTTTGCATGATTCAAGTCGCACTCCCACACAGTGATGCAGTGCCAGCCCATCTCTGCCAGTCGCCGCTGCTCTTCCTTGTCGCGCTCCTTGTTCCTCCTGATCTTCTCTACCCAGAACTCTCTATTCGTCTTCGGTATCTTGCAGCACTCCGAATTGGAAATAGCAAATTGTAAACCGTCATTTTCTAAATGGATGTGGTGCCCATGCCAAAAGCATCCATTCACAAAGATGCACGTCCTGTATTTCCTCAGCACCAAGTCTGGATGTCCGGGCAACCGCTTGTGGTTCAGTCTGTATCTGAATCCCCGCTTCCACAGTCCGCGCCGCACAATGAGCTCTGGCTTCGTGTCTTTCGACCGAATTGCCGCCATGTTGGCGTGTCGTTGCTGGGCGCTGAGTTTATCCATACGGAGTAGCTGCTGTTCAGTATCACTATTACATCGTGTCTCTTAGCTTTTCGACTATCTGCTTGTCTGCGGGCAGCCAGTTCACGCTGTCTAACTGCTCCTTTGTGAGCCATCGGGCAGCCTCGTGCTCTTTCAAAGTAAGGCTGCCGCTCTCTACGTGGCACCAATAACAGTGCATAGTCAGATGAAATGAGGGATAATCCCAGTCAATCGTTTCAATCAGATTATCTACACCAATATCAGTAGCCAGCTCTTCTTGTATCTCGCGTTTCAAAGCCTCTTCTGCCGATTCGCCTGGTTCCATCTTTCCGCCGGGAAACTCCCACCAGTCTTTCCATTCACCGTATCCCCGCTGAGTGGCAAAGATACGCCCTTCGTGATGAATAACTGCAGCTACAACTTCAATCTGTTTCATATAGTTCTTTGCTGTACTACAACGCTAATGGCGGCTCCCACAGATGCTGGCTCATATCCACATGACCGTTGGCTTTGAAGTGAACGCCCTCCTCTTCAAGCAAGGTACGCTGACGACTCCAGCCGGGGGCTGTGCGGCCTTCCTTGTTAACCACGCGATGGCATGGCAGCTCCACTGCCCCTGGCGAATACCTAAGCGTACGTCCCACCATGCGCGAATGGCTCGGCCACCCCGCCAAGGCTGCTATATGCCCGTAGGTAGTTACGCGTCCACGGGGAATCTGGCTGACGATGTTCAGCACATCATTGCAAAAGGCGCGCGCCTGCTTAGGCGTCATTCTATCGGGATAGTCGTGCACCGCTACTCGTAACGTCTTTCGATGATATCCCAGTCAATAATATGCCATAGCGCAGTCAGGTGGTCAGGCCGACGATTCTGATAGTCGAGATAGTAAGCATGCTCCCAAACGTCGAATGTCAGCAGAGGTTTCAGGCCTTTCTGCACTGGATTGGCAGCGTTAGGCTCCTGTGTGATAACCAGTTTGCCATCCTTGTCAGCCGACAGCCACACCCAGCCAGAGCCGAACAGCGTGGCACCACCTTTCTGGAATGAGTCCTTAAACACCTCAAACGAACCGAAGTCACGCTCCATAGCCTCAGCCAGTTTTCCTTTTGGCGCATTGCCCTCCTTCGGAAGGGTGAACTGTTCAAAGTATAGCTCGTGGTTCAGTATCTGCCCGGCGTTGTTAAGGATGCCGCCCTGTGCCTTACATACTATCTCCTCCAGCTTCATATCCTCGAATCCACTTCCTGGCAGCAATCCATTCAGATTATTCACATAAGCAGCCAAGTGTTTTCCATGATGAAACTCCAGCGTTTGTTTACTAATCACCGGCTCCAAAGCGTCTAACGCATACGGCAAAGCCATCAATTCAAACTTTTTCATACTCCTTTTGTTTTAGATGATGCATTATAGATATTAATAATAGTAACAACTCATTTTCTTATTTGTATTCAAACCAATCTATATCCACATAGCCATCAGTCTTTTCCTTACACTGCGTAAAGAGGCCGAGCATGACACCCGTGAAGCCACCGATGGTTTCTGTGCTGAGGAAGCGGTACTCCATCTTTGCCAGCGGAGCGAAATTGTTGCCGTCGTTGGATACGGAGAGATAGTAGAATTCTTTGTCGGAACTGATGCGTAAATAGGCTTGATTTCCATTCAATTCGAATTCGCGCTCACTGTGGCAGGTCTGGCCGAGGCGGACGACTGATTTGGCCAGAAGCTTCCCCTGCCGAAGTTCAACAACTACGTCGTAGTGGTTAAGTGCGGCTGCGTAAGCTGTAATGCCGGCCTGCATGCCTTCGGCCATGTGAGAGAGGTCGAGCAGCGCAGTGGCAGTGAAGTTCAGCTCTGTCTGACGGCGGGCAACGAACGTGGGCGAGTTGCAGACGTCGGCTGTGGAACCGCTGCCGGCGATGAGGCTCAAGTCAGTCGTGCTGGGGCGCAGGCGCAGGAAACCTTTGCGCTCTGTTAGCGAGTAGCGGCTGTAATCGGGATTACAGAGACTCATCCAGCCCAAGGGCATGCCAAGGGAGCGGTAGCTGTCGGCGGCAATACCGCCTTCCACAGCATGGTTGAACTCCTCGCGCATGGGGGCTTGCTTCATTGGGACGAGGGGCAGCGTTTGGCATGTCATGTCTATTTGCAGTGTGCCGTCGCCGTTCACCACTGGCCATCCGCTCTGCTCCCATTGCACGGGTGCCAGCATCGTTTCGCGGCCCATCACGTGCTGCAGGTAGCCGCTGGTGCGGTAGCCAAGGCATATCATCCACCAAGAGCCGTCGGGAGCCTGCACTAAATCAGCATGGCCGAGTCCTTGAATCGGGCTGTTCTGCATCTTCATGTTGAAGTGTGAGAGAATGGGGTTTGCTGGGTTGGAATCGTAAGGGCCAAAGAGGCTGCGGCTGCGCAAGATGTTCACGTGGTGCCCATGCTCCGTGCCGCCCTCGGCCAGCAGCAGAAAGTACCAGCCGTCCTTCTTGTAGATGTGCGGCCCTTCGGGATAGCGCCCTCCAAGACCCGTGCCTAAATGATGAATCTCGCCTAGTTGTCGGCCCGTCGCCACGTCAATCTCGCAAATCTTGATGTCGCCCTCTTTCCACAGGAAATAGCAGTGGCCGTCATCCCAGAAAAGAGTTGGGTCGCAACTGCCTATGGCGAAGTCTATCACAATAGGTTCCGACCATTCCCCCGCAGGATTATCCGTCCATACATAGAAGTGGCGGCGTGAGGGGAACACAGTAGTCACCATATAGAACCGCCCATCGTAGTAGCGAATGGTGGGCGCATAGATGCCGCTGTTGCCATCGGTGCCCCTCAGGTCCACCTGCGACGGCCGCGTCAGGCAATTGCCTATCTGCTCCCAGTTCACTAAGTCTTTCGAATGGTACACCGGCACACCAGGGAAATACTGGAATGTGCTGTTTACCAGATAGAAGTCATTGCCAGCCCGGCATACACTAGGGTCGGCGTGGAAGCCAGGCAGCACTGGGTTCTTGAAACCTTGGTTCAACGGCGCCGATACCTGCCCCATTGCCACTGTCAGTTGCATTCCTAATGTAGCGAGGGCTACGAAAGCGAATAATACCTTTTTCATGATTAATCAAGAGTGGGTAGCGGCAGAGCCGATGATTGTTTTACCTCGCTCATAACGAAGGTGCTCTCGATGGAACCTACTGTTTCGATATCACCGAGTTTGGTAAGAACGAACTCCTGATATTGTTTCATATCTCGGGCGTGTACCTTTATCAAATAGTCGTAAGTGCCGCTGGTGTTGTAGCACTCGGTCACTTCGGGGATGCGCTGTATGCGACGCACAAAGGCATCGGCTATCTCGTGGTTGATTTGCTTTAGCTTCACTTTGCAGAACACGAGAAGCCCCATACCCAATTTCTCTGGGTCGAGCAAGGCTACATACTTCTTGATATAGCCTTTTCGCTCGAGTCTTTTCTGACGCTCGAAGACTGGTGTCGGGGTTAGATGTACGATGTCAGCCAGCTCTTTTGTGGTCAATTTTGCGTTTTTTTGCAGCGTTTTTAGTATCAACAGGTCGGTTTCATCTAGTTCCATGAGTATATGTATATTAATTTGGCTATTCTTTTTAGATTTTTATTCTGTTAGCTGAGCTTTGAAGAGCTTCAAAAGGAAAGAATCTCTTTCTTGGCGACAAAATTAGTGATATTTTCCGAATTATGCAAGAAATTTGGCTATTATTTCTAAAGTTTATACCTTTGCACCGTCGAAACACAAAACAATAAACATAAACTATTCATTAAAAAAAGGAAAGGATAAGATTATGAGTAAAAAGAATTATCGTTTTGAGACTTTACAGCTTCATGTAGGCCAAGAACAGGCTGACCCTGCAACCGATGCTCGCGCAGTGCCCATTTATCAGACCACGAGCTATGTGTTCCATAACTCTCAGCACGCAGCTGATCGTTTTGGCCTTCGTGATGCAGGCAATATCTACGGTCGTTTGACCAACTCGACCCAGGGCGTGTTCGAGGACCGCGTGGCAGCCCTCGAGGGTGGCGTGGCTGGACTGGCCGTTGCCTCTGGTGCTGCTGCCATCACTTATGCTTTGCAAAATATTGTGCAGGCTGGCGACCATATTGTAGCAGCCGACAACCTCTATGGTGGCTCTTACAACCTGATTACCCATACGCTGGCTACTCAGGGCATAAGCAACACTATTATTAATGTGAACGATCTTGACGCTTTGGAGGCTGCTATTCAGCCTAACACGAAAGTAGTGTATGCCGAAACCTTCGGCAATCCCAACTCTGATGTGCTCGACCTTGAAGGCGTGGCCGCTATTGCTCATAAGCACGGCATACCCTTCATTGTGGATAATACTTTCGGCACACCTTATCTGATTCGTCCGTTGGAGCATGGAGCAGACATCGTGGTCCACTCAGCAACGAAGTTTCTGGGCGGTCATGGCACTTCACTGGGCGGTGTAATCGTAGATGGTGGCAAGTTCGACTGGAAAAAGAACCCAGATAAGTTTCCTACTCTTGCCAAGCCCGATCCATCGTATCATGGCATTGTGTTTGCTGACGCTGTAGGAGCTGCAGCTTACGTCACCCGTATTCGTGCCGTCATCTTGCGTGATACTGGTGCAGCCATCTCGCCTTTCAATGCTTTCATCCTGTTGCAGGGGGTTGAGACACTGAGCCTACGTGTGGAGCGCCATATAGAAAACACCCTCAAAGTGCTGGACTTCTTGAAGAACCATCCAAAGGTGGCGAAGGTAAATCACCCTGCCTTAGAGAGCCATCACGACCACAAACTCTATCAGAAGTACTTCCCTAATGGAGGCGGCTCTATCTTCACCTTCGAAATCAAAGGCGGACAGGAAGAGGCTTGGAAATTTATCGATGCATTGCAGATCTTCTCGCTTTTGGCCAACGTGGCCGACGTGAAGAGTCTGGTCATCCATCCTTATACCACCACCCACTCACAACTCTCGCCAGAGGAGCTCGCCGAGCAGCACATCACGCCCTCTACCATCCGTCTCTCCATAGGAACAGAACACATAGATGACATTATCGACGACCTTGCACAGGCCCTTGACCAGATTTAATTAACCATTCAGGAGTCTCACGAATTACACGACGTTTTAGCCCGACAAAGTCAATAACGGCTGTGTGTAGCATAAACGCGTGTAATTCGGGAGATTCGTGAAAATAGGCGATAAAAAGCATTTGATACGTATCCTAACACCCTGATATGAGGAATTATATTATTGCGGACAACCAAGATCTGACACGCTTCGCGCTGGAGAGTCTTCTCAAGCAGAGTGATGAGAATGTGGTGTACAAGTGCAGTGACAGAGCCGGCCTTATGGCGTTGCTCAAAGAGCATGAGAGCGCTGTGGTGCTGCTAGACTACACGCTGTTCGACTTCGCTGACGAAGACCAGCTCTTGATTGTTGCAGAGCGTTTCAGCTTGTCTGAGTGGATTCTTATCAGCGACGAACTGACTCTTCAGTTCTTACGCCGGATGATTTATTCCTCTCATCAGTTCAGTGTGGTATTTAAGGATGGCCCACTGCAGGAGTTGCGCGATGCCATGAAAGCAGTAGGTCATCATAGCCGTTACATTAGTCAGCGGGCGCTGGAAGCTATCATCAACCGTCAGCAGGAAGAAGAGAAGCACGTAGGCATACTGACGGAGACAGAGACGGAGATAGTGCGGGCCATTGCCCAAGGCAAGACCACTAAGGAGATAGCCAATGAGCGGTTCTCCAGCGTGCATACCGTTACGACTCACCGCAAGAACATCTTCCGCAAATTAGGCATTAACACAGCCCATGAAGTAGTGAAGTATGCACTACGTGCCGGACTCATTGATTCTTCTGATTTCTATATTTGAAAAGCCTTACCTCCCAAAGGCCAAGGGGTGGGTCGCAGACTTGTCGCCATTGCCTTTACTGCACGGTGGAGTACACTGGAGTGAATGATTAGAGAGAAGAAAAGTGTTTTTTTCCTTTGCTTTTTGCTCTTTTATTTGTACTTTTGTCGTCGAAATGCTGACAGAGAAGACAATGGAGAAGCTGCGTGTACTCGCAGAGTCGGCGAAGTACGATGTGTCGTGCTCGTCGAGCGGCACCGTGCGCAAGGGCAAACAAGGCATGGTGGGCTCGACAGTGGGCGGCGTGGGCATCTGTCACTCGTTTGCCGACGACGGGCGCTGCATCTCGCTGCTGAAGGTAATGCTCACCAATTACTGCATGTACGATTGCGCCTACTGCATTAATCGTCGCTCGAACGATATTAAGCGGGCGACGCTCAGTGTCAGCGAGTTGGAGGAGATCACTATGGAGTTCTATCGCCGCAACTATATCGAGGGACTCTTCTTGTCAAGCGGTGTTGTGCGCAATCCTGACTACACCATGGAGCGGCTCGCCGCCATTGCCCGCGACCTGCGCACCATACACCGCTTCAACGGATACATCCACCTGAAGAGCATTCCCGGCTGTTCGCAGGAGCTGCTCAACGAAGCCGGGCGCTATGCCGACCGCATGAGCGTGAACATTGAGATTCCCAAGGAGGAGTCGCTGAAGCTGTTGGCACCTGAGAAAGACCATAAGAGCGTGTTCCTACCGATGAAGCTCATACAGCAGGGGGTGTTAGAAAACAAGGAAGATCGCAAGAAGTATCGCTATGCGCCGCGATTCGTACCCGCAGGACAGTCGACGCAGATGATAGTAGGGGCAACGAAGGAGACAGACAAGGATATACTTCAGATGTCGTCAATGCTCTACGGCCAGCCCACCATGCGCCGTGTGTATTATTCGGGCTATGTCAGCGTGAATACCTACGACCCGCGTCTGCCGATACTGAAGCAGCCGCCGCTGGTTCGCGAGAACCGGCTCTATCAGGCCGACTGGCTGTTGCGATTCTATCACTTTAGCGTAGACGAGATAGTGGACGACAAACATGCTAACCTCGACCTCGAAGTGGACCCGAAACTCGCGTGGGCGTTGCGTCATCCTGAGGCTTTTCCTGTGGACATCAACACCGCTGACTACGAGATGCTTTTGCGCGTTCCCGGCCTCGGCACGAAGTCTGCGTGGCTCATTGTCAACTCGCGTCGCTTCAGCCGCCTCACCAGTTACGACCTCCGCAAGATGGGTGTGGTTATGAAGAAGGCGAAATACTTCATTACCTGCAACGAACTCACCTCGCACTTCTCGCAGCCCATCGTCGGTGTCAATGAGCTGCATCCTGAGCGATTGCGGCCTTTGCTCGTGTCAAAAGCGCAACAGAAGCGAATTGCAGAGGAAAAACAGCTTACTATAGATTTTGGCGATGACGATATACACGTTTGACGGAACGATGGACGGGCTGCTGACTGCGGTGTTCGATGCCTTCGCTTTCAAAGAGCAACCCGAGCAGTTGCTGGCAGAAGGCGATGCGTTGCCATTGTTTTGCGACCGTGTTTATCAGGTGTCGACCCTCGAGGAGAAGGCACAGCGCGTATGGGCTGGACTTGAGAAGCATTTGACCCGCGAGGCGATGAAGCTGATTTCCGTTAGTTGGCTGTCGGAACTGAGGGAGCTGAACACACCTCTTTTCTTGTATATATGTAAGGTGTTCAGGCATGGCGACATTTCGCGACATTTCGCTGATTCAGATGTGCTGGCTGTGACGAATATTGCACGCCGTGTGCTGCACGAGCAGCTGCGCATGAAGCAGTTCATTCGTTTCCAGAAGGCCAAGGACGGCACCTATCTCGCCGTTGTTTCGCCCGACCACAACGTACTTCCCATCATCACCGACCATTTTCAAGATCGTTTTAACGACCAGCCCTGGCTCATCTACGATGCCAAGAGGCATTACGGATATTACTACGCCCCAGCCTCAACCCTTCCCCATGCAAGGGCGGGGAACGGCGCCGAAAAGTTCCCTTCATCTCACCTTGGAGTGAGTGGGGTGATTCGTGTCACCTTTGAAGACGAGGCCGCAGTTCCCTTCAGTTTAGCGAATGGCAAACTCGATGCCGACGCACTGAGTAGCGACGACCAGCTGTTGCAAGACCTCTGGCGCACCTACTTCAAGGCCATTTGCATTCGTGAGCGCATGAATCCACGCAAGCAACTGCAGGACATGCCTCGCCGCTACTGGAAATACATGACTGAAAAGAACGGACTTGATAAGTGAAAAGATACAAAGAATGCCGCCTAACATAAGTCAGACGGCATTCTTAATTCTTTCGGCATGACACGCAAACCGTGTCAAGCCTGATGAGCTTAGCTTACTTCAACTCTGAGAGGTACTTGATGGTGCGAACCATCTGTGAAGTGTAGCTGTTCTCATTGTCATACCAGCTCACAACCTGCACCTGATAGGTGTCGTCGTCAATCTTGCTGACCATGGTCTGGGTGGCGTCGAAGAGCGAACCGAACTTCATGCCGATGATGTCGCTGCTCACAATCTGATCCTCGGTGTAGCCGAAGCTCTCGTTGCCGGCGGCCTTCATAGCTGCGTTGATGCCTTCCTTGGTGATGTCCTTACCCTTAACGACTGCGATGAGAATGGTGGTGGAGCCGGTGGGAGTGGGAACGCGCTGAGCGCTGCCGATGAGCTTGCCGTTCAGCTCGGGGATGACGAGGCCAATAGCCTTGGCAGCACCTGTGCTGTTGGGAACGATGTTGCAAGCGCCGGCGCGGCTGCGACGCAGGTCACCCTTGCGCTGTGGGCCGTCGAGAATCATCTGGTCGCCAGTGTAAGCGTGGATGGTGCTCATGATACCGCTCACGATGGGAGCGTAGCCGTTAAGAGCAGCGGCCATGGGAGCCAGACAGTTGGTGGTGCAAGAAGCAGCGCTGATGATGGTATCGGCGGGAGTCAGTGTGGTGTGGTTCACATTGTAGACGATGGTGGGCAGGTCGTTGCCGGCGGGAGCCGAAATGACAACCTTCTTGGCACCAGCCTTGATGTGAGCCTCGCTCTTAGCCTTTGAGGTGTAGAAGCCTGTGCACTCCAGCACTACGTCAACACCCAGCTCGCCCCAAGGCAGCTCAGCAGCGTTGGGCTTAGCATAGATGGTAATCTCCTTACCGTCAACAGTGATGCTACCGGGGGTAACGACGGTCTTGCCATCCTCTGCCAGCTCGGCGTCCTTGTACTCAACGGTGTGCTTGCCCTCACCAAACTTGCCAGCGAAACCGCCCTGAGCGGTGTCATACTTCAGCAGGTGAGCCAGCATCTTCGGGCTGGTCAAGTCGTTGATAGCCACTACTTCGTAGCCTTCAGCCTCGAACATCTGACGGAATGCGAGGCGACCGATACGGCCAAAGCCGTTAATTGCAACTTTTGTCATTTTGTTTTTGTTTAACTTTAAAGGGTTATAAATAATTGTCTTTCTCTTTTTCGTGTGCAAAGGTACGAAAAAACTTTCATTTCGCCAAACGAATACACTATTAATAAACGATAAAAGTAGCTGTTATCATTTAAAAAAGTACGACAGCGACGCACTAACAGCCCGATTGCAAGATTAAGATAGCAAAATTACATTCAAGAGACCACACGCCGAATCGAATCATGCCGCGGAACCATAGTTTGCTGGTGTTCTCATTGTTGGCTATATATACGCGCGCGTGAATGAAAGGTGCTTGCACCTCTTGCACCACATCTGAGCATCAGCAGCTGATGAGCGCGTTTTAGCTGCACATGGATTTGCGGCATGAGTGTAATTAGCGGTTGTGATTGCTGGTGCAAGGACTTTCTTTTATGTTTGTTGCATCGCTTTTCTTTTTGTTTCATCCTGCATATTTATTCATTCTGTGTGTATAAATATGCATAACGGCAGGATGAAGTACAGGGGTGGCCTGTTTTCCGCACGGGGAGCCTTCGCAGAAGAAAAAAGCGCCGCCGTTTTTTCACGCGGAGGCGCCATTTTTTTCTGGGGAGCCTCTACAGAAATGTATATTTATGCACTTCCAGTCTGGGCAGTTCAGACACAAGTGGTGCAAGTGGTGCAAGCACCTTTCCATCACGCGTGTATATTACACGCGCGCGTGGCCTACTATGCGGGTAATATTTCGTCTTTGTCATTGACGATTGTGCCCATCTGTCAAGAACGTAATTAAGTAATTCGGCGGTAATAATGCGTAAAAGACGCAACACTGCCAAGCTTTTGGCGCAACGTTTTTTGAAGAAATGCTATAAAAATGCTTTTTTTTCTACTTTTTTCATGGCTACAAGTTTGTAATTCGAAAAAAATGCCTATATTTGCAGCATCGTATTCATTCATCAACTTTTAAACATTAAGAACTATGGGATTTGTTAAAGAATTCAAAGAGTTTGCCATGAAAGGCAACGTAATGGACATGGCTGTCGGTGTCATCATCGGCGGTGCGTTTGGCAAGATTGTGAGTTCGTTGGTGGACGATATCATCATGCCTCTGGTGGGCAAAGCATTGGGCAATGCTGACTTCACCAACCTCTATGTAGCCCTGACCGATGCCATCCCCGCAGGCACGCCACTGGCCGACGCCAAAGGCATGGGCCCCGTCTTTGCCTACGGTTCGTTCATTCAGACTGTTGTCGATTTCCTCATTGTGGCCTTCTGTATCTTTATGATGGTGAAGGGCATCAACAAGCTGAAGAAGAAGGAAGAGCCTGCTCCTGAAGCACCGAAGGGTCCCACGCAGGAAGAATTGCTCGCCGAGATTCGCGATCTGTTAAAGAAGAAGTAAGCATTTTCAAATATACATTATTTATATATTGGGCATCACTGGAGCAACGGTGGTGCCCAATTATATGATTCATTCCCTTTTATAGCCGAGCATGAAAGGGTTTCACTAAGAATAACGTTACATTTTTCGGCTGGACACTTTTTTTGTTGGCAAGAGGAGAAAAGACACATTTCTTTTGGCTGTTTTAGAGAAAAACACTATCTTTGCACAGAGAATGAGCAAAACAGCTTAAAAGACAATTAAAAGACATAAGTCCATGATAGTAGCCAACCCAATTTACGACATTGTGTTCAAGTATCTCATGGAAGACGAGCGCATAGCCCGCACCATTCTCTCTGCTCTGTTGAAGCAGGAGGTGGTGGAGGTGCACATGCGCCGCAACGAATATTCCGACAGAAGCCGCAAGAGTCTCTCTATCTTCCGTATTGACTTCGGCGCTACCATACACAAGGTCGACGGCGGATTCCAGACCATCCTCATAGAGATTCAGAAGACGTGGGTGGACTCGGAGCTGCTGCGTTTCCGCCAGTATCTTGGCACCCAGTATGGCAACAAGGAGAACATGGAGGGTAAAGGGCGCAGCGCCCATGCTCTGCCCATGGTGGCCGTCTATCTGCTTGGCCACACGGTGAGGAACATCGAAGCGCCTGTAGTGTATGTGAACCATCAGGTGTATGACTATGATGACAATCTGGTGGAAGACGGCATGCGCAACCCCTTTGTGGAGAGCCTGACGCACAACAGCATCATTGTGCAGATACCACGCCTGCATGGGAAAATAAACAACCGCCTGGACAAGGTGCTGAGCATCTTCGACCAGACACACGCTGTGGGCAGCAACTCGCAGACAGTGGACATCGACCCTTCGGTCTATGGCAATGATGCCGACATGGAGCCCATCATGCGAAGGCTCATGGAGGCCACCTGCGACAGCGACGTGCGACGGGCCATGGATGTGGAGGACGAGTTCTTCTCTGTTATCAAGGATAAGGAGAACGAACTTATGGTCAAGGATATGCAACTTGCAGAGACGAAGGTGGCCATCAAGGAAGCAACAGAAAAGCTTGATAAGGCCGAGGAGCAGCGTGCTCATGCCGAGGAGCAGCGTGCTCATGCCGAGGAGCAGCGTGCTCATGCTGAGGAACAGTGTGCTCATGCCGAGGAGCAGTGTGCTCAAGCCGAGGAGCAGCGTGCTCATGCCGAGGAGCAAACCGAACGGATTATACGTAGTTCGGTAATGGCTTTACTGAAGCAAAACATGCCAGTGGAGGACATCGCCAACATACTTGGCATAGACATCGCTACTGTGGAGCAAGTCGCATCCGACAACCGATAGATAAATAGAGGCAATGATATAGCTGTTGGAACAGAAGGGAATGTCCCCCCGCCACTTTTCATTACACTCCTGTAAGGGGAGAGGAATGGAGAGAGAAAAGTTGATGCGGAAGGATAATTCTCCCTTTCAGCGTTAACGATAGTGACTGGCAACTTTGACGTTATACATGCCGTTCGTCGTTCCTTCGTGAGCCGGTCGCTTTTTGCGGTTCACCCGCAAAAGCTTGAGCACTGTTCCCCCTCAAAGAGGGGAAACAGATTGAACATGTGGAGCATGGCACACCAAGAACGTTAAAAAAAGACAAGGCAGCGCAAATAACCATTAACTTCTAACTTCTAACTCCTAACTTTTTTGTACCTTTGCCGTCGATATGAGAAAATGGTTTATTAGAATACTGTGGAGCATACTGCTGCTGCTCATCATTGGAACAGTGGTGGTGTTTTGGGCCATTGCCGACGGGCGCATTGGCTACATGCCCCCTATCGATGAGTTGCAGAACCCTATCAACCGCTATGCATCGCAAGTGTATTCTGCCGATGGCAAACTCTTGGGCACCTATAGCCTGAGCCGTGAAAACCGTGTCATGGTGAATTACGATGAATTGCCTCAGAGCCTTGTTGACGCGCTTGTGGCTACTGAAGACGCACGTTTCTTCGACCATGCCGGCATTGACTTCAAGGCTTTGGCTCGTGCCATAGTTAAACGTGGATTCCTGCGCAATAAGAGTGCTGGCGGTGGCTCTACCATTACCCAGCAACTGGCTAAGCAGCTGTTTAGCGGCGTGGCTCGAAGCACCACAGAGCGACTGCTGCAGAAACCTATAGAGTGGGTTATTGCTGTGCAGCTGGAACGCAACTACACTAAGGAAGAAATCGTTGCCATGTACCTGAACTACTTTGACTTCCTTAACAATGCAGTCGGTATCAAGACGGCGGCAAATACTTACTTCTCGAAAGAGCCATCGGAGTTGAGCATCACTCAGTGTGCCACATTGGTGGGTATGTGTAAGAACCCTTCGTATTTTAATCCCCGCCGCTACACCGAGCGCTGTGAGGAACGGCGCAACACCGTGCTACAGCAGATGTATAAGGAGGGCTATTTGACTGAGGACGAGCTGGACAGCTGCATGGAGGTAAGCCTGGCCAGCGAACTGAAGTTTCACGTGGCCGACCACAACGACGGGCAGGCCACCTATTTCCGCGACTTCCTACGCCGCTATATGATGGCAAAGGAACCGAAGGAGGACGACTACCCTGAGTGGAACAAAAACAAGTATATACTCGACAAGATTGCGTGGGATGAAGATCCGCTCTACGGCTGGTGCAACAAGAACCACAAGAGTGACGGTACGCCATATAATGTCTACACCGACGGGTTGAAGATATACACCACCATTGACACACGCATGCAGAAGTATGCTGAAGAAGCCTGCTACGAGCATGTGGTAGGCTATCTCCAGAAAGAGTTTGACAAGGGAAACCGCAACCGTCGCAACGCACCATACTCGAACAGCATGTCGAATGCCGACTTCGAGAAGCTTATGAAGAAAAACATAAGAAGGACGGAGAGGTATCGCGTGCTGAAGGAAGAGGGCGCCACTCAGGAAGAGATAGAACAGTCATTCCGAACTCCTGTGCGCATGTCAGTGTTTTCCTACAACGGCGAGCGCGACACCACGATGACTCCGTTTGACTCCATACTTTATTACAAGTCATTCCTTAGAACGGGCTTCGTGAGCATGGATCCACACAACGGACACGTGAAAGCATACGTGGGCGGCCTGGACTTCCAGCACTTTGCTTATGACATGGCTACTGAGGGACGTCGTCAGGTGGGCTCCACCATTAAGCCGTTCCTCTATTCGCTGGCCATGTCGCCTTCGGGGGGTAATATGACTCCCTGCACCATGGTGCCCTGTGAACAGCGCACGTATTATACTGAGGGCGGACGCCCCTGGACGCCACGCAACGGCAGCCGCGCCCACGAGGGTGAACTGGTGACGCTGAAGTGGGGACTGCAGACTTCTAACAACTGGGTGTCTGCTTACCTCATTGATGTGCTCCGTCCCAGGAATTTCCTCAACATACTGCACGACTACGGGTTCAACAACCCTGATATTTATCCCAGTCCTTCGCTCTGTCTTGGACCCTGCGAAAACACTGTGGGCGAAATGGTGAGCGCCTACACCACCTTCGTAAACCATGGCTATCGCTCAGCCCCAATCTTCGTGACGAAGATAGTTGACAGCGACGGCAAGGAGTACGGGACCGATGTGCTATCAAGACCAGGTAATGAGGTCATTGACTCTGAGACGGCCGAAAGAATGATTGTGCTGCTTCGCGGTGTCGTTGATGGGGGAACTGGCAGTCGTCTGAGAAGGGCACCCTACAACATTACAGCACAGCTGGGCGGCAAGACAGGAACCACCAATAGCAACAGCGACGGATGGTTTATGGGTATAGCCCCCAAACTGGTGTCGGGCTGCTGGGTGGGCGGTGAAGACCGTGACATTCACTTTGAGAGTATGGCCTACGCACAAGGTGCTGCAGCGGCACTCCCCATCTTCGGCCTATACATGAGAAAGATCTACAATGATCCAACCATTGACATTACCGAACAAGACAAATTTGAACTAACGCCAGGCTTCGATCCGTGTAGCGGCGAGGACGAGATGGTAGGGGAGGACGATGAAGAAGGCGATGAAGAAGATGCTGACGCCCCAGATGAGTACGAACCGGTGCCCATGACTGACCTCTTTTAATTTGGAGAGGTCATTATTAATTCGCGTCTTCATGTTAGCCCACATAGACTATTTGTGATATTGTATTTTATTTAGATAATAAGAGTAATGAAACATCAACTGAGAAGCAGTGTTTGCACCGAAGGCCGACGCATGGCTGGTGCGCGTGCCCTGTGGGTGGCTACGGGCATGAAGCAGGAGCAGTTTGGCAAACCAATCATTGCCATTGTCAATTCGTTCACACAGTTTGTGCCGGGGCATACGCACCTGCACGAGATAGGACAGATTGTGCGCGAGCAGATTGAGGAAATGGGCTGCTATGCCGCTGAGTTCAATACCATAGCCATCGACGATGGCATCGCCATGGGGCACGACGGCATGCTCTACTCGCTGCCCTCGCGCGACATTATTGCTGACTCAGTAGAGTACATGGTTAATGCCCATAAGGCCGATGCCATGATTTGCATCTCGAACTGTGACAAGGTAACACCGGGCATGCTGATGGCAGCCATGCGCCTGAACATCCCTGCCGTGTTCGTGAGCGGCGGCCCGATGGAGGCTGGGCGATGGCGTGGTGAAAACGCCGACCTCATCACCGCTATGGTGAAAGGGGCAGACCCTAGCGTTACGGACGAGGAGATGCGCGAGATAGAACGCTGTGCCTGCCCCGGCTGCGGAAGCTGTTCTGGCATGTTCACCGCTAACTCAATGAACTCGCTCACCGAGGCCATAGGCCTAGCGCTGCCTGGCAACGGCACCATACTGGCCACACACGTCAATAGGGTGAAGCTCTTCAAGGAGGCAGCCAAGCTCATTGTGAAGAACGCACAGGCCTATTATGAGCAGGGCGACGAGCGAGTGCTGCCGCGCAGCATAGCCACACGCCAGGCTTTCCTCAACGCCATGACGCTCGATATAGCCATGGGCGGCAGCACCAACACCGTGCTCCATCTTTTAGCAGTGGCACAGGAGGCTGGCGTTGACTTCACCATGAAGGACATTGACCTGCTGAGCCGCAAGACACCCTGCCTGTGTAAGCTGGCGCCGAACACACAGAAATACAGTGTGCAGGAATGCAACCGTGCTGGCGGCATACTTGGCATACTGAACGAACTCAACAAGAATGGACTCATCGACGGCAGTGCCATTCGCGTGGATGGCATGACACTGGCCGAGGCCATGGACAAATACGATGTGAACGGCCTGAACGACGAGACCGCCATCTACTTCAGTGCTCCCGCCGGACGCTTCTCCACTGAGATGGGAAGCCAAAATGAATACTACGAAAAGCTCGACCTTGACCGTGCTAATGGCTGTATACGTGACATAGAACATGCATACACCAAAGACGGCGGACTGGCCGTGCTCTTTGGTAACATAGCCCAAGACGGTTGTGTGGTGAAGACGGCCGGTGTGGACGAGAGCCTCTGGCACTTCGAGGGACCTGCCGTTTGCTTTGACTCGCAGGAAGATGCTTGCGAGGGCATACTTAGCGGAAAGGTGAAAAAGGGCGACTGTGTGGTCATTACCCACGAAGGACCGAAGGGCGGTCCTGGCATGCAGGAGATGCTCTATCCCACTTCTTACATCAAGAGCATGCACTTGGGCAAGGAGTGTGCGCTGATTACTGACGGCCGCTTCTCAGGCGGTACCAGTGGCTTGAGCATAGGCCATATCTCGCCCGAAGCTGCCAATGGTGGTAATATCGGCAAGATTAAGGACGGCGACATTATTGTTATTGACATCCCGTCGCGCAGCATCAATGTGAAGCTTAGCGACGAAGAACTGTTAGCACGCCCACAGCAACCGCTACGTAGAAATCGCATGGTTTCCAAGGCATTACGTGCATACGCTCAGAGCGTTAGTTCAGCTGACAAGGGCGGCGTGAGGCTGATAGGAGACTGAGCCAAAGAGAACTGCCTGCATCATACAACAAGGTAAGGCAGGCAGGATGGCTATTCGCTTATTGCCTCAATATTTTCAAGTATGGGGTTGGTAACAGCTTCGCCACGCTCCTTAAGCGTGTTGTAGAAGGTCATGGCCACATTCTTCTTCGTGTCTAAGTAGAGGTTTTTCTTCTCCGTCTCATAGGCACCGCCATCCTTGACGGGAGTCCACTTAATGCCTTCGAGCACCAGCGTCAGCGAGTCGATGTTAGCTTCTGGCTGGCGCACCTTGGCATCAAGGTCGTTCAGCTGTATGCATAGCTGCTCATACTGTGTGTCAACAGGATTCTTCACCTCCTGTGGCGTGGGTTGGGGGCGCAGCAGGAAGTAGCCGCCAGCGGCAGCTGCGGCAGCCACTGCAAAGCCACCCAGTAATGTTGCTTTCTTCATGTTCTTTTGGTGTTTGTGGAATTGATCGTTGGGTTGATTGTGGAATTGGCCGTTGGGTTGTTTGTGAAATTGGCCGTTTGGCAGGCGTTATTTATCCTCGAACTTTGGTGTCAGGCCGCACTGCACGATGAAGGTGGTTAGCGCCTCACGAGCATGCTGCATGGCTTTGTCGCGATTGGCCTGTGTGTCGTACTTGCTGCGTATCTTCTCTTCCACCACACGAATGGCGCTGGCGGCGTCGAATTGCGTGGCAGGTACTTCTACCTCGCAAAGCAGATTGCCACCCTGTGCCGACTGTATGTAGCGCAGCTTGGGCAGGCGTACCACCACGGTGTCAGAATGCTCCTGACGCTCATACTCCACGCTGTCGAGGTCCATTACATAGCTCACCTGCATGCGAAGCGTCTGTACGGCCTTGTAGTTACTGCGTGTAAACCAGCCTATCTTCTCCACGTTGTCAATGGCATAATCCTCGGTGATGGCCGTAAAGGCATACAGCTCGCCTATGGGCTTGATGCTCTCTATGACCACGGGTGTGTCCTCTATTGCAATATCATCCTCGCTTCCAGCATCAATGCAGCGCACCACGAAGTAGACTACGGCCAGCAGACAGAGCAGGCGCACCACCAAGTTGACGGTAGAGAGAATGGATTCTTTTTTCTTTTCCATAGTCGTTGTTGTGCTGTCTTATCTGATGAACTGTGGTTTCAGCCCCATCTGCATGAGCAGTGAGCGGAAGAGGCTTCTAGTGTTGCTTTCTATCTCTGCCGAGAGCGTGGAGAAGAGTGCCGAGTCGGCCATCACCTCGTTCACCACCATGTTCTTGATGGTTTGCATGGTTTGTTCGCCTACCTCGTCGCGCAACCAGCCGCTCATGGTTACTACCTCGCGGCGGTCGGTACGCATGTCCACATGGTGGTCTATCACCTCTGGGCGTGGCAGTTTTATCACCACCACATTAGCAGTGTCGAGTGTGATGTCGCCGTCTGTCATCTTGCGCATGTCTATGCCATACTTGATAGTGATGTCGACGGGCATGATGCATGCCCGTCTTCCCAGCTTCCATCGCGAGGGATTGATGGTGGCCAGGTGTGTCTCACTGTCGTAAATGCCCATGCGCCGCAGCTGTACCTCGGTGGTGGCCACCTGGGCCTTGCTTTGAAACAGGCCAAGAATCTCCTTCTTGTCGGGTGTCTTCTGCTCGTCGAAGAACTGCTGTACAGGGTCGGAGCGCTTGAAAAGCAGGTTGGCGGCTACAAACGCAACCACGCACAGCAGCAAGGCTAGTGCGCAGTTGCGTATTGCTTTCTTGTTCTCGTTGTTCAAGTTTGTGTTCAACGTTCAGTGGTCAAATGCTTAATGTTCAAATAGTCAAAGCTTCAGGCTCTTCTTGATGGCCTCTACCTTTTCGCCAGCGGCAGCCATGCAGCGCTCGTAGTCGGCAGCGCCCTGGAAGGAGGCATCCTTCACCTCGATGTAGAACTTAATCTTCGGCTCAGTGCCAGAGGGGCGTACGCTCACCTTGGTGCCGTCGTTGCAGAACCACTGCAGCACATTGCTCTTGTCGGGCATGTTGAGCGGCGTAATGTTGCCTTCAGCGTCACGCATCTCCAGTTTCTGGAAGTCCTTTGAGAGCACAATCTTCGAGCCGCCCAGATCGGTGGGAGGAGTGGCGCGGAAGTCGGTCATCATCTGCTTAATCTCGTCGGCACCGGTCTTGCCCGGACGTACCACGTTGACGGTTACCTCGCGCGAGAAACCGTACTCCTTGTAGATGTTCATCAGCAGGTCGTAGAGGGTCATGCCATTGTCGCGTGCCCAGGCAGCAATTTCGCAGATGAGGCAGATAGATGCTGGTGAATCCTTGTCCCTTACCTTATCATACGGCAGGAATCCGAAGCTCTCTTCGCCGCCGCCGATGTACTTCTTCTTGCCCTCATTGACGCGGATTTCGTTGGCTATCCACTTAAAGCCGGTGTAGCAGTCGCTGTATTCCACGCCGTTCTTCTTGGCTATCTCGGCTATGACCTCGGTGGTGACGATGGTCTTCACGAGGAACTCGTTGCCCTTCAGCTGGCCGAGCTTTTTCTTGTTGGCGATGATATACCACGAGAACATCATGCAGGTCTGGTTGCCGTTGAGAATCTCCCACTCGCCCTTGGCGTTGCGGCAGACAATAGCCAGACGGTCGGCGTCGGGGTCGCTGGCGATGACAAGGTCGGCATTGAGCTTGGTGCCGAGTTTCATGCCCAGCGTCATAGCCTCGGCATTCTCAGGATTGGGGCTGACGACGGTGGGGAAGTTGCCGTCGATGATCATCTGCTCGGGCACCACGTGGATGTTTTGGAAACCCCATGAGCGCAGAGCCATCGGGATGATGACGCGGCCTGTGCCGTGCATGGGTGAGTAGACGATGTTGAGGTCTTTCTGGCGCAGTATGACGTCCTGGTCGACCATTGCCTCTTTCACGGCCTGTATGTAGTCCCAGTCCATCTCACCGCCGATGGGGATGATGAGGTCTTTGTTGCCCTCGAACTTCACATCCTCAATCTTCACCTTGTTCACCTCGTCAATGATGCCCTTGTCGTGGGGAGCTAGCACCTGAGCACCGTCGTCCCAGTAAGCCTTGTAGCCATTGTATTCGCGTGGATTGTGCGAGGCGGTGACATTCACACCTGCCTGGCAACCGAGCTGACGGATGGCGAATGAGATTTCTGGCGTGGGGCGCAGGCTCTCAAAGAGATACACCTTAATGCCGTTGGCCGAGAAGATGTCAGCCACGCTCTCAGCAAACATGCGCCCGTTGTTGCGGCAGTCGTGACCCACGACGACGGCGGGCTGGATGTCGGGGAAGGCCTTGTTGATATAGTTGGCGAATCCCTGCGTGGCCATGCCCACAATGTACTTGTTCATACGGTTGGTGCCGGCACCCATGATGCCGCGCAGACCACCCGTACCAAACTCTAAGTTCTGGTAGAAGGCATCGATAAGGGCACTTTTGTCCTCATTGTCAAGCATTGCCTGTACTTCTTTGCGTGTCTCCTCGTCAAAGGCCGGAGAAAGCCACTGCTTAGCCAGTGCCTCGCACTGTGCGATAAGCTGAGCATTGTTTTCCATAATTGATAATTGATGGCGTTTATTTTAGGTTTTAATTATGTATAATTGTTGTTATAGCCTTTACACATGCTACCACTTGCCAAAATTACAAAAAAAAATCATTAACAGCATACAATCGCACTGTTTTTTTTGTTTTTTTAGCACTGATGCTGTCTGCCGTAACTGCTCAGTCATACTTTATCTCAGCATAACGATTCATCCTTTTGGCATCCATCTTTTTCATGGTGTTTCCATTCCTGCTTTATATATGATACAAGCAAAACAACCCTCACCTCCCTCACCCAACGGTTAACTTGTTGATACACAGTAAGCATTTTGGGTGTGGGATGCCAATTTATCCCACACCCGATGCCGCACCCAAACTTTTGCGCAGACAACAAGACGAAATGAATATTTATGCAGTTTGCGCGGGGGCTTCCCGTGAAAAATTGGCGGCTTCCCGTGAAAAATTGGCGGCCACTTTTTTTTACAGGAGGCCTCCATTTTCCTGCGCGAGGCCCTCACAACGGTATTGCCCGCTCGTTTTGTATATTTATGCACATTCCTGCATAAATATGCAAGGTCTACATGATAGCGTTTTTGATTGACCTTTAGGTGTGGCATCGGGTGAGGGATAAAAAACTATCCCACACCCAAAATGCTACTGAGTATCAGTGAATTACCAGTTGGGTGTGGGAGGTGGGGGATGTTTTTTCTTTTTATATATATAGGGAATGCAGGGAACCTAACAGTTACGTTACTGCCCGGCGTTTGTGTTTGGCTGGCTGTTCCCCGACCTTGAGCGTGTCACTAGTACCGAGAGTACCATGGAGAGCAGTAGCACTACGAAGATGAATAGGAGCGACCACACGGTGGGTATCTCAATGTGTGGCATGTTCAAGTCGAGTCCCATCCACTCGCCAATTTTGTTAATGTACTCGTTCATGGCGAGCAGCATTTTTACGCCCACGAAGATGAGGATGATACCCAGACCATACTTCAGGTAGGTAAAGTATTTAGCCACAGCTGCTAAAGCAAAGTAGAGGGCTCGCAGGCCAAGAATGGCGAAGATGTTTGAGGTGAGTACAATGAATGGGTCGCGGCTCACACTGAACACAGCTGGTATGCTGTCTACGGCAAAAGCCACGTCGGTGGTCTCGATGACAATGAGCGCAATGAAAAGCGGGGTTGCCACCCATCTCACTTTGCCTTCCGACTCCTTTGCCTCCTTGCTTCCCTGCTTCTTCTCTTCCTTCACAAAGAACTTGCCCTCGTGCATCGTTCCGGTTACGGGGAAGAACTTCTTGAACAGGCGCACTATGAAGTTGTTGCCAGGGTCGCCCTGCTGTTCCACACCATGCGAAAACATCTTTGCGCCAGTGTAGAGCAGGAACAGGCCGAAGAGGCCCAGCACCCACTCGAAGCGCTCCACCATGGCCGCGCCGGCAAAGATGAAGATGCTGCGCAGCACCAATGCGCCAAAGATGCCCCAGAACAACACCTCGTGTTGATACTTGCGCTGAATGCCGAAGTAGCTGAAGAGCATCAGGAACACGAAAAGATTGTCCATCGACAGCGACTTCTCAATAAGGTATCCAGCTAGAAACTCAGTGGCCTTCTCGTGTGCATCGTCAGGATAGAAGAAAAAGATACCCGCACAGAAGATGAGTGAAACGCCTATCCAAACGGCGGTCATCTTCAGTGCCTCTTTGATGCCCACCTCATGCTCGCCTTTCTTGCCAAACATCTTCAGGTCGGCTATCAGCATCATAAAAACCAAGACGTAGAACACAATCCACGCCCACAGTGGCAGTATATCCATCAACTATTAACCTTACAACCTTTTAACCTTTTTATTCTTCAATCTCCCAGTCCTTCCAGCATTCGTTTCAGAACCACCGAGCAGCTAATCTCGCGGTTAGCGGCCTCTGGTATGACCAGGCTGTTGGCGCTCTCTATCACGTCGTCGGTGACGATGAGGTTGCGCCTCACGGGCAGGCAGTGCATGAACTTCGCATTGTTAGTCCACGACATGTGCTCTGTGTCAACTGTCCATGAGCGGTCGTCGCAGGTTATCTTTCCATAGTCCTCAGGGTTCGTCACGCCGGGGTTACTCCAGTTTTTGGCGTAAATGAAGTCGGCTCCTTCAAAGGCTTTGCGCTGGTCGTACTCCACACGGGCTCCCTTCACAAACTGCGCGTCCAGCTCATAGCCCTTGGGGTGGGTGATGACTAGGTCGATGTCATTGTCGGCCAGCATCCATTGGGCAAAGCTGTTGGGCACGGCCTGCGGCAGTGCGCGGCAATGGGGCGCCCAGGTGAGGACAACCTTTTTCTTTCCAGAGGTGCCATTGGCTGAAGATGCCCCGTTGGTTTCATTAGCCCCGGAAATGCCAGAATACTCCTTGATGGTGATGAGGTCGGCAAAAGCCTGCAGCGGATGAACGGTAGCCGTCTCCATGGCGAACACAGGGCGTCCGCTGAAGCGAATAAACTGCTGCAGCACTGTCTCGGCATAGTCGTAGTCGCGGTCTGTGAGGCCTGCAAACGAGCGCACACCTATAATGTCGCAGTAGCAGCCCATCACGGGTATGGCCTCCAGCAGGTGCTCGCTCTTGTCGCCGTCCATGATGACGCCCCGTTCCGTCTCTAGTTTCCATGCGCCAGCGTTCACGTCGAGCACTATCACATTCATGCCCAGGTTCATGGCCGCCTTCTGCGTGGAGAGGCGCGTGCGCAGCGAGTTGTTGAAGAAAATCATCATCAGCGTTTTGTTCTTGCCGAGATGCTGGTACTTGTAGCGGTTGCTCTTTATCTCGAATGCCTCGGCCATCGCTTGGTCGAGAGGGCCTATGTCCTGTACGTTAATAAACGTCCTTAGTGAATTCTCCATTGTCTTTGGTGTGTTTGTGTTCATATATAACGCTGCAAAGGTATACAAAAAAAGTGATAATCCTACGCTTCGGCCTTTTAAATTATAATTATTTAAGTGCGCAACTATTCTTTCTTATCATCACTCCTCCTTACTTCTTTCACTGCTTAAGCAGAACTGTGAACAGGGCTATCCTTCTAGCAGGATTCTGACTATGCGTTCTGCAGTGCGTCCGTCCCATCTGTCGGGCAGGGCGCCACTCTTCCAGTTACCGTTCACCATGCGTTTTGTCTCTTCGGCCAACCGCTGCGGGTCTTCACCTACCAGCACGTTGGTGCCAATAGTCACTGTTTCCTGATGCTCAGTGTAGCTGTTCAATGTGATGCATGGTACACCGTTGAACGTAGCCTCTTCGGCCACGTTTCCGCTGTCGGTAATGATGCCGCGTGCATGTGTCGTAAGCCAGCCGAATTGCAAATAGGGTAGGGAGGGCAGTGGCATGATGTTGGTATACTGTGGGTGCTGAGCCGCAAAGTCGGTCACCATCTGCAGGGCTTTTCCCCGCAAGGGAGCCACAACGGGGGTGCCTTCGGCCGCTTCGCACACTGCTTTAAGCAACTCGTTCAAGTGCTCTGGACTAGCCATCAAGGCTTTACGGTTGAGGGTGAACACTAAGTACTGCTGCTCTTCGAGTTCCACGTCAGGCTTGCGCAGCCGTTGGTGGTTGAATCGTAGCGTGTCCATCAGAATATTGCCCACCATGTATGTCCCACCCGTTGTGCTTTCATCGGCGTTGGCTTGTTCGCGCGAGGCCACGCTGTTGCTCTTCACGCCGGCGGTAAAGAGATAGTCGGAGAGGGCGTCGATGACAAGTCGGTTCACCTCCTTGGGCATCTTCATGTCGAATGAGCGGGTGCCCGCCACAAGGTGAGCCAGGCGCAGCCCCCGTTTCTTGGTGACGATGGCTGCGGCCATGGTCGAGGCGAGGTCGTCGACAACGATGACCACGTCGGTGGGGTGTTGGTCGAGCAGTACATCGAACTTTGCCATTACCCGGCTCGTTATTTCGTTGAGGCTGCTACTGTCAACGTCGAGGAAAACGGTGGGCGCAGGCATCTGAAGGTCGCTGAACAGCGAAGGTTCCAGAGCTGGGTCGTCGGCGCGTCCTGCATAGACGAGCAAGTAGCTGGCTTCATGCGTCTTCTCTATGGCCCTGATAATTGGGGCTATCTTTATGAAGTTGGGGCGTGCCCCTGCAAGTATGGTTATGTTTCGCATGACAATTATACTTTTACATGTTTTTCAGAATCTTGTCTATTTCGTCAAACTGTCTGCCAAGGTTCAGGTTCAAGTATATGCGGTAAAGGGCAGGTGCCCATTTCCGCTCTTCCTTAGGCATGAGCCTGCGGTAGTACTCCATATATGTGCGAGCCTTCTGGTAGTAGGTGCGCAGTAGGCGTTTGTCGGCCTGTACATCAGGCATGCCTGCCATGTTGAGGAAGGCAGTAGCGGCGTTGAAGTAGGGTTCCGCCAGGCTGTCGTTACTTCTTATGAGCCGCTCGCTGTAAGCCACGCTCTCCTGCCACCGCTCCATACGCAGCAAGGTAGATGATTTGGCAAAGAGAAACAGCTGGCAGGTGTCGCATGCGTTAATCGCTGAGTCGCACAGCTGTAGCGCCTTGTCGAGCTGACCATCTTCAGTGTAGGCATCTACAAGACGCGGAAAGAAATAGTTGAATTCAGGATTCTGTTTGAAACCCTGTTCCAGTGTCTTCACGTATGCTGCAGTGTCGCCGCTCCATCGCTGTGCCTCTGCAATGAACTGCAGTGTAAAACTGGTGTGCAGGGTGTCGGCCAATGCCAGTTGGCTGTGCTTCAGTGTGCGGTGGGCGTCGTTCTGCTTGTAGGCGCTATAAGTAGCCCAGTAGGAAGCCTCTGGCAGACGGCTGTCGGTGTCGGCGTAGCGAAAGCTCTCGAAAAGTGGTTGCCGGGCGCAGTCGATGTAAGCGTCCATATAGTTGAAGGCCTCGTTCCACTGTGCCTTTCTCAGGTGCCAAGTGCCGGCGTTGAAGAGGTTGGGCCTGTAGGTGTTGAGCATAGTGGCATGGCGGTGACGGTATTCTGGCCTTACGCGGCCTTTCTTGTCGGGTAACATTTCAAGACTGTCGAGGGTCTCGGCAATGGTGAAGAGACGCAGTGCCAGATTGAAGAAGGCTGCCGTGTCTTGGCGCTGTTTCAAATAGAGCTTTTCGTTAGCCTGGTCATACTGTCCTTTCACTGCTTCAAACCATGTCTGGTATATTCGCTTGTTAGTGCGGTGAGTGCTGTCGGTCAAGAGACTGGTCATCAGTTGCTCGGCCTTGTCGTAGTTCTTGCGGCTCTTTATGTATGTGCGTGCCTGGCTCAGTTCTTTCTTCTGCGCCGTGGCATGTCCTGCCACAAACAGCAGAAGCACCATGCTCAAGGCATAGTGCTTAATGCTGATGTGTGATAGTGTAAATGCTAGTGTAGTCAATGCCGGCCTAAGCTGCTGTTAGTTCTTCAGCGATGGGTCGATGGCCTCCAGCTCTGCCATCTTGGCTTTGTCGCCCAGTGAGTAGTAGATGCGGTAGAGGGGGTAAGCCCAGTTCGTCATCTCACGGTTGGGGTCGAGTTCGCGTGTGCGCTCCAGGTATACGAGAGCTTCGCGCAGCACATCCTTCACCTTTTCCAGGTTGGCGGGGGTGATGTTCATGGTCTTCTTGTCCATGAGTGCATCCTGCAAGTCAATGGCTTTGGAGTTAAGGCAGATGCCAGTGTTGAATACACAGGGTGTCCATTTGGGGTCAATCTCAATGGCCTTCTTAAAGGCTTCCACTGCACCGTCCCACTCGTTACTGTTCATGTAGGCTTCGCCGAGGAGTCCCCATGCCATTTTGTTCTGCGGGTCTATCTGTGTCTCCTCCTTGGCCCAGGCCTTCATGCCTTCGGGGTCGTTGGCGTGGTTGTAATACTCCTGTAGCAGGTTGAAGTACTGCTCCTTGTCGGGCTTGGCTGCGCGCAGCTGCTTCAGTTTGGCCAGGTAGGCGGCCGAGTCAGCAGCCGTCTTGCTGGTTTCCTTCTGTGTGTAGAGCAGCAGGTTCATGGCGTCATCTTCCTTCTCAGGGAAGCTGGCAGCTATCTCGGCATACTTCATGGCCGTGGGGTAGTCCTTGGCCTGATAGCTCAGCAGAGCGGAGTTGTATGCAGCGTCGGGCAGCAGTGTGTCGGCAGGCATCTGCAGGTCACTGAACAGTGGCGACTTAGCCGTCTCAATGTATGCTCCCCATGCCTTGATAGCCTCTGGCATGTTCTGTGCCTGATACTGCAGAATACCGCCATTGTAGAGCCATTGGCGCTCGTTCATGTAGCGGCTAGCGTTGGCCTTGTGGAAGCGCACTTTCACCTTGCCCTTCTCATTGGGCAGTTGGTCGTACTTGTCGCACTCCTCTGCGGCCTTGAAAGCTTCTATGAGCGAGTTAGTTAGGTTGTCGAGGTTGAACGGTTGGTTCATGCTGCGATTGGTAAACTCGTTCATGTAGGCTTTGTACTTGATTTCGTTCAACAGGTTCCAGGCTGCGGCCTTGTCTACGGTCTGAGCCGATGTGAGCGCAGGTGCCAGTGTGGCTGCGGCCTTGTCTAATTCACCAGCAGAGAATTGCTTCTTAGCTTCTTTCACCAGTGCGTCTTGAGCAAAGGCGGTGGTGGCAGCTACTGCCATCAGGGCCAGGGTTAAAATCTTTTTCATGTTGTTTAGATATTAAAATGATTTACGATTAACGGTATTATGCTTTTATACTTGTTCGTCGTCTTGCTGGTTGTCTTGTTCACTGTCTATCTGCAGCTGTTCCTCACTAAGGCTGTTCTCTGTGTTCTCTTCCACTTCCTCAGCCTCTTCGGCCAGTTCCTCTTCGGTGGCTTTCTGTACCTTGCACACGCTGGCAATGACATCGTTCTTCTTGGTGAGGTTGATAAGTCTCACACCTTGTGTGGCACGTCCCATGACACGTACCTCGCTGACGTTCAATCGAATGAGTATTCCGCTCTTGTTGATAATCATGAGGTCGTTCTCGTCGGTCACCACTTTGATGGCCACCAGCCGTCCGGTCTTCTCGGTAATGGCGAGCGTCTTTACGCCCTTCGTGCCGCGTGCAGTCTTGCGGTAGTCCTCAATGTCGGTGCGCTTGCCGTATCCGTTTTCGCTCACCACCATGATGGTCTCCTTCTGCGGGTCGTTGACGCATACCATGCCCACCACTTCGTCGTCGCCGCCGTCGAGCTGCATGCCTTTCACACCCGTGGCTATGCGGCCCATGTTGCGCACTTGGTCTTCATTGAAGCGAACGGCGCGTCCGTTGCGGTTAGCCAGGATGATTTCGTTCTTGCCGTTGGTGAGTCGCACTGACACCACCTCGTCGCCTTCGTTGATGTTGATGGCTATCACGCCAGCGGCACGCACATTCTTATACTGATTCAGACAAGTCTTCTTCATCAGTCCTTGCTTGGTGGCAAAGACCACATAGTGGCTGTTGAGGAATTCCTCGTCGTCAAACTTCTTGATGCGCAACACAGCGTTGATGGCATCGTCGGCGTCGATGTTGAGCATGTTTTGTATGGCACGTCCCTTCGAGTTCTTGTCACCCTCGGGTATCTCGTAGCATTTCTGCCAGTAGCAGCGTCCTTTCTGTGTGAAGAACAGCAGTGTGTTGTGCATGGTGGCAGGATAGATGTACTCTGTGAAGTCGTTGTCGCGGTGGCGCGCACCCTTGCTGCCCTGTCCGCCGCGTCCCTGCGCACGGAAGTCGGCCAGCGGTGTACGCTTTATATAGCCCATGTGCGAGATGGTGATAACCACGGGGTCGTCGGGGTAGAAGTCTTCGGCATTGAACTCATGGTCGAAGGGAATGATCTCCGTCTTGCGCTCGTCGCCATATTTCTCCTTCACTTCCAGCAGTTCCTGTTTCATCACTTCTTTGCAGCGCTCTGGGTTGTCGAGTATCTCCTGCAGGTCGGCAATAAGTTTCATCAGGTCGTCGTACTCCTGGTGCAGTTGTTCCACACGCAGGCCGGTGAGCTGGCTCAGCCTCATGTCGACGATGGCTTTCGATTGCAGCTCGTCAAGGTTAAAGCGTGCCTCAAGGTTGCGCTGTGCGTCGGTGGGTGTCTTCGAGTTGCGTATGATGTGCACCACCTCGTCAATGTTGTTCACGGCTATGATTAAGCCCTCCAATATGTGGGCGCGCTCCTGTGCCTTTTTTAGGTCGAAGCGTGTGCGGCGTATGGTCACCTCATGCCTGTGGTCAACGAAGTATTTGATACACTCTTTCAGTGTGAGCAGCTTGGGGCGCAGTTTCCCATGCGTTCCAGGTATTGGCACCAGCGCTATGCTATTCACTGAGAATGAGCTTTGTAGGGCTGTCATCTTAAAGAGTTTGTTCAGGATAACGTTGGCGTTGGCGTCGCGTTTGCAGTCCACCACGATGCGCATGCCCTGGCGTCCGCTCTCATCGTTCACGTTGGCTATGCCTTCCAGTTTGTGCATGTTGGCCAGCTCGGCTATGTAAGCCACGAGGTCGGCCTTGTTCACGCCGTAGGGGATTTCCGTCACCACGATTTTGTCGTGTGTCTCGCCAGTCTCTATCTCGGCTTTTGCGCGCATCACTATGCGCCCTCTTCCTGTTTCGTAGGCATCGCGCACGCCTTGCAGTCCGTAGATGTAGGCACCTGTGGGGAAGTCGGGGCCGGGTATGTACTCCATCAGCCCGTCGGTGTCGATGTCGGGATTGTCGATGAAGGCGCAGCAGCCGTCAATCACTTCTCCCAAGTTGTGTGTGGGCATATTGGTGGCCATGCCCACGGCTATGCCGTTGCCACCGTTCACCAACAGGTTGGGCACCTTCGTCGGCATCACGCTGGGTTCCTTCAGTGAGTCATCGAAGTTGGGCTCCATGTCAACGGTGTCCTTATCCAGGTCGTCCATGATGTGCTCGCCCATCTTCGACAGTCGGCACTCCGTATAACGCATGGCTGCGGGCGAATCGCCGTCAACGCTGCCAAAGTTTCCCTGGCCGTCCACCAGCATGTAGCGCATGTTCCACTCTTGTCCCATGCGCACCAGTGCCCCGTATACTGAGCTGTCGCCGTGTGGGTGATACTTGCCCAGCACCTCGCCCACTACGCGCGCACATTTTTTATATGGTTGTGTGCTAACGTTGTTAATGCCCATCATGCCATAGAGTATGCGGCGGTGCACAGGCTTGAAGCCATCGCGCACATCGGGCAGTGCCCTTGCCACAATGACCGACATCGAGTAGTCGATGTACGAGCTTTTCATCTCCTCCTCGATGTTGATTTTCAGAATTCTGTCGTTGTCAAACGTCTGATCCATCTTTTCTTATTAACTATTTACTTCTTTTCTGTTTTCTACTCCGGCCTGTGAAGGCCATTTTTGCGTTTAAGGCCATTTTCGGGCCTGCTGTTGCATTTTGCTTGTTTGTCAAGCGGGTGCAAAGATACAATTTTTTCTTCAATTAAAAGCCATTTAAGCACTTTTTAACCCACTTTCTTCCTGCCCTTTCGCCCCCTGCTTATTCTCTCAGCTCAAAAATGCCCATAGGCACGCTCCGTTTCAGTACGTCGAGCTGCACATCCTTACCGGCCACGATGCCATAGCTGCGCAGTGTGGCCTCCACGGTCTTTCGGGCCAGCTCCGGGTGATTGTTCTCTTCAGAGAGGTGACACAGCCACACATGGCGCAAGTGCTCACTCATGTGCTGGGCTATGGCCTCACCGCATGCGGCATTGCTCAGATGGCCGGTGCCACTGGTTATGCGTTCCTTTAAGTGCTGGGGGTAGGGTCCGGCCATGAGCATCTCGCGGTCGTGATTGGCTTCTATCACCAGATAGTTGGCCCGCTCAATGTAGTGTGCCATGTCGCTGGTGATGTGACCGGCATCGGTGATGATGCAGAAAGTGCAGTTGCCTTCCTCTATCATATAGCCCACGTTGTCGCTGCTGTCGTGCGGCACCTGAAAGGGTGTCACCCTGAACTCTCCAATGTCTACCGTTTGCTGGGGCACCAGCACACGCCGGTCGGCGACGCTTACCTTGCGCGTCACGCAGTAGTTACGGTCAATTCCCGTGTGCACTTGCTCAGTGGCATAGACTGGCAGGTGCAGGTCGTGGCTGATGCTGCCCACGCATTTGATGTGGTCGGCATGGTCGTGGGTAATGAGCAGACTGCGCACCTGTGACTGCGGCAGTCCGTAGTCGCGGAAGTATTTTTTCAATGCGCGCACACCCACTCCTGCGTCAATCATCAGACCGTCGCTTTCGGTATATAAGAGATAGCAGTTTCCGCTGCTTCCGCTGCCAAATGAAATAAACTTCAGCATTGTTGGTGTTCAATTTTGCTGCAAAGGTACGAATAAGCGAGCGAAAAACAAAAGAAAAACGTGTTTTTCTTTTGTTCTTCCAAGCGAAAGTACCTTCGGTAGAGCCAAAGGTACGAATAAGCGAGCGAAAAACAAAAGAAAAACGTGTTTTTCTTTTGTTCTTCCAAGCGAAAGTACCTTCGGTAGAGCCATAATCATAGTAATGGCAGGTTTCTCGCGCGCGTTATATTGCGCGCGTGAGTGTTTGGTGCTTGCACCACTTGCACCACATCAAAGTGATGATACATGTATTTTGCGTGGTGCCCTCCTGAGAATATTTCGCGCCCTCCTGTGAAAATATCGCGGTCTCCTGTGAAAAAAAGTGGCCGCCAAATTTTGCTGGGAGGCCTCCGTTTTTTATAAAAGTGGTGCAAGTGGTGCAAGCACCTGGCAGTCATGCGCGCATATAATACGCGCGCGCGTTAAATGTGCAGTATCCTCTTTTATCGAGCGTTGGTTGCACTTCTATGCGAATAGTCATAACGCGTTTTTCTTTTGTTTTCCAAACTGAAGGCCCTTCTATATAAAGTTTCGCGAGCATGCGAGCGCGAGGTTTAACGTTTTTTATCAGGAGCGAAACAGAAAAAAGAAAGTCAACTAACTCTTAACTCCCAACTTTTTTACTACCTTTGCACCCCCCAAAAAGCAATAACCATTCAAAAAGTGATATCTATTATGCCAGACAACAGAAACAACCAACGCACCAACCGCCAACAGCCTATAGACCATAATTACGCTCACTTACAGCCGCAAGCCCCCGATGTGGAGCGTGCCGTGCTTGGTGCCCTCCTCATCGACAAGGATGCTTATGCCGTAGTTTGCGAACTGCTCTATCCTGAGAGTTTCTACGAGCCCCGAAACCAACATATCTACAGTGCCATACGCGACTTGTCGATGAACGAGAAGCCCGTCGACGTGCTTACCGTCACCGAGCAGCTGGCTCGCAACGGCAAGCTCGAGGACGCTGGCGGACCGGCCTATATAGCCGAGATTTCAGGCCGTGTGGCCACCAGCGCCCACATCGACTATCATGCGCGCATCGTGGCGCAGAAGTTCCTGGCCCGCCAGCTCATACAGTTTGCCGGCAATGTGGAGACAAAAGCCTTCGACGAGACTATAGACGTAGACGAGCTGATGCAGCAGACCGAGGGAGAACTCTTCGAGCTGTCCCAGAAGAACATGAAGAAGGACTACACACAGATAGCTCCTGTGGTGACGAATGCCATTGAGGCTATACAGCGTGCGGCCGCCAACAAAGATGGCCTGACGGGCGTGCCCACCGGCTATCATAAGCTCGACGACATCACCTCAGGCTGGCAAGCCAGCGATCTGATTATCATTGCAGGGCGCCCCGCCATGGGTAAGACATCGTTTGCCCTGTCTATGGCTAAGAACATTGCCGCCGAGTATCAGGTGCCCTTGGCCTTCTTTTCGCTTGAGATGTCGAATGTGCAACTGGTGAACCGCCTCATATCCAACTGCTGCGAGATACAGGGCTCGAAGATTCTGAACGGCCAACTGCAGCCCGATGAGTGGGACCGCCTTGACAAGCGCGTGAGCACGCTCATGGGGGCACCGCTCTATGTGGACGACACGCCGGGACTCTCTGTGTTTGAATTGCGCACAAAGGCACGCCGTTTGGTGCGCGAGCATGGCGTGAAGATAATTATGATTGACTACTTGCAGCTCATGAATGCCAATGGCATGCGCTTCTCCAGTCGTCAGGAAGAAGTGTCGACCATCAGCCGCTCGCTGAAAGGCCTGGCCAAGGAGCTCGATATCCCCATACTCGCACTCTCGCAGCTGAACCGTGGCGTGGAGGCCCGCGAAGGACTGGAGGGCAAGCGCCCGCAACTGAGCGACCTGCGTGAGTCGGGAGCCATAGAGCAGGATGCCGACATGGTGCTGTTTGTGCATCGCCCGGAATACTATCACATTTATCAGGATGACCATGGGCGCGACCTGCATGGCATGGCGCAAATCATCATTGCCAAGCATCGTAAGGGAGCCACTGGCGACGTGCTGCTCACTTTCCGTGGCGAGTACACGCGATTCGAGAACCCAGAGGATACGCGTATTTCCAATGCTTCACCAACCATGGGCGGTGAGATATTAGGGTCGAAGGTAAACGGCGAGACCCCCACTCAGCTGCCAGGCACCGACGACATGCCCTTTGGCGACGATATGCCCCTGCCACCACCCTCCGACTCACCTCTTCCTTACTAAAAGCCGAAAGGAGCAGCACCGCTATGGATGCTGCTCCTTGCATTTTTTAATGAGATGACATCTGTTATGATACCTCGATGGCCTTAGTGACCTTCTGCTTCGGCTCAGTCTTCGGCATGGTGACGGTCAGGATGCCGTCCTCCACCTTGGCAGAAATCTGGTCCTTCACCACATCGTCAGGCAGCGTGTAGCTCTGCTCGTAGTTCGAGTAGCTGAACTCGCGGCGCAGATAGTGATGGTGCTTGCCCTCCTGCTTGTGCTCCTGCTTGTTCTCGATGGCAATGGTGAGGTTGCCCTCGTCGTTGATGGCCACACGGCAATATTCTTTCTTAATGCCCGGAGCTGCAAGTTCCATTGTGTAGGCCTTTTCACTCTCCTTGACATTGACTGCGGGTGCTGTACTGTTGGCACGAGGCATCCAATCATTGTTCAGGAAGTCTTCAAATACTGTTGGCATCCAACTGTTCTGAAACATTACTGGTAACATAATCAATACCTCCTAATTATAATTTTAGTTTAACGTATGTTCTGAGTGCTTTTGCCTTTCAGGTTCCGGCTCTCACTAAACTAAAAGCAATACGCGTGCCAAACGACAAAGTGGCGCACAAAAGCGACAAAATGGCAGCGCTGTGTGCTTGAAAAGCGTGAAATACCATGTTTGTGGTATGCAAATAACATAGAAAAGGTATTGTGGGAATGCGAAAAACGCCGTACCTTTGCACCCACAATCACAAAGCAACGTACAAACACGTACAAACGCGGTTACAATGCAGCAACGCACAAATGCGTAAAGACCGTTTAAGTCTGTGTGAGTGCGCTGAAAACGAAAAAGAATTGTTTAACATATTAAAAAGGTAAGGATTATGACAAAGATTGCAAAACAGTTGACCGAACTCATCGGCAACACTCCACTTTTGGAGCTTAACAAGTATTCAACGGCAAAGGGACTGGAGACTCCCGTGATAGCCAAAGTAGAGTTTTTCAATCCCGGCGGTAGCGTGAAGGACCGTATCGCGCTGGCAATGATCGAGGATGCTGAGGCAAAGGGCATACTGAAGCCTGGGGCCACCATCATTGAACCCACCAGCGGAAATACGGGCGTAGGACTGGCACTGGTATCAGCCGTCAAGGGCTATCATCTTATCCTTACCATGCCCGAAACCATGAGCGTGGAGCGCAGGAACCTTGTAAAGGCCTACGGTGCCGAGGTGCGTCTCACTTCTGGAAAGGACGGCATGCCAGGTGCCATACGCGCCGCCGAGGAACTGCGCAACAGCATTCCGGGTGCTGTCATCCTGCAGCAGTTTGAGAATGCCGCCAACCCTGCCAAGCACTATGCCACCACGGGTCCGGAGATATGGCGCGACACCGACGGCACGGTCGACATCTTCATAGGCGGTGTGGGTACTGGCGGCACCATCAGCGGCACGGGTAAGTATCTGAAGGAGCAGAATCCTAATGTGAAGGTCATAGCCGTTGAACCCAAGTCGAGTGCCGTGCTGAACGGACAGCCCAGCGGCCCCCACAAGATTCAGGGCATTGGCGCAGGATTCATTCCCAAGACCTACAACGCTGATGTCATCGACGAAGTGTTCGACGTGGAGAACGACGACGCCATCCGCACTGGTCGTGAGATTGCCCAGAGCGAAGGCCTGCTCGTAGGCATCAGTGCTGGTGCAGCACTCTTCGCCGCCATACAGGTGGCCAAGCGTCCAGAGAACAAAGGCAAAAAGATTGTGGTGCTGCTGCCCGACACGGGCGAGCGCTATCTCTCCACCGTGCTCTATGCCTTCGAGGACTACCCACTTTAATCGTTTCTCATCCCACTGATACGGGCGTGGGCAACAGCATGCCCGTATAGTACACACAAAAAGTACCCTCACCTCCCACACCCAACGGGCAACTCATTGATACACAGTGCTCGTTTTGGGTGTGGGATACCATTTTATCCCTCACCCGATGCCACACCCAGTTCTCGTCATCTTCATACCTTCGCAGAGAGAATGACCTCTGCTGCATTTGTTTAGTTTGTGTAGGAATGGAGATGAAGAGGGGCTGCAATCGTGCCGGTATTTCTACTTGTGCATATAAAACGCAGGGAAAAAGTAGAAATGAATATTTATGCAGTTTGCGTGGTGGCCTCCCGTGTATTTTTGGCGCCCTCCTGTGAAAAAAAGTGGCCTCCATTTTTTCACGGGAGGCCACCATTTTACTCTATGCGGCCATCATGCTGATTTCGCCCGTCCGTTCTGCATATTTATACGCCTTTCTGCATAAATATTCAGTTTGCTGGCAAAGTTGTAAAAACAGAGAAACAGTTTATGGGTGTGGCATCGGGTGGGGGATAATAGAGGCATAATTCACCCAAAGCCCCATTGGAAATCAGCAGGTTAACCGTTGGGTGTGGGAGGTGAGGGTAGCTTTCCCTTATACATGTAGAGGAGAAGGGGAAAGTGGAGTGAGAGTGCAGCATGTGCTCGTCGATAGCCGGCGAGTCAGCTGCAACTCAAAAAGTGGCCTCTACAATCTGTTTTGCCATAGAGGACAAGATGGTGCAATGATCGTCTCAAACAATAAAGTATATAAAAAATGTAAAAACTACGTGCAAATAACAATTATCTCCCCAATAATTTGTAAATTTGCAGCATTCATAACGTATCGATATGAATCATGAATGAGTAAATAGCAAGCTGACTGTAAGGAAAGGAACATAAGGAGGCATGCACACCAACGAACGATGAACACCTATCTAAACTAAATGACATAATTATGAAAAGAACAATCTTAACAGCCTGTATTATTTTAGGGAACGTCTGTATGCTGACGGCACAAGTGAAACTGCAAGCCAACAATGTGGATGAAGTGCTGAAAGCCATGACGCTCGAGGAGAAAGCCATGCTTGTAGTAGGCGGCAACCGCCAGATAGCATCGACAGCCGGCAATGGCATGATAGGCTCTCATGCCCAGCGTGTGCCTGGTGCTGCCGGCACCACGCAGGCCATTCCCCGACTGGGCATTCCATCGACTGTGCTCACTGACGGCCCTGCCGGAGTGAGAATCAATCCTAAGCGTAACAACGATGCCAATACCTATTTCTGCACAGGTTTTCCTGTAGGCACAGCACTTGCCTGCACATGGAACACGCAGCTCGTTGAGGAGGTGGGCAGGTGCATCGGCAACGAGGTGTTGGAGTATGGCTGCGACGTACTGCTCGCCCCCGGCATGAACATTCACCGCTCACCGCTCTGTGGGCGTAACTTTGAATATTATTCTGAAGACCCGTATGTAACAGGTAAGATAGCTGCTGCTTACGTGAGGGGAGTTCAGAGCCAGGGCGTGGGAACCTCTGTCAAGCATTTCGCCGCCAACTCACAGGAGACCAACCGAATGGGGGTGGATGAGGTGATGTCGCAGCGCGTGCTGCGCGAAATCTACCTGAAGGGCTTCGAGATAGCTGTGCGCGAGGCTGCTCCCTGGACGGTGATGTCGTCATACAACCGCCTCAACGGTCCCTTCACTCAGGAGAACCGTGAGCTGCTCACTACCATCCTGCGCGATGAATGGGGCTTCGACGGCATTGTCATGACCGACTGGACTGGCCTGCGCAACACTGCCGCCCAGATTCAGGCTGGCAACGACCTGATGGAGCCGGGCGCCGACACGCAGATAAAAGACATCGTTGACAAAGTGAAGAGTGGGGCACTGGCCGAGGCCGACCTAGACATTTGCGTGAAGCGTATCCTGCAGTATTTGGTCAAGACACCTGCCTTTCGCGAGTATAAATACTCTAACAAACCCGACCTTAAAGCCCATGCCCAGGTGACGCGACGTTGCGCCACCGAAGGTATGGTGCTGCTGAAGAATGAGGGGGCTACGCTGCCAATGGGCAACACAAAAACCGTGTCTGTATTCGGCATCACGTCCTACGACTTCATTGCGGGTGGCACTGGCTCTGGCGATGTGAACAAGGCCTACACCATCGACATGATGCAGGGACTCACCGAGGCAGGCCTGAAGGTGAACACCAAGCTGGCCAACCTCTATCAGAGTTACAAGAGCTACCAGGAGAGCATCCAAGCTGCGGAGCCTTCACGTGGCGGCTGGTTCTGGGGCAAGGCCGTCCTGCCTGAGATGACCGTCAGCCGGTCTGTCATCAACGTGCAGGCGCAAGAGTCTGACCTCGCCATCATCACCCTCGGCCGACAGGCAGGCGAAGGGGCTGACCGCAAGGAGGAGGGCGACTTCACCCTGACCGATGTGGAGCGCCATCTCATCACCGATGTGTGCGGCGCATTCCATCTGGCCCAGAAGCCTGTGGTGGTGGTGCTCAACATGGGCAATGTCATCGAGACCGCTTCGTGGAAGTCGATGCCCGATGCCATTCTCCTTGCCTGGCAGCCAGGACAGGAAGGCGGCTATTCTGTGGCCGATGTGCTGACAGGTAAGGCCTATCCTTCTGGAAAACTTACGATGACATGGCCCAACAACCTTGTCGACCTGCCATCGAGCGCCAGCTATCCCAACGTGCGTCCTGCTGCTCCCCGCAGGCGAGGCAACGAGAAGACGGAGTTTCAAGACTACACCAAGCACACCGAAGGCATCAATGTGGGCTATCGCTATTTCACCACAACTCGCGAACCGGTGTCCTATCCATTTGGATTCGGCCTGAGCTACACCACCTTCTCCTATAACAAGCCTGCGGTCAAAGCCACGAAAGACGGGCTTACCGCCTCCATCACCGTTACCAATACTGGGAAGCAAGTAGGCAAAGAGGTGGTTCAGCTCTATGTCAGTGCTCCCGCTGGTGGCTTGGAAAAGCCTGTCCGTGAACTGAAGGCCTTTGCCAAGACGCGCGAGCTACAGCCCGGACAAAGCGAAACACTCACGTTGAACCTCTCGCTTTACGATTTGGCATCCTATAATGAGGCCACCCAAGCCTGGGAGACTGCTGCAGGCTCGTATGTCATAGGCTTTGGGGCCAACGTAGAGGACATCCGTGCCACTGTGTCATATAAGCTATCCAAGCAGCACACGGTGAAGTGTCACGACGTGATGAAACCCAACATGCCACTGTAAGAGATAAATATCGTTTTAATATGAAAATGCAAAGAATCAAGATGACGCTGGCCTGTCTGTTGGTGGCAGGGCTGGCAATGGCCGCAGAGAAGCATACGGCCTCGATTGAGCGCGTCACGGTGTTTGCCAACGGCGCGCAAGTGGTGCGCACCAAGAGTGTGCAGTTGGTGGCTGGCGAGCAGGTGGTCACCTTCACGGGTATGTCGCCCTATATGGACCGCAAGAGTATGCAGCTGAAGGCCCGCGGACGGCTCACCGTCTTGGGAGTGACGCATCGCACGGTGCATCCCGACTCTGTGGAGCAGGTGAAACGCCTGCGCCAGGCCGAGAGTGCCGTGAAGACCGTGATGCGCCAGATTCAGCAAGCCAAGGACGAGAAGGAGGTGCTGGCATCGCAGCTAGAGCTGGTGAAGACCAACTGCTCTGTGGCGGGACGTACTGTGGCCACGCCGCTGGTCAACATCAAGGAGCTGAACAATTACTACTCGCAGGAGCTGCTGTCGCTGAAGAAGCGCACACAGGACATCGACGATGAACTGCTGAAGCTGGATGAAGAGCTGACGAAAAAGCAGCATGTCCTTGACTCCATCTCGCGCATAAAACTGGCCACTGCCACTGAGGTAGATGTGAAGGTGGAGGCGCATCAGGCAGGCCGTGCCGACTTCGACATTACTTACTACGTGAGGAATGCCGGTTGGTATCCTTCCTACGATGTGCGCTCCGAGGGTACGGGCCAGCCGCTCATACTCTCGTACAAGGCCAACATCTATCAGAACACGCGCGAAGAGTGGAAGAACGTTCCCGTGCTGCTCTCATCGGCCAATCCCAACCGAAGCAACGTGGCACCGCAGTTGAAGACTTACTGGCTCGACTATGGACTATCGGCTCCTACCTATAATTTTGATGCCGATGGCAATACCGTAAGCGGAAGGGTGACAGACGCCGAAGACGGTTCGCCGCTCATCGGAGCCGCTATCATGGTGAAGGGTACACGCTTGGGCACCGTCTCAGACATTGACGGCAACTACTCTATCACCTTGCCGCAGGGCAGCCGCCAGCTCACCTTCGCATACGTGGGCTATGAGACGCAGACGCGCAGCGTCACACCTGGCTCTACGCTCAACATCAGCATGAAGGAAGACCAGGCCGTACTTCAGGAAGTTGTCGTTACGGGCTATGGCAGTAGAAGGCGTTCCAGAGGCAGGACCGCTGCTGCCAGACCTGCCAGACAGGCAGAAGAAGCTCCGATGATGGCAGAAACGAGTGAGGCCCTGCAGGGACGTGTTGCCGGCCTCGACGTCGCGCCCGAAAGCGAGGTAGTGATCGTGGAGCAGCAGCAGGCGCAGTTTGGCTATGAGTTCGAGATAAAGCAGCGACTCACACTGCCCGACGGCGGCAAGACCACTACCACAGAGATTGCCCGCTATGAGCTGCCTGCCACCTATGAGTATCGCGGCATACCAAAGATTGACAAGGAAGCATTCCTCGTGGCTTACGCCACCAACTGGCAGAAACTCAATCTGATGGAGGGCGAGGCCAACGTCTATTTCGACAACTCATTCGTGGGAAAGAGCATCCTCGACCCCAACGCAGCCTCCGACACGCTCAACTTCTCACTGGGGCGCGACCAGAGCATTCGTGTGCAGCGCACCAAGGTGAACGAGTCGTCAACGCGCCGATTCCTTGGCAGCAACCAGGAGCAGACACTCACCTGGCGCATCACTGTGAAGAATACGCGCCGCGAGGCCGTCAGCATCACCGTCTTCGACCAGACACCTATTTCGCGCAACACTGGTATCGAGGTCACTGTCAACGAACTGAGCGGTGGACTGCGCGACAAGGATACGGGCATCGTTACATGGCCTCTGCAGCTGCAGGCCGGTGAGCAGCGCGAACTGCTGTTGCAATATAAAGTGAAATATCCAAAGAGTCGACGACTGAACATTGAATAGAATGAAGATAGTAATACTTGACGGCTATTCTGCCAATCCTGGCGACCTGTCGTGGCAGGGACTTGAGGAACTGGGAGATGTGACGGTGTATGACCGCACCGCTCCCAATGAGACAGTGGCAAGAGCAGCTGATGCTGACATCGTGCTCACCAACAAGGTGGTAGTGAGCAGAGAGGTGATGGCTCAATTGCCGCAGCTGAAGTATGTCGGCGTACTGGCAACGGGCTACAACGTGGTGGACACCGAGGCTGCCTGTGAGCGGGGCATCGTTGTGACCAATGTGCCAGCCTACAGCACGGAGAGCGTGGCGCAGATGGTGTTTGCACACCTGCTGACCGTGACAAACCGTACGGAACACTATGCCCTTCAAAACAGGAAGGGCCGCTGGAGCACGAATGCCGATTTCTGCTATTGGGACTTTCCGCACATGGAACTTGCAGGCAAGTCGTTTGGCATCATAGGACTGGGAAACATCGGTCAGCGTGTGGCACAGATAGCACTGGCTTTTGGCATGAAGGTGAAGGCACTGACTAGCAAGGCATCAGACGCCTTGCCAGCTGGTGTAGAGAAGGTTTCGCTGGATGAACTGCTGGCAACCTCAGATGTCCTCTCGTTGCACTGTCCGTTGACCGATACCACCCGTCACCTCATCAACAGTGTTACGTTGCAGCAGATGAAGCCAACGGCCATACTCATCAACACTGGCCGCGGACCGCTGGTGGACGACAGCGCCGTTGCCGATGCTTTGTCAGAAGGACGCCTTTCAGCCTTCTGTGCTGATGTGCTTACCGAGGAACCCCCAAGTATAGCCAATCCGCTCTTGCAGCAACCCAATGCTTATATCACACCTCATATAGCGTGGGCCTCGAAAGAGGCCCGCGTGAGGTTGCTTCAAGTAGCCACTGACAATGTTCGCTCATTCATGAACGGCAAACCGGTCAATGTGGTGAGCCGAAAATAATTGCTTCACGGCACTAAAGACGCTTCAGCTCGGCAATGATGGCAAGGGGATCGGCAGCTTTGAACACATAGCTGCCGCTGACGAGCACGTCGACGCCTGCCTGCACTAATCGGGGAGCCGTCTGTGCTTGCACGCCGCCGTCCACTTCAATGAGGGCGTGGCTGCCGCTGTCGCTGGTGAGCTGTCGCAGGCGCTTCACCTTGTTGATGGTGTTCTCGATAAACTTCTGACCACCGAAGCCGGGATTCACGCTCATCAGCAGCACCATATCCACGTCGCCGATGATGTCTTCCAACACCGAGACAGGGGTGGAGGGATTGAGGGTTACTCCTGCCTTCATGCCAGCGTCGTGAATCTCCTGTACGGTGCGGTGCAGGTGTAGGGTGGCCTCCTGGTGAACGTTCATCATCATGGCGCCGAGACGTGCCGTCTGTTTGATGTAGCGCTCAGGCTTTTCTATCATGAAGTGCACGTCGAGCGGTTTTGTGCATACTGGCGCAATGGCATCGAGCACTGAGAAACCGAAAGAAATATTGGGCACAAAGGTGCCATCCATAATATCGAGGTGAAGCCAGTCGGCTTCACTTCGATTAATCATTTTAATTTCGTCGTCGAGGTGTAGAAAGTCAGCAGCAAGCAACGACGGAGATACCATTGTAGCCATTCGACATATTCTTGGTTAAGTTACACAAACGCGCATACTGCTTAAGAAACAGAATGGTGGACGGACTGGGGAGGAACTCGTTTTGAGTAGAATTTTGCATAGGCATGTTTGTTTTGATGTTTCTAATAATGAAACGCAACACTATGCCCGTTTATTATATTTGAGGTGCACAAATATGCAAATTTTTCAGTTTCTCTCTCATGCCGTTCAGGAAGTCGGCGGCTGTCATGCGCTTCTTGCCCTCAAGCTGCAGTTCCAGAATCTCCAGCTCCTCGTCGGCTGTGGAGAAATAGAGGTGCTTGCCCTCTACGCTGACAGCGTATGGCTTGCTGCAGACTCGCCCCGTCTTGTTGGTCTTGAAGATTTTCAGCACCGAGGCTTTGCCATCGTTGTCGGCCATCTTCACCCATGCTCCGGGCACAGGGCTCAGTCCTCTTACAAAGTCGTATATCTGCTTGGCTGGTTTGCTGAAGTCTATCTCGCAGTTGTCCTTGAAAAGCTTCGGCGCGTTGTGCACGGCTTTTGCCTCGTCTTGTGGCAGCGCTTGCGGGCAGCCGTCGGTGGCCAGTATGTCGCCGATAGTCTCCAGACAAATCTCTGCGCCGAGGCGCATGAGTCCGTCATAGACATACTCTACGTCGGCCTCGTCGGGTATGTCGAAGGTCTTTTGGCGTATAATGCGTCCTGTGTCTATGTCGTGGTCGAGGAAGAAGGTTGTCACTCCTGTTTGCGTCTCGCCGTTGATGATGGCCCAGTTGATGGGAGCTGCGCCGCGATAGTCGGGCAGCAGGGCGGCATGCACGTTGAAGGTGCCATAGCGGGGCATGGCCCACACCACCTCGGGCAGCATGCGGAAAGCCACCACCACCTGCAGGTTGGCATCCCACTGGCGCAGCTGCTCTACAAATGCTGGGTCTTTCATCTTCTCAGGCTGCAGCACGGGCAGATGGTGTGCCAGCGCATACTGCTTCACGGCAGGGGCCTGCAGCGTGGAGCCGTGGCGTCCCACGGGCTTGTCGGGCTGTGTCACCACGCCCACCACGGGGTAGCCGTTCTCCACAAGGGCGGCCAGTGTTTCTACGGCAAACTCAGGCGTGCCCATGAACACTATTCTCAAATCTTCTTTCTTCATCTTATATGTTTGGTTCATCCCAGATTTTGGTCTTCGTGCACACCACTGGTAGTTTCAACCCTCCGGCACGCAGCAGGAAGTCGCCCTCCTCGAGTGTCCATCGGCAGTCAGCCCCAACGAAGGCGAGGCTTTTGGCAGGCAGGCTGAATGTCACCGTCTTCGTCTCGCCGGGCTGCAACTCCACCTTTTTGAAGTCGCGCAGGCGGCGGTTGTCGGGCGTGAGCGAGGCTATGAGGTCGCTGCTGTAGAGCAGCACAGCCTCCTTACCGGCTCTTGTGCCAGTGTTTTTCACGTCGACACTCACCGTTAGTACATCATCGGCGGTGAAGCTGGTCTTATCGGCCCGCAGGTTGGTGTATTCGAAAGAGGTGTAGCTCAGACCGTAGCCAAAGGGCCAGAGCAGGCTCACCTTTGCGTCATAGTTGTAGGCACCAGCCATCGTTCCCACCTCCTCGCTAACCTTGTAGTCGTAGTTGGCCAGTGAGTTGATTTCGCGTGGGTAGGTGTAGGGCATCTTTGCCGAGAAGTTGGCGTCGCCTGCCAGCAGGTTGGCCAGTGCGTCGCCGCCATAGTTGCCTGGCAGGAAGACGTGCACCACCGCCTTAGCCAGCGGCTCTATGTCGGTGATGAGGCGCGGACGGCCCTCGTTCAGCACTAGTATGACAGGCTTGCCCGTCTTGGCGAGTGCCTTTACCAGTGAGCGTTGGTTCTCGCTGAGCCATAGGTCGGTCAGGTTACCGGGTGTCTCGCAGTAGCTGTTCTCGCCTATGCAGGCTATGATGACGTCGGCTTTTTCGGCAGCCTGCTGCAGCCTGCTTCCCTCCACTAATTGTGCGTCGTGCATGGAGCATTGGCTCATGTCCACGTTCTCCTGCCAGTAAGCGCCTCGCTCATCGTAGGTGACGCACTGCTCAAGTATAATGTTTTCCTTTCCGAATTTGTTGCAAAGTGCCTCATATATAGTGTTATACTGCTCAGCCAGGTCCTCGGCGTTGCTTCCCTGCCAGGTGTAGCTCCAACCACCGTTCAGGCAGCGCATCTGATTGGCATTAGGACCAGTGAGAAGTATTTTGGAGCTTGAATGATTAGCTTTGAAGTTGAAGGGGAGAATATTTCCTTCGTTCTTCAGCAGAACGATGGTCTCCTCGGCTGTATGGAGGGCCATGTCGGCGTGCTCCTTCGAACCGAACTTCTCGAAGCCTCTGCCACCGGTGTCAGGCTTGTCGAACAGCCCCAAACGGTACTTCAAGCGCAGTATGCGGCGCACGGCATCGTCTATGCGCTCCATCTTCACTGCTCCCTCCTCTACGAGTTGCTTCAGCAGTATGCAGAAGTCTACGCTGTAGGGATCCATCGACATGTCGATGCCTGCATTGATGGCTATGCGAATGGCGTCTTTCTTGTCCTTGGCCACGCGCTCGCGCTGGTACAGATTGTTAATGTCGGCCCAGTCGGTCACTATCATGCCGTCCCACTGCAGGTCTTCTTTCAGCCACTTGGTCAGGTACTCGTGGCTGGCGTGCACGGGCATGCCGTTGATGCTGCCTGAGTTGACCATGAGCGACAGCGCTCCTGCCTGTATGGCTACCTTGAAGGGTTCAAAGTACTTTTCGCGAAGCATCTGTGGCGACACGTAGGCTGGTGTGCGGTCCTTGCCGGTGAAGGGTGCACCGTAGGCAAAGTAGTGCTTGATGCACGCCGCCACGTTGTATTGCCCCAGATGGTTGGGGTCGTTGCCCTGATAGCCGCGTATCTCAGCCTCGGCCATGCGGGCGTTCACGATGGGGTCTTCGCCAAAGCTCTCCCAGATGCGGCTCCAGCGCGGGTCGCGCCCCAGATCGGTTACGGGGTTATACACCCACGGACAGTCGCCAGCGCGGCTCTCGTAGGCTGTCACCTCGGCTCCGCTGCGTGCCAGTTCCACATTGAACGAGGCAGCCAGGTTAATGGGCTGCGGGAACAGGGTGCCCCCTTGTGTGTAGGTTACGCCGTGGTTGTGGTCTAGTCCGAACACGTCAGGAATGCCCAGATACTTCATCGATTTCTCCTGAATGAGGCGAATCCACTGTTGCCACTGAGCCACGGTGTGGGCCCTGGTGCCTGGTGCATTGAGTATGCTGCCCACCTTCCATTTCTGCAGGCAGGTGTCGAGTATGGTCTCGTTCA
>JAEEGG010000492.1_pt1 | contig 130700 bp, 102 predicted proteins | sample 9134161 | NCBI WGS metagenome assembly JAEEGG01 (sample SAMN16246543, study PRJNA631951) | gut metagenome | biome: gut microbiome; feature: rumen; material: CR-attached | host: Bos | place: Iran: Karaj | collected 2018-10
AAGACGGGGCTCAAACCCGCGACCCCCAGCTTGGAATGCTAGTGCTCTATCGACTGAGCTACTTCCGCATCATCAGACATACCGCTCTCGGGGCTAAGTCGGGCACAAAGGTACAACATTTTGATGAAAGAGAATGCCAATTAATATAGTTTTTTTCAAAAAAAACCGTTTTTTCTTCCTTTTCGGCCCTCATTTTTACATTTAAGGTCGTTTTCAGTCCCTCGGATGCGCTTTTTTGTATGCTTTTTTCAAATCCTCGAACACCATATGAGTGTATATCTCCGTCGTCCCCACACTTTCGTGTCCGAGCAGTTCTTTGATACTCATCAGGTCGGCATCGTGGTTGAGCATCGCCGTGGCGAAGCTGTGACGCAGCACGTGCGGGCTCCGTTTCTTCTGGTCTGTCACCAGCGCGAGGTTTCTCGTCGTTGTCTGGCGCACGTCTCCATAGTTGATTCTCTGCGTCTTGCGCCTGTTGAGGAAGAAGGCTCTCTCCTCCCCCGTCTCTCCACGCTGCATCAGGTATTTCTCCACCGCCGCTTTCAGTTCGGGGCCGAAGGGCACGATACGCTGTTTGTTGCGCTTACCCGTCACCTTGAGCTGGCACTGGTTCAGGTCCACATCCTCCACATCCAGTGAGATGAGTTCGGCTGCACGCAGCCCCGTTGAATAGAGCATCAGCAGGATGAGTCTGTCGCGCTGCCCGTTGTAGTCGGGCGTGAACTGCACCTCCCCGAAGAGCCTGTCCATCTCTCCCTCCGGAATGAATCCCGGCAACGTGCGCTCGCGCTTGGGCGGGTTAAGCCTGAAGGCAGGATCCTTCTCCACTATGCCCATTCTCAGGAGATAGCGGTAGAAGGACTTCACGCCGCTAAGGTTCTTGGCCACAGTGGTGGCCTTCAGCCCTTCGTCCATCATCTGCATTATCCACATGCGGATGATGTCCGTGCTTATTGTCTCCCACGTGAGCTCAGAGTCCAGGGAACACCAAAAAGCCTGGAACTTCTCCAGGCAATCTCGGTACGTGGTAAGCGTTCGCTCCGAAGCGTTGCGCTCGTAGCGAAGATAATCGATGAAGCGGCTTAGCACTCCTCGGCGCGCTTGAGCTGCTGTACGTATACGGCACGCTCCATAGCCAGGCGCTTCAGGACGCTGGGCTTGTCAAATTGCTGACGGTTACGGAGCTCCTTGACTACGCCAGTCTTCTCAAACTTACGCTTGAATTTCTTCAACGCTCTTTCGATGTTCTCACCGTCTTTTACAGGTACTACAATCATCTGTGTTTGTAATTACTTTATATGTACGTTCTTAAATTTGCGACCGCAAAGGTACAACATTTTTTATGAAATAACCCACTTCGGAGCGTTTTTTTTCACATTTTTCCAAAAAAATTAAAAAAAGTGGGCCCTTGCAAGACGCAAAGAGCCCACTTTATCCCTATATAAGATTTATATGAAGCTTTTTTTAAAGATTGGGATTCATCTTGCTCCACTCCTCTACGGGAGGAATGATGCCCAGACCGATAATCTCATCTCTCATCTTCTGCAGGTGCTCGTAAGAAGCCTGCAGGGCAGCCATCTCTTCTGCTGTGCCTTCTGGAGCTGTGAAGCGCACACCGTCCTTGTCGATAACGGTGGGCATAGCCATCATCACGTTCTTGAAACCGAATGCATTCACATAGCAACCTGCGGGCCATGCGAACGACTCACCGCCCATTGCACCCTCAATCATCTTGACAGCCTGATATGCGGGACTCTGGAAAGAAGAACGACCGCGCAACTTGATGATGTTGCTGCCGCCCTGAGTGGTCATGTGTTTGATTTCTGCCCAGCGCTCTGCGGAGAGAGGAAGCTGTGAGAGAGGCTTGCCGTCGATCATTGCCTTGGAAGCGAATACAGCCATCTGCTCGCCGTGACCGCCGTAAGTGTAGGCACCGGTCACCTTGTCCTGCTTCACACCGAACTCCTGAGCCAGCTGCTGCTGCAGACGTGTGGAGTCGAGAGCAGCCAGTGATGTCAGCTGGTTGGGCTTCAGACCGCTGTGAATGAGAGCCGTGAGGGCTGTCACGTCGGCGGGGTTGAAGATCACCACCACGTGCTTCACCTCGGGGCAGTACTTCTTGATGTTCTCACCGAAGTCGGCTGCAATCTGACAGTTGCCCTTCAGCAGGTCCTCGCGAGTCATACCCTCCTTACGGGGAGCACCGCCGCTGGAGATGATGTACTTGGCACCGGTGAAGGCTTCCGCTGCGTCAACCGTGTAGGAAATGTTTGCGCCGGGGAATGCGCAGTGGCACATCTCGTCGTAAACGCCGTGTACGCCGGGCTCGTAGATATCATACAAGCAGATGTTGGGGGTGAGGCCGAGCATCAGCACGCTCTGCACCATGTTGGAACCGATCATACCGCCGGCGCCAACGATAACGAGTTTCTCGTCAGTCAAAAATGCCATAGTTGTGTTGTTTTTTATTGTTTTTTATATGTATTCGATACGCAAATATACCGTTTTTTCTCTAAAATACAAATCAACGGTGGCATTTTTTGATACTTTTTGGTACTTTTGTAGCATTATTAGCATAAAAAGACAAGAAAATGGCAATCATAAAGACTCTTAAGGGCATGCCTGCGCCGCGTTTCGGCCGTCACTGTTATTTTTCCGAAGGCGCTGTTATCGTCGGCGATGTCTCGATGGGCGTCGACTGCACCGTCTGGTTCAATGCCGTCGTGCGCGGGGACGTACATTATATTAAGATTGGCGACCGCACCAACATACAGGACAACAGCTGCATCCACACGCTCAACGGCAAGGCTCCCTGTATTCTGGGCAGCGATGTCACTGTGGGTCACAGTGTCACGCTTCACGGCTGCGAGGTGAAGGACGGCGCACTCATCGGTATGGGAGCTACGGTGCTCGACCACGCCGTTGTGGGTCGCGGTGCTATTGTTGCTGCAGGTGCCCTTGTGCTTTCCGGCACTCAGATTGGCGACGGCGAACTGTGGGCCGGTGTTCCTGCCAAGTTCATCAAGAAGGTGGACCCCGAACAGGCTGCAGCCCTGAATCAGACCTACGCCCGCCACTATATCGAGTATTCCGACTGGTTCCGCGAGGCCGACAGCGACTCATCCAACACCCAGATCATCACCTGCAGCGAAGACTACAACGCCAAAGAATAGCCCTGCTGCTCAGTCCGATTGTCCGAGTATCCGAAATAGAAAGGTTCTCTATCACAAGAAAAAACCTCCCGTCACAACTTGCGACGGGAGGAACCAACCTACTAAATAAACACTTCTATCGTGCAAATGTTAATCCTTGGAATAGAACAGCAGTACGAACACTACCACCATTACTACTACCAAGGACATGAGAGTCCAGACGTTTTCACCCATAATCATCTTACTGTACTAAATATTTCTTTCCGCCTTGGATATAATATCCGCTCGTGGGCTTCTCTGTCAATCTGCGTCCGTTGAGGTCGTAGATGGGAGCGTTGGCATTTGTCTCCATGTCAGCTTTTATCTCCTCTACAGCAGAAGGATCTATTGGCAGGATGTTACCGAATTCCTTCCACTGAGGAGCCGTTTTATACGCATTGAGAACAGATTGATAAACATAAAGGGTGCCCTCACTTTGAGGAACGCCATCGAACACATCCGGACCTGTTACCGGGAAAGGAAGTGTTGTATATTGCATATACGCCATATATTCCTCATACTTGGACAAATCCTGCAAATACAGATTCCACAGGTTTGTGTATTCCATCATAGTCATGCAAGTGGTCTCATCTACCTTGATATAAGGATTAGCGCTCAACACATTCCATTTGCCGTTTCTTTTGGTCGTCGCTGTTCTTGTATTATACACTTTCTTATAGTAATCAAGCCATAATACTATGACCTCATCTTCTGTATATAGATTATCGACGGTCACATCCGTCGTCTCATCACAATTTGCGGTCGTTGGGGGATCAAGTTCTGTGTTATGAGCGGGATTGAAGGGATAGTATAATTCGGTGATTGTACTTGGTTCAACTCCGGGCTTTGGCTTTGTTGGCTCTTCCACTACAGGAAGATCTGCTGTATTTACGCCACTGTTTGTCACCAGACATGTCACATTCTTCAAGTTCTCACATGTACTAAAGGCTCCCGTCCCAATGCTTTTAACCGTCGTGGGTATTGATACGGATGCCAGATTCGTACAAACCGAGAACGCGTTCACAGGAATCTCCTCAACACCTTCTGGAATTGAGATTGATGCGAGATTCTCACAATATGCAAATGCAAGATTAGCCATAAATCTTGTGCCATTCTTAATATTATAAGCGCTTTGAGTTTTGTCTACCACTTCTACCAAATATGTATCTGCATATCTCACATTTCCCACTACCGGAAGACTCTCACATCCGGAAAACGCCTCTGAGCCTATTGCTGTTACACTGTTGGGGATATTAATGGAGCTAAGACTTGAGCAACCGGAGAAAGCGCGGGCGCCAATACCTGTCACCCCATCCGAGATAACTACCGATTCTAGTCCTTCATTCCCAGCAAAAGCATAGTCTCCTATAGACGTTACTCCGTTTCCTATTGTATAATTTTTAATATCCGACCCAATAATAGACGACAGATTATTTGTAGCAGTGTAGTTATTAGAGATAAGACTGTTACTATTTATTGCCATAGAGGACAGTGTCGGACAAAAAGCGAATACAGAATCACCGATATTTGTCACTCCACTGCCGATACTAACGGTATTTAGATTAGAACAATCGTAGAAAGCCCTATCGCTGATACTCGTCACGCTGTTGGGAATGGTAATTGACGTCAGCCCGGAGCAACCAGCAAAGGCAACAGAACCTATAAACCTTGTACCGCTTCTGATATTATGGCTGGTCACCATTCTGTCTGCATAGACTAAGTAAGTATCTGCGTATTGGACACCTTCATATACAGGGAGTCCAGTACAGCCCCAAAAGGCATAATTGCCGATGGTCTCCACACTGCTGGGAATCGTGACAGACGTTAGTCCTGCGCATGCCTCAAAGGCATACTTGCCTATCGTTTTTACACTGCCTGGAATCTTTACAGACGTTAGGCTTTCACAATCAATAAAAGCACCTTCTCCGATGGTCTCCACACTATTTGGAATTGTGACAGAATTGAGTTCCTGACACCAGCCAAAGGCATAGTCTCCGATAGCCGTCACGCCGTCGGGTATGTTAATGGAGGTAAGCGGACAACCTTCAAAAAGACGTTCGCTTATACTCGTCACCCCATTACCGATAACAGCAGTAGCCAATGAAGAACAGTAACCAAAAACACGATAACCCAGATATGTCACGCTATTGGGAATAACAATAGAAGTTAAGGCATCGCAATCAAAAAAGGCAACGGCATCTATTGTTTTCACTCCTTCTGATATCGTAACTGAAGCGAGATTCTCACAATATGCAAATGCTGATTCACCAATTTTTTGCACACTGCCGGGAATGGTAACGGACGTGATATCAGAGCAATTTCCGAACGCACTATTGCCGATGCTTATCACGCTATTGGGAATGGTAACGGACGTAAGCCTAAAGCAATTATAGAAAGCCTCATTGCCAATTTCTGTCACATTGTTAGGAATGTTAACTGACGTGATGGCCGTGCAATTGGTGAACGCATAATTACCGATTCTCGTCACGCTGTTGGGAATCACGACATCCTTTACCTCTTGTCCGTTTATATATAGATGATTTGCATAAGTTAGAGGATTACTATAACCGCCAAACGAAATATTACACAAACTCTCTATGCTGGCAAACTCTGCCTTAGCGAGGCTGGTGCATCCCAAGAATGCGTATTCATCTATATTTACCACACTCTCGGGAATCTTAATACTGGTTAGACCGGAGCAATAACGGAACGCGTCTTTCTCAATACTTGTCACACTCTCAGGGAGATTAATGCCGGTAAGGTTGGGACAGTTATAGAATGCGCTGTTGCCAATCGTTGTCATATGGCTGGGAATGTTGACAGACTTAAGGGATGTACAGTCATAAAACATCCAGCCGTACATTTCTGTCAGGCTCTCAGGCAATGTCGCAGAAGTCAAACTTGTACATCCAGCAAATATCTCATATCCCATGAATGTCACGCCCTCCGGAACAACAATAGAGAGAAGAGAATTATCACGTTGGAATGCATAGTTGTCAATAAACTTCATGGTACTTGGGAGAACAACGGAAGTCAGATTATAACACCTCTGGAAACCATACAATCCAATGCTTTCCACTCCTTCGCTGATAACGACTGAGGTAAGTCCTGTACATTCACGAAAAGCCTGGTTGTCGATACTCTTCACACTGTACGTTACACCTCCGTGCGTCACAGAAGAAGGAATAGTCACAGATCCGGAATAGCCTCTGTCGGACGATGTCTTGTACGTCACTGTAACACTCGTGCCATCTTCATTAATGTTGTAGTAAAAACCACCCTCCGCAAAGTCATAGGCAAAGGAAAATATTGAAGTCATTAACAGCACTAACGCCGTCAATGAACGTTTAAAAAAATAAATGTTTTTCATAATTGATCGTATTTGTTGATTTTAAATTATATCGTATATCTTTCTGCCTGGCGTTCCTCATTTCTTCACATACTTCTTTCCATTTATAACATAGATGCCGGCAGGCAGTCCCTGAAGTGTATTAACATTACTATACAACAGCTGACCATTAATGCTGTACACATCCATTGGCTCTGAATCCTCTGCTGTTGCAGAAAGTGTTTCCACAGAGGTCTCTTCATCTGTCAATTTACGGAAGTTAGCCACCAACGTACGATTGTTTGTCGCTGCAAACGAATAATTCGGCTCTGAGCTAACGACTACACTGTTTTCTGACCAGTTAACAAAACTGTAACCATCTTTTTCTGTCGCCTTCAATGTTACAATCTCATTTTCTGAAACAGTTCCGGCACCCGTCACAGTACCACCTGCCGTATTTGAGGCTGTGGCCTTAATAATATACTTTTTAACAGGAGCTGTTCCCTGTACGAAGTTCGCTTTCAATGCATAGAACGCAGTCTGCGTAAAGTCTGTTTTGAAGGTATAGTATGCATCTGTTGATACCACATTGTTGTCAGCATCTGTCCAGTTCTTGAAATAATAGCCTGCATCAGGAGTGGCATGAGCATGTGCTGTCATGCCAGTGGAGAAATACACTGTATAGCTTGAATCATCTATCGTATTCTTGAGACCTACTGTGCCACCACTGGAAGTATATACATAAATCCTTCCGCGCGCCCCCCAATCCTTTTTCAAATAATATATCGTGGAGTCACCAATAAGAGTTGTCTCATATTGGCCGCCGTTCTCATTTAGTGTATAAAGTTTAAAGCGGAGAGGATAGTCGTAAAAATCACTATAGGTGTTCTGAGTCTGTGCATTGCCACTGTGATATGTTAGATTGAAGTCTTGAGCACTATTGTTTAGCAAATCCACATCAATTTCTGCGCTTCCAAAAGAACTTCCCGTTCTTCCCGTGCCCCAAACCAGTCTTACGGGAATCCTACCCTTATATCCTTCGGCACTTGGCTGGCGTTCCAGATGTAAAGTGATGTTTAGCGAATCTGCGTCAGCTCGATTTGTCGCGTCCACGTTATGAACTATGATATTTCCAACCATAGAAGGATAATGCTTTACCCAAAAATGGCTGCCCGACATATCTTGCCATATACCCATCTTATCATTATGATATAATAAATTCCCTCCGTTTAGCGGACTATTCGGAACGAGAGGTGTGGATATAGAAATCTCACGTGTCTCGTCGGCTTTTAGGTTAAGGTCCACTTCACTACTTTGACCTTCAACCCAAACTCGCAACTTACCACTAAAATCTTCTCCCTCATTCCATATTGTAGCTCGCAATGTACCAGTAGTCGCATGAGCCGCAAAGTCCACTATCGGAGTCTCTAAACAAGAAATTTTTGGCATTTCTTTGAAATGAGCCTTTACATCCATATTGCCTGTCACTGTGAACGTGAATTCTTGTGTCTCGCAGACCCTTTCTCCGTTCACCTCCCAGTAATCAAAGTAGTATGTATCAGTAGTGCTTGCCCACGTTTTTGCCGTAAGAGTATAAGTCTCTCCCTTTTCAAATTCCTTCCGACCTGTAGATGATATATAGCCCGCTTCTGCAGGAATTACAGAGGATGTCATCGCATAATACGTTATCTGTGCAGGTTTTGCACCACCTGTTAGCAAGAATTGCCGGCTCTTATAATCGTTGTCGTAGAAATTGGCATCTGCCCAGATATTCACGTTGGTGGCAAAGAATGCTATTGAGGCATATCGTATCAGATTGAAGTTGCTGCTATTGAAAGAGAACGGAATTTCTACGCTTTCTCCTGCTTTCAAATTAAGGGTGAATGCCACAGTACCATTCGGATTGTAAAGCGATGACCCTATACGTATCTCATAGTTACCCGTTGCATCTGGTGCACAGGCGTTTCCATCCGGTTTTGGATACTCCACTTTCAGCGTTCCCGAAATTTTATCATCATACACCCATGGGAAACCATATTCATCTAGTTCTGCATCGTTCAACGCAGGGATATTCCATGTAGCTTTCAAATGAGGACGCGGATGCACAGAGAATTCACTTCCTGCAACATGACTAATACCACCATATCCGCCCAAAGAGTATAACTCGCCCTCGTCGAAGCTAGAACGGTGTATGGTGAAGTTCAATGTACGCGTCTCTCCGGAAGCAATGGAGATATTTTGTTCTGCCAAAAGAGATTTGTTGGTACTGCTCAATATGCACAGTGGCCCTACATACTCTCCACCATCGTTATGCAGCGTGAAAGAAATGTTATAATTCACGCCATACGTAGCAGCAGATTCTGTAAACTGCGGAGCAGCAACACAGGTCATATTAAAAGTCTCTGCACCTATTTCGTATTCGCATGCTTTTAGAGTAAGATCCAATCCTTCGATTTCGGCTTCCAGGTACACCTTGTCTGCATCCAAACAACGCTCCCATTCCGTTTCTCCGTTCCGCCGACATACAGGCACAATCTGGTAAGACCCGTCTGAAAGGTTACTTCCAAAACTAATGTTCAACGTATTGTTTATTCGTGTTCCCACCGTTTTAGAACTTTTTGCAGAATAAAGCATTGAAAGACGATTGTCACCTTGATAGAGTGCGAGACCGTATTCGTTCTCCTGTTGACATCCTGTCACGAAAAGATCCGGGGTGAGCGTCACCGCCAGAAAATTGGTACGTTTACTCGTACGCTGATATTTGGTAAGTTCAGCCGCTATTGAGCGAACAGCGATAGGGGCAGATTTCTCCACATATGTCGAAGGCACACAACCGACAATGGCAGCCTGCCTGTTCGTGTAACCGCCAGAACGACTACCACCACCAGTGCCGCGTCCATCGGGATTCATCACACAGAGTCGGAAATAGCCGTTGTAACTGCCGTTCCATCCCCAGTCGATGTGATAATAGTCCTCCGCCACATAGCCATCGCACACAAAAGCATGACCCGAACTTGAGGATGCTCCGGAATAATAAACCGGATGTCCTTGCCGCAATTCATTATATATGATGTAAAGCCAATCCTCGTAGTTGCCCCTGTAAATAATTTGTGCCGAATTTCCATAACCAAAATAGTTCTTGAGGGCAGGAACCACATTGGAACCATACGCGCCAGAACCGTTACATCCATAATTCATGTCTACCGCCATACCACAGTAAAGCATCAATTCACTTACGGCCTTCTGTTGTGCATTATTTACAACATCATACGTCGTGGCAGGCATATTCCCCCAGTCAATAAGGGTGCCTTCTCTTATGGCATCATGCTCGAAATCGTAGATACGGTTGGGGATAGAGGCCGTCGTACGAGTTGGATGTTGCCAGTAGTTCATCACCTGAGCCATTGCTGTAGCCACACAACCTGTGACACACTGCAGATTTCCTTGCATAGGACAAAGTAGATTGTAAGGCGATTCCTGACCCCACTTTGAGGTGAGTAACGGTGCAATAGGCTTACGCGAGACATATGCCTCTGTGCTCACTGGCTCCGCAACAGAAGATATTATGGCATTGATTTGCGAAGCATAGTCGTTAAGCCACAGGCGAACATTTGACGGAACACTCTTTGAGTCGAATGCTCCACTGCTGCTAAATCCCAAAACATCCGGAGTAGACTCTTCTCCAGAGACAATAACAAAGCCTTCGTCAGAGTCTATGTTAAACACATAGTAGGCATCGCAGCTCTCTGCCGTCTGTAGCACCGTCGCAGCACTGGTTCGAAACTGTTTTCCACCCTCCTGCGAAGAAGCAAAGGGCTTGGTCTGTAAGAATCGGATAGCTTTTTCTCTGGCCTCTTCCTCCGTAATGGAACCCGCTAACAATATGGTGCAGAATCCTAAGGAAAAGATAATCGCGAATATTTTTTTCATAACTGCTTATATTAAGATTTGATTTTGTTTCTTGTTTATACAGTATACCTTTCTACCTTGGATATATATCCAGAGAAAGCCGATAATCTCCAGATTCGGCAAACTATGTTTTTCACTCACCTACCAAGATACAAAAAAAGCGTGGAGACTCTACCTGTTGCTCGCTCCACACTCTGAGGCCGTAGGATTGCCCATTACTGTCAGAACGAGCAACCCAGACCCCACGCCGATATGCTTTAGTCTATTGCCATATATATAACTCCAAAACGCAGAATTATTGTATACGGCGTGCTAAATACACACCCATGGGCGTCTATCGTTGCTGAGTTCCTTGACAGTAATTTGAGAGTTTCCTACGCTTTCAGAGTGTCAAGAACAAAGCGCGTGATATACGCCTTTTCCATATATGGTGTCCCACAAACACCTCAAAGACACCTCTTTTCGGTTTTTCCCAGCGGTTTTTACACCGCTTTCGGCGTGAAGACGTGGCAAATATAGACATAAATTTCTAAACAACAAACTTTTTGCAACTTTTTCATCTTCAAATACCATAAAAAAGTCTTTGAGGGTGTAATCTCCAGAGATTATTTGCGCGATAGTTAGAGAAAAATATTTCCCTAGTTAGAGAAAAAGTTTTCCTTAGCACTCCAGCAAAACTCGCAAACACACAAAAAATATACATTTGCGCCATACCAAGCAGGTAGCAGGCTCAATATATGTTTGTTATTTTATCGTTTCTTTTTCGTTATATGTTCGATAGAAAATCGAAGGACTAACGAAGAACTATCGAAGAACTAACGAAGAACTAACGGAGAAATGTAGAGTCAACTTGCTCTTTGGTGGCTTTTAATGCCCTTTTTAGCACTTTTGCATCTATTTGAGGCGCCCCCAAGGGGAGGGAGACAAAAGACAACGGACAAAAGAATCTACTCGTCAACTAGTCAACTTAATAACTTTGTCAACTTGAAAAAGCGTTCTTTTCTTCACTTTTCACTCTTAACTCTTAACTTTTTCATATCTTTGCAGCATAATAATTGCTAAATGCTTTAACGTATGATTAGCAGGAAAGACGGATTCCAGGGGGAGCGGGCTGTGGTGCTGCCGCCGGTGATAGTGGAGATGGAGGAGAAGGATGACTTCTGCGAGGGGCTGTTCATCACGGACATCGGTTATTACCCGAAAGCGGAGCATCACCATCGTGTGAGAGAGGAGGGAGTGAATCAGTATGTGCTCATCTACTGCGTGGACGGCAGCGGGTTCTACGTGGTGGACGGCAAACGGCATGAGGTGAAGAAAAACCAGTACTTCATCCTGCCCATCGGCAAGCCGCACGAGTATGGCGCAACAGAAGGACACCACTGGACTATCTACTGGGTACACTTCCGCGGAAAGGCGGCTCACGTCTTTGCCGAGGGTGCCGCCACGCCGCAGACCATCAATGTAACGATGCGGTCGCGTATCAGCGAGCGTATCTACATCTTCGAGGAGATACTGACCACGTTGCACTTAGGCGACGGCATTGAGGACCTGCGCTACGCCAGCAGTCTGTTGTCCCACTTCCTGGCATCGATGCGCTACCTGGAACAGTTCCGCAGGGCAAAGACGGAGGAAGAGAGAGACATCGTGGAACAGGCTATACACTATATGCAGGAGAATATAGAGCAACACATCACGATGGACGATGTGCTGCGCTACGTGGGCTACTCGCAGAGCCACTTCTCCACGGTGTTCAAGAAGAAAACCGGCGTCAGTCCTATCACCTATATCAACCGCCTTAAAATAGAACATGCCTGTAGGCTGTTACGCACTACAGACATGAAAATCAATATGATTTGCTATAAGGTGGGTATCGAGGACTCGCTATACTTCTCGCGTCTGTTCTCGAAAATAATGGGAATGAGCCCGACGACTTATAAGTTAAAAATTAAAAGTTAAAAGTTCGCTTTGATGAATGTGCGGAACTGGCGGGCACCGAGGTGATTGTTGTCGAGGGCTTCGACCTCAGCCAGATACTTCAAGGCGCGTTCCTTGTCACCCATGCCGTAGTAACCGAGGGCGAGCATGTACTTGCAGTGGATGAGGTTCATCTCGTCGAGGTCGCCTTCCCATACCAGCAGGTCGGGTAGCGAAACGGCAAAGTAGTCCATCACCACATGGTCGAAGATGTGCTGTTTGCCGTAGTTGATGAGCTTGTTGAACAGCGAGCGAGCCTTATCCTCCTGACCCAATTTGCGATAGCAAAGGGCAGCATAGAATATCTTATCGGGCTTTGCATCGTTGTAGTACATAGCAGCTGCGGGCTCAGTAGGTCCTGCGGTGCCTTCCTCATAGCGTCCGAGGAAGTATAGGAAGTCATTGTCCTGCGAGCCATAGAGCTTGCCTTCGCCCAAGTGGTGCGGGAACACGAGGCATTCCTCCAAGAGTTGCCTGGCTTCTTGTAATTGAGAATTGACAATTGACAATTGAGAATTATCTGTTGGCTGTTGGCTCAAAATCTTTTTGGCAATCTCCAAACGACACATCTGATACTGTCCGCTCACCTTGCCTTCGCCACCCTCCCACGGATGGAAGATGCGGTTGTCGATGATTTCCTTGGCCTCTTCATAGCGACCCAGCATATTGAGCAGGGTGGCATGTTCGAGCACGAGGTCGTCGCGACGCTGGGTGAGCTCGGCATGCGCCTCGTAAAAGGCCAGACGCTCGGAATGTGGGCGGTGCAGGCGCTTGTAGAGCTGGTCGAGTTCCATGAACACACGCTCGTCGTTCTCGTCGAGTTGGAAAGCACGCTCCATATATTCGAGAGCCTCATCATGACGGCCTTGCTTATTGAAACGAGCAAGAGCAAGGTTGCGCCAAACGGTGGGGAACGAAGGATCGAGACGGGCAGAGAGTTCCCAGTTCTCGATGGCCAAATCATACTGCCTTGCTGCATAATACAAGCAACCCAAGTAATACGGTGCCTTTGATAATTGACAATTGACAATTGAGAATTGAGAATTAGCTGCTGCTTTGGCGGCTTCGAGGGCGATGATGTCCTCTGAGCGGTTGGGGAAGCAATAGGTGGAGTCGACAACCTCTGCTTTGGCCAGGGCATCCTGCTCGCCGCAGAAGGCAAAGAGGTAGTACCAGGTCATGGGCGATGTAGCTCCCTCCTCAATGGCAATCTGCCAGATGGCCTTAGCCTCGTCGATGAGACCAGCAGCAGCATAATCGAGAGCCAGCTCGTCGTAGTTCTGAGCCGATTTGCGCAGCATCTCTGTTATTTCCGCCAGTACTGCCTCATCACCAGTAAGCAGGTATTTTTCGTAACGACAACCGTAGTTGAAGAGGTCAAACGTCAGCGACTCATCGATGAGGGCGAGTGCCTCGTCCTTCTTATCCATATAGCGAAGGATGGATGCCTTCAGGGCACGAGCCTTGTGGTTGTGCCAGTTGTTGTTCATACAACGGTCTATTTCGCCGAGGGCATCCTCGTAGCGGCCTTGCATCACGCTAATCTTGGCGGCCTCGAAGTAGCCGGCATCTGCCCAGCCCTTGCTCCATGTGGCTTTCCAGAAGAGTTCGTAGGCTTCATCGACCTTACCCTGATACTTCAGGGCGAGTGCGAGGTTATAAAGCGGTTCACTATCGTAAGGATTGGGATTGCGCTTGATAGACAACTTGTAAGCTTTGCGCAGATACTGCTCAGCCTTATGGAAACGACCCTTGCGGATGAACCACAGACCCATTGCATTCAGACAGCGGATGTCGTTGGGGTCACGACGCAGAGCCTCCTCGTAGTAGTCGAGCGGATTCCAGGTGGCGTGACGATACTGCTCCAGATGGCGACCTGTGATGAGCAACTGCTCATTGGTCTTGATCTGTTCGGGCAACAGGGCAGCTTCTGCGCTGTCGGGGATAGGACGAATCTCGTCGCTCTCAGCATGCCAACTGAGTACGGAGCGCTCGCCGTATGGGAACTGCTTGCGAATCTCGAAGGTCAGTTCGTTCATCTTGGTACCCTTTACATCGATGGTCTCCACCAGCACTTTTTCGGGCGAGAGAGTCAAAATCTTCTTATAATATACCTCACCATTATCATTACGCAGGATGACGCAAACGTCCTGCCGGTTGGTGGCGAAGACCTTGAACTCCATCTTGCCGTCAGCCACCTCGTTGATATTGAACACGAGGTCTTTCGAAGCCTCTTTCACTATGCCCAGCTCGCGATAGGGCATGAAGTACTGAGTAAACATCTTCTCCTCGTAAGGCATCAGCCAGGTGAAGTCGGGCTGGTTCTCGGTATAGACACCTGCCATCAGTTCGATGTAGGGACGGAAACCTTCCTCTGCGAAGCCCCACTTCTGGCGCTCCTCTGGGGTTGACTCGTCGGTGAGGTTACGATCCCAAGCACGTCCGAAGTCGCCGTTACCCCAGGTCCACTGCTTCTTGCCAGGCGAGAAGTGGTGAGAGGCCACATGTAGCATACCAGCCTTGGTGTCGTTCTCATAACCTCCCTCAAAGTTGAAGCGCGAATTCACGCCCATATAGCTGGTCGGCACAAAGATGTTCTTGTAGTTCGAGATGTCCACACCTGCTGAATAGTCCATCTTATAATAGGTACCCGTAGCGATGGGAAACGACGATACGGCACGCTTGCCATGATCGAACACGGCATTGATGTCGGGTGGAAACACGCTCTGATAAGCATCGTTCACATAGACAGCGGGGTTGGCCCACCATAGGAAAGTCTGAGGCACGTCAGTGCGATTGTAGAAGCGACCCTTGATTTCCAAGTAGGCACAGCCGGGACGCAAGGTGAAACCAGCCATTCCTTTCTGGTGGAACATCTTCTCCATTTCGCTCATCCATACGCTGACACTGCCGTCGGCATTCTCCTCGATGCAGGTGTCAACAGGCATGAAGGTGGTGGGACGGTGGTGCTGCGGCCAGTTGAACTCAATGCCGCCACTGATCCAAGGACCAAGCAGACCAACGAGGGCTGGTTTGATGACGTGGTTGTAGTACACAAAGTGGCGCTGCTTAATTTTATCGTAAGCCATCTGCACACGTCCACCCAGTTCGGGCAGAATCATCACCTTGATATACTCGTTCTCGATATAAACGGCCAGATAATCCTTATCCACCTTCTCATCACTCATCGTCTCAATAACGGGATAAGGATAGACTACACCACTCGACCCCTGATAAACACGTTTCTCCAGGAACATCGGGTTCTTCTCGGGCTTTCCTACTTCGTAGGTGGGAATAGTCACGATTTCTCTCCAAGCTTTAACCATTGTTGTTTATCTAATTACTCTGATTACTTTGATTATTTATCAACTCCTTCTCCAGCTCCTCCAGGCTCTTTCCCTTCGTTTCTGGACAGTTGCGGAAAAGATAGATAAAAGCACACATGCAGATGCCGCTATAAATCCAGAACGTACCGCTGCTACCCAAGGCCGCATTCATAGAGGGGAATGAGAAGGTAAGCGTGCAACAGCCCACCCACAGAGCAAAGGTACAGGTGGCCATAGCGATACCACGCACACGATTGGGGAATATCTCGGCCAACAGCGTCCAGGTTACAGGACCTAACGTCATGGCGTAAACAGAGATGGCGGCTACTACCAAGGCTACCATCAGCACGCCCGTAAGGCCCATAAAGTAACAGGTGCCAAGGGTGAAGTAAATCAGTCCCAGTCCGCCCGCGCCAATCAGCATGAGGGTACGGCGGCCCCACTTTTCGATGGTATAGAGTGCCACGAAGGTAAACACCACGTTGGCGATACCTGTGATGACAATATTGATAAACATACCATCCACATCGAAGCCCGCACCTACGAAAATCTCATGCGCATAGTTGAAGATGACATTCGTGCCGCACCACTGCTGGAATACAGCTACAACCAAACCTAACAGCAATACCTTGCCGTATTTGTGCTGGAAGAGTTCGCCCAATCCTGCCTCCCTTCTCCCTTCTTTAACCTTTAACCTTTCACCTTTAACCTTTAAAAAAACCGGACTCTCGGGGATAAAGAAACTCATCAGCAGGAACAACGCGGCAGGCAATGTTTCGGCCCAGAACATCCAACGCCATCCCCACGCCAAATTCCAAGCCTGAGACTCGGCCACAGTGGTATCGCGCGCCAACAGCATGTTGACGATCTGCGCACCCAGAATGCCTAATACGATGGTCATCTGATTGAGACTCACCATGCGTCCACGAATCTCAGCCGGACTTACCTCGGCAATATACATAGGTGCCAAGGCCGAAGCCACACCAATACCTACACCACCCACAAAGCGGGCTATATTAAACAATATGAAGCTATTAAACAAACCTGTAGCGACAGCCGAAACCGTAAAGAGCACTGCAGAAAACATCAGCAGGGGCTTACGACCATACCTATCGGCAGCACCGCCTGCCACCATTGCACCTATCAGACAACCAACAAGGGCAGTGGTCATCGCCACACCCTGCATAACAGGTGAGTCGGCAATGCCAAAGTATAACTCATAAAAAGGCTTTGCACCGCCAATCACCACCCAGTCGTAGCCAAAGAGCAGACCGCCCATGGCCGACACAGCACAGATGAAATAGAGGAATCCTTTATTAAATCCTTGCATAACACTTCACATTTTGTTCTTTCCGGGTGCAAAGATACGGCATTTTCTACATCTGCAATATGGAAAAAACACCGCAAGAATATGGACTATTTTACGCACCATAAAAAACGCCATCATTTTCGTACGGTTTTATGCTGTCAAAGCACATAAAAAGCACAGACGGCTACCTTTTTCGGGTAGCCGCCTGTGTATCTGTTGTCACTTAATCCTTACACGAGGAAGGTGGCAACGAGAGCCAAGATGGCGTAGAACTCGGGGAGAGCGGCGTAAATCATCGTGTTGGTCTGAACATCGTGACCCTGAGCCATACCCTGAATACCTGCAGCACAGATCTTGCCCTGACGGATGCCGGAGAGCAGACATGCCAAACCTACACCGAGACCGATGCCGAAGAGTAGGGGGCCTTCCGTGGCAACATCACGACCTGCCATCATCATGAAGGCGATGAAACCATACAGACCCTGAGTGGCAGGCAAGGCGCAAAGCACCATATAACCGGAAGCCTTGGAGGGATCCTTCTTGAGAGCACCTTCTGCAGCCTGTCCTGCGATGGTGGTGCCATAACTGCTACCGATACCGGCCAAACCCAACATAAGTCCGAGACCGAGATAACCAAGTAATTGTTCCATAAACGTTTTGTTTTAAATATTATTTTTTAATTGATAATTGACTGTTGATAATTTACATTACGCACTCTGCATTCTGCAACGGTTCATATCCCGTACCCTTGCCTTCATAGCCGGAGTTCTTGAAATACTCCACGAAATTCAGACGCAGAGGATGCACGAAAGCCGAGATGGCAGAGAGCAGCAGGTTGAGGGTGTGACCGATGAAATATATCAGCCAGGCAGCAACCAAAATACCTTGAGCCGCCATCATATCACCAATCTGATTGAAGGCACTGCCCAGAGCACCGCCCGCCAGACACAGGGCATAAAGACGCACATAGGAGAGCACGTCGCCCAGAAGTCCAGAGGCCATATTATAGGTGTCGTAGAGACCGGCCAAAGGATTGATGATAAGAGCCTTCAGGGGCGATGACTTGAGACGCCCGATATTGTTGAGCAGATAGATGCCCACCGCACTCACGGCTCCGATACCGATGATGACGAAACGCGTGGTTTCGGGAGAGAGAGTACCCACCATTGAGAGCGTACCCACGATGATACCTCCGATGAGAAGCAGGTTCCAGGCCCACGTGCTAAGCGTAGCAGAGAGTCCCTCCTTGGCGGTGTAGAGTATGGCCTTGACCATCATGGCAATACACAGATGCACCACACCGATGATGATGGCAGCCGCCATCTGGAAGGAATAGTTGGTGCCGGGGAACTTACCGCCCACAAAGGCGTAGTAGTCGTGCAAAGGTGTGCCGTCGGGGACATAGTCGATGATGCTGAGACCGAAGAAGGTGCCCAGGGCCAGACCCACCAATGTGGTCGCCACACCGAGGGTGAACACCATATCGCCGCAACCGTGGAGCATCTCGCCCACAACGGGAGTCTTACGCGCCTTGCCCATAATCTCAAGCAGGCCATAGAGCGTGATGATGATGCCGTAGCCTCCGTCGCCCATACAGATGGCGAAGAAGAGGGTGAAGAACGGAGCCACAATGGGCGTGGGGTCCCACTCATTGTAACAGGGGAACCCGTACATGCGCGTGAGGCGCTCGAACATACGATTGAAGCGGTTGTTGTGAAGCTGAATTGGTACGTTGTCCGTAGCCACAGGGTCTCGCATCTCATAGTACGCCTGTTCCTTGGAGAGGAATGCTGAGATATTCTTCTCCTCCTTCACAGGGAACCACCCTTCCATCACCACCACCGTGTCGAGGGCTGCACGCTGTGTCTTCAGCGTAGCCTCCTCGCGCGCCACAGCGCTCTCGATTTCTCCCTGCAGGGCTATGATGTCACCTATGTTGTCTTCCGCTATCTTGTTGCGCTCAAACTCCAGAGCATCGCGCTGGGAAGTAAGAGACGCTATCTCGCGCTCCACCTCATCTAACGACATCTCCGGCAGACGCAGCGACTGCGCAGCGACGCGCTCACTCTCCTGCCCTTCTATGTCGAAGGTGAGGAAATACACGAAACGCTTGTCACGGTTGATAACCAAAGACGTATATTCGGGGAACTTCTCATCGAAACGGCTTGCGGATGCAATACGGTAGTGCTCGCGGATGCCAGCATCGTGCAGCTTCTTCATCATCGCCTTGTCGATGGCACCCCACGGGCGCAAGTCCTCTGCATCGCGCTGCAACTGCTCCATACGGGGCGTAATCGCTGCGAGAGAGGCTCCTATCTCCTGCACGCGGCGTACCAGTTTCATCGCCTGCGATGCCTCGATACTCTCCGTCACTCCGGCATTGCCCACAGGAACATCCTCAAGGAAGACACCCGCGAGCTGCTGCAGCGAATAAAGCACATCCTTCACATCACGTTCCTGCTGACGTAGCGTACGCAGCGTGGCGGGTTCCGCCATCGTCTGGTCGCCCGACTTCTGAATGTGTACCACACCCAAAGCCTGCAAGTCGTGAAGGAAGCTGTCGTATTCCTTGTGGTAGACAAGGAACGTAAGTTTTTTCATCCTCTCAATCATACGGCTTCCTCCTCCATCTGATTTACTGCACGCTTCTGCTGCAGGGACTTCAATATCTTTTGGGACGACTTGGAGAGGTTCTCCTCGTCCTCCATGAAACGCTTAATCTTACGCACGGCTTCCTGGAATCCCGGTATCTGCACCTTCTCGAAGAGGTTGACCTTCTGGGTAGTCTTCTTGCGCGCATGGTCGAGCAGCGTCAGTTTGGCTAACACGAACTCGCGCTCCACAGCCGTCTTGGCAAGCCCCTCGAGCAGTTTGATGCCGTCGAAGTACCATTTGGGCGCGGAGAAAAGTCCGAAGGGCTTTGCATCCAGGCGTATGGCAGAGAGCACAGGAACGCGCACACCGGCTATCTTCTTGACACCGAGCTCCACATCTTTGAGCGACACAAGGGAGGTGTCGAATTCACCCCAGAGGGCGAACATCGCCTCGTAGCCGTCTATCTGCTGCTGCAGCTTGCGCTCCAGGGCATCGGCCTCCTCCTTGCATTTCTTCACCTCAAGGCGCAGCGCCGTCTCCTTGCTCTTGATGATGGGCAGAGTGCGCTGGCGCATCTTGAGGTTCTTCTCAAGCTGCTGGAGCGATGTCTTATTGTATTGAAACTTTATCATTATGTTAGTTGACGAGTTGACGAGTTTACAAGTTGACGAGTGATTTGTATATGACAAGAGAGTTTTTCCAGAAATGAAACAACTTGTCTACTTGTCAACTTGTGTACTTGTCAACTTATTTCCAGTAAATGTCGGTGAATTCTTTCTTAATATTAACTTCTTCGAGTTTGAAATACTTGCGGAAAAGGCCCCACGTCACATCGAGCATCTCCTCTGTGTTGAGGTTCACATCGATGGCGAGCAACTTGTCGGCATACTCCTTGGCGAAGTCCAGACAGCGGTTGTCGTAATCGGTGAGGTCGAAACCGTTCTCCAACTTCGTCTTTGCATTGGCTGCATCGGCATACAGACGGATTGCTGCGTTCATCACCTGAGAGTGGTCCTTGCGTGTCTTCTTACCTGCCACGAGCTGCTTCAGACGCGAGAGCGAGCGGAACGGGTCGACAATGACCTTACCGATGTCGGAATCGCGACGCAGGTAGAGCTGACCCTCCGTGATATAACCCGTGTTATCGGGCACGGCGTGTGTGATATCACCGCCGGAGAGCGTTGTCACGGCAATGATGGTGATACTGCCGCCGCCCACACTTTCGGGGAACTGCACAGCCTTCTCGTAAATCTTTGCCAGGTCGGAATAGAGCGAACCGGGCATTGAGTCCTTAGAAGGAATCTGGTCCATACGGTTGGACACGATAGACAGGGAGTCGGCATACGATGTCATATCGGTGAGGAGCACAAGTACCGTCTCATGCTTCTCCACAGCAAAATACTCTGCTGCCGTGAGTGCCATGTCGGGCACGAGGAGTCGCTCCACAGCGGGGTCTTCCGTAGTGTTGATGAAGGAGATGATGCGGTCGAGGGCACCGGCTCCTGCAAACGTGTTGCGGAAGAAATAGTAGTCGTCGTTGGTCATACCCATACCGCCGAGGATAATCTTGTCGGCCTTGGCGCGCATTGCCACCATTGCCATCACCTCATTGAAGGGCTGGTCGGGGTCGGCGAAGAACGGTATCTTCTGACCGGACACCAGTGTGTTGTTGAGGTCGATACCTGCGATACCCGTAGCAATCAGTTCTGACGGCTGCTTGCGACGCACAGGATTCACGGACGGTCCGCCGATGGGCACTTCCCTGCCCTCAATCTCCGGTCCTCCGTCGATGGGTTGTCCGTAGGCATTGAAGAAACGTCCTGCCAACTGGTCGCTCACCTTCAGCGAGGGCGACTTGCCGAGGAACGTCACTTCTGCATTGGTCGGAATACCGCCAGTGCCTTCAAACACCTGCAAGGTGACATCGTCACCCATGATTTTCACCACCTGAGCCAAACGCCCGTTGATGGTAGCCAATTCGTCATATCCCACGCCCTTTGCCTTAAGAGAACAGGTGGCCTTGGTGATTTGGCTTATCTTCGTATATACTTTCTGAAATGCTTGTGCCATAATCGTAGAATGTCAAATGTTTAATGTTAAATATCATTTGCATTCAAGCATATTATCAATTTGCTTGATATAATCATAATACTGTTCGCTCTTGAAGGCGGAATAGTTCATCTGCTTGCAGAGGTTTATCATCTTCTTGAAATAGTCCGTCACATCGAGGAACGTGTCGAACGAGTAGTCTTCCTTGTCGCAGATGCGGGTCACAAGATTCAGTATCTCCTCCTGACGCTCCAACGGAGTCACAGCATCCACCTCATCGAAGGCATCCTGCTGGAGAACGACGTAGTCGATAACCTCCGACTTCCAAAACGTTACGTGATACTCAACAGGAACGCCGTCGTCACCGAGAATATTTATCTGCTCAGCAATTTCCTTACCGCGCTGCATACGTGTCTTCAGTTTCTGCACCTTAGGAATCCACTCCTCGTTGATATGCTGCTTGATGTATTCCGCGAATTCGGGATATTCCAGATATTTCGAATAGGAATCAATGGGATTCACGGCCGGGTAGCGTTTCTTGTCGGCACGATCCTGCTCCAGAGCATAGAAGCAGCGAGCCACCTTCTTGGTGTTTTCCGTCACGGGTTCCTTCAGGTTACCACCTGCAGGAGACACCGTACCGAGGAACGTGACACTGCCCACCTCGCCGTTATTGAGATACACATATCCGGCACGTCCGTAGAAGTTTGCCACGAGAGCACCGAGGTCCATCGGAAATGCGTCGGGACCGGGAAGTTCCTCCATACGGTTGGACATCTCGCGCAGAGCCTGTGCCCAGCGGCTGGTGGAGTCGGCCATCAGGAGCACGCGCAAGCCCATCGAACGGTAGTATTCAGCCATTGTCATAGCGGTGTAGACAGATGCCTCACGGGCAGCCACCGGCATGTTTGACGTGTTGGCGATGATGATGGTGCGTTCCATCAGTTTGCGTCCTGTGTGGGGGTCTACCAGTTCAGGGAATTCAGAGAATATCTCCACCACCTCGTTGGCACGCTCACCGCACGCAGCGATAATCACGATGTCGGCCTCTGCCTGCTTGGAGATGGCGTGCTGGAGCACCGTCTTACCCGTACCGAAGGGACCGGGAATAAAACCCGTACCGCCTTCCACAATGGGGTTAAAGGTGTCTATCGTACGCACTCCCGTCTCCAGAAGTTTGAAGGGACGAGGCTTCTGTTTGTAGTTTGTCATTGCGAACTTCACAGGCCAGTGCTGCACCATATCCACCTTGAGTTCCTCGCCCTTCTCTGTGAGGAGCACGGCGATGGTGTCGTGTATCTTGTACTTGCCAGCGGGCTTAATGCTCTTCACCGTGGCAACACCCTCCATCTGGAAGGGCACCATAATCTTCAGCGGCTGGTGGTTCTCTTCCACCTTACCCAGCCAGTCGCTCTGCATGACGCGGTCGCCGGCCTTTACGATTGGTTCGAAATCCCATTCACGGTCGCTGTCGAGAGGTTCGGTATACTGTCCGCGCTTGAGGAATACGCCCTCCATCTTGTCAAGGTCGTTCTGCAGACCGTCGTAGTTCTTACTCAGCATGCCGGGACCCAGCTGTATCTCCAGAGAATGTCCCGTGAACTCAGCCTCGGCTCCCACTTTCAGGCCTCGTGTGCTTTCAAAGACCTGAACGTAGACATCGCTGCCCACAATCTTGATGACCTCCGCCATGAGACGGTCACCGCCCGTGGTGATGTAGCATATCTCACCTTGGAGAACCGGTCCGTCCACACGGAGTGTGACCATGTTGCTCACTACGCCACTTACTGTTCCTTTTGTCATATCTTATTGTCGTTTTATTTTTCGTTCTTATTGTATCTGCCTTCCGACCTCATGTCGAATGCATCTTCCGTCTTGGGCATGTAGGCGGTAAACTCTGCAGGCACTGTGGCCTCTTTGCGCAGTCCCTCGATGATTTGAGTGAAGCGTTCCCTGCCCTGTTCGGGGTCAAGGATAGCCCATCGTTCCAGCATCTCGGCCTTCAGAAGGTAGGCATAGAGAGCATCCACGTTGAAGGGTTCGATGAAGGTCTCGTCCTCTATCCACACCCATTTGAGGGCATCGATGCGACGCTCCTTCTGCACAGGGTCCGTTTCAGCATCTATCTCCTTGAGTCTGGCAAACAAGTCGTCATCCACATCTGCGGCATCATATCCGTAGGTGTATTGCTCCACGGGCCATCCCTGGCGCTCGCAGATGAGTGCCGTGAGCGTGTTGGCAATATCCAGATTGAGCGCAGCCCAGCGACCCACAAATCCTGTGCCCTTGGACTTCAGATAGTTCCAGTAGCGCAGCATCAGTGCGTCCTCAGGGAAATATCCGGCCTCTCCCTTCCGCTCGAAATACTCTCTCACAAAGGGCGCCATGAACGAGGGGAAACGGGCATCGTCCTGGAATTCGTCTTCCAGCGCATCGGCTATCATCTCCTGCAAGTCCTTCTTCGCCCAGTTGCTTCCGTAGGGCAGTTCTGCAAGATTGTCCTCCAGCAGAATCTGCAGGTTTTTGCAGTCGCCTTTGAGGAAGAAGAGTTCAAGCAGATGCATATCACGCCCCACATCCTCCATCTGGTCATCAATCATCTCGTGCAGCTCCCGGGTGGATACGGCTGCGTCTGTTGATTCCAGTTTAAGGTCGGGCAGTCCTGCCAGCAAATAATAGTATTCAGCCATCTTTTTCAGAAAAGCATGTCGATAAGTTCCGGACGCAGGAAGTTCTTGAAATAAGCCTCAAACTGCTCCTCGCCGAAATCCACGCGATAGGCACCGTCCTTGGGACTTACTGTTATCATGGTGTCCTTGCCGTTCACCTTCTCGATTGTCACGCCCTTGTCCAACAGCGCCTTTGCCTGCTTTGCGAAATATACCTTGAGGGCGTCGGCTTCCTTGGCGGATATCACTACGGGTTCGTCGCTCACCCATTTCTCTGCCAGCGCTACAGCGAACTTGCCGAGGAAATCCTTGTCGCCGGCGAGCGATGCGGCAGCCTCCTTCGTTATCTTGTCTGTCAGTATGTTTGCCACCTCGCTCTTGAGTGCGTTGAGAGCCTGTGCTGTATAGAGCTTCAACTCATTGCGGGTATTCTTGTCCAACTCCGCAGCGGCCTTCTTGGCAGCCGTTTCCGTAGCAGAGGCCGTCTCTTTGGCTTCCGCGATAATCTTTGCGGCCTCAACCTGCGCCTTCTCAATTATCTGCGCAGCTTCTGCCTGGCCTTTTTCCACACCTTCGCGATAAATCTTTTCGGTGAGTTCTTGCAGTTTTTCCATAAGGATGATATGTTTTTTATATAATTATTAGCACTTTTCCGTGCAAATATAGAAAAAAAGCAAGAATTACCCGAAGCCGCAAGTGGAGTATTTTTTGCAATAATAAGTTTTTTTTGTATTTTTGCATCCAATGAATACGAAAAACGTAGCCATACTACTCGCCGGAGGCTCAGGGAAACGCTTCGGAGCAGACAAACCCAAGCAGTTTCTTCTCATGAACGGGAAGACCATCCTCGAGCACAGCATAGAGGCGTTCCACCGCAGCGACCTCATCCATCGCATCATCATCGTGGTGCACAGGGATTATGTCGACGAAGTGAAGCGTCTTTCCGCCTCCTACCCGAAGGTGACCGATGTCGTTCCCGGAGGCAGCGAGCGCTACGAGAGCAGTCTGCACGCCCTGGATGTCTGTACCGGCGGAGACGAGTATCTGCTCTTCCACGATGCCGTGCGACCGTTCGTCTCACCGTCTCTCATCGCCCGCCTCATCGAAGCGGGTGAAGGCACACGCTGCGTGGCTGCCGCACTGCCCTCCACCGACACCATAGTGAGAGCCACTCCCGACGGACGTCTCGTTGAGACACTGCAGCGCAGTGAACTCTGGAACATGCAGACTCCCCAGTGTTTCCCGCAGAGCGTCATACGCAAGGCCTACGACCTAGGACTGCAGGACCCGTCATTCTCCCCCACCGATGACTGTGGCGTGGTGATGCACTATCTTCCCGATGTGCCCATCCAACTGATTCCCGGTGAGGCAGGCAATATAAAAATCACATATCCCGAAGACTTGAAGTGAACGTCCTGATGCTCTTTTTCAACCGCGTAGACCATTTCTCCCGAGTTTGGGCGGAGGTGAAGAAGGCGCGTCCCGACAAACTCTTCCTTTATCAGGACGGACCCAGAGGCGACCACGACGACACGCCGGGCATCCTGGCCTGCCGTGCCCTCGTCGCCGACGAGAATATCGACTGGCCCTGCGAGGTCCACCGCCTCTATCAGCCGCATAACTACGGATGCGACCCTTCCGGCTTCATGTCGCAGCGATGGGCCTTCTCGCAGGTGGACCGCTGCATCGTCTTAGAGGACGACGTCGTGCCTTCGCAGTCATTTTTCCGTTTTGCCGAGGAGATGCTCATCCGCTATCAGGACGACGAGCGCGTCACACTCATTTCCGGGTTCAATACCGATGAGGACAGCAGCCGCTATCCCTCCTTCTCCGAATACTGCGGCGAGAGCGACTATTTTTTTACACGGGCCTTCTCCATCTGGGGCTGGGCGTCATGGGCGCGTGTGGTGAACAACTGGGACGGCGACTATCGTTTCGTCTCCGACCCCTCCGTATTCCGCCAACTGAAGGACAAAGTGCGTCTGTATCACCAGCGCCGCGATATGCCACGCATGTGTCAGGCTCACGCTGCCTCCGGAAAGCAGTATTTCGAGAGCATATTCTGGTCGTATATGCTTCTTCACGACGGACTCGCCGTCATGCCGCGCCTCAATCTCATCAACAATATCGGGATGGAGAACGGCGCCCACTACGCCACACAACTGGAACTCATGCCGCGCCGCCTCAGGGAGCAGTTCACGATGCAGCGCCACGAACTCCAGTTTCCCGTCACGCATCCTCTCCACGTAACTGAATATCCCGACTACCAGCGCCGCTATTATCTGCGCAACGCATGGAACGCCCCCTGGCGTAAGGTGCAGTATTCCCTCGAGGAACTCGCCCTCAATCTCCGCCGCGGCAACCTGCGCAACATCATATCAGCCGTAATCAAGAGAATCAAGAAAATATGTCATCTTTCCTCCTACAGTTAAACCGCATCCGTCTGGCCATCGCCAAGCGCACGGGACTTTCCCAGAAGTCCGGTCGCACCTATGCAGCATGGCTCGCGAAGGGACATATCCAGCATCCCCTCATCACCTTCATTGTAGAGAGCCACAATAAGAGTCTTGAGGTGTGCCATTTCCTCCGGAGTCTGCGCCAGACCCCCGATGCCGAAATCATAGTCATCGACGACGGCAGTTCGCTGTCACACACCCGCCGGCTGGCACGTGAGCTCACCGGTGCCAACGAATACCTTTTCCGCGCCAACGACCTCTATGAGAACATCACCTACGACCGCTGCCTCCACATGGCCACGGGTCAGTACGTATGCCTCCTTCAGGACGATGACGATATGCCGGACGCCACGTGGGTGAAGCGTGCCGTGATGCTTTTTCAGGAGCATCCCCGTATGGTCATCCTCGGCGGTTATCAGGGGCGCGACATCACGTTCTGCCTCAAGGACGGCGAGAAGGCCTATGAGGCCGTCAACAGCATGCAGGGCGACTTCTCTTTCTGCATGTCCGTCAACCGTGCTCCGATGTGGGTGCGCCGCGACCTTTTCCTGGAGCACCTCCGCCATATTGACTACCGCTTTGCGCCCTTCCAGAGCGACGACTACGAGCTCTGCCTGCGCGCCTGGAGTTGCGGTCTGCAGGTGGGATGGTACGACGCCCGCTTCACGAGTCTCTCGGCTGGAGGAATGCGCCTCTACAACAACGCATTCACCCGTGAGATGACCCGCCGCAACGCGCCTCTTCTCTACGACCTCTACCACGACCGCACCGACAGCATACGCAGGAAGGTTGCAGAGGCTAACGAAAAACTATCCGCATCATGATATACGTCATAACAGGTATTATAGCACTCCTCGCAGGTGCCGGTCTCGGCTACCTCTATGCCACGCTGCGCGAACGCAAGCGCACGGAGCCGCTCCAGACGGATATCGCCCGTCTGCAGGCTGCCCTCGAGGCGCAGGAGCAGAGCGCTACCGCCACTCTCAGTGCGCAGAAGACACACAGCGAAGAGACACTTGCTGCACAGAAAGCCGCCGGTGAGAACGCACTTGCCTTGCAAAAGTCGCACTACGAGGAACTGCTGCGCAGTCAGCAGAAACATTTCGAGGAGACGCTCTCTCGCGTCACAACCGAGATAAAACTCTCCACCGACGAGATGCTCAAGGAGCGCCAGAAAGAGTTCGCCGAGACATCCACGCAGGACATCACAAAGATTGTCACGCCGCTCAGGGAGAGCCTCCACAAGATGATGCACCAGAGCGAACTGACGATGCGTTCTGCCGACGAACTGGTGCGTGTGCTCCACCACGGCAGCAAGGTGCAGGGCGACTGGGGCGAGACCATCCTCGACGAACTCCTCGAGAGCCAGGGACTCACGCGCGGCGTACACTACGACATACAGTCCTCCATACGCGAGTCCACGGGTCAGACGGTGCGCACGGATTCAGGTGCCATGCTGCGTCCCGATGTCATCCTCCACCTCGACCACCAGCGCGAGGTCATCATCGACTCCAAAGTCTCGCTCACCTCGTTCATCGACTTTGTCAACGCCGAGACGGAGGCCGAGCGCCAGCAGTATCTGAGGGGCCATGTGGAGTCGCTCGAGAACCATGTCAAACAACTTGCCCGCAAGGATTATTCCTCATACATCCAGCCCCCGAAGGTGCGCATGGACTATGTCATCATGTTCGTGCCCAACACGGGTGCCCTGTGGACGGCGCTGCGCGAGCGTCCCGACCTTTGGCGCAGGGCGATGGAGCGCAATGTGTTCATTGCCGACGAACAGACACTCTTTGCCGCTCTGCGCATCGTCTCTCTCACATGGAAGCAGATAGAACAGGCTGAGAACCAGCAGCGCGTCTTCTCCCTCGCCACCGAGATGATGGACCGCGTGGGCCAGTTCATGAAGAAATACCAGCTCATCGGCAAGGCTCTCGATACTGCAGCCAAGGCCTACGAGGAGGGCGAGCGCAAGCTGCAGCCCACCGGACAGAGCATCCTTCAGACCTGCGCCAAGCTGCAGAAGCTCGGTGCCAAGCAGAGCAACGTGAATCCCCTTCCCAAATTAGAAGAAAATCCAGAATCTTGAATACACTCGACTTTACAGCCATCCGGGAACAGTTTCCCATCCTCTCCCGCAAGATTTACGACAAGTATCCCCTTGTCTATCTTGACAACGCCGCCACGACACAGAAGCCTCGCCTTGTGGTGGAAGCCATGTCGGAGGAATACTACAACGTGAATGCCAACGTGCACCGCGGCGTGCATTTCCTCTCCCAGCAGGCCACCGACCTCCACGAGACCGCCCGCGAACGCGTGCGCCAATTCCTTAATGCACGGAACACCTGCGAGATCGTCTTCACGCGGGGCACCACCGAGAGCATCAACCTCGTTGCTACGTCGTTGTCCAGGCTGAAAGGCATCGGCGACGCTCCCGAGGTCATCGTCTCTTCGCTGGAACACCATTCCAACATCGTCTCTTGGCAGCTTGCCGGATTCCGTCTCTGCGTCATCCCCATGAGCGACGACGGACACCTTGATCTGGAGGCCTACGGGCGCCTCTTCACGGAGCGCACCTGCCTTGTCTCCGTCACCCACGTGAGCAATGTGCTCGGCGTGGAGACTCCTGTCGGTGACCTCGTACGCATAGCCCACGCCCACGATGTACCCATCCTCATCGACGGAGCACAGAGCGCACCGCACCGTCTCATCGACGTGCAGGCTCTCGACTGCGACTTCTTCGCCCTCTCCGGCCATAAGATGTATGGTCCCACCGGCATTGGCGTGCTCTACGGCAAGGAGGCGTGGCTCGACCGTCTGCCTCCCTATATGGGCGGCGGCGAAATGATAAAGAACGTATCCTTCGAGCACACCACCTTCAACACCCTTCCCTATAAGTTCGAGGCCGGCACCCCCGACTATATCGCCACCACGGGTCTTGCCCGTGCTATCGATTTCATCGATGAAATCGGAATGGATACCCTGCGTACCCATGAGGAAGATCTTACACGCTATGCCGTGGAGCGCCTCTCAGGGATAGAGGGCATGCATATCTACGGCCACAACCCCTCCACGGGGCAGATGCCCCACGGCGTCATCTCCTTCCAGCTGGGCAACATACACCATCTGGATATGGGCACCCTGCTCGACCGCCTCGGCATTGCCGTGCGCACAGGTCACCACTGTGCCGAACCTCTCATGCGACGTCTCGGCATCGAGGGCACCTGTCGTGCTTCATTCGCTCTCTACAACACACGCGAGGAAGTGGACCTTCTCGTCTCCGCCATCGAGCGCGTCAAATCCATGTTCTGATGCTAAGCCTGTCCCTTCTCCCCGGTCGTCTTGAGGCTGGTTGCGACGAGGTGGGTCGCGGCTGTCTGGCAGGTCCCGTCTATGCGGCGGCTGTCATCCTGCCTCCCGACCTTGATGTGTCACGGAGCGAACTGCGCCGTCTCAACGATTCCAAGCAGCTCTCCGAGAAGGCACGTTATGAGTTGCGCCCCGTCATCGAGCGCGAGGCTCTTGCGTGGGCTGTGGGTGTGGTGGACAACAGGGAGATAGACGAGATAAATATCTTACGGGCTTCCATCCTCGCCATGCACCGTGCTCTCGACCAACTGAAAACGCGCCCCGAGTTCATCCTTGTGGACGGCAACCGCTTCTACACCTATCACGAGCCCTCCACCGGCACTGCTGTACCCCATCAGACCATTGTCAAGGGCGACGGCAAGATGATGGCTATTGCCGCTGCTTCTATTTTGGCGAAAACCTATCGGGACGACTATATGACACAGCTTCATGAGGAGTTTCCCGCCTATCATTGGGACGAGAACAAGGGGTATCCCTCCGTGGCTCATCGCGATGCCATCCGCCGTTTCGGCACCACTCCTCACCACCGTCTCACCTTCCAGCTCCTTCCCCCCACCCAGCTGGAGTTCGACTTCCCGGAGTAGTCATTTGGGTACGAAATTACTTCGTCAATCCAGATGGAAGACCTCTTGAAGAGGAACGGTGACAGGGGAGTTGTCGGGATTTGTATCCATGATGTCCTTCATGTAGTCCCACCACTTGAGCGTCACCTCATCAGCGACAGAGGCATCTTGCGTATTGGCAGCACCGTCGGCCACTTCTTGATAACCGAAGAGGAAATTACTCTCCTTGTCCCAATAGATGCTATAGTTGGACACACCAGCATCCTTTATCATCTTCTTGAGTTCCGGCCACAACGCAGCATGACGCCGCTCATATTCCTTCTCAAAACCAGGTTTGAGAAACATCTTAAAAGCAAAACGCTTCATTGTAAAGGTTAAAGGTTAGAGGTTAAGGGTTAAGGGGTTAACAGGGACGCTTTGTGGGCAGGTGGAACACGTCCTGTACTTCCTTCATCTCCGCCTGAGTCATTCCATCAGGTTCGGAGCCCATATTACGTGCACACATGTAGATATTGGCAGCCTTGCACAATACGTCTGTCTGATCAAACGCATCCATTATATCAACGCCTACAGCCACTGTACCGTGCTTCTCCCAAAGTACGACATCATGGGTCTTAATCTGTTCCAAAGTGGCCTCTGCCAGATGCACGCTACCGGGCAAAGCATAGGGAACAATGCCGATACCTAAGGGTGCGAAAGCCAACGTTTCCGGAATCATGGACCACAATATTCTTGTCATCTCATGACCTTTGAGGAAGCGCTGAATATGACTCATGGCAACCAGTTCGATGGGATGAGTATGAAGCGTTGCCTTATAGCAACTGCCGGTCTCCAACAGATGATTTTGGAGGGCAAGATGTGTGGGCAGTTCGGACGTGGGGCACACGGGCTCGTCTGCGATAATCTCATACGATGCACAATCGTCGCAGATGCGAACGATGGAACCGTTCTGCATGGGAGCCTTGGCAAGGTCGCGCATGCGCTTGCCCGTACCTTTACAATAAAAATACTTACCCTTGAGATACGGAAGCGTCATACCAATCTGTACAACAGGAGCTATGGCGGGAAGTGCCTTGCATTCGTCGTCCATAAACTCTGTTACATTGACAGTGATGTTACCTCCGTTGCGCTCAGCCCAACCTTTCTGCCAGAGATATCCGGTGACTTCGGCCACCTGATCAATGACAGCCTTCAAAGCGGGGCGGCCTTCTAGAATGCTTTTCATATATTTTGTTGTTATGTTATTTCGTTATTACGTTATTACGCGACCTTAATCAATAATTGTCACCGTAGCGTTCGCGTGTGATTTGTTCCAGCGACTTACCGCGTGTATTTGGGCAACCGGCAACACCCACGATGAGGGACGTCAGGAGAAGTGCAATCATACACCATGCGGCAACGGTGAAGCCTTCGCCGTTCTCTCCGTAGATAACGGTGAATATTATGCCCCAAACAGCCGACAGACCGCGCACGACAAAGAACATCAGTCCCTGAGCTCCGGCACGGAACTTGGCAGGGAACAGCTCAGAGCCCCACAGGGCATAGAATATCTGCACCGAGAGACCGCTCTGTATGCCCCACAACAAGGCGAAAGCCCAAAGCACAGCCGATGAATTGACTCCGACTGTGACGATGAGCACCCATGCGCTGATAGCCACTATGAGTCCTGCGATATATACGAGTTTGTGACTTGTGCGATCAAGAACAAACGAGAGGCCGAAGGTGGTGACCACCGTTGCCATCCACTGTGTGCTGGCTATCCAGTTGGCCTGCTCATTGCTGATTCCTCCGGCGGTCTCATAGATGTGAGGCAGGAAAAAGCCCAAAACGGAAGCAACCAGATTCCATGTGAGATAAATGATAGCCAGATACAATGCCGTACGCAGCGCAATACCGTTCTGGAAGAGCACACGGATGTTGTCCAGCAGACCAGTACGGTTGCCGCCAACCTGATTCGCCTCATACTCAGCACTCTCCTGCAGTCCGCGCTGAAGATTCCATGCAATAAAGGCCACAGCAAGCAGCGAGAAGAATACGCAGCGTGAACTAAACACATTAACGGCCTCCTCAGACATATTGCGACCGCCTACAAGATGAGCAAGACTCTCCACCCAACCGAAGAGATAGCCGTCGGGGGCAAAGAACATACCCAAAAGCAGTATGACCATGGGACCGACACCCCACGACATCTGTGAGATACAGATATTGCGGCCGCGGTTGTTGACCTCTGAACTCTCGCTGATATATGTCCACGAGGCCGGAACGCCGACACCTACCGAGATACCCGTGACGAGGAAACCCGCCAGCAGTACAGGAAAACTGGTGGCAAACATCACCAGAAGTACACCTGTCATGTACACCAACAGGTTGTAGGTGAAGATGAACTTACGTCCGTAGCGGTCGGCCAGGAAGCCACCGATGATGGCACCGAGAGCGGCACCCAGGCAGTTGGCACTGATGAAGTTGAGCCAACCCAGATGCACCTCTGTCAGGCCGAGATACTTCTGCCATAGCGTAAGACCGCTGGCTCCCGCCACGATAGCTCCCGCATCCAGATAATTCGTGAGCGACACCGCAATAGTGCTTTTCAGGCTGCTGTCTTGTGCCATAAGTTATCTTTTTGAAATTACTTCTGCAGTATAGCGGTCTATCTCCTGCATATAGTCCTCGCCTACAGGAACGTTGTTGCGCACGCAGAACTCGTCATAAACGGCCTGCCAGGGCATAGCCTTCTGCTCCTCAATGAGACCGAGCACCTTGTAGCCCTCACCCTTGAGTTCGAGCTGGGAAATACGCTGACGCGGTTCGAGCAGAGCACGCAGCATACATTTCTGGGCAGAACGCGAACCGATGACATAGGCTCCGATACGGTTGATGCTGCCGTCGAAGAAGTCGAGTCCGTAGTGAACGCGGTCGAGAGCATCGGCACGTACAATCTCGAAGAAGAGGTCCTGAGTGGGGTCGTCCATGATGGTAACATGGTCGGAATCCCAGCGCACGGGACGGGACACGTGGAGCATCAGTTCCTTGATGAAGGGGAGCACAGCAGACACCTTGTCGCCGGGCATTTCTGTGGGATGATAGTGACCGGTGTCGATGGTGAGTATCTTGTCGTTCTGCGCAGCATAGGCGGTGTAGAAGTCATGGCTGCCTACGGTGAAACTCTCCAGTCCGATACCGAACACCTTGCCTTCGATGCAGTCCTTCATCATGGGCTGCGTCTTCTCGAATATCTCATCGAGCGACTGTTTCAGTATATTACGGTAGAGCGCGTGATTGACGGAGACATCCTTGCAACCGTCGTGCACCCACAGGTTCATGATACAGGGATCGCCCTGTGCCTCACCCATGGCGTTGGCGATGTCGCGGCAGCGCTTCGTGTGCTCAATCCAGAAATCACGGACACCCTTGTCTGGGTTTGCCAGTGTCAGCGAACCGCTCTTCGGGTGAGAGAACGACGAGGAGTTGAAGTCGAGCAGGGTGCCGGTCTCCTTACCCCATTCAATCCATGACTTGAAGTAGTCGACAGTTACTTCGTCCCTGTCTACGGCCTTGCCCTGGAAATCGCCGTATATCTCGTGCAGATTCAAGCGATGACTACCGGGGATGAGACTCTTTGCCTTGAGGACATCATTGCGCAATTCATCTATGTTGCGTGCAGCTCCGGGGAAGTTGCCGGTGGACTGTATGCCACCACTCATATCGCCGGCCAATGCTTCAAATCCATGCACGTCATCAGCCTGCCAGCAGTGCATCGAGAGATGAAAGTTCTGAAGAGCGGAGAGTGCGGCCTCCGTGTCAACACCAATTTCTGCGTAGCGCTCTTTTGCTATTGCATAAGCCTGTGAAACAAGTTTTTCTTTCATGGGAGATATGTTTTTGTTGTTATTGAATTATTGATAATACGACGCATCTCGCTGAGAGAGGATACCGTCGGGTCTGCAGCACGCAGCTGTATCATGGTGTTGCCCAGCGCCGTACCTTCTGCAGGGCCTGTGATGACAGGCATTCCGATCTCTGTGGCAATGAACTGCATGAGATAAGTATTCAGACTGCCTCCTCCGATGACGTGAAGACGCTCTATGGGGTTGGGCGACATGGCGGCAAGCAGGTCGAGCACCTCATGTACGCGGCGGGCCAGCGAACGGAAAATGCAACGCACGAAGTCGGCCGGTGTCAGAGGAACGGCCTCGCCCTTATTCTTGAAGAAGGTGCAAATGGCCTCCGTCATGGATGCCGGATGGGCAAAGGATGCGTCATCGGGATTTATCAGACCGTCGAAAGTGCTTTCCATGCAGAGGGCATTGAGAGCATTCACGTCCTGCGGGACGCTTTCGCCCCATTCCCTGCGACAGTTCTCATATATCCAGAGCCCTGTGATGTTCTTGAGGAATCGCGTTGTTCCGTCGATACCGCCTTCATTGGTAAAGTTGGCGGCTGCACTTTCTGCCGTGATGATGGGATGGGGGCTTTCTATGCCCAGCAGACTCCATGTGCCGCAGGAGAGGTACGCGAAATTTGCATCCTTACTGGGTACGGCAATGACGGCAGACGCTGTGTCGTGACCGGCAACAGCTACGACCGGTACGGGACCCAGCCCCGTATATTCGGCAATCTGTGGCGTCAATGTGCCGATGCGCTCTCCCGGCTGCACCATACGTCCGAACTGCTCACGCCTGATACCTACGCTGCCGAGAAGGTCCTCGTCCAAATCTCCCGTGACAGGATTCAACAACTGAGATGTGGATGCCACAGTATATTCACACACCATCTCTCCCGTAAGCATGTATGACAGAGCATCCGGGATAAACGCTATTTTCTGCTCCTGAATGTTCATTGAGGAATGCTTGCCGATAACGTGAAGCTGGAACAGGGAATTAAACGGCATAAACTGTATACCGGTCTTCTCATATACCTTCTCGCGTGATATTTTCGTGGAGAAATAATCCTCCATCGCCCCGTCTGTGTGAGTGTCGCGATAACAGTACGGCAGTCCGCTCAACAATCCGTCAGGACCGAAGAATGCGAAGTCGCATCCCCATGTGTCAATACCGATGCTTTCTATCTCGATATTTTCTTCCGACACCTTCCTCAGCGCGTTGAGAATCTCGTTGAAGAGATGAGGCAAATCCCAGAAGATATGTCCTCCGATAGGTATCTGAGGGTTCTTGAAACGTGTAAACTCACGCATCACGACCTTTTCACCATCGGCAGTGGAAAGTATGGTGCGACCACTGGTGGCTCCCAGATCAACGGCAAGAAAATGTTTCATAGACTTACGACTCCCTTAACTTTTGGGCCATCTGCTCAAGGTCTTTGCGGAGATTGTCTATCTTCTTCTGCATCTGGTCGATGAGTGTATTACCTTTCTTAGATGAAGCGGTGAGGAAGCCCAGATTGTTCTCATAGGTCTGAATCTCGGCCTTGAGAGCATCGTACGCCTTTTTGAGGCGTTGGCGATCACCGTCGATAAGCCCCTGCAGGTGTTCGGCATGCTTCTGTGCACGTGCTTCTGCCTTACCCTTCATTTCCTTGAAACGTGCTCGAGCAGCCTCTTTGTCCGCTTCGTGTTGCTTGCGTACTTCCTCCCAATTGGCTTTACGTGCCTCAAAGAATGCATCACAAGCACTCTTGAAGCGGTTCCACAGCTGTTCGCTCTGCTTGCGCGGAGCAGCACCAAGTTCCTTCCACTGTTTCTGAAGGTTAATCAACGCCTCTGCTGTTTCTTTCCATTCTGTGCTATCTTTCAAGGCCTCTGCTTTCTCAACAAGGGCGCGACGCTTCTCCAGAGCCTCATTGATGGAGGCCTTCATGGCCTTGAAATAGGCCTGCTTGGCAGTAAAGAACTTGTCACACGCAGCACGGAAACGCTCGTATATTGCCTGATTCTCTTTTTGCGGAGCACGACCGATATTGTGCCACTCCAACTGCATTGCCTGTATATCCTTGGCAATAGCATCCCAATCAGCGAAACTGCCGAGGGGAGTCACATCTATAGCCTCCACTTTCTCGCAAAGCGCCTCCTTCTTGTGGAGATTCTCTTCCTCCTCGGCCTTCAAGGCGTCGAAATGTGCCTGATGGCGCTTATTGATAACGGTAGATGCTTCCTTGAAACGGTTCCATAGCTCCTCGCGCAAATCCTTCTCTACAGGCCCTATCTCTTTCCATTCCTGATGCAGATGCTGAAGCGTGTCAAAGGCACTCAGCACATCTTCCACATCCGCAAGTGCTTCTGCACGCTGGCAGAGCAGAAGTTTCTGTTCGAGATTCTTGCGGAAGTCGTATTCACGCATCTCATGACCCATCTTAAGCAGGTCGTAGAACTGCTCGCAATACAACTGATAGTTCTTCCAAATTTCTGTAGCCCTTTCCGGCGGTACTGGGCCTCCTTCTTTAAAAGAAGCCTGCAGCTGCTTGAATTCATTGAAATTCTTTGCTGCATCCTCAGGAGTGAGCGCCATCTGCTTTATACGTTCAAGAATATCGAGTTTGCGGTCGAGATTCTTCACGCGTTCCTGCTCCAGCCGCTGCATTTCCTGAGCACGTCGCTGGCGCAGCGTCTGGAGAGCCTCGCGGAATTGCGGTTCAAGCGCATCAACTTCCGGAACGAAGGCATCAGCCTCACCTCCATTGTCGATAAACACCTGACGTGCAGCGAGCACCTCCTGGTTATGGAACTTGTAATAAAGAGACTTGAGTAAATCAAATTCCTGCTTGTCGCCCGCTGTGCCGCCATCAACGATTGCCTGCGCACGGGCCACCACCTCTTCCTTTGAAGAGTAGATTGGAGAATTTTCGTTTTCCATATTTAAATCCATTGTTTACGATGAAAATACCACCAGAAGATGGCAGTTGTGCCCACAGAAAGAATCAGGGCAACGGGGAATCCCCACACTGTTGTTTCCATACCGTTGATAAGGTTCATGCCAAACAACGAGGAGATAAGTGTCGGGAACATGAGTATAATGGAGATGGATGTCAATACACGCATCACGCCGTTCATATTATTGTTGATGATGTTGGCATACGTATCCATCGTAGATTCCAGAATGTTGGTATATATTCCAGCAGATTCCCTTGCCTGCGACATCTCGATATTGACGTCTTCGATAAGATCGGCATCAAGGTCGTCGACGGGCAACTTGAACTTCAGTTTAGAGAGCAGATTCTCGTTGCCTCTGATGGAAGTAATGAAATATGTCAGAGAGTCCTGCAGGCGTGACAGCGAGATCAGGTCTGCATTGTCGATGTGGTGGTCGAGATTACGCTTACTCTTATCGATGAGCAGGTTTATCTGCTTGAGCCGCTTCAGATACCATACGGCAGATGACAGGAAGATGCGGAACACGAAATCCACCGCATCGGTGAATCCTACGCCCCTTCTCTGATGGAATGTGACGAAGTCTATCATCATATTTGTCTCGAAGTTGCACACTGTTATGAGTATATCGTCCTTCATGATGATACCAAGCGGGATTGTTGTATAAGGTGTGCGCGAACGCACTTCCTTGACATACGGGATACGCATGATGATAAGCTGCCATCCGTCGTCGTATTCGTAGCGCGCCCTCTCATCCGTATCGGCGATGTCCCCGAGGAAATAGTCGGGCATGCCGAGAGTCTTCTCCAGATAGTCAGTCTCTTCGTCTGTCGGACAAGTGATCTGTATCCAGCATCCGCTCTGCCAGTTCTCCATCGCATGGAGGCCTCCCTTGATGTTCCAATATGTTTTCATCGGCCTTTCTTTTCTTGTGTCGCAGTTTCTCGCTGAAGGGGAAGCATTGGTTTATATTAGTTCTTTACCACCTTTGTGGGATATTTTTCTTTCAGTCCGGAAGCATCGATGACATTGATGACATAGTCACCTATCTTCTCGCATTCGGCAATAAGATCCATGTAGAAGACTCCGGTCTGGTAATCGTATAATTTGTTGTTGATATCGGTGATGTTCTGGTTCTTTAGCTGATTGCGGTAGTTGTTGATTTCGTGCTCCGTGTTGTAGTTGCGGTTGAGATCAACGTAGCGACGGTCGCCCTGCTCGATGGTGGTTTGCATCAGTACCATTGCCTCCCTCGTGAGTTGCATCATTGAGTGTATGTGCTGATACTGCTTTTCGGTAAAGTCCTCTTTGCCGTACTGGCGTTTTCTGGAGATGGTGCGTGCTGCGTGATATACAGAGTCACCGATGCTCTCCAGTTCACCGCACATTCGCATCATACGCTGAATTTCTATCTTGGACTCTGCAGACAGCCTGCCTTCCGCCACCTTGGTGAGATAGTCGCAAATCTCTATCTCCATATTATCGGTAATGTTCTCGTATTTCTCTATGCGGGAAAAGAGTTTGTTGAAATCCTCACCCTTGTTGGTGTGCAGCAGTTCCTCTACAAAACCATACATTCTCACGCAGCGAGAGATAAACACGTTCAGTTCCTTCTTTGCCTCAAAGATTGAAAGCTCCGCTGTGGACAGCAGGCCGCCGGAGATATACTGCAGACGGCTCTCTTCCTCTTCGGCACCGGGTGCTTGGGGAATGATGAAGCAGACGAGCTTTTCCATAAGCGGCACAAACCAGATGAGGATAAGCACGTTGCACACGTTGAATGCCGTGTGGAATGCAGCCAGAACAACAGTGAGTATGTTCTTGTCGGCTATCTCTTTGTGGGGATCACAGCCCACCGTCTCACATACGAAGTCTACGAAATACGGGAAGATACAAAGTATCCAGCACACACCGAAGAGGTTGAATATCAAGTGTGCCATAGCAGCACGTCTGGCTTGCGTGGAAGCCGACATCGCCACGATGTTGGATGTGATTGTCGTACCGATGTTCTCACCCATAACCAGCGCAATTCCCATGTAGATGTCCAGCACACCGGTCGAACAGAGCGTCATGGTGATGGCCATGATTGCTGCAGACGACTGTACTGCGCATGTGAGCAGTCCGCCAATGAGCAAGAACAGGAGATAACTGCCGTATCCCCATCCCGAAATGGATTCAAAGAAATTCTGTATGGCAGGATTCTGGTCGAGATGCATCTCCACGGCGTCCATCTTGAGGGTGGTGAGTCCCAGCAGCATCAGCGCCAGACCCATGATGAATTCTCCGAGGTTTATATTCTTCTTGGAGTAGATGAGTATGATGGAAATGACAATTGCCGTATACACCACGCTGCGCATATCAAACGCTCCTCCCAGCACCATGATCCATGCCGTGAGTGTCGTACCGATGTTTGCGCCCATGATGACACTGATGGCTTGCGACAGAGTCAGCAACCCTGCGGAAACAAAAGATACAGTCATCACCGTGGTTGCGGTTGAAGACTGTACGCTTGCAGTAATGAATGTACCGGTAAGGAGGCTTGTGACGCGATTGGTGGTCATTGTGGCGAGCACTTTACGCAACTTGGAGCCTGCCATTTTCTGCAGTCCTTCACTCATCACCTTCATGCCGTACATGAGCAGGGCGACGCATCCAACTAGAACAAAGAATCCCATGGGAATGTTTTTAGGTTTTGATTTACGTAATAAGATGTCACTTTCGCGGGCAAATGTAGTAAAAAGTTTCGATTTTAGGGAGTAACTCCGAAACTTTTTTTCTCTTATGTATGTTTTTCTACAGCATTTGTCAGTTCAATAAACTCTTTTATGGAGAGCTCCTCGGGTCTTCTTGTGGAAAAAGCATGTCCTTCGGGAATGATATTCCTCAACGAAACACGCAGCATCTTACGACGTTGCTGAAAAGCCTGTTTCACCAGCCTTGTAAGCAGCATCACATCACACCCCACATCCGTCACGCCGTTGCGCTTCATACAGATGACTGCCGACTGAACTTTTGGAGGAGGATTAAACACGGTCGGGGGTACGGTGAAGAGGTACTCCACATCATACCACAGTCCCAAAAGTATGGTGATGATGCCGTATGCTTTTGTTCCGGGTTTAGCCGCAAGACGCTCTGCCATCTCCTTTTGTATCATACCCGTACAACACGGGATGTAGTCCTTAAAATCCAGCATCTTGAAGAATATCTGCGAAGAGATGTTATAGGGATAGTTGCCTGTCAGCAGAAACGGACCTCCGAATGTCCTGTCGAGATGCATCTTCAAGAAATCGTCCTCAATAATGTCGTCCTCGAAGTCGGGATATGTCTTGCGCAGATACTCCACCGATTCATAATCCAGCTCCACCACCTTTAGATGCCGTTTCTTCTGCATCAAAAACTGAGTCATCACTCCCATACCGGGCCCCACTTCCAGAATTGGTATGTCCGGATACAGATCCACGGTGTCGGCAATGCGCCGCGCCACACCGAGGTCAGTTAAAAAATGTTGCCCCAGGAACTTTTTTGGTCTAACTTGACGCATAGTCTCGCAGATTTTTTGTAATTTTGTTGCAAAGATAAGTATTTTTGGTGAAAAAACACGCTAGTATAGTCATAAAAATAGGCTTGCCGCTGGTTTTAGCTGCTGCCATACTCTGGTGGATGTATCGTGGCATCGACTGGTCAGTGGTAAGCATGGCTCTCTCGAGCCGTCGCTGCTGGGTATGGATACTGTTGTCCATGCCGTTCGGTATCACGGCGCAGTTGTTCCGTGCCCTGCGTTGGAAGATGGTGCTCAAAGAGGGACGTCTTTCCGTGATACTTAACAGCATATTTCTCTCTTATGCCAGTTCGCTGGTGGTGCCCCGCAGCGGGGAAGTGCTGCGCTGCGGAGTGGTGCGCCGTTACGACAAACTGGATTTCCCGAAACTTGTAGGAAGTGTTGTCTGCGAACGTATCATCGATATGGTGATGATACTCCTTCTGGCTCTTCTCGTAGTTGTATGGCAGATACCCGTATTCCTGAGTTTCATGCAACGGACGGGAATGAGCATGGGAGGTCTTTTCGCCCGTTTCACTCCTACAGGTTGGTGGGTCACCGTCCTGTCCGGAGTGCTTATCGTCCTCACAGCCTTGTGGCTGGTGCGTCGTGTGCAGCTATTCAGTCGTGTCAAAGAGCGCCTGCGCGGATTCAAGAGCGGACTCCTCGGAGTGAGAAATGTGTCCAATCCATCGCTCTTTATCGCATATAGCGTTGGTATATGGGCGAGCTACTATCTGCATTTCTGGGTGGCGTTTCAGTGCTTCGACTTCACCGCATCGCTTGGCAACGACTGTGCTCTGGTGGCTTTCGTGGTGGGATGCTTTGCCGTGCTGGTGCCAACGCCCAACGGTGCTGGTCCCTGGCATTTTGCAGTGAAGACCGTCCTGATGCTCTACGGTGTGAACGGCGACGACGGTGCCGTCTTTGCTCTCATTGTGCACACCCTGCAGACTCTCCTCGTGGTGCTTCTCGGGCTCTCTGCCCTCATGGCTTTGTCATTAACTAAAATCCAAATACGATGAACATTCAAGATCTCAATCCCCAGGTTATCTGGAAGAATTTCTACCTCCTCACCCAAGTGCCCCGTCCGAGCGGACATCTTGAGAAGATACAGGCCTTCTTGCTCCAGTGGTCAAAGGAGCACGGCGTAGAGGCCTTCAAGGACAATGCCGGCAACATCGTGATGAAGAAACCCGCCACAGCCGGGAGGGAAGACCGCAAGCGAGTGGTATTGCAGGCCCACATGGATATGGTGCCGCAGAAGCTCGACGAGGTGCAGCACGATTTCGAGAACGACCCCATTCAGGCATACGTTGACGGCGAATGGGTGCGGGCTAAGGGTACCACGCTGGGCAGCGATGACGGTATGGGTGTAGCAGCCATCATGGCAGTCATGGAGTCGTCCGATCTTGAGCACGGTCCTCTGGAGGCTCTCATCACGGTCGACGAAGAGACGGGAATGTTCGGAGTGAACAATCTCTCCGCCGACACACTTCACGGCGACATACTTCTCAACCTCGACGAGGAAACGCACGGCGAATTTGTCGTGGGCAGTGCGGGCGGTATCAATATAAAGGCAGAACTCCAGTACAAAGAAGAGGAGACCGACCCCGAAGACGTTTCCGTGAAGATACGCATCGAAGGCCTCAAGGGCGGCCATTCCGGTTGCGAGATACACGAAGGGCGCGCCAATGCCAACAAACTCATGGCACGCATTGTACGTCAGGCCATTCAGGACGATGACGCGTGTCTGGTGAGCTGGAACGGCGGCAATATGCGCAATGCTATTCCCCGCAGTTGTGAGGTAGTGATATCCCTTCCCAAGGAGAATCTCGACGACCTGCACGACCTGGCACAGTACTGTCAGAATGCGTTCCGTGAGGAGTTCCGTTTCATCGAGGACGACATCAGCGTTCAGCTTATTGCCGTGGAAAAGGCTTCCCATCAGATGCCGGCAGAGATACGTGACAATCTCGTGGATGCCATCATGGCATGCCACGACGGTGTGTTGCGCTACATTCCGTCCATACCGGGTATTGTGGAGACATCGTCCAATCTCGCCATCATCAATATGGGCGGAGGCAACGCCGAATTCAAGATACTGGCCCGCGGCAGTCAGTCCACATATTTCGAATACCTCCAGGAGATGCTTGAGAGCACTTTCGCCATGGCAGGTATGAAGGTGACGATGGACGGTGAGTATGGTGCCTGGCAGCCCAACTGGGATTCTCCCATTGTGGCCAAGATGCAGGAAGTCTTCAAGGACACTTTCGGCACGGCTCCCGTAGTGCGTGTATGCCACGCCGGCCTGGAGTGCAGCATCATCGGCGGTGTGTATCCGCAGATGGACCTCGTTGCCTTCGGTCCCACGCTCAAGAGTCCCCACACTCCCGACGAGCGAGTCAACATACAGACCGTTGCCGATTTCTGGCTCTTCCTGCAGAATCTCCTGAAAGCCATCTAAGCACCCCACCCTATGATGAAGCGACTCCTTGCCATCGTGATGCTGTTCCCGCTGTTCTGCTCCGCTGCAGAGCGTCCGGGCAAAGCGCTTGCATCACTTCTGGAAGCATGCCTCTCTCAGGAGGAAATCGTACCCGACAGCATCTATGGTGGCATACGTCAGCTGGAAAATGTGCGCCACACGCATCCCGTCTACACAGCAGCCCTCGCGCGCCTCTACGCAGAGCGGGCATACCTTGCTCAGGTGTACGAGCGTGAGACGCCGTCCCCTGCAGACAGCCTCCGCCAATGGAGCACGATGGAGTGGTACCGCCGCTCGCAGGCTCTCTTCCGTGAGGTGCTCGCCAATCAGGAACTGCTCCACAGGGAGCGCACGAAAGACTGGCTCCCGCTGGTGAAGCGCGGCCGTAAGGACAAGGTCTTCGGCGGCGATATGCTCTACGTGGTGTGGCGTGCGATGCAAGGTTCGTTGCCGGACGAGTATTGGCGTAAAGACTCGCTGCTATCCATCGACCGCCTGATAGCTTTCTACAAGGAGCACGAGATGAAAGAGGCTGTTCATTGGCTCACATGGGAGCGCAACGACTCGCTCCGTCTGCTCACTCCCTCACTCGGTGCCCGCGTGCCGAGCACGGTGTATCCGGGAAAGGATATCCGCGTGGCACTGATCCTGCTCAACATGCGGGAGGTGACGCTCAAGGTGATGTCGGGCAAGAAGACGGTGCGTAAACAGCGCATTTCCCTGCCCCCTCATCCTGCCACCGAGCGCTGGTATGACACCATTTCGCTGGGCGCTCTGCCTGCCGGTCGCTACAAAATCGTCATGGACGGCAAAGCCGCAACGCGTCTTCTGCATCGTCCCAAGAGTGTGGAAAGCGCTCTTGAGGTCTGCCCGCAGAAAGTCTTCACGATGGGGATGCCCGACGGTTCGCTGCGCCTGTGGAAGGTGGACGCCATGACGGGCGCTCCGATGGATACGCTCCTCGTCGACACTGCGGACATGTACCGCCACTTCCAGTACACCCCACCCTCGCTGGCCGAGCTGCGCCGCACATCCATATTCACCGACCGTCCCATCTATCGTCCGGGACAGCAGGTGCAGGTGGGCGGTGTCGTCTACGCACAGCGCCACTGGGATGCCCGTGTGGTGAGCAAGTTGAATATACCTGTCATCCTTCGCGACGCCCGCAACCGTGCCCTCGACACGGTATGGGTGCAGACCGACACACTCGGTGTCTTCTCCTGCTGCTTCACTCTTCCCGAGAGCGGTCGCACGGGCACATTCTCCGTGCATGCCGGAGGTGCCTCGCGCCCCTTCAGCGTGGAGGAATACCGTCGTCCCACTTTCTACGTATCGCTCTCGATGGACAGCACCCTCGTGCAGGGCGTTGTCACAGGATATAACGGCGTTCCCGTGCGTCGTGCCCGTGTTACAGCCACCGCCTCGCGCCTTGCCTGCTGGTGGTATCGCGGGGCGCAGAAGCCTCATCAGCTCGACACGCTCTACACCGATTCTGAAGGACGTTTCTCCTACACCATTCCCTCCGAACTCATCGACAAGAGCCAGGCCTTCTTCCCCCGTCTAAGGGTGAAGGCTGTGGTGCAGAGCGAGACGGGCGAAGTGCAGGAGGCCAGCGCTTTCCAGCGCCTCTTCCCCGATCCTCCGCAACCCGTCAGCGAGAGTCCTTGGGCTCGCTCCGTTTCCGATACGATATACGTCTATGAGACACTCATCGCCGGCCGTCATGTGCTGCGCGACACCATGTGGATTGCCACCGACACTCTCTTCCTTCCCGACACTCCCTACGAGGAGCGTTTCGGCGAGGGTGCTGTGGCCACTTGGACTTATGTGAAGGACGGAGAACTCTACCACGAGCAGCGCAACATACCGCGTCCTCTTCCTCAGGACACACTGCGCTATCGCTGGGACACCTTCCGCGACCGCGTGCGTCCCGGCAGCAAGGAGCGCTGGTCGCTCACCGTCACCCGCAAGGACGGCACACCCGTCTCCGCCAACGTGATGCTCACGCTCTACGACGCATCCCTCGATGCCCTCGCCTCCCAGCCGTGGTCGCTGCACGTATCGCGCTATCCCTCTCTCCCGTGGGCCAGTTTCGACCAACGTGGCGACTTCTCCCCCTTCTCCCTGTGGCTTTCCGTGTGGATGACACACTGGGCGCAGGACGAACGGGTGACCGACTTCTCGCGCTTCGACGACCTCTATTTCTCTCCGCGCTATGAACGCAGTTACCCGATGCGATTCCTCAGACTGAAGCCCGTGAGGGTGAGTGCGAGGAAAAGTGCAAGAGCCGCCAACGACTATGCTGTGCTGTCGGCGAGCGATGCTAAGATCAGCGGCTTAGCGATGCGGGAAACGGCCTTCGGGGCACAGGAAGGAGCTGTGGCACAGGAAGATGCTGTGGAAGAGGAAGAATCCCTCGAGGGCAAGGCTCTGCGCAGCGACTTCTCCGAGACCTCGTTCTTCTATCCTGCGCTGCGTACCGACAGTCAGGGACGCGTCGCCGTAGTGTTCACCCTCCCAGAGAGTCTCACCTCGTGGCATCTGCGCGGCCTCACCCACACCGCCACACTGGAGTCGCTCTCCTTCAGCGACACCGTGATAGCACAGAAACCTCTCATGGCGGAGCTCCAGCTCCCGCGTTTCCTGCGTGTGGGCGATGAAGTGACTGTTACCGCCACCGTAAGCAACATCTCCGACGAGGCCCTCTCCGGCCGTGCCGTGCTTGAGATACTCAATGCCGAGACCGAGCGTGTTATGCGTCGCGAGCGCGTATCCTTCTCTCTTGCTTCCCACGCGGACACTGTATACACCTTCCGCCTCAGTGCCGGCGGTGCTCCCGAACTGATATGCCGCTGGCAGGCAGAGAGCAGCGATGCCAGCGACGGCGAGCAGCGCGCCCTGCCCGTGCTCTCCGACATAGAGCACATCACCAGCAGCGAGGCTCTCACCTGCACTCCTGAGGAACTGGAGCGTATGCGCTTCGACCATCTCTTCCCGGAGGGCTCCACCAACCGCCAGCTGCGCAAGGTGGTCACCGACCCCGTCACCGCCGCCAAGGAGGCGCTGCCCCAGCTCATGCTGCCGCGTCACTCCGATGTGTGGTCGCTCCTGGGCAACTACTACGCACAGACCCTCCTCCAGGCCATGCATTCTCCTAAGGCTACCGTCTACGGACGTGAGTACTGCCTCTCGCAGCTCGCCCGTCTGCAGGGCGCCGACGGACATTTCGCATGGTTCCCCGGTTTGAAGGCCAACGAGTGGATTACACGCGAGGTGGTGCGTCAGTTGCGCCGTCTCAACCGTCTGATGCTCTACTCGGGCGAAGACCCCTCCTCGTCGCTATTCACCCTCCATGCAGCTCTTCTGCGCAAAGCCGAGGCGCTGGTGGGCAAGGCCCTCGATGAGGAGCACGCTCTTGCCCTCAAGGACGCTCCCGACGTGAAGCGCCGCCTCACTCATCCAGACGGCTATTATTTGAGTTTCCCGGGCGGTTTCCTTAACAGTGTGGACGACCGTATAGCACGCAATGTAGAGGCTCTCGAGCTCATGCTCGAGGCCTATCCCAAAGACACTCTCATGCATCGCGGCATCCGCCGCTGGATACTCGACCAGCGCCGCACCGAGGGGTGGAAGAATCCCTGGCTCACGGTATGTGCCGTCTACGCCCTGCTCTGCGACAGCAGCGTGGCCGGCCGCGAACAGTGGGTGGGAGTGATGGCCGACTACGACCTGCCGATGCAGCGCGTGCGCTCCGAGGCGACGGGCATCTCGCTGCAGGTGTCCCACGATGTACCCGACGTGCAGCGCATCACCATTCAGGCTACGCGCAATTTCAACTACGTGCATCTCACCGTGCCCCGCTCCTCTCTTGCCGAACCCCTCTCACAGCACTCCGGCTACGGATGGAAGGACGGTTTCATGTACTACCGCGAGGTGCACGACGACCGCACCGAATACTTCATCGAACAGCTTCCTCAGGGCACCTATGTCTTTGAGGAGAAGCAGCGTCTCACGCGCAGCGGCAGCGTCTCCACCGGTGTGGCTAAGATAGAGTGCCTCTACGCTCCCGAGTTCCGCGCCCACACAGCCAGTCAAAACCTGAAATATCAAAGAAAATGAAGCGCATCCTCCTCTTGTTTCTCTCCGCTCTCTCCCTGCTCCCGGCCTTCGGGTCTCATCCCGTGGTGGATCAGGAGTTGCGTCACGTAGGCGAAGTGCTCTGGCAGCAGCCCTGCACGGCCGAGTTCACACTGACCAACAAGGACAAGAGACCCCTGTACATCAGCTCGATGCGTGTCTCGTGCGGCTGTCTGCAGGCTAAGGCTTCTGCGGATGTGATACCTTCCGGCGGCAGCGCCACCGTACGTCTCACCTACGATGCCCGCCAGATGGGTACGTTCCGCAAGGAGGTGGCAGTGTATTTCCGCGGCGACAACACACCGCTGCAGCTCGCCATGGAGGGACGTGTGGTGAGGGAGCGTCTCGCAGTGGACACCCTGCTTCCCGTGGATATGGGCAATGTGCGCCTTTCCACCGCCAACATCGAGTTCGAACAGGTGAACCGCGGCGACCGTCCCGTGCAGGAGATAGAAATCATCAACACCGAGCGCGGCAACTACACACCCTCGCTCATGCATCTGCCCACCTACCTCACGGCCGAATGCATCCCTGAGGTGCTGCACGGGGGCGAGCGCGGCATCATACGCCTCACCCTCGACAGCGAACAGCTGCCCGACTACGGTCTCACGCAGACCACCGTCTATCTCTCGCGCTATCACGGTGAGCGCGTCAGCGACGACAACGAGCTGCAGGTGTCCGCCATACTGCTCCCCTCCTTCAACCAGTTCAGCGAGGCGCAGTTGTCGCGTGCTCCGCGCATGCAGCTCTCTGAGGAGAATGTGGTGATGGAGGGCATCGCCGACAATAAGAAAAAGAAGCTGACGGCCGTCGTCGTGGTAAGCAACGCGGGCGACACACCGCTCTCCGTCAAGCATCTTCAGGTGTCCCACCGCTCCGTGGGCGTCTCCCTGGGCAACCGCACCATTGCTCCGGGTGCTTCCACCAAACTCAAGATAACACTCACTCCGTCGATGCTGAAGACCTCCAAGGTGCGTCCCCGCATCCTCCTCATCACCGACGATCCCGCTCATGCAGCACAAACCATCAACATCATACCCAAATGATACATCCCGAAAACAGTGAAGAATATCAGGGCCTCGTGGTCAACGGCGGTGTGGAGCAGCCCTCCCAGGTGAATCCCTACCTCAACCGCCAGCGATTTGCCCGCCGTCAGATGTCGGCAGGCGACTATGTCGAGGGCATTCTCAAGGGCAACACCTCCATTCTCGGTCAGGCCGTGACGCTCATCGAGAGCACCAACCCCGTCCATCAGCAGATGGCGCAGGAGGTCATCGAGAAGTGTCTGCCCCACAGCGGCAACAGCGTGCGCGTGGGTATCAGCGGTGTGCCGGGTGCCGGCAAGAGCACCAGCATCGACGAGTTCGGCATCCATGTGCTCAAGAAGTACGGCGGCAAACTTGCCGTGCTGGCCATCGACCCCTCCAGCGAGAAGACCAAGGGCAGCATCCTGGGCGACAAGACGCGCATGGAGAAGCTCTCCGTGCATCCCGATTCCTTCATACGCCCCAGCCCCTCGGCAGGCAGTCTGGGCGGTGTGGCCCGCAAGACGCGCGAGACCATCATCCTGTGCGAGGCTGCCGGCTACGACAAGATATTCGTGGAGACCGTGGGTGTGGGTCAGAGCGAGACGGCGTGCCATTCCATGGTGGATTTCTTCATGCTCATCCAGCTGGCCGGCACGGGCGACGAACTGCAGGGCATCAAACGCGGTATCATGGAGATGGCCGACGGCATCGTCATCAACAAGTGCGACGGCAGCAATGTGGAGCGCTCCCAGCTTGCCGCATCCCATTTCCGCAACGCTCTCCAGCTCTTCCCTCCCCCGGAGAGCGGCTGGACTCCCGAGGTGCTCTGCTACAGCGGCTTCTATGCCCTCGGCATCGAGGAGGTGTGGGATATGGTCTATCGCTACATCGACTTCGTGAAGCAGAACGGCTATTTCGAGCATCGCCGTGCACAGCAGGCGCGCTACTGGATGTACGAGACCATCAACGAGCGTCTGCGCCACTCCTTCTACCAGAACCCCACCATTGAGGATATGCTGGTGGCCGAGGAGCGTGCCGTGCTCGAGGGCCAGAAAACCTCCTTCGTCGCCGCCCAGCAGCTCATCGACTCCTATTTCCGCCTTCTCTCAGACTCCTGAGGCCTGCCCTCCTACTTGAATATCTTCTGGGCGAAGAGCGTGAGATATATGCGCCAGTTGCGCCAGATGTGGCCGCCGTCGTTCTCGTAGTACTCGTAGGGATAGTGTTTCTCGTCGAGGTATTTGCGCAGCTCCGTATTCATCTGCATCAGGAAGTCGTCCTTGCCGATGGCAATCCAGTAGAGCTTGGGATTCGATGCAAAGAGGCGCGCCATCTGGCCGTCGAACTTCTCCCTGTCGCGCGGCATACGGCAGGCAGCGGACTGCAGGCCGTAGTAGTCGAACGTTTCGGGATAGAGGCGTGATATGCCGAAGGTGTGTCCTCCGCCCATCGACAGGCCCGTCACGGCGCGTCCGGAACGTTTCCTGACGGTGCAGTAGTTGTCGTCCACGAAGTTCACTATGTCCATGAAGCTCTCCTCCATCGTGGCCTTTGCACCCCGCTGGTTGAAGGCGTTGCCGTCGGGTGTGTACATACCCTCGTGCCACCATCCGGGAGCTGCGTTGCAGGTGGGGTTGCCGTTGGGCATCACCACTATCATCGGCACGGCCTTGCCCTCTGCGATGAGGTTGTCCATGATTTGCGAAGCGCGTCCGAGGTCGCCCCACGATGTCTCGTCGCCGCCGTGCCCGTGCAGCAGGTACATCACGGGGAAGCGTTTCTTGCCGTCGTAGGCCGCAGGCAGATACACTGTCATGCGCCGCTGCTGTCCCAGTGTCGGGCTGTCGTACCACACGTAGCTGAGCGTTCCGTGCGGCACATCGTTCACCGAATAGAAGTGTCCCCTGTCATCTGCCGAGCGCGACACGATGAATATGTTGCTCAGCGTCGATATGTCGCGGTTCACGTAGCTGTTGGCAGGGTCTGTGAAGCGTTGTCCGTCCACGAAGAAACTGTAGGAATAGAGCTCCGGAGCGAGTGTGTCGGTGGTTGCCGTCCACACTCCGTTCTCCTGTTTTGTCATTTCGAGCCGTCTGCCCCGTGTTCCCCTGAAGTCGCCGTTGACGCTCACGCGCTTCGCCTGCGGTCCGTAGAAGTTGAATGTCACTGTGCCGTCGCCGTTTATCACGGGTGACTTCACTCTGGGCCGTTGTCCCAACTGCTGTTGTGCGACACTGCCCATAGCCAAGAAGCAACATATCGCCATGATTGTTATTCTTTTCATATTCGCATCGTTATATCCGTACTTATATGACACGACAAAGCCGAAAAAGTTTAGTCGCAGGTTAAATAATGCTAATATTCGCGGAATATATATTAAAAACGGCAACAAATACGTTATCAGATAAAAGCGCTTTATTACGATGAGAAAAATACTTTATATCCTCAGCCTGATTGCCGCCCAGATGTCGGCACAGACCTTCATGCAATACACCACTACGGAACAGCAGCCGTGGCAGCAGAAAGGCAAGACCTCGCTCACCGCAAAAGCCAAGGCGCAGCCAATTGTCAATTCTCAATTATCAATTGTCAATTCAAAGCCCTTCAGGGCCTGGGGCACCTGCTTCAACGAACTCGACCTCGACGCCATCCGTCTGCTTAAAGCCGAGGAGCAGGATAAGATAATGCACGACATCTTCGCCCCCGACGGCGACCTGCGCTTCACACGCGGACGTCTCTCGATGAATGCCAACGACTACAGCCGTGCGTGGTACTCGTGCGACACCGTGGCGGGCGACTTCCAGCTGAAGTATTTCAACATCGAGCACGACAAGGAGAACGTCATCCAACTCATCAAGATGGCGCAAAAGTGGCAGCCCGCGATGACCTTCTGGGTGTCGCCGTGGTCTCCCCCGTCGTGGATGAAGATCAATCAGGACTACTGCGTGGCCAGTTCGCCCTTCAACACGCAGCCGAAGGAGAAGGACTATCTTCTGTTCGACGACGGCGGACAGCCCGACCCCAACGAGATGCAGTTCCTGGGAGAGCGCAAGGGCCTCTTCCCCAAGAAACTGGCTTCTCAGAACTACTTCATTCAGGACCCCCGCTACCTGCAGGCCTATGCCAACATGTTCTGCCGTTTCATCGACCTCTATGCCGCAGAGAATATTCCCATCGACATGGTGATGTACCAGAACGAGGCCTACAGCTACACACCCTATCCGGGTTGCGCCTGGACGGCAGAGGGCACGATACGCTTCAACAAGGACTATCTGGCTCCCACGCTGAAGGAGAAGCATCCCGAGGTGAAGCTCTATGTGGGCACATTCAATACGAACCGGCAGGACTACGTGCAGCGCATCGTCAACGGGTTGCAAGGCTGCGTGGAGGGACTCGGTTTCCAATGGGAAGGTCGCGAGAATCTTGACTTCATGCGCGAGAAATACCCCGACCTGCACATGATCAGCAGCGAGAGCGAGTGTGGCAACGGTCAGATGGACTGGCGTGCCGGCGAGCACACCTTCTACCTGCTGCACGAGTACATCGGTCGCGGCTGCGACGAGTACTACAACTGGAACTTCATCCTCTGCGACCAGGGCCGCAGTGCCTGGGGCTGGAAGCAGAATGCCCTCGTGCAGGTGCGCTCCGCAAACCGCACATACCGCTATACTCCTGAGTATTACGCATACAAGCACTTCTCCCACTTCGTAGAACCGGGCAGCACGCTCCTCGCCTTCTACCCGATTAAGGAAGGTCTGCAGGCCATCGTCTTCCAGCGTCCCGACGGCAAGCGCGTCGTCATCTGCGGCAATGCCGGCAATGAGGCTCGTGAGCTGTCCATCGAAATTGTAAATAGTAAATCGTCAAATAGTAAATACCTCAACGCCACTCTCGCTGCCCATTCCTTCAACACATTTGTAGAAAAATAATATGAAACGAATCGTCTTTTCAGTACTGGCTATCGCCGTGAGCATGACCCTTTCGGCAAAGTCTCTCAACTCTCAACTCTCTGCAAACGCGGCCGAGCAGCAAGCGAAGGCTACTCTCAACTCCCCCTTCACAGGGTATCTCTTCGCCTACTTCGAGGGGCGCGGCGATACGAAACTGATGGAGCAGTTGCGCTTCGCCGTGAGCGAGGACGCCAAGAACTGGTACGCCCTGAACGGTAACCGTCCCATCATCGCCTCCGACAGCATCAGCGAGAGCGGCGGCATACGCGACCCGCACATCCTGCGCGGCGAGGACGGCTGCTACTATATCGTGGCAACCGACATGCACACCTACGACCCGAAGCAGGGCTGGGGGTCCAATCCCGGCATCGTGCTGCTGAAGTCCACAGATCTGGTGAACTGGACCCACGCCAAGATAAACCTCTCCAAGGACTGGAGCGAGCACTTCAGCGATGCCTACTGGGTGTGGGCGCCGCAGACCATCTACGACCGCAAGGCCAAGAAATACATGATATACTTCACCTTGCAGCGCAGCGACCGCAAGACGCTCATCACCTACTATGCCTACGCCAACAAGGACTTCACCGCCTTCGAGAGCGAACCCAAGGTGCTGTTCTCCGCCAAATACGGCAGCATCGACGCTGACATCATCGAGAAGGACGGCGTGTATCATCTCTTCTACAAAGGCAACACCAAGGACGAGAAAGGCAAGGAAATCAACAACGGTATCCAGCAGGCTACATCCAAGAAGCTGACGGGCCCGTATAAGGAAAACTTCGAATACATCGATGCCTACGCCGGCACGAGGACGAGTGTGGAGGGTAGCGGAGTGTTTAAGTTGAACGGAAGGGGTGAATACATCCTTATGTACGACCTCTACAGTTCCGGCAGATATGAATACCAGACATCGAAGGACCTCAAGACATTCACCCGCGAACCGCAGTCGTTCCGCAAGGACTTCTTCCCCCGTCACGGCACGGTGATGTCGGTCACTGCCGACGAACTGGAGCGCCTGCAGCAGAAGTGGGGCTATGTGCTGAAGCATGAGTTCGAGAGCAACGGCAATCCCATCATACGCGACAAGCACACCGCCGACCCTGCCGTGCTCGTTGAGGGCGACACGCTCTGGCTCTTTGCCGGGCACGATGCCGAGGGCAATCAGACGGGCTATGTGATGAAGGACTGGCTGCTCTACTCCACCACCGACATGAAGCACTGGACGGAACACCCCTCTCCCCTGCGCATCGAGGAATTCAAGTGGGCCGAGAGCAAGCAGGCCTACGCCGGCCATGTGGCCAAGGGTAAGGACGGCAAGTACTACTGGTATGTCTCCACCAACTGGTGCGGCATCGGTGTGGCTGTCGCCGACAAGATAACAGGTCCCTACAAAGATGCCTTGGGAAAACCCCTGCTCACCAACAAGGACTGCTTCGCCTCCAAGCACAGCTGGGCCTGCATCGACCCCGCCATCCTCATCGACGACGACGGCACGCCTTACATCATCTGGGGCAACCGCGAATGCTACTATGCCAAACTGAAGGACAACATGACGGAGATTGACGGCGAGATACATCAGATTGATGTGCCCCGCTTCACCGAGGCTCCCTGGGTGCACAAGCGCGGCGGCAAGTATTATCTGACCTACGCCTCTGAATGGCCTGAGAAGATAGCCTATGCCGTTGCCGACAACATCGGAGGTCCTTACACGCCCATGGGCATCATCAGCGAGATTGCCGGTAATTCGAACACCACGCACCCCGCCATCGTGGAGTTCAAGGGTCAGTGGCTGTTCTTCTCTCACAACGGCGGTCTTGGCGACGGCGGCAGCTACAGCCGCAGCATCATTGCCGAACCCATGAGCTACGATGCCAACGGCCGCATCCGCAGCATCCCCCCCACCGCCGAAGGGGTCAGGTTTTGACAGCGCATTCGCAATATAACAAGAGCCGCCTTACGACGGCTCTTGTTATATTTGCGACATTGTTATTTGCGCCCTCAGCAGGCGCCTTTCTCATGCTATAAAGGGAATGTTTATTCCTCTACGTAAACCTTCTTCGTCTTGCCGTCGGCGGTGCGGACAATGTTGATGCCCGGACGGAGCTCGGGGATAGGCATGCCGGAGAGCGTCCAGATGCCTACGGGAGTGTTGTCGGTGACGATATCGGCAGAGAGTTCGTCAACCGATGTCAGGTCCTCACGGCTGTAGTCGTCGTTGTTGGTCAGATACATATCCGTGACAGTGATGGTGGTCTTGTCGGCCCAGAAACTCACGATGCGTACGTTCTTCGTGTCGACGGGTTCACCCTTCCTGCTATTGGTGGTGTACCGGATGTCGTTGAGGTTCACCACAATGGTCTTGTCCGTGCCGAAGTTGGGAGTGGAATAGCCGCTGCCCCATATGCTGTTCTCTGTGAAGATGTTGAGGTGGGCGTTTGCCGTCCTGCGCTTCAGCTGGACAACAAGGTACTTGTAGCCCGACATGTCGGCGCCGTTGTCATATACCCATCCCATCTGTCCGTACTGGCCGGTGCTGAACATGCGGCTGCTCTCGTAGTAGGTGCCCTCTCCGTGGAGCGAGGTGCTGATATATTCCTTGCCGAAGGGGAAGAATCTGCTGCGCACCACGAATGTGCCGTCGAAGGTGTTACCCATGGGGTCGGTGTAGGTGTAGTTGACAGTGACATCACCTTCACCTACACCGCGCACTTGCCCGCTCTGTATTTTTATTGCACCTTCGGCCGACAGCCTGTACTTGGCACTGGCGGCAATATCCTCGGTGTGACCGTCGAGAAAGGTGGCTGTCATCTGTAGCGGAGTGTTGCTGCCAGCCATCACCTCCATATTGTCGGAGGACAGTTCTATCTTCTCCACCGTGAGCATGTCAGCACTGTAGCCCTCGAAGTCGAGGGGGAAATAGTTAGCCTCCTCGAAATTGTCCTCAGTGGAGAACCAATCCACATCGATCCAGCCGGGCTCGTCACCTGCGGGAGTATCGGCATCGTGATAGCAGAATATGCCGAAACGCACGCCGACAAAGATGGAGAGGTTGTAGCTGAGTTGCGTCTCGGGCCCCAGGGCTGTCCATGTGGCATTGTCGGTACTGTAGTAGAAACGGCATTTGCCCGTGGAGTATGACATCTGGGCACGGAGGTACAGAAGCTGCGGAGCACCGTCGATAGTGACGCTCTGTCTTGCGGGCTGGAAATCCTGTACGGTGTGCAGGGTGTCCTGCCGCCAGGTGAGCTGATACTTCCCGCCATTGAGTGTGACAGAGATGGCAGCGTAGGGGTCTTGCAGAATCAGAAGTCCTGCAACGTCACCCTCCGTCATCTGCGAGATGTCCATACAGACGGTCCCGTTGCTCGGTTTCTTGCTGTCGGCAAAGATACGTTGGGTGAGAGTGTTGCGGGCGTGCAGTATGTCCTCGGCGGTGCTGCCGGCCTTCAGACGTAGCCATCCCGGTCGCTCGAAGAGGCTCCATGCACCATTGTCGGGGTTGTGGTTCCACTCCCACTGCATCCCCAGCGGATAGGTACGGAAGTTATCGTTGGTGGGCAGTGGAGTCGTCGGGTAGCAGCTCCCCACATCGGGTTTGTTACAGGTCTGCACAGGTACACCATTATTGCCTACGACGGGCCATCCATCCTTCCATACGACAGGTTGCAGGTTGGGCAGTCGTCCCAGGGGACCGAGGTCTTCCATGAGCATGGTCCACCACTCACCCGTAGGGGTGTCCACAAGAGCACCCTGATGCACGGTATTGAGGTTGCCGTTGATATACTTCTCCACAAGCATCTTCTCCTCGTAGGGACCCCATATATTTTCCGAACGGAAGATGGCCTGTCCGGAGGGGTTGCCTCCGTAGGTGGAATAGATATAATAGTAGTCGCCTATCTTATAGAGATGGGAGCCCTCAAGACCGGCGCCCTCGCGCTCCACGACAACCTGACTGCGCAGGAAGTTGAAATCCTCGTCGAGTTCGTTCATCACGATGGTGTTGATGCCGCAGACAACATATACCTTGCCGTTATCGAAGAGCATACCCGGGTCGTAGTAGATGCGGTCGAGTTTCTTCATCTTCCATTCGCCCTCGGGATCGTCCGTGGAGAGAATGAAACCACCGGCATCGTTGCCGTTGATGAGGATGTAGAGACGTCCATCGTGTACCCCCATGGCAGCCGCCCACATACCCTGTGAGTAGGAGTCCTTGCCGCCGATGAGATTATATTTGTCAGTCGATGAAAGCTGTTTCAACGGCTGAGCGCAGTATTCCCAGTTAACGAGATCTTTCGACTTCAGGAGCGTAGCTCCGGGGAAGTGGTGCATGGTGGTGGAGACGAAATAGAAGGTGTCGCCCAGACGCACTACGTCGGGATCGGGATAGTCGGCACGGATGACGGGATTGGTGAATGTGCCGTTGCCATTGTCGCTGAGATACAGATTCCGATAGTCGGCATAGGGATAGTCCTTGAGAGAGTAATCGTAATACCAGTCAAAACAAGCCTTTCCACAAGCCTCCTCCAGTCCGTCGAAAGCCGGAGTGACAGTGCCGTCGGCCAGATAGCGGTCGATGTCGATGTAAACACCCGTACTGGAGAGTGTCATGGAGATGTTGCCGTAGTAGTCGAGCAGTGCCTTGTAGGCGGCGCCCCACTTCGATGTGCTGCCTGTGCCCCACGTGCCGAGGTTGGGCACCACCCAGTCGCCGTGCTCGTCGAAGTGGCCCTCGCCGTTGGGGTCCTCGGGGCTCCAGTCCACCTCGGTGATGATGATGGGAGAGGTCTCAACCACAGGCACCTGAGCCTTGAACTGTGCTATGTAGGCAGCAGGGTCGTAACTGCTGTCGCTGCCGCCGTACCATCCGGGATAGTCGTGCACGGCATAAGCTATGTTGTAGCCCTCGATGGGATTGGAGGCATAGCCGGTGTAGTTGGCCTGCCAGCCGGAACCGGGCACCAGGATGATACCGGTGAAGCCGTTGCTGCGTATCTTGTCCACAATGGGCTGGAAGAAGTCGTGCAGCGCCTTGGGATCGTCCTGTCCGTTGGCATTCTTCACCGATACGGGTTCGTTGGCCAGCTCGATGCTTATCTGACCGGCATACTTCAGTATGTTGGTGTTCTGGGTCACGATGTCCCACACGGTGAGAAGGTACTGCTGGTAGTAGTCGCCGACCTTGATGGTGGGAGGACATACGCCCGGCGGGCGCACCACAACAAACATACGGTGGTTCATGGCCTTCTGCATGAGAGGCCAGTAGAGCGAGCTCAGGAAGGTGCGCAGGCGGGTGGGGTTGAACTTCTTGATGTTGGCCTCATCCACAGCGTCGTCACCCTGCCCTTCGGAACCCGGATAGATGTAGCTGTCGCTGGGGTCGTTGGTCCATGCGGGATCGAGATGCAGACGGAAGATGTTGCACTTGGCCGTCTCCAGGCCGGTGAACAGTTTCTCGAAATAGTTGAGACACTTCGACACGCTGCTGCTGTTGTAGTCCGTACCGTCCCACGGACTGCCCCATCTCCATCCGTTGAAATACATGTTGGGCGTATCCATCACGCCGTGCAGCACCACATGGTTGCCGTGCTCGTCAACAAACCACTTGCCGTCAACGTGGAGTGTAGGCAACGGTTTCACGCCCTGTGCGGACATGCTTGTGGCAAATATCAGTGCCAGCAAGTATAAAAGGGTCGTCTTTTTCATTTCTTTCAGTATTATTGATTTTTTCGGTTTTATCGTAAATTTTCGTGTCAGGCGGCTATATGGTTCACTCCGTAGCCGAATAGGGCGAAATCGCCCTTCAGCGGGTCGCCGGGGAATATCGCAGCCAGGGAATCGGTGAGACGGCGGGCGCTGCTCATGCTGGCCGACTTGCTGTGCAGCAGACCCAGACGCACGGATTGCCGGAGCACATGGGTGTCCATAGGCATGATGAGAGTGCGGCGGTCGATGAAACCGGCCCAAAGACCGATATCGACGGGAGAATCCGTGCGGCACATCCAGCGCAGGAACATGCAAACGCGCTTGCATGCCGACTGGATGTCCTTGGGGACAACGACGCTCACACCGTGACGGGCAAACCAGTCGCAGATGGCTGTGACGGCCTCCAAGCCCGTAGAAGCGCGCTGGCGGACATAGTCGCCAAGGGTGCCGTGCTCCAGAAGCAGCTGCCGGTAGGCACACAGGAAACGGTGCATTGTGGCGTGGGTGTAGAGGCGGTAGAAGCAGGTGGTGTCGTCGCAGCGGAAATGCTCCCCGAAACAACCCTGGCGCACCCATTCGTCCACCTGACCCTTGCTCCATGAGAGTATCATGCCTATTTTCTGCATAAACTGCTTGCGGCTGCCGTAGCTCAGGCAGGAAGCAATGAACGCCATAGCCTCCTGATTGCGGCTGCCCTCCACCTGATGCATCCACCACGAGGGGTCGCCCTCAAGGAAGCGGGCGGTCTCGTACTGCTGTGCGTAGCGGATAAGAAGATTCATGGTCTCTTGGGTCATTATGCAACGGATGGTAAAAGGGTCAGTTCATTGTGATGCGACGACCGCCGTCGTCAAGTGTCTCTATGGTGACGCGTACGGCATCCCCGGGAAGCAGGTCCTCGATGAGTTCCGGCCACTCGATGAAGCACAGATGCCCGCTGTAGCAATACTCCTCAAAGCCCAGATCGTAGGCCTCCTCAATGCGGCGGATGCGGTAGAAGTCGAAGTGATATACGGGCTGGCGTCCTTCATACTCGTTGACGATGGCAAAGGTGGGGGAGGTGACGGTGTCGGTGACTCCGAGACACTCGCAGAGGGCCTTGATGAAAGTGGTCTTGCCTGCTCCCATATTGCCGTAGAATGCGAACACGCGGGCATCTCCCATGTGGTCGATAAACTGCTGTGCCGCCTGTGGCAGAGCATCAATGCTATGGACAACGATGCTCAACATAATTACTTACGTGAAATGAAAAGCTGGGCTACGGACAGAGCGATATACCACACGATGATGGCGGCAAAGGCGCTTGCCCCGAAACAGATGCAGGGCAGACAGCCCAGAAGGAAAATATACTTGATGCTGTTGTCACGCCATGAGAGGTTCTTGAACTTCAGGGCAAACAGCGGAATCTCTGCCACCAGCAGGAACGATGCAGCCAGCATGAAAAGGAAAAGGAAGGCTGCATTGAAGAGATAGCTTGTGAGGAAGGCGTGCTGACCCACCACCAGGCTGCCCCAGAAGAGGGCGTTGGCAGGCGTCGGCACTCCGATGAAGGAAGTGGCCTGGCGCGTGTCGAGATTGAACTTGGCCAGACGCAGCGCCGAGAAGGCCGCCATAATGAATGCGGTGTAGGGCATGACACCCTTTATGGGAAGCATCCATTCGGGATATTCCACCTCGAAGAAAAGCGAGAAGAGTATCATGGACGGAGCCACGCCGAAAGTGATGACATCGGCAAGAGAGTCGAGTTCCTTGCCGATGGGGGAGGAAACACCCAGAAGACGGGCAGACATACCGTCGAAGAAATCGAACACAGCACCCAGAATGATAAATGCTACAGCCCACACGTAGGAGGCCGGATGCTCGTAAGCATGCGCAGCACATACTGTGGCTATGCAGCCGCAGATGAGATTCATGCAGGTGATGCTGTTGGGTATGTGTTTCTTCATAGTGTTGCAATGACAGTTTCGTTTCCTGTGGTTTTCTGTCCCACTCCTACAAGTATCTTGGCATCCAGAGGCAGATAGACATCCACGCGGCTGCCGAACTTGATAAATCCGAGATGCTCGTCCACCACGCAGTCCTCACCGGGCTTGAGATAGGTGACGATGCGGCGCGCCAAGGCACCGGCCACCTGGCGGATGAGGATATCCTGTCCCTCGGGGGTGGTGATGATGATGCTGCTGCGCTCGTTCTCCGTGCTGGCCTTGGGAAGCCACGCTGCCTTATAGCGGCCGTTGTGGTGTATCACGGTCTTCACCCTGCCGTCGCAGGGCACCCAGTTGTTGTGCACATTGAACAGGCTCATGAAGATGCTCACCATGATACGGGGCTCGTGGAAGAACTCGTCCTCCATCACTTCCTCCACAACCACCACCTTGCCGTCGGCAGAGGCTACGACGGTGCGCTCGTTGTCGCCTTCGAAACGGCGTACCGGGCACTGGAAAAAGTTGAGCACAACGGCGTAGAAGACAATGCTAACTCCCAGAACTACATAGCAGAACACTTTCCACGGACCAAAGGCGTAGAAAGTGAGCAGATTGAGCAGCACCAAAGATACACCGCTGATGATCAAGGTGCTTGTGCCTTCGCGGTGTATACGTATTTTCTTGAGTTTTCTGAGTTTTTTACCCATGAATTATTCCACTTTTCGTGACAAAGGTAGTAAAAAGTTGCAAATATGTATAATGAAAAGGGCGTTTTTTTGTCGTTAACATCATTTTTCTTCGTTTTTCCGGTTCCGGCGTGCGCCTTTAACTGTTTTTTTCATATCTTTGCCGTTGGAATTATGCAAGACTACGTACATCTTCACGTTCACACCCAGTATTCCCTGCTTGACGGGCAGGCTTCGATACCGCATCTGGTGGACAAGGCTGTCAAGGACGGAATGCGTGGAATGGCTATCACGGATCATGGCAACATGTTCGGTGTGAAGGAGCTTTTCGACTATGTAAACGGTGTAAACAAGAAGCGGAAGGCAGAGGGGCTGGAGCCCTTCAAGCCCATCTTCGGATGCGAGATGTATGTGGCGCGCAGAGGCGATGCCGAGCATCAGAAGGAAGGCAAGGCGGACCAGAGCGGCTGGCACCTTATCGTTCTTGCCAAGAATGAGACGGGCTATCATAATCTGGTGAAGCTGGTGTCAAGGAGTTGGGTGAAGGGTTACTATATGCGTCCCCGTACCGACCACAGGACGTTGGAGCAGTTTCACGAAGGTCTCATCATCTGCTCGGCCTGTATAGGCGGCGAGGTGCCCAAGAAGATTGTCGCCGGCGACCTTGCGGCGGCTGAAGAAGCGGTGAAATGGTTCCATAACATATGGGGCGAGGACTACTATCTGGAGCTGCAGCGACACGAGGTGAAGGACCCGAGACTGATAGCAAATCGCGAGACATACCAGATACAGCAGAAGGTGAATCCCGTGCTGATAGACCTCGCACGCAAATATGGAATAAAACTCATCTGCACAAATGACTCCCATTTTGTGGAGCAGGAGGATGCCGAGGCGCACGACCATCTGCTGTGTCTCAACAGCGGTAAGGATCTGGACGACCCCAACCGTATGAGGTACTCCAAACAGGAGTGGTTCAAGACTCGTGCGGAGATGAATGAAATCTTCTCGGACATTCCCGAGGCGTTGTCCAACACGTTGGAGATACTGGACAAGGTGGAGACCTACAATCTGGAGTCGAATCCCATCATGCCCTTCTTCCCCATACCGGAAAGCTACGGTACGGAGGAGATCTGGCGCGAGAAATACACCGAAGAGGACCTGTTCAGGGAGTTTACCTCCGATGAAAACGGCGAAAATCCCCTTCCGCGTGAGGAGGGCGAGAAGAAGATAACGAAGCTGGGAGGCTACGACAAACTGTATCGCATCAAATTTGAGGCGGACTATCTGGGCCAACTGGCCTACGAGGGTGCGGCACGTCTGTACCCACAGCCGCTGAGCAAGGAGGTGGACGACCGCATACGCTTCGAGCTCCATATCATGAAGACGATGGGTTTCCCGGGATACTTCCTCATAGTGCAGGACTTCATCAACTCGGCGCGTAACGAACTCGGTGTGTGGGTGGGTCCGGGACGAGGCAGTGCCGCAGGTAGTGTGGTGGCATATTGTCTCGGTATCACGCGCCTCGACCCGATGAAATACGACCTGCTGTTCGAGAGGTTTCTGAATCCCGACCGTATATCACTGCCCGATATCGATACAGACTTCGACGATGACGGCAGAGGGAAGGTGCTGAAATGGGTGATGGAGAAATACGGCGTGGAAAACTGCGCCCACATCATCACCTACGGTACGATGGCGACGAAGAACAGCATCAAGGATGTTGCGCGCGTTGAGAAGCTTCCCCTCGACAAGGCGAATGCCCTCTGCAAGGCCATTCCCGACCGCTTGTCGCTCAACGGCAAGGAAGTGAAGATGAATCTGGAGAATGCCATCAAGTGCACGCCTGAGTTACAGATGGCGGAGAAGAGTCAGGACCCGAGGGAGGCAAATACTATAAAATATGCCCGTATGCTGGAGGGACAGATACGAGGCACAGGTATACATGCCTGTGGCTTCATCATCTGCCGGGACCCGATTTCCGAGCACGTACCTGTATCTACAGCAGACGATCCGGACTTCCCGGGAGAGAAGACGGCGGTGACCCAGTATGACGGTCATGTCATCGAAAGCACGGGACTCATCAAGATGGACTTCCTGGGGCTGAAGACCCTCTCGCAGATGAAGGAGGCCTGCCGAGTCATCAAGGAGTCGCGCGGCATAGATGTGGACATAGACACCATACCTCTGGACGACGAGCTGACCTTCCGGCTCTATCAGGAAGGACGCACGGTGGGTACGTTCCAGTTTGAATCTGCCGGTATGCAGAAATACCTGAAGGAACTGCATCCCACGGTGTTTGAGGACCTTATAGCAATGAATGCTCTGTATCGCCCGGGCCCGATGGACTACATTCCGTCGTTCATCGCCAGAAAGAACGGACGCGAAACGATAACTTACGACATACCGGTAATGGAGAAGTATCTCAAGGATACTTACGGTATTACTGTATATCAGGAGCAGGTCATGCTGTTGTCGCGTCTCTTGGCAGGCTTTACACGCGGTGAGTCCGATGCCCTGCGTAAGGCGATGGGTAAGAAGAAAAAGGAGATCGTTGACGCCATGAAACCCAAGTTCCTCGAGGGCGGCAAGAAAAACGGACACGACCCGGAGGTGCTGGAGAAGATATGGGCAGACTGGGAGAAGTTTGCCTCTTATGCCTTCAACAAGTCGCATGCTGCGTGCTATTCGTGGGTGGCATATCAGACGGCCTATCTCAAGGCGCACTATCCTGCGGAATTCATGGCAGCCCTGCTGACAAGGGCAAAGGACGATATCAAGGAGGTGACAAAGCTTCTTGAGGAATGCCACTCCATGCGTATTCAAGTGCTCGGTCCGGATGTCAACGAGTCGCACGGCAACTTCGGTGTGGGACGTGACGGACATATACGTTTCGGTCTCATGGCTATCAAGGGACTTGGAGTGGCGGCTGCGGAGGCGATTGTGGCGGAGCGCGAGAAGAACGGTCTTTATAAGGATATATTCGACTTCGTGCAGAGAGTGCCCATGTCGCAGGTGAAACGCAGCGGTCTGGAGAGTTTGGCATTCAGCGGAGCGTTCGACAGCTTCAGTGATATGATACGCAGGGAGCAGTTCTCCGCAGTAGGTAATCACGGGGAGGTGTTCCTTGACACACTGACAAAGTTCGGCAATAGCTACCAACAAAGTCAGATGGAGGCCCAGTATTCGCTTTTCGGGGCGGATATGGTGGAAATCACCAGACCTCCCATCCCACAAGCGGAACCGTGGAGCAACCTTGAACGCCTCAATAAGGAGCGCGACCTTGTCGGTATTTATCTAAGCGCTCATCCTTTGGATGAATATGCGGTGGTGTTGCAGGATGTTTGCAATATGCGTATGACGGCGATGGACGACCTCGATGCGTACGCAGGACAGGAAGTGCATCTCGGAGGTATTGTCACGGGTTTGCGCCAGGGAATAACGAAGCGCGGTGCGCCATACGGTATTGTCACAATAGAGGACTTCAGCGGAAGCGGGGAGATTCCCCTCTTCGGACAGGACTGGCCGCGCTGGGGAGGATACATGGTGTCCGGTGCGGCACTCTTTATCAGCGGACAGGTGCAGGGAAGGCAGTATGATCAGACGCGTATGGAGTTTCGTATCGGTAAGATAGAAATGCTCAGTGAAGTGGCAGACAGCCTTGTGCAGACTCTTACTGTGCACCTTCCCGTGGATGTCCTGAATCGCGACTTTGTGGAGGAATTTGCAGAATTGTCAAAGCCTCGTGAAGGTGAGGAAGGTACAGTGGATCTGCGTTTCATACTTTCAGATCCGACGGGAGAAAGACTTGAGATGAAAGCTACTGCCGGTAAGGTTCGTGTGACAAAGTCACTGCTTGACTTCCTCAGGCAGGATGAGCGTATAGAATATAGAATAAACTAAAAAGGAGTATTATGGAAATCAACAGTCAGAATCTGTCCGCATTTGTGGCAACAGGTAAGCCCGTGGTAATTGACTTTTGGGCTACATGGTGCGGTCCCTGCCAGAAGATGGGACCTGTGATTGAGCAGTTGGCAGCAGACTATGAGGGCAAGGCCATAGTGGGGAAATGCGATGTCGATGAGGACGAGGAACTCGCGATGCAGTTCAGCGTGCGCAGCATTCCTACAATAGTGTTTCTCAAGGACGGAGAACTGCGCGACGTACAGATCGGTGCATGCCCGAAGTCTGTTTTGGAAGAAAAACTGAACAAACTCCTGTGATTCGTATGGAAAACGAGGAAATGCTTTTTGCGGAAGAAGACCGTAAGACAGTAGCTTTTATCAAGAACTATCTGCCACAGGAGGTGAAAGACAAGTTCTCCGAGGACGATATATATTATTTTCTCGATGCTTTCGTGGAATATTGCGACAAGAAAGGAATGTTCGAAAGTGAGGAAGAGGAATGTGATGTCGATTTGGATGAGGCTGCGGCCTTCATGGCGCAACTCGCGAAAAAGGAGAAGATAGGTTCATTCGAAGCAGATGACGTTCGCTGGATTGTGGACGGACAGATGGAATACTGGGACAGTCTCAATGAAGAATGACGAACGCTTCATGAAGCTGGCTCTTGATGAGGCCCGCAAGGCAGAATCGGAAGGCGAGGTACCCATTGGTGCGGTGATAGTGTCCAAGGGTATGGTCATTGCCCGGGGGCATAATCTCACGGAGCATCTTCATGATGTCACAGCCCATGCCGAGATGCAGGCCATTACGGCTGCTGCAGAGCATCTTGGCGGGAAATATCTCCAGGACTGCACGCTATATGTTACGGTGGAACCGTGTGTAATGTGTGCGGGTGCTCTGGGGTGGAGTCAGATTTCGCGCATTGTATATGGGGCTCCCGACGAAAAGAGAGGATTCAGGTCGTTCGCTCCACAGGCGCTTCACCCGAAGACAGAGGTGGAGGAGGGTGTCATGTGTGAGGAATGTGCTGCGATGATGACAGAGTTCTTTAAGAAGAAGCGTCCGTAAACATGTAGAAAATGGCACAGCACAACGTTCTTGGCGGCAAGGGTGAGGATTTGGCTGCAGACTATCTTGTGGCTAAAGGTTATACCATATTGGAACGTAACTGGCGCAGCGGACATAAGGAGATAGACATTGTCGCACGTAATCAGAACGAGGTGGTCTTTGTAGAAGTCAAGACACGGCATTCGGAATTCTTCGGACGCCCGGAGGAGTCTGTTACACCACGTAAGATGAAACTTCTTATAAGTGCGGCGGATGCTTATCTGAGGGAGCGATGTATAGACGATGACGCACGCTTTGACGTGATATGTGTGGTGAACGGCAGTCTACGCCATTATGAAGGTGCTTTCCGGCCATGAGGATATTGAGATTTGACAGTTGTACGTCTACCAACGATATCCTCAAAGCGGAGCAGGGGGACTTTGTTGTAGCTGTTGCCGATAAGCAGACCGCAGGTCGCGGGCAGAGGGGGAATACGTGGATATCCGATAGCGGAAAGAATCTTCTGTTCAGTATTCTGGTCACTCCCGGGCAGTTGAATGTCGGTGACGCATTCGTCCTGTCTCAGGGTATAGCCTTGTCCATCTGCAATGTCCTTGTGCATTATATCCCAGAGGGACGGGTGAGTGTTAAATGGCCCAATGACATATATGTGGACAGGAGAAAAATATGCGGCATACTTATTGAGAACGACTTGCAGGGACGACGTGTGACGAGAAGCATTATCGGTTGCGGTATAAATGTGAATCAGGTCTCTTTTCCCGACGGTCTTGCTGCTCCGGCAACATCGGTGGCGATGGAATCGGGTGAGGAAATGTCCTGCGAAACGGTTTTGAGGGACGTGACGGATGCGTTTGCGCGGACGTACGCAGATATCTGTGCGGGACATTACGAAGATATAAGGGCTCAATATCACGAACATCTGTTCTTTCGCGGAGTGCATGCTCGCTATGAGGACAAGGACGGCGAGTTTGACGGAGTGATATCTCATGTGGAAAACGACGGACATTTAATAATTAAGGATGCAGAGGGCGGCTTGCGTCGCTATGCATTCAAGGAAATAAAACTAAAATTATGAAATTCAAGAGAATTTTGCTGAAACTCTCTGGTGAGAGTCTTGCAGGTGAGAAGAAGCAGGGTATCGATGTGGAACGTCTCAACGACTACGCCTTGCAGATTAAGGAAATCGCCCAGATGGGTGTACAGATTGGCATTGTCATTGGCGGTGGCAACATCTTCCGCGGCCTCACGGGTGCGGGCAAGGGTTTCGACCGGGTGAAGGGGGACCAGATGGGAATGTGTGCCACGGTGATAAATTCTCTGGCATTGTCTTCTGCTCTGGGTGCTGTGGGTCAGAAGAACAGGGTTCTCACGGCAATACGTATGGAGCCCATAGGTGAGTTCTACACGAAATGGAAGGCCATCGAGGCAATGGAGAACGGTGAAGTGGTCATTATGAGTGGCGGTACGGGTTCTCCGTATTTCACGACAGATACGGGTTCTTCATTGCGCGGTATAGAGATAGAGGCCGACGTGATGCTGAAAGGTACGCGCGTGGACGGAATCTACACGGCAGATCCTGAGAAAGACCCGACGGCGACGAAGTTCCATGATATCACTTATGAGGAGGTGATAGCTCGCGGTTTGAAAGTGATGGACATCACGGCAACGGCGATGTGCATGCAGAATGACTTGCCCATATACGTATTCAATATGGACGAAAAAGGAAATCTGAAACGTGTGATGGAAGGTGCGGAAATAGGCACCTTGGTCCACAACTAACGTATCACTTTGATACTCTCGTCGCCAAAGGCGATGATATATGTTCCTTTAGAAAGGCTCTCCAGTGAAACATTGGTAGAGCCTTTTATTTGTGCCACCTGCAGGAGGGTACCGGAGCTGGAATAGACGCGCAGGAGTCCTGTGCCGTTTACTTCAAGTGTTCCATTTACGCTCTTAAGGGACTTGCTCTCACTCTTGAGCGACTTTACATCCGTAGGTTCGGAAGCGAAGTAGATTTTTTTCATGTCCGTCAGAGTATAAGTCAGGATGTCCGATGTGGTGTAAATCTTAACCTCTGTTGCGGAGAATGTGATCTTCTTCACTTCGGTCAGTTCTACACTGTTTTCCGTGTTGTCTTGCAACTGGGTGGTGAGATAACTGTAGTCGTCAGCATGTGCTGAAAATGTCGCAAAGGTGAATAATGTTAAAAACAGATGTTTCATAGTTTATTCTCCTTCATTGATTTCTGCATTACATGTGCCTCCGGTGACTTCCGCAGTGAGACAACGTATGCCGCGCGCGTTATTCAGCAGTTTTGTTACTGTCACGTTGCCGGCACTCATCTTGAAAGCAAGGTCTGTCTTCATACCCATGCAACGGTGTCTGTCCGTTTCGCTGCATCTGCCGCCGTTAGCCGCGATGTTTATCACGGTGGGACCGCTGTTTTCGTTGATGGTGATGTCGTAGTTGGCTTGAATGCCGCGCGAACCGTCGCCGCTGGCCAGAATATCAATGGTGCCGCCCGAGATGGTCACAGTGCTGTCGCAGTCGATAGCTCTTGAGTCCATGTTTGTTACAGCAAGATCCAATGTGCCGCCTTCCATCTCAAATTCCTCACCGACGTTAAAGGCATACCCTACGACTTCCTTGATGGTAATCTTTCCCAAAGAAGTGCCGAGTTTGAGATATTCCTTCACGTGAATTCCGTTCTTGGTGTTGCCCTTTACGGTCAAGTTGCCGTTTCCCGTAATTTTCATATGTCCTCTGCAGTAGAGACATCCCTTGTGGGTGCCTCCCACAGCATCTTCCAGACTGTTCTCAGAGCCTTCCGTCATCTTGAGGTTGACACGCTTGCCGCATTGGATATCCAGGGCAGGTCCCACATTGGACACCAGTGAGAGATTGTCAAGTACGAAAGTGCACTTGTATATGCCGTTGTACACGAGACCGCCGTTTGTGCTGCTGCCCTTGAGGACAAACACCAATTCTGCAGTGTCGCATGCATTGGTGATAGTGGCATATCCGTTGTTGACAGTATAGGTGACATCTGTGCGTCCAAGTGGAAGTTCTACAGAGGCACTTCCTTCTCCGAAATACACTCGTACAGTGTCTTTTACAATGAATGATTCAGGGGGTACGTCTATGCTGACGGGATCCTCAAACTCTTCGTTAGCGCATGCAGACACCATCAATGCCAATGCCCACGCGAATAGGTATATATGTGTTTTCTGCTTCATTCCAATGTCAGAATTTTATATCGTATGAAATAGAAGTGGCATGCAGTCTTTCACCATAGTCATTCTCGATTTCTCTGTGATAGAAAGTGATGATGTAGGCAAATGAGAGACTGTGATGCTTGTTGAAGTCGTAGCCACACCCTGCGGATGCACGTATCTTGTAGATATCCATGCCGTCTGACATGTTGTTGAACATTTCTCCGGAGACAAACGGATGCCACGGATTTCTCTTCTTGTCCATTTCCACTTTAAGACGACTGCGCAGTTGGTGATTACTGTATGCGTCCTCCACCTTCGGGTCTGTCATCTCTGATGTCCATTCTCCGGCATCGCTCAGCGCCCATTGCCAGTTGTTGATGTCTGTAGCTGTGTAAACATCTGTCTTACGATGTTTCGTGCGCATGACATTCACGGAACCCACTCTTGCGTAGCGATATCTTTCACGCAGGGAGATTCGTAGCCATTGTCCTATCTTCATGCCGGCAAGGATGTCGAATTTGAAGCGGAATTTTGGCGTGAAATACGAGTTTGTCTTTCTATAGCCTGTTTGGCGTATAGCGATTCCTTCGTCAGTGTCGATGTCCCATCCGGCGTTGCTCCAGTTCTTTATCTTTGAGCGGGTGTAGTCGTTAAGTAATTCGATGCCGACTCCGAATTTGAGATACTTGTTCACCTTGTATTTTGCATTCAGCCCCACCCCCCAGCGGTCGAGACAACTACTGTTCTTTTCTGTGCGGAAGTGGCTTTCTATTCCTGCGCTCCAGTTGTAGTTGAACTCCTTCTCCATGGTGAATTCTCCCCATACGCCGAAATCGTCCTCTCCAGCCCCAAGCGTCGTAAGTGCTGCTGTCAGGGCGAATAATGATAGAAATAATCGCTTCATGAGTTACTGGCCCAATTTATTGAATCTGACGGTGTTTGCAATGCTGCAGCCTTTGTCCATATCCTCATCATAATAGATACGGATGAGTACGCTGTCTTTCAAGAAGTCGATAGTGCCCACTTCGATGGATATAATCTTCAAACCTGTGCGTGCCTCAAGGTCGGCTTTCAACTCTTCGCGTTTCTCTGGTGCCACGAGGTTCACGTTGTCGTATCTAATGTACTTGGAGCAGTGTTCGTTGAGGAGTTTGCTCTTCTCAAAAATCCATGCAAGCATCAGGAACACGAGGTTCGCGAATATTAGTGTCACGATGCCTACGCCATCCCAGTAGTCGGCTTTTGCGTGGTATGTGGCAGAAGAAAGGGCGTTCACCACGCTTACACTCACCAGCATGAACAGATATGTCATCTCACGAATGGGAATGGCCTCGGTGCGGTAGCGTATAATTCCGAATATGGCGAACAGACCAAGTGCAGCGCCGGTCTTTAAAGAATCTCCGCCCATGAAACTTACCAGCATGAATATGCTCATCGACATGATGATGAAGACGAACATATAGTCACGACGTTTGCTACGGGGGAAATAGAAGAAACGTGCGATAACGCTAACAACGAAGATGTTCATGCAGAAGCGCAGTGCCATGCCTATTGACTGCTCCACATCCAGAAGTGTAAGTCCGATGGCTTCTGCAAACTCGTAGTTGAGTTTATCAATCAAATCGATAAGTCCAATCATTTTTTCTGTGATATTTTATGGTATGTAATTAGTTTCTCCTTGAAGTTGTTCTTCTTTATCCTGTCATTTGTCATCACCGTGCCGATGCAGTATTTGGAAAAGCCGCTCGGTTTGATGCGCAATTTCCGCAGGAGTGCCAGCACGGGTGAATACACGTTGCCGTCCCTCTTCAGCTCCACCACCACAAGATTTCCAACATTATTGTCCTCTCCGGTCTCATAGTTGTGGAATGCTACGTCAAAATCTATCGTCAGACGCTCGGTTTTTCCTTGATTCACCAGAGTGATGCGGTGGAACTGGTTTTGCACTGTCGGATGTATGTCGCTCACGGGTCTGTGTACAAGCTTCATCAGGAAGTCGTTAGCCTCTCCCTCCATAGCTGTCTCCTGAGAGGCCACTTCGATACGTTTCTTCTTTGTGCGTCCGTGGTTGTTCTTTGTCTTAACCTCCAGGAATGTCGCAGTGGAATCCATATATGTCCTGACTCTTACTTTCTGCCTTGGAGCCCGTCCGTTGTGATGTTCCATGAAGAAGTGGTGGTCTTCGGTGTCCCAGTAAGTAGTCTTGTAGGAGGCGATTTTGCTGCCGGCATTGTATTGGGCGTAGTATTTCCCCTTGCATAGCTCCAAAAGCCGCACCAAATGCTCCTTGTTCGTCACGAACTTGGTGTCCGTGCGATTCATCAAACGGATTTCCTTCATCTCTGCCAGCGTAATCGGCTCGAGCTGCTCCAAATGGTGTTGTATGAGTGCGTCTGTATTCACTTATGGACACATTTCCGGTACAAAGATAGATTTTTTGTTAGAAAGTTTAATCTTTGTAATTAAAAGTTTTTCAAAAAGTCTTGGTTTTTGCTAAAAATCTTATATCTTTGTCGCAAATGTTGTAAAAAAAGACCTATCAAATGATTGATGTAAAAGCAACTTTGGCGGAAGCCGAAGAGAGAATGGAAGAGGCCGTAATGTTCTTGGAGGAGTCTCTTGCACATATTCGTGCAGGAAAGGCCAATGTGAAGATTTTGGATGGTATTCGTGTTGATTCTTACGGCAGCATGGTGCCCCTAAACGGTGTTGCCAGTGTTACCACTCCCGACGCCCGTACTATTGCTATCAAACCTTGGGACAAGACGATGTTCAAGGCCATCGAAAAGGCGATTATTGATTCTGAAGTGGGTATCACGCCTGACAATAACGGTGAGATAATCCGTCTCAACATCCCGCCTTTGACGGAGGAGCGTCGTAAGCAACTTGCAAAGCAGTGTAATGGCGAAGTGGAGAAGGCTAAGGTGTCTGTTCGCAATGCACGTCGCGATACCAACGACCGTCTCAAGAAAGGAATAAAGGATGGCCTCTCTGAGGATCTGGAAAAGGATGCAGAGAACGATCTCCAGAAGATGCACGACCGCTACATCAAGAAGCTTGACGAGCTGATGGCGGCGAAGGAGAAAGAGATAATGACCGTGTGAGCGGCGTTGTTACTAAAATTTCAGGAAGCTGGACCACCGTCCTTCGGGACGATGGACAGTTTTTTTTGTGCAAAGTGAAGGGCTCCTTCCGTATCAAGGGGCTTCGCACCACCAATCCTGTTGCCGTTGGAGACAATGTTGATATTACTGTCTCGCCCGACGGCGAAACGGCCCTTATTACGAATGTCCACCCGCGTCGCAACTATATCATCCGCAAAGCTTCCAACCTCTCGAAGCAGAGCCATATTCTGGCGACGAACATCGACCGCGTGCTCCTTCTCGTAACATTGCGGAATCCCGAGACATCCACCACCTTCATAGACCGTTTTATTGCCACTGCGGAGGCGTATCGCATTCCGGTTGTCATCTGTTTCAATAAGACAGATATCCTTTCTCCCGATGAGATGGAGGAACTGCAGCATCTGCGTTCCCTCTACGAGTCGCTCGGCTATGAGACGCGTGCCGTTTCCGCGTTGAATCCCTCTTCGCTCTCGCTCGGACCGCTTGACGGACTCACTCTTCTGAGCGGCAACAGTGGAGTGGGGAAGACGACTCTCCTGAATGCCCTCATTCCCGGGCTTGGGCAGAAGACGGCGGAAATCTCGGAGGCGCACCTCACAGGTATGCACACCACCACATTCTCGGAGATGTTCTTCCTTCCTGCTGGAGAAAACGTCGCAGACGGTGCCGCACACCGGATGAATGCTCTTATAGACACTCCGGGCATCAAAGGTTTCGGCACTTTCGATATGGAGCCCGAGGAGGTGGGGCACTATTTCCGCGAGATATTCTCCGTTGGTCGCGAGTGCCGTTTCAGTAACTGTCTTCATGTTCACGAACCCAATTGCCAAGTGTGCAAGGCAGTGAAGGAGGGTCGTATCGCTCTTTCCCGCTACGAGAGTTATCTTTCTATGCTGGGAGACAAGGACGAAGGTAAATACCGAGGAACTTGACCTAGATGTTAAACATCAACTGTATAATGTAAAATGTGAGCCCCGGCCAGTGAGGTCGGGGCTCTTGTTTTGCAAATAATGTGCTTGGTTACTTACTTGACAATCTGGCCAGCAGTGTTGAACTTCTTGCCGTTGCTGTAGATAACGAGCCTGTTGTTCTCCAAATACTTGCCGTCGGCCTTACCAAACTTCTCGGTAGAAGTGCTGAGCGTGCTCACACCTGTTGGCTCTGGCAATCCGTCAGTAGCGTAGAAGAGCTGGATGCCATCGCAGATGAACCAGCTGGTGCCAGCATTCTGGCGGCGGAAGAAACCTATAGAGGTGTATGCACCGCCTTCAGGAACCTGGAACTGAATATATTTTCCGCCCAGGCCGTCATAACCGAATCCTGTCTTTGCGGCCATCCAGTCGGCGAATGTGTCCATATTCTGCGGCATGTACCATGTCACGCCATTGATATTCTCAATGAAGATGTCGTGCCTGTATGTGCCTTGGAGCAAATCCGTGGTGAGTGCAACATACTTGGAGTTGCAGGTGACACCGGCAATTGTGTCGACACTCTCTGTGCCGCGACCGATGTTGGCATACATATAGGTAGCGTAATCGATAGCATAGCTGTCGTCACCGGTGATAGCATCCTTCGTGTTGTCGCGTCGATCCATGCCCCAGCTTACGAATGTGTAGTAGCCGGCGGGCAACCACAGAGGCTGATAAGTGTCGAAGGTGTTTCCGTACTGCTCAGCATCGCTGTCCTCTGTGCGGATACCCACGTTGCCCCAGTTGTACCATGAAGAACCGGCCCACTGCTCATCGGTATCGAAGTTCGGGTTGCGGAGCTGTGAAGTAACGTCTTCTGGAGTATCAACTCTGCCTGTGCCGGCAACCTGAATGTAAATACTGCCGAGCTCCATACGAATAGTCTTCATAAATTCGTAGTATGCATCGTATGTGCTGGTGTAAGCACCGTCGGCAGCCAAAGAGGGATTGAATTCAGGATTCTCAAGCAATATCCTGTTGAGGATAGTAGGAGCTGCGCCATAAGTTGCTTCATCGTAAATCAGCAGGTTCTCCATATCCTCGTCGGTGAGGCTTATCATAGAACCGGTCTCAAGGCCGCTCATGAGGCCGAATACATCGTAAACGTTCTGTGCGAACCTCTTGTACTTCTCGTCGCCGTCAAAGGCAGTAATCAGTTCCTGGAGTTCTCCTTGGGCGGTGGTGAAATTGTCTATAGCCTCTTTGTAAACGTCCAGCTTGCTAATCAAGTAGGATACGTCGTCGTAAGCATCCTTGTAGTCCTGGTAGGTGGCCAGATCGTTGTTGATAAGAGCTTGATACTCAGGGATTCTCTTAGCGATGGTATCGTTCAGGAAGACTTCCTGCAGGCCGCTGCCCTCGATAAGTAGCGGGTTGTCCTGAAGGGCAGAGAGCTTCTCTATCAACTGCAGTCTCATGGCGTTGCGGTCTTCGCCGAGGAGTTCCAGTTTGAATGCACCCCACAGACACCAGCTGCCGTAGGGCATAGCCTGAGTGCTGCGCAGGCCGATAGTCAGCGTACCGGTGCCGTCGCCGTCGTCTGTTACCTCGCCATAGACCTTCATCGGGTAGCGACCGGCGGAGAAAGCGATGGAAGCACCTTCCATACTGTTCGGAATCAGATATTCGTTCTCGTAGATGGCATCAGCACCGTACTTGCCGTTGACGGTCAGGTCGGTGGAGTTCTGGATGCGGGTGCGGATGTCTTCGTCCTCGTTTTCGTTGTAGGTCCAGATTTTCTCCCTGTCGGCATCTGTCATACCTGCGAAGTCTCCGTTCCAGAAGTAGCAGTTCGTGCCGTTCTTGGCGATGGTGCCAAGCCATTTCTTCTCATCCTCATTCCATTCTAGGTCGTATGTGATGGGATCTGCTGCGAGGTTCTGAATCTTGTTGCTTATGCTACCCATATAGAGTTCCACGAGTACGGGAGTCTCAGCATTCCACGTGCCTGCGGGACGGAAGAATGCATTGATGGAGATTGAGTAAAGACCGGCAGGAGCCTTCTCCACAGTTTGCCAGAGGTTGAATGTGTCTCCGTCCTTGTTTGCGAATGCCTCAGCTACAGGCCAGCCGCTCAGACCTCCGTAGAGAGTCCAGTTGCCCATCGTATGGGTGTTTTTCCAACCGCCTCCGTTGGGATCGGTGAAGTCGTAGTTGTTGAGCAGGAAGCTGACATCCATACCGGGCTTCACGACAGTCTTCTTCACATCGCCCATCAGACCGTCGAGGAAGATGCTTTCCTCTACAATCGCAACGTCGTTCATAGAGAGTGTCTGCATGATGTAGTTGTAGCAGCCGTTCTGGAAGGTGTATGTGCCGGAAGTGGAGCCGGGACCGTATGCAGAAGCAGCACCGTTAATGTAGGCGTTGAGGGCATTCATTGCCACGCTGGGATTGTACTTGCCTTCCTGGCTTGCAATCTGGGTGTAGAGTTTCTTAGCCTTTTCTGCAGCCACGGTATATGTCTTCCATGTCTCGATGCTGGCCTTCCATGCGTTCTCTGCTTCAGTGAAAACCGCGTACTTGGTGTCGACATCGTCGAAGCTGGCATCGCCCGGCTGGAGGGCTTCAACCCAGTTCTTGAATGTGCTGTAAGCGTTGTCGTAAGCATCCTTTGTGTCAGCAGAACCAACACCCTCGATGGGGTATTTGATCTCGGCAAGAAGTTCCTGAGCGTACTCGGGCACATTGCTGTAAGACATCAGCTGGATGTTGTCGAAGATTACCCAATAGTTGCCGTTTGCAGCATAGAAACCCACTTCGAGGTCAGTCTCCTCTTTCAGTTCGAAGCGCACGTTGTCGGCCTTATATTTGCCGTTGGCGAAACTCTCGCCGGATGTGTACATGCTGTTCTCGCTGCCGTCATGCTTGGGCAGGATGGACTTTGCGATGGGATTTGCGCTCGGACCCACGTACACGTAAGGATAATCAGTGTCGCTACCTGCATCGTGACGATAGAAGCCCTGTGCAGACAGCTGGTAGCGGCCTGCTGGCAGATTCTTCACCACCTGATAGATGGCGAAGGGAGAGCGGTAGGACTCGGCACACGTGTTGTTGTTGAACGTGTTGTTGCCCGTGTTGCCTCGTGTGGTGCCCAGCGTATAGTTGGTGCAGTTGCTGCTCACGGTCCAGTCGTCTGTGCTCTGATTGCGGCAGAAGTCAGGGTTCTTGATGAGGAAGTTGTAACTAACGTTGTAGGTTTGAGCCTTGTTGACCATATAGTCGAGAGCCTCCTGATATGTCATCACCCGGAAGAGACATGCATCGGTGAGTTCCTCGCTGAATGTCAGCTCGTAGCCCTTGCGGTAGCCGTTAACATTGCTCTTTGCCAGATATCCGTGTTTCGTCTCCACCCATTCCTCGTTGGTGTAAGCCCACTGGCTGGGGCAGAAGAAAGCAAAGATGCCGCCACCCATATTCTCAATGGTCCAGATGCCGTCTACTGTCTTTGTCGTGCCGGCTTCCTCGTCATCCTTCACGGGCATTGTGCCGGCATTGTCGGTGTAGAGGTTGGTCCCCAGATTCTTGTTGGTCACAGCCACAAGAGTGTTTTTGATGTTGTAGCCTGAACCGGTCGTGCCGGGCACAAACTGGAAGATGCCGGCATCGGTGCTGACAGCACCCTGTGTGCCCCAGTAGTTCTGAGCACCGAGGAACATGTCGGTCTCTACGTTCAGGATGTAATAGTCCGTGTTGGGTTCAATCACATCCACAGCGCGAGTGCTCAATGTGGTGAGCAACACAACTACCAGAAGAAAAAGTCTGTTCTTCATTTTGTTAGGTTTTTAGTTAATAGTTATCGTTACCCGACCTGGCTTCCGCCTTTCACATCGTCCAGGGTTGTGGTCACAGAGAGGTCGCCGTTGTAGTTGACGGCGGAGAGTATCATGCCTTCGGAGGTCTCACCCATCATCGTGCGCGGTGCGAAGTTGGCGATGAAGAGCACGCGCTTGCCCACGAGCTGTTCGGGTTCATACCATTGTGCGATGCCCGAGAGTATGGTGCGGTCCTTGCCGCTTCCGTCGTCGATGGTGAACTTCAGCAGTTTCTTCGACTTCTTCACCTTCTCGCAGGCCTTCACCAGTCCCACGCGGATGTCCATCTTCTCAAACTCCTCGAATGATACGGTGGGCTTCACGGGTGCTGCCTTGTAGTTGGCTGCCTCGTTGGCCTTTATGGTGTCTTCCAGTTTCTTTATCTGGAACTCGATGTCGCTGTCCTCCACCTTTGTGAACAGCAGTTCGGGCTTCGGCAGCTGTGTGCCTTCCGCCAGCAGATCCATGCTTCCTATCTGCTCCCATGAGAAGCTTGTCATTGCAATCATCTCTCTCAGACGCTTGCTGCTGAAGGGCAGGAAGGGCTCGAAGGCGATTGCCAGATTCGCTGTGATTTGCAGCGATATATTTATTATGGTCTTCACGCGCTCGGGGTCGGTCTTTATCACCTTCCAGGGTTCGGAGTCGGCGAGATACTTGTTTCCGATGCGTGCCAGGTTCATTGCCTCCTTCTGTGCTTCGCGGAACTTGAAGCCCTCCAGCAGGCTCTCAAGCTTTTCCTTCACGTCGCGGAATTCGGCGAGTGTGTCTCTGTCGAAGTCGGTGAGCTCTCCGCAAGCGGGCACCCGTCCTTCGTAGTATTTCTGTGTCAGCTGCAATGCACGGTTCACAAAGTTTCCGTACACAGCCACCAACTCGTTGTTGCATCGTGCCTGATAGTCGCGCCAGGTGAAGTCGTTGTCCTTCGTCTCGGGCGCATTGGCTGTGAGCACGTAGCGCAGTTCGTCCTGTCGGCCGGGCATCTCCCTGAGATACTCATGCAGCCAGACGGCGTAGTTCTTAGATGTGGATATCTTGTTTCCCTCCAGATTGAGGAATTCGTTTGAGGGCACGTTGTCGGGCAGGATGTATTCGCCGTGAGCTTTCAGCATCGAGGGGAACACGATGCAGTGGAACACGATATTGTCCTTTCCGATGAAATGTACGAGACGGGTCTCGGGGTCTTTCCACCATGTTTCCCACGAGCCCCATACTTCGGGTTTGTTGTCGCAGAGCTCCTTCGTGTTGGATATATATCCGATGGGAGCGTCGAACCACACGTAGAGCACTTTGCCCTCTGCGCCTTCAACGGGAACGGGTATGCCCCAGTCGAGGTCGCGTGTCACGGCGCGCGGCTTCAGTCCTCCGTCCAGCCACGACTTACATTGTCCGTAGACATTGCTTCTCCACTCGGTGTGGTCCTTCAGAATCCATTGCTCCAGCCATTCCTGGTACTGATCCAGGGGGAGATACCAGTGCTTCGTAGCCTTCTTCACGAGGGGATTTCCCGTCTCCGCGTTGTAGGGATTGATGAGTTCCTCGGGCGAGAGTGTTGCGCCGCACTTCTCACATTGGTCGCCGTAAGCCTCGGGGGCGTGACATCTGGGGCATTCGCCTCGGATGTTGCGGTCGGTGAGGAAGCGCTGTGTCTGCTCGTCGTAGAACTGCTCGGAGGTCTGCTCCACGAACTTTCCTTCGTCGTAGAGCTTGCGGAAGAAGTCGGACGCCAGCTTGTGGTGTGTCTCGGATGTGGTGCGGCTGTAGATGTCGAAGCTGATGCCGAACTCGCGGAACGACTCCTTGATCAGCTGGTGGTATCTGTCCACCACTTCCTGCACGGTGATACCCTCCTTGCGTGCGCGGATGGTGACGGGCACTCCGTGCTCGTCGCTGCCTCCGATAAACATCACGGGGCGGCCCTTAAGACGCAGATAGCGGCTATAGATGTCGGCGGGAACATATACACCTGCCAGATGTCCGATGTGCACCGGCCCGTTGGCGTAGGGCAGGGCGGAAGTAACTGTTGTTCTCTTAAATGTCTGTGGCATTGAAGGTATGTTTTTTTTTTGTGATTAGAGCCCCGGCCTTGTTGGGGTCGGGGCTCCTATTGTGCAAATTATTTGCTTAATTACTTACTTGACAATCTGGCCAGCAGCGTTGAACTTCTTGCCGTTGCTGTAGATGACGAGTCTGTCGTTCTCCAGATACTTGCCGTCAGCCTTACCCTTCTCAACGAATGCGGGCAGTGTGCTTACGCCAGTGGGCTCGGGGAAGCCGTCTGCAGCATAGAAGAGCTGAATCTGATCGCAGATGAACCAGCTGGTGCCACCAAGCTGCCAACGATAGAAGCCGATAGAGGTGTATGCACCGCCTTCGGGAACATAGAACTGGATACGTGTGCCACCGATGTTGAGCTCCTTATCTCTGCGAGCCTGCATCCAAGCGTTGAACTGATCCATAGTGTTGGGAGTGTACCAACCAGTTACGATGTCGCTGGAAATGCCACCTGCACCCTCTGTGATATCCTCCTGCTTAGCCACATAGCGGGCGTTAGCAGTAGGTGTAGCGATGGTGTCAGCCTCCTGCATCTTCACATACATGTATGTAGCGTAGGCGATATCCTCGTCCTCAACACCGTTGATGGCAGTTTCCCAGCTGTTACGACGGTCCATAGCCCAGCTGATGAAGGTGTAGTAACCCTCGGGCAAGAACAGAGGCTGGTAAGCGTCGATTGTCTTCTGATACCATTCGCCGCTGCCGTATGCACCGGTGTTGATAGCGTTACATTCTGTACCCTTCCACTGAGTGTCCTCTATGTAGTCGGGGTTGATGAGCTGATCGGTAACCTCTTCAGGATCGTCAGCAGTACCTGTGCCCTGAACCTTGATATAGATGCTACCCATCTTGAGGCGAATCTCCTCCATTACGCTGTTGTAGAAGTCATATGTGCTGGTGTAAGCACCGTCGGCTGCAGCAGAGGGATCGAAGGACTCGTCCATCATCATCTCTCTGTCGAGAATCTCAGGTGCTGAGCCGTATTCCTGTTCATCGTAAACAAGCAGGTTGTCCATATCCTCGTTGGTGAGGCTTATCATAGAGCCGGTCTCAAGAGCGCTCATGAGGTCGAATACGTCGTAAACGTTCTGTGCGAACTGCTTAACCTTCTCATCACCGTCGAAGTTGGCAATCAGCTCAGTGAGCTCAGCCTGAGTGGTGTAGAAGTTGTTGATTGCAGTCTGGTAAACGTCCAACTTAGCAATCAGGTAAACTGCTTCATCGTAAGCTTTCTTGTAGTCCTGATATGTAGCCATATCGTTGTTGATAAGAGCTTGATACTCAGGGATTCTCTTATTGACGGTGTCGTTCAGGAACACTTCCTGCAGACCGCTGCCTTCGAGAAGGAGCGGGTTGGCCTCAATAGCAGAAACCTTTTCAATCAGCTGAGCGCGCATAGCGTTGCGGTCCTCGCCGAGGAGCTGGAGACGGAAGTTAGACCACAGAGCCCAGTGCATATGGCTGGTAGCGCGGATACCGATGCGCAGTGTACCTACACCGTCACCTTCGTCGGGCACCTCACCGTAAACAGTCATCGGGTAGCGACCTGCGGAGAATGCAACAGATGCGCCGGTCATGCCGTTGGGCACGAGCTTGCTGGTGCCGCTGCCGTCGTCCCAGCTGTAGTCAGTCATGTGGCTACCGCCGATGTGGGTAGAGTTGGCCATTAAGTTCTGAACAGCGGGATCCTCGTTCTCATTGTACTTCCAAAGATCACTTGGGTCGCTCTGCCAGTAGAGCACGTTGGTACCGTTCTTAGCGATAGTACCCTGCCAGATGCCGGTGTTGTCGTCGTAAACGAGGTCGTTCTCAACGGGATCCTTAGCAATGTGCTGGATGGGGCTGGATACAGTACCCATGTAGATTTCTACGGGCACCTTCTCCTCACCGGTCCAAGAACCGTTGTAGCTAGGACGATAGAATGCGTTTACAGAGATAGAGTAGAGACCTGCGGGAGCGTTCTCCACAATCTGGTAGAAGTCGAAGCTATTCTTGTCGTAAGCCTCAGCGCAAGGCCATCCGCTCAGACCGCCGTGAGGATCGGTGATACCGCTCACGCCGTTCCAACCGGCACCACCAGCCTCGGTGAAGTCGGGGTTAACAAGCAGGAAGCTGACATCCATACCGGGCTGTACAACGTCCTTCTTAACGTCGTTCATCAGGCCGTTAACGAATGCAACCTCTTCTGCGATCTGCTCGTCGTTCATAGTACGATGCTGCATGATGTAGTTGTAGCAGCCGTAAACGAAGATGTATGAGCCGGAAGAAGAGCCGGGACCGTAAGCGGAAGCAGCGCCGTTAACATAAGCGTTCAGGGCGTTCATTGATACAGCGGGCTTGTACTTGCCTTCCTGGCTTGCAATCTGAGTGTAGAGCTTCTTGGCCTTGTCGGATACTGTAACATAGCTGCTCCAAGATGCAACGCTGGCCTTCCAAGCGTTCTCTGCCAAAACGAAGTCAGCATATCTCTGGTCAACTTCGTCGAAAGTGGCGTCACCCTGCTGCAGGCCTTCAACCCAAAGCTTGAATGAGCTGTAAGCGTTGTCGTAAGCAGTCCATGCGTCAGCAGAACCAACACCCTCGATGGGGAATTTGATGCTGTTGAGGATCTCCCTAGCGTACTCAGGTACGTTGCTGTAAGACATCAACTGGATGTTATCGAAGATAACCCAAGTGTTCTTGTCGTTCTTCAAACGGAAACCAACCTCGAGGTCGTTAACGGGCTCGGTCAGCTCGAAACGAACGGGGTCAATCTGATACAGACCGTTCTGGAAAGCGTTAGATGCTGCGCTCATGTCGTTCTCGCTGCCGGTGCGCAAGGGCAGAGCAACCTCGGTCTCGCCTGCGAATACAACGGGCTTCTCGTCTGTTGAACCATCGTCCTTACGATAGAAACCCTGAGCAGACAACTGGTAGCGACCTGCAGGCAGGTCCTTAATCACCTGAGAGATGGTGAAGGTAGAGTGCCAAGACTCTGCGCACTTGTTGTCGTTGGTACCACCGCTGAGGTTCTTGTTAGTACAGTCGGCGCTGACAGTCCAGTCGGCTGTGCTCTGGTTGCGGCAGAAGTCGGGGTTCTTGATGAGGAAGTTGAAGCTCACGTTGTTGCTCTGAGCCTTCTGCACCATGTAGGCAAGAGCCTCATCATAGGTCATCACGTAGAAGAGACATGCGTCGGTGAGAGTCTCGCTGAACTCCAGGTTGTAGCCCTTCTTGAGGCCCTTGTTCTCGCTGCGAGCCAGATAGCCGTGCTTTTTCTCAACCCACTCGCCATCGTAAGACCACTCGCTAGTGCAGTGGAAAGCGAAGATACCACCGCCCTGATCCTCGATGGACCAGATGCCGTCGACGCTCTTTGTCGTGCCGGCCTCTTCATCGTCCTTCACGGTAGCCTTACCGTTGTTGTCGGTGTAGAGGTTGGTGCCGAGGTTCTTGTCGGCAACACTTACGAGGGTGTTAACAATGTTGTAACCCTCACCTGTGGAACCCTGAATGAACTGGAAGATACCGGCATCAGTACTGATACAACCGTTGGTACCCCAGTTGTTCTGGGCACCGAGGAACAGGTCTGTCTCTACATTCAAGATGTAGTAGTTCACACCTTCCTCAATGTTAGTTACAGCTCGTGAGCTCAATGTTGTGAGCAACACGACTGCCAAAAGAAGTAATTTGTTCTTCATTTTGTTTGAGATTTGGTTAATAATAAGGTTAATTAAAAAATTGGTTTGTTGTTTATGTTCGACTTAACTTTAACTTCACTTCAATCGCGCTTCTTCCGTGCTTCCTCTGCGCAGCGCCTGCGGAGCGCCTGCTCTGTCCTCAAGGATTCCCCAAGATTTCTTGGACTCTGCAGGGAGTCTGTAAGGAGTCTGCAAGGAGGAACATCGCTATGTTTCTTCCTCGTCTCATCCCTGCCTCAGAGTTGCATCAGCCTTGCCAAAGACCACTTTAGTGGGGGCATTTTACTGCCGCTTTTGTACTATTTTCGCGTTTTTAACAACGCAAAGGTAGAAAATTTTGAAATACGGCGTATCTTTTTTTTATTTTTTTTTTACAAAAATGCATTTTTTTTTGTTTTTGAGTGAAAAAATTGAAAAAATGCCCGTTTAAGATTGAAAAACGGAAAACGATGAAACAAAATTATTTGCAGTTCTCGAAAATTTGTTGTACATTTGCCTCGAAATTACACTAAACAAGGAGATGACAGATATCTTTTCCAACAATTCGCTTCTTCTGGAAGACGAAAAGATAGAGGGAAAATACGTGCTGGACGGTTCGCTGGGCTCAACACATACGCTGAGGAGCGTTGCCAGGACGGGCAGCGCACCTTATATTCTGCTGCATACCAAGCCCGGCACAGTGGAGCTGGGCTATCACGCCCTGCATCGCTGGGAGACGCTGATGGAAGACAGCGGGGCTCCCTGGAGCTATGCCGACTATCGCACGGAGGAACCTGTGCGACTGATTGACTATCAGGTGGGTTCGGTGAGGGACGACTTCCAGATGGGAGCCCTCGTGATGGTGAGACGCGATGTGTTGCAGGAATACGTGGAGCAGGAGACGCACGTCTACCAGTTTGCCGCGCTCTACGACCTGCGTCTTTTCTGTTCGCGCCGGCGTCTGCCGCTGCACATAGGGGAGTTTCTCTACAGGATGGACGAGACGGACACAAGGGCGAGCGGTGTGAAGCAGTTCGACTACGTGGATCCGCGCAACAGGGCGGCACAGGTGGAGATGGAAAGGGCCTGCACCCGCCATCTGCGTGCCATCAACGCCTATCTGCACGGCGACGAAGTGGATGTGGTGAAGCTGGAGGAGGGAGAGTTTCCCGTGGAGGCAACGGTGGTGATACCGGTGAGAAACCGCGTGCGCACCATTCGCGACGCCATAGAAAGCGTGCTCAGACAGAAAGCTCCGTTCAAGTACAATCTGATGGTGGTGGACAACCACTCGGACGACGGCACGACGGAGGAAATAGACAAATTCCAGGACGAACGGCTGATACACATCATACCGGATCGCGACGATCTGGGCATCGGAGGATGCTGGAACCGGGCTGTGCACGACGAGAGGGTGGGACGCTTTGTGGTGCAGCTCGACAGCGACGACCTCTACAGCGGCGAGGATACGCTGGCGAGGATAGTGAACCAGTTCTACGAGGACGGAGCAGCAATGGTGGTGGGTTCGTACCGCATCTGCAACTTCCAGCTGGAGACGCTGCCGCCAGGACTCATCGACCATCGCGAGTGGACGCAGCAGAACGGACGCAACAATGCGCTGCGAATCAACGGACTGGGAGCGCCGAGAGCCTTCTTCACTCCCGTGCTGCGCGAGATACAGATACCAAATACATCCTACGGCGAGGACTATGCCCTCGGACTGATGATATCGCGCCGCTACCGCATCGGACGTATCTACGACGAGCTGTATCTCTGCCGCCGCTGGGAGGGTAATTCCGACGCTGCGCTCTCGCAGGAAAAGCAGAATATAAACAATTTATATAAGGATAGCCTCCGCAGTCGCGAGATAGAAGCCCGTCAGGCTCTCAACCGTCTGTGGCAGCATGAAGTGAGCCGCGAGGAGGTGGAGGCATTCTTCCGTCAGGAAGTGGAGCAATGGCAGTTGGCTGCGACGAACTACAGGAATCTGGAGCAGCAGGTGCAGTCGCGCGCTCTGCCGATAGGAGAGACGGATATGACGGTGCAATGGAATCCCTCGCGCATCGTATCGACGGCGGCGAAGGTGGATGCCAAGAGCATCGAGGAGCGCCCGTGCTTCCTGTGCGACCACAACAGACCGAAGGAGCAGCACGCCCTCAAGATGGAGAGGCACTACCAGATATTGGTGAATCCCTTCCCCATACTGCCCCGCCATTTCACCATCCCGTCGCGCCGACACACCCCGCAGAGCATCTGGGCGCACTTCAGCACGATGAGACGTATGGCATGGACGATGCCGGAGGACATAGTATTCTACAACGGAGCACAGTGCGGAGCCAGCTGTCCCGACCACATGCATCTGCAGGCGGGAAGCAGGGGCGTGATGCCGCTGGAGCGCGACTGGAAGATATGGGAGAACCACCTGCGGAGACTCTTCCCCCTCACGGGAGCGGGAGCCGCACAGATGCAGGAAGCCGGCAATACGAGCGACCGATGCGGCCTCTATCTGCTGGAGGACTGGGTGAGCCCTGTATTCGTGATACGAAGTTTGCCCACAGAACCCGATTCGCTGCTGTGCCAGCGCATATACAAGGCGCTGCCCGTAGTGGAAGGCGAAGCGGAGCCGAGAATGAACCTCGTCACCTGGCGTCAGGAAGGCGGTGTGGGACGTGAGGACGAAATAGTGACACTCATCTTCCCAAGAAAGAAGCACCGTCCGAGCTGCTATCCCGACATCATGGTGAGTCCCGGAGCCCTCGATATGGGCGGTCTCATCATCACTCCGCGCGAAGAGGACTTCAAGGTGATGACGCCCGAACTGGCAGCTGACATACTGCGGGAGGTGACGCTGTCGGAGGAGGAACTGCAACCCGTCATCGAGGCTGTGACCGACAAGGAGCCGGCAGAGAAGGATGCAGCGAAGCCGTCGGTGCAGACCGACGACCTGCCGCTGAAGGAGGAAATGGAAGGAGCAAAGGTGACGGTGGGCATCAAGACGGCCCCATCGCTGCGTTTCAATATCAACGGGGAATACACAGCCAAGGGACAGACCGTGACGGGCGAACAGGTGGTGGTGTGCGAAGAGGGAAGTATCCGATGGAACGGGCAGCTTTACCGCAATCTGTCGTTCTCTCCGGTGACGGAGGATGCCACGTTCTCCATGTCGGATGTGACGATAGGTGTGAAGTTCCATTGGGAGAGACAGGAGACGCAGACATTTCAGGGGAAACTGCGACTGGTGGTGGATGAGGAGAAGATAGTGGCCATCAACGAACTGCCGGTGGAGGACTATCTCGTGAGCGTCATATCGTCGGAGATGAAGGCGACGAGTTCGCTGGAATTCCTGAAGGCATCGGCTGTGATATCGCGCTCGTGGCTCTACGCTCAGATGGATCGTCGTCGTCATCACAGCGATAGCGACCGTCCCGCGTTCTTCGCCTTCACAAAGACGAGTAAGGAATATATCCGATGGCACGACCGCGAGGAGCATACCATATTCGATGTGTGCGCCGATGACCATTGCCAGCGTTATCAGGGTGTGACGAGAGCGGCAAATCCCGCTGTGAAGGAAGCTGTGGAGGCGACGAAGGGTCAGGTGCTCGTATACAGAAAAGACGATGGAACCTTGGAAATTTGCGACGCCCGCTTCTCAAAATGCTGCGGCGGACGCACGGAGGAGTTCCAATACTGTTGGGAGAACATCAAGAAGCCGTATCTGCAAAGCGTGGAGGACCCCTGGTGCAACACACAGGACGAGAATATACTGAAGCAAGTGCTCAACGACTATGATATGGAGACACCGGACTTCTACCGCTGGCAGGTAGTCCTGCAGCAGGAGGAACTTCACGACCTCTTGAAGGATCATCTCAAGGTGGAGTTCGGAGACATACTGGCTTTGGAACCTGTGGAGAGAGGTCCTGGCGGACATATTTCGAAACTCAAGATTGTGGGTTCGGAGAGAACGCTTATCATCGGCAAGGAACTGGAGATAAGGAAGGCGCTGTCGCCCACACACCTGTATTCATCGGCATTCGACGCAACGCCCATCGACCTCTCGGGCAAGGAGAACGCGCCCGGCAAGGTGCCTGCCGCATTCCGTCTTGACGGACGGGGATGGGGTCACGGCGTGGGACTTTGCCAGATAGGTGCTGCTGTGATGGGGCAGAATGGCAAGAATTATAAGGAAATACTGGAATTCTACTATAGGGGAGCAGAACTCGTATGAAACAGAATATTGTCTTTACCGCAACGCTCGGAAATGCCCTCGAGAAGGCCGTCGGGGGAGTGAGGCACGACCGTCTGTTCTGTCTCACCGACGAGACGACGCTGCAGCTCTGCTGGCCTCTGGTGAAGGATGTGCCTGCAATGCGGGACGCCCGGATGATAACCATCAAGGCCGGTGACGAGCACAAGACGCTGGAGTCGCTCTCAAGCGTGTGGAGCGCGCTGCAGCAGGGAGGTGCCACGAGACGTTCGCTGCTGGTGAATCTTGGCGGCGGGATGGTGACAGATCTCGGAGGCTTTGCAGCCAGTACGTTTAAAAGAGGTATGGCATATATCAATGTGCCGACGACGCTGCTCAGTCAGGTGGATGCCTCGGTCGGAGGCAAGACGGGAGTGAACTTCGGAGGGCTGAAGAATGAAATAGGCGTATTCAGCGAAGCCGATACAGTAATAATAGCAACGGACTTCCTTAGGAGTCTCGATGAGGAGAACCTGTTGTCGGGCTACGCCGAAATGCTGAAGCACGGTCTGCTTGATACGGAGGCTCATTGGGCATCGCTGATGCGGGAACCGTTCTCGCTCTTTGAGGGCGAAGAGGGACGCGCACTGATAGAAAGGAGTGTTGCGGTGAAGGAACGCATCGTGACGGAAGATCCGACGGAGAAAGGGCTGCGCAAAGCACTGAATCTGGGGCACACCGTGGGACACGCCCTCGAGAGTCTGGCGCTGAAGAGGCAGCAGCCCGTGCTGCACGGATACGCTGTGGCGTGGGGACTGGTGAGCGAGCTCTTCCTTTCCAATATCAAGGAGCAGTTCCCGACGGACAGACTGAGACAGATGACCCGCTATATCTTCGACCACTACGGCAAGATGGCAATCACGTGCGACGACTATCCCGTGCTGTTGGAACTGATGAGTCACGACAAGAAGAACGAGGCGGGCGTTATCAATTTCACTTTACTCGGTGGAATCGGTGATATACGTATCAATCGTCAGGCGACAAAAGAAGAAATATACGAATCCTTAGACTTCTATAGAGAATCATGAAAAAGACATTGTATTGCGCGCTGTTGGCGCTCTCGTGCATCATGAATGCAGAGGCAAAGAAAATTGAGTTGGGGAAGAACCCCGTCCTGCCGGAGTTTCATGCCGACCCCGAAGTGTTGTACTCACAGAAGACGGGGTGCTATTACATATACTCCACCACCGATGGTGCGAGAGGTTGGGGCGGATACTATTTCACTGTGTTCTCCTCGAAGGACCTGAAGCACTGGTGCCACAAAGGTATTATGCTGGATCTGGCAACCGACCAGGTGCCCTGGGCTGTGGGAAATGCGTGGGCTCCCTGTATAGAAGAGGTGAAACAGGCGGACGGAAGTTACAAATACTATTTCTACTACAGCGGACACGACAAAGAACGCAACCGCAAGAGTATCGGTGTGGCGATAGCAGACGATCCCGAGGGACCGTTCACAGATTTGGGTTTCCCTATTGTAACGGAACTGCCGGAAGGACAGCGCGGTGGACAGCAGATTGACGTAGACGTATTCCGCGACCCGGTGAGCGGTAAACATTATCTCTACTGGGGCAACGGCTATATGGCAGGTGCCGAACTGGAAGACAATATGCTGACGGTGAAGAAGGAGACTGTGACACTGATGACTCCGCAGGGCGGTACGTTGCAGGATTACGCATATAGAGAAGCCCCGTATGTGTTCTACCGCAAGGGAACCTACTACTTCATGTGGAGTGTTGATGATACAGGCTCTCCTAACTATCACGTGGCATACGGTACGAGCAAATCACCGCTTGGTCCCATAGAAGTGGCGAAAGACCCTGTGATACTGATACAGGATCCGTCGAAGGAAATCTATGGTACTGCGCATAATAGCGTGCTGCAGATTCCCGGTAAGGACGAATGGTATATCGTTTACCACCGTATTAACAAGAACTATATGCACAGGGATATGGGACCGGGATTCCACAGGGAAACGTGCATCGATAGGATGTACTTCAATGAAGACGGAACAATACAAAAAGTGAAGGTGCATTAACGGCACCTTCACTCGTATATATAGGAAGCGTTCTTTGACTTTTTGATTAGCGTCTCCCACCGGGAGCACCTCCGGGAGCACCTCCGGGAGCACCGCCACCGCCGCGTCCTTCACGACCGGCACGGCCGGCTTCTGCGTTGCTCATATTTCTACCCGGTCCCATGGCAGCTCGGGCTTCGCTGTTACCGAGAAGGTTGAGCTTATAGATAACGTGGGCCATGAGATATGAGTGAATGGTATTGGTGTATGTGTCGCTACGCTGTGTGGCGGAAATGGAGCGTGAGATGTTGCTGCGCTCTTTCAGAATGTCGAACCATTGAATGGAAATTGCAAGATCCTGCCCGCGGAGCCACTTCTTAAAGTTCTGCGAGATTTGAGCGTTCCAGATAAGTTCTGTCGTATTCATCGCCTCATCGCTGTAACCGCGACGGTATTGCGGGCCGATATCTGTGGAGAAACTCATATCCCAGGGTGTTGAGATGAGAAAACTGCCGCCGTAGTTGAAACTCCAGGTGTCGAGATTAGCATTCTTCTGCTGGTCGTTGCGTGCGTGCTGGTAGTTGAAACCACCGTTGAGACTGGCCTCAACAGTACTGGTTTCACCATAGTCCATACGGAAATTGAAACGCAACGTCTCGCCGACATTCGTGGAACGGGTTGTAGCTTTGTTTAGAGGCACGCGGTCGAAGAGTGCAGCCATCTGCTCCATCGTAGTCACGGTGCTGGTGCCGATGTAGTCGGAGATATTTACCGAACTACTGATGAAACCGACAGAGTTATTGTGCGATAGCACGGTGTTGGTGCTGATATTAAATAGTTTCTTGCTACCGAGAGCAGTATTGAACATAAGGTTGCCGCCAACGTTCCAGTTACCGTCAATGTTCATGGGACGGGAGTAGCGGTTGCCGGTGGTTTCATCGTAGATGGTGGCGTTGGAAATGCTGCGGTCAGTCATTGAGAAATAGGAATACACCGACCAACCCATCTGCCGCTCTGTCTCGTATCCGTTATAGAAGAGGTTGAAATTATTTGTCCAACTGCTCTCCAGACCAGCATTACCGGCTGTCACATTCTGCTTGTTACTGTTGTCGATGACTTCGATGAGATTTGTCATGGAAGGCTGTGACATTCCGCCGTTGTAGCGGGCACGCAACTGTGATGTCTTGGATATGCGCCAGCGGACGTCCAGACGTGGTGCCCAGTTGAAGACGTGGCGCGTTACTGTCGTGTCGAGCCGATGTTTTTTGTAGTCGAGAAGTGTCTTCTGCGGCTGGAAAGAAACGCCAGCATTGATGCGTAACTCCTGTTCGTTTTCGAACTTCTTATTATAACGCGCCATGATATTCGCATCGTGGTTATATTCGTTGTAAGTGGCATATTGGGAATTCACCCAGTCCTGCACGAGTGTTACCGTGTCAATGCCGGGGATATTTCCAAAATACAAATCTTCCGGTGTCAGACCACGCTGTGCAATCTCTTCTCTGCTGAGCAGGGAATCCAAACTGTAAACGCTACGGTCGGAATCTGAGAAACGGTATTGGAACTGATAAGAGGCCTGAAGATTAATATTGCTGGTTATGGGTTCTGTGTAAGAGACACGTCCCCGGATATTCCAACTCTCGGAGGGATTTACATTGCGTTGGCGTGTGTAGTCGTAAGCACCTTCCGATTTCTGGTAGTAGTTGACGAGAGAAAGGGAATGTGAGAGAGAGGAATTCTTGTTGAAACCACCTGCAGCATTAAGAGTAATGTTACGTCCGGGTTTTCCGAGACGGCGGTTAATCTGGAAGTCCATGTTACCGCTATTTGTCACACCCTCGGAATTGGTGATACGATGGTTACTGTTGACACGTATTTCTGCAGGATCGTCGTAATTGATATACTGGTGGAGAGGATCCGACAAGTATTTGAAAGGATCTTGATTAAAAGTGACAGATTCAGATTCGCCGTTGTTATGGTTTTCGCTGTGAGAATAGCTGGGACGGAAAATAAGATTCGTCATAGAGTCAGGTTTCCACTCTAGACGGAAATCGGCATTCAGATTCCAGTTGACAGGATTGGAAGAGGACGAGGAGTTGGTCCATTTGCTGGAACCGGTAAGGAAAGTTTCTGAATTGGTGAGTGACTCGTTTTCCGTGGAAGTGCGTGAGAATCGTACGTTGCCGCCGGTTTTCAGAAGTCCAGCCTCGTTATCTTTTTTGCCATTCTCCCATGCAAAGTTGATGCCACCCATCTGGCTGGTTACAATGCCGGCACCACCACCGCCACCGCGTCCTCCTCTTCCGCCCCAACCACCCATAGAACGGTCGTTAATATTGTTGGCAGAACCGATAAGAGAGAAATGGTAGTTGTCCATGAATCGGTTTATGGAGAGCTTGCCGGAGTAGCGGTCCTCCGTACCGTATGCACCGTCTGCATTGACAAGCCACCCTTCTTTCATACCTTTTTTAACAGTAAGATCAAGAACCGTCTCTTCATCTCCATCGTCAATGCCGGTGACACGACTATAATCAGACTTACGCTCGTAGGACTTAATCTTTTCTATCATCTTCGTGGGAAGATTCTTCATCGCCATCTTGGTGTCGTTAGAGAAGAACTCTTTTCCGTCCACCATAATCTTCTTTATGGACTTACCATTAATGGTAATATTGCCGTCATCGTCAACTTCCGCTCCGGGAAGTTTCTTTACCAGTTCTTCCAACATGGCACCTTCTGCCGTACGGAATGCAGCTGCATTGTAAACAAAGGTATCTTCCTTCATTTCTACTTGAGCAAGTTTTGCTTCCACGACGGCTTCCTTCATTATCTGTGCGTTCTCATCGAGTGAAATTACACCGAGGTCATAGTTTTTCTTTTTGGATTGTAATGTAATGTCGCGCAGATGAGTCTGATAACCCATAAAACTTACCTTGAGAAGGTATCGTCCGGCTTTTACTGCAGGTAGAGAGAATGTGCCGTTTACATTCGCAGCACCACCCGTCACCTGTGAGGAATCCTTTGGAGAGAGGAGTAATACCGTTGCACCGGGAAGCGATTCCCCTGTGCTAGTCTCTGTTACTTTACCGGTAACGGTAACTTTCTGTGCTCCCACAGCCAAAGAAATAAACGTCAAAAAGAGTAATAGAAAAGATTTCATACAGTTTTAAGACCGGTGTTGTAACAAAAGGTTTATTTGACGAAAAGGTTTTATGGTGCAAAAAAATGTTAAGAGTAAATGTGTTATAAAGAAAAGAAGGCAACCATCGGCTGCCTTCTTTTGTCGGGATGACAAGATTCGAACTTGCGACCACACGCCCCCCAGACGCGTACTCTAACCGGGCTGAGCTACATCCCGCTCCTTTTTGCGAGTGCAAAGGTACGGAGTTTTTTTCAAATACAAACCTCACAGACGTTAAAATTCCTTAAAATTGTCACTTTTGAAAGTATGAGATTAGAAATAGAGTCTGTCTTACGCGAGAAAATTAGTACCTTTGCAGCGTAAAGCAAAAAAATGTTCATTAGGATGTCATCGAAGACGTTATATAGGCCGACTTGCATTCCCGAAGTGATACACCTGCCTGCCAGTAAGAGTATATCAAACCGTGCGCTAATTATATCTGCATTGGCACAAAGGAATACATACTCTAGTTTAGAGAACGATTGTCGGCTTGAAAACATTTCTGATTGTGATGATAGCCGGGTCGTAGTGCGTGCGCTTGCGCAATGTAAAGGTAGGGTAGTGGAGGATAAAGAGCCTCTTGTTGTTGACATAATGGCTGCTGGAACAGCAATGCGTTTTTTAACGGCTTATTTTTCTGTGAGTGAGGGAACGTATATTCTCACCGGAACGGAACGCATGCGACACCGCCCCATTTCCATATTGGTGGATGCCCTGCGCTCTATGGGCGCTAATATAAAATATGAATGCGAGGAAGGATTCCCTCCCCTTCGAATTCAGGGTGGTATTTTGCGGGGCGGAGAGGTGAGTGTGTCAGGGCAGGTGAGCAGCCAGTATGTGAGTGCGCTGATGATGATAGCCCCTGTCATGAGAGATGGACTGACACTTCGTTTGGAGGGTGATATTGTGAGCCGCCCATATATTGACATGACGATGTCTTTGATGAGGGCATTCGGAGCAGATGTGGAATGGGCAGACGAAAGAACTATCCGTGTGTTTCCGAAGCCTTATAGACCGACATCTTATGGGGTGGAGAGTGACTGGAGTGCGGCATCGTATTGGTACGAACTGGTGGCTCTAGCCGGAGGAGAAATGTTTATGCCCCGGCTTTATAGGGATAGTGTTCAGGGTGACAGCAGAGTGAGAGAGTTCTTTGAATCTCTTGGGGTAAAAACTGAATTTACTGCTGGGGGAGCAAAAATCTATAAGGAGAGAGGGCGTTGTGGGAGAAACGAGCAGGAGCCGTTGGTTCTTAATCTGGTGGAACAGCCGGATTTGGCACAGACATTGGTCTGTACATGTGCTTTTATGGGTAAGGCATTCTATTTTACGGGGTTGCAGAGCCTTAAAATTAAGGAGACGGATCGTATCAAGGCTCTTCGCACAGAATTGCATAAGTTGGGATATAATATAGAAGAGAAAGATGATAGCGTTCTTTTCTGGAATCCGATGAAGGATATAGCTCGTAAAGATTTTGAGGAAACAGTGGCTATTGACACATATGACGATCACCGCATGGCAATGTCATTCGCTTTTGCCTGTGTGCCTTTTGGGAAAATTACAATCAACAATCCAGAGGTAGTAAGTAAGTCGTACCCTACATTCTGGGCAGAATTTCCGCAAAATGAAAAATGAAGATTTTGAATGCTGCGGGCAGCACGAGGTATGTGAAAAGGAAAGTCTGTTGGCAGCGGTCAGCAAGGAGATAGAATACTACGAAGACGAGGAGTTGGATCGTTTTCGAGGAAAGGAAGCGGATGAGTACTCTAACGATGAAATCGAGGAATTTCGTTATGTATTAGAAACAATGAGGGAGGATGAGGTGGCTGGATGGTGTCGCTCGCTCCAATTAAGGGCGATTACTTTGCCAGAGGCGCTGAAAGACGAGGTGCTGATGATTGTGGGGGAACTAAGACAATAAATGTTGGCACTATGTCGTTTTGTATGTGATGCGCGCACGTTGGGAGATACTCTTTATACTGGTGGTGATGCAGCTACTGGTGGGTTGCTCGGTGAAAAGGAATACGCCGATTAACCGGCGTTGGCATGCTTTCATAGCACATTACAACACGCTTTATAACGGCCAGGTCGCATTCGCAGAGGGTGAGGAGGCGCAGACAAAAGGTAATAAGGACGATTATACGCGTCTTCTGCCGATATATGAGTGCCAAAACAAGGCGACACAGAGCTTGGGTTCTGGTAATTATGACACATCGATAGAAAAAGCGCAGAAGGCTATCAAGCGTCATAGTATAAAGAAAAAACCCGTTGCTGGTAATCGCAGCAGACGATTGACTCCGGAGGAAAAGGAGTTCCGTGCAAGAAAGGAATTCAATCCCTATCTGTGGCGTGCTTGGTTTATGATGGCAGAAGCACAGTTCCGCAAAGGAGAATTCATAGAGGCAAGTGCAACATGGAATTATATTTTACGCCTGTATGCAACACAACCACGTATCACTCAGGTGGCTAGAGCCAGATTGGCGCGTTGTTATGTGGCACTGGAATGGCCTTATGATGCAGAAGATGCATTAAGGCGTATGGGACGTGACAGTCTTACTTTCAAGGCGACAAAGGAAAGAATTAATACGGAGGCAGCTTATTATCTTCTTACTGAACAATATGAGGAGGCTGTTCCGCGATTGGAGCATGTGGTTAAGCATACGAAGGGAAGAATACGACGGGCACGCTTGAATTTCCTGCTTGGTCAATTGTATAATCAACAAGGGGAAAAGCAGAAAGCTTACAAGGCATTGTCAAGGGTGATTGCCGCGAATCCGCCGTACGAGATGTCGTTTGCTGCCCGTGTGTTGCAGACGGAGGTAATAGGCAAGGACAAGTATAAGCAGATGATACGTCGTCTCAGGCGTATGGCAAAAGATGAAAATAATGCGAATTATCTGGATCAAATATACTATGCAATAGGTAATATATATCTGTCTTTACCGGATACGGCAAACTGTCTGGCATCATGGGAGAAAGGTGTAAAAGAAAGTACGGGGGGCGGAGTGGCTAAGGCAACGTTGCTCCTGAAGTTGTCTGATATGTACTGGGAGAAGGAGGACTACATTAATGCTGCACGTACTTACCAGGAATGTGCTTCCATACTGTCGAAAGAATTAAAAGAGTATAAACAGGTGGAAGAACGTGCCAAGGCTTTGCAACCATTAGCTCCATATCTGGAGACAGTAAAATTACAGGATAGTTTGCAGGCTTTGGCTAAATTGCCAGAGGCAGAATATCTGGCGGCGATAGACCGTGTAATAGAAGCACTCAAAAAGAAAGAAAAGGAAGAGGAGAAAAAACAGGCCCAGGCGGAGGACAGGGCAGAATCTCAGCAGCGCAGGCAGACGATGGCTGCAACGGCAGCTGCGCAAACGAGAGTGTCGGGACAGACTGGAGCGTGGTATTTCTATAATCCTACGACGGTGAATGCAGGCAAAGCCGCTTTTAGAAAGCAGTGGGGTACACGAAAGAATGAAGATAACTGGCGACGCACAAATAAAACAATATTGGGTGATAGTGAGTTTGAGGAGTATAATTATGCTTCAGAAGACTCCCTGAATGTGTTTTCTGACAGTCTTTCCGTCGCAGGGGAGGAAGATATAGATCCGAATCAGGCTCTTAAGGATTCTTTGGCAAATGATCCGCATCAAAGGGAATATTATCTGCGACAAATACCTTTTACGGAAGAGCAATTGGAGGCTTCGAATGCGCTGTTGTCAGATGGACTGTATGGGGCAGGTGTGCTGGAGCAGGAGAGTATAGAGAATTTTCCTTTAGCGAAACGCACCTTGGAACGATTGATAGTAACCTTCCCTAATTATGAAAAAATGGCGGATGTATACTATCATATGTTCTTGATATGTGGACGGCTGGGCTTGTGGTTTGAGGCTCAAGAATACAGACGGCACTTAATGGAGGAGTTTGCAGACAATGAGAATGCTATTACTCTGGCTAATCCTTTGTACGAGCAGATTGCAAAAAACGGTAAGCATATGGAGGACTCCCTTTATCAGAAGAGCTTTGCCGACTATATGGCCAGCCGTTACGACGAGGTTGGACGTAGTTATGAGCAGCACATCAAAAATTTTCCGGAAGGGCCTCATCGTGCGCGTATGATGTTTGTACAAGCAATGAGTTTATTATATAGCGGCGACCGAAGTGGCTTTCTGACACTTTTGAAAGAGCTGATACAGAAGTATTCCCAAGAGGAGATAAGTGAATTAGCTGCCCAAATAGTGAAGGGCGTCCAAAATGGCAGACTACTTCAGGGAGGACCGTGGAATGCTTCCGGTTTGTGGGCACGACGCATGAGAGATTTCGGCGAAGGAGATACTACAGAGGTCAAGACGCTCATAGAGGAACGTATTGCCAACTATGCGTTTGTATTGGCCTATGAAAAGGGTTCGCTTGACGAAGACCAATTACTTTTCGAGGTGGCACGATATAATTTCAGCAACTTTATGGTGCGTAATTTCGAATTGGAGATATCTGATGTAAGCGGAATATCGATGTTGGTGGTGAAAGGGTTCTTGAGCTATGATGAGGTGCATGCCTACGCACAGCAGTTATATGGCGACCGGCATATGGCAACAGTATTGGAGGGAATTCGTTCACTGCTTATCGCCGAGGATAATCTAAAACTTCTTGGTGTGGATTACAGTTTTGATGACTACGAGACATTCTATGAAGAAAAGATACAGCCGATAAAAGTGACTGAAGAATTGAATATCGATGAGAATCAGGAAATAGAGGATATCGATCCCGAAGATGTGCCGGAGGGTTATGGTACAAATGGAGAAGATTCAACAGAAGAAGTAATAGAGGAAGATGACTTCCCGTTCGGTTTTTGATATATTTATGGATTACAGACTGCTTTGGATTGACGACGAGATTGACCTTTTAAAAGGACATGTCATGTTTTTAGAGAAGAAGGGCTATGGAGTGGACACAGTGACAAATGGTTATGATGCCTTAGAGCAGTGCGACAAGGAAGATTACGACCTCGTGCTTTTGGATGAGAATATGCCGGGCCTGTCGGGACTGGAGACCTTGCAACGCATAAAAGAAACACATCCGGCTTTGCCCGTGGTGATGGTAACAAAGAGTGAAGAGGAAAATATCATGAATCAGGCTATAGGTAGTAAGATTGCCGACTATCTAATCAAACCGGTGAACCCAACTCAGATACTGTTATCGTTGAAGAAGAACATCCACCAGAAAAGGATACAGACCGAAGTGACAGACCAGAACTACCAGCAGAACTTTGGCAAGATAAGTTTGGAAATGGGAGAAGCAAGGAGCATGGAGGACTGGAAAGAGATATACAAGAAACTGGTGTTTTGGGAACTGGAGCTTTCAGAGACAGACTCGCAGATGAGGGAAATGCTCTTGATGCAAAAAGGTGAGGCAAACACGGATTTTGCCAAGTTCATCAAAAAAAATTACGAACGTTGGATGAAAATACGTCTGAGCGGTGAACAGTATGAGCTTGGTGAGGATGTGCCCCTGATGTCACCGGATATATTCAAGACTCAGGTGTTCCCTGCATTAGACAGGGGGGAGAAGGTTACGTTGATGGTCATTGATAATTTCCGTTTCGACCAATGGCGTATGATACGCAGTGAGATTGCTGATATGTTTTCCATAGAAGAAAACTTGTATTGTAGCATACTGCCCACGGCAACACAATATGCCCGTAATGCTATTTTCTCCGGACTCATGCCGGACAAAATAGAGAAAATGTTCCCGGAACTCTGGGTGGATGAAGATTCGGAGGAAGGCAAGAATCTCAATGAAGCCCCGTTGGTGCAAACTCAGCTGGATCGATACCGTCGCAAGAATACATTCTCGTATCATAAGGTGAACGATTCCGTTGGAGCAGAAAAACTGCTTGCACAACTGCCAAGTTTCAAACAATACGACCTAAATGTTATTGTGCTTAACTTTGTGGACATGCTTTCACATGCAAGAACAGAGAACCGCATGGTGAAGGAACTTGCCAATAATGAAGCGGCATATCGTAGTATTACGCAGAGTTGGATGCGCCATTCGGCAGTAGGTGATTTGTTCCGTGCTCTAGCACAGAGCGACAGTCGTATAATACTCACCACGGATCATGGTAGTATTCGTACACAAAATCCGGTGCGTGTTGTGGGTGACAGGAATGTGAATACAAATTTGAGATATAAGTTAGGTAAAACACTTTCATACAATCCGAAAGAAGTATATGAGATAAAGGTGCCCCAGAATGTAGGATTACCTGCCCCCAATCTTTCCACCACATATATTTTTGCTACGGAACAAGATTTCTTTGCCTACCCGAATAATTATAACTATTATGTATCCTATTATAAAGACACGTTCCAACATGGTGGAATCTCCATGGAGGAAATGTTAATACCTCTTATAACGATGAAGAGAAAGGGTAGAGAAGGCTAATGGATAAAAAAACGGAACGCTTTAGCGCTTGCGTATAATGGTAAGGCCGTCACGCAAGGGTAGTATTACTTTCTCTATACGGTTGTCTTTTGCTACCAGATCATTGAAGGATTGAAGCCCGAGTGTCTGAACATCGGAAGGTCGCGCTTCCTCTGTGATGCGGCCATACCATAAAGTGTTGTCTGCAAGAATGAAACCGCCGCTTTTCATACGTGGAAGGAGCATATCATAATATTTCACATAATCGCGTTTGTCGGCATCGATGAAAGCTAAATCCCAATTGTCGCCCAATGTGGGGACAATATCAAGAGCATCTCCAATGTGCAGATGAACCCGCTCTGCCCATGGGCTGTTGCCTATCCATTGTCGTAGGAAATCTTCGTTTTCGTCGAAGATTTCTATAGTGTGTAGTTCACCACCTTCCTGTAGTCCTTCTGCCATGGATAATGCGGAATAACCGCTGAATGTACCTAATTCCAAAATACGTTTGGGACGTATCATCTCCACGAGCATCTTCAACAAACGTCCTTGCAAATGACCGCTTGCCATTTGCCCGTAAGACAACTTCAATTGAGTGGCACGCCAAAGATTGTGGAGATATTCTCCCTCCTCGTCTATGTGGCTCAGTATGTAGTCGTCAAGACTCACTTAATGTTGAGCAGAGCCTCAACGGCCAGTCGGTAACTGTCCAGGCCGAAACCAAGAATAATGCCGATGCATCCGGAAGAAATCATACTGTGATGACGGAACTCCTCGCGACGTGGCACATTGGATATATGCACCTCAACAACAGGAGTAGACACGCTACGTATTGCATCAAGGATGGCAATTGATGTGTGGGCATAAGCACCAGCGTTCAAAATGATACCATCCCGGTCAAATCCCACTTCCTGTATCTTGTCAATAATTGCTCCTTCGCTATTACTCTGGAAATAGTCTATGCGACAATTGGGGTAAAGATCGCGGAGGCGATGCAAGTAATCGTCAAAACCTTTCTTACCATAAATTTCTGGTTCACGGATGCCTAGTAGATTCAAATTTGGTCCATTGATAATCTGTATTCTCATAGTTGTAAGATGATTTATGATGCAAATATAAGAAAAAAAGTGCTTGGAATAGAGGTATAAGATGGTAAAATTTCGTATTTTTGTGGCAAATGAGCAAAAAAAAGACTCTTTCGGGCATTGGAGTTGTGCCGCAGGTCCTTATTGACGGCTATGTTCGCTATCTTCGTTTGGAGAAGGGTGTCACGGACAATACCTTGGATGCGTATCTTAATGATTTGCAGAAATTACTTAATTTTTATGGTGATGAAGGAATCGATTATCGTTGCGTCACGTTGGAGCAGTTGTCACACTTCTCTGCTCAGTTGCGTGAGGTGGGTATAAGTCCTACATCTCAAAAGCGTGTTCTTTCCGGTGTGCGTAGCTTTTATGCTTATCTCACAATGGAAGGAGAACTTGAGCAGGATCCTACAGAACTTCTAGAATCACCCAAACTAGGCCTGCATCTTCCCGAAGTACTCACGGTGGATGAGATAGATAGGATAGAGGCTGCAACAGACCTCTCTACACCGCAAGGAGTTCGTGACCATTGCATAATAGAGGTGTTATACAGTTGCGGGCTTAGAATATCGGAATTGTGTGCCCTATCATTTTCTAATCTGTTTCTGGATGAAGGCTATGTGCGTGTTTGGGGAAAAGGACGAAAAGAACGTCTTGTACCTATATCACATAAAGCTGTCAGAGAACTTGAGAATTGGTTCAGCATTCGTCGGCAGATGGAGCCGGTAAAAGGTTTTGAAGACATAGTATTCCTTTCAATGAGACGTCGCAGACCACTCTCCCGCATCTCTCTTTTTATCTTTATACAACAATACGCTGAAGCTGCGGGTATTACAAAAAAGATATCTCCTCACACATTCCGGCATAGTTTTGCCACACACCTTTTGGAAGGTGGCGCAAGTTTACGTGCAATACAGACAATGTTGGGTCATGAAAAAATAAGCACAACGGAGATTTACACTCATTTGGATAGGAGCCGATTAAGGGAAGAAGTACTATTGCATCACCCTAGAAATATTAAAAAAGAATAAAAAGGACTGGTAAAAGCATGTTTATTCGTAATAAATAGTTCTTTTTGCAAGAAAGTTTTGTACCTTTGCGCGAAGAAAAGTATAAATTATATAAAATAACAATTCAAAAAACATTATGAAAAAGTCTATTTTGTTTGTAGGTTTGGCTGTAGTTATGGCTATAACCTCTTGTAGCAAGCTGAAACTTACAGAAGACAATTTCAAGGTGACTCCCACTCCCCTTGAGGCAATTGGCGGGCAGGTTCCTGCTACTATTACAGCAAACTTCCCTGAGAAGTGCATTCCCAAGAAGGCAGTTGTCGTTGTTACTCCAGTTCTGAAGTATGATGGTGGTGAGGCTGTTAGTGAGAGTGCCACATTCCAGGGCCAGAAGGTAGAAGGCAACGGTACTACCGTTCAGTACAAGGTCGGCGGCACCTATTCGATGAAAGCTAACTGGGCATATCAGGATGCGATGCTCAAGAGCGACCTATATGCACGCTTTGATGCCAAGGTTGGCAAGAAGGTGAAGAATATTCCAGATGTTAAGATTGGCTATGGAATCTTGGCTACGGCTCAATTGTTGGGCTACTGCACGATTACCGGTGCAACAGCTCCAGATGCTTATCAGCGTATTATTGCACAGAAGCAGGAGGCAAACATTAAATTCCTCATCAATCAGGCAAATCTCCGCACCAGTGAGACCGGTAGCATCAGCATTCAGGACCTTGTGAAGATTCTCAAGGAGATTAACGACAACAATGAGACACGTGCTCTGCAAAACATTGAGGTAAGTGCATACGCTTCTCCCGATGGTAAGTATGATTTCAACGAAAAACTCGCAGAACAGCGCCAGGATGTATCCGACAAGTTCCTCAAGGGCCAGCTCAAGAAGATTGGTATGGATGCAGATATTGATACAAAGTATACGGCTGAGGACTGGGACGGTTTCCAGCAGTTGATTAGCCAGAGCAATCTTCAGGACAAGGAGGTTATTCTTCGCGTTCTCTCTATGTATCAGGATCCTGAGGAGCGTGAGCAGCAGATTCGTAATATGAGCAGCGTATATACAGAAATTGCAGATGGCATTCTTCCCGAATTGCGTCGTGCACGTCTCTTGGTAAACTACGAGGTAATCGGTCGCAGCGATGCGCAGATTCTGGCTCAGTTCGCTATGGATCCAAGCAAGTTGTCTGTAGAGGAGTTGCTTTATGGCGCAAACCGTCTGTTGACTCTTCCCGACCAAAAGGCTGCTTGGTATAGCAAGACACAGGAGCTCTATCCCAGCGACTATCGTGCATTCAACAACTACGCTCAGTTGGCTATCATGCGCGGTGATGCGATGATGGCTGATACTTATTTAAACAAAGCCGCAGCAATCAATGCAAACGCTCCGGAGGTGAATGCAAATAAGGCGATTCTTGCAATGAAGACAGGTGACATCGCTACAGCAGAGCAGTATATGGGTAAGGCAAGCGGTTCTGATACATATCAAGAGATTCAGGGCGCTCTCAATATAGCAAGAGGTAACTATTCTCAGGCAGACCGTGATCTCAGCGGTGTGAATACCAATAGTGCTGCTTTGGCTCAAATAATGAATAAAAACTATGCTGCAGCAAGGTCTACTTTGGCAAATGTCAAGGAGCAGAACGCAGTAACAAGTTATCTGAAGGCCGTACTCGCAGCTCGAGTAGGTGACAGCGCATCCCTTTCTAGCAGTTTGAAGGATGCCGTAGCCAAGGATCCCTCTTTGGCTAAACGTGCTCTCAATGATGTAGAGTTCCGGAAGTATTCTAATGTTGTAGAGAGTATCTGCAAGTAATTTAAAATAAGTGCGCAAGGCATTATACCTTTTGTTCGCCCTTCTTCTCCTTACTTCTTGTGGGGGCAAGAAGGGCGAACTCCGTATCAGCGGTGAGTTCAAGAATCTCAAGCAGGCAGACTTCTTCCTTTTCTCAGAGGAAGGGTATATGGAGTCTATAGATACGATACACGTCAGGAATGGAAAGTTTGATTACCGTTTGCCTTTAACGGCAGATGAGGCTTCATTCACTTTGGTTTATCCGAACTTCTCTACGCTTGACCTTTTTGGTGGCAGCGGACAGCATATTCGCATAGAAGGAGATGCGCGTAGTTTGTCAGAGGTAAGGGTGGAAGGCGGGAGAGTCTCTGAGGAATTCAAAACGGAGTTTTATATACGCAGGGAGCGGGGAAGGAATTTGCTGGAGAAAGGAAAAAAACTGACACCTTTCAAGTTGGTGACTCGTAAAGGAGATACGATACGTCGAGACCAGTATAGAGGGCAATGGTTGCTGATAGCTTTTTGGGCGGACTGGTGTCCGGGTAGTAGCAGTGCTACGCATGAAGTACGTGAATTTCGTAAGCGTTTGGGTGACAAGTCGGCAACAATTAGTTACAGCCTGGATACAGATACTTTTATTCTGTCTTTGGATGAGCGACGCGACAGTATTATTTGGCCAAGCGTGTGTGACAGATTGTCGTGGTGCAGTCCGTTGGTTCAGACTCTAGGAATCCGTGAACTGCCGTTCTTTGTTTTGACAGATACAGCACAGCGTGTTGTGGCTTTCGGAAGCCGTTGGAATAAGGATATTGCACCATCACTTCCATAAATTAGCGATTAAAATTATGATATATGCGATAGGAGAAACGGTGATGGACATTCTTTTTCAGAATGACAAACCTATAGATGCCGTGCCAGGCGGTTCTGCATTCAATAGTGCGATATCTATAGGACGAGCCGGAATGCCGTGTTCCTTTATCGGATATACAGGAAATGATCATGTCGGTGAACTCACGGTACAGTTCCTGCAAGAGAATGGAATTGACACACATTGGTTTGAACGGAGAGAAGGAACAAAGAGTTGTGTGTCGTTGGCATTTCTGGATGAGGCTGGCGATGCGCATTATGTTTTTTATAAGGATGTACCTCGTGCAGCCGGTGAAGAAGAGACAGAGAGCCCGATTTTCCGAAAAGGCGATGCTTTATTGTTAGGTTCTTATTATGCCATCAGTTCTGGTACGCGTGCCCAGATAAAAACCGTGTTGGAGTCGGCAAAAAGGGCAAATGCCACAATATATTACGACCTCAATTTCCGTAGTAGCCATAAAGATGAACTCGAAACCCTTATGCCTGCAATACATGAGAACTTTGCTAAGGCAACAATCGTGCGCGGTTCGGCAGACGATTTTGATGTGATGTGGGGTATGAGAGATGCACGCCAGATATACAGGGAGCATGTTGTTAAGTATTGTCCGGTGTTTATTTGTACGGCTGGAGCAGGATATATCACAGTGTGTACGCCACAAGGTGAATGGGATTTTTATGTGCCACATGTAGATAATGTGGTAAGTACCGTCGGTGCAGGTGATAATTTCAATGCAGGATTTCTATGTGCAATGACTAAGGGAAATATAGATTTAACATCACCTGATTGTTGGAATAGGGATACGCTGGCAACGTTGATAGATATGGGTACACGTTTTGCTGCAGCTGTATGTCAGACCACAGCAAATTATATCCCGACAACGTTTAAAATATAGTTATGCTATGGACAAGAAGTCGCTTAGAATAGTGTATATGGGTACACCGGAATTTGCGGTGGCATCGCTGGAGGCTCTGGTGGAGGGTGGATATAATGTGGTCGGTGTGGTGACTATGCCCGATAAGGCGGTTGGTCGTCATGGCAGTGTGTTGCAGGCTTCTCCGGTGAAACAATATGCTGTGGCACATGGTTTGAAGGTGATGCAGCCGGAGCGACTGAAGGATCCGTGTTTTCTGGAAGAGTTAAAGGAACTTAAGGCCGATTTGCAGATAGTTGTAGCTTTCCGTATGTTGCCTGAGGTAGTATGGTCTATGCCTCCAATGGGTACATTCAATGCTCATGCCTCATTGTTGCCCAAATACAGAGGTGCTGCACCTATAAATTGGGCTATAATACGTGGAGAACGTGAAACTGGTATGACAACTTTTATGCTGAAGCACGAGATAGATACTGGTGATATCATAGAACAGGTACATGTACCTATATTCGAGAATGACAATGCAGGTACACTTCACGACCGTCTTATGACATTGTCTGCATCACTGGTAACTGAAACGGTGGACAAGATAATAGAAGGTACGCTTACCACGCGTCCTCAAAGTAACGAAGAAGCCACCGATGCTCCTAAGATATTCCGTGAAACATGTCGCATAGATTGGAATAGGTCAAGTTGTGAAGTATACAATTTCATCAGAGGTCTTTCACCTTATCCTGGTGCCTGGACGATATTGGGCGACAAGGTGTTGAAGGTATTTGAGACGGAGATATGCGAGGGAAACGGAGAGGCACCGGGCACAGTGTTTTCCGACGGAAAAAAAATGCTCGTGTTTACTGCGAACGACGGTGCTTTAAGCATAAAGACTCTTCAGATGGAAGGAAAGAAGCGTATGAACGTGGAAGAATTCCTTAGAGGCACGAAGATATGAAGCGTTGGGTGTTTTATTTCTGTATACTTGAGACAATTATTTTACCATGTATGGGGCAGGAGACCAATCCCATGTATGGTGAGGATACCATATCTGCGGCATATATAAGGAAATGGATACACAATGGCGATTTCGTTCATTATATGGAGTCGCAGAACGACCACGTGATATATCAGGGTCTTCATACAGGACAATGGAGCCAGGGCGACCAGTTGATATTTTCTATTGACGGTAATTCCTACAGGCAAAACCGTTATTATATTGATGGGTTCCGTGTTTCGGACAGATTCCGCACAGGCAGTACGCTCTACATACCTAATATGGAGCAGTATAATACCGCTATGGATGTGCACTCATCACGTATTTATTTTACACGTGACGAGAGTCAGGGGGATTATGCTCAAGTACAGCTTAATACCGGTGGAATGGGTGATTATGATTACAGTACTGCTGCCATTGTTCATCTCTTTCATAATGCTGGTTATGAAGATTTGTATAAGCAGAATTCACTTAAAAACCGTCAGCATGTGACTGTTGCTGGTAATATAGATGTAGCATACACGATAAAAGGGAGGGGAGACGGTGAAAAAGGTTATAGGCAACACCTTTATGCGAATTTTGGTCAGCGTCAACTCCCTGCCTATGATCAGAACGGTCTGCTTGACGGAAGGGAATTATACGGCGCAAATTACTATAAGGTACAGTTGGACGGAGCCTTGCCTCACGGTTCATGGCTGGACGGACTTGGATATTTTGTAAATTTCTCCGGCACGGGGAGTTTTGGGAGTGAGTCTTATCTTAACTACAAAGAGATATCCGACCTCAAGACCTACTCTGCATCTCTTTATGCCAAAAAGCGATTGCCGTCGCCAGTGGATGGTCAGCCATCGGGTGTGACATCAGGATTTACATGGAGCACCAACGTGGTGAGCCATAAGGAACTGGATTTTCGCCGCAATATCATTGACCAAGATGGAGAAGGACTTGAACCATGGTATCCGGATGGTTCGACACATGAACTTACATGGTATCTTCAATGGGAGCGTCCATTGTTAAAGTGGTTAAAACTGCGGGCAGAGGGTTATAACAGCATGATACATTTCTCACCGTCCACATCCAGTTGGTCGAACTATATATACCAGCAGCATCAGGGCCAAACTTTGATAACTCCTCTATATCGCGTAGATTGGAGTTCTCAAGCGTTTACTGGTGGACTTTTGGAAAACAGTATCGGACTGGAAGCAAACCACGACCTTTCTCGCAAGGTGTCTTTGCGCGCTCATATTGATGCCACTCTCGACGGATATCTTCTGGGCAGGGGACAATCCACAATATCGCCCAACTGGGAAGCTGGTATCTCCTTTGATATCCACCCATGCAAGTGGTTTCAGATGGGGATGACACTCCAGCACGACCGAATGGCATATAGCGTAGAACATCTTCGGTATTTTTCTCGCGATTATATGAATGGTCAGGTATACTACGACGGGGGGACGTTGTTTACGACTACGGGCGGAGCATATCATCACAAGTCGGGACTGATGCAACCGTCATACCTTACTCTGGATATTCCAATAAGATTCAGATTTCAGGGGAAAAGGGGGCAACATGAGATTGTGCTGCAGCAGACCTACAGGAAATTTATTAATCAATGGTATACGCAGATGAGGGGCGGGGAGGCAGTCAACGGCTCATGGCAAGACGATTGGTATTTCCTGAATCCCGGTGAGAGAGAATACGATGTGGTGTATCAGCCGCATGATGTCATGGGCAGCGGATTCCTCTCCAATACACCTTATTATGTATCCCAGCTTACCCGCTACACATTCACCGCTAAGCGTTTCACTTGCTCCGTATCGTGGCAGAGTATCATTGGTGCAGGGCTGTCGTTGGGACTGGCCAATGGTCCCGGCAGTAATAATTTCGGGACATTGTCCGAACTCTCTGCTTCGCCAAACACTGTCCGTGTCACAAGCAACAAGGGTGGCAAATATGCAGGCGTGGGACGTTTGGATCAGGACAAGGGATATGTTTTGCGCACTTATTTCGGTTATAATATTTGCCGTTGGGTACAGGTGGGACTGCTCTTCAAATGGACGGATGGTCAGCCCTTTAGCGTGTTCAATACGAAGACGTTGAGCGATGCTCAGGGCAACACGCAGGCTGCCATACGGCCAGCCACCTCACGAGGCACAAATCCTACTGACGGGGATTTCGGTACGCGCGAATCGGCAATCTTCAACTTCGACCTGCATGTTCGTGCTAATTGGCAGGCTGGCGGGCATCCCATGTCTCTATCACTGCTTTGTTACAATCTGTGGGACTTTGGCAATGTGCTTAACGAATACGACTTCCCTCAGGGCGTTCGTGGAATGGATGAGCGCGGACACAATATGCTGCTCACCATTCCACGAGGACTCATAACAACATTCAAAATAGGCCTGTAAAAGAAAAAAGAGAATGCAGGGATAGAGTTTTATAAAAATAAAAATGTATCTTTGCAGCAAAAGGATAATAGAAATAAAGATATGGAAGTAATTAAAACGGCGATAGACGGTGTTGTCATAATTGAACCTCGTGTTTTTAAGGATGCGAGAGGTTATTTCTTTGAGAGTTTTTCAGAGAGAGAGTTTTTTGATAAAGTGCGTCCTATCCGTTTTGTTCAGGATAATGAATCCATGTCATCCTATGGCGTGATGCGTGGACTGCATTTTCAGCGCCCTCCTTTCACTCAGTCTAAATTGGTGAGATGCGTCAAAGGAGCTGTACTTGATGTGGCTGTGGATATCCGTAAGGGTTCGCCTACATACGGGCAGCATGTAGCCGTGGAACTAACGGAGGACAATCATCGTCAGTTCTTCGTGCCGCGTGGTTTTGCTCATGGTTTCTCTGTGTTGAGTGAAACGGCAGTTTTTCAATATAAGTGTGATAATTTTTATGCTCCGCAGGCTGACGGGGGTATTTCCATTATGGATGACAGCCTTGGCATAGATTGGAAAATACCCACGGATAAGGCTATACTCTCTGAAAAAGATATGCTTCACGAGTGCCTCAAGGATTTCGATTCTCCTTTTGATATCAATGTGGATTTGTACGGGTAAACCGGTTTTAAGTCTTGTGTGATTAATGAAGAATTATCCCATACTCCCTTCTAAGGACGAATGCTATGGTTGTGCGTCCTGTGAGCAGATATGTCCTCGGCAATGCATATCTATGGTGAGTGATGATGAGGGATTTCTTTACCCTGAGGTTGATGGCGAGGTATGCATCGAATGCAGGCGTTGCGAAAAAGCGTGTCCGTCATTGGCAAAGCGTGAAGATTGCTATCCGATCAAAGCCTACGCGGCAATCAGTACAGAAGAGGATATACGTAACCAGAGCAGTTCCGGGGGTGTTTTCACGTTGTTGGCAGAAAAGGTTATCAATCAGGGGGGCGTTGTTTTTGGTGCGCGTTTCGACGAGTCGTGGCAAGTTGTTCATGCAAAAGCAGAGAAGGTGGAGGACCTCTCATTCTTCCGAGGGAGCAAATATGTGCAGAGTAAAATGGGCAACTGTTATGCAGAGGCTCAGGAGCATCTTAAACAAGGGAGGAACGTGATGTTTGTAGGAACACCATGTCAGATAGCAGGTCTTCATCAATTTTTGGGAAAGCCTTATGAAAAGTTGCTGACGGTTGATTTTATCTGTCACGGTGTGCCAAGTCCTGCTGTTTGGCGGTGGTATATCGACCGAAAAACGTCCGAGATAGCAAGGAAGTCGCTGAAGGGAAGGTTTTATTATTGGAAGGACGGTGGTGATTTTGTCAGCGATGTGGAATTTCGCGACAAGACCTACGGGTGGAAACAGTTCAGTATGGTCATTAGAACCAAAGGTAAAACTTATTCCGAAAGGCATTTCAACGACCCTTATATGAAAGCCTTCCTCAATAATTATTCGCTTCGGCCTTCATGTTATAGCTGCAAAATGAAATGCGGAAGGAGTCATAGCGACATTACTATAGCCGATTTCTGGAACGTTCACAGGGTGACAGAACAGTTTGACGATGATAAGGGTACCAGTCTCGTCCTAGCCAACTCGCTCAAGGGACTTAGTTTATTCCAGCAATTGCACTGCAGATCGAAAGAGGTTGACTTCAACGATGCAATCCAGTATAATAGAGCCTGGAGTATTCCTTACGATAAGAACGAGAATCGAGATTATTTTTTTCAACATTATAAAGAGCAGATGGATGCCATAGTAAGTTCAACGAACCAATAAGCGGATAATATGAATGTAGCGATTACAACCTTCTTCCAATCACAGACCAACTACGGCCAGTTGTTGCAGGCGTTTGCCATGCAGCAGGTATTGATGAAGTTAGGCCACTACGCATATACTATAAGGTATGGATTCCATGAGCAATTAAAACCTGTTTTCGCCAAGGAGAAGACATCCTCAGATTTCTGTCGGCTATTGTGTAATCAGAAAAAATTATCGGCAGGAGTGGGAACAGAGGCAGACCGGTGCTTTGACAGGTTTAGGCGTGATCACCTGAATCTGTCCGATAGTGCATACAACACTTTGGACGAACTGAGATCGTTTCCACCTGCAGCCGATTGCTATCTCACGGGAAGCGATCAGGTGTGGGCTCAATTGCTCAGTCAGAGGAACAACCCCACTTTCTTTCTTGATTTTGGGAAAAAGAATGTGAGGCGTATTGCTTATGCACCCAGTTTTTCGTTGAGCTCCTACCCCAATGAATTGAATCCATTGTTGAAAAAACATCTGAAACGGTTTTATGCTATCAGTACACGAGAAAAAACAGGTGTAGAGATATGTCGTAAGGTGGGCCATAAAGCAGAATGGGTGGTTGATCCTACGATGTTGCTTGACGGCCCCTATTATCGTAGGCTTGCGGCAGAATCCAGAACAGTGTTGCCAGAAAATTATGCCTTTGTCTATCATGTAAACATAGAAAAGCAGGATTTGCCATGTTGGCCCTTGTTCCGCATGTACAACTCAAAGTCAGGTATAAAAAACATTGCTGTCCATGCCAATGGAGAAGGGAAGGACAGGGAGGTCGTGGAATTTCTCAGTTCTGATGCCACCTATATGTATCCCACCATTCAGGACTGGATACGTCTCATAGATGGCAGCCGCTATGTGCTGACAACATCTTTCCACGGCATGGTGTTTGCAATCTTGCTCCACAAACCGTTCTTTGTAAGTTTGCGTCCTGAAAGTATGTTTGCCGGGAACGACCGTGTGACAGATATCCTTTCAGAATTAGGACTCACAGACCATATTGTAACCTCCTCAACAGATGTGGACGCAATGCTCCTTCAACCCATAGACTGGGATGCTGTGGACAGGAAACTGGAAGTTTTGAGGAGCCGCTCAATGGATTATCTTGAGCAGGGGTTGTCTGGGAAGAAGAGGCATTGGTGGAATATGTTCTTCAGTTAATCAACAAACCATGGACAAACTTCTTTTCATAGGCCATACATATCATCAGAAGACGAAATCTTCTCTTTTCCTTTTAGAACTTGTGCGCAAGGATTATCAAATCACAGAGTTCTATATAGATCCGGCAATGCCACTCGACTATACAAGGATGGCAGATTTGCAGGGTGGGTCTTTTGATGTACTGATTGTCTGGCAGGTGATGCCTGAAATTTCGGAAATCCGAAAACATGTTTCATGGAACCATGCTGTATTTTTCCCCATGTACGACCATTATGTGGCGATTGGCGGTTTCAGCGCAAAGATTTGGAGAGATTATCAGGATTTTATCATCATCAGTTTTTCGCGAACGCTTTATAATGATTTATGCAGATGTGGTTTTGACGCAAGATACATACAATACTTCCCGAAACCTTCAGAAATCAGTAATTGGGGTGAAGAGAAATCCTTGTTTTTCTGGCAGCGACAGACAGTGTTGAATTTTGCAACACTCAAAAAGGCGGTTCAAAATCTAGAAATCAGTAAGATCCACTTACATAATGCGCCGGATCCTTACAACAAGGCCTTGCCTCTATCAGCTTTTGGTGAAGATGTTGTTGAGTTTTTCAAGAGTGTCATCTACTCGGAGTCAACATGGTTTGAAACCAAGGAGCAGTTGTATCGGGTTCTGGAGCAGTCTAGTTTGTATATGGCACCTCGTAATTTGGAGGGAATCGGTATGAGCTTTCTTGAGGCAATGGCACACGGCCGCTGTGTTATTGCTCCCAATATGCCAACAATGAGTGAGTATATTATTGATGGCGTGAATGGCTTGTTATATCCTTGGGAGGCATCGTCTGACAATCGCTGCGGTGCTCCAGTGCTACTCCCGACAAACTCTATCAGAACCATTCAGGAGAATGCTTACAAAACAGTCTGTGAGGGCTATGAGAAATGGAGCAGGGATAAGTTCGAAATCTTAGTATGGATGAAACAAAAGGCCAATCCCAATATAATGAAACTGTGCAGAAGAGCCATCAGATTTGATTGGTATAATACGTCAAGGTCGAAGACGGCGGTGATAGGACACTACATAAGATGTTTCTACAGGTTAATATCCAAGAAATAATGCAACTTTCGAAAGAAAAAGACATAACAAAGACGCAAACATGAAGGTATCAATTATAACGATAAACCGCAACAATCTGCAAGGCTTGAAAATGACGTATGAAAGTATTGCAGCACAGTCGTTTAGTGATAAGGAGTGGATTGTCGTTGATGGAGACAGTACGGATGGCGACCGGGAATTTATTGAGCAGCATGCAAGTGAGATAGCATGGTGGTGCAGTGAACCGGATAAAGGCGTTTACAATGCACAGAATAAGGGTATTGTCCACGCACGGGGAGAATGGATGATATTTATGAACTCGGGAGACATATTTCATGATAAAAACGTGCTGGAAAGTGTTTTCGCGCAAGAGCACTCTGCAGATATACTTTACGGTGATTGGGTTAGGGTGTATGAAGATGGCGGAGAAGAGAAGATAAATGCCCCCGAGAGATTATCACTTCATTATATCTATCAAAAGAATATATGTCATCAAGCTATTTTTGTTAAGAGCGCTGTATTGAAAGCATCGCCCTACGATGAATCATATAAAGTGCTTGCAGATTGGGCTAAATGGATAGAGCTGATGTTGAAAAAATATACATTTGAATATCTGTCACTGACAGTATGTGATTTTAGCGTAGGGGGACTTAGTTCCGGCACTGCTCAGGCATTGACAGAATTGGAAATTCTTCGTAAAAAAGAGTTCCCGCCAGCCCTTATAGAAACGATAGAGACGCTTGAAAAGACAGGATATGATGATAAAGATACTAAAGATATATGGAAGTTGGTTCGGCAGAGAAACACTTATAGGAGAATCATACACGCTGCAGTAAGGCTTTGTCGACTTATAGAAAAGATACGTTCATAATTATTATTACATGCTATTCAACTCATTAGAATTTGTCATTTTTCTACCAATAGTGTTTCTGCTATATTGGTTTGTGTTTCGTGGGCGGCGATGGCAGAATATGCTTATTGTCATTGCAAGCTATATTTTTTACGGCTGGTGGGACTGGCGTTTCCTGTTTCTTATTGCCTTTACCTCTTTGTGCAGTTTTGCAAGTGGTTTGCTTTTAGAGAAATACGAAGGGCGACGGCATCGACAAAAATTGATTAGCGCTGCTAACATTACTATAAATCTTGCTATACTTGGAGTATTTAAATACTTCAACTTCTTCGTTGAGAATCTGGATGTGCTTTTCCGTTCTCTCTTTAATTATCAGATGGATTGGGTAACGATGAATATTATCCTACCAGTAGGAATCAGTTTTTACACATTTCAGGCACTCAGTTACACCATTGATGTTTATCAGAAGAAGCTACCGGCAACGCATGATATAGTTGAATTCTTTGCTTATATAAGTTTCTTTCCTCAGTTGGTTGCAGGACCTATTGAAAGGGCGACAAACCTGTTGCCTCAGTTCCAGCAGCAGCGAAGTTTCGACTATGCAAAGTCTGTGGATGGATGTCGGCAAATGTTGTGGGGATTTGTGAAGAAGCTGCTTATCGCAGACAACTGCGCAGGAGTGGTCAACGAATATTGGGGTAGTTTCGAGGACCAGTCGGGTGTATCTCTCTTCATGCTCTCAATACTTTTTGGATTTCAGATATATTGCGACTTCTCTGGATATTCGGATATTGCCATTGGATGCGCCCGTCTTTTTGGTTTCAATCTGATGCGTAACTTTGATTTTCCGTTCTTTTCAAGGAGTATTCCGGAATTTTGGCGTAGGTGGCACATCTCTCTCACTACTTGGTTTCGCGACTATATCTATTTCCCGCTTGGAGGCAGCCGAGGCGACAAATGGAAAATAATACGCAACACCTATATTGTATGGGGAGTAAGCGGACTATGGCACGGTGCAAGCTGGCATTTCGTGATTTGGGGACTTTATTACGCAACCTTATTAGTTATCTATAATCTTCTAGGTGTAAACACAAAATATCAGCATGTGGTGGCTTATAATCGTTATCTGCCTAATTTGAAAGAGACGGCACAGATGGCCATCACCTCTATATTCGTTGTCTTTAGTTGGATTATATTCCGTTCCGAGACGATGACGCAGGCCGGAGACTATCTGTATTATATGTTCACCAACCCGTTATTTGGCGACAATAAGATGATTCGAAAATGGGTAATATGGAGCAGTCTGCTGGTGATTGTGGAATGGATGCAGAGAGACAAACAGCATGCTATGCAACTTCCTCCTGTGCGTCCATTCACTTATACTTTTGTGCGCTGGGCAATCTACGTAGCTTTGATTTGTGCATCCTACGTGGCATATATAGTTAATATAGAAGACGATAATACGTTCATTTATTTCCAATTCTGATGAAGCGTTTCTTAATAAAAGTATTCTTAGTGGTAATCATTTCGTGTGTGACGATAACAATTATCAACGTGTTTATGCTTTTAAGCAAAGACAAGCTGAGCTATTACTCTCATGAACGTAATGTAGTGCTTGCATACGAACGTCTTGTGTCATTGAAGGATACAAATAAAATTGTGATTATTGCTGGTTCCAATGGCGGTTTCAGTATCAACTCAGGACTGATTGAGCAAGCGTTCCATATGCCAGTGGTTAACACTTCTACTCATGGTGGCATTGGGGTGAGAATGCAATTTGAAATATATAGTGATTTGCTCCGAGAGGGAGATATAGTCGTGTTCTGTCCGGAATACGGAACAGGTGAAAAACGCCTTTATGGTGAATCTACGCTGGTGAGAATTCTAAGTACACATTTACCTCAGGCCTATAGTAAGCTTTCCTTTGCCCAGTGGTTGCATATTTTAAAGTATATAGGCATACACTACAGAGAAGTCTACAAGCATAGAAAATCAAAAGAGTTTGACGGTCCATATTCTGCAAAGGCGATTAATGAATACGGTGATATAGAGTGGGAAAGAGAGCATCAGGATACGATAAAATGTTATGATATAAAAAATCTTATTGACGGGGAACTGGTTTCATACTATAAATATGTTCATTCAACGACGAAAGAGCGTGGAATATGTCTTCTCTTTCTTCCGCCCACACTTATCGGAAGTAATTTTGAAAAGGATGCCGCTTATATAAATGAGTGGGCTCAATATCTAAAGCAAAATGGAATTCCCTTGCAGTCTGAGCCGTCAAGATATGCGTTTCCTGACAGTCTTTATTACGACACCCCTTATCATATGACTAGCATAGGCGCAGATATACGCACGGAAGTGATGATTGACGATATGATTCGGCTATTGAAGTAATTCCAACGACCACGATAAGACGTGTCCTTTTTTCGTTGATTAAGCGCGTTTTAAGGAATATACTGCTTCCAGAACTCTTCGTATTGATACTTTTCCCAAGCGTGGCATCCGAAAGGAAGTTTATGTGTCACTTCGTCAAACAGATATTGCGGTGAAACCTCAAAAGAGAAAAAAGCCGCTTCTTCCGCTTTGGGGATATTGAGACGATGGCGGGTGGATGCAAGCCAGCAACAGAAGAATCTGTCTTCCCACGTAGACTTGATATTTCGTTTTAGAAAATGCCCAATGGTATTGTTGCCTAGAATCGGGCTCATACATCGTAAGAGGCAACGTCCGAAATCTTGAATAGAATGGTATTCTTCTCGGAAGATTTCCGTGCAACTTTTTATTTTGAGACGGGGATTTGTTACACGTAAGAAAGTTGAAATTTTACGTAGCGAAAGGCCGCCGTTGCCAACGCACCACAGCCCATATCCCTCTTCATGGCTAGAATGTTGTTCAAACCATGGGGCACCGATATAATCGTATCCTTTCTGGCACCACATGTCCAATTCATCTTTAAACACCCATGCGTCTAATTGGTAGATGAGCATATACTCGTAATTCTTGAACCTGCGATAGAATGTCTGAGATGTCATGAGACGATTATAGCCATCTATACCTTTGAAAAAATCATCATGGAAACGTTCATCTGGCAATTTTACTCCTGCAAATCCGTTATAAGCCTTGACATCAAGGCTTTTCGGGCATACAAGACAAATGGTGTGTGTGCCAAGTATACGTATGCATTGCTGCAAGGATGACTGCTCACTGCTGGTGAGTTGTTCTTTGTATACAGGTATGACGATGACAGATTTCATATATAATCTTTCTTCGCTCTCTCTTTATGTAGTTTTTTCAAGATGCCGCAAAGGAATAATGCGAAGCGGATGATTCTTCTATAGGTTTTTCTTTGGCTAACGAGAAGTGCTACTTCATTTATAATTTCGTACCCTCCCTCCATACACATCGGTTGGATAGTTTCCAGAATGGCGGGTGATAACTCTTTTTGGCGCATTATTTCTAATTCCGTTTTCGCCAAATCCAAATCAGAACTCATGCCGCCAAGACGAAAGTCGCATACATATAATGGCAGATATTCAAAACGGCATTTTTTAAGTGTGAGTTCCACCCACTTCGCCCAGTCAGCATATATCTTGTAGCTTTCGTCGTAGGGTGAGGACTTCATGACGGAGCTTCTTATAAACATGGCCTGATGACATATGTTGTCTTGATATATGCCGTGTAGCGAGACGGTTTTTGGCGCATGCACCTCTTCTGCTCGTCCATCTTCATACACCCTAACCCAATCACCGTAAAGTATATCTGCAGAGTGCTCTTTCGTGAAGACACTTTCCAGTACGGTTTTATTATTAAATATGTCGCCCGAGTTCATGAAAATCATCCATTCTCCCCGTGCGTGGGTAATACCCTTATTCTGTGCATTGTAAACCCCTCTGTCCGGTTCGCTGCACCACCATGCCATCTCGCTTGCATGCTGCTCAAGAAATTCCCTGTCGCCCTCAGTGCTGCCTCCGTCAATCACAACCCACTCGAAGTCTTTGTATGATTGCGATGCAATGCTCTGGTATGTAGCTTCCAAGCCTGCGAGATTATTGCGGTTAATTGTGATAATAGATACTTTCATGAACAAAGCAAGGTCCGAATACGGAAAAATAATGATGCGAAGGTATGAAATAATATGCATATTTCCTTTTTTTTTGTTGTTTATTTTTTGTTATTCAACTTTTTTCGTACCTTTGTCAATGAATGGAATAACGTATGAGGTGGTTGTTAATCTTTTTTGCATTAGTAATATGCGCCTGTTCAGAGGATTCTCCGTCCATCCCTCCCGTGGAGCCGTCCGGTGATATTCCCTGTGTCTCGATTGTCACAGATAATCATGTTGGCGTTGTTTCCAAAGAATATAATGTTGATGCGACAATAACGTTATCTTCAAAAGGTGAAGATGATATATCATTTCACGGTAAGATACGGGGACGAGGTAATGCCACTTGGAGGGAATATCCGAAGAAGCCATATAAGATAACTTTGGATTCCAAGCAGAGCATTTTTGGTTTTTCGCCGAGCAAGAACTGGATACTCTTGGCAGAATATAGCGACAAGTCGCTTGCGCGTACCGCTTTTATGTCTGAGTTGGCGAGAGTGGTAGGGATGACGCCTGTGATTGGTTATCAGCACGTGGAGGTTTATGTGGATAATGAGTACATGGGTGTGTACTTGCTGACAGAACAAGTTGAGAGAGACAACGGCAGAGTGAAAGTGGCGCGAGATGGATATATATTAGAAGACGATAATTATTATTATGACGAGTCGCTATATTTCACCACGAAGAACTTTTCGTTCAACTACACATTTAAACACCCAGATCCAGACGAGGATGAAATATTAAGGGGTGACGTGAACTACGTATTTATCGTAAACTATCTTAATGCATTGGAAGAGGCGCTTTTGCGCATATCGTGGGATACTGAGACATACAAGAAATACCTTGATGTGAAGAGTTTCGCAAGATGGTTCGTTGTTGCAGAGGTAACGCAAAACTGGGATCCAAATCATTATTACGCACTTTCATCGCGCAGTGATAAGTTAAAGAAAATACCGTTTTGGGATGCGGAGTGGACATTCGGACTTGCGTTGGGAGATGAGATAAATACCGGTTGGGCTCAGGTACCGACAAAACCAAGAATTGATGCGGAGGTCTGGAGTAACAGGAAATATTTCGATTATTTGCTGCGCGATCCCGCATTTTTTGAAGAGGTTGAGCAACAATTTCAGATTCTTAAGGCACAGAAATCGGATATCATTGCAACGATTAAGGCTAAGGCGGAATCCATTAGAACTGCCCAAAAAAATAATTTTAAACGTTGGCCGATTCTTGATGAATACGTAGGTGCAGGTCTCATCGCCCTTGGTTCATGGGATGCGGAATTAGCTTATACCTTGTCCTTTTTTGAGCAGAGAATGGCATGGATGGATGAGTGGCTAAAATCATATAAAAGTAAAATTGTGGCGAAAGACAATCATACAAAAAGTAAAATAAGTAATAAAGAAAAGGGATTGTTTAGGGAATGAGAAAAAAACGTCCGACGATAACGTTATTGATTTCGACTTATAATTGGTTGGAGGCATTAAAAAAAGTACTCGAGGGAGTGGAGTGTCAGACGGTCATGCCCGATGAGATTGTCATCGCAGATGACGGATCGGGGGAGGAGACCGTTTCTTTCGTGCAGCAATATGCAAAGACGTCTTGTGTACCGGTACGCCATGTGTGGCACGAAGACAAAGGTTTCCGGCGCTCGATGATATTGAACAAGGCGGTGGCAAGTGCTACAGGTGACTATATCATAGAAATGGACGGCGATGTCATTCCGGAGCGTCATTTCATAGAAGACCATATTTGTGTGGCCCGCCGTGGCTACTTCGTGTGTGGCGGTCGTGTGATGCTTAAAGAGGATGGCCGTATATCTCCTTCACACTATTTTAACTGCATACGCAGTAGAGTTTTGCGTGCCTTGGTGCTTCGCTGTAATACAGAGTACAACGTGAGACATATAAAGGGTTGTAACATGGCTTTCTGGCGTGACGACTTCATTGCTGTGAACGGTTATGATGAGGCAATGGAAGGCTGGGGCAGCGAGGATCATGAATTTACCAGTCGTCTGTTGTTCGCCGGTGTGAAGTATCACAGATTGAAATTCGGTGGAGTATTATATCACCTTTACCACAAGGCTGCCTCAAAAGAGAACGCGGAGAAGAACCGTGAGATATTCCGAAAAGTGTGGCTGGAGCGCAAGACGTGGACAGAGGATGGCGTAAATAAGTATTTAGGATGAAGGTATCTGTAATAGTTCCCAACTACAATCACGCCCGTTATCTAAAGGAGCGCCTGGACAGCATCCTTGCCCAGACGGTGCAGGATATAGAGGTGATAACCCTGGATGACTGTTCGTCCGACAACAGCATGGAAGTACTTGCTGCATATGAAAATAATCCCAAGGTGCGGCATGTCGTGCGCAATACGACCAATTCGGGAAGTCCGTTCTTGCAGTGGCAGCGGGGTTTTGAACTTGCGGCGGGCGAATATGTCTGGATAGCAGAGAGTGATGATGTGGCGGAACCGACTTTCCTTGAGGAGAGCTTGAAGAGGCTTGAGCAGAATCCGGATATTCAAATGACGTTTTCCCGTTCTGTTTTCATAGATGCAGAAGGAAACCGTATGAAAGGATCTCCCGACAAACCGGCCTTGTACAAGGGTGACGGTGTGTACGACGGTCGCAAGTTCGCACTGCAGAGGATGCTCTATCGCAATGTGGTATACAATGCGTCAATGGTGCTATTCCGCAAGAGTGCATTGAAGAGTGTGTCACCGGAATTCAGGACATATCGCTCCGGTGGAGACTGGATATTCTGGTTTGACATCATGATACAGGGAAGCATCGCGGAGATACCGCTGTGCCTGAATCGTTTCCGTCAGCACGAAGGCAAGGTTACGGTGCGTGCCGACAGAGAGGGACAGAATCTGTTGGAGAATGCCCGTTGTGTGCGTCACATGTGTAGCGAACTCAATCTGACAAAGCTTCAGAAGAAGAGTATAAGGGGACGTATGACACTGCGTTTCAGGAAGAAAGATTTTTCCGGCAAACAGCAGGTCAGGGAGAAGTATCCGGAGTTTTATGACGGTTCCGCTTGTGATATCCTGTTCTATGAGCTGGACAAACTGTTTGGAATCACCGGATTATTAAGATAAAAAACATTCATGTCATGACAAAGCGTGCTTATTCTTTGGATGCACTTCGCGTAATAGCAATATTTTGGGTTTTCATTTGCCATGTGCTATTTTTTGATGTGGGACTTGCTGAAGATGAAAAAATGTTACCCGATGTAAGCAATGCGATTTCGAATATTGGGGCGTGTGCAGTTCATTTTTTCATTGTACTGTCGGCATTTCTGGTAGGATATTCTTATGAGAAGAGCATAAGTCATGGATATGTGGAATATGTAAAGAAACGCGCAAAGAGATTGCTGCCGGTGAATATGGTGATTCTTCCGTTCTATGTCATATTGCTTATATGGGTGGGGTTACATGAATTTGCATGGGTAAGAACCATTGGAGATTACATATTGGCATCACTGCTGCTTGAGGAAATGTTCAGGTTTTCTACGTTGTGTTTCAATGTGCCTGCATGGACCATTTCCACGCTGTTTATTCTTTATTTGCTCACACCGCTACTGATATGGCCGCTGAAAAAGATAAAGAATCCATGGATACTGTTTATATTCGTTATAATTCTCACTGTGGCTGATTGGGAGTATCGATTCGGTCTTCTTATGACGTTCCCGAAAAACACTTGGATAAATTATGCTTCTCCTATAAACAGAATCTTATCTTACATGGAAGGATTGACCCTTGGTTATGCAGTCAGGTTGGTTACATGTCCTGACAGTATACGCCGTTATGCCAAATGGATGGAGATAATAGTTTTTGGCGCGATCATCTGTGGAATTTCCATGATAAAATCACATTATATGCTTGGCAATTACACGCTTTTGTATTCAGTACCTGCGCTGGTGTTGGTATGCTACGTGGAGGGCGGATGGATTACACGCTTTATTGCGTCGAGCAAGATAAGTAAAGTTTCCCCGTATGTGTATGCGTTCTATATGTCCCACTTCTTCTTCATATTGATGGTGTATGCCATTTGCGACAAGGTGCTGGGTATTTGGGGCACCATGTCATTGACGCTTGTGCCGATTCTGTCGGTCGCCGCATTTATAGGTACATGTGTGGTCACCTTCCTTCTGCATCACTATGTAGAGAAACGCATAGCGTAGAATTATACATATAACACAACAAACATGATATCACTAATCATCTGCACACGCCATCCTAACGACTTGGATGAATTGCGCCGCAACGTGGATGCAACGATAGGCGCTGAGTATCAGTGGGTGGTCATCGACAACAGTCAGAACCGCTACAACCTCTGCGCCGCATACAACGAGGGTGTGCGTCGCTCGCGGGGCGACATCCTCTGTTTCATGCACGATGACATAGTGTACCACACTCAGGGATGGGGAAATAATGTGGAGCGCCATTTCCTGTCACCGGATGTTGGCATGATAGGTATTGTCGGTTCCCATATCATACCGTCCTCGGGCGACTGGCGTGTAGGCTATGCCCCGTATCATGTCCTGCATTTCGTACAGCGTCACCATTCTTTCTCCCACTACGATTCGTATTTCGCCATGCATGTCCGCTCTTGTCTTCAGGGTCCGCTCACGGATGTGGCTGTGCTGGACGGGGTATGGTTCTGCATTCCGAGGGCTTTGTTCGAGAGTGGGACGATACGTTTCGACGAGGAGCGTTTCACCTCGTTCCACATCTACGATTTGGATATAAGCATGCAGGTGGTGCAGTCAGGCAGGAAACTGTATGTGGTGGACGACGTGCTTCTGGAGCACAATTCCGAGGGGGTGTACAACGAATCGTTCGTGGTGGCTCTGGAAACATTCCTTGAGAAGTGGAAGGGTATGTTGCCTGTCACACGGGGGATGCAGATAGACACAGAGCAGATAAAGGGGAATTCTGGGCATTATAAGGAGGAACTGGAGATGCGCATCGAGAGAGACCGTGATATGGTGGCGATAATAAACTACTGGAAGCAGGTGAATGAAGGGAAAACACCTTCTCCTTTGTCGCATGGCCAGAGGATATTGTCGTCGTTCTCCGAGTTTCTCTTTATGAAGAATATGATAAAGTATTATCCAGACAAAGAGGTCTCACGCAACTATCTCCAGAACGGTTTGCGAGGTCTTTCTCCCAGACACAGGGCTTTGATATTGTGGAAATACTTTATCTACCGCGTACTTTGCTTCCCCTGCAGTAAGAAGTCTATGACTTTTGTCGTTGCCAGCGGTAGTCCTACTCCCACTAAGAAGTAGAGCAGCCACCATCCTTTGATGGAATATTCCATTATTACGGGGAATTCGCCCAACTGTTCAATGGGGAGACCGTAGATGAGGATGATGATAAGACTTGCCAGTTTAAATGAAAGCAGATGCCATGTGAGTATGCTTAGTGTGTTTTCCCCTATAAACAGGAAGAATCTTTTAAGACGGGATGTGGTTTCTCCGTTTATATATCTTGTGAAGAGGGAATAGAAACTCCACGTGGCAAGTATCGCCGTCAGTATGTGCGGAAACAGTTGCCATCCGTCGTATGATATATTGTCGATAGCCAGAGGCCAGTAGAACATGCCGAGTGCCGTGAGTGCCAGACTTGCCGTGATTCCCACAGGCCCGAACAGAGGCACCTTCTTCAGGTTAAGTACGCTGCCTGCAATGTAAATGACTGCCGCAGCGAATGCGCGCGTGTTGATATTCAGGAATGTGATATGGAAATTTGTCACATGCACCACCACTAAGAGTGCAATTAGTGTGATTAGGGTGTATTCTACCTTCCTTATTAGATGGCGCGTAACCCATGCAATGATGGAACCGAAGAATGCCGCGTTCAGAAACCAGTATCCGCCCAGCAGCCAGTCTGTGCCTCTCATCTGCGTCACGATAATCCAGCAGGAATGTAGGATGTCGAGCCAGTTACCCTTCACTGCTCCCACACCGTTGAAGCCGTAGGTGGTGTCGTAGATATGCAGGGTGAAGAAGAGGGGGCGCAACAGAGCGAAGACAAGTCCCCATTTGACGAAAGGCACATAAAGTCTCTTAAGCCTTCTCTTTAAGAACGCTAGCGGCATCGTCAGATATTTATCATTAAAGCAATATCCGGCTGCCACGAAAAACAATGGCATGTGAAACATTGAGAGGAACGGGATGACGAAAGGTATGGAACACATGCTATGCCCCAATACCATAAGTATGATTCCGAAAGCCTTGAGGTATGTGATATGAGGATTCATTATCAGTATTATATTATTTTCCTTTCAGTATCGGGAAATGTTTGTCAATAAAACTGTCAATCACTGCACTGATAAAAGTTGTGACAGCGGTGATGATTAGTCCCATGACAATCTTAAACGGTAAAGAAGAAGATTCTACATTTAATAGTGTTGACATCTTTATTAAGAAGACCATTATCGGCTGATGAATCAGGTATATCACCAGAGAATGACGCCCCAGATATTCCAGCCAACGGCATTTGTCGATTTTTATGCTCAGGTAAAAAATCAGGAATGAGCCTCCTGTTGAAAGTAGAAGAAACAGCCAACTTCTATACCATTTTATGTCAGGCAGGGCATTTAGATACGGATAAGAGTGGAATCCACAATATACGATGACTCCCACTCCTATCACCAATGTCAAGGGATGTTTTAATATGTGCTGGTAGCTTTTGACATAATATCCGATGGCTATAAACGGCAGAGCAATCATAGCATGCTGGAAATACCACGGATTACTTATGGAGTTGTTATACAGGAAAAGACCTGACAGCAAAAGAACAATGCAAGCTGCTGCCATAAATATTTTCGAGTGCGAGATATGGTGAAGGGCATAAAACTGCAGTTTTGCCAGAAACAATGCAGACAGAAACCAGGAGCCTCCGGTAAATGCAAGGAATCTGTAATTTACTTTTAATACGTTGGAATAGGTGACTCCCGTGTCAAAAAAGGAAGAGAGCCAGTGAGAGACAAAACAGCCTATTAAAACACTTGGAATAATAAGGCTTTTGAAATTACGTTTGAGGAAAGTCCAAAAGGGTGTCTCGTAGTTTGAAAACATGCCTGTGATAATGAAAAAGGCAGACATGTAATAAGGCAGCAATAGGAAATTGGTCTGTCCTTTGAAGTCGTATGCAGACGTTTTCGCATAGAATGAAGCGAAGAAATCCAAGTGTCCGTACACGACCAAAATAATTAGTATTCCCTTGGCAATATCCGCCCAGTGTATACGTTCTGCAGCCTGTCTCATTGTTTTTTTGAGTTTACAATTGGCCGGTTCCCTTGAAATATTTGTCGAGCACGAGCAGCGAGATGAGGTCTTCGCGCTCCTTGTCCCAGAATTGCTCCACCCACTCGTGGGCGTGTTTCACGATAGCCTTGGCCTCTTCGGGATGTGCCTCATAGTAGTTTATCCTGTCGATTAAATCGTGGTAATCGGCACTTATCTCGATGTAGTGGTAGTCGGGGCGCAGCTGCGACTCCATATACCAGGTCTCGTATTTCGGTCGGGGCATCACGGCTACCGAATTACTGGACATCACCCACTTCAGGTTGGATGCCACGTCGTTGCCTTCCAGCGACATGATATAACGATACCTCAGGTGGTCGTAGAGCGTCAGCCCTCCGCCTTCCTTGATGTCGCACATAGGATGCTGCTGCCACATGCGGATAAACTTTTCGCGATGAGGCTTCATCCTGACGTCGCCGCGGAACAGTATGCGCGCCTCCTTCTCTTCCCAGCCGAACGGGTCTTTTATCCACAGGAAGTGGCGCACTTTATCCATATTGAGCAGGATGTTATTGTTAGGCATGTCCGGCGGAAGGATGGGACGGCTCTTGCAGAAGCAGGGCTGCGGGAAGGTGTGGCTTATGTCTCCGCTGGCCATCGCCCATTTCAGATGCTGTGGGAAGAAGCGGGTGTATTCCCGGCTGTCGTAGTAGTAGGTGCTGTGCACCACTCCCGCCACCTCCCGGTCCTTCTTCTTCATCGTGAAGCGGGATAGGGGATAGGCGTTGTCTGCCAACAATATTGGAGCCTCCAGATGGCAGTAGTGGTTCACGCGCCGCATTACGTATGCCTTCTCCTCCGGCGCCATGCGTTCCAGGGCACTCAGTTTCCGCTTGAGAGTCATGCGGCACAGGGTGTGAGGCCACATATCCCGCCAAATGCCTTTGATGTAGAAAAGCAGATGGCTGTTTTTGTGTATGTGCCCTCTCACTACGTGATAGAGGCGTATGAGGCTACTGCTTGGCATCCTCCTGCTTGGCGTCTGTGCGGTTGTGTGTCTTGTTGACGTTGGCGTTGTATTCCATCAGTCCCTTGAGGTCGCGCTTCCACCTGTTGTGTGTCCACAGCCAGTATTCCGGTGCGCGCAGGATGTTTTCCTCCACCAGACGGAAGTATTTCTCCGTAATCTCCCAGTCGGGCACCTCCTTGGATTCCATGGTGATGGGTATGATGTTGGCTTCGTAGTATCCGCGACGGGGACGCGACATATCCAGATAGACGCATGAGAAATTGCACTGCTTGGCAATGCGCTCCGTGCCTGTCAGCACTATGGTGTCGGGATGGTTGAGGAAGTTCGTCCAGTAGTGCGTGCTCTGGTAGATAGGGCTCTGGTCGGAGATGAATCCCACCAGCACCTGCCGCTTCAGCTGGCGTGTAGAGCGTATGATCCAGCGCAGGATGACATCGCGTGTGACGCTCTCCGTACCCATGCTGCTGCGCAGTTTCAGGAATACGCTGTCCAGCGGTTTGTAGTCGAGTTCGTGCACCACCTGGCTCACCCACATCTCCTGAGGCAGATGCAGCCCGATGGAGATGACCCATTCCCAGTTGCAGTAGTGACTCATATACAGCGCCACGTTGTGTCCCTGCCGGAATATCTCCTCGCAGTGCTCTATGTTCTTGAAGGTGATGCGGCGGCGCATTTCCTTCTCCGACATCGAGGCGATGGCGATGGTCTCCATCATGTAGTCGCAAAACCAGCGATAGAAGCGTCGCTCTATGCCGCGCAGCTCCTTTTCGCTCTTATCCGGGAAACTGTCCGTCAAGTTCCTGCGCACCATTTTCTTGCGGTAGCCCACAACGTAATAGACGAGCAGGAAGAGGATATCGGAGATGAGATACAGCACCCGCAGGGGTATGAGAGAAATCAGCCATACTACGCTCCAGATGCACCAGTATGTCACACGGCTCCATCCGTGAAGTTGGCGCATGCAGAACTTGTGGCTCTGAAAATCCGGTCGTTTCATGACACAAAAGTACAAAATAAAGTTTAGAGTTTAGAGTTTAAAGTTTAAAGTTTTTGGTTAATATGACTTTTTTTCGTACTTTTGCACCATGAATACTCCGAAATTAAGTGTAGTGTCTCCCGTCTATCACGGAGAAAAGATGCTCGAAGAGCTGGTGGCTCGCATTTCCAAAGCAGTAGCTCCGCTCACATCCGCCTACGAGATAATTCTGGTGAACGACTGTTCGCCCGACGCCTCATGGGATGTGATAAAGACCATCTGTGCCCGCGACACCAGGGTAAAGGGCATCAACCTGGCGCACAATTTCGGTCAGCCGTACGCCATCACGGCCGGTCTGACGTATGCCTCCGGCGACTACATTGCCGTCATCGACTGCGACCTGCAGAACAAGCCCGAGGACCTTCCGGCGCTTTTCAACAAGGCAATGGAGGGCTACGACATCGTGAGTGCCCGCCGCGTGCATCGCGATGACACGTTTCTCAAGCGTATGTCTTCCGCCGTGTTCCACCGCGTGTACGATTTCCTGAGCGGATTCTCTACGGACAAGGCCATCGCGGAGTTCGGCGTGTATTCGAAGAGAATAGTGAAGGTGTATTGCAGCATACCGGAGTACAGCCGCTCGTTTGTGGAACTGATTCACACTCTCGGTTTCCGCAAGACGGGTATCGACGTGCTTCACGACCACAGGCTGGAGGGCAAGAGTTCCTACAACCTCTCGCGTCTGCTGCGCCTGTCATTCAATGCTATCATATCCAATTCCAACCGCCCGCTCCAGCTGGCCGTCTCGATGGGTTTCATCATGAGCCTGTTCTCGTTCCTCATGGCTGTGTACAACATCTTTGCCAAGTTTGCGGGATGGAATGAGGTGGTGGGCTACACCACTACGGTCTTTTCCATCTGGTTTGTCGGAGGCCTGCTGCTCTTCATGATGGGTATTCTCGGCCTTTATATCGGCAAGATATTCGACCAGGTGAAGGGCCGCCCTGTGTTTATTGTTCAGGATACGTTAAATATTTAGCCGTTTCATCGTATGATACCGTTCAACAAGCCATATTTCTCGGGGCGCGAACTCTCCTACATGGAGGAGGTGTGCCACAGCGACACGATGTCGGGCAACGGTCATTTCACGAAGCTGTGCCACGGTTTCTTCGAGAAGCGCTATGGTTTCCGCAAATGCCTTCTCACCACGTCGGGCACAGACGCTCTGGAGATGTGCGCCATGCTGTGCGAACTGAAGCCTGGCGATGAGGTCATCGTGCCGTCCTACACCTTTGTGTCGTCCGCACTGGCATTCCTGCGCGAGGGTGCTGTGGTGCGCTTTGCCGACAGCGGCAGCGAGACACCTGGTATCACGGCTGAGGCCATTGCTCCGCTCATCACGGAGCGCACGCGTGTCATCTGCGTGGTACATTACGCAGGTGTGGCCTGCGACATGGATGCCATCATGGCGCTGGCTCAGCAGCACGGACTCCTTGTCGTGGAGGATGCGGCGCATTCCATCGATGCCTACTACAAGGGCCGTCCTCTCGGCAGTATAGGTCATCTGGCGGCATTCTCCTTCCATGAGACGAAGAATATCAGCAGCGGCGAGGGAGGTATGATTGTGGTGAACGACGAGCGTTTCGTGCGTCGCAGTGAGATACTGTGGGAAAAGGGTACCAACAGAGCAGAGTTCTATCGCGGCATGGTGAACAAATACGGATGGTGTGATATGGGCAGTTCGTTCCTCCCTTCGGAGTTCAACGCCGCATACCTGTGGGCACAGCTGGAGCAGCTGGACGACATACAGGGCAAGCGCCTGCACATCTGGCATCGCTACGACGAGGCTCTGCGAGGACGTCTTTCACACGGCATACAGGTGATGAAGGAGACTCCCGGCTACGCCACCAACAATGCCCACATGTACTATCTCGTCTGCCCGTCGCTCAAAGAGCGCACCTCGCTGATGAACTATCTCAAGAACCACGGCGTGCAGACCACTTTCCACTATCTGCCCCTGCATTCCAGCACCTACTATAAGCCGCGTCACGACGGACGTCCGCTCCCGGAGTGCGACCGCTACGGCGACTGTCTGGTGCGTCTGCCGCTCTTCTACGAACTCACCGATAAGGAGATAGATGAAATCAATGCGCTTCTCCTCGCTTACTGAACGCCGTTTTGTCCGTTTCTGCATTGTGGGGGCAGTGTCTACGGCATTGCACTACGGACTCTATTGTCTGCTTCTTTGGAGTAAGGTGGAGGTGAATGTGTCATACACGATTGCCTACGTCTTGAGTTTTCTCGTGAATTTCTGGCTCACCAGCGTCTTCACGTTCCGCGCCCGGATAGAGTGGAGCAAATTCGCGGGATTTGCAGGGAGCCACGCTTTCAACTATCTGCTCCACATGGTGCTGCTCAATATAGTTCTGTGGCTGCACGTCCCCCGCTATGTTGCGCCCATTCCCGTCATGGCGACGGCTCTTGTGGTGCAATACACCATACTACGTTTTGTGTTCACGCATAAATCCACTCACGCATGAAAAAAATCATCAACGCCCTCACCACGTTTTTCTCCAATCCGAGAAATGTCTTCATCCTCGGCATGCTCGTTGCCGTTGCTGCCACAGCGCTTGAAACCTTCCGCGGACGCTGCACCAACTTCTACGACTACCGCGATTCCACCGTCGATTTCTTCAACGGCATCTGCGTATATACTGCCCAGTGGGTGATTGAGCACAAGATATATTTCCTCTATACTCCCAACTTCAATTTCCTCTTTGCTCCCGTGGCATATTCCCCGTGGTGGCTGGGTCCTTTTATCTGGAATCTTGCCAACTACACGCTCTTCTTCCTTGCCATCTGGACGCTGCCCAAGCACTATCTCGACCATCGCCTGAAGATATTCCTCTTCCTGCTGCTGGTTCTGGAGCAGAGCATCTTCTGTTTCCAGTACAACACTGTGGTGTGCTACATCTTCCTCTTCGCCTTCACTCTCATGGAGCGCGGGCAGTTCTTCTGGGCGGTGCTGCTCATCATGTATTCCGCCTGCACTAAGATTTACGGCGGCATCGAGCTGGGTCTGCTGCTGTGCTATCCCCGTTTCTGGCGTCACATGGGCTATGCTGTGCTCTGCGGCCTGTTGTTCTTCCTGGTGCCTGCTCTCAAGGTGGGCTTCGACGGACTGATACCGCTCTATCAGAGCTGGCTCTCTATGATAGAGTCCCACCACAGCACGGCAGACTTCGTCGGTCTGCTCTTTGCCCCCGGTTTCAAGCAGCTCTTCCTTGCCAACTACCGTCTCTTCCAGCTTGGTGTACTGCTTATTCTGGTGGTTCTCTTCTTCTGGCGCCGCGACAGGTGGAGCGACTTCAAGTTCCGTGCTCATGCCCTCGGTGTCCTCATGGGTTATGTCATTCTCTTCAGCGACTGCCCCGAGACGCACACTTACATCATCGCCCTTTCGGGCTATATGCTCTGCTATTGGCTTTGGGACAAGCATACGGTTTACGACAAGGTGCTTTTCTGGAGCATGTTCGTCCTCTTCGGCATGGTACCCAGCGATGTGCTGTGTCCTGTGTCCGTTCACGAGTTCTTGCATGCCGACCTCTGGCTTGATGTCTATGGCTACACGCTTGTGTGGCTTGAGATGGTGTGGGTTGCCGTCCGTCCTGCCGGCATCTCGTCGGCCGCTCCTTCCGCAGTTCCGCAGGCGCACTGAACACTCTGAGGCCACTCTGAGAACAGTCAGAGAACACTCTGAGGAGTTTAACGGCACCTCAAAATTCCATTTTTTTTGATGCAAAAGTGCCAAAAGACCATCGCAATATGGCTTGTGACGACTTTTTCGTGAATTTTTCCGAAGTACAAAAGTTTACGAAAACGCTGTTCAAAGCACCGAAAAGAGCAATTCGTACACGTTTTTGAGCCAAATAATGCCCTTTTTGAGACTGTATCTGTAACGATTTTGGGTCTTGAAGCCTAATAGCTCCGCTTTTGTCTGTCGCCTAACTTATTGTATATTTGCTTTTTAGGTGATAATTAATTGATAGGTTATATCAAATATCAGTATATCAGTTTTATTTTTGAGTATCCGCATATTTCGTTTCTTACTCTTTATTATATTATATATTATTAATTATTAAATATTTATATATACAAAAATAGAGGTTTCTGAAAAATTCGGGCCTCTGATTTTAAATTGATATACTGATATTTGATATACATGTTTCACTTCTTCTCTACAAAGCTTATTCTTTTTGCGTGCTATGGCGTGTTGATGTCGTTGTTGCAAGGTAATTCCTTCTTAGCAAGCAGTAGCCAGCATCTTCCTTCGTTCTTCCTTCGACGTTCCTCCGTAGTTCTCTCGAACGTCGTTCAGTATTCTTTCACTATTTATGCAGTATTTTCGCACTATGTGTGCAGTATATCACTGGAGACATACTGGACATATACTGGAGAAGTACTGGACATATACTAAACTTCGGTCGAGCTTACTTGCTATGAAGGTGCTTGGAAGGAGCTTAGAAGGTGCTTGGAAAGAGCTATGAATAACCTGTACGGATTTTGGTTGACAGTTTGTCTTATACTGAAATAGGTTGACACATTTAGAAACCAAATAAAATGTGTAAGACTTATGAACAGACTTCATGAAAGGATTCCTCTAGAGAAAAGAAATGAGATTATCTCCATGTA
>JAEEGG010000494.1_pt1 | contig 129904 bp, 108 predicted proteins | sample 9134161 | NCBI WGS metagenome assembly JAEEGG01 (sample SAMN16246543, study PRJNA631951) | gut metagenome | biome: gut microbiome; feature: rumen; material: CR-attached | host: Bos | place: Iran: Karaj | collected 2018-10
TCAAATAACACTCGCTTTTTTTCAACCGCCGTTTTTTCGGCGAAAGCGGATGCAAAGATACAACCTTTTTCCAATACGCCAAAATATTTTTTCAAAGAAATGTGTTTCGGCGTGCCGATATTGCTGTCTTACAGCATTGTGCATCGAAAAAAAATTTTCGTCGCGTCCGGTTTCCGGTCCCGCAAAACGGTGCTGCACGGGGCAAAAAAGGAGGAAAATCCATTCCTGACTGTCGAAATCGGCCATCAGAAGGGCAAAAGCGCGATATATCACTATGGCTCAATTGGTTATCTGCATACTTTGGCGCCTCGCGGCGCGAGTTATCAACAATCAATCCCCCAGGGAGCCTCGACGGTGCCCCTTCGGCATTTCACGATAGTTCTTCAGTAGTATTTCAGTGGTCCACTGAAGAACTACTGAAGAACCGCCGTAGAGGCGTCGAAGGAACAGAGACGCAACTACGCGCTTGTGCCGTACCAGCTCCGTAGAGGGGCCGACGGGGGCGACATGGGGTGTTGTAGCCGTTTAGGACGGGTTTAGGTGGGGGTTAGGGCGAGGGAAAGATTTTTCCTATAGATATAATAATTAACAAACATGCGCGTTATATGTAGCGATTGAAGAAAGTGGCCAAAATAGTAGGACGAGTGCTCTTGGGGCTGCTGCTGATAGTGTATATCGCTGTGGCAGTGGTCAATTACTCTGTTGTGCAGTCTTACATCGGGACCGCCGTCGGCAACCATTTCTCGAAGGAGTGGGGCGGAACGGTGAGGATTGGCTCGCTTGGGATGATGCCTTGGGACCACTTGATACTGCACGAGGTGCTGCTGGTGTCGCCCGACAACGATACGATTTTCGACTGCGAGACGTTGAGGCTGAGATTCAAGCGGTTTCCTTTCCGTTCGGGCGATTTGAAGGATGGCGGCCACGATGCGGGCACGTTGAGTTTCGACCGCGTGTATCTGGGCAAGGCCTACTATCACTTGGCGATTAGCCCGAGCAAGAAGGAGCCCGGAAAGGCTGTCACTAACCTCGACTTTATCATAAGCCACTATCAGAAAAACGAGTCCACGCCATCGCGAGGCGGCCGGTTTACGGTGGAGGTGGGGATGCTGACGCTGAACCATGTGCACTACAAGATGGACTTGATTGACCACCGCAAGACGGTGTTCGAGCACGGGGTGGAGATACCGCACATGGAGTTTTACGACATCTGCGGACGCATCAAGGGGGTGCATGTGGTGAACGATGATGTGGAGGCGCACATACTGCATCTGAGCACCGAGGAGCGCAGCGGCTTCGTTGTGAAGGACATACGGGGCGATGCGTACATAAGTCCGCAGGGTATACATGCGCACAACATGGACATCACGACGGGCAACAGCCACATTATGCTTGAGGCTGATTTGGTGTACGATAGCTGGGATGTGATGAAGCATTACGAGCATACGGTATACCACCGGGCGGTGTTGCACGAGGGTACGACGGTGGCTCTGGGCGACGTGGCCTACTGGGCGCCGGTGCTGTGGGGCTACAACGCGCAGATTGACGCGGAGGGCATTATCACGGGGCCTGTCGACAGCCTGGTCATCGACGGGCTGCTGCTGTCGTTCGGACGCGATTCGCGTGTGGCTGTGGACGGCACGGTGCGCGGCCTGCCCGACGTGACGATTGCCGGAGGCGACCTTGAACGGCTTGACGTGAGGGTGGCCGACGGCGACGTGGAGCGCATACTGGCCAATATGCCGGTGAAGCTCTCCCCTGCCATGCGGCATATGGTGAGGCAGGTGCAGCACATCGACATGGCGGCCCGGCTGCATGGCAACGTGGCCGACGGCGGCACGCTCAACCTCGACATTGCCAGCGGGATGGGCAATCTGCGCGCCGATGTTGCCGCAAGGCCTGTGACCAGAGGCACGGACAAACGACTGGCGGATGCGTGGCACGTGGGTCTGGAGGCCAACAGCGACGGGCTCGGGCTGAGCCTGTTGGGCAGCGACTGGCTGACACACACGGGGTTGGCCATGAGCGTCGACGCCACCGTGAGAGCCTCGAAGGGTGACCATAGCCGCCTGGACGGCACGGTGGACCTGGGGCTGACGAACCCCGTGGTGCGCGGCAACAAGCTGGCACCCATAAGCATAAACGGAGAGATACACGACAACGATGCCACGGTGGAGGCTGTGTCGACCGACTCGCTGCTGCGTTTCGACCTGAAAGCCACCAGCCGGCTTGACGACAGCGAGCGGACATATGTGGCCGACCTGCACCTTGAGCGCCTCGACGCCGAGGCTTTCAGACTGACTAGCAAGGACTTCGCCGAAGTGAGCACACGTATGCACGCCACCGCCGAAGGCAACACTCTGGACAGCCTGACGGGCAGCGTGGAGCTAATAAATACACGCGTGGGCGCCGTGCGGGTGAAGGATGTGCGCCTTGACGTGGAGAGCGCCGGAGAGAGAAAGGACATAGAACTGCTGAGCGATCCGCTGAGCGCCACAGTAACAGGTCGTTTCGACTACGCCGACCTGCCGGACATGGTGCGCTACATGCTGCACGAGATGGTTCCCGAGGATCTTGGCATCACACCCGCGGTGAGCGAAAAAAAACTTGCCGACCTGGAAGACAACAGCATGACATTCAACATACTGTGGAACGATGACGGACGGCTGCTCGAGTCGTTGGGCGACAAGGTGGCGGTGGCGCGCGGCACACGTCTAAGCGGCAGCTACAACAGTCGCGAACTGCTGAAGATGGCGCTACGCAGCGACTCGGTACGCATAGGCTCCCTGGTGCTCGACAACTTCGGAGCTGGCTGCCGGCCGTCGGCAGGTTCCTACGTGTTGAACGCCGAGGCTCAGGAACTTAAGCTAGGCAAGATGACGGTTTTCAACCGTTTCTCCGCCATCCTCAACAGCAACCGCTGGCGCAGCATCGCCGAGCTGTACTGGGGCGACGAGAGCTACGCCACACGCGGCGACCTGATGCTGAGGCTCGACAACGGCAATATCAGCGTGGCGAGGCCCGACTTCTACATCGGCGACACACGGTGGGCGCTGGGCATCGACAGCCTTGGGATAGCCTTGACCGACGGTTTCAAAGTGAAGGGCAACGGCATCAGCGCGGCAAGCGAAGAGCAACGCGTGGAGGCGGCGCTCGACCTGCAAGGCCGTCCGGGCGACAACGTGAACCTTGACCTCGACAACTTCGACCTCAGGATGCTCTGCGACGTGCTGCTGCAAGGCACCAACATGGAGATTGGCGGCAACATAGGCGGCCACTTCGCCATGTACGGCATCACAGAGACACCATACTTCAACACCAACCTGCGGATAGACAGCTGCGTGGTGAACAACCAACCGCTGGGCGACGTGTCGGTGAAAAGCAACTGGAACGCCGAGCTTAACATACTGAACCTGATGCTTTCCGGCGACCAGATAAGAGCACGCGGATGGATGGGCTTGGGCAAGAAGGACCCCGACCTAAACTTCAGCGTGGCCTTTGACCGGCTGGAGCTGGCCCTTATGGCACCGCTGATGAGCAAGTTCTCGTCGCGCTTCGAGGGGCAGCTGCACGGCGTCTTCGACGTGAGCGGCACCACGGCCAAACCCGACATAATCGGCGAAGCCTTCGTGGAGAACGGGGCTCTGAAAGTGGACATCACCGGCGTGACCTACTTCTTCGACGACAGCCTACGCTTCCGCAACAAGCACATTATGCTTGACAACTTCATGCTGCACGACACGCGTGGCAATATGGCCGGAGTGGATGGCGACATACGATACAACAGCCTGCAGGACATAGTGCTCGACTTGAGCCTTCACACCGACAATCTGCTGCTGCTTGACAAGAAGGACGGCGAGGAGTTCAGCGGCACCCTGCTGGCCAGCGCCGACGGCACGGTGCGCGGCAGCCTCGAGAAGCTCGACATGGCCGTCACGGCCCGCACCAATCCCGGCAGCACGCTGACGGTGCCGGTGAGCGGCCAACGCCACATGCAGGCGCAGAACTACATCACCTTCGTAGGCGACGAACAGGCCTCCACGGGCCACGTCAAGATAAAGAAACAGAAGACCCTGCCCTTCACCCTGGACGTCAATCTCAGCATCACGCCCAACTTGAAGCTCAACCTGCCCATGGACTTCTCTGAAGTGAAGGTAGGCGTTGGCGCCACCGGACAAGGCGACCTGCACATGAACCTTGACGAGAAGATGCATCCACAGGTGGTGGGAAGCTATGAGATTGTCGACGGCACCATGAAGTTGAGCATGATGTCGCTCTTTGAGAAGAACTTCACGCTCGAGAGAGGCAGTAACCTCGCATTCCAGGGAAGCCTGCCCGACGCACGGTTCGACCTGAAGGCTGTCTACTCGCAACGCGCCAACCTGAGCACGCTGACCGGCAACCTGTCGGCTGTGGACAACACACAGAAATACATACAAGTAGAGAACGTCATAGCCGTGGCCGGCACCCTGCAGGATCCCACCATCGGCTTCGACCTGCGCCTCCCCAACGCCGACGCCAGCGTGGAGGACGAAGTGTTCGCCTACATAGACCGCAACAGCGAGCGCGACATGATAAACCAGACCATGTCGCTGCTGCTGATGGGGCAATTCTACAACGTATCAGGCAACGATGCAGGCAACGGCAACGCCGTGAACAACGGTTTATCGAGCGGTTACTCCATGATGGCGTCGTCGGTGAGCAGCATAGTGAGCGACATGGTACAGTTCGTGGATGTTGATGTCAACTACAAGGCGGCAACAGAACTCACCAACCAGCAGCTTGACGTGAACATCAGCAAAGACTGGGGCCGCTGGTACCTTGAGAGCACCCTCGGCTATGGCGGTGAGAGCCGCGAGCTTGAGTCATCGACCAGAGGCGGCACCGTTGTCGACGCATTGCTGGGCTACCGCATCAACCCACTGGTGCACATCTTCGCCTACAACCGCACCAACACCAACGACTATACGCGTATGGACTTGCCCTACAAACAAGGCATCGGCCTTAAGCTTACCAAAGATTTCGACCGCTGGGACGAATTGCTGGGGATAAAACCGAAGAATGGCAAAAAGAACAAGACAAAATGACCGCGAAACGACTGATATTTGCCGTATTGCTTGTTGCAGGGCTTTGGCTGCCGACGGCGGCACAAGTAGACCACAGTGTGGACTCCATGCGCGTAGCTGGGGCCGAGTGGAGTATTGACACCATGGAAGGGTTCTACCTGAAACGGTATCACTTCGGCGAAGGTGCGCTATTTTGCTCGGCACAGCACCTCTTTGTCATCGAGATACCAGCACGGTCACATCGCCGTCTGGCCTTCGTCAGCGACAGCACCCTCACCGAAGTCTCTACGCTCGCAGAGCGGTGCAGCGCCTATGCGGCTGTCAACGGAAGCTTCTTCGACATGGATGCCGGCAACCCGGTATGCTACCTGCGCATCGACGGCAAACAGGTGGGCGAGAACACCCCCGCCGCCACAGACTCGGTGAACCGCAAATACTACCAGCATGCCACACTTGCCCTTCGCAACGGACGGCCCCGCTTGGCGGTGCCCGACAGCAACCGTCTATGGGAAGAAAGCCTGATAGACAGCAACATCATGACAGCCGGACCGATGCTGCTACGCCATGGGGCATTGGTTCCACAGCGCGACGACCGCACCTTCGTCACCCACCGTCATAACCGCACAGCCCTTGGCCTCAAGCCCGACGGCACGACGCTACTGGTGGTGGCCGATGGCCGCTTCAAGCACCAGGCCGAGGGACTCTCGCTCACAGAACTGGAACTGGTGATGCGCTGGCTGGGCTGCACCGAGGCGATAAACCTCGACGGCGGCGGCAGTAGCACGATGTATGTGCAAGGTAAACCCTATGGCGGGGTGGTCAACTATCCCTCCGACAACCGCACACACGACCATGAGGGACAGCGGCCTGTCTCCAACGCCATACTGGTACTTTAGTGCTTCTTGTATTCCTGGCCAATCTCGCTGGGGTTCATGCGCTCGTTGCTCTCCACGCAACCACGGCGTCCCGAACTGTAGGCGTTGCACTTAACGTCAGGGTTTACGTACAGAACCTCCTCGCGACCGTTGTCGTAGCAGTAGCAGGTCTTGCTGTCGCACGACGCGAAAGCCAGCGCGGCAACGATGGTCACCAGCGACAATATCAACTTCTTTTTCATAAAATTACTATTTCATCAACAAACAACCAGGCCTGCTCGCCGGCACTCATGTGCCAGTCGGGCAACTTGCCGTAGTTCTTAAGGGTTATCCTGAAGTATTTGGCGCGGACCTTCTTTGCCACAGCAAAGAGCTGCGTGTGACTCTCGCCTTGGCGGGCCTGCGGGTTCTCGCCGATGGCATCGACGACAGCCCCCTGTTCGCCATAGGGCAGCCACGTCTCGCCATCATGGCTGTACTCCACCTTAAGGCCCTTGGGGTAGAATATCCATGAGCGCATATTCTCCAGGCAGTTCACGCCCACCATATTCACCTTCTGCTCATTGTCAAGCTCCAACACTGCCACAAAGTCCTCCTGCCAGCCCTGCCAGCCACCTATGCGGTAGTTGATGTTGCCGTAAATGTTGTCCACCATGCCCTCGGGACCGTTCTCGGTGTACTGCGGCGCAGGCTGCGTGAAGTATGTGACATGCTTGTCGGTGGATACCTTCACTTCTTTGTGGCTCACCTTCTGCGACGGCAGACGGCCTTCCCCCTGGGCGACGGTGTCACTCACCTTGTCGCGGTCGCTCTGCATGCGCCAGTCGGCAAAGACCGGACAGGGTGTGATGCGGAGGCTGTCAGGCATATTGTATGGTTCTTTAGCCACAATGTCAAGCTCCGGGAGCGTGAAGAGAGGCTTGGTCTTTACCCATACGCCGCTGCCGGGGCATACCTCGTACATGCCCAGCGAGGCCAGCAAATACCAGGCGCTCATCTGCCCACAGTCTTCGTTGCCGCACAGGCCGTCGGGCTTGCTTGTGTACAGCTCGTCGAGTATCTTGTGCACATACTTTTCGGTCTTCTGCGGCTGGCCGAGCAAGGCGTAAAGCCATGCGGCATGGTGGCTCGGCTCGTTGCCGTGGGCATACATGCCTATGAGGCCGGTGACGTCGGCTTGGTCACGCCCACTCATGGCGTTCCTGCCCTCGAAGAGGCTGTCGAGGAAGGCCACGGCTTTGTCTTTGCCACCCAGATGCGCAACCCAGGCGTCGATGTCGTGCGGCACGTAGGTGCTGTACTGCCAGCTGTTGGCCTCGGTGAAGTGGTTGTTGACCTCCGTGGGATCGAAGGGCGTCACCCATCCGCCGTTGCGCTTGGCGTGGGCGAAGCCGTTGCTGTCTATGATGTTCTGCCAGCTCTGGCTGCGTATCCAGTAGGTGCGCGCGGTCTCCTTGTCGCCGGCAATCTCGGCCATCTGGGCTATGCACCAGTCGTCGTAGGCATATTCAAGGGTCTTCGAGACACTCTCGTTGTCAAGCTCAGCGCTCAGGTATCCCTGCTCACCGTAGGCACGCTGCGCCTCGGTGCGGTTGCTGGTGGCCACCATGGCGTCGAGCAGCTGCTTGGGCGTATAGCCGGCAAGGGTGCCATCTTCTTCGTGCAGGTAGTTGTAGGCCTCGAGCATCATGGGCACAGCGTGGTAGCCTATCATGCAATGCGTCTCATAACCGGCCAGCTCCCACATCGGCAGCTCGCCGCCCTGCTCGTAGTTCTTCATGGCGGTATAGACAAAGTCCACCGTGCGTTCGGGCTCTATCTGCGTCAGCAGCGGATGCAGGGCGCGGTATGTGTCCCACAGCGAGAAGACGGTGTAGACTTCCCTACCCTTGTCGACCATGTGTATCTGCTGGTCGGTGCCTCGGTAGCGCCCGTCGGCGTCACTCCACAGGTAGGGCGACGTCATGCAGTGGTAGAGGGCGGTGTAGAAGCAGCGTTTCTGCTCCCGGGTGCCACCCTTGACTTTCAACTTGCTGAGGGCAGCCTCCCACGTGCTGTCAGCACCCTGACGGGCACTCTCAAAGTCCTCGAACTCGGCAGTGTTGAGGTTGGCAATGGCACCGTCGATGTCCACACCGCTGATGGCTACCTGCAGTTCGTGCACTTTGTCGCCGTCGGGCAGCCGGACGATGGCACCGGTGGAGTCTTCGTTGAAGCATACCTCGAACTGGTCGTCATCGCTGCAGATGGCGAAGAACAAGTGCTGGTCGGGGTTCCAGGCCGAACTCTCACGCCAGCCAACCAGCAGCCCGTCGCGCAGCATTATCTTGCCGCTGAGCAGCACGTCGCGATGCCGCAGGTCGACGACAAAGGCGTTGCCACTCTCCTGGGCATAGGTGTAGCGGTGGTAGGCCACACGCCGGTCGGCGGTGAGCTCGACGGTGGTGTTGTCGCGGTCGAGCACCACGCTGTAATAGCCCGCCTTAGCCACCTCGTTCTCATGGCTGAAGTGACTCTTATAACAGTCTCTCCACTCGCCGCTCACGGCAGTCCATTCGCCGCTCACCGGCATCAGCAGCACGTCGCCGTAGTCCTCGCAACCCGTGCCGCTGAGGTGCGTGTGGCTGAAGCCATATACGGTGTCGTCGCTGTAGTGGTAGGCACTGCAGCCGTCCCAGCCCTCCAAGCGCGTGTCGGGCGAGGGCTGTATCTGGCCGAAAGGCACTATGGCACCGGGGAACGTGTGGCCGTGACCATCGGTGCCCACCAAGGGGTTGACATACGAGGTCAGCGGCTGCTTGCCGCAGGCCACGAACAGCAGCGCTGCTGCCATGAGGAGGACTGTCTTTTTCATAACTACGCTTTTATTTATTTGTGGGTTGAACATTTCCTATTCCCTGGGCATCTTTATCAATGCCGCGGCGCCGAGTATGGCCACCTCGTTCGATTTCAGCTCGCTCATACGAATCTGGCAGCTGCCTTGATAGATGTTCAAGAGGTATTTCTCGAAGGCGGCACGCAAAGGCCTCAGCAGGGGCTCGCCCACCAGCGTGGGACCGCCCATGAGGAAGATGGCCTCAGGGGCCGAGAAGGTGACGCTGTTGGCCATAGCCAGCCCCAGCTGGTCGCCGACAATCTCCCAGGTCCTAAGCGCCACAGGGTCGCCCTGGTGCGCCGCCTCGCCTATGAGCTTGCTGCTGATCTCCGCGTCGGGCACCTCCTTGAGCATACGCTCCTGGTCGGGGTTCTCGCGGCGCAGCTCCAGGTAGGTCTGCACGATGCCGCGTGCCGACGTGTAGGTCTCCAGGCAGCCCTCCCTTCCGCACGAGCACTTGCGCCCGTGAGGTATGAGAATGTTGTGGCCAAGCTCGCCGGCACCGCCGGTACTGCCGTGCACCAGCTTGCCGTCAACCACGATGCCGCTGCCCACACCGGTACCCAGCGTGAACATAATGAAGTGCTTCAGGCCCTGGGCACCGCCGTAGATGTACTCGCCGTAGGCTGCGGCGTTAGCGTCGTTGCTCAGCACCACCGGCAGGTCGCGGTAGCGGTGTATCTCCTTGCCGAAGTCGAGCACACCCTTGATGGTGAGGTTCGGCGCATTGTCCACACAGCCGGTGTAATAGTTGCCGTTAGGGGCACCGATGCCTATGCCATCAAGCTGCACGGCGATGCCGTCTATGGCCGTCTGCTCCTTCACCATGTCCTCCACCTCACGCATCATGTCGCGCACGTATGGCTCCAGCTCGGTGTAGGCGTTGGTCGGTATGGTGCGGCGCTGTATGATGTTGCCGTTCTCCGACACCAACCCGATATCGGTGTTGGTGCCACCCATGTCAACTCCAATGGAATATTTCATAGTCTTGTCGTTTAGAAGCAATAACGGACACCTGCGGCCACGCCCAGGTCGAAGAGCGAGCGGGGATTGGCAAGGTGTATGAAGTCAAGCATTGGGCGCACGTCAAGCGACACCTGCAAGGGGAAGTCGAACTTGTACTCCACGCCGCCCTGGGCGCCCACGGCCAAGCGCATGTAGAAGTCGCCGTCGTGGTTGGAACCCATGCCGAGCTGCGCAGCGGGACCCACAAACCAGCCAAAGCCCTTGACAATGTTGAACGTCCACTGGTATGAGCCCGTGGCGGTGACCACATAATAGGACGGATAGCCCTCGTGGGTGTAGCGGGCACCGTTTATGTTGAGGTCTTCATAGGTCTTGGTCATCACACCAAAGCTGGCGCCGAAATCGGCCTCGATGCGGTTGTTGCCACCCATGCCGTAGAGCAGCGACGCCTCAAAGCCCGAGGTGAGACCGCCATAAAAACGACCGCCGAGACTTATCTGCGAGAATGCCATGCCGCCAAGCATGACGACCGCCACAAAAGTGAGGATTGCTTTCTTCATGATTGCATTGTGTTTTAGAGTTATCGTTTTTAAATTGTATTTTTTCCGAAATGCAAAAATACACTTTTTTTCCGTTCCCTGCCAAAAAAAATGTTTTGCCCCCTCTTCCCTGCCCTTCCGACAGGGAGTTAGTCCGGCATTTCGACCATCGTTCGACCATCGTTCTTCAGTATTTCTTCAGTGGAACACTGAAATACTACTGAAGAACTACTGAAAAAATGCCATAGGGGTCCGTAGGGACTCCACACTGGGGCCGTAGGGGCACCAGCCAAAAAATAGGCATAATTATAAAAAAAACGCGCGTTTTGGAAAAAAATTGTATTTTTGCATCTTATAACAAAGACACCAAAAAAGTATGACAATCAAAAAAGTCATTGTCGCAGTGGCAACTATGACGTTAACCATTGCCTCGCAGGCCCAGGGTATCCTGGGCGGCCACGTGACCGGCAACGTGCAGATGGATGCCCAGATGAGCCGCGCCGACAGCACGATAGGCGCCTCGGACATGGAAGACAAGATGCGCCTCAACGCCCGCGCCGACATTATGTACACCAACGGCGACTTCAGCGGCGGCCTGCGCTTCGAGATGTACCAGAACCCCCTGCTGGGCTTCGACCCGCAGTGGCATGGCCAAGGGCTGGCCAACTACTTCGTGGCCTATAACGGCAAGCTGCTGAGCGTCACCGCCGGCCACTTCTACGAGCAGTTCGGCTCGGGCCTCATACTGCGCACCTACGAGGACCGCTACCTGGGACTTGACAACGCACTGCTGGGTTTGAACGTGACATTGCGCCCACTGGCAGGCGTCACCATCAAGGCACTGACGGGCCGCCAGCGCTACTTCTGGGACCTCGGCGACGGATTGGTGCGCGGCGTGGACGGCGAGGTGAATATCGTAGAGGCCGTCAAACCGCTGCAGGACACCAGGCTGCGCGCCATCATAGGCGCAGGATTCGTGAGCCGCTACCAGGACGACGAGACTATCACGCTCGAAGACCCGGAGTACAAGCTTAAGCTCCCGCTGAACGTGGGCGCCTTTGCAGTACGCGCCACCCTCGGCTACGGCGGATGGAACCTCGACGCAGAGTATGCACGCAAGGGTCAGGACCCCAACGCCATCAACGAATACATCTACCGCGAGGGCGAGGCAATGCTGCTCAACTTCGGCTACTCGCAGCGCGGCTTCAGCGCTTCTCTGCAGGCCAAGCGCATAGACAACATGGGCTTCAAGTCGGAACGCAGCATGGGCGGCGAGATGCTGTACATCAACTACCTGCCGGCAATCACCAAGAACCACACCTACTCGCTCCTGACAGTATACCCATACGCCACTCAGGTGAACGGCGAGCAAGGCCTGCAGGGCGACGTGATGTGGAAGGTGAAGAAGGACACATGGCTCGGCGGCCAGTACGGCATGGACATCCATGTGAACAGTGCCGTGGTGGCCATCCTCGACACGGTGCACACGGGCGGTATGGGCACCGAGGGCTACACGGTGCGCAAAGGCTTCGGCCCGCTGTACTACGGCGACGCATCGCTGGAGGTGACGCGCAAACTCAGCAAGAGCGTCAAGCTGTCGGCCACTTACGCCTACCAGGTGTTCAACCCCGAGGTGGAGAACCACCCCGGCCGCGCACTGGTGCACAACAACATCGTCATCGCCGACCTCTCGTGGAAGGTCAGCAAGAAGCACTCGCTGCGCTTCGAGGGTGAATGGATGGGCAGCGACAGCCGCTACGACGCCACCGACCCGCACCTGGCCGACCGTCGCTACGGCGACTGGCTGATGGGCCTCGTGGAGTGGAACATCGGCAGCAACTGGTTCGTCTCGCTGAGCGACCAGTGGCCTTACCACGACGGCATAGGCAACTACTACAACATCAGCGCCGGATACACCAGCGGCTCCACTCGCCTCCAGCTGGGCTACGGCAAACAGCGCGAGGGTATGATATGCATCGGCGGCGTATGCCGCCCGCAGCCCGCAGTCAACGGATTGACCATCAGTTTAACCACAAGCTTTTAAGCGATGAAGAAGTATATGATGACTTTGGCAGCAGCGGCATTGCTGTTCGCTGCATGCGACAAGATAGAACCCGACGCCGACGGGCGCTACGTGGAATATGCGGGCGCCGCAGCCATCTGGACCGAGACCGCCCCGCTGGCCGAGGCGGTACAGCGCGCCTTCGTGGAGAAATACACGGGCCCGCGATGCTCCAACTGCCCCAATGCCGACAATCTCCTCGACAACGCACACGAGGCACTGGGCGACAAACTGGTCATGGTGTCCATCACCCCGTCGTGGGGCGACGGCGTGCCCTTCAGCGGACAGCCCGACATGAGCACACCTGAAGGCGACCAGTGGGCCACTATCATCGGCGGCGGCACCAGCATGGCTCTGCCGTTCGGCAAGCTCAACCGCACAAAGGACTACAACGGAGCTCCGGCTTTCACGGCCGTGCAGACCGACGCACTGGAGGCCATGTCGGCAGGGACCAAGGTAGCCCTCGACGTGACGGCAACGGCTATGGGCAACACCGTGGGCATTGACGTGACGGTGGACTTCCGCCAAGATGTCAACAAAGACGTGTCGCTCACTCTCGTCCTCACCGAAGACTCGCTGAAATACAAACAGCACTGGGCCGGACACTCTCCGGCACTGGTCAACGACTACGCCCACAACCACATGCTGCGCGACATCATCACCGACGTGTGGGGCGTGGATGTTCCTGTCGAGGGGAAAACCGGTGAAACACTCAAGGGCCACTTTGACTACACACTGCCAGAAGAGGTGGTGAAGGCCAACTGCCACATCGTGGCCTTCATCTCCGAGAAGGAGAGCCGCAAGATAATCAACTGCGACGAGAGCGACATACAATGAACAAACGCATACTGGGGCTCGCCCTGCCCAACATAGTGACCAACATCACCGTGCCGCTGCTCGGCATGGTGGACATGGCCATCGTGGGACACCTGTCGGGCGACCACATAGGCGCCATAGCCATCGGCACACAGATATTCAACCTCATATATTGGAACTTCGGCTTCCTGCGCATGGGCACCAGCGGCTTCACAGCACAGGCCTTCGGCGCCGAACGGTGGGACGAGGCCGTGAAGATACTCATCCGCGCCTGCGCCATAGCACTGACCATTGCCCTCTTGCTCATAGCATTGCAGTGGCCCATATCGTTGGCGGTGCCCTACATCTTCGAGAGCAGCAACAACGTGTTGAAGCTGGCTCTCACCTACTTCTTCGTACGCATCTGGGCTGCTCCCGCCACCTTAGGGCTTTACGCCATCAAGGGTTGGTTCATAGGCATGCAGGACTCCAAGACCCCAATGTGGATAGCCATCGTGCTGAACTGCGTCAACATAGCCCTCTCATTGCTGTTCGTCATCGTACTCAAGTGGGACATCTTCGGTGTGGCACTGGGCACAGTGCTGGCCAACTACTCGGGCCTCACCCTCGGCATCCTCTTCCTCCGCCACAAATTCCGCCGCGACAACCTATCAACTTATCAACTTATCAACCTATCAACAATCAAAGACGCACTGCGCTGGGACGACATGCGACGATTCTTCAAAGTCAACGGCGACATTTTCCTGCGCACACTCTGCCTGTCAGGGGTCTTCACCTTCATCACCGCAGCTTCTTCACACATCAGCGACCAGATTCTGGCAGTCGACGCACTGCTACTGCAGTTCTTCACCCTCTTCAGCTACATCATGGACGGCTTCGCCTACGCTGGCGAAAGCCTCGTGGGACGCCACATAGGCGCCAAGCAGAAACGCCACCTGAAACTCGCCGTGCGCCTGCTCATCCTCTGGGGCATGGCTCTGACAGTGGTGTTCACAGGCCTCTACGCCGCCTTCGGCAACCAGTTCCTGCACATCTTCACCGACCAGCAAGAGGTCATCGCCGCAGCAGGCGACTACATGACATGGGTGCTCGTCATCCCGGTATGCGGCTTCGCAGCATTCCTCTTCGACGGCATCTTCATCGGCGCCACGGCAACACGCACCATGCGCAACGCCATGTTCGTGGCTACGGCGGCCTTCTTCGCCGTCTACTACGGACTGAAGGCTTACACCAACGCCGACAACGACGAACATACCTGGAACAACGTGCTGTGGCTGGCATTCATGGTATACCTCACCCTGCGCGGCCTCCTGCAGGCTCTGCGGGTGCACAAAGACATTTACCGACAAGCAGAATGAAGCGTATACTGACAATACTCGCCACACTGCTCCTGACTCTTGCTGTGGCAGCACAGCCACAGAAGGAACGCCCCACAGTGGCCGTGGTGCTCAGCGGCGGCGGCGCCAAAGGCATGGCACACATCAGCGCCCTGCGCGCCATCGAGGACGCCGGCATACCTATAGACATGGTGTGCGGCACCAGCATCGGCGCACTCATAGGGGCTCTGTACTGCACAGGCCACTCTACCGACTACATTGACTCACTCGTGCGCTCGCAAGACTGGACGTTCCTGCTCAGCGACCGCACCGACCAGACCTCCTTGACTCTGCGACAACGCGGGGAACAGAACACATACGCCATCATACGCGGCCTCAGCAGCAACAACCCGGAGAAAGGCGGCCTCATCAGAGGACGTAACCTCAACAGACTCTTCCGCAAACTCTGCGCCGGATACCTCGACAGCATAAGCTTCGACAGCCTGCCGATACCATTCGCCTGCGTGGCCACAGACATCGTGACAAACACCGAGGTAGTCTTCCGTAGCGGATACCTGGTACGCGCCATGCGCGCCTCAATGGCTATACCAGGCGTCTTCACACCAGTGCGCATGGGCGACATGGTGCTCATCGACGGCGGACTGCGCAACAACTACCCGGCCGACTTGGCACGCGATATGGGCGCCGACATCATCATCGGCGTCACCGTGCAGAGCACACCCCTCCGCGCCGAGGATATAGGCGACGCTATGACGGTGCTCAACCAGATCATCGACGTCAACTGCATGAACAAATATGTCGAAAACACCGAGATGAGCGACGTGCTGATGCGCGTCGATGTCAGCGGATACTCGGCGGCAAGCTTCTCTCACGCGGCAATCGACACTCTGATAAGACGTGGCGCCGAAGAGGCAGCTCGTCACCGTGACGACCTCCTGGCTCTCAAGGCTCTTATCGACGGCATGAGCACCACCACCATGCCATGCAGCATCGGCCGGCACAAGCCCGTAACTCACACTATGCCCTCCTTCAGGGCCGACAACGACACGACGGTGACAGTGCCCGACAAAAGACCGCAACGTACAGACACTCGCCCGGCCAACCCTATCGTCAGCGCCGGCTTCCGCTTCGACAGCGAGGAGATGGGCGCCATACAGCTCAACGGCAAGCTGCCAATAAAGACACGCATACCTATGACCCTGCAGGGCACCCTGCGCCTGGGACGCCGCATCGTGGGCCGCATCGAATACTCGGCATTCACGCGGCGCGTGTTCAGCCCTACCCTGGCCTACACTCTACGACATAACGACATAGACATCTACTCCTTCGGCACCCGCACATATAGCTTCCGCTACCGCCAACACCAAGGCGACTTCACACCCGTGGACTTCCAGTTCAAGAACTTCACCATTCAGGCCGGCATGCGGTGGGATTACTTCAACTACTACGGCAACGTGCTGTCACTCGGCACCGATACCGTAGGCACGGAAAACGGACACTACTTCTCCTACCGCGCTTCGGCAGACCTCAACACCGAGAACCAATGGTACTTCCCTACACATGGCACTCGTATGCATGCGGCTTACAACTACCGCACCGACAACATCATAGGCATGAAGGGGCAGATAGGTGTCAACGACATTCTGGTACACCTGCGCACAAATATCAGCCCTCTGCCTTACATCACACTCCAACCTATGTTCTACACTCGTCTGCTGATAGGCGGCGACATACCCCTGGGCTACCGCAACGCCGTGGGCAGCGAATGGTTCGGCCAACAGATAGAGCAACAGCTCCCCTTCGCTGGCATAGGCAACCTTGAGTACATGAACCGCTACATCGCGGCGGCACAGCTGCAATTGCAGGTCAACATACTCAGAAACCACTACGTGATACTGCGCGCAGCAGCGGCAATGCACAGCGACGAACTGATGGAGATGGCCCTGCAGCCCGCCGTCATCGGCATGCAGATAGGCTACAGCTACAACACCCTCTTCGGACCTATAGACCTGCGGCTCGGCTACAGCAACCGCACCGAGAAAATAAATGTGTTCCTTAACATAGGCCACCGATTCTGACTATGCAGATACGCCACACCACAACCGACGACATCGACACCGTCCTAAGGATGTACGACCACTCGCGCACCATCATGCGCGCCAACGGCAACACCGTACAGTGGGTGGGCTACCCCACCCGCGATGACGTGGCCGCCGACGTTGCATGCGGCGCCTCTCGCATCATCGAGAGCAACGGCAGACCCGTGGGCACCTTCGCCGTGGTGCCAGGCGTGGAACCTACCTACGGACTGATAGAGCATGGACGCTGGATAGACACCTCAACACCCTACGCCACAGTGCACCGCATGGCAAAGACCGCCGACGGACACAACATAGGCACGACGGCATTCGCCTACGCCAAGCAGCAGTGCGACCACCTGCGCCTCGACACCCATGCCAGCAACACAGCCATGCGCCACATGGCAGACCACGAGGGCTTCGTCTACTGCGGCATTGTCTACATGTCCGACGGCAGCCCGCGCGTAGCCTACGAATGGTGGCGCTACGACACCGTCCCCGCAAGCCTCAAAGCATGGGTGGAGGAGTCCGTGATGCCACAATACGACACCTTCGACACCGCACACCGCCGCGACCACGCACGCCGCGTCATAGCACGCGCCATGCAGATGCAGCCTACACCTATGGTCTTCGCCGCCGCCGCAATGCACGACATCGGCCTCCGCGACGGCCGCGAGACACACCACATCTCCTCCGGACGTATGATTAGAGACTGCAAAGCCCTGCGTCAGTGGTTCTCCGACAACGAGGTGGAACAGATAGCACAGGCCGCCGAAGACCATCGCGCCTCTGCCAAGGAACCTCCCCGGTCCCTGCTGGGCGCCATCGTCGCCGAAGCCGACCGCGACGTGGAGCCCGAGACCATCGTGCGCCGCACCGTGGAGTACAGCCTGTCACACTACCCCGACTACGACAGCGAACAACACTGGCAGCGCTGCCTCGACCACCTGCACGAGAAATACGCCGAAGGCGGTTACATAAAGCTGTGGCTGCCCGACTCGCCCAATGCCGTCCCACTGGCTGAACTCCGCACCCTGATAAAAGACGAAACAAAACTACGCCTCCTCTTCACCACCCTCCTCCCCTCCCCCCCAAAAAACCATTAACCGTCAACCACAATGTCCACCGTACTTATAATCCTCGCCTTCCTCTGCCTTGCCATAGGCATCGCCGGCGCCGTCATCCCGGGCCTGCCGGGACCTCCCGTCAGCTGGGTAGGCCTGCTCCTGGCAGCGCTGACACCCTATGTCTCCACGAGCGCCACGATGCTCATCGTCACCGCCGTCATCGCCGCCGTCATCACCGTGCTCGACTATGTAGTGCCGTCGCTCTCCACCAAGCGCCTCGGCGGCAGCAAATACGGCATCTGGGGCTGCAACATAGGGCTTGTCATCTCAATCATAGGCCTGCCCTTCGGCCCTCAAGGCCTCCTAGGAGTCATCTTCTGGCCCTTCGCCGGAGCACTCATTGGCGAATACATCAACCAGCACGAATGGCAGCCGGCCCTGCGCGCCGCTTGGGGAGCCTTCCTCGGCTTCCTCTCAGGCACCCTACTCAAGCTGGTCTACTGCATAGCCCTGCTGGTAGTGGTAATAGCCAAACTACTATAACTAAAACTAAAACTATTCCACCCCTTCGAGGCTCATGAGCGAGCGCACCGGCGCTATGCTCTCCAGCACCTTGCGGCCCTTCAGTGCGGGCAGCTCCACAAGGAAGACAAACTCCTTGACCACCACGCGGCGGCCGCCAATTACCTCGCCGTTCAGAGCCCGCGCTATGCCCAGCGCCGTGCCGCCGGTGGCCAGCAGGTCGTCGAGCAGCGTCAGCTCGATGGTGTCGCCCGTGACGGTGCAGTAAGCCAGGTCGCTGCGACGGTAGAACACCTCGTCGCTGCCATACTCCTTCTCGATGCTCACCTTCACCAAGTCGCCATCGGCATGCGGCAGCTTGCCCTTCTTGCGTATGGGCACAATAGTGTCCACCTTCTGCGAGCAGCAGAGCAGCGGAGCCGCAAACAGGAAACCGCGGGCCTCGACGGTGGCCACGTTGGGCGCCGTGCAGCAGCGGTCAATCTCGGCAACAGCCTCGGCAAAGGCTTTCTTGTCCTGCAGGAACGGCAGCACATCGATGAAGTCTATCCCCGGCTTCGGGAAATCCGGATAGTGTTTTATAACGTCTTCAAACATATATCTTAATTCTTAATTCATAACACCTCACATCGCCCATATTATCAGCCCACCGCAGATTATCACGCCAGTTATGAGCAAGTCTATCAGACAGTAGCCCATGATGTCCTTGGCATCGAGCTTAGCGATGGCCAGCGCCGGCAACGCCCAGAAGGGCTGTATGAGGTTGGTCCAGGCGTCGCCCCATGCGATAGCTGTGCCCGTAAGGCCGGCATCGACACCCAGCTCGGCACCGGCGGTGAACATGATGGGCGCCTGTATGGCCCAGTGGCCCCCGCCCGAGGGCACGAAGAGGTTGAGCAGCGCGGCGCAGAGGAAAGTCAGCAACGGGTAAGTCACAGGGTTGCTGATACGTATGCAGTCCTCGGCCAGCACGTTGCCGAGACTCACGCCACTGGCGCCCACTCCGGTGATGATGCCCATGATGCCCGCATAGAAGGGGAACTGAAGTATTATGCCCGCGGCACCTGTGGCAGCCTTGCCGAAGGCGCGCACATAGGCTATTGGCGTGCCGTGCAGCAGCAGACCCAGCGAGAGGAAGAGCATGATGACGGCGCCGAGGTCGACGCTGCCGCCGCGGAAAGCAAGGCGCAACACCAGATAGGCCAGCAGCAGCAAGCCCAGCAGCCACGACAGAACAGGACTGTACTCCATCCTCTGCGCCGGCGTAAGCCCATCACGCCCCTTAACCCCCTTAACCCCATCGCCACCTTCCTCAAGCAAGGCCGGATCCACCGTAACAGCGCCCTGCCTGGGGTGCATCAGCGTGTTGGCCACAGTGATGGCCACGATGACCAGCAGCACCATGACGAGGTTGTGCGGGTCGAGGATGGTCTGACTCACCGGCACCGGCGCCGTCAGAGCGCCGTTGGTGGCCTTCACCAAGGCCTCGCCCGGCGTGGCCATAGTGAGTGGTATCGAGCCCGAGAGGCCCGCATGCCACACCACGAAGCCGCTGTAAGCCGACGCTATCAGCAGACGGTAGTCCACCCCCTGCAGCTGGCGCGCTATAGCCTTGGCGAAGATGACGCCCACGATGAGGCCGAAACCCCAGTTGAGCCAGCAGGCCAACGCCGAGACGACCGTCACCAGCGCTATCGCCGCCGCAGGACTCTTGGGCACACGCGCCAAGGCGTCGATGCCGCGCTTCACCGCCGGCGCCGCAGCCAGAGCGCTGCCACACACCAGCACCAAGGCCATCTGCATGGCGAAAGCCAGCAGGTTCCACACTCCCCCGCCCCAGTGCTCCAGCACCTCGACGGGCGACTGGCTGCACACAGGCATGGCCACCACAGCGGCCACAAAGGTGAGCAGTATGGCGAAGATGAACGGCTCGGGCAGCCAGCGCTGCACTATGCGTACACAGAACTTAATCATTACCAACCCATCAATTCGCGTATCTTACGCGGGATATCCGTATTCTGCTGTATGCCGCTGAAACGCTCGGCGCCAGGGCCGTAGGCGAAGACCGGCACCATGCAGCCCGTGTGGCTGCCCCAGAGGAAACGGAAGTCGTTGAGGCCATCCTCGATGTCGCCATCGGGCAGCGTGAGGCCGCCGGTCTCGTGGTCGGCGGTGACAACCACCAGCGTGTGGCCGTCCTTCTCGGCCCAGTCGAGCACGGCATGCAGCATCAGCTCGAAGTCGGCCAACTCGGCACGCAGGTAGGCCGAGTCGTTGTTGTGGCAGGCCCAGTCGATCTGCGAGCCCTCGATCATCATGGTGAAACCCTTGGGGTTGCGGCTGAGCATCTCGATGGCCTTCATCGAGGCGGGACGCAGCACGTCGCCGCGCTCGGGCTCCGTCAGCGGGTCGCCGTCGTAGAGCAGGCCCACCACGCGGTCGCCACCGAAAGCCTTGAGGCTGTCGAGCGTACGCACCACCGTGTAGCCGCGTACGGCAAGGGTATCGAGGGGCGCGAGGCCGTCTTTGCGGTTCTCAGGCAGGAAATACCTGTAGCCCCCACCGACCATCACACTGTGCTGGCACTGAGCCAGCTGCAGGCTCAGGGTGTCGTACATCTTGCGGTAGGGCACATGACCGTAGGTCGAGGCCGGCGTGGCGTCCAAGCAGTCGCTGACGACCACGAAACCCGTCGACTTGCCGGCATCGATGGCATCGTCGAAGATGGTGCGGTGGCGCGACGAGTCAGGAGCCCAGTTCACGTGACGGTTCTCCACCTTCTCGCCCGTGGTGAGGGCCGTGCCGCCGGCAGCCGAGTCGGTGCGGTACTTGTTGAGCGAATAGGTGCGCGAAAAACCGCTGTAGGGGAAGCGCAGGAAGGCGCTGTTGTCGCCCTTCTCGGCCACCACCGAGGCATACACCTGGGCCACACCCATGCCGTCGCCAACAATCAGGATGACATTGCGCGGGGCTTCAACCTTCTTGTCACAGCAGCCCGCAAAGAGCAACGCCGCAGCCGACAGCACAAAGAAAAAACGTTTCATCGGTTTATAAATCATTTTATTATATCAATCGTGCAGTTTCTTTTCCTCCTGCAAATATACAAAATATTTCCCAATTGCCGACCACCTGCTGCCGAATAATGTTTTTCACACCCCATCCCCACCCTCACGGCAGGTACTTGGAACGGCATTTCGACCATCGTTCAACCATCCTTCGACCATCCTTCGACCATAAATAATGGTTAAACGATGGTCGAACGATGGTTGAACGATGATTGAACGACTGTACCAAATACGTGGGGAAAGCGGTATAAATATATATTATTTTGTTTCAATATTGTTTTTTTTCGTATCTTTGCCGTGTGTACGCCGACAAGCCGGCGGCACGTAACTGCATAATAATATGAGAAGAACGATATTCACGGGCCGGATGAAGATGGCCGACATGATAGCGACGAACTACGACTTGATACTGATGCTGCCCCGCTTCGGTATACCGCTGGGCTTCGGCGACAAGAGCGTGCGCGACGTGTGCCGCGAACGCGAGGTCGACGAGACGTTGTTCCTGGCGGTGTGCAACATTTACTCGTTCGACGACTACACGCCCGACGACGAGGAGCTGGCGCGCATCGACAGCCGCCTTGTGGCGGAGCACCTGCAGGCCAGCCACCGCTACTACACCGAGGAGCGCCTGCCCCACCTGCAGCACCATCTGAACCACATAGTTGAGCATGTGGGCGAACAGTCGGCGGCGATACTGAAGAAATATTTCGCCGACTACTGCCGCGAGGTGCGCGACCACGTGCGCCACGAGGAGCGCAACCTGAACCAGATGCTTGAGGACATGCGCAGCGGCGAACGCATAAGCGACCACTACATCAAGAGCCACGACAACATCAAGGACAAGCTCAACGACCTGACCCAGATTATCTACAAGTACATACCTGGCGAGCGCCTGAACGAGGAGATGATGGAGCTGGTGTTCGACATTATGCAGCTGAGCCGCGACCTGGAGAAACACGCCATGATCGAGGAGCTGCTGCTGCTGCCGCCCGAGGACTACCAGCTGAGCGACCGCGAGCAGGAGGTGCTGGAGTTGGTGGCGCAGGGTCTGAGCAGCAAGGAGATAGCCTCAAGGCTCAACATCGCTGTGAACACGGTGAACACCCACCGCAAGAGCATCACCCGCAAGACGGGCATCAAGAGTGTGGCCGGCTTGGCGGTGTATGCCATGCTGAAGAAATAAGATAACAGAAAAAAGCGATACAATATGCAGAAGTCGTTAAAAGTCATACGCATAATCCTTGGAGCCGTCATGCTGCTGGGCATCACGGCGCTGCTGCTTGGCGGCAACGCGATCGAGGGAGGCTGGCTGCGCCAGTGGTTCGGCTGGATGCCGAAGGTGCAGCTGTTGCCCGCCATCCTGGCGCTCAACGTGGTGGTTGTCGTCGCCATACTGGTGGTGACGCTGCTGATAGGCCGCGCCTACTGCTCGGTGGTGTGCCCGATGGGTGTGTTCCAGGACCTTTTCGTCTGGGCCCACCGACTCATCTACGGCAAGAAACGCCCCTACCGCCATGCCAAAGCCGCCAACGCGATGCGCTACACGGTGCTGGTGCTCTTCGTGCTGGCGATGCTGGTGGGCATGGGCAGCATAGCCGCGCTGATAGCGCCCTACAGCGCCTACGCCCGCATGGTGACAGGCCTGCACGCCGCAGGAGTGGCGCAATGGGTGGCGATAGTCACGCTGGTGGTCATCGGCCTGATGAGCTTCACGATGGGTCGCATCTGGTGCAACACCCTGTGCCCCGTGGGCACGCTGCTGGGCCTGATAAGCCGTCACAGCCTCTTCGGCATCCACATCGACGCCGACAAGTGCGCCGGCTGCCGCAAGTGTGAGCACCGCTGCAAGGCTATGTGCATAGACATCGACACCAAGAGCGTCGACCTGAGCCGCTGCGTCGACTGCATGGATTGCATCGGCGAGTGCAAGACCGGCGCCATAAGCTTCGGCCGGAAAGCCACGAAACCCATGGGTAAGGACGAGGTGGACGGCAGCCGCCGCAAGTTTGTGGCCGGCACGGTGGCCGTTGGCGCCGCGATGGCCGTACAGGCCCAGGAGCAGAAACTCGACGGCGGCCTGGCGGCGATGATGGACAAGCAGGTGCCGCTGCGCAAGACTCCCGTCAAGCCTTTCGGCTCGAAGAGCCTCAAGAATTTCGGCACTCGCTGCACGTCCTGCCAGCTGTGTGTGAGCCAGTGTCCCGAAAAGGTGCTGCGCCCCTCCACCAAGCTGGAGAGCCTGATGCAGCCGGAGATGAACTACACCGACGGCTACTGCCGCATGACCTGCACACGCTGCAGCGAGGTGTGCCCCTCGGGCGCAATAAAACCCATAAGCAAAGAGGAGAAGACGGCCATCAGCATCGGTGTGGCCGTGGTGCTAAAAGACAACTGCATAGGCTGCGGCACATGCGCGCGCCATTGCCCCTCGGCGGCCATCAGCATGGTGGACGGCAAGCCTGCCGTCAACGAGGCCCGCTGCCTCGGATGCGGAGCATGCGAGTACTACTGCCCCGCACGCCCCATGACAGCCATCTACGTCGAAGGCCGTGAGATACACACAGAAATCTGAAAACAACAAAAATAACACAAACATGAGCTTCAACATCAAACAAACTCTGACTGATTTCGTCAAGTACATGGGTACTTGGAAATTCTGGAAAGAACTGATCATCATGACGCTTGGCATGGCCGTGACAGCCGCCGCCGTCTATTACTTCCTCGTGCCGAGCAAGCTTATCATCGGCACCATCAGCGGTCTCTCCATCGTGCTGACCAAGATATTCGAGGGCATGGGCATCTACATCTCGCTCGGCACCTTGATCATGGTCATCAACATAGTGCTGCTGATACTGGCTTTCCTGCTCATCAACAAGGAGTTCGGAGCCAAGACCGTCTACACAGCCCTCATCCTCGGCCCCTTGGCCGACCTGTGGGCCAAGATACTGCCGTGGGATGCCAAGAACGCCGCCGGCGAGTACATTCTGGCCAACCCCAACCCCATCACCGGCTCGGCCTCCATCATGGGCGACCCGTGGCTCGACCTCTGCTGCTTCGTGCTGCTGCTCAGCGCCGCACAGGCCCTGATGTTCAGCATCAACGCCTCGACGGGCGGCCTCGACATCCTGGCCAAGATTGTGAACAAGTATCTGCACTTCGACATCGGCGCCTCGGTGTCCATAGCCGGCGCCGTCATCTGCTGCACAGCCTTCGCCATCAACCCCTTCCGCATGGTCATCATCGGCCTCATCGGCACGTGGATCAACGGCCTGGTGGTCGACTACTTCACCGCCACACTCAACAACCACAAGCGACTCTGCATCGTCAGCAAAGACTACGAGCGCATACGCCAGTACATCATCAACGAACTGCACCGCGGCTGCACCCTCTATGAGGTCACCGGCGGCTACAGCGGCGAGAAGAGCATCGAGCTTGAGGTGCTGCTCAACAAGGACGAGTTCAGCAAGATACTGGCATGGATGAAGGACCAGAAGATCGAAGCCTTCTCCACCGCCGGCAACGTGAGCGAGGTCTACGGCCTCTGGGCGAGCGGCAAGAAGCGCAAACAGCTCAAGGAGCAAGTTGACAAGCGATAACCAAAATACAATGGAAAGACGAGCATTTCTCAAAGGATTGGCCGGAGCCGCCGTAGTGGGAGCCGCTATGGCGGCAGGCTGCGACCACCCCAACGCCACAAAGGCTGAAGGGTATGCGGCAGGCCCTGTGCCGGAAGGCAGCATGACATACCGCAGCGACGCCCACGGCCAGCAGGTGAGCCTGCTGGGCTTCGGCATGATGCGACTGCCAGTAGAGGGCGGCGGCGACCTGCGCAAAGACCCCAACGCGGTGCTTGACCAGGAGCTTATCAACCGCATGGTGGACTATGCCATGGAGCATGGCGTGAACTACTACGACACAGCCCCTGTATACCTCAAGGGTATGTCGGAGACGGCCACAGGCATAGCCCTCAGCCGTCACCCGAGAGAGAAATGGCTCGTAGCCACCAAGCTGAGCAACTTCCGCAACTGGACACGCGAAGCCAGCATGGAGATGTACGAGAAGTCGTTCACCAACCTGCAAGTGGACCATATCGACTACTACCTGCTGCACTCCTTCGGCGGCGTGGACCCCGACGGCAAGAGCGACTTTGAGAAACGCTTTGTGGACAACGGTATGCTCGACTTCCTGATGGAAGAGCGCGAGAAAGGTCGCATACGTAACCTCGGGTGGTCATTCCACGGCGAACAGAGCGAGTTCGACAAGGTGGTGGCGCTTCACGACAAGTACCACTGGGACTTTGCCCAGATTCAAATGAATTATGTCGACTGGCACTATGCCCACGAGATAGAGCCCGAGAACGTCAATGCAGAACACCTATACACAGAGCTCGACAAGCGCGAGATACCGATAGTCATCATGGAACCGCTGCTCGGCGGCCGACTGGCGACACTCAACGACGCCATGGCCAAACAGCTCAAGGCCAGCGAGCCTGACCGAAGCCTTGCGTCGTGGGCGTTTCGCTACCTCGGCATGTTCCCACGCATCATGACGTCGCTCAGCGGCATGAGCGCCATGGAGCACGTGGAGGACAACGTGCGCAGCCATTGCCCCGTACAGCCCCTCAGCGAGGCCCAGATGCAGCTGTTGGAGCGTGTGGCCGACGAGTTTGCACACTTCCCCGCTGTCCCATGCACCTCGTGCCAGTATTGCATGCCCTGCCCATACGGGTTGGATATACCAGGCATCTTTGCATTCTACAACAAGAGCCTCATGGAGGGCAACATAGCCACGGAAGGCACCGTGGAACAGCGCGAATACCGTCGTGCCCGCCGCGCTTTCCTCACCACCTACGACAAGAGCATCGAGCGGCTCCGCCAGGCCGACCACTGCATCGGCTGCGGCGAATGCCTCACACACTGCCCACAGCACATAGCCATCCCCGACAAGATGCGCATGATAGAAGATTATACAAACAAACTTAAAGATTCAATAGTATGAGAGGCTGGGAAATAATTATCATTGCCGTTTTAGTGCTCTTACTGTTTGGGGGAAAGAAGATTCCCGAACTTATGAAAGGCCTCGGCAAAGGCGTCAAAAGTTTCAAGGACGGCGTCAGCGGCGTTGACGAAGAGAAAAACGACGAGAAGAAAAGCGAGTGACCTTTTGGGAACACCTTGACGAACTGCGACGCCGACTATGGTATGTGCTGCTGGCAGCCATTGTTGCGGCGATGGCATGTTTCTATTTCAAGGAACAGCTCTTCGCCGTGGTGATGTACCCCAAACCTTCGGATATGAAGCTCATCAACGTGGAGCTGACGCAGCAGTTCCTCATACACATGCGCGTGGCTCTCTGGTGCGGTATGCTCGTCGTGTCACCTTACATCCTGTACCAACTGTTCTCCTTTGTGGCACCGGGACTCTACAGAACAGAGCGAAAGCTGGCGCTGCGCGCCGTAGGCGGCGGATACGTGCTGTTCATGGCAGGTGTGGCACTCAACTACTTCATCATCTTCCCCTTCACCGTGCGCTTCCTCGGAGGCTACCAGGTGAGTGAGGAGGTGGCCAACGCCATCACCCTCAGCAGCTATATCTCCGTGCTGGGGGTCTTGAGCCTGCTTATTGGCATCATCTTTGAACTGCCTGTGGTGTGCTGGCTGCTAGCCCAAATAGGCGTGCTCAAGGCCGACTTCATGAAGAAGTATCGCCGACATGCCATCGTCGTCATTGTCACCATAGGCGCCATAATCACTCCAACGGGCGACCCCTTCACCCTCGCACTCGTCAGCGTGCCGATATATCTGCTCTGGGAACTGAGCATATTGATAGTAAAACATACAGAACGATGAAACAAATTACCATTGCCATGCTTGTCGTCGCCCTGCTTGCGGCCTGCCAACCTCAGACCAGCGACACCGCTTGCAACGACTGCGCCCAAGCCCTGATAACCTACACGGAGCAGTATCCGGAAGCGGAGCCCACCGACCTATACAAGCTAGTCTTCCAAGACCTCTACGGCCCCGGACACCTGCTCACCGACTCCACCGCAGCCCTGCGCTACATCGTCGCAGAGCTCAAAACAATGGACAGCCTCAGATCCATGCCTCTTTACGAATACACTCTGTGCGACAGCCACTTTGTGCGCGTAAACCTCAACCTCGTACAGAGCGGCGTCATCACCGCAGAACAACTGGCCGACGCCATGGTGCGCAGCGCCGAAGGTATGCCTACACCTGACAAAAAGTATGTGGTCAGCCACAGCGCCGCTTTCCGCGAGGCCTACCACCCGCACTACCGCATCGTACGACGCGATATCTTTGAACAGGAAATATTGCCTTTAATACCATGATAGACAAACTTTACAACGCATACCTCGCAAGCCGCCGCGTGACCACAGACTCACGTGCAATCACTCCGGGCTGTATTTTCTTCGCCTTCCGCGGCACCACCTTCGACGGCAACGCCTTCGCGCCTCAAGCCCTTGAACAAGGCGCCGCACTATGCGTCATCAGCGACGAGAAATACAAAGTCGACGACCGATGCATCGTGGTACCCGACGTGCTCTGCACGCTGCAGGAGTTGGCACGCGAACACCGTCGCCATCTGACGATACCCGTCATTGGCATCACCGGCACAAACGGCAAGACAACCACCAAGGAACTCGTACATGCCGTTCTTGCAAAACGCTATAAAACCTCGGCAACAGCAGGTAACTTCAACAACCACCTCGGCGTGCCGTTAACACTTTTAGCCATCCCCGCCGACGCACAGATAGCCATCGTAGAGATGGGCGCCAACCACCCGGGAGAGATAGCCGATTTGTGCAGTATCGCCGACCCCGACTGCGGTCTCATCACCAACGTAGGCCGCGCCCACCTCGAGGGATTCGGAAGCTTTGAAGGGGTGATACGTACCAAGACAGAACTATACCGACACCTTGCAGCAAAAAACGGACTCGTCTTCGTCAATGCCAACAACGAGCACCTGATGCCGATAGCAAAAGACATTGACCATCACATAACATACGGCAGCTCGGCAGGGGCCTGCATACGTGGGACATACGTAGGCAGCGACCCATACATGCATTTCTACTTTGAGGTGGGTGACAATGTATACAATACACACAGCCACCTCCTAGGCGCCTACAACTTCGACAACGCGATGGCCGCTGTCGCCGTAGGCCTGCACTTCGGCGTAGAACCCTGGGACATCAAGGAAGCCATCGAAGCATACACCCCAGCAAACCAACGCTCACAATGGAAAGAAACTGCTAACAACCACCTATACCTCGACTGCTACAACGCTAACCCTTCTTCGATGGCCGCTGCCCTCAAGGCTTTTGCCGACATCGAGGCGCCACACAAGGCTGCCATCATCGGCGCAATGCGTGAACTCGGCGCCGCCTCTCAAGAAGAACACCAATGCCTCGTCGAAACCCTTGCCTCGTGCAACCTCGACTACTGCCTACTCATAGGCCCAGAATTTAACGGCATCAACCTGACTCCCAGCACGAAACACGTAAACACCACCGAAGAGGCCACCACGTTGCTGAAAGAATGGGCTCCAAAAGGCTATACAATACTCATCAAGGGCTCCAATTCCAACCGGCTGTGGACTCTCGAAGAGTTCCTTTAATTAAAAAAAACAGACACGCAACAAACTGTAAATCAAACCAACACAAGCAGCAAAAGAATTAATATTAAAAAAGTTTTTGCCATATCGGAAAAAAGTAGTACTTTTGCACCCGATTTCAGCGAAAGAAAGCTGACAAAAAGTTCGGGGTGTGGCGCAGTTGGCTAGCGCACTTGCATGGGGTGCAAGGGGTCGAAAGTTCGAGTCTTTTCACCCCGACTTTTTTTTACTCATCAGCATACAAGCGCGCATATACTATAAAAAACAGCATCTTGTAAATGCTGTTTTTTTACATTATACCAAAATACAATACTCAATCTTCCGACGCAGGGTCATGAAGGATGACGACCAGGCGCGAAAGACCTGTGGCCGACGAACATCCAGATGGACCCGCACAGGCATTGTCAAGCAGAAGACTGACGGTGGGCGGAAGGATGCTGTAAAGATACCCCTGAAGGGTTTGCAGGCGGTGGTCGGTGAGATGCCGATTGAAAGCAGCATCATCAGTGATGTCATTAGTGAGAGAGAGAGAGACCTCAATATCTGGATTGTCAGTCAAGAATCGGACAAGCGGCTCAAGCTGGGTTTTGCCATATTCGCTAAGCTCAAGATCCACATTGGGGCCAAAAAGGTCTGAATAATAAATGCGCTGGTCAAGAATCAGTTTATCTATTGCAACATCAAGCCGCTGTTCGGCAATAAGGAAATCATCGTCTGACTTGGCGGTATTTACAGATTCGTATGACACAAAATAGCCGTGCAAAGTAAACGTAAGCTCATAGTATTGTTCACTCTGCAGATAGAGACGATAGAAGCCATCCGAGTCAGTAACTGTTGTACATAAGGGAATGCCATTCTGTGCCGCAGCCACACGGACTCCCTGAAGCGGAGTATCATATTTGTCAAGTGCACGTCCCCAAAGGAGAACACCATCAAGACCACCGGTAAACGAGTAGAGCTGTGAGTCGCTATCACTCTCTACACGTTTTGACACCCAGTAACCATAATTACTGGCAGTGTCGACGGTCATATCATAGTCGTCAGCGTCAGGATTGTTGAGCGGCTCCGGGAGTTTCTGGACACGACAGCGACCAATCTGCAGCATACCGATTGTATCGCCGGTAACACGGTCGGAAATCAGACGTGTAGAATAGATATTGAGGTAAGCATGGTCCGTATCGTGCCCGTTAGATGAAAAGAGGAGACAATCCCTGTAGATAGATGGTGTAACTTCATCGTAATCGGTATTTATACGGTTACCAAGGTTAACCGGACGCGACCAACGGCCATCATCGTAGATAGAGTACCAAAGGTCATATCCACCAAAGGAGCGGCGATTGTCTCGCGAAGAGAAAATCATAATACGGCCATCTGTAGTGAACGTGGGATGCTCAACAGACATAGAGCCCATGCGGACCTTCTTGACCTTACCCTTCTTGCCTTCTGGCTGACGGTAACAAAAGAGATAAGATATTCCATGCTTATTGCGCTGCGTAAAATACAGATCACCAGTACCCGGATGACGGACCACATACTCTATATTTTCTGCGAGACGTACAAATGTAGTATCTGCCCAGAAGCCGAGAAGCTGCTCCCCACTACGCTGTGCAAGGAGAAGCACATCTGAGGCATAGCAATACAAGTTACCGTCAACAATGGACACATTACCCACCTCACCTGGAAGGAGGGCCATTTTCTGCTGTGTGGCACTAAATGCCGACTGCTGCGCCTTAAGCCCCCCCATGAACGTGGCAAGCATAGACAACAGGAGCATCAGATGCTTTGCAACTTTACGAACTGGCGTTGCCTTGCGTTTGAATGCGGCTTTATTATGTTCTTCTGCTGCAAGTGCAATGGTTATCGCTTGGGGAATAGTGTCTATATAGTGAAAATTAAGCCCCGTAATATAGGCGGAATTAATCTCTTCGACATCACGGCGATTATCCGAGCAAAGAATAATATCGGTAATGCCTGCCCGCTTGGCGGCAAGTATCTTTTCTTTGATACCACCTACGGGGGTAACATCTCCACGCAAAGTAATCTCGCCCGTCATGGCGACATTAGGCCTGACCTTTCTATGAGTAAAAGCCGAAAGCATGGCTATAAAGATGGTGATACCAGCCGACGGACCATCCTTGGGGGTTGCCCCTTCCGGAACATGAATATGTATATTACTCGTGGATATGGTAGAAGCACTTACTCCTAACGATTTGGCATTGGCCTTCAGATATTCGAAGGCAAGAGTAGCAGACTCCTTCATGACATCGCCAAGATTACCCGTCATAGTAAGTGAACCCTTGCCTTTACTGAGAGAGCTCTCAATAAAGAGAATCTCACCACCGACAGGAGTCCATGCAAGACCAGTGACAACACCTTCGCGCGGTGATCGACAAGCGACAGAACTACTATGAATGGGGAGACCAAGGACCTGATTAACCTCATCGGCTGTTATATTTGCTTTGTGCTTGACACCTTGCTCCAGTTCTACAATACGGTGACGAATAAGCTTGGAAAGCTGTTTCTCCAATTGTCGGACACCTCCCTCGCGGGTATAGTCGTTGATAACCACATCAAGGACAGAACTGTCTATCTTCAAGGAACGGCGGTCCAAGGCATTCTCCTTCATGATACGAGGCAAAAGGTGGCGCTGCGCAATCTGTTCTTTTTCCTCAAGGACATAACCGCTAAAGTCAATAACCTCCATACGGTCAAGCAGTGCTGGCTGAATATCAGAAAGATTATTGGCGGTGGCTATAAAAAAGACACGAGAAAGGTCATAATCCACACCGAGATAGTTGTCATGGAAACGACAATTCTGTTCTGGATCTAAAACCTCAAGAAGCGCCGACGAAGGATCTCCCGTAAAGTTATTGCGCTGCACTTTGTCCACTTCATCGAGAACGAAAACTGGGTTGGATGCTCCAGCCTTTGCTAATTCCTGGATTATACGACCGGGCATGGCTCCAATATAAGTGCGACGGTGTCCGCGTATCTCAGCCTCATCATGGAGACCACCAAGAGCCACACGGCGATAAGGGCGGTGCATGGCGGCAGCAATGCTGCGACAAACAGATGTCTTACCTGTACCCGGAGGACCTACAAGACACAGAACCTGCGCCTTACGGCCGACTCCACGCTCCTCCTGTCGTTTCATTACAGCAAGATATTCAATAATTCGATCTTTAACCTTGTCTATACCATAGTGATCGGCATCAAGTATACCACGTGCAGCTTTAAGGTCATAACTTTCCGCAACGACCTTGTCCCACGGAAGGTCCAACAACATTTCAAGATAGTTAAGCTGCATCGAATAGTCTGGTGACATCTGCGGTATTCGGCTCATCTTGGCAAGCTCTTTGTCAAAAACCTCTTTAACAGACTTGCTCCATTGCATCTTCTCTGCACGCTTTGCAAGCTCGTCGTGATCTGATGTAGACATAACACCATCAGACGGTCCTCCAAGTTCTTCTTGAATGACATCCATCTGGTGACGTAGGTAGTACTCGCGCTGCTGCTTGCCAATAACATCACGTGTCTTATCGTCAATCTCTCGACGCAATTCCTCTAAACCCTTAAGAGTACCCATCTGCGCCAACATCTTGTCGACACGCTCTGTATAACTCTCACAAGCCAGAAACTCATATTTCTCATGCGCGTCAAGTTCCATGTGAGAAGCAGCAAAGTTAATGAATATCTTGTCGCTCCCAATGCCACTGACCATTGAGCCAATCTCGTCATCCGGCATACGGATGTGCAGAAGATCACTATATTGACTGCGAAGGCGCTTAACCTTACGCTTAAAGGCGGGAGTATGCATACCTGCATCTATCTCCGGCGCAAGCACTACATGACCCAGCATATAAGGGAATGCACGATGAATCACAAGCGAGTGACAGCGCATAACACCCTGCAATACCGCTATAGTGATATCTTTCTTGAATTCAAACACCTTAAGTACCTTGGCCACAACACCAACATGATACAAGTCATATTCCGTCGGATCTTCGGCCTTGTTACTCTGCGTGAATACGAGAATATGACGATTGGAACCTTTTATGTCATCAAGCAAATGGCGCGACTTCTCGCGACTGGCAGCAATAGGCAGTATAACACCAGGTAGGAGAACCTGATCCATCACAGGCAATACCGGCATTTCATCCTCAATAGTATTATCGTTGAGGAGCAAATCTTCATCACCTTCATCAATAACAGGCACTATATCTGCCCTAATATTCATTTCCTTGGCGAAAATTTCGCCCAAATCTTCAAGTGCAATCTTCTTCATAAAACAATCTTATTAACGCAAAAAGACAGAAAAATGTTTCATTTTGCGTCGTCTATTCCTCATGATAGTACACACGTTTGACTCTTGGGGATACAGCAGTGAGCAGCTCATACGGTATTGTGCCTGCAGCTTCTGCATTGCGTTGCAACAGGTCGCCTTCTCCAAATATTATAACACGGTCCCCCTCTCGACAATCTACATCCGTTACATCAATAAAACACATATCCATGCATATAGTACCAACAATCGGAGCCTCTTTGCCATTGACTAAGACATTACCTCGTCCATGGCCTAGGCTACGATAAAGACCGTCAGCATAGCCTATGGTTATGATAGCTATACGGGACGGACGTGCAGCACACCAGCGGCAACCATAGCCGACAGTGTCTCCTGCAGGAATATCTTTGACCTGCGAAATGAGTGTCACAAGGCGGCTGACCTGCTTGAGACTACTCTGTACATCAGGTTCCGGACTCACACCGTAAAGGCCAATACCCAGGCGAACCATATCCAGCTGTGCTTCCGGGAACCTGGTTATACCCGAGGAATTAAGAATATGCTTAATCCCTGGCAGTTTGATGCTCCACTCTTTGAACCGGGCAATTTGTGTTCGCGTAAAATCATCCTTCGATGGTTCATCGGCGCATGCCAAATGCGTGAAGACACTTGTCACCCTCAATACATCTTTCAGACTCTCAAGTTTTTCAAGCAACGACCCCACATCCTCACCACAAAAACCAAGACGGTGCATACCTGTGTCAAATTCAATATGCACCGAGTAGGGACTACCCAATGACAATAGTTGCAGACGACTGGCAAATAAATCCAATATACGGAACGAATAAATGTCTGGTTCGAGGCGATAATGAATAATATCGTCAAAAGATGCTTCCTCCGGATTCATGACCATAATAGGAAGATGTATGCCACCACGACGCAAATCTACACCCTCGTCAGCATAAGCCACAGTCAGATAATCCACACCGCAATACTGCAAGGCAGATGCCACCTCAACCCTACCCGCGCCATAGCTGGATGCTTTAACCATAGCCATAAGCTTCGTCGCTGGCTTTAGTCTAGCTCGATAATAGTTAAGGTTGTGTATCAAAGCACCGATGTTTACTTCCAATACTGTCTCATGATTCTTTTTTTGAAGCAACTTGGCTATACGCTCAAAGCCGAAAACACGCGCTCCCTTCAGCAAAATCGTGCTGTCCTGCAGAAGGTCAACATTATATTTATCAATAAAATCTTGAGTCGTAGAATAAAACGTAGCCTCTATGCCGTCAAACAACGACTTACTGCGTCCCAAAGCCTCACCGATGGCCATAAGCTTTGTAATACCACGCTGTTGCACAAGCGATGCCACCTGGGAATATAGCTCAGCATCAGTCATACCAGTCTGCATAAAATCACTGATGATTAACACCTTGTTATTATGCTGATTAATATGTCCGAGATAATCTAAAGCAATATTAAGCGAGTTAATATCCAGCGAATAGCTATCATTAATGAGCGTACAATTGCCGGTAGCCTCATTCATCTCAAGGCGCATTTCAACAGGAGTTAACTTTGAACATCGCTCCACGATGGTGTTGGCCGAGCACCCAAGATACAACATCATAGCAATGCAATGCATAGCATTCTCCTGCGAAGCCCTGTCGACAAACGGAATGGATACTTGCATGCCGGTACCCTTATACTCCACATCAAGTACAGAACATCCCTGATTCACCTTCACTCCGAGAAGCTTCACGTCAGCTTCATCGCTATGTCCCCACGTGAAGAGGCGGACACGACGAAAGTTCTCTAAACCACTTATGGCAGAATGTATATCCCGATGGTCCAAACAATAGATTAAGGTTTCACAATGGGTAAATAGCTGCAACTTCTCTGCAATCTTCTGTCCTCGAGTTAGGAAATTCTCGTCATGTGCCTGACCGATATTGGTGAATATTCCCACCGTAGGCTTTATCACCTTTTGTAATCTCGGCATTTCACCAGCTTCTGATATACCCGCCTCAAAGACACCTATCTTGTCTTTATCGCACATTTGCCACACAGACAGCGGTACTCCTATCTGAGAATTATAACTCTTAGGACTTGACACCACCTGCCCGTCAGGCACGAGCATCTGCACCAACCAGTCCTTTACTATCGTCTTGCCGTTACTACCCGTAATACCTATTACCGGAATATTGAACTGATCCCTATGTCTTGCTACAATAAGCTGCAAAGCCAGTACCACGTCATTGACACGCCAGATATTAGCATCGTCATACACGATGTTACAATCTCTTGGCACAACGAACGACCTCACCCCCTTCCTGTACAACTCATCTATGTATTTCACACCACTATTACGCCTTGTAACAATAGCAAAAAATAGCGTTCCCTGCGGTTCTGCGAGATGCCTGCTGTCGGTGAGCAGGTGCATCACTTCACCTTCCGGCATAGCGACATGTTCATCCACAGGCTTTATAACCGTACCAATCTCTGATATTTTCATTTGTGCTTAAGTATTTGAAAGCCTATACCGCACTCTAAGCATTTGCGGTTTTTGCAATAGTTGTTTTCAAGCTGCAACAACGCTTGACTCTCGGCTGCGTTATTGGGTTTTATGCCATACTGGCACCATCTTCGCATCACTGCATTATCCTCAGCAGGCAGCTGATTCAGTAGTTCCACAGCCTGCTCCTTGTACTTTTCTTGTCCATGTACGATACCGTAAAGGAACAACAGCGGGACCCACGCATTGATAATGAGCAACTGTGCCTGCATCTTGCCAACGTGCTTCACCGTCTGTTTTTCTGTTGCAGTGTCAAAACGGTAATGATTGTTCCAATACTCGGCAGCGCTTTGGTCAAACATCTTCAACATTTCCTTGACATCGTGAATGTCGAGCAGTGTTGAGAAAAGACTGGAAGTTGTTGAAAGCAGCTGCGCAAATTGGCTGATGCGGATTGTAGGAAAACTCGACGGGCGCAGACAATAGAACCGCCATAGGTATCCGCCCATGGAGTTCATACCGGTACCCACTTTCAACGCACCATAGTCTTTCTGCAGCAGACGTGGATATTCATCTTCGAAGTACCCTTCGAGCAAACCAGCCTGTCCCATAAGAACGGCTTCAACCCTGCGTTGGTTGTCCTTCCAACGAGCCAACAGACGCTGGTCGGTGGCCTTAGCCAACATCTCGAAAGGCAACGCATTGACCTTGCCGCCAAAATAGCGGGCCACAAGCCAATAACATGCCTGCTCCCAACCACCATGACTCTCTTCGAGCAGGCGGCGTGCCGTCTCTGTTTTTGCCATGATGCGTTCAGCCAAGAGCCTGTCGAGGAAAGACTTTATCATAAACTGCGGCACCTCCCCTACTCTTTTCCCACACGGCACTGCATCATCACCGTCAGGGCTCATCAACGCCTCGTAGTTGGACACTACCGCAGGAGGTAGATAGTTCTTTAGCTCAACCGTCGGCGGCACTCGACCACTCTGAAGTTTTATCTCACAATCATGCTCATAAACAACATGAAGCACCACATTATTGTATGCTGCATCCTGCGCATGACGGTGCGCATCCCAATCTGACGTATGTATATGGACTTCCACGTTGCCAGCCCATTCCACGTCTCCGACACGCACTCTTGCATTGAAGAAATCCGGGCCTGCATCGCGGTTTAGTTCACCCGCACGCAAGACGACAACAGGCTGGCCATCAACGGTGGTCAGCCCGTGGTCGAGCAACTGATGCTGCCACACGTACTGCAAGAACGCCTCAGTCATCAGTTGAACATCTCCTTCATCTTGTCAAAGAAACCTTTCTCCTGCTTTGTCGGGTTCGGCTGGAAATTATTATGTTTCTGCAAGTCCTCAAGTATTTTCTTCTCCTCTTTGTCAAGCGACTTTGGCACCCACACATTGAGGCACACCAGCAGATCTCCGCGACCGTAGCCGTTTAATATCGGCAATCCCTTGCCGCGCAGACGCACCACACGACCCGACGGCGTGCCGGGTTCCACCTTTATCTTCACCTTCCCGTTCAGTGTCGGTATCTCCACCGACGCACCCAAAGCAGCGTCGCTGAATGTTATGAATGCATTATAGTATAGGTTGGCATCCTGACGCTCAAAGGTTTCATGCTCCAGTTCCTCTACAAGCACAATCAAATCGCCTGCGATGCCGCCGCGCGGCGCGGCGTTGCCCTGTCCCTGCATGGCCAGCTGCATTCCGTCCTGCACTCCCGCAGGTATCTTTATGGTGATTATCTCATCGCTCTTCACTATTCCATCACCGTGGCAGTCGTGACACTTGTCTTTCACAATACGACCTTCGCCACCGCACTGCGGGCAGGCACTCTGCGTCTGCATCATGCCCAGCATAGTGCGTTTTGTCTCTGTCACAACACCTGTACCGTGGCAATGCGGACAGGTCTCTGTATTGCCGTCGCGTGCACCGCTGCCGCCACAAGTCTTGCAGGGCACATACTTGCTCACCTTAATCTTCTTCTCACATCCGCGGTCAATCTCCTCAAGTGTCAGCTTGACCTTGATGCGCAAGTTGCTACCGCGCAAAACACGACGGGCGGCACCACCGCCACCGAAACCGGTGAAGCCGGTACGAAAGCCACCACCGAACAAGTCGCCGAAAATACTACCGAACTGAGAGAATATGTCGTCCATATTCATGCCCCCCTGACCATAGGCGCCATCCATGCCGGCCATACCGAACTGGTCATAACGGGCTTTCTTGTCAGGATTGCTAAGCACATCATAAGCCTCGGCAGCCTCCTTGAACTTCTCCTCGGCCTCCTTGTCGCCGGGGTTGCGGTCAGGGTGATACTGCAAGGCAAGCTTGCGGTAAGCCTTCTTCAATTCTTCAGGCGTGGCGTTCTTGTCCACACCAAGCACTTCATAGTAATCTCTCTTTGCCATAACTCTATACTCCTAACTCTTAACTTTTAACTCTCAACTCTCAAAACGCCACCACCACCTTGGCATAGCGCAGCACCTTGTCGTTGAGGTAGTAGCCTTTCTCCACCACATCGACGACGGTACCCTTCTGCTCTTCTGCGGCAGCGGGTATACGCGTGATGGCCTCGTGCAGGTTCTCGTCAAACTTCTCCCCTTTCACATCCATGGCCTTAAGACCCTTCTGCTCGAGGATCTTCATCATCTTATTGTATATCAACTTCACACCCTCTTCGTTATCGGTAGCTGCCAACGCACGTTCAAAGTCGTCTATCACGGGCAACACAGCCTTCATCATCTCACGGCTGCCGTTGAGAAGCAAGTCGGCCTTTTCCTGATTGGTGCGTTTACGGTAGTTCTCATACTCGGAATACAGGCGCAGATATTTGTCGTTCAGTGCCGCCAACTTCTCGCCAAGCTCCTGGACTTTGTCGGCCTCAGTGGCTTCGGCAGCCTCAGCGGCCTGCTCTTCGACTTGCTCTTCAGCCTGTTCCTCAGGCTGTTCCACATTCTGTTCCTGTTTCTCTTCCGCCTCGGCGGTATTATGTTCTTTCTTACTCATGTCGTTTTGTTGGTTTTTATACCTATATAATACAAAAAGGCTGCCACGGCAGTCTTGACTGACATATTGTCACACAGTGACAAAATGACACTTAAACCAATGTCACCCATTCACCACCTGAATACATCTTCCGGCGACCGCGGCCTTCGAGCCGTCAGCCATCGGAAGTCGGGCAGACGCTGCATCTCTTCTGGAAACTCCATGACCGGATATGTCTGCATATCAGGTTTGTCGTAGGTCACCACACGCGAAGCAGCATGCGTTGTGTCGAAATATATGCGCATATCCGTGCCCACTCCCACATTGGCGCCCACCAGTTGCGGATTGCCGTCAGGACCGTCGTCAGTGATGTAATACACCATCTGGGCGTTGCTAAGTATATCGGCGTACAGAGGTTCTCCGCTACGGAAGTACACCACACCTTGGCGTCCTTTCAACTGGTTGAACTTATTGAGGTCAACCTGCTCCACAGCGAAGCAATTGGTTCGCAGGTAGACAATCTTCACTCCCGATGTGTCATGGTGCAGTTCAATGGTGTCGGCCGTACACTGGTAGTGCTCGTACCACACAACAGGGTCTCTGTAGAGCGTAAGCATTGAGTCTGTGGCGTTGTAGAACGCTGAGTCGCACATAGCCTGGGCGTCACGGCGGTAGACCTTCACATGGTAGTTTGCCCTGACGGTAGAGAGGCGGTTGGCAGTGTCGGTGGTGAGGTATACTGTGTCGCCATGCAGGAACAGTGAATCGCCGGCGTCGACGAATAGCACATGGGCGCTGTCGGTGACATAGGAGTAGCGGCGCTTGCGGTGAGTCTCGCCATAGCGCCCCGAACAGGTGATGTCGTTGTCCGTGTCCTTGATTTTCACATTGCCGTAGGCTCTGCCGAACTCTGCAACTTCGTCATAGTAAAGCGTGTCGCTGTCAATCATGTGTCCCTGGTTCTCGACATGCGAGGCATGGTACGAACTGGCAAAGCGTGTATCTGTATTGTAATCGCCCAGCTCGCTGTAGATCAGCGACGAGTCGCTGTAGATATGCGTAGCGCTGCGGAAATGGGCTATCTGGTCGTCGGTGGTATACACCAGCGTGTCTGTCACCAACCGCATAGTGGAGTCGGTAAGCTGCACATCGTCATAGATATAGAACACCTTGATTGCCGAGTTGTACTGCCCCTTGCGGCTGTCGAGGGTGCGGTCGGCGCTGGTACCGTGTCCCCACTCGTCATAGTACGCTGTCGAGGTGTTGCGCTCGTAGGTCAGGTGGTTGGCCTTCAGCACATTCCCACCGTCGATGAGCACCACCGTGTCGGCCCAGATGTCAATCACACGCGTGTTGCCGTCATAGAATAACCTGTCGCCATAGATGGTGGTGGTGTCGCTAAGCTTGATGACGATGTCACGGAAAGCCGTAAAACTGTTGCGCTCAGTGTCATAGTGCGCCGAGTCGGCATAAAGGGTCATACCCTCGTGCGTAGCCACGACATCCTGGTACAATATCCACACCGAAGTCTGCTGCGGGTCGCGCGACCCCATGCCCGAAGTGTACTCTATGAGTTTCTGCGACCGGGCAACGGTAGCCACCCCCAACAGCGATAACAGCAGTATTATGACACCTTTTGTCTTCATCCACAAAAACGGACGGCTTCTAATAAAGCCTTAGAAGCCGCCCTTTTTATCTGCCAATAAGCATTGTACTCTTTTACTTGGTGCGCGAGCCAAGACGGTCCATGGCGCAACGGAAGCCAATCCATGAGGTTCCCTTGTCCTGGTCGTAGAAGCGACGCGTGCTCGACTGCAGGTAGTAGGCGCGGTCTTTCCAGCTGCCGCCCTTGACGACGCGAACCTTATTGTTCACCATCGACGAACTGGGCGACTCTTTCTGGTTGTCGGATTTGCGGCGATACATATTATTTGTCCACATATCGTCCTCGCTCTCGGCGCTGACGTTCTCCTCGTCTTCGCTTTCTTCTTCCGCATAGGCGGCCTCTTCGCCTTCCTCTTCATCGCCGTTGTCTACTTCGGCAGGCTGCCAACCGTCGGTGCCGAGGTTGGAGGCACGGTCACCGTCGAGGTAGTTCACATTGTTGGCCTGGCGGTAGTTGCGGCGGTTATAGTCGGCAGGAGCATCCTTGTAGGCTATCATGCCGTCCTCGCCGATGAGCACCTCACCGTCTTCGTCGACCTCATAAGTGCGGTAGATGTTACCACGGAACGGGTCGATGTCTTCGCCACCGCGGGGGTTTACAACCTTACGATAGACGTCCATGCACCACTCGCTGACATTGCCGGCCATGTTGTACAGACCGTAGTCGTTGGGGAAGTACCACTTCACGGGGCAGGTGTAGTCCCAACCGTCGTTCAGGTTGCCGGCAATACCCATGGCGTCGCCGCGCGAACGCTTGAAGTTGGCCAGGAACTGACCGTAGTATTTCTTGTTGGCCGAGCGTAGGCTCTGACCAGCCCAAGGATAGCTCTTGTGCTCCACGACACGCTCGTCGTAGGTGTTGCCAATCAGACCAATGGCGGCAAACTCCCACTCGGCCTCTGTCGGCAGTCGGTAATAGGGGTACAGGATACCGTCGGTCCTACGCACCTGACGCTCCTCGCCACCAGCGGCGGGGTTCAGGTCTTCGAGACCCTCACGCACCTCACCTTCGTAACGTCCGGCGAGATAGACATCGGTCTGGAAAGCGTTTGAACCAATGTTCTCCTGGTCAAGCATCAGGATGCCACGGTCGACAAGAACCTTCTCGTTCAGACGGTCGGTACGCCATGTGCAGAACTTGGTGGCCTGCTCCCAGCTGACGCCCACGACGGGATACTCGTCATAGGACGGACTCTGGAAGTAGTGCTCCACGAAGCTCTCACGCCAGGCCAGTTTGTCGCGCCAGGTTGCGGTGTCGGGATAGATGGCACGCACCTTCTCGCTGTATTCCTCGCCGTAGGCACGGTTCATCCAGTAGACGAACTCGCGGTACTGACGGTTGTTCACCTCGCACTCGTCGATGTAGAACGACGACACGGTGACGGTATGAGCAACATTGTCCCACTTGTAGCGGGTGTCCTCGGTGACGTGGCCCATGACAAACGAACCACCCTCGATGAACACCAAGCCGGGGGCTGTGCCCTGCTCGCCTTCACCGGAGACTTCGAAGCCGCCCCATTCGGGGTTGTTGTAGTCCCAACCAGTCGTGCTTGAACGGCCGGCTTTGTTGCCGCACGAGGCCAGCAGCATCAATGCCGCAACGGCCATGAATGAAAATCTGAAAATCTTCATATTCTATTTTTTGTATTATTCGTTTCTATCGCTTTGTTAACGCAATAAGTGCGTTTTTGTTTCATCATTAATTTTATTTAACATACCCCGTACCTTTCATCCTCACCTTCCGCCTTAGAAGGACGGGCAGCGTATGGCACGAACTTTCTTCTTCTGCTCGGGCACGGGCAGCATCACACCAAGCGAAACCTCGTGCGCACCTGCCGTACTGTTAGCCAACTTGCTGACGGTCACGTCGTAGCTGTATCCCACCTTGAAGTAATCCTGCTGCACGCCAACCTGGAAAATGAAGGCGTCAGCGTTCTCAATGCCGTTGCGGAACCACACACCCACCAGGAAGGGCATCCAGTCGAGGTAGACACCGTAGTTGAAGTAGTGCATACCACCCTGCATCTGGTAGACGATGTTGGGCGAGATGATGGGCGAGCCAAAGCCGAGCGACGACTGACGGCGCTCCTCTTCGGAGACATTGATGAGACCGCCGGCATGGACGGTAAACTTCATAGGCAGAGGCGATTCAGAGTAGAAAGCCACGTTGGGTTGCGTCAGATGGGCGGCGGCGACGCCGGCATACCACTTGCTGCCGTATGCCACGGCACCGGCGCTGAAGTCGACAGACCACTTGCTGGTCTTGTCGGGCGGCTGCACAGTGTTCTGGAAGATAAAGCCGTATTCGGGGTGTATCTGTTCAGGGAAACGCAGGTTCTCGTCCCAGCGCAGATTGGTGTTCATCACCGACACCTGAAGGCCGGCGCTGATGTTCACCGTACGCGAGACGCGGAAGTTGAAGGCATACATGGCTCCCAACGAGTTGGTGGAGAGAGCGCCATGGTCGCCCACACGGTCGGTCATAACGATGACGCCGAGGCCGCCATGCAAGTCTGGGACATACTGGTCATATGATGCTGACACAGTGGTAAAAGCACTAACCAATCCAGGCCACTGGCCGCGGTATGTGAGGGAGATGCGCGGGGCAACGGCGGTACCGGCGAAAGCAGGGTTCAGATAGAGTGGGTTGGCGTAGAACTGAGAGAAGCCAACATCTTGTGCACCAACACTTCCCGATGCCAGCAACACCAGACCGAACAGCGCGCATTTTAGCTTCTTTTTCAACTTCATTTCAGTCATATTACATGCCTATAATTAATTTGCAATATTACGAATTATTTTCCATTTACACGCATTTTTCCGAAAAATATTTTACAACAAGCAGTCAACCAGACAATTATTTTTCGCTCCCACAACATATCCGCCTTGCAAAAAAGCCTTGCAGGCACCCAGTTTCAGCAAATTTCACACCATTTTTCCGCGTTTTCACACACACCTCCCCTACGGCCCCCTTCGCACTCCCACTGCCTTCCACTGAAGAAATGCCGTGCTGAGGCGTCGGCTCTGCCGACAAGGGGGGCCGTAGGGGCTCCGTAGGGGATAGGAGGGAAATAGGCTTTTTTTAAGCATACACCTACAAAGTGAAAAATATTTCGTATATTTGCATTTTCGAACGATAAGGACAAAACAATATAAAGTGCTGTGATTGGCTATCTTATAGTTTTCTTCGTGCTATTTGTAGTGTTCGTCGCCGTGCCTTTTGGCATTGTGCTGATATTTCTTTCGATGCACTACAACCGCCGCGAGCGCAACCTACGCAACGAGGCCGAGGCCCATCGCAAGATTCTCGAGAGCACCTACGACCACATCTGGCGCGAGATAAAACAGCACTGCGGCCTCAACGAGGAGCACCGTCGCTCGTTCAACAACATCTACCCGAACCTCATCGACGAGTACATGGACGACGACACCATGCTCAACTGGATTCTGGACAACAACATTGAGTTCGACCCCTCTGAATACATGGTGATTATGGACAGTATCGCCGACGACCGCAAGCGCTTCGTGACGCACCAGAGGCGCATGATCACCATACTTCGCGAGCACAACAGCATCATAGAGAAGGGATGGCCCGTAAAATGGGTCATAAAGAACAAGGAGCGAATACACTACGAGCCAATTGCGACGAATTACGACCGTTGGGGCACACACCTTTAACCCTTCCCCGACGGAAATGCGCACACACCACATTACCACATCATTAGTCACCTCCATGCTGCTCTTGGCGGCATGCAACCCGCCTGTGCCAGAGCCTTACGGACCTGTGCCTACCGATGCGCAGCTGGCATGGCAGCGCATGGAGATAAACATGTTCTGCCATTTCGGTCCCAACACCTTCACGGGTGCCGAGTGGGGCTCCGGCGACGAGGCCGAGTCGCTGTTCACCCCCACGGCATTGGACTGCCGCCAGTGGGTCGACGTGGCCGAGCAGGCCGGCATGAAAGGCATCATCCTCACCGCCAAGCACCACGACGGTTTCTGCCTTTGGCCTTCGGCATACAGCAGTCACACAGTGACTCAAAGTCCATGGAATGAAGGACATGGCGATGTGCTGCGAGAATTCACCGATGCATGCCGCGGACGGGTCAAAGCTGGCTTCTATCTCTCGCCTTGGGACCGCCACGACAGCACCTACGGCACGCCACAGTACAACGACCGCTTCGTGGCGACTCTCAAAGAGGTATTGTCTTCATACCATGACATATACGAGCAGTGGTTCGACGGCGCCAATGGAGAAGGACCCAACGGGAAACGGCAGAAATACGACTGGGATCGCTTCAACGCAACGGTGGCACGCCTGCAACCCAACGCCCTTGTCTTCAGCGACGTAGGTCCCGGATGCCGTTGGGTGGGCAACGAAGAGGGCAAAGCCGGCGAGACGTGCTGGAGCACGATAGATGTAGACGGCTGTGAACCAGGCACCGGCAACCCCTCAAGTGACTTGCTGATGCATGGCAGACAGGGTGGCAAGAGCTGGATACCGGCCGAGGCCGACATCAGCATTCGCCCCGGCTGGTTCTGGCATGCCGACGAGCATCCCAAGACAGTGGACGAGCTGATGGAGATATACTACAACAGTATCGGACGTAACGCGCTGTTACTATTGAATGTACCGCCCGACAGCCGAGGCCTTATCCCCGCCGAAGACAGCGCCGTGCTTGTGGCCTTCCGCGCCGAGCGCGACCGCATCTTCGCTCACGATATAGCCCAATGCGGTGTCGCCCACGGCGAACATCTGCGCGGACGCCGCTACCGTGCCGACAATGTCCTGGACACCGACTACCACACCTACTGGGCAGCTGCCTCTAACGACGCCACCCTGACCATCGACCTCGACTCTGTCACAGAGTTCGACATCATCGTAATACAAGAGTACATACCTCTTGGGCAGCGCGTTACCATGGTCAACCTCGCCATCGACGAAGGCGACGGCATAAGCCTGCAGACATCACCGGAGCACCCACTCTGCACCACAGTGGGTTACAAGCGTATCATCCGCTGCGACAACGACAAACGCTGGCGTACCGACCATTTGGAGCTGCGCTTCAACGCTCTGGCACCACCCATAATCAACCGCATAGCACTCTATAACTCGAAAGCCCAATGAAATACCTGCTCAAAATATTGGTCTGCGCCTGCCTCGCTCTCCACTTTCCACTCTCTACTCTCCACACCCAAGAGCTTCCGCAGGGATACTTCGGCAGCCCGCTGAAGGGCGACCTGGGCCTCTCCGCCACATTCGCCGAGAGCCGCATAGGACACTTCCACTCCGGCCTCGACATCCGCACCGGCGGTGCCGTAGGGCTCCCCGTGCTGGCGGTGGCCGACGGCTATGTGAGCCGCGTGAGCGTATCGCCTTGGGGCGGCGGCAAGATATTGTATATCAAGCACCCTAACGGCTATACAAGCGTGTATATGCACCTCAGCGACTACGTCGGCCCGATAGGTCGCTGGGTGAAAGAACAGCAATATAAGACTCAGTCGTACAGCATCGTGGAGGACGTGCCCGAGGGGTTGCTGCCCGTGCGCAAAGGACAGATGGTGGCTCTCAGCGGCAACACCGGCGGCAGCGCAGGGCCGCACCTGCACTTCGAGCTCCGCGAGACGGGTACGGGCCGCACCATCAACCCGTTACTCTTCGGCATTCCATACCGCGACAGCATGAAACCAGCCATCCGCGGCTTGCGCATCTACCCAATGGTGGGGAACAGCATCGGACGTGGCTATGACGTTGATAAAGAGAACACTGCCACCGTCGACGGCCCATTCTGCCTCGGCATCTACGCCACCGACGCCGCCGAGGGGTCGACACCCAAGAACGGTCCCGAGCGCATTGAGGTGTATCTCGACGACGAGCTCTTCTTCATGTACTCCATCGAGAGCTTCGTCCTCGAGAACAGTCGGGTTATCAACGCATTGGTCGACTATCCAGTCTTTGAGGCACAGCGTCAGGGATACATCCTCACGCGTGCGCTGCCGGGGGCCGAAGGCGACTGGATACCAGTGCGCCAAGGTGACGGCATCTTCCGTCTTGCACCCCGGAGCAGACACAAGATACAGGTGCGGGCATACGACATCCACGACAACGTCGACGAACGCACAATTACCGTAAACGTCTCGACGTCAGCGTCAACCACACAAGGACATAGCGCCACCGACGGCAAGGCGGTGCGTTACAGCGAGGTCGCCAGCCTTAAACACCCGGCATTCAGCGCCGAGCTGCCGCCTTACTGCCTCTATGCAGATGACCGGCTGGCTACAACTTGCCGCATGGACGCCGGATACCTCTCTCCAGTATGCTCCATTGAGCCTGTAATCAACAAGATACCGCCACATATACATTATAAGATAAGCATCAAAGGGGCTGTGCCACAGGGTATCGACCCCGCCAAAGTGACGGTGGTGCGCATCAACGGCAAGCGCGTCAACGCCTACAAGACTACCTGCGAAGGGGGCTACTACAGCGCCTCGGTGCGAGACTTCGGCACCTTTGCGCTGCTGGCCGACACCACGGCGCCCACGGTGCGCGCGGTGAACTTCAGCGAAGACAAGCGCCTGAAATCAAAGACACTGCGTATAAAGATAGGCGACAATCTGGCTGGCGTGGATACCTACAATTGCTACCTTAACGGCAAGTGGGTTCTGGCCGAATATGACGGCAAGAGCGCCACCTTGTTCATCGACACCACAGGCAAGCTACAGGGCGGTAAAAACGACCTGCGCGTCGAGGTTGTCGACGGATGCGGCAACCTGACGCGCAGGACGTTTACGATTATACGTTAGGCTTTATGCCCGACGGGCCTTCAGCTCCTCATAGAACTTGGCGTGCGAAGCCTCAATGTAAGGCTGCAGCCAGAGGAGGCCAATACCCAGCGTGAAGATGCAGAGTATCGCCCAGCCTATGAAGCTCAGGTCCAAGCAGAAGAGTTTCCACTTGTAACCTTTCATCATCATGCGGCTCTCGTGGATGCAGTCGTCGGCATCCAGGTCGGGACGATCGTTCATCACGTAGGGCGTCATGGCGTAGGCATAGCTCTTCACGATGCCGGGAACGATGAACAACAGGCACCACAGCAGGATATAGAGCGCCATCAGCAACGACGTGCCGAGGACGCGGCCATACCTGTTGAACACGCTGAACTGGTCGCCAACCATCTCTGAACTGTCTTCACCACGCACGAGGCGCAGGAAGCAGATCATGAAACCGAACTGCAGCGGGCACACTACCAGCAGTCCCGCAAAGGGGATGGAGCCGGCTGCGGCAGTGATAAGCGAGAACACCAGCGTGGCCAGCACGGCCTGTGTCCAGTTGCCCTTCAGGGCATAACGGGCGGAGCGACGTATCTCTGAGTTACGCGGCATCTCTGCCTTGTTGGGGTTGAAGGTCTGTTCTTCCATATTTTTAATGTATTAAGCTGTGAGCTGTAAGTTTTAAGTAGGCTGACGCGGTCGGCACAGCCACTTAAAACTTACAGTTTAAAACTTACAGCTGATTATTCAAAGCTCTTGATAGCCTCCTTGATGAGCTCCATGGCGGCACGCAGCTGCTCCTCGGTGATGACCAGCGGGGGAGCGAAGCGGATGATGTGCTGATGGGTCGGCTTGGCGAGGACGCCGAGGTCGCGCATCTTCAGGCACACATCCCATGCCTCTTTGCCGTTGTGGGGCTTGATGATGATGGCGTTGAGCAGGCCTTTGCCGCGCACCTTCTCGATCATCGGGCTCTTGAAGTTGCTCATCTCCTCGCGGAAGATCTTGCCGAGGCGCTCGGCGTTCTCCATGAGGTGCTCCTCCTTGATAACCTGCAGGGCGGCGATGGAGACCTTGGCGGCGATGGGGTTGCCACCGAAGGTAGAGCCATGCTCACCGGGCTTGATGTTCAGCATGATGTCGTCATCGGCCAGAACGGCGCTGACAGGCATCACGCCGCCACCGAGGGCCTTGCCGAGGATAAGCAGGTCGGGTCGCACGCCTTCGTGGTCGCAAGCGAGCATCTTGCCGGTACGGGCGATACCGCACTGCACCTCGTCGGCCATAAACAGGACGTTGTATTTCTTGCAGATGTCGTAGCACTTCTTGAGGTAACCCTCGTCAGGCACATAGACACCGGCCTCACCCTGGATGGGCTCCACGAGGAAGCCAGCCACCTTCTTGCCGTGTTCGGCCAGACATTTCTCAAGGGCGTCGGGATCGTTGTAGGGGATGCGCAGGAAGCCGGGTGTCATGGGGCCGTAGTTGGCGTAGCTCTCGGGGTCGTTGCTCATGGTGATGATGGTGATGGTGCGGCCATGGAAGTTGCCTTCGCAGCAGACAATCATCACTTCGTCGTTGGGAATGCCTTTCTTGACCACACCCCAGCGGCGGGCCAGCTTCAGGGCCGTCTCGTCGGCCTCGGCGCCGGTGTTCATAGGCAGCACCTTGTCGTAGCCGAAGTACTCGGTGACATATTTCTCCCACTCACCCAGGCAGTTGTTGTAGAAAGCGCGGCTGCTGAGGGTCAGCTCGTGGGCCTGGTCGCACATAGCCTTGACAATCTTCGGGTGGCAGTGACCCTGATTGACGGCGGAGTAGGCCGAGAGAAAGTCGTAGTACTTCTTACCCTCGCAATCCCACACGAAAGCGCCCTCACCCTTGGCGAGGACTACGGGCAGCGGATGATAGTTATGGGCGCCATACTTGGCTTCCATCTCCATGAATTGTTCTGATTTTGTCATAGTTGTATTGTTTTTAGTGTTAACATTCTCTTTTGTTAAGGCGGTGCAAATATACACATTTTTTTGTGATTGGCAAAATTTTTAAGTCTGCATAGCGTTATACTTATGTGAATAAGAACAATACTATTCTTGAAGTAAAAGGGCTGACCGTCGCCTTCGACGGGCGGACGGTAGTGGACGATGTCAACTTCACGCTGCAGCGCGGACGTACGCTGGGCATCGTCGGCGAGAGCGGCAGCGGCAAGAGCGTGAGCACGTTGGCGCTCATGGGCCTGCTCCCTAAGACCGCCACGGTGAGCGGCAGCGCAAAGCTATCTGATGAAGAGCTGCTGACACTCGGCGAAGACGAGATGCGCGGCATCCGCGGCAAACGCATCAGCATGATATTCCAGGAGCCCATGACGAGCCTCAACCCCGTGCAGCAATGCGGCGAGCAGGTGCTGGAGATGATGCATGCCCACGATGGGAACGACGGAAGCGACAAGCAGACAGCCAAGGAGCGCGTTATCAAGCTCTTCGAAGAGGTGCTCCTTCCCCGCCCAGAAAAGATTTTCGAAAGCTACCCCCACGAGATCAGCGGCGGCCAGAAACAGCGCGTGATGATAGCCATGGCGCTGATCAACAACCCCGACATACTCATTGCCGACGAGCCCACCACGGCCCTCGACGTGACGGTGCAGAAGACCATTCTCAAGCTGCTCCGCCAGCTGCAGAAGAAACACGGCACCAGCATAATCTTCATCACCCACGACCTCGGCGTCATAGCCCAGGTGGCCGACGACATCATGGTGATGTACCGCGGCAAGGTGATGGAGCAAGGGCCTGCCGACCAGATACTTCACTCGCCCCATGAGCCCTACACCAAAGGTCTGCTGGCCTGCCGCCCACCCCTCGACAGCCGTCCACGCCGCCTGCCGACGGTAGAAGACTATCTGGCCGATTCCGAATCCTTACAGACGGGACCAAGAGAGCCTAATGCAAGCAATTCAACATCCAACACCCACAATTCCAAACTGTTAGAGGTCCGCAACCTCGACGTCACCTACACACTGAAGCGCAGTCTCTTCGGCCGGCCGCTGCAGACTCTGAAGGGCGTCGACGGCATTACCTTCGACATCATGGAAGGTGAGACCCTCGGCCTTGTGGGCGAGAGCGGCTGCGGCAAGAGCACCCTAGGACGCGCCATGCTGCGCCTCATCGAGAGCTCGGCAGGCAGCGTGAGCTATCGCGGCACGCCCCTCAACCAGCTTAGCGCCAAGCAGCTACGCGCCCTACGCCCAAAACTGCAGATCATCTTCCAAGACCCCTACTCCAGCCTCAACCCGCGCATAACCATCGGCGACGCCATACGCGAGCCGCTGACGGTACACGGCGACGGCGACCGCAGCAAGGTGCTGGAACTCATGGACCAAGTGGGGCTGCGCGCCGAGTGGTACAGCCGTTACCCCCACGAACTCAGCGGCGGCCAGCGGCAACGCGTGTGCATAGCCCGCGCTCTCATCCTACAGCCAGAGATGGTGGTGTGCGACGAGAGTGTCTCGGCCCTCGACGTCAGCGTGCAGGCCCAAGTGCTCAACCTGCTCAACGACCTCAAGGAGCAGTACCACTACACCTACCTCTTCATCACCCACGACCTCAGCGTGGTGCACTACATGGCCGACCGCATCATGGTGATGCAAAAAGGAAAGATCGTCGAGAGCGGAACTCCCGACGACCTCTTCCATAATCCGCAAACGGACTATACGCGGACGCTTATCGACGCCATTCCGCGCATCTGATTAGCGAGTGGTGAATAGCAAAAAAGGCTGGTGCAAAAGCACCAGCCTTTATCAGTGGTTAGTCGTGTCCCGTCACACGGCGTCGGAATTCTTTTCTATCCTCTTCTTCCTTCATCCGTTTGTGGTAGTCATCCGACTCCTTCTTGAGTCTTTCACCATGCTTGGCCAAATCGTCCGCCCATCCTAACTTATCGCTGACATTACGGTTTCCGACAAGGAAATAACCAGCCACCACGAGTCCCAAAATAAAGGCCAATATACGGCTGAACATTGCAATGGAGGCGAACAGGAAGTAGGCGAGCAAATTGGAGAGAAGGAACCTTAAGACAAAGAGTATCCAACCCTTCGCACCGAGCCCCTTGTCCATCCTGTCGATGATGGCGAGGACAAGGCAGAAGACAAACGTAAGAGTCCATATCCATGTGGCCCACACAGAGATATAGGAGAGTGTGCTAAAAGCCTCGGGCTGGTGGGTGAAGCGGAAGATAGTGTCGGTGGCGCGAAGGAATCCATCACCACCTCTTCCGACATACTGATACAGCAGGATGAAACAGTTGAGCCAGCCATAGACGCCGCTGACCATTGCCGACGCCTTCTCTTCCTTCTTGAGACAGAGGAGATACATGCCTCCCATAACAAACAGTGCAATCATAAAGACGATGCCCAGCAGCGACTGCCACCAGCGGGAGGTGAAGAGCGACTTGAAACAATTGCCGAAGAAGTCTATAGAGAAATGGAAGAGGGCGTTGGAGAAACGCGGGAACAGGGCATAGTCGCGTGCCGCTCCGTTCCACACCTGACTGAATACAAAGCAGGGGCGGGCGAGGATATTCCCCTTATGATTTTGACGGAACATATAGAGACGAGCCTTGGCATATCCGCTGTCGGCGGCCCGCAGCATAAGGCTGTCGGACAAGACCGTGTCGCGGTGCCCTTTTTTGTCGTAGTAGCCAGACAGCATATAAAGGCAATAGGGGTCACCCTTTTCGGCACCGTGATTCAGCCATTTGACGTTCTCGGGCGTATAATCGTAAAAGGGCATATCCTGAAACCGCAATCTCGAGGGCTCGACAATGGCATAAAGACCCTCCGGATTGCCATTCTCGGCGAGAAGCTGCATATAGTGCTCGCGTACATCCAAGGGAACAATGGTGTCGCCATAAAGCATGAGGTTCTGCATAGCCTTTTCGTTGCCGGCCTCGGCAAGGGGCGTAAGGCGCTGCACGTCCTTCTCGCGCATGGAGCAGGAGTAGAAAGCGGAAGCGAAGACGGCTGCGAGAACGAGAACTAAAAGAATTTCATTATTTTTACGCATGGTGTTCGTTGGTTATTCATCATGTCACATGTTAGAGCATGCCTTTACGCTTCAGTAAAGCCTTGGGGCTGGGATCTTTGCCTCGGAAGGCACGGTAGAGTGCCATGGGCTCGACGGTGTTGCCGCTCTCGAGGAGGTGGCGGAACTTCTTGGCGAGCTCGGGGTTGAAGAGGTCGCCGCTCTCGGCGAAAGCCTCGAAGGCGTCGGCGTCGAGGATGGCCGTCCACGTATAGCTGTAGTAGCCGGCATCATAGCCCGTGGTGAAGATGTGCTGGAAGTAGGGGCTGCGGTAGCGGCTGATGATTTCGGGGATCAGGCCTATGCCGTTGAGGTATTCTTCCTCGAAGGCTATCGGGTCGATGTGCTGCTTCTCCTTGATGCTGTAGTAGTTCATGTCGAGCAGCGAGGCAGCGAGAAGCTCGGTGGTCATAAAGCCTTGGCCATAGGTCTGGGCGGCGGCGATCTTCTTGATGAGCTCGTCGGGGATGGCCTCGCCGGTCTGGTAGTGGTGGGCATACATCTTCATCACCTGCGGGTGGCGGCACCAGTTCTCCATCACCTGCGAGGGCAGCTCGACGAAGTCACGCGGCACGTTGGTGCCTGCCAGCGAGGGGTAGGTGCACTTGCTGAGGAGGCCGTGGAGGGCGTGGCCGAACTCGTGGAAGAGGGTCTCGCTCTCGTCGAAGTTGAGCAGCGACGGCTTGTCAGCGGTGGGTTTGGTGAAATTGCAGACCACCTGGATGATGGGGATGACGTTCTCGCCGGTCTTACGGTCGATATGCTGGCCGCGGAACTCGGTCATCCAGGCGCCGCTGCGCTTGGAGGCGCGGGGATGGAAGTCCATATAAAGGATACCGATGGTCTGTTCGCCGTCCTTGACTTCGAAGCAGCGGGCCTCCTTGTCATAGGTGGGCAGGTCGGTACGCTCGGTGAAGGTGAGGCCGTAGAGGCGGTTGGCTACCATGAAGGCACCCTCGCGCACGCTGTCGAGGCAGAAGTAGGGACGCACGACGGCGTCGTCGAGGCTGTACTTCTCAACGCGGTATTTCTCAGCATAGTAGCGCCAATCCCAAGGCTGGAGTTTGGCACCGGGCTCGTCCTTCTCAAGCATGCGCTGGTAGAGGTCGCGCTCCTGTTTGGCAACCTTGAGGGCGGGTCCCCAGATGGCGTTGAGGCAGTCGTAGACGGCGGCGGGCGTCTTGGCGAGGCAGTCGTCGAGCACCCAGTCGGCATGGGTGGGGAAGCCGAGGATGTTGGCGCGTTCGAGGCGCAGATTTACCAGGGTGTCAATGATATTGGTGTTGTCGAACTCACCGTCCTTGCAGCGGTCGGTGAAGGCGTGCCACACCTCCTCGCGGAGCTTGCGGTCGGGGCAGGTCTGCATGAAGGGCTCCCATGTGGGCATGTCGAGGGTCACCTTGGTGCCGTCGGGCAGTTCTTTGACATAAGCGTTGGTGGCCTTCAAGACGTTCTGTGCGAAGCGCATAGTGAGCGAGGCAATCTGCTCGTTGAGCTCGCGGAAGCGTGCCTGCTGCTCTTCGGGCACATTGGCGCCACCGCGCACGAAGCCCTTGTAGGTCTCCTCGACGAGGCGCATCTGCTCGGGGTTGAGGTCGAGGCTTTCGCGCTGGTCGTAGACTGCCTTGATGCGGGCGAAGAGTTTGGCATTGAGGGCAATATCGTCGCCATGGGCCGAGAGCAGGGGTGTCACCTCCTCCTCGATGGCCTCCATCTCGGGGCTGTTCTCGCACTCACTCAGATTGAAGAACACCGCACTCACGGTCTGCAGCAATTCGCCACTGTACTCGTACGGGATAATCGTATTTCCAAAGGTGGGTTCCTCGCTGTTGTTGGCGATGTTGTCTATCCATTCTTTTTGCTGCTTCATACCCTCCATGAAGGCAGGCATGTAATGCTCGGTCTTGATGCGTGAGAAATCGGGAATCTCATAGGGAGTGTCCCACTTGCTGAAGAACGGGTTGTCCATGTTTTTCTTGTCTTTGCAGCCGGCGAGCAGCATTGTTGCCGCAGCGGCGATGATTAATGTACGTTTCATATCATATTATTATTTTAGTGTCTTGCAAATCTCCCGGAAGAGCTCCGCGTTGAGCTTCTTGGCGAGGAAGCGGTGTTCCTTGTTGCCGATGAGGTAGACCTGCGGTGTGGTCTCGATGTCGTATACTTCACGCCAGTCAACGTTGGCTTCGGCACCGTTGAGGTTGACCCAGCGAGGATTGGTGATGTCGTGGTCGGCGAGGAACTTCTTCCACTTGCCGAGCGTCACCTCATCGGGTTCTGTGAGGATGGCGAAGGCCGTCATGTCGAGCGAGTCGGCCACCTCGTTGAAGGCCTTGTAGAGGGCTGGGATGACCTCGCGGCAATGGCCGCAGGTGGGGCTCCAGAAAAGCAGCAGGGTGTAGCGGCCGGGCATGCGGTGCAGCGAATGGGCGCGGCGGAGGGTGTCGAAGAGTATCAGCTCGGGGGCCTCGCGGCCGACGAGCAGACGCTCCCACTTGGTGGCGCGTTCCACGTTCATGTCTATTGACGAGGGCGAGAGCCATGTGACCTTGCCTGTGGCGAAATAGCGCAGCACCAGGTGGACATAGACCTCGTCGTAAACCATAATATTTGACTGCAGATACTTCTCAGTGAGGTTGTTGATAAGCCAGCGGTAGACCTCGGGGGCGGGCTCGGCGCGGTCGATGATGGTGTCGAGCAGCGGGCAGATCCTGTCAGGAGGAAGGCCGCGCATGTACTTGTCGGTGTAGTCGTTGTAGCGGCGATAGAATATCTCCTTGGGGGTGCGGATGATGAAGTCGTCGTCGAGTGGCATGTGGTCGAAATAGTGCGCCATAAGGTAGTCGTAACGCTCGCGCTGCGAGAGGGGTGTGCCGTCGGGGTGAGTGGTGGGCACCTCGTCCTCGACCACAGTGGTGGAGTGTATCATCTTGGCCACCATGGCATCGGGGTGGTCGGCATAGAGGGCAAGCCTGAGGCTGTCCATGCCGGCGGTGATGCGCTGCATGCTGACGGCCAGGTCGGCGGAGTCCATGCTACTCTTGGCGGCAAGCATTTCCTGGTAGTATTTGTCGCTGGCACGCTGGTAGTTGAAGAGCACCTCGTTCTGGCGCGAGCCTTTGACCGTCATGTTTGTCGTCCAGTTGCGGTGGTCGGTGCGGAAGGTGAAGTTGGGCTTCTCATGATAGACGGCAAACTCGACGAAGCGGTCCGTGTTGTTGGTGAAGAAATAGAGGCCCGGGAGGAGCTCATTGTCACCCTTGAAGACGAACTTGCCGCGACCGTTGTTGTAGGCGGTGTCTATCACATAGCGGTCCTGCGCCATATAGTAACCCATAAGGACGGCGCTATCCTTGCAGCCGTCCACCTGCAGGGTGATTTTGTAACCGGGTTTGGCCACAGCCAGAAGCGGGATTAACAGGAGTGGGATTATGGATATTCGTTTCATGACGATAGATTATTTACCGATGCAAAAGCGTGAGAATATGTTGCCGAGGATGTCGTCAGGCACCACCTCGCCGGTTATGGAGCCGAGATGATAGAGGGCGTCGCGTAGGTCGACGGCGACGAGGTCGGCAGGGATACCCTGAGTGAGCGCGGCGGCCACCTGTCGCAGGGCGGCGTCGGCACGGCCAAGGGCGTCATAGTGGCGGGCGTTGGTTAGGAGAATGTCGCTGGAGGCGGCTTTGTCGCGGCTGACGGCGTCGACCATCACATGCCGGAGGCTGTCAAGGCCGGTGCCCTGGGTGGCAGAGACGGCGATGCCGACGCCGGGTGTGGGGTTGACCGCATCGGGGAGGTCCATCTTGTTATTGACAATCCAAAGGTGCTTGCCCTCGAGGCTGACGCCGGCATCCTGCAGCGACTGCATGTCGGCGAGGGCATCGGAGAACGAACGTGTGGCGTCGTGGACATAGAGTATGATGTCGGCCTGGGCAGCGGCGGCGATGGATCGTTTTATGCCAAGATTCTCAAGCGGGTCGTCGGTCTGGTGCAGGCCGGCCGTGTCGATGAGGCGGAAGGTAAAGCCGCCGATGGAGAAGGTCTCCTCGACGGTATCGCGGGTGGTGCCGGCAATGGGGCTCACGATGGCTCGGTCGTCGGCCAGCAGGGCATTGAGCAGGGATGACTTGCCGGCATTGGGACGTCCTATGATGGCCGTAGGGATGCCACGTTTAAGAGCGTTGCCGAGACGGAATGAGTTGCGCAAACTATTGATGCGCAAACTGAGGCTTCCGACCAGATGTATGAGCTGCGAACGATCTGCGAACTCGACATCTTCTTGGCTGAAGTCGAGCTCCAGCTCGAGGAGCGAGGTGAGGTCAAGGAGTTGCTGCCGGAGGGCTTTCAGTTCGTCGGCATATCCGCCGCGGAGCTGGCTAACGGCCAACTGGTGTTGGGTCGGGGTAACGGCGTCGATTAGGTCGGCCACAGCCTCGGCCTGCGACAGGTTGAGGCGGCCGTTGCGGAAGGCACGCATAGTGAACTCGCCTGGCTCGGCCATACGTGCGCCATCGTCGATGAGTGTCTGTAGCATCGCCTGCTGCACGTAGAGTGACCCGTGACATGAGATCTCAACGGTGGGCTCGCCGGTATAGCCTTTGGGAAAATAGACGGCCACAACGTCGTCGAGGTCGTCGAAGCGGCAGTATGTGGCGCGGCGGTCCTCAAGAGTCGCTACAGAGAGGTGCCTGAGCACACAGGGCAGCGCGTCGGTACCGCTGACACGCACTACGGCGATACCACCGACACCGGCGGGGGTGGAAATGGCAGCTATGGTGTCACTCCTTGTCATCGTTCTCCTTGCCGTCAGGGATATATCTATCGCCGAAGAGCGTCCGCATCTCGTCGTCGCTGAGGCCGAGCTCCACCTTCATGCGGTAGATGTTGGGGTATGCCAAGAAGAGCATCAGCGTGGCCACCATTGCGAGCATGAGAAGCACGTTCTGTGCCGAGAGCACCATGAAGGCGCAGATGAGAAGCACAACAACCATCATCGACATATAGAGCGAGCGGATATGCTGTGCGTAGCCACTCAGCTTTGCTTCCAGGCTCTCGGCCTGCCGCAAGGCGGGTATCTGCTTGCGTATGACGAGCAGGGCCATACTCACGGCCAACACCGCCAGGATGCTGCCTGCAACGAGCATCCATCGGGTCGTGTGCTGCGACGCGTAGAAACGGTAATGGCTGACAAGTGTGTATAACGCCGACACAATGACAACTCCCACAGAGACCCAGAGGCCTGTGTTGGCCGAGCGGCGTATTGATTTGATGTATTTCTCCATGATGCTATTTCTTTTTCCCTTTGTTATCCAGTTTAAGGCACCGTGCGGTGTAAGACTCCTTGCATTTGGCCAGCTCTTCCGGCTTGCCGGCGAAGACTATGTTGCCGCCGCCGTCGCCACCCTCGGGGCCAAGGTCGATGATCCAGTCGGCACACTTGATGATGTCGTGGTGGTGCTCAATGACAACGATGCTGTGGCCACGCTCGATGAGGCGGTCAAAGGCCGCCAGCAGCTTGCGTATATCGTGGAAGTGCAGACCTGTAGAGGGCTCGTCGAAGATGAACAGCATGGGCTTGTCCTCGGCATTACCCTTGACGAGGTAGGCCGCCAGTTTTATGCGTTGTGCTTCACCGCCGCTAAGAGAGCTACTCGACTGACCAAGCTTGAGATAGCCCAAGCCTACATCCTGCAGGGGTTTCAAGCGGCTGTAGATGCTGCGCGTCTCGTCAGCGTCGAAGAAGTCGAGCGCCTGGTCGACAGTCATCTCAAGTATCTCGCTTATGTTCTTGCCTTTATACAGTACCTCAAGGGCCTCGTCCTTGTAGCGGCTCCCGTGACACTCCTCGCAGAGCAGGTGCACGTCGCTCATGAACTGCATGCTCACGGTGACGTAGCCCTCGCCCTCGCAGGCGTCGCAGCGGCCACCCTCGACGTTGAAAGAGAAGAAGCCGCTCTTGTAGCCGCGGGCCTTTGCCAACGGCTGCTGGGCATAGAGTGTGCGCACCTCGTCGAAGACCTTCATGTAGGTGGCGGGATTGCTGCGTGAGGAGCGCCCTATGGGGTTCTGGTCAACGAGCTCCACCGCCGAGACACGCCCCACGTCGCCGTCGAGGGCCACGCACGAGCCCACATAGTCGCTGTTGCCCTCCATGCGGCGCTGCATCACATCGTATAGCACCTGGCGTATCAGCGTGCTCTTGCCGCTGCCGCTCACGCCTGTGACCACCGTCAGCACGCCGAGCGGTATGTCCACATCCACGCGCTTGAGGTTGTTGGCGTAGGCACCGTGTATGCTTATCCTGTCGCGCCACTTGCGGCGTTCGGCGGGCACGGGGATGGTCTTGCGTCCAAGTATATAGTCGGCTGTGAGCGAGTTCTTGGCGTTCTTCAGGGCCGACGGTTCGCCGGCGAAGACCACCTCGCCGCCAAGGCGTCCGGCACCGGGGCCTATGTCTATGAGGTAGTCGGCCGACCGTATTATGTCTTCGTCATGCTCCACAACGATGACCGTGTTGCCGAGGTCGCGCAACTGCTTGAGCACCCCTATCAGGCGCTCGGTGTCGCGGCTGTGCAGACCTATCGACGGCTCGTCGAGTATGTACATCGAGCCCACCAGCGACGACCCCAGCGACGTAGCCAGGTTTATCCTCTGGCTCTCGCCACCGCTGAGGCTGCGGCTCTCGCGGTTCAGCGTGAGGTAGCCAAGGCCCACGTCGAGCAGGTATCCCACACGGTTGTGCAGCTCGGTGCGCAGGCGCTCGGTGGCCTTCAGCTCGGCAGGCGTCATCTGCGCGGCGAGACTCTCAATCCACACCTTCACCTCGGTGACAGGCATCGCCACCACCTCGCTGATGCTGCGGCCGCCAACCTTCACATAGTCGGCGTCTTTGCGCAGACGTCGTCCGTGACAATCGGGACACACCGTGCGGCCACGATAGCGCGACAGCATGACGCGGTATTGTATCTTGTAAGCCTGGCTCTCCACCCAGCGGAAGAAGCCGTCGATGCCCTCCCACACGCCGTCGCCGTGCCAGAGGATGTCCTTCTGCTCGTCGCTCAGCTCGTAGTAGGGCTTGTGTATCGGAAAGTCTATCACCGCCGCATGGCGTATGAACTCACGCTTGACGTCCTGCATCTTGTCGCCGTTCCAGCACACGATGGCGTTGTCGTATACCGAACGGCTCTTGTTGGGCACCACGAGGTTCTCGTCGATGCCTATCACGCTGCCGTACCCTTGGCATGTGGGGCAGGCACCGTAGGGGTTGTTGAAAGAGAAGAAGTTGGGGTTGGGCTTCTCGAAGGTGATGCCGTCGGCCTCGAAGCGGTTGCTGAAGGTGGCCTCGGCACCGTCGGCCGACACCACGCACTCGCCACGACCTTCGAAAAAGGCACTCTGCACGCTCTCGGCCACACGGGCGGCCTGCCCGTCGTCGGCATGGCGTACCTCCACACGGTCAATCACCAGCCTCACGTCACCTTCGAGCTTCACGGTGTCGAGGTCCTCGATGCGCACCACCGTGCCTTTGACCATTACGCGCTGGTAGCCCTCCTGGTGCAGTATCTTTATCTGGCTCTCCAGCGGGCGCTCCTTGCTGTCAGTCAGCGGCGACAGTATCATCACCCTCGTGCCGTCGGCGAAAGCCTGTATATAGTCGACCACGTCGCTCACCGAGTGGCGCTTCACCTCCACGCCGCTCACCGGCGAGAAGGTGCGGCCCACACGGGCGTACATCAGCTTCAGGTACTCGTAAATCTCCGTCTGCGTGCCCACCGTCGAGCGCGGGTTGCCGGTGTTCACCTTCTGCTCTATGGCCACCGCCGGCGCCAACCCGTGTATGTAGTCGACATCGGGCTTCGTCATGCGACCCAGGAACTGGCGCGCGTAGGAGCTCATACTCTCCACGTAGCGGCGCTGCCCTTCGGCGAAGAGAGTGTCGAAGGCAAGGCTCGATTTGCCGCTGCCGCTCAAACCCGTCACCACCACAAGCTTGCCTTGCGGCAGCGTGACGTCGACATTCTTCAGGTTATTGGCTCGCGCACCTTTGATTTCTATATCCATAGCTCAACGCCACCTTGTCATTTCACCCTCAGTTCGACCACACGCGTGCGACTGCCGTCCTGCGTGTACAACGCCATCACACCGTCGGGGCGCACCAGGCTGCGCACCAGGCTGTAGGGAGTCTTGCGCTCTATGACGCTCTTCTCCACATCGCCCTCGCTGCCGATGCTGTAGAGCACCAGGTTGCCCTTAGAGCCGACCTTGAATTCCTTGGCCTCCTTGGCAATGTCGTATATGGCGGGGTACTTTTTGTTCTCCGACTTCATGATATATGTGCGGCCATTGTTCTGCAGCAGCGACACATTGAGCATGTTGTCGTTTTTCTTCTGCATGTCGTTGCGCCTGATGTTGCGCGCCCACCGCACATGCCCCAGCGTGTCCACCGACACCAGGTGAAGACCCACGCGGTGGTAGGAGTAAGTCACGCTGCCGTTGTCCTCGATATTCTCGCGGCTGTAGTTGCGTCCAACGGCCACAACGGCACCCTCCTGGGTCATCACCGTACCCACGACCGACACCAGCTCCACCTCCTGCTCACGCTGCACCTTCTTGGTCTTCGTGTTGTACATTATGTTGATATCCTCGTTCTGGAAAGGCCTCATCGTGAAGCCCGTGAGTATGGCCGAATCCTTGTCGAACGACATGCCCACGACACCGCCGCAGACATTCCTGCCCGTGTGTGCCTCCCACGGGTTGAAGAGGCCCACAGCCATGATATGGCTGCCAAGCACTCCGGCGAGCTTCAGCTCACGTATCGGGTCGCACTTGATGACGGCGTCATAGGTGTCGCCACGCTTGGCGTCCATAATGTTGAACACAAAATGCGTCTCCTCGCCCTCTATCTCATAACCCAGGGTCACTATAGAACCGTCGTCGGTGACCTTCAGGTCGTTCATCGACCCCATAGCGTAGTCGTAGTGCCACACCTCCTTCATCTGCGCGTCGAAAAGCACAGCCTTGGCGGAATACTGCTTGCGGTCGGTAAACTCCACAATCATAACTATGCCGTTGTAGCGCGCGTTGGGCGACGTGCCTGCCCACACAAGGCAGCGGTCGTTGCGGCCAAAGGGCACAGAATCAAACAATTCAAGACCCCTGCCGCCCTCGGCCGGACGCATGCTGTCCAAATCATAGCTCCCCCTGAACACCAGAGCCTGCCCGCGCGGGTCGTTGTCAACCAGCAACATACTCACCGTGCTGCCGCTGATGCTGCTGGCCATCACGTCGCAGTTGGCGCTGCTCTCGGGCATCTCCATCACACGCAGCGGCTCCATATTGTGATCCACGAGCACAAGGCGCTTGCGATGCTTGTAGCCGTCGCCGACAAAGCAATAAAGCCCGTCATACTGGCCAAGGTATTTAGCCTCGCGCACAAAGACGGCATCCAGCTTCTTGCCCTCAAGGTTCTTCTGCACCTCTATCCGCTGCTGGGCCTGCACGCCGCACACGGCAACGCATATCATCGTGAACAACAATACACTCTTTCTCATATAGCATAATATTTTAAAATGCAAAGATACACATTTTTTCCGACCTGACAAAAAAAATCGCCACCACACTCCACCAAATCCATCCCGACCCGCCATCCAACCTCCACAAAAAAGACCCGCAGCTCCATCGCCTCACAATATCAACCACACCTAAACCCGTCCTAAACGGCTACTAAACGGCTACTAAACGGCTACAACACCCCATGCAAAACCAACACATAACACCTAAGTCCAAACTGCCGCCTTACGGGTCGGAACCACCACAAAAACACATTTATCAAAAAAATTTCTCCAGTTTCGGAAAAAGTTGTATCTTTGCAATCTGTTAACAAAACAACAATTATCAACAAACAATTTAAAATCAAACAATTATGCCAGCAAGAATTAGACTTCAGCGCCATGGTAAAAAGAACCAGCCTTTCTACCATATCGTTGTTGCGGATGGTCGTGCACCTCGCGATGGTAAATTTATCGAGAAGCTTGGCACCTACAATCCGCTGACCAACCCCGCCACCATCGACCTCAACTTCGACCGTGCTGTCGAATGGGTCAAGAATGGCGCCCAACCCAGCGACACCGCACGTCGCATACTCTCCTACAAGGGTGTCCTCCTCCGCCGCCACCTCCAGATTGGCGTCGAGAAAGGTGCCATCAGCCAGGAGCAGGCCGATGTCCGCTTCAACGAGTGGATGCAGGCCAAAGAGGCCAAGATAAACAGCAAGCGCAGCGACGTCGAGAACGACGCCCGCAACACCCGCAAGGCTCGTCTCGAGGCCGAGAAGAAAGCCAACGAGCAGAAGGCCGCCGCCGTCGCCGCCAAGCGTCAGGCTGCCGCCGAGGCTGAAGCTGCCGCCAAGGCCGCTGCCGAAGCCGCCGAGAACGCCGAGGGCGACGCCCCCGCCGCCGAAGAGGCTCCCGCCGAGGCTTAAGACTTGAATCACCTAAGCTCAAGGCTTCCCGTCACACGACAGGAAGCCTTATTTTTTATGCGGCAACAATAAAAAAGACGCGCACGCGTTAATGGGGCATGAATATAAGCGATTGTTACTGCCTCGGACGCATCACCAAGCCCTGGGGCGTCAAAGGCCAACTGGTACTCTTCCTCGACGTCGACAGCCCCGACGACTACCTCGACCTCGACTCCGCCTTCGTCGAAATCAAAGGCCAGCTCGTGCCGCACTTCTTCCACATAGACAACATCAACGGCAACAAAGCCGTAGCCACCTTCGAGGACCTCACCCCCGAGCAGGCCGGCGCACTCGTGGGACACGAACTCTACCTGCCCCTCGACCTGCTGCCGAAGCTCGACGGCAACCGCTTCTACTTCCACGAGGTGGTAGGCTTCCGCGTCGTCGACAGCCAGTATGGCGACATAGGCACCCTCGAACAGGTCATCGAATACCCCGCACAGCCACTCTTCCAGGTCATGAAAAACGGCACCGAGATACTCATTCCGGTCATCGACGAGGTCATCGACAACGTCGACCGCACAAATAAAACCATCTACATCACAGCCCCTAACGGCCTGATTGACCTATACATCGGCGATACTAACAAATAGTGTTGATACTTTTCGCAACCCCATATCGGAAAATATATATACTTTTGCACAAAAGAAAGGAAAGATTATGGCAAAGAAAGTGGTACCTACAGTCGAGAAGAACCGTTACTCCGCCGAGGAGCTACAGGAGTTCAAAGAATTAATACTTGAGAAGATAGCCAAAGCCGAGAAAGATCTTGAGATGCTGCAGCAGGCCGTTGCCGGCAACGAAAACGAAGCCAGCGACACCGCCCCCACCTTCAAGACCCTCGAGGAGGGCAGCAACGTGCTGCTGAAAGAGGAGAACCAGAAGCTCGCCGCGCGCCAGCAGAAGTTCATCCGCGACCTCCGCGCCGCCCTCATACGCATCGAGAACGGCACCTACGGCATCTGCCAGGCAACGGGCAAACTCATCCCCAAAGAGCGCCTGCGCATCGTCCCCCACGCCACCATGACCGTCGAGGCCAAGGAGGCCAGCAAGAAACGTCGCTAAGAACCTTCAAATCTCTTAATAACGCAAAGGGAGCCGCATCATTGCAGCTCCCTTTAATCATTCTATCCAACGGGGTTGGATCATATCTGCTCCATCACCTGACGGGCGAGCTCGTTGGCACGCTCCTCGGTGGCAGCCTCGCTGTAGATGCGTATGATGGGCTCGGTGTTGCTCTTGCGCAGGTGCACCCAGCCATCCTCAAAGTCGATCTTAACGCCATCGACGGTACTCACCTCGCTGCCACTCTGGCTCTTGTACAGCGCCGCGACCTTGGCCAGCAGGGCGTCCACATCCATGTCGGGGGTGAGGTCCTTGCGGTTCTTGCTGATGATATACTCGGGGTAAGTCTTGCGGAGCTCACTCACCTTCATGCCTTTCTTGGCCAGCAGGGTGAGGAAGAGGGCCACACCGACAAGGGCGTCGCGCCCATAGTGCAGCTCGGGATAGATGACACCGCCGTTGCCTTCACCGCCGATAATGGCGTTGGTGGCCTTCATGAGGGTGGTGACGTTGACTTCGCCCACCGCCGAAGCGGCATAGGAGCAGCCGGCATAGCGGCGTGTGACGTCGCGCAGGGCGCGGCTCGACGAGAGGTTGCTCACGGTGTTGCCGGGAGTGTGCTGCAGCACATAGTCGGCCACGCTGACCAGCGTGTACTCCTCACCGAACATCTCACCGGTTTCGCACACCAGCGCGAGGCGGTCGACATCGGGGTCAACGACAATGCCGAGGTCGCATTTCTCGTGCGCCACAGCATCAGCTATCTGGGTGAGGTTCTGCGGTATAGGCTCAGGATTGTGGGCGAAATGGCCTGTCGGCTCACAGTTGAGCTCCACGACACGCTTCACACCCAGGGCGCGCAGCAGTCGCGGTATAGCCAAACCGCCGGTCGAGTTGACGGCGTCAACGGCCACCTTGAAGTCGGCTTTGGCGATGGCCTCGCGGTCAACCAGCGGCAGAGCGAGGACACGCTGTATGTGACGGTCAATCCAATCCTCTTCGACGGTGACCTGTCCCAGGTCGTCGACCTCGGCGTAGCGCACTTCGCCGCTCTCGGCCAGGCGGAGGACCTCCTTGCCCTCGGCATCGTTAATAAATTCGCCCTTGGCGTTCAGCAACTTAAGGGCGTTCCAATGCTTGGGGTTGTGGCTGGCGGTGATGATGATGCCGCCGTCGCAATGGGCGTCGATGACAGTCATCTCGGTGGTCGGCGTGGTGCTCAGGCCTGTCTCAAGCACGTCGATACCCATACCCTGAAGGGTGCCGACAACGAGGCGGTCGACCATAGCGCCGCTGAGGCGTGCGTCGCGACCCACAGCCAGACGCAGGCGCTTGCCGCCGTTCTGCTTCTGCAGGAAGGTGGCGAAAGCCGACGTGAACTTGACGATATCGATAGGGCTAAGGCCCTCACCTGCAACACCTCCGATGGTGCCACGGATACCGGAAATACTCTTTATAAGACTCATATTATTATTGTTTATTGATTTTTCGGACGCATGATGATGAACGGCACGAGCGTCTCCTCCATCGAGATGCCGCCGTGCTGGAACGTTGACGTATAGTATTTTACGTATTCATTGTAGTTGTTCGGATAGGCGAAGAAGTCGTTCTCGTGGCAGAAGATGTAGGGCGAGGTGACGTGCCGGCGCGGCAGGAAAATCGTCGCAGGGTCCTTAATTTCAAAGACTTCCTTCGGATTGTAGTCGAGCAGGCGCCCCTGCTTGTAGCGCAGGTTGACGCTCACTCCTCGGTCGCCTTTGACGCGCACGGGGCGGTCGATGCGCACCGACCCGTGATCGGTGGTGATGATGACGTTGACGTCCTTCTCGGCCAGCGCCTGCAGCATCTCCATCAGCGGCGAATGCTCAAGCCACGAGAGCGTCAGCGAGCGGTAGGCCTTCTCGTCCTCGGCCAGCTCGCGCACGATGTCGCTGTCGGTACGCGCGTGGCTCAACATATCTATAAAGTTGTATATGATAACGTTAAGCGGCGCGCGCATCAATTCGGGCAGGCGGTCGACGAGACGTTTGCCATACTGCGCGTTGAGCACCTTGTTGTAGGTGTGCTTGATGCCGAGCCCGTGGCGGCGCAGCTGCTCGTCGAGCAGTTCGTTCTCGTACTGGTTCTTGTAGCCTTCCTCGTCCTCGTTGACCCAATACTGTGGGTACTTGCGTTCTATCTCGCTGGGCATCAGGCCTGCGAACATAGCGTTGCGGGCAAACTGGGTTGTCGTGGGCAGGATGGTGTAGTAGATGTCGTCGCGCTCCACGCGGAAGTTCTGCTCCACAAGCGGCTGCACGAACTTCCATTGGTCGTAGCGGAAATTGTCGATGACAATGAGGAACGTGGGACGTTCATCCTTGAGCAGCGGGAAAAGCCTCTCCTTAAGCACCGTAGTGCTCATCACCGGCTTCTCTCCCACCCCGCCGAGCCAGTCGCGGTAGTGCTCCTCGTAGAAGCGGCAGTACTGCCGGTTGGCCTCCTCCTTCTGCGACATGAATATCTCGTGTATCGACGGGTCGTCGGTGCCGGCAAGCTCTATCTCCCAGTAGACAAGCTTCTTGTACATCTCCACCCACTCCTCGTGGCTCATCCGGCCGCCGAGCTGCATGCCAATCTCGCGGAACTGCTGCTGGTAGTTCATCGTCGAGTGTTCGCTCTGCAAGCGACGCATCTCGGTGTGTTTCTTCACCGTGAGCAGAATCTGGCTGGGATTGACGGGCTTGATAAGGTAGTCGGAAATCTTGCCGCCAAGGGCGTCCTCCATGATGTGCTCCTCCTCGCTCTTGGTAATCATCACCACCGGCAGCTGCGGCCAGCGCTCCTTGATAATCTTCAGAGTGTCAATGCCGCTGAGGCCGGGCATCTGCTCGTCGAGGAACACCAAGTCGGGCACCGAAGCCTCAATCTCATCTATCGCGTCGCGCCCCGAGCATACGGGCACCACATCGTAGCCTTTATCCTTAAGAAACAGTATATGAGGCTTCAACAGTTCAATCTCGTCGTCGGCCCAAAGAATGGTGATATTCATTATCAATAAAAATTTACCACTACTTAACGGCGCAGCTCCACTTTTATTGTGTCGTACCGCAAATCTCTTCCGCCTCCTTTCCCACCATCCTTCCACCAGATAATTCCTAATTTCTAACTCCAAATTCCTAATTTTTTGCGTATCTTTGCAGCATGAAACTTACAGGCGCGATAGCTCATCTGCGCCTTATAATGCGTTCATAGCATGATACTTAACGACTTATACGCCGACAGCGCGCTGACCACAACCCTCGCCGAGAAACTTCGCGGACGCGGGGCTCGCCTGCATGTCGACGGCATGACGGGATCACTCCCCGCCGTTGTCGCGGCCGCCGTCGCCACACGTCTCTCGACTGTCAACCAGCTGATTATAGCACCCTCCAAGGACGATGCCTTCTACCTGCAGAACGACCTCGAAGCTTTGCTGTCCGACGGCACCCAGGTGATGCTCTTCCCCACCTCATACCGTAAGGCCTACACATACGACGCCGAACAGACAGAGAACGCCAACGTACTGATGCGCAGCGAGGTACTCAAATCCATCACCGGCGGCGAGCCCGTGGTGGTGGTGAGCTATCCCGAGGCGCTGAGCGAGAAAGTGGTGGCTGGCAGCACCCTGATAGCAAATACTTTGCGACTGAATCGCGGCGAGCAGAAGGACATGTGGGAGGTAGTGGAGCGGCTGCAGGATATGGGCTTCGAGCGCGAGGACTTCGTGGTGGAGCCCGGCCAGTATGCCGTGCGCGGCGGCATCGTGGACGTCTTCTCCTACGCTTCCGACCTGCCCTACCGCGTGGAGTTCTTCGACGACAGCGTCGACTCGCTGCGCACCTACGACGCAGCCACTCAGCTGTCGGTCAAACATCTGGACCGCATCGACATAGTGCCGCGCATGGACAACATGAGCGACACGCAGAAAGGTCCGGAACGCCGCGTGACGCTGATGGAATACTTCAGCGGCAGCGACATAGTGTGGTGCCAGAGCCTGCTGCAGGTGGCGCAACGCATCGACGCGCTGCACGACGACACCCGCAAGGCCTACGAGGCACGTCTGGCCGACACCGCGCACCCCGTCGTCGGCACCCTCCCCAAGCCCGACGAGATGAGCGCCACAGCCAACGAGTTCCTGCATAAGCTGCTGGAACTAAACATCGTGGAGTATGGTAACAGCCATTATTTCAGCAACGAGGAACGCATAGAGACATCCAGCGAACCGCAGCCGGTGTTCAACAAGCAGTTCGACATGCTGATAAAAAACCTGCGGCAGCGCGCCGACGAGGGTTACCGCCTGATTATCACCGTGAGCAACGAAAGCCAGGAGAAGCGCCTGCAGAAGGTGCTGAGCGAGCAGGGGTCGCTGCAGAGCGACGCCACACAAGACGGCAACCTGCTGGATACCGGCCACTTGACACTCACCACCTTCAACCTCTCGCACGGCTTCGTCGACCACAGCGAGCGGGTGCTCTGCTACACCGACCACGAGATATTCGAGCGCTACCACAAGTACACCGTCAAGAACCTCAGCGCCGCCCACGAGGCGATGACCCTCAAGGAGCTCTTTGAGCTGAAGCCGGGCGACTTCGTGACACACATCGACTACGGTGTCGGACGCTTCTCGGGGCTCGAGAAGGTGACCACCAACGGCAAGAGCCAGGAGCTTATACGCCTGGTATACAAGAACAACGACGTGCTGTACATCAGCATACACGGCCTGCACAAGATAAGCCGCTATGTGGGTCGCGAGGGCGAGACGCCGACACTCAACCGCCTGGGCAGCAACACCTGGCAGGTGCTCAAGCAGAAGACCAAGCGGCAGGTGAAGGACATCGCCAAGGACCTCATAGCCCTCTACGCCAAGCGCAAGGCCAGCCAAGGGTTCGCCTTCAGCGCCGACGGCTACCTGCAGGAACAGCTGGAAGCCAGCTTCATATATGAAGACACCCCCGACCAGCTCAAGGCTACGGTGGCCGTGAAGCACGACATGGAAGAGCGCGCCCCGATGGACCGCCTGGTGTGCGGCGACGTAGGCTTCGGCAAGACCGAAGTAGCCATCCGCGCAGCCTTCAAGGCCTGCTGCGACTCGAAGCAAGTGGCTGTTCTCGTGCCCTCTACGGTGCTCGCGTTCCAACACTACAACACCTTCAGCCAGCGCCTCAAGGACATGCCCGTGAGGGTCGACTACATCAACCGCTTCCGCACCACCAAGGAGCGCAACCAGATAATCAAGGACCTGGCCGACGGCAAGATAGACATACTCATAGGCACCCACGCCATACTCAACAAAGATCTGAAATTCAAGGACCTCGGATTGTTTATCATCGACGAGGAGCAGAAATTCGGCGTCAGCGCCAAGGAGAAGCTGAAGCAGATGAAAGTGGGCGTCGACTGCCTGACGCTGACGGCCACGCCGATACCGCGCACGCTGCAGTTCTCACTCATGGGTGCGCGCGACCTGAGCATCATACAGACGCCGCCACCCAACCGCCAACCCATCGAGACCGAACTCTCCGACTTCAGCGAGGAGCTGATACGCGACGCCATCATGTACGAGATGAACCGCGGCGGGCAGACCTTCTTCATCAGCAACCGCGTGGAGAACCTGCCAGAGATGGCGGGCCTCGTGCAGAGGCTGGTGCCCGACGCACGCGTGGCAATGGCCCACGGACGCATGGACGGCAAGGAAGCCGAGGAGACGCTGATGCACTTCCTCGAAGGCGACATCGACGTGCTCGTGGCCACCTCCATCGTGGAGAACGGCCTCGACATACCGAACGCCAACACCATGATTATCAACAACGCCCACCAGTTCGGCCTTAGCGACCTGCACCAGATGCGCGGGCGCGTGGGGCGCTCTAACCGCAAGGCCTTCTGCTACCTCCTCATACCTTCTTATATGACGCTGACGCCTGACGCACAGCGGCGTCTGAAGGCCATCGAGGAATTCTCGACCATAGGCAGCGGCTTCAACATCGCCATGCGCGACCTCGACATACGCGGTGCGGGCAACATCCTCGGTGCCGAGCAGTCAGGATTCATCAGCGAGGTGGGATACGACATGTACCACAAGATCCTCAACGAAGCTATCGAAGAGCTGAAAGAGAGCGACTTCCGCGAGCTCTTCGCCGCCGAGGCCGAGGAGAAGCAGGAATACGTGCGCGAGTGCACCATCGAGACCGACCTCGAGGTGCTGATACCCGACGAGTATGTCAGCTCGGTGAGCGAGCGACTGCTGCTGTACAAGGAGCTGAATGACCTGCAGACAGAAGAGGAGCTGGCGGCGTATCGCAGCCGACTTGAAGACCGCTTCGGGCCCGTGCCGCCGTGCGTCGACGAGCTCATCAGCACCATCACCCTGCGCCGCACAGCCAAAGCCTTCGGCATAGAGAAGCTGATACTCAAGCAAGACCGCATGGTGTGCCACCTGGTGAGCAACCAGCAGAGCCCCTTCTACCAGAGCGGCAACTTCACGAAGCTGATAAACTACATACAGACCTACCCGCGCCGCGCCACGTTGAAGGAGACCCCCGACCGCCTCAGCCTCAGCATCGCCAACGTCAAGACCATCGCCGCCGCCTTGGAGCAGCTGCGCCTGCTGTCGGCGTGACGGCTTGCAACGCGAATTGCCGCATGCTTTTTTTTTACACGAATTATCGTGAATGGCCACGAATTATCAGGAATTATTCTTGACGATTCGTGGCTTGCTATTAATAGAAAACCCCTACGGGGTATCCGCAGGGGTCTTATCCTGTAGGAATTATCGTTCAATAGCGCATCATCTTATCACCACCACCTTGCGGGCGGGATAATAGGCGCCGACTTTGACAAGATAGACGCCGAATGTTAAACGTGGGACTTTCGTCCGACCCGACCTCTCCGTTAAATCCTATCGTGAAAGTGTACCGACTTTCTATGCCATCGTTGAGGCTGCGATATGTGTCGTCAACCTGTCAAGATATTTTTATGAGGTGATAAAATAAAACCTTTTGTATGAAAATGATAAAAAAAACGAATCATAGAAACAGCACCAACACCTAAAACACGGCACAACAAACACATGCACATGTACTTACCCAATCATACCTAGAAAAAAATGGTGGTATCAAAAATAATTTGTATTTTTGCACGTGTAAATCTAGGACTGTAATAATAAAACCGATGGGCCGATGGAATATAACCGGCATATTTTTATGCAGCAATATTATGGAAAACCATGCAATCCTTCCTGCTACAACTATCAGAAATGTGAGTATTGTCGTGCCGCAGGTTTTAGGAGGACATGTGGGGACAAACTCTTTTGCAGTGTGAAATTTTACTGTAAATATGCCCATTACAGTGTTAATACACCATCGACCAAGGAGTGTCAATGGTATGGAGTTAACTGATCCAATTACAGTCTGAATAGGTTGGACCTAGGTACTATGCTAATTGTAGAAACATTTTTAATTCTTAATACAACATTTTTTCACTTTATTGTTATATTTGAAATATGAGTGTTGGTATGCGGCTGAAATTGGCCGACATGACCTATGAAAAGTTTGCCGAATGGTATTGTGAAAGATTAAAAAAACGGGGAATAGATTACAAATCAAATGTTGAGTTATTAAAAAGAAGGTACAGTAGCCGCGTGGAGGAATTCACGGCCACCCTTAACAAACCCTTGAAGCCATATGCCAAACAATAGAAGGCATCTTTAATGCCCCCCCGTCGGCTCCCCTATTGCTGATATTCTCCGCTACGCTATTGAAACATCCGCTGGAGGTTTCTTCATATTTTGCCTGTCTCCAAGATAACAATTCAATAACCTCGGTGTTCCTTCGTTATAATATAATTCCAGGCAGAACTCTGCCAGTTTGTGACCAGCGCCAGTCGAAGGGATGGTTGTGTAGCCTTCGACCTGCCCGACTTCACCGAAGAACCCGACGATGAGTCCTCTCCAACCTTCTACCTTTACGCCATCGTCGAGTCTGCCAACACAGCTTGCATCCCCACCCTCTCGGCTAACGAGAAGCGTGCCGACAAAAACCACCGGAATATTAACCGAAGAGTATCTCCTTCGGTGTTCATCGGCTTCTCCATCGTGGTAATTATTTGGCAAGCGATTTGTGTGGTTTTCATGTAGACAAGAGACTCGTTCTCGGTACTGACGACAACAAAATCAAATGGGGTCTGTGCTTTTATATTGCTGATTTGTTTGTATTTATAATTTTTCCATATGATAAATTTGGAATTATGAAAATATTTGTATAATTTTGCAGCGTCAAACATCCGGGCCTTGACGGGTTGCGGGGCGGGAGACAGGACATAATAGAAAGACGCTGAAGTGCGTTTTATCTGCGGTGCATAAGAACTTCGCAACTTCTAAACACTCATCGCTAGATAAAACAATGACTGGCGCCTATTGGTGTGAAATATACTTTCTTGTATATTACCACAGCGTGGGCTCGGCATTGTTTATCTCCGATGAGTGGGCAATGCGAAGGCCTTTATGCACGGGATAAACGATGAGTTTGTAACCCGCGCTTTTTATTTTGCCTGATTTGAAGAAAAAAATGGCAAGACCTGCAAAGCCGCAAGAGCAGGAACTAAAAACAATAAACATCATGGCAGAAAGAAGAAGTACTTATGTCTTTGACAAAGAAGGTGATTATGAAGATGCTAAGAACCATCTTTATCACGCAATGTACAGCGACTACAATAGTAGCGACTGTGTCTATTTCTATGGTTCCTGGGGAAGTGACTGCTGGAGAATAGACATCTACAGCGATTGCTCTGATGCGCCCCGAGTAGCAGACATCCTCAGAGAGCATCGTGGCAAGTATTACGACATGTAAAATACTTTAGTCGCAAACATTTAACAAACTAATAATATTATGAACAGAAATCAAATTATAAAAACTCTTGCCTGCTGGATTGGCTATTGCGGTTTTGCGGGTTGGAGTGCATGGATGACAGCGGAATCTCTCTCCATGTCCCTTGCGTTGAAACCCATATGGGTGGTATTTCTATTTGTTTTTGTTGTGGCAATACTTGCGGGTTTTTGCTTAAAAGGTGTCATCAATGAAATAAGCAATCGCACCAATCCTAACAAAGCTCGTTTTGTGTCATGTCTGCTTGGATTTTTGCTTTTCTGGGGTGTCAGTTTTGCCACTAATGTACATTACAACCTTATGCGCAATGACGGGCTTAAGGTGGTGAAGGCAGAGCTGGGTAACTATGAAAGCTATGTGAATGGTAAGGTGCGTGATGATGATTCCAAAGTTGATGAGGACAAACAAAACGCAATTGCACTCATGACATCCCATGTGGGGAATCTTGCAGATGGATTTGAGAAAGAGTGTGACCATACACTTCGCCAAGGATTTGGGCCAAGTGCTGTACGCGATTTGCAACAAATCGAGGAGTATTTAACCGCAACAGCAAAGGAGTTTGAAGACTATAATATCTATACCCATGCACTTTATGACCCGGAAAAAGATAGAGGAGATATGGGTACTACTGGATACAAGCGAGTTGAAGGATTAAAGAAAAAATATGCAACACGAATAGTTGGCCAAATGCTTCGTCGACAAACGGCAATCGAAACATTCTATAACAAAAAGAAAGGACAGCGATCAGACCTTATCACACTAAATCACTTCATCAAAGACAGCTTGAACCCTGTGGACATTCCTCAATTGGAAGAAATTGCAACACCTCAGGCATATTACCAATTCCAGAAAATACAATTCTCTACAATTCGTCAACACCTTACGCCAGACGACCTTGCAACTATAGATCGTTCCACTATGGAAAGCAAGACCGACAAAGTTGAAGACATAGATGCTGGCAAGTTCCGCTATCGCATATATCCCTCAGAGAGGATGTTCAATACATTCAATGTGTGGGATGACATGCTTCACGGACACATGCCAACAGGCATGAAGCTACTCGGTTGGATTCTTATTTCACTGATAATAGACATTGTGGCTTTTGTGCTACGTAGCTTGGTATAGCTTTATTCATGGAATAATAATAAACATAAAAAAATCATAATTATGGTAGACGAACAAAACTACGATTTCGGGGTTCCGGAAGAACAAAACGGAAACAATAATAATGAATCAACATACAATGCTTCTAATGGTATGGATTCAAAAACACAGGCAAATAACACAACCACATTGGGAGACCCTAATATCCCTAAAGACAATGCACCAATAGTGGTTCTTGTTGGCCCACCGCAGAGTGGCAAAAGCATGGTGTTAAAATGTTTAGCAGACTATTTGCGTAATGTTGAGACAAACTGCACGGTAGAAGCCAACCGCAACCTTTTTGATTCCCCTGAATATCAAGCCAACTGCGATACGTTTGAAGCATTAATTGGCAATACTAATAAAAAAATGCCCAACACCATCAATTTTCTCATGGTCGACTTGGTTGACCGTAGAGGTGAAACGGTAGCGCATTTTCTTGAAGCACCCGGAGAGGATTACTTCAGCCTAAAAGATCCTGATCAAGAACCCAAGAGAGCTTTCCCTGGATACATGGATAGTATTGCCCGCATTGACGATAGACATATGCGAAAAGTTGTTTATGTCATAATTCTGGATCTTGATTCTGATACTCCTTTTAGAAGAAGTACAAACAAATTAAAGGAGAAATACACGAAAAAAATGGTAAGACTCCATCAGAAATATGTCATAAAACATCCCGCCGAGGTGATTCTGTTATACAATAAGGCTGATATACCACACGATATGAAATGGGCAAATGACGCTGGAGTCCATAACAGAACCGCCCTTTTGAACGATGCACGTGGAGAATACAAGGATTTGTTTTTTACTGAAAAATTTCTCTTCTGGGATATTAGTGCAGTTCAATTTGTTCCTTTCTGCACAGGCCTTTATAGTGGAGACCAATACAATTCTCCATCTTCATCATATCCAAGAAGCTTATGGAAAGCCATCAAGAAAAGCTGGTAAATTATGGAAACATTCATTTTTATTCATGGATCTTCTGCCGGTCAATGTTCTCTGACTATCGATGCTGCATCAGCCAAACTATGTGATGAGATAGGCAGATATTATTTCGAGGGTCGAGAAAACAGACAAATGATGGGCATCGAAGGTGCTGCGATGTTTGCAGAGCTTTATCGATCATCCAATAATCAAACATATTGCCTATACTCCTATGTGATAAATGCCTGTCTTGGCCCCGCACCAGATCTTAGGGCAGGCAACTATTTTGCGCTAACGATTGCTTTAAAGGGTGGATACTGTAAAGAGACTGGTAAAGTATATAATTTGCTATCCACTGCATATAAGCAGATTTTTAGTGGCAGAGTAATTGAAGACTCAATGTCGTATGGTGGAAAAACGTATCGCTATGTATATAAGGTGCCACAATTGCAAAGCATTGCGAAATCCATTGAGAAACCTCTGGGTCAGATATTGGAATTTTTCAATCGTGATTGCGAACCTTATTGTACCCCACTGTCTACATCCTCCCATTTGCCACTACCATGGAATGGAGGTCCCCTTACTGCAAAAAAAGGCAACAATGTGGTACGCTTGCCGTGGAATGGTATCAGCATTCATCCAGACGAGTGCGACTCCAGCGAAGCCATTTCCCACCTACTCTCTGATGGACGTATTGTTGTGCATGAAAAAGCAGAGAAATATGCGGACCATCTACGTCGCATAATGAACGAAAAGCAGCAATTGGCTTCGCAAGTTGATTCTCTGCAACAGCAATTGGAAACTGTCAAACAGCAGCATGCACAGCAAGTAGCATCGGCTGCGGCTGCTAACAAAGCGGCAGCACTGGCAGAAACTGACCGTTTGAAAAAAGAGAATAGGATCCTACAAGATAAGTTAGACACATATAATGGACTTATTGACCAACTATCTAAATATCAACGTGCTACACAGAATAATATTACTCACGCAGTACGTGATTTTAATACGGAGGCTTCGCGCCCCAAAACGTGGACTCGATGGTTAAAAGCTGTTATGTTGATGTTGATACTCCTTATTTCCATTGTTTGTCTGATATTTAACATCTTATTTTTTCGCAATATGCCGCAGCGTGGCAATACACCACCGCGGCAAGAGCAACCAATAGCGGCAACTACAGATTCAGTTGATACTACCCAGCTTGGCGTCGCAGTCAATCCAACCTCGGAGAATCCAGATGCAACAAACACTACTACTTCTAGTTTTCTCAGTGATTATGGTACAAATGGCTCTTCAAGTGCGACCAAAACGGCACAGAAACCTGACTACGGATTAAAAGTATTAGATGAGAATGGCAAAGAAATAACAACAGTCACGCCTGGCCAAAGAATTAAAGCAAAAGTCTTTATTACAAAAGCTGGGTGTGATTTCCATTTTTGGAATTGCAAAAAGGATGGTAGTGACTTGAATCCAATTTGGGTTAAAGTGGATTCTACGGCATCGGGTACGGTAATTGTAAGTTATGGACCCAGCGTTTACGGTGAACGACAAAAAAAGTCTTTAAAAGTACAACCTTAATTGTTATATCAAATGAAAAAAGTATTTATTATCTGCATGATAGTTATGCTATGCTCATGCAGTGCCGAAGGTGATAAGAAAAAGGTATATCGTCCTACGCATTTTCCTAACACGGAAAAAGTACAAGGATTCAAAATACCCTTTACAAACCTCAATAACGATGTTCTAGTCAAAATCCGGCTCAATGGTGGCACTCAGTTCCCTAATGCGAAATGGGACAGTGGATGTTCATTACCGTTAAAGATATCGTATCTTGAGATTAACAATCTTTTAAAAGACAATACATTCAAAGAGAGTTGCCATATAAGCGATGCAGTACCTGTTACCGTGGCTAACGGACAAACTGTTAGAATGGACGCTTATCGGTTAGACAAAGTCTCTTTTACGGACATTAATGGAGATGAACACACCGTAACAAATGTGATAGCTGTGGTTGATCCCAACATGTCCACGTCAATACTGATAGGCAAACCTTTAATGGATGCCCTTGGATATAGTCAAGAAATAGACAATATTGAAAGTGTAATAATCATTAGAGAATGATTCTCAAGGCTCATTTCTTTTATAAAAAAGGTAGTACCATTACACTCTATCCAACGGATAGCCATGTGTCGACCATTGCTACTAAGGCATACAATCTAATGAAAACAGACAATCAAGTCGTCGTCCATCGCGACGGCGGCTTGATTTACTATTTCTTCCTTCGTCGTGTAGTTCAAGGAATAATTGGCATCGGCTTTTCTTCAGGAGAACTATGTACAAGTATTAAAGCATTATTTGACCGATTCAATAGTTGCGTTGAAAATTTTACACAGAGAGGAATCCTTTTTTGCTATAACAATGACGGGGATGTATCTGTAACGCCTAATGGGGAAACAGACATTAGCGAGATAAATGCCATGCTTTCATGGCTGAAGAATCACCCGAATGAAAAAGAAACTTGGGAGCAATTACCCCATGAGGATTATTCTTTGCCCAAAGATTCTACTATATTTTACAATCTAGAAGAAAGCGAAGAGTCAACTATCATTGAAGCTACTCGACACTATGGCAATATAGTTGTAACCCTTAATAACCCAATAGCTACAAGTTACAGCGAAATTGTAAAACGATTGTCTTCAGAAAAAGAAAATTTGATCAAAGAGAGAGATGAGATAACTGAACAATTTGACAAATTAAAAAGACAGAAAAAACAATATGAAGCAGTAATTGGTTTGGCAATTGCAATGTTTATTGGTGCAGTGATATTCATTGCAATAATAAGCGACAAAAATACTAAAATTGAAAATCAAATAGCCACTATCCAAAATAATGAGGAGACAATAACTAATCAGGGGAACACTATCTCTTCCCAAACACACACTATTAATGAGCAATCGCAGTCAATTTCTCGTCTTGAAAACAGAATCGCAAATTTGGAAAAAGAGAAAGATGAATTGCAAATAGAACTATCAACCTTTATTACCGATCGAAAAACTTTGTTTACCCATAAGCCATTTATTGTTACTCATACGAGTTTCTCTTTTGACAGAGGACAACTGACAGTGTATTATTATGCACCAAACGGTGGTACTGCCAATGTGAGATGTCGTGTGATTCGAGAAAGTGACAATTATGAGGTTTGCGACTACTCATATACACTATCAAATAGCCTTTCTTCTGGATATAATGACTTTACTCTCTCAGGTCTTACTGGATTAAGTAGTTCACAATGGTATCGTTTCGAGATTTACTCGAATGGAAACTTATGTGGTGGCGGAAGGCACTAAAGAAGATTATACCATGGCACAATAATAACACGGCAGTGCATTCTGCTATGATGTATTACAGGCACAAGCGAATTCTTTTGATTGCTATATTTGTTCTTGTAGCAGTGTTATCCTTTTTCTTCCTTTTTCGATTTTGTACTTCAAAGCCACAACTGCCAGAAGGTCCAAATCCCTCCAGCAAAATAGAGGACCCTTCTCCAAAAGCAAAACGAGGAAGTGAGGATTTACCGATTGACAGAAAATATGATAAGAAAGATACTGGAGGACCAGTCAATACTGAAGAAGAAAATGGCAAGAGTTTCTTGTCTAAATACGGCAAAAAGAGTAATTATACCGAATTTGATGAAATGCCGGATGATACTAATGATAAATCCAAATGGAATAATAGGGAAGTACTAATTGATGACTGGGATAATGTTGCTCAATGGAACCCCAGTGAAACAGATATTACCTTTTCTGATTCTTCTGATGATTCCCCCAATGGAAATCCTGATGATGCGGACACTAACGACAAAAATGATTGGTTATCGCCAAACGGTGAGGATGACACCATTCAAACTATTGACAAACATCTGAGTAATGGTGGCGTTGGGGATGATTTCCCGAAGATTGATTCTAATTATCGAAGAAATCCCGAATGGGAAGGCGAACCCGCCAGAGATGTTCGAATGAAAACAAGTAGCTCGGAAGATGATGGGGGAAATGGGAGAAATGTAAAATCTGCCCCATCATTTAAGGTCCCATCCTCGCCACAGAGGGGTCTTCCTTCTATAGGTATGAATCCCGTATGGATTGTAATTCTTGTCATTCTGTTGATAGTATCTATCATTGCCAACTTAATGTCAAATAGGGGAATTTTGGTTGTATGGGCAATTCCATTTGACAAGTTTCTTGTTACTGCATCTGCTATACTTTTCTTTATTGCTTGTATTATAGATGGTGGTCCTGAACTAACAGGGGTACAAATAACACTTCTCTCATTTTCTGGTTTGTTGATGTTGGTATCAATAATACTTTCTATAATAACCAACATGGGAAGTTTATTGAATATAATCCTTTCTATTCTATCAAAGTTGTTTGTTTTTGTCATCGTCAATTTTTCTCTATTGCTGCTTATTGTGGTCATGTTGGTGTATTTCATGATAAAAATAGCGAAGAAAAGTCACGAATAATAATTGAAACTCAAAGTTTGAATAGAATGAACAGCGAAAATTTGTAGGAGAAAACAAAATCAGATGTTGTAATTAAATCCAGAGGATATGGGGGCAAGTGTCTGTCACCGACCTCAATGACGATGAAATAAACGACCATTCGTGACAAGTCATACAAATAGATCATCCATCGTCACCTCCGACTGTACAATTCCGCTATGTTGTTATAGAAATACAATCACATTATTCTTGACAGAACCCTGTCCAGTTGGCCTACATAGTAGAATGGCAGATCGACGAGACGGAAGGGCTTTCCTGCCAGGGTTTTCACATTGTCAACAGAATATCGTCCTGTCCAGACTCGCACGGCAATGTCATGTGGGGTACGGTCGATGAATTGGTGTATGATTGCAGTTTTGAATTGGTGCCGCTCTCTACTTCGACAGGAATCACCTTGTTTCCAAATTGGTATACCAAGTCGACTTCCGAGGAAGCCCCTTCCTTGTCTCTTACCCAATAGTTGCGACGAATGCCGAACTCGAAATTACCTGACACTAACTCTTGTGCCACAATATTTTACTTATTCTATTTTGAGTGCAAAAATACACATTTTTTGTAATAATTTGGCATATACTTTATAAGACAATCGGAGAAAAAAATTTTGTAGTGCTATCAAACAAATCATCCATCGTCACCTCCGACTGCACGATGCTGCTATGTAGATTGCGTGCAACTCCGTAGGTGGTGATGAATGTATGATACAATGCCTTGTTGGTCTTGGTGACTTTGCGAAGTAGCGACTGACGGTTTCGCAGCCTTTCCTCATAGTCTGCCGTAATTATATATTTGTCGGCACAATATTTGATCTCGCAGAGATTGATGACCTCATCGGCACGGTCGATGAGCAGGTCTATTTGAGTTCCTTTCCAGGTAGTGCCGTTTTCGTCAATGAACGGCCGACACGACCAGGAATGTACATTGCAGATGACCCCACTGATGCCGAGTTTCTTCTTGATTTGTGGAATATGATGGAGGCAGACTTGCTCAAAGGCATATCCGCTCCACGAATCCGTTAGCCCTTTGCCCGCCAGTTTGCTCCAGAGGTGTTCATCCTGCCCATTGTGGTCCTCAACATACTTGATATGGAATAGTGAGAACAGGTCTGTCAGCTGATACAATGCATCACGCTCGGTTTTCCCAAGAGCGGTGTATTTGCGAATGAAATCACATTTGATGAGGTTATCAAGCACCTCTGTCAGCGCTCCCCCTTCGTTCAACTTCAGCCCTTCCATCAGCTCTTGTCGGGTCAATCCCTTCAGTTTTGTTGCCAACAGTTTCACTGCGTTCCTATACATTTTCGATTCATTGAAGAGAGACCTGAACAGGAAGTCGAATTCACCCCGTAGCGGCGCCCCCTGACGGAAGAAGAGGTCATCGATACAGACATCAAGCGGGGTGTCACGAACCAGCATGTCAAGATAGTAAGGTATCCCACCGAAAACCATATAGGTCTTCACCAGCTGATGACGGCTCATCTCGATTCCTTTTACATTCCGCAGGAACATTTCTGTTTCGCCCAAAGTGAACGGTGCAAGCCATATCGGACGGCATACACGGCCATAGATGCCTCCTTTGTTGCCAATAAACTTGGAGAGCATCCAGGTGGTGGCGGAACCGCATACAAACAGTTTTAGGTTGCTCTTCAGCGAAGCCCAGTCGTTCCAGAACTGCCCGAAAGCCGCGAGAAAGTTACTTTTGGGGGTGTCCATCCAAGGAATCTCGTCCAAAAACACCACTATCCGTTCCTTCTGGAGGGTGTCCAGATAGGTCTTTAGGGCATCAAACGCCTCGAACCAATCCTTGCAGCGTTTCAGCTTTTGGGCTGAATAGCGTTCGAGATACTTCTGGAACTGGGACAGCTGTACGGCACGAGTTACATCATACAACCCGGTAAACGAGAAATCGAACTGGTTGTCAAAAATGCTTTTCACCAGAAAAGTCTTTCCAACACGCCTACGGCCATATACCGCTATCAGTTCTGCTTTGCCGCTCTCAAGATAACCGTTGATGATATGTTGCTCATACTCACGGCCTATAATGCTGTTTGCTGCCATATTGTCATTATTGTTTTACGCTGCAAAGATACAAATTATTTTGAAAATATATGCCATTCTTCCTCCGTAACTATATTTTTTTTATACTTACGGAGTCATTATCGCGTATAGTTTATCCGTAACCATCCTGTTTTGTATACTTACGGAGGAGCTATCCTGTATTTTGTTATGTTATTCTCTTGCCGTTTTAGCAGTCAAAATATCAAAAAAACAACCCAGAATATCAACTTTTTGGTGTTGTGCTGCCAAGTAAGCCTTCTGAAAGTAGGGCCAAAGTCCCTATCATATACATTATCTGTCAGGGCTCATACAATACAGGAATAACCCGACTTATATATTGCATTTAATGTATATTTTTGCATTGAAATTTAATATAGGAGGACACTATTATGATATGCTTAAGTGAGTATATGAATGATTCCAGCTTGCCAAGAAACTTTGGTCTGGTGTTTTTTGGAGAAATAGCAACACATTGTCTGAAGGAAGACGAAGCTGAAAACGACTATCTAGAGGGGCTATGTCCTGAAAGAATTAGTTTGAGTGATGATTGGTTCTGCGGTGATGTGAGAGCCGAGATTAATCCTGCCGAAGGCCCATATAACGCCTATGCATACTATGCCCCTGAGTATTTACAAGGGAAGCCCTGGACTGCTGCCTGTACTTCATTTACTCTATTCTCAATTACATATAAACTGCTCACGGGCGAATTGCCTTATATTGGCAATATCCCGGAAGAGTTCCTGACCACTAAAGAGGGTTTAAAATATATAAAAAAATGCCGAAAGGAAAGATCTCTAGACCTTTCCAATATTCCCACTTCTTTCAGACCTTTTTTTTCGAAAGGGTTAGCACTCAAAAAGAATGACCGCTATCAGGCAATCGGTGATACGGCAGATGAATTTAGCGAACTGTGCGATCATCTAGACCCAGCCGAACTGGTCAACGAGGAATCAACGTCCTCGCCTGCTTTTGAACTCTCCCACTCTGAGTTGGAGAAGCTACTTGCCCAGAATAACCCCGATATCACACTGGATGTACATAAGGAAGAGGAAGGAAGCCTTGATGACCTCGTTGGGCTCCAAGAGTTGAAGCGGTATTTACGTAATGGAGTCCTTGCCATTCTTAAAAATCCGGAAAAAGCCAAGAAATACAAATTAACCATTCCCAATGGGCTTCTTTTATATGGCCCTCCAGGGTGTGGGAAAACTGCTGTGGCGAAGAAATTTGCCGCTGAATGTCGGATAAACTATGCGGTTATAAACGCCCAGGATATTGCTTCGACGCTTGTTCACGGAACACAGCGCATAGTTCGCCAATTATTCACACAAGCATCAATAGTTGCACCAATCATTCTAATATTCGACGAAATAGAGACTATGGTTCCTAACAGGAACAACCCCGACAATGCAAAGGTCGCTGAAGATACCAATGCATTCTTAAGCGAACTTAACACATGTGCAGAACGAGGCATTTTTGTCATAGGGACAACGAACCGCCCACAGATGATGGATTCTGCAATACTCCGTAGCGGGCGGTTTGATAAAAAAATCTTTGTGCCTCTTCCAGATGAGCAAACCCGAAAAGAGATATTCCACAAATACCTTTATGATAGACCGATTGATGAACACGTCGACTATCAGCAACTTGCCCAATTAACCTCCTCTGGCTACATATCATCTGACATTCGCCAAATATGTGATGAAGTTGCCTGCCGGGCTTTTGTTGAAGATGCATTAATCACACAAACTCTTATCGAGCAGGTTATTCGTGATGGTGGACCTTCTGTATCCCCCAAAGAGTTGCGCTCCTACGAAGAGTGCAGGCGTTACATGGAGCCTGCTGCAAAACACAGTTTGTTCACAAATCAGATTGGATTTAGGCAGTAATACGATCTTTACAGATTATAAACGCGTCTGAAAGTCTCCAACAATGATTTATAGTCAGCCAAGGTAGCATCATTCTCATCATTAATAATGCTGCTGCGTATGCTAATTGCCTTCTCCAACAATGTGACGACCTGTGGGATGGGTGGGTATGCGTTGTACAAAAGCATGCCAGCATAATAATATGCTGCAGCATTCTCCTCACTCATCTCCAGGTCATGTTCCTTGGCGATACTCATTGCCTCGGAGAATTGATTAAGCGCTTCTTGGTACTCCCTCTTACCCCTATAGAGCATACCTAGCAAATTGTATGCTTTCATCTCCTTTCTATACAATTCATTATTGTGCGTCTGTTCAATGACGATGTTGCATTCAGAGATGGCTCTGTCATATTCTCTTTTCACCCAAAGTTCATTAATGAGTATGATGCGAGCATCGATTTCTTCACTAAAACCATTTGTTGTTTCCATTGTTAACTGGTTTATGTTAAAAGATTGCTATTGCAGTATATACAATTTCATCTCCGAAGCCCCTATCTTCAGAAGCATTCCATAATATATTTGCATCTTGACTAAAAAGCCGACACATCATTTGTGTTATGTCATCAAACTCCTCGAATGTAAGATGATGTTCTTTGGAAACACTAATGTACAGCAGGAGATTTTTCATATCTCCAAATTCATGGTATCCCATAGATGCGAAATTCAAAAGCAGGTCTCTGGTGGCATCTGTGGCTCTATCGACTCCCTTTCCACGCCCAGTGGCGACCACAGCCTTGCCGCCCGACTTAAGGGCAGTGGCAAAGTCGATATAATTCACTGGGTTATAATCGTATTTCGTAACAATACTACACATGGAATAGATTAAGTCAGAAATATATTGGCCGATATGATTCATGGTTAGCAACACCGGCCAATCTGGAATATGCTTGTATCTGGGTTCATTATCAACCGTTATTACCTTTGTGGCCTCTTTCTCAATCATCGCGATATCTGCGGCTGCTTTCTCTCCCCTTTTCTCAAAGTCGAAAGGCATTACTGAAATTGCAATTGAGATACTACAGAAACCGATTTCCTCTCTCAACTGAAATTGTCGACACAGTTCTGCAACAATCGGTGCGCTATATTCTCCACCCATGCCCGCCACCACAAAAAGTATACCACTGAATCCTTTTAGTATTTCCCCAATCTTATCACCGATGAAGGGATCCCCCTTCTCAATATAGTATTTGTCCGACACTTTCTTTTCTTTCAATGAATGTCGGTCATTATCGATTATGACTAAATCTGTGTTGGGCAGGCTTAAACCATTAACGATGTTGCATCCACAACGGCCAACTCCAACAATCTTTGCAACAGCCCGAGAAGCAGCCTTCTCTTTATTGCGTTTCTCTATTTGTTCATCAAATTCTTTGAGTTCATTCTCCGTTTTAAGCGTTTGCAAATATGAATGCAATGCATCTTCCAATGGATTATTTTCTTTGGGTTCTACGAAGACAAAAAAATCTTTGAATGATTTTATCTTACCAAATACCGCAAACTGGTTATAGATAACGATTGCAGAAATAAAGAGTTCATTATTGACAAGATGAATATCTTCGGCGGAACTCCATAAGACATCCGATACATCATCAGCATCAGGAAAGAGTTTTTGAGTGATGACATCAATTTCTTCATCTGTTAATGGCGAAGAGGTAGAATGACGTATGTAAAGCAAGCATCCTTTTACCACATTCATCTGGCATCCTGTCTGCTCAATCTTATAAACAAGGTCTTCAGCGGCACATTTTGCTCGTCCACTGCCATTGCTAAACCCTGTGGCGAATACAGCATTTCCACCTGACTTTAGGGTCTTGGCAATATCGCTATAATCAAAATGAACATTGCAATTTACAGTAATCTGACATATGGTTTCCACCATATCAAATAACCTCTTGTCAACCTCCTCAAATACGTATTGTACCGAATCAAAGTTATCTGCCTTTATCTTTTCATTATCAATGGTGATTACTTGGGTTGCATACTTGGAAATCAACGCGGCATCGTCAGAAGTTTTCTGTTCCCTGTAATACTCTAAACCAAAAGGAAGAACAGATAATACCAACGAGACATTGTTCTCTGTATCGGGATTATCCGGATCCGGCTGAAACAATCGGCAAAGCGAGGCGACAACAGGTGCACTGTAGCCCCCCCCAACGCCAGCCACAATGACAATCATTCTACAATGTTTGCCAATAATGTTTTTCAGCACCTCTTCAAGGTGTATGTCGTCCTTCTCGACAACAAACCTTGCTTCAACTGATGTTTTATTATTCAAGAAATCAGGATCATGGTCAATAATAGCAAAGTCAACTTTGTTGCACGGAATACCAATCTTGCAGATGTATTCCACAACGTTGCAGCCGCAGCCACCCACCCCTATAACCTTTACAATGCTTGGTGGATTATGCGCATTATGTCCATTCCGGTTGGTGGCCACACCTCCATTTCCTTCAATTTCTTTCACATTATCAGCAAGAGGTGTGTTTTTTGAATAATTGTTGCCATCTGGCACTTGAATATCATCAAAAGTAGGCATGATTATCTTTTTCTATAAAAATAGTCAATAGCTATCATAGTATAGTCTGTATTTTCAGCGTCATCGGAGTTGTATTCTCACAACGTGCCACATTCCCCAAGCAGTCGATACATATTAAACCATTGTGTTCTCTGATTCTGCTACACTGTGTATGACCGAAAACCTGACGATACGATGTAGTTTCAAACAAGTTGCATTTTTCAAGCGCCCATGAACGAACCCATAGCGGAGACTGTGTTACGCTGTCTTGGTCATATGGAAATGTTCCGTTCCATTGTACGGAAAAAGCCCGTCGATTAAGATTCCATAAGTTGTTTATCTCCTCCGCTACGGTGTCAAGTCTCTCTCCGTTATAAGCTCCAAACCATCGCATATACCAGTAGCGGCTCACCCCCGCGTGGGTTACAAGGTACTCATCCCCGATACTGTATGCAACACCAGAAAAATAGCAACTGTTATCCTCAAGTATTCTCTCAATCTCATCACAGTTCTTATAATCGAACCGGCTGTATCTCTCATCGAGCTCCCTCTGAAGCAGATAGTGCAGTTCGTGATTTCCCCACAATAGTATCGTTTTATCTGGATGTTGTTTCTTGTAATCAATTATCTCCAAAAAATTATGCTTGCAGTCATCAAACGATATACTGTATGTATATGGGTCGAGAAAGTCGCCAATGAACACATTGATAAGATTATCATCCACAAACCGTTTCCAACAGTCACGTCCGTGAATATCTCCTATGATATTATGACCTATATCACTCATTTTTCATAGAAGGAAGTTTTGTTCGTTAATATCAAAAGTGGAAAGGATGGATATGTATCGAGGAGGAACGGCTTTTGTCAGCCATACATTGTTTCGGGAAATCCAAAACAGAAAACCATCTTCTCTCATTCTACATGCAGAGACCTTTAGTATCGCCACCGGACATCTCCTTCTGGCACCAACATGGAATGCGGTTGTCTCATCGGCAGATAAATGAACATATTGTCGGCTCATTCGACAAAGGCCTTCTTCTATTATTTTTGGTACTAGTGTGGCCGATGTACCGTGATACAGATATTCAGGAGGAATCTCTTCCATCAACTCTACATCGACATTTATGCTATGCCCTTGTCGTGCTCGTATATACTGCCCGTCCTCCGAGAATTCAAACCGTTGTTTTGTACTTTTCTCGACAATACGCGCCAGTTCCACTTGCGAAAATCCGTGATTCTTTACAAGATCATCCACTTCCCTCCAACCGTGTTCTTCAAAAGCATAGTTGATATCATGCCTCAAAAGATAGGCAAGTTTCTTTTCTCTATGTACAGAATCAGACATAGATTCGTATTTATTATACTAGGACTATCGATTTTAATACTATCGAATCACTGTCTTCGGAAACGTCATTTGACGCATTCCAAAGCACAGTTGCATATTTCCCAATGGAATCATTAAGAGAATCTGTTATTATCGAACATTCTTCAACAGTAGGTAAGTGAAGTCGAGAGAAAGACATAAGTAACAGCATATTTTTCACATCCTCCATTTTATACCCTTGGGATTCGATATTCTGTTTCAATTCCTTAACTGCCTTCTCTCCTCTATTACCGTTTTTGCCTTCCGCAGTAATATATATTGCCTTGGTGCCGGATTGAAGAACAGTGGCGACATCATTATAATCAACACAACAATACTCATAGTCTATGAATGTCTTGCAGACTGTCTTAATCACATCAATGATACTATGACTCACCTCATCGACGGTCAAGATGCCATTGGCGCTGTCAAAAAACATAACCTTAGTTGCCTCACTCGCTATCGCATCAACAACCTCCTGCCCATTTGTATTCATTCCATTATCACCACCTATTTTTTCCATAAGTGCGAATGCAACTTGATTGCCATCGATACTCTCTATTACATGGACATGATGACATATAGCAGATATAATGGAAGAATATCCTTCTTCCAAATTAGACACAATGAATACCAAAGTGATATTTTTACCCAAAATATCATATATTTGTCGTTCAAGTGTAGGACTATCACTGTCAATATGAAATCTTTCTATGTCTCTTACTCCATTCTGCAGCGGAGAAGAGTCATTCGATAATTCTTTCTGGCCTTGGTTAATGGTGATGAAATCAATATCGTGGAGTTCGGCTCGATTAATACTTTCCACAACATCACTGCCGAACTTGCCGACTCCTATTATTTTTATCATGCTTGGACATTTTAGTCTGTCCAGCTCGTCAAACACAAATAGTTCGTAATTTTTTGAGTTCTCCATAATGACATATTATTGATAAATAAGTGTTTCTAATGCTTGGTTCATGTCATCTTTTATTGTGATTTTGTGAGGTTTTAATAATACTGTAATTTGCAAAAATACAATTTTATTTGAATCTATAAAAAAATATATAATGGCACTCACAAAAAAAATAGTTTGCTTTAAACGGGGGTATCTGTCCTGATACCCCCGTCCGTTAGTCACAACTTAATCGTCATCGTCTGGAAGCCACTGACCTTTCGTGAGTTCATGCCAGTCGTGACTGCCTCCGGCCGGGCAGGGGCCATCCTGCAATTGGGCTGTACCATAGCCTCTCCAAAAACCAGCTTTAGGTTGAACAGTTGGGACCTGCGCTCCACATTTTGCGCACTGATAGATAGTTTTGTATGTACTCATAATACTCATGCCGATTATCTCCCATCGGGCTGGGGGGTTTAAATAATTGTTGATATTTGCAATCATAACTAACGGGTTCTTTCCCTTTGTCTGCCAGCGGCTGCACACGAGGGACAACAGTATCCACCATTCGCAATATAGACAGAATCCGGAACCTCTTTGTTGCACCATTTACATTTTGCCATAATTATTTTTGCCAGTTATATCCCATCGGCTCATCGGTTTTTATTTGTATTATTTCCCAGGACATTAATGGACGATATACACATAGATAAGGGCTTGTCCTTTTTCGCCTTTTCCAATTCATGATGTGAATACTAGAAAGTATTTGATGTGTCTTGTGGTATATGGTTTTTGTAAATAATCTTGTTGTTGTTTCTTTTTTGCAAAGATACAATCATTAATTCATATATCGCTAATATACAGGTAGTTAATAGTATACTTAATGACCTATCGTTTTTAAAGTACTCATATTCTGGAGTATATTATTTCTGTACTATTTTATTATGGGGGACTGATTGTCCCTCGACAAGTTCTCCTTTGTCATTTAGAAGAACGTATATTGTTGAATTCTCATCATCATAGCGAGAATAACCTTCATCATCAACAATAACATCTATGGTTTTTTGCGCACGGAAGAGTTTTTTGTCAATGGCTTCTATTTCATCATACTGTGCAGCTGTTAATATTTCACCACTTATGGACATCAGTCCACATTGGTCGTATCCAGTATGGTATGCCAACACGTCTGTGGAGATTTCATTCCCATCTTCGTAGTATGTAATCTTTTCGATACTCCAATAGGTCTGATTTGACAATAGTCGTCCGGACTTGTCATATAGTCTGCCAGGATAAAGCCTCTGCCATACTTCCAAACTCCCGTCATCAGTGAGTTTCAATTGTTGTCCTGGTGTCATACCGATAAGGATTCGCCCCATAGAATCAATAACCGACAAAGAGTCATTGCGCATTAGCGACCAATAACCACACCCCGAGCCACTTACAAAGGCGGCACTATCGTAACTCGGTTCAACGACCCATTTTCCAGACATATCAATCAAGCCGACTTTACCCACACTATCAAGCATTGGACAGATCCGGTTATGAAACTGGTAATAGAAATCTCTCTGTTGATTATAACTGAAAGTATTTTTGAAAACGAGATTACCTTGAGGGTCAATAAACTTCAACCGATAATCTTCGTCCAATACTGCCGCCACCCCCTCGGAATAGCACCATGCTTTTCGGTAGATAAACGGAGAGAGTAGTTGACCTGTATTGGTGTTGAAATATGCACGTCGGTCATCCTTGGACACTACCCATAAACTATCGGATACATTACCATTCACCCATTCAATATCCTTTATTATGGTTCGGCGTTTCCCATTTTTGGCGATACAGTCAGGACCATCGAAATAAGTGTGGACTTCGTACCCATTCCCCATCTCTTCGGATACGTAGTACTTCTCCGATGTGATTTTGTCATAGGCATCCCCGATAAGAGTTACAGAATAATACCCAACGGCAAAAGTGCCGATTAGAATGAGTAGTACGATAATTGTCTTACATTTTGCAGACAGACGAAGGATTTGTTTGGTGAGACCATTGCTCTTTTTTTGTTTTTTTGCTTGCTGTTCCATTGCATTAAATTTTTAAATTTCAATGCAAAGATATGTAATTAAAGCAAAAGAAAAGTCGGGTTCATACCTGTATTGTATGAGACCCGACAGTTAATGTATACAATGGGGGATTTGACCCTATTTTCAGAAAGAAGTTTATTGTGCGCGAAACACCAAATAGTTGATATTCGGGTTGTTTTTGGCGTATTTTTTACCCAGACGAGTTATCCTTCCATCCTCGGCACGATACCATCCATCCTCGGTGCTTCCCACAAGGAAAATGGCATTTCTGACACCAAGTTTGACAAGGGCAGCGCTGAAGTCATTCATAAGAACACGGTTGGTACTGATTATTATACACACTTTGCCATCAAAAGCACAAAGCGCTCGGCGGAACGAGAGGTTCTCTGGGTTGTTTGACACCACCTTGCCGTTATCCACCGACGGGTATTGGCGAAAAAACGAACCGCCCTGTTCCGTGGCTTGTTCAAACAGCGGCGAATTATCAGCCACCCCTAAAGTGATTTCGTCGTCAAAAATGGCACAATACCCTCGTTTGGAGAGTCCCCATGAGCGAGGTTCTCCCTCATGAACAAAAGCGCCGACAATCTTTCCGTTGTCACGGCGAATGTCGGCTGCCAAGGCTGCAAAAAGTATTTCGGTATCGGATGTGTCAATTCGTCCTAAATGTAGTTCTGGAATTGTATTATACGGGGTCAGAATCTTCAATTCAACACTGTCAATAGCAGTTTCGGACACATCAATGTATGAAGGAAGGGATGCATCCATATTATTATACCAGACATTGGTAGGTGCAGACTCTTCCGAAGGATACATTCCGGCGGTTGCTTCTGATATTCCGTGATTGACACTTGTCTTAACAACAACAAAAATAATGGCAATGAATACAACGGCTGCGATGAAAGCCCAAATCCACCACGGAATATGCCTCTTGTAATCTGAGTCTCCGCCAAGGATAACAAATCCAGTTTCCTCTTTATCAATTTTTACTTTATTATCGTTCATTTTATTTTTTTTCAAGTTCATTTTTAATCTCCTTAAGAGAATCTTTGGATGATTCCAAAACTTTCCCATTCATATTTTGTTTGTCGGAGAGTACCAATTTCTGTTCTGTCAGGTTGATGTTAAACAAATAGATTTTATTTATTATCAAACTTCGACCGATACGTTTAAAATCATTGTGATGTTGTGGGAGAAATTTATCAATAGTTTTCTTTACTTCTCCAATTTGCATTGTCACGGGGATTCTTTTTCCATTCGTGAGGAAAATATCGGAGTAATCTCCATCTGCAGAAACATACCATATGTCTGCCGAGTCAATGTGATACAACTCTCTAGTATTTCCCAATATCAGAAACTCTTTCATTTGTCTATTTTCAACAATAACGCAAAAACAAACACTTTATTGTATAATAGTAGATTCGACATAATGCCTGTTGCCACCGACTTCATGGATGTAACCATATCAGGAATAGAGCAAAAGATTGTCAACCAAAATCAGGGAAAGACAGTTGTCAACCTTTTCAGGAATACTGTCAACGATGTCAGGAATTTGTCAACTTGTCCAAGAAAACAAGTGACTGCTGTAGCCACCGGCTTCATGGAGGTAACCATATCAGGAAAAGGGGAAAAAAATGCCAACCAAAATCAGTAAAAGACACTCGGGCGTTACAGCGTTACAGCGTTACAGTTCGTTTTGAGGGTGTATATAGGTAGGTTTTTATCTATATATCTATATATAAATATATGATATATAATTAGTTACATAGATTTTACTTTGTTTTTTGCCATTTGTGGGTGACCTTATTTGGAACTGTAACGCTGTAACGCGCCGAGGATAACACGCTGATTTCCTGATGACAAGTTTTTCTGGGGGACAGTTAGGACAGTTGGGACAGTTGTTTTTTGAGACCTATCACAAACGGAATTATATATCTTTATACATATAAATATATAATATATAATTAGTTATATAGATATAGCACTATTTTTTGCGTTTTGTATAATACCAATTTTAACTGTCCCAACTGTCATACTGTCCCCACCCCTTTAACTAAAAACCTGAGAGCCAGACGATTCGTCTTGACCTGACAATATAAATGACCTCAAGAAGAGCCCAAGAAGAGCCCCAAAGCCAGCAAAAAATGACAAAAAAAAAAAACGGCAAAAAAAACGGCAAAAAAAGATAATTCATGACGAAAGACATCCCCATAGGGTCTACTAGCCGTTTACCAGCCGTCTAGTAGCCGTTAAGGACCTGAAAAGTCAGTAAAATTGGGGCAAAGCGGATTTTTGCTTTGGGTAGAGGCTGTATGACAGCATGTTATAGATTGGGTGATGTGTGGCTGCTGTAGGGGCGTTACAGCGTTACAGCGTTACAGTTCTTTTTTAGGTAATCTATAATTAGGAATAAATCTATATATTTATATATAAATATATAATATATAATTAGTTACAAGGATTTTACTCTATTTTTGCTATTTGAGGATACCCTTTTTTCGAACTGTAACGGTGTAACGCTGTAACGCTCGAGTTGGGCACTTCTAGAGAAACAACTGAGACTCTGAGACAGCCACCAATACCACCCAAAGGATTTAAAACCAAAGCCTTATAGGGAATACCGTCTCAATCTCAGTTGTCTCAGTAAAAAAAAGGGATACCCCATATTGCAGAGGCCCCCTCTTATTCTTATAATTAATTAATAATTAAATATATATAATATTATAAATAGAAATACAGGAAAGATGGATACCCTCAAAAAACAACTGAGACGACTGAGACTGAGACGCTTTGTCAACTTATAACGTTAAGAATCAAAGCCTTGTAGGAGAACAATAAATACAACCCGTCTCAGTTTGCATCAAAAAACGCCTCTTTTCTGCCCCCAAACGGCTCTTTTTCGCCCCAAAATTGACAAGAAGCCCCTCGTTCCGACACTTTCCTCCCCTACTTGGCACACAAATCATAGTCACAAAATTTCACCCTTTTCCCCCATTTGGGGAGTATTTTTTGCCAAAACAGCACCTTCGGAAAGCGAAAAGTGAAAATTCTTTCACGATCTTTTACAATCTGATTGAGAAAAGAATTAATGGAAATTCACGGCCATTCACGGTAATTCGTGTTGAAGAAAAAAAACGTCCGGTCATCCACGGAGGAGAACCGGACGCTAAAGGTCTTCGAAATATTAATGCATGTTGACTACTGCACGTCTTTTTCGTCGAGGGGTTGTGCGATGAGGCCTGTGAACTGGCCGCTGCTGTTGAACTCCATGCGTGTGAACTTCTTGCCGACGCCGCGTACCTTCTGGCTTACGACGACGTAGGTGTAGGGCTTGGGTTTCTTGTTGTCGACGGGGTCGCGGTACTTGGAGTTGTACTCGTAGACGACCATTTTCTCGATCTTGTAGCGTTCGCCGTTGAATTTCTCGTCGATGTATTTCCTGATAGAGCTGTTGTAGCGGTCTTTGTCGAGGGTCTTGCCGGTCATGATGGGGAGCTCGGAGGCGATGCTGTAGACGGCTTCCATCTCGACCTTCTGGGCGTTGCTGAAGTAGGCTACGGCGTACTCGTCGTCGCGGAGGACCCATTCGGGGCCGTATTTGACGCGTTTGCCATAGGCTTTGTCGAACTGCTCGGCTATCTTGGCGCTGGGTGCGAACTGCTCGACCTGCGGCTCGTCGACCTTGGGAGTGGGACGGCGGCGATCGCGGCTGCTCTCGGTGCCGGTCTTCTTGCTGACCTTCTCATCGTCGGCGTCGGGGTTGTTGTGGGTGTAGTAGTCGCGCTTGACGGCCTCGGGGTCGGGTGCGTTGCTCTTCATGAGTTTTCCGCGGGTGTCGAAGACCATCTCGCAGTCGTTCTCGGCGATGCCTTTCTTGATGATAATCATGCGGTAGTAGTTGTCGCCGTTCATCTCTTCGACATACTCGATGCCTTTGATGCGGTAGCCCGGGTAGTTGTTGACGAAGTAGGTGTTCATCATCGTGGGGCACTCCTCGACCTTGACGGGGAAAGTGCTGTACTGCCAGTCGCCGCCGGCGGTGAAGTAGGAGCGGCCGTTCTGGCCGTCGATGACGAGCTCGGCGATGTACTGACCGGGTGCCTGATACCAAGTGCGTACCTTGTAGGAGTCGTAGGTCTTCTCCAGAGCCAGCAGCACCGACCGCGGGACGGCGGTTTCTTTGATTTTGGTCTGTGCACCGGCGATCAGTGGCAGCACCATGAGTGCGAGCAAAACTATCTTCTTCATATCGGTGTGTTTTTCTATTTTGTATTCTTTTGGTTCACTTTATTGCGCCTTGAACAGGACATCCTTGCGGTCGGGGCTGATGCTGACGGCGGCGATGCGGACGCCCGTCTGCTGCTCGATGGCTGCGAGGTAGTCTTTGAGTTTCTGTGGCAGGGCGTTGTATTCGGTGATGCCCTGCAGGCTCTGCTTCCATCCGTCGAAGGGTGTGAGCACGGGGTCGATGTGCACGGTGTTGTACTCGAAGGGTATCTCGTCGGTGCGTTTGCCCTCGATGTCGTAGTGTGTGCACATGTTGACGGTGTCGAAGTCGTTCATCACGTCGGGCTTGGTGACGTAGAGCTCGGTGACGCCGTTGATCATGCAGGCGTAGCGGAGAGCGGGCAGGTCGATCCAGCCGCAGCGGCGAGGACGGCCTGTTGTGGCGCCGTATTCGTGGCCCAGCTCGCAGAGCTTGGCGCCTGTCTGGTCGAAGAGTTCGGTGGGGAAGGGGCCTGCGCCGACGCGTGTGCAGTAGGCTTTGGTGATACCCATGACGCGGCCGATGGCTGTGGGTGCCACGCCGAGGCCGGTGCAGACGCCTGCGGTGATGGTGTTGCTGCTGGTGACGAAGGGGTAGGTGCCGAAGTCGACGTCGAGCATCATGGCCTGAGCGCCCTCGGCCAGCACCTTCTTGTTGTCCTTGAGGCACTGGTTGATGAGGTACTCGCTGTTGACGAAGCGGAAGCGCTTGAGGGTGTCGAGGCTTGCCATCCACTGCTGCTCGTACTCGTCGAGGTTCATGCCGTCGATGCGGAAAGCGTCGACGTCGAAGCCGAGGGTCTTAGCCATGCGGAGGTGCTGTGCCTTGAGCATCTCGTAGCGCTCGCGGAAGTCGGAGGCCAGCGTGTCGCCCACGCGGAGGCCGGTACGGGCAATCTTGTCGGTGTAGGCGGGGCCGATACCTTTCAGCGTGGAGCCAATCTTCATGTTGCCTTTGGCCTGCTCGTTGGCGGCGTCCATCATGCGGTGGCTGGGCAGTATGAGGTGAGCCTTCTTGCTCACGTAGAGGTTCTGCGTGGCGTCGACGCCTTTGGCGGCGAGCTCCTCGATCTCCTGCTTGAAGATGCGTGGCTCGATGAGCACGCCGTTGCCTATGAGGTTGAGTTTGTCTTTATGGAAGATACCCGACGGTATGATATGCAGCACATGCTTCATGCCGTTGAACTCCAGCGTATGGCCTGCGTTGGGGCCGCCCTGGAAACGGGCAATCACATCGTAGTTTGGGGTCAGCACGTCGACGATTTTGCCTTTGCCCTCGTCGCCCCACTGCAGTCCCAGAAGAACGTCTATCTTTGTCATTGTCTTTTATTTGTCTTTATCAGTTAGTCATTCCGCACAGCTCACTCCCCACTATTATCGCGATGCAAAGATACAACTTTTTTTCATACTATAGTAAAATATTTTCCACTACCACCTGAACGTCTTGTTCCACAGGTGGCTGTTGTAGTCGGCGTTGAGGCGGTTCATGATATGGTACAGCGGGGTGACGTCTTTGGTGTATTTGATGCCGCGACGGTCGGCTTCGCGATAGATGAGGAACATAGTGTCTTCGCCGTGGAACATCAGCAGACGGAACCACAGGTAAAGCAGGAGGAAGCTTTGCACAACGGGTATGGACCACCAGGGGGCGTCGTCGCTGGCGACAAGGTACACCATAATAGCCGTCATGGGCACCATCACGATGAGACAGATAATGCCATTTGTTTTGAATGCCTCCCGCAGCTCCGCCTTGCTGTCGGCCTCGCGAACGCTCTCGGACCACTCCGACCGCAGCCGCTCAAGGTCGGCGGCGAAGGCTACGATGTCATCCTCCACATAGTTAGTGCGCAGATGGCCGGGGCGGCGCTGCGATGACGCTGCACGGCGTCTACGGTATTGGTTGTCGCGCCGCACGGCCATACGCTACTCGTCGCGTTTATGCTTGAACCATTCGACGAACTTCGGCAGGTCGTCCAGAGGCTGGAAGCCACTCTTGAAGGGCTCCTCAGGCACGGGGACGGTCTCCATGTAGCCAATGAGCGTGGCGCAGTCGAACTCGCCCATCAGGGCCTCGAGGGTGACATAGACGCCCACTTGGAAGTCCTCGTCGTCGGGCTTGCTGCCCTCGACGGCGATGCGGAGGCCCAGCATCTCGGGTTCCTCCTCGCACTCCAGCTGCTGGAAGTACATCTTGCGTGTGTCGAAGAGGTAGCGGTCGAAGCGCACCTTGAGCTCGGTGCCCATGGGTTGCTTGAAAGCCACAAACTCCCACCAGTCGAGGTCGGGTGCTGCGTCGACGAGCTCCACCACATAGCGGAAGAGGTCGGTGTCGCCTTCGGCTGTGAAGGTCAGCGTGCGGCCGTTGGCGGTGGCGTCGCCGATGTCGTAGGTCAAGCCGTCGCAGTATTTGGTGAGCTGGTATTGCAGGGCGTTCTCAAGCTCATGCCGCTGCTTGTCGTCGAGGTCGCCGAGAGCCACCAGCTCGTCGTTGTGGTCGGTGAACCACTGCCAGAATATTTCTTTCTTTTCCATAGTCAGATAATTATCGCTTCAGGTTCGAGCGCGATGCCGAACTTCTTTTGTATGTCGTCCTGTATGGCGCGTGCGAGGGCCACCACCTCGTCGCCCGTGCATCCGCCGAGGTTGTAGAGCACCAAGGCGTTCTGCGGCCACACCCCTGCCCTGCCCATGCTCCTACCCTTCCAGCCGGCACGGTCAATCAGCCATCCGGCGCTGAGCTTGCAGCCGCCGTCATTCCCCCTGTGTGCCTCGGGCATGTCGGGCCATTCGGCCTTGAGGCGCATGTAGGTGGTCTCGTCGACCACCGGGTTTTTGAAAAAGCTGCCTGCCGAGCCGTATTCCTCGGGACGGGGCAGTTTCTGCCATCGCAAGGTGGTGATGCTGTCGCGCAGCGCCTGCGCCGTAGAGTGCGGCAGGCCTTCGAGGGCTTTGTAGGCGAGGTTGGGCTTGAAGGTGTCGCGCAAGGCGAAGGTGACGTTGACGATAATCTCGCTGCAGTCGTGCTGCTGCTTGAAGCGCGAGGTGCGGTAGCCGAAGCGGCACTCGGCGCCCGTGTAGCGGCGATGCTCGCTGGTGCGCAGGTCGACAGTCTCAACCTCGACCACCGTATCTTTTGCTTCGGCGCCGTAGGCACCCACGTTCTGCACCACGGCGGCGCCCACGGTGCCGGGGATGGCGCTGAGATTTTCAAGGCCGTAGAGGCCGTGGTCGAGCGACCACTGCACGAGGTCGTCCATCCGCATGCCGCCCCAAGCCGTCACCCTGCCGCCGTCGGCCAATGTGACGTGAGCCTCGGGCGCCAGAGTCAGCACGAAGCCGTCATAGTCGTGCGTGAACACCACGTCGCTTCCGGCACCGATGATGAACCATGGGTTGTTGCCCAAGAGCGGCGACAGGTCGAGGTCGTCGCAGTCCTCTATCACCACCAGGCGGCGGGCTTTGGCGGCGATGCCGAATGTATTGAAAGCCTTCAGCGGAGCGTTGCGGTAAATCTTCATGCTTATAACAACGTGGCGGCGACAATTTTATTGTGCCATCGGCAACAAAAACAGGCACCGAAGCCTCGCCGCCGGAACGTCATTTCGATGGTCGTTCAACGGTTGATTTGCGGCAGTTTAACGCTTAAAACCGTAAAACAACCGTAGAAAGTATGATGGCAGGAGCCTACTCTTCGCCCGTGGGGCCGGCTTCCTTGCGGGGCTTGCGCACCGGCGGCACGTAGCCGGGATGGAAGACCTTGCGCTGCGACATGAGCAGCATGGCGGCAAGGATAGCTCCGAGGACGTCGCAGACGGTGCAGGTAAGCCATACGCCTGTGAGGCCGTCGCCGCCGGCGTTGACCATCAGGGCGGGGATGATGAACATCAGGGGGATGAGGAAGAGCACCTGGCGCGAGAGGCTTGTGGTGATGGCTATCCAGGGCTTGTCGATGCTCTGGAAGAACTGTGAGTTGGTGATGGTGAAGGCAATGAGTGGCATCATGACGTTGAGGTAGCGCATGGCCGGCACCCCGATGTCGAGCAGCGCTGTACTGTCGGTGAAGGCACGCAGGATGATGCGCGGCACCACCACTGCCAGCAAGGCGCCCAGGGTGCCGACGACGAGGGAGACCTTCATGGTGAGGATGAAGACATCCTTGAGGCGATGGTTGTGGCCAGCGCCATAGTTGTAGCCGGCAATGGGTTGCATACCTTGGCAGAGGCCCAAGATAAACATGACCAGGAAGGAGGCGTAGGTGTTGACGATGCCGTAGGCACCCACGGCGAGGTCGCCGCCGTAGCGTATGAGCTGACGGTTGAGGAGGGCGACGACAAAGGAGGCGGCAAAGTTCATCAGGAAGGGGCTCATGCCTATGAGCAGCACGTTGCGGAAGATATAGAGCTTGGGGGCCCATGCGTGGCGCTTGAAGCGGATGAAGCTCTTGGGGCTGACGAAGTGGAGCACCGCGACAACGGCGGTCGAGGCCATGGAGAGAGTTGTGGCCCATGCTGCACCGGCGATGCCAAGACCGAGGACGCTGATGAAGATAGCGTCGAGGAAGATGTTGAGCACCGCGCCGCCGGCCATGATCCACATGCTCTTGGTGGGGTATCCGCTGGCGCGTATCAGTCCTGTGAGGTTGAAGGTCATGGTGGTGAGGAACATGCCCGGAAGGACTATCTGCATGTACTCGCGGGCATAGCCTATGGTGTCGAGCGAGGCGCCGAAGAGTTCAAGGATGCGATCCATGAAGAGGTAGCCGCCGGTGACGAAGAGGAAGCCGAAGAAGAAAGTGAGCAGCATGCTGTTGCCCAGAATCTTCTCGGCCCAGCGCACGTCCTTGCGGCCGAGTACTATGCTCATGCGGCTTGAGGCGCCGACGCCGACGAGGGAACCGAGGGCATGGATGATGTTCATTATCGGCAGCGTGATGGCGAGGCCGGCGATGGCCAGCGCACCCACATACTGTCCAAGGAAGACGCGGTCGACAATGTTGTAGATAGAGGCCACCACCTGGGTGATGACGGCAGGCAGGGCGTACTGCAACAGCAGCGCACCTACAGGCTTGGTCTCCAGCTCTCTGATATTATCCATTGCTTAGAAGAAATAGCCTATGTTGAAGTAGGCGCTGGCGCGTTTGGTGACGTCGTTCCACATAAGGTCGAAGGAGATGGGTCCGATGAGCGACTTGTAGGCGACCTCGAGGCCAAAGCCCCTGACCCACCTCTGAGTATTCGGCATATATGTTTCAAAATCGTAATCGGGCTCATCCCAATAGTAAGTGTCGCTATTGGGCCAGGTCTCGAAGAAGTAGAAATGTTTTGGGCTATTAAAGAGGGATTTGGTATAGAGGACGTTGGCTATGGCCGAAACAAAGAAGTTCTTGCCTATGCGGTAACGCAGGTCAATACGGCCGAGGGCCATCAGGTTGTTGGCAATCATGGGGCCGGGGATGCCAATGAAGGCGAACTGCTGGTCGACATAACGGTGGTCGAAAGCGCCTCCGAACATGTTTTCATGGTATGGCAGATTGGAACTATAGTCGCGGTCGAAGAAGACACGGGCGCCGGCCGATGGCAGAATGGAGAAGCGAGAACCGATGCTGATGGCGGACTTGACATAGCTGCGAGCCGTCTTGAACGCAGGATACTGGATAGCTGCAGGATACTCAATCTCATCAATCAGATTGCCTACCTCATCGTAGATGTAGGTCGGATACGGTTTGGCGTATAAGTAACGCACCTCTCCTTCCAGGCCCATGGCGATACCCTTGGTGGGGAAGTAGGCATCATCACGGTTGTCGAAGTCCAACGAGGCGAAGAGGCCTATCGTGGTGCTACGGTAATCGCTGCCGTCCAATTCAAAGAGACTGCGGTTGCGAATGTAATCGGGATTGACTACAGTATGCCCGATACCGCCTATTTTAAAGGTTAAGCCTGGAATGTTTGAGTAGCTGTAATAGAGGCGCAGGCGTTGCTGCACAGCCTCGTAGCTGTACGTCGTGCTGTTGCGCAATGCAAACTGGACCTGCGAGAGCTTGTAGTCGAGGTTGAAGTCGCCGAAAGAACCGGTGGACCACATCACTCGGCCATCGATACCGAAGTTATAAGTGAAATCAATGTCGAGCAGAGCCTTAAAACCCATCGGCCGCAGCTCGTTGTAGCCGAAATGGAAGAGGATGGCAGCACTCTCCTCGGTGTCGAAACGGAAGCCAAAACCGATGCGGTGGGGCTTGGCGGGTTCAAGGGTAACCTCAAGGTCGTACACATCGTCGGCACCGGTTTTTCTGAGGATGTAATGGACATTCTTGTAGACACCCGTGCCGCGCATGGCGCTGACGAAAGCCTCTATGTCGTCGACGGTGCAGATGCCCCTGCGCACGATATTGTTGGTGGAATTAAGCAGTCGCATGTCTCGTCCGGAGACGCCGTGATAGTGCACCTGGCGCAATTGCACGGAGTCACCCTCGAGAATCTTGATGGCACGGGGCGACTGGAGGTGCTTGCCGGAGTGGCCGTATTTCTCCAGACGCTCCTTAATAGCCTGCAGTTCGGTATGGTGCTCGGCAGCCTGGCGATAGCCGCGCGCGACAAGGGAGTCGATACTCTCGGCGTTGAAGCTGAGCATGTTGTAACCAGATACATCGGGATGGATATACACGTCGCACATATCGCGGTGCTGGTATCTGTCGCCCTTGGTGGAGAGGGCCATATACTGCGACAGCATCTGAGGCAGCGACTGCAGCTTGCTGGCATTGTCGGCAAGGTCGCCGGCCACCTCGACACCGATGACGATGTCCGCTCCCATGCGTTTGCAGACGTCGACGGGGAAGTTGTTGACCAAGCCGCCGTCGGCGAGCAGGTATTTACCCCACTTCACAGGCGAGAAGATGCCGGGGATTGCCATACTGGAGCGGATGGCCATGGGGAAAGAGCCGCTGTGTATCACCACAGAGTCGCCGGTGATGATGTCCGTAGCCACGCAGGCATAGGGGATGGGCAATTTGTTGAAGTCCATGGAGTCGGTGTAACCGACGCTGAGGCGACCGAAGAGGTTCTGTATGTTGCTGCTGTTGATGAGCGACGCCGGGAGCGAGTTGATGAGGTTTTCGCGGGCAAAACCCATATCGCCGGAACCGAAAGGTACCGACAGCAATTCACGGTCGGCATAAAAGCGCTGTTCGTTGGAGAGAAGCCGGCGCTCTATGGCATTGGACATCAAGCGTGTCCAGTCGACGCTGGAGATAACCGAGGTAAGCTCGTCGGGTTCGTAGCCGAGGGCATAAAGACCGCCGATGATGGAACCCATGCTGGTACCGGTGACAAAACTCACCGGTATACCCATCTCCTCAAGGTATTTGAGCACACCGATATGTGCGGCACCCTTGGCGCCACCGCCGCCGAGCACCACGCCGACGCGCGGGCCATGATAGGTCTGCAGGCTGTCGGCCTGACGCTTGACAAAAGTCTGCGTCTGCGCGGAGAGCGAGAACGCCACGAGGATAGCAATTACGATTGTGATATATCTTTTCATAATATTATGGTGTAATATTCTCAGAAATTAAAGACAGCCATTGCCATGAGCTTCCAGTTCATCATGAGGGTGGAGAAGTCAAGGTCGCGGAGGTTGTCGCCCTGTTTCAGGTCGGCTGCCGTTAGACCACTCTCGCTACGGAAATAGTAGAGGTTGTGCGAGTATTGCAGGCTGAAGTACCAACGGCTCAGGGAATAGGCCAATGCGAGGCTGCCGTTGGCGTTGGGGGATATGGGGCAGCTCAGCACTATGTTGTCGCTTCCGGCCTGAACCGGGGTGGCTATAAAAGTGTTATTGACAGAAAGCAAGGCGAAGATTGTGGCGTTGAGGGTGAGGTTGCGGAGACCTTTGCCTTTTGGTCCTGTGGGGTCGCGGTGGAAGAAGACGAAGTTGTGGGAGTAGCCGACGCCGGCGCTGGCCTGCAGGAACATATAGCTGCGGATGCCGGAGTTGTTGAATATCTCATCGTCCTCGGCGCACGTCATGCCATTGAGATGCACGTTGCCGCTAATCAGCATCGAACCCGCCGACCGACGCTGCACCATGCTGCACTTGTAGGCCGCCGTGTAGGCGAACTTGCTGCGGTTGAGCGACCAATAGGCGTCGAGACCCACACGGTAGATATTGCATGGGCTGTTTGACAGACGGAGATAATTGCCGTAGTAGCGGCTGGTGTCATCAGCTATGGTGACCTCGTTGTTGGCATAGCTGTTGAGGCCATAGTAGCTGATGCCGATGCCCCACTTGTGGGCTCTGATGGCAAAGTTGAAGGTGCGGCTGGCCTTGTCGTCGGCGCCAAGGTTGATGCCGTAGCCCAAGCCAAGATTGCCATAACCTATGCCAAAGCCTATACCGTTGCGCGCTTTGCCGTCGAACTCCATCACCGACTTGCCGCGCACCCATACACTGTCGGGATAGCCGAGCGACTTTGTGTTGATGTCGTAGTTCATGCTCATGGTGGTGGAGTAGCTCTGTCTGTTAAAGTTGCCGTCGACGGAGAAACAGGCGGGGCGCTGATAGATATAGCTGCTGTCAACGACGGAGCGGGATTTGAGCCATACCACCAAGGATTCCCATAAGTTCTGCGAAGTGGCAGAAAACGACAAGGCGCAAAGAACGAGTATTACCGGGAGTCTTTTCATTGCTGTTTGATGCGGTTTTGCAGCGCCATAAGCGCATTATAGGCGATAAGGCCGTTGGCCAGTTCCAGGCTGCGCTCGTCGACTATAAGGTTGGGGCGGTGCAGGTTGCTGAAGGAAGTACCAGGTTCGTGGATGCCAATGCGGAAATAACAAGCAGGTATCTTCTGCGCGAAGAAAGCAAAGTCCTCGGCTGTCATGCGCAGGTCGAGCCACTCTACATTCTCCTCGCCGACATAGGCGCAAGCGTTGTCATGCACCTGCTGGGTGCAAGCGTCGTCGTTGAAGACGTAGGGGTAGCCGTAGTCGATAAAGAGGTCGCACTCGGCACCCATAGCTTCAGCCACTCCGGTGCTGATTTTGCGTATCTTCTCATGCGCCTCAAGACGCCACTTTTCGTCGAAGGTGCGGATGATGCCCTCCATCTTCACCGTGTCGGGGATGATGTTGGTGCGTCCACCCACCTCCTGTATCTTGCCTATGGTTAGTACCGTGGGCATCATAGGCGCAGCATTGCGGCTGACCACCTGTTGCAAAGCGATGACTATATGGCTGGCCACAACGATGGGATCCACACTCAGGTGCGGTGTGGCACCATGACCGCCGAGCCCTTTTACGGTCCAATAGAGCTCATCGGTAGAGGCCATATACTTGCCCTTGCGCATACCCACCTTGCCACAGTCCATCTCGGGCAGACAATGGAAGGAATAAATCTCGTTTGGTGTCACTTCGTCGAAGAGGCCGTCCTCCATCATCATGCGGGCGCCGCCAGGGTATTTCTCCTCGCTGGGTTCGAAAATGAACATAAGGCTGCCGCGTATATGCTCCTTCAGCTGCAACAGTATCTTGATGGCACCAAGGAGAGAGCAGGTGTGCATATCATGCCCACAAGCATGCATCACGCCGGGCTTCTCGCTGGCGAAGGGCAGCCCCGTGCATTCTGTTATGGGCAAGGCGTCATAGTCGGAGCGAAGCGCCACACAGTAGCTGTCTGGCTCGCAGCCACGCAGCATCGCCATAACGCCGGTCTTGCCGATACCTGTCTTAGGCTCCAGGCCCATCTCACGTAGCCGCTCGGCCACGAACTCCATGGTGCCGTACTCCTCCTGCGACAGGTCGGGGTGGCGGTGCATCCACCGACGCCACTCTATCACCTGCTCCCGCTGTGCGTGGGCCAGACCTTTTATTTCGTCGATAAGACTCATTTCACTTTAGGCTGCTTTTTACGAGCCTTTGCGCGGGCAAAGTATACGACAAAGAACACTATCAAGAAGATGCAGCCGCGCAGCACCTCAAGGATAAGCATATAGACAGCAACGGCTCCAATGAAGAATACCAAGGCGGTCAATATGGCCCAGCCAAACTTGTGGTTGCGCATTGTGTCGGCCACAACTTTGCCGATAGCAAAGAGCGCCAGTACCAAAAGGACGATGAGCATTATCCAGGCGGCAACGACAACATCTATGAACCATGTGATTGCCACCACGGACGCGCCGAACAGCAGTATACCGAGTTCCCACTTCCACTCTTTCCACGGCTTATTGTCAACAAAGCCCGACTCGACGGTGAGCTGGGCGGTTGTCTGCATCACAGCGTTGAGGAGGCAGTAGATGACGTGTGACAGCAGCACCCACGACAAGATTGCCAACGGCCAGCCGACATTGCCGGGACGGCAGAACCAGCCGATACTGGGCTGTCCCATAGCAGCGCCTTCCTTAAGGATAGGCATACCTGACTGGAAGCAATAGTAGAACACGGCCACCAGCGACAGGCCCAGCAGGACATACACTTTGGGGTAGTGCTGCTGCTGGTCGCGGTAACGTATCAGGTTGTTGAAGACATCCATCACCTCGACAAGGACAAAGATAATCAACAACTGCACCAGCGGCGACAATCCAAGCGGATTGCCATGATGGATGTTCATCAAATCGGCCACATTCTGGATGGGGCTATTCTCTGCAATGTACTGAACGATATTCATGGCTTATGTTTTTATTGTTTCTTTATGCTTATCACGGTGCCCTTGCCGTCAATGATTTCTATGGGCTGTCCGTCGGCCACCTCGGGGGCGAACATGAGGCTTGTGCACAGCGTCTCGGTGCAGATGTAGTCGCGATGGCGCTCAATGGCGGCATTCCATTCGCTGTCCTGCAGCACAATGACGATGCGGTCGGTGACCTCGAAGCCTTCCTTGCGGATGTTCTGGATGCGGTTCACAAGCTCGCGAGCGATGCCTTCGTCCACTAACTCGGGGGTGAGCTGTATGTCGAGGGCTACGGTGAGACTTCCGTCGTTGGCCACCACCCAGCCGGGGATGTCCTGCGTGGCAATCTCCACGTCGCTGATGAGCACCTCGCAGTCCTGACCGTCGACGCTGACCGTGCAGCGACCTTCGGCCTCAAGGGTGTTGATCTGCTTCTGGTCGAACGCCATGATGGCGGCGCCGAGGGCCTTCATCACCTTGCCGTAGCGCGGGCCGAGGGTCTTGAAGTTAGGCTTAATCTTCTTCACCAGCAGGTCGTTGTCGGCAGCAAGGAACTCAATCTCCTTGACGTTGAGCTCGGAGCAGATAAGGTGCTGCACACGCTCGATCTGGGCACGCATGGCCTCATCGCGCACGGGGATGACAATCTTCTGCAGCGGCTGACGCACACGCAGGTTGCTCTTCTTGCGCAGGCCGAGCACCATGGAGCATATCTTCTGTGCCAGCTGCATGCGCTCTTCGAGGCTCTTGTCTATCATCTCCTCGTGCACCTCGGGGAAGCTGAGATGGTGCACGCTCTCCACGTTGTGACGTTTGGTGACAGCATTGAGGTCGAGGAACACGCGCTCGCTGAAGAAGGGCGCTATCGGGGCCATAAGGCGACTGAGTGTCTCGAGACAGGTGTAGAGCGTCTGGTAGGCGCTGACCTTGTCGTCGCTCATCTCGCCACGCCAGAAACGACGTCGGCAGAGACGCACATACCAGTTGCTGAGGTAGGCGTCGACGAAGGTGTCGATGGCGCGGCCGGCACGTGTGGGCTCATAGTCCTCCATGGCCTCGCCGACGGTCTTCACCAGCGTGTTGAGCTCCGAGAGTATCCAGCGGTCAATCTCGGGGCGCTCGGCGATGGGCAGGTCTTTCTGCGAATAGTCGAAGCCGTCGAGATTGGCGTAGAGCGCGAAGAAGCTGTAGGTGTTGTAGAGCGTGCCGAACAGCTTGCGGCGCACCTCGTCTACACCCTCCACGTCGAACTTCAAGTTGTCCCAAGGCTGGCTGTTGGTAATCATATACCAGCGGGTGGCGTCGGGACCATATTTGCCGAGAGTCTCGAAGGGGTCGACGGCGTTGCCGAGGCGCTTCGACATCTTGTTGCCGTTCTTGTCGAGCACCAGTCCGTTGCTGATGACGTTCCTGAACGCCACCGAGTCAAAGCACATGGTGGCGATAGCATGCAGCGTGTAGAACCAGCCGCGCGTCTGGTCGACGCCTTCGGCGATGAAGTCGGCCGGGAACTCGGTGGCCTTGAGCGGCTCGCCCATATAGTGTATCTGGGCGTAGGGCATGGCGCCGCTGTCGAACCACACGTCGATCAGGTCTGGCTCGCGGCGCATGGGCTTGCCGCTGTCGCTGACGAGCACCACATTGTCAATATACGGACGATGCAGGTCAAAGGCCTTGTAATCGGCCGCTGCATAGGGATTATCCTTCATAAAGCCGGCGGCCACAGCCTTGTCAATCTCCTTGCGGAGCTCGGCCACGCTGCCTATGCACTTCTCCTCCTTGCCGTCCTCGGTGCGCCAGATGGGCAGCGGGGTGCCCCAGTAGCGGCTGCGGCTGAGGTTCCAGTCGACGATGTTCTCAAGCCAGTTGCCGAAACGGCCGCTGCCGGTAGCCTCGGGCTTCCAGTTGATGGTCTTGTTCAGCTCTATCATGCGGTCCTTGAGGGCCGTGGTACGGATAAACCAGCTGTCGAGCGGATAGTAGAGCACAGGCTTGTCGGTGCGCCAGCAGTGCGGGTAGCTGTGGGTGTGCTTCTCGCTCTTGAAGAGCTTGCCCTGCTCCTTGAGCATGATGACCAGCTCAACATCGAGGCTCATGTCCTTCTCGCCCTTGGTGGGGTCGTAGGCGTTCTTGACGAACTTGCCGGCATACTTGCCGTAAGCCTCCACGTCGACGTTGGCCTTCACCCATTCGGGGTCAAGGTCCTCTATCGGGGCAAAGCGGCCACGCTTGTCGACCATAGGCAGCTGCTTGCCGTCGCGGTCGAAGAGCAGCAGGTCGCCGATGCCGGCCTTCTTGGCCACACGGGCGTCGTCGGCACCAAAGGTGGGTGCGATATGCACTATGCCGGTACCGTCCTCGGTGGTCACGTAGTCGCCAAGGATGATGCGGAAACTGCCTTTATCGGACACCTCGGTGGGTTTCACCCACGGTATCAGCTGCTCGTAGCGCATGCCCTCAAGTGCGGTGCCCTTGCACTCGGCCACAATCTTGTATTCAGGGCTCTTGCCCTCGGGGAACATCGAACCCACCAAAGCCTTGGCCATGATGATGCGGCAAGGCGTCTCCTTGTAGGGATGCGTGGTCTCGAGGGTCACGTAGTCGATATTGGGGCCAACGCAGAGGGCCGTGTTGCTAGGCAACGTCCAAGGCGTGGTTGTCCAGGCGATGGCGTAGGTGTCGGCCTGGTCGCAAAGCTTGAACATAGCCACACAGGTGGTATCCTTCACGTCGCGATAGCAGCCGGGCATATTCAGCTCGTGGCTCGAGAGGCCGGTACCCGCAGCAGGGCTGTAGGGCTGTATGGTGTAGCCTTTGTATAGCAAGCCCTTGTCGTAGAGTTTCTTCAGCAGGAACCACAGAGTCTCGATATACTCGTTGTTGAAGGTGATGTAGGGGTTCTTGAGGTCGACCCAGTAGCCCATAACACGCGTCAGCTCATCCCACAACTCCTTGTATTTCATCACCTCCTCGCGGCAGGCGCGGTTGTAGTCGTCCACACTTATCTTCTTGCCGATGTCCTCCTTGGTGATGCCGAGGTTCTTCTCAACGCCAAGCTCCACGGGCAGGCCGTGGGTGTCCCAGCCAGCCTTGCGGTCCACGAAGTAACCCTTCTGCGCCTTGTAGCGGCAGAAGACATCCTTGATGGTGCGGGCCATCACGTGGTGTATGCCGGGCTTGCCGTTGGCCGACGGGGGACCGTCATAGAATACGTATGCCGGATGCCCTTCGGTCAGCTTCTGTCCCTTCTCAAAGATAGCGTTATCCTCCCAGTATCGGCGCACATCCTCGCCGATCTTGGTCAGGTTAAGCTGCTTATACTCATTATATGCCATATCTATATATTATATTATATACTTCTTTTGCGTTTACAATCAAAACGTTGCCCACTTCTGTCGACAACAACACAAAAAGCAAAAATACAAAAAATATGCAATCCAACAAAATATTTTTTCACCCTACAACAAAAAAAAACCTCCCGAGCAGAAACTGCACAGGAGGCCAAAACAAAAGCGTATGAAAAAAATTACTTTTGCGCGATTATTTCTTCTTCAGATATTCCTGAACATTGTCCGAAGGAACAATCTCTTCCTTGAACATGTAGGCGCCGGTCTTCTCGGAGCGGACCATGCGGATGACCTTTGCAAAACTCTTACCGGTAGAGGTCTTAAGGGTAGCAACAACTTTCTTTGCCATAGTCTAATGTCTCCTATTTTACTTGATTTCTTTGTGAACGGTGACCTTCTTCAGGAAGGGGTTGTACTTCTTCAGCTCCAGACGCTCCGGAGTGTTCTTTTTGTTCTTGGTGGTGATGTAACGGCTCATGCCGGCAACACCGCTGTTCTTCTGCTCGGTGCACTCGAGGATAACCTGCACACGTGCGTCTTTATTTTTCTTTGCCATGACTGTTATTGTTTTTCTTCGTTATCTGACTGATACCCAAAACGAAAAGAGCATCAACAATTCATTATTGGGCACTCAAATCGGCTGCAAAGATACAACCTTTTTTGAAACTGACAAAATTTTTCTGATTTATTTTATAAAAATCCACCCCTACTATTTTAATTATAAAACGCCCTACCCTTCTCCACACCTAAACCCCACCTAAACGGCTACTAAACGGCTACTAAACCCGTCCTAAACAGCTACAACACCCCAGACAAAACCAACTCCTAAATCACAACTCCAAACGCCAAACCGAAACGCCGTTCCTACAGTATTTCTTCAGTAGTATTTCAGCGTCCAACTGAAGAACTACAGAAGAAGTATCGTTGAAATACTGAAGAACTGCCATACCGGCTCCGAAGGGAAACGTTCTTGATTGGGGCGGAGTCAGGTTGGAATCAAGTGTGTTTAGGGCGTGACAACAAGGCGAAAACGAGAGTTTTAACCGCTATTGTTGATAAGTTATAATATATTTAGGCTGCGGAACGGGATTTTTTGTGTATCTTTGCATGATGAAATCAAATGCTCAAGAGGTGGAAAACGCTGATTACAACCCAGAGGCCATAGGGCCGAAATTCATTGATTTAGAGAAGATACTCGCCGCCAAGAAGGTCAAGGTGCCGGGTTTGGTGAGACGGTGGATGGAACGGTTGCTGCACGTGAAAGAGATCAACGCGGGCATCTACGAGAACCGCCACCTGCACGGCATACCCTTCGCCCAGAAGTTCATCGAAGGCACCGAACCGCACAATCTGGGCATCACGATAAAGACCCGCGGCATGGACAACATCCCCGCCGAAGGCAACCAGATGATTGTGGGCAACCACCCGCTGGGAGGCCCCGACGGCATTGCGCTGATGACCGCCGTGGGACGCGTGAGGACGGATATCAAATTCCCTGTCAACGACTTCCTGTGCTACATCCCGGGCCTGAAGGAGCTGTTTGTGCCCATAGACAAGGTGAACAAGACACGCGCGCTGGCGCAACTGGAGGAGGCCTTCGCCGCCGACACGATGCTGCTCTACTACCCCGCCGGCATGTGTTCGCGCCTGCAAAAGGGCGAGATAATGGACCTGGAGTGGAAGGCCACATTCATCAAGAAGTGCGTGATGTACCACCGCGACGTGGTGCCGGCCTACACCGAGGCGCGCAACCGAATGAGCTTCTACCGCATCGCCAACATCCGCAAGAGCCTCGGGGTGAAGTTCAACTTCGAGATGGCGCTGCTGCCGGCCGAGATGTTCGCACAGCGCGGCAAGACGCTGACGATAACCTTCGGGCAGCCGATACCTTGGCAGACCTTCGACAACCGACACACACCCGCCGAATGGGCACGCATGGTGAAGGAGCACGTGTACAGGCTTAAGGACAACCCCGAGGCGGTGTTCAGCGTTTAACGTTCAACTTACAGACAACTACGATATGGATTTAAGCTACATAATACCACCGGTGGACCGCGAACTCATCAGAAAGGAGCTCAAGCAGAAGCATTTCCTGCGCAAGACGAACCGCGGCAACAAGGAGATTTACATCACCACGGCGCACCTGTCGCCCAACATCATGCGCGAAATCGGGCGTCTGCGCGAGCTGAGTTTCGCCCTCGACGGCGGCGGCACGGGCAAGGACTGCGACATTGACGAGTTCGACACGATGCCCGAGCCCCACTGCTTCAAGCAGCTCTTCGTGTGGAGCCCCGAGGACGAGGAAATCGTGGGCGGCTACCGTTTCATCCACGGCAGCAACATGTTCACGCGCAACGACGGCACGATAGCGACACCGACATCGGAACTGTTCCAGTACAGCGACCACTTCATCAACGACATCCTGCCCTACACGCTGGAGCTGGGCCGCGCCTTCGTGCAGCCAGCCTTCCAACCGGGCAACGACATGCGCAAGGGCCTCTACTCGCTCGACAACCTGTGGGACGGCATTGGCGGCCTGGCGCTGGAGATACCGGAAACACTTTATTTCTTCGGCAAGATAACTATGTATCCGCAGATGAACCGCCGCGCCAAAGAGATGATACTCTACTTCCTGCAGAAGCACTTCCCCGACCGCGACGGGCTGGTGTGGCCCTACAAGGCGATGGAGATAGAAAGCGACTTCAACGAACTGCACGCCATCTTCAACGGACGCAACTACAAGGAGGACTACCAGATACTGCTCCACCACGTGCGCGAGCTGGGGAGCACCGTGCCGGCGATGATCAACGCCTACATGAACCTCTCGCCCACGATGCGCTGCTTCGGCACGGCGATGAACCACGAATTCGGCGAGACCGACGAGACAGGCATACTGGTGACCATCAACGACATAAAGCCAGACAAGAGGGAGCGCTACATTGAGTCGTACGACATCAAGAACCGCATACTGGACCGCATACACCTGTTCAAGACCACCGCCAAGCGGATGCCTTGGTGGCGCCAGACCTCGGACCAGGAGGACGCCGTGTTGCGCGAGCTGCGCGACCTCAAGGATCGCCAGCGCATGCGTGAAGAACTGCGCGAGAAACAGAAAGAGCTCAAACTGGAGCTGAAGAACATCAAAAAAGCACGTCGACGCCTTAACAGAGACCAGCAGGATGAAGATTAACAGCGCAGTGTTCACGGTGAGTAGTCCCAACTACCGCAAGTGCCCGCAGGACGGACGCCCGGAGTATGCATTCATAGGGCGCAGCAACGTAGGCAAGTCGTCGCTGATAAACATGCTCACCGGCGTCAAAGGACTGGCCAAGACCAGCGGCCGTCCCGGCAAGACACAGCTGATAAACCACTTCCTTGTGGTCAGCGAAGTAGAGCGAGCCAACCACAAGGAAGTGAACGAATGGTACCTGGTAGACCTGCCCGGCTACGGCTATGCGCGCACCAGCAAGAGCAGCCGCGACGCCTGGGGAACCATGATGCGCGACTATTTCCTGCACCGCGAACAGCTGACGAACACCTACGTGCTGGTGGACAGCCGCCTGAAACCGCAGCGCATCGACCTTGAATTCATCGAATTCCTCGGCCAGAACGGAGTGCCGCTGACCATAGTGTTCACCAAGACCGACAAAGAAAAGCAACGCGAAGTGATGGGCAACATAAAACTCATGAAACAGGAGCTGGCGCAGATGTGGGAGGAACTGCCGCCAATGCTGCTCACCTCGTCGGCCACAGGCTACGGCCGCGACGCTCTGCTCGACCAGATAGAAACTATAAACCTAAGCCTAAGAGACTAAATGAAGAAACTACTGCACGCAGCAATGCTGCTCACATTCACTATGATCACGGCCGCCACAGCCGCCGGACAGGCTACGGCCGACCTTGAGAAGCTTGTCAACCAGACCCGCCGTGAGGCCGGCATGCGCAACGGCGTCCTGTCGGTGTGCGTCTACAACGCCACAACAGGCAAACAGATATACAGCCACAACGCCGAAATGTCGGTGACACCGGCATCAACGCAGAAACTCGTCACTACCGGCGTGGGGTTCGCCATGCTCGGCGGCGAGTTCCGCTTCACCACCAAGATGAACGCACGGGGCGAGATAGACCGTGACGGCGTGCTGCACGGCAACCTCTACATCACCGGCGGCGGCGACCCACTGCTGGGTTCCTACCGCTACCGTCAGACGATGCCCGACACCCTGTTCGAAGGCTGGACAAAAGCGCTGAAGAAGAAAGGCATACGCCGCATCGACGGACGTGTATGCTACAATGTGAACATCTTCGACGAACAGCCGCTTCACGACAGCTGGCAATGGGGCGACATCGGCAACTACTACGCCGCCGGTGTCAGCGGCCTGAACTTCCACGAGAACATGTACTTCGTGTACTTCAACGCCGGCAAGAAGCTTGGCTACCCAGCCTCGGTGGCGCGCACAGTACCCAAAAACATCGACATACACGGGGCGTCGGAGGTGACAACTGCCGGCGAGAATACCGGCGACCAAGTCATAGTATACGGCAGCCCGACAGGCAAGGAACGCATATACCGCGGCACAGTGCCGCTGGGCAAGAACGATTTCGCCGTGCGCGCCGCCATGCCCAACCCCGCCAAGACCTGCGCCGACCTCTTCTCGTCGTACCTTCGCACCCACGGCGTGGGCGTGTCGTCCAACTCAATGCAAGTCTACACGGTACCAGACAGCCTGCGGTCCATACTCGACTACCGCAGCTCCTCATACTACACCATCGCCCAATACACCAACCTGACGAGCAACAACATCTACGCCGAGAGCATCTTCAAGTACCTTGGCTACTACAAATACGGCCTGGGGAGCTTCAAGAACGGGGCAAAAGCTGTGGAAGAATGGTTCAAAAGCAAAGGCCTCAACACCGAGGGGGTGCGCATTATCGACGGCAGCGGGCTGTCGCGCCTCAACCGGACCACCACCGACTTCATGTGCCGCTACCTGTCTGCCTTGAGCAAAGAGAGTTTCTTTGACGAGTTTCTGCAGACCATTGCCAAGGCCGGCGAGAACGGTACCGCCAAGAACCTGTTGCCGGGACTGCCCACAGGCATCACAGTACGCGTGAAGACCGGTTCCATGGACGGTGTGAAGTCATACGCCGGCTACGTCATAACGCCCCACGGACAGACGCTGGCATTCGCCATAGTGAGCAACAACCACGACGATTCGTCGCAGGATATCGCCGGCAAGCTAAACAAGATATTATACAAGATAGCCACGCTGTACTGAAAAAGAGAGAGGCGGCATCCACACAGGGTGCCGCCTCTTTTATATGCCATCCTCTTCCCTATCGGATAAGGAACGAAAACTTGTTGAAGTTCTTGAGGGCTATGCCTGTGCCGCGGGCGACAGCACGCAGGGGGTCTTCGGCTATGTGTACCTGAAGCTTTGTCTTGCTGCTGACACGCTGGTCGAGGCCACGTAGCAGCGCACCGCCACCGGCCAGATAGATACCCGTCTTGTAGATATCGGCGGCCAGCTCGGGAGGTGTGGCAGCGAGGGTGTCGAGAATAGCCTGCTCAATCTGCGCAATGGAGCGGTCGAGGGCATGGGCAATCTCCTTGTAGTTGACGCTAATCTCCTTGGGCAGACCCGTGAGGAGGTCGCGACCGAGGGTGCGGAAGTCCTCGGGGGGGTCGGCGAGCTCGCTGACAGCAGCGCCGACGGCGATCTTCACCTTCTCGGCCATACGAACGCCGATAATCATGTTGTGCTGACGCTTCATGTAGTCCACGACATTATCGTTGAACACGTCGCCTGCCACGCGGATGGAGTTGTTGCAGACGATGCCGCCGAGGGAGATGACGGCAATCTCGGCGGTACCACCTCCGATGTCGACAACCATGTGGCCCTCAGGCTGCAGCACGTCAATGCCGATACCGATAGCGGCGGCCATAGGCTCGTGAATCATACGTATCTCCTTGGCGCCAGCCTGCTCGGCGCTCTCGCGCACGGCGCGTTCCTCAACGTTGGTGATGCCGCTGGGGATGCAGATGACCATGCGCAGCGACGGCGGCAGGAACGAACGGTTGACATTAGTCATGCCGATAAGCTCGCGGATGAGGTGCTGGGCCATCTCGAAGTCGGCGATGACACCGCCGCGCAGCGGGCGCACAGTCTCAATGTTCTTGTTGTCGGTGCGGCCATCCATGCGCTGGGCCTCCTTGCCGACGGCTATCACCTTGTTGTTGTTGCGGTCATAGGCCACAATACTCGGCTCGTCGATGACCACCTGATCGTTGTATATGACAATGGAGTTGGCGGTGCCAAGGTCCATTGCTACCTCGCGGTTGAAGAATGATAACAATCCCATATCTTAGTGTTTAAAATGTCTTTTACCTGTAATTGCCATGCCCATGTGGTTTTTCTCGCAGTAGTCTATGCTGTCCTGGTCGTGGATGCTGCCGCCGGGATGGGCCACAGCGACGATGCCGGCCTCATGGGCTATCTCCACGCAGTCGGGGAAGGGGAAGAAAGCATCGCTAGCCATGACGGCACCGTCAAGGTCGAAGCCGAAGCTCTTGGCCTTGGCGATAGCCTGGCGCAGGGCGTCCACGCGGCTGGTCTGGCCTGTGCCGCTGGCGTAGAGCTGCTTGCCTTTGGCAAGGACTATGGCGTTGCTCTTGGTATGCTTGACGAGGATGGTGGCGAAAGCCAGGTCCTCGGCCTGCTGCTTGCTGATCTTGGTGCTGGTGACGCTCTTCTCCATCTCCTTTGCGGTAGGCACCACGTTGTCGCGGTCCTGCACCAGGACGCCGTTGAGCACCGAGCGGAACATCGGGTCGGCCATCTTGAAGCCCTTGCGGCGCAGGATGATGCGGTTCTTCTTGCCACGCAGCACTTCCAGCGCGTCGTCGTCATAGTCGGGAGCTATGCACACCTCGAAGAATATCTTATGCATCTCGTCGGCCACTTCCTTGGTGACCTTCTGGTTGCAAATCAGCACTCCTCCGAAGGCGCTGACGGGGTCGCCGGCAAGGGCGTCCTTCCAGGCCTCGAGCAGCGTGGGGCGAACAGCCATGCCGCAGGCGTTGTTGTGCTTGAGGATGGCAAAGGCGGTCTGCCCGGCGAAGTCGTCGATGAGCGAACAGGCAGCGTCGATGTCGCCCAGGTTGTTGTAGCTTATCTCCTTGCCGTTGAGCTTGTCGAAGCAACCCTCAAGGTCGCCGTAGAAGACACCCTTCTGGTGGGGGTTCTCGCCGTAGCGCAACACCTCGGCATGCTTGCAGCTCTGCTTAAACACCGGCAACTGCTCCACACCGTTGAAGTGGTTGAAGATGGCCGTGTCGTAGTGGCTGCTGACATTGAAAGCGTAGGCGGCGAAGCGGTGGCGCTGCTCCAGCGTGGTGCAGCCGTCCTGTTCCTGGTAGAGAGTCAGGAACTCCTTGTAGTAGTCGACGGCCGGTACAATAACCACGTCGTTGAAGTTCTTGGCGGCGGCGCGAATAAGGCTGATGCCGCCGATGTCTATCTTCTCAATGATATCCTGCTCCGAGGCGCCGCTGGCCACAGTCTGCTCGAAGGGGTAGAGGTCCACTATCACAAGGTCAATCTCCGGTATCTCGTATTCGGCCAACTGCTCGCCGTCGCTGAACATGTCGCGGCGCGAGAGTATGCCGCCGAACACCTTGGGGTGCAGGGTCTTCACACGGCCGCCGAGAATCGAGGGATAGCCGGTGAGGCTCTCAACAGCCACTGGCTCAACGCTGAGACCCTGAATAAACTTCTGCGTGCCACCCGTGCTGTAGATGGTGACACCATGTGCATCAAGAGCTTTTACTATGTCCTCCAAACCGTCCTTATAAAAGACCGAAATGAGGGCTGATTTTATGCGTTTGGGTTCCATATTGTTGTTTTTACATTATTGCACATCACTATAACCATCTGACATATTGCTGCTTGTACGCAACACTATGCCAAAGTTGACGTTTGCAAATATACAATTATTTTAAATATTTGCAAAAACTTTTTACAAACACCGCACCCTGCCGCCACAAGCCACCCGGCAGGGAGCCGGTACGGCATTTCAACCATCGTTCTTCAGTGCCACACTGAAGAACTACTGAAGAAATGACGTAGGAGCTCCGCAGAGACTAAATAGGGAAACGGCTACTAAACGGCTACAAGACGGCTACAAGACGGCTGGTAGACGGCAGCGGACGAAAGCTTTTTGCATCGCGATGAAAAAATTTTGAATTGTAAAAGTATTTTATTATCTTTGTGGTGACGATTCGATACGGAATATTTACACAAAAAACTAATCATTAAATACTTACAAACATGTACAAGATTACAAGACACCCTATTCTGGACATCCCCGAGGGCGAGGTATGCGAATTCATGTACGAGGGCCACAAGGTGCAGGCGGTCAAAGGCTACACCATCGCCAAAGCCCTTCATGAAGCAGGCTATCCCGTTCACAGTCACTCGCTTCAGGGCCGCAACCGCTCGCTGGAGTGCGGCATAGGCAAGTGCGGCGCCTGCGAGATGCTGGTGGACGGCAAAGTGCGCCGCATCTGCATCACGCCCGTCGACGGAGTGCGCGAGGTACGCCTCATAGCCCACGAGGCCGACATGCCGGGTGTGACCTTCGAGGTACCTGCACGCCAGGAGTCCACGAACGCCCTCACCATATACAAGACCACCGTCGCCATCGTGGGCGCCGGTCCTGCCGGCCTGGCCTGCCGCGAGCAGCTACAGAAGTTCGGCATCGACTGTCTGGTAATCGACAACAACGCCCGCATCGGCGGTCAGTTCAACATGCAGACCCACCAATTCTTCTTCTTCGAGCGCGAGAAGAAATACGGCGGCATGCGCGGCTTCGACATCGCCAAGACCCTCGCCGGCGACAGTCAGGAGGGCATACTGCTCAACAGCACGGTGTGGGACATACTCGAAGGACCGCGCCTGGCGGTAAAGAACATCGTCAGCGGCGACATGGCCTACGTCGACGCGCAGTATCTCGTTGTGGCCACTGGCGCCGTGCCCTTCATGCCGGCCTTCGAGAACGACGACGTGCCGGGCGTATACACCGCCGCCGTCTTCCAGAAGATGATGAACCAGGAACACACCCTACTGGGCAAGAGGGTGCTAACCGTAGGTGCCGGCAACATAGGCTACCTGACGTCATATCAGGGCATGCAGGCCGGAGCCACCATAAAGGCTATCATCGAGGCCATGCCCCGCGAAGGCGGCTTCCCCGTGCAGGCCAACCGTGTGCGCCGTCTCGGCATACCCATAATGACGGGCTACACGCTGGTGCGCGCCATCCCCAACGAAGACAAGACCGGCATCACAGGCGCCGTCATAGCCAAGTGCGAGAACTTCAAGGCCATACCCGGCACCGAGCAGGTCATAGACGACATCGACATCATCAACATCTGCACCGGTCTGGTGCCCGACAGCCAACTGCTCACCAAGGGCAAGGAACTCTTCGGCCACCACGTCTACGGCGTGGGCGACGCCGTACGCATCGGCGAGGGCACCAGCGCCGTGCTGCGTGGCCGTCAGGCAGCCTACGAGATCGCCAACGAAGCAGGCCTGCGCTACAACTACGACGAATACCTCGACATCTCGCGCCAATACATAGACTCTCAGCAGCACCCGATAAAACTGCTCGACAAGCCTAACCTGCCCACCGCCGAGCGCATGGCCGCCAAGCCATTCGTGCAGCTCGACTGCCTCTACGGCTTTGCATGCAACCCCTGCACCTTCAGCTGCCCGCAAGGCGCCATCAGCAAACCCACCACCAGCAGCACGCCGACGGTGGACTACAACAAGTGCATAGGCTGCATGGCCTGCGTCAACCATTGCCCGGGCCTGGCCATCTTCGGCTACGACATGGCCAAGAACTGGTGCTTCCTACCCATCGAGTACGCGGTAGAGGACGGCACCGATGTCTTCCTGGTGGACAACAACGGCCGCAAGATCGGCGAGGGCAAGGTAGAGAAGGTACTCAAGAAGGACAACAAGACCAACGTGGCACGCGTGTTCGTGGCGCAGGTCGACGGCCCGATGACCGACATCAAGGGCTTCATAGCCAAAGACCGCTACCCCGAGCCGCTGAATATGAAACCGCTCCGTCCCGTTGAGGGCGAGACCTACATCTGCCACTGCGAGGACATCACCGAGAAGCAGCTCATAGACGTGGTTGGAGACCGCAAGTACATATCTGTCGACGAACTGAAGCACATCACCCGCATGGGCATGGGTCCCTGTCGCGGCAAGCGCTGCATAGCACGCGCCCGCCAGGTGCTGCGCGCCCACGGCGTGGAGGTGACGGGCGACGCCACCCCGCGCGCACCGTTGAGCAACCAAGTGTCGCTGGGCGATGTATATACTGAGGGCCGCAAGGAGGTGTATGTCTTCCCGAAGGGCAACGACGTGCAGAAAGAGGAAGTGAAGGTGTTCATCGCCGGCGGCGGCATCGCTGGCAGCGGCCTGTTCCGCTACTTCAGCGAGGCTGGTCTCAAGCCGGTGATGGTCAACTGGAGCCGCGGCGCCTCGTGGCGCAACATCGGCGGCGGCCGGCCGGCATTCAGCAACCCCGACATAGCTGACATAGCACAGCACAGCCACGAGATATTCAAAGGCATACAGGCCGTGCACAACATCAACTACAAGCCCACACACTATGTGAACCTGGTGCACGACGAGGCCACCTACAAAGCCCTCGACGCCAGCCGCGCATGGAGCGACGCCTACATGATAGACCGCAAGGACTTCAAAAAGGAAATATCGCCACTGTGGGACGACACGCGCGACACCTACAGCCACGCACTTATCACACGCGACTGCTGGCAGGCTACACCCGGACGCGTCATCGACTACATACGTGGCATCGGTGTGTCGCTCGGCGGCCGCTACTACGAGGACTGCGAGCTGCTATCGGTGTGGCGCAAGGGCGACAAGGTGGTGGCGCTGGTGCGCAACCACGAAGGCAAGTATGTGGAGTACACCTGCGGCCACTTCGTCAACGCCATGGGCTGGGGTGCCGAGAAGTTCACCGACATGCTGGGCATCGACACGGGCCTCTACCCCGTCAAGCACCAAGCCTTCATCACACGCCGTCTGCCCATGATGGGGCCCAACGGCGGTCCGCTCGACATGATTATCGACCGCCGTCACTACAAGGGCTTCAGCGCTGTCTACGGTCAACAGTTCGAGCATACGGGCCAGATTATCGGCTGCGCCAGCCCCGACACCGACGCCTACGAGACTCGCCAGAACATCAAGTACAACAGCAAGGAGTTCCTTGAGATTGTCAGCCAGGTCTTCGCCGAATGGCTGCCAGGCCTGAAGGAAGTAAGCTTCCTGGCCTGCTGGGCCGGCCGCTACACCGAGCCGCGCTACATCGTCGACCCTGAGGTGGGCCTGCTCACCGGCCTGCGCGGACACGGATTCATGCTGGGCCAATACCTCGCCAAGCTGTATGTCGACAAGTACCTGGGCCGCGAGGTGCCGGGCTACATGAAAGAGCTTGCCCTGAGTGGCCACGGCCTGAGCGAGAACGCCTTCAAGTAAGGCTCCGCAGCGCCTAAAACACAGGGCTCCGCAACGGTTGGTCGTTGCGGAGCCCTTTTCTCTTATCCTCTTGTCACATGCTTTCCTTCAGTATCTCCACCACCTCGTCGCGGGTGAGGGTGCGGTAGCCTACCGGCAGGATGAGTACGGCATCGGCCACAGCCTGCAGGTTCCCGTCGGTGACACCAAGCTCGCGCGAGTGCATCACCACACCGATTTCCTTCATCCACGCCTCAAGGCATGCCAAGCCTTCGACGGCCACCTGCTCGTCGCTCTTGCCTTCGGGGCGCACACCCCATACATTCACGGCGAAGCGTACGAACTGGTGCAGGCCGTCGTGCATCACACGACGGTAGTAGGGCAACGACACACAGGCCAGCGTCATGCCATGGGTGGCATCGGTGACCAGGCCTATGGCGTGGCCTATCTGGTGCACCTCCCAGTCGCCACCCTTGCCGCATTTGAGCAGGGTATTGAGCGCCCAGGTGGCAGTCCACATAATGTTGGCGCGTGCCTCGTAGTCCTGCGGGTTCTTGGCGGCGATACGACTGCTGTGTATGAGCGACCACATGAGTCCCTCGTTGATATAGTCTGTGGTGCAGTCGGCCGTGCCGGCGAAATACTGCTCCATCAGATGGCTCATGATGTCAAAGAAGCCCGCCACCATCTGGTACTGCGGCACGGTCATGGTGAACCGCGGGTTGAGTATGGTGAACTTGGGGAACAGATCCGTGCCGAACACTTTGCCGCGCTTGAAGCCATCCTTGCGGTTGGTAATCACACTGCCACCGTTCATCTCGCTGCCGGTGCCAACCATTGTGAGCACGGTGCCCACAGGGATTGTCTTGCAGTCGGGGCTGCCTTGGTTCACCCAGTATTTTTGCCATGGGTCCTCCTGGCAGTAGGCGCTGGCGCTGACGGCCTTGGCGTAGTCGATGGTGGAGCCGCCGCCGACAGCCAGTATGAGGTCCACTTTGTTGTCACGAACCCTCTGGCACCCTTCGAGCACTTTCTCATAGGTGGGGTTGGGCATCACGCCGGAGTCCTCCACAACAGTCTTGCCAGCCTCTTTCAGGGCGGCGACGACAGCGTCGTAGATGCCGTTTTTCTTGATGCTGCCACCACCGTAGCTCAGCATCACCACGGGGCCGAAGGCCTTCAGCTCCTTTACAAGATAGTTCATTGCATCCTCGCCGAAGTGCAGGCGTGTGGGATTGCAGTAGGTGAAATTGCCGTTCATATTCTCTCTTTTGTTATGTTTGTCTCCTATCGTGAAGGTCACGACGCCAGTATCTTTGCCAGCAGCTTGGCGGCAGGCTGGTTGAGCCTGTGGCCGAACTTGTCGCACCAGTGCACCTCGTAGCCGAGCCTCTGCAGGGCTGCGGCGTTCTGCTTGGCAGGCTCGCGCCCCACCAGCTCGTCGTCGGTGGAGAAGAGCGCCACCATGCGTGCCGACGCCTTGGGTGTGCGCTGGTCGCGGACAGCCATGTAGCGCTTCACCAGCGGCTCGTCGATGGTGTACTCCGTAGCGCCATCCTCGCGCTCGCAGTGGAACGGATGCTTGCCGTAACCTATGCGGCGCAGGGTGGTTTCAATGTTGTAAGTCGGGTTTATGGCCACCTTGACGGCCTCGGGGGCGTCGAGGTAAAGCAGATACAGCCCACCCAGCGACGTGCCGGCTATGAGCGCCGGGGCGAAGACGTTGACATAGTCTTCCAGTATCGTCATCGCCGCCTCGGGTTCCACGGGCAGCTCGGGCGAGAGCCACTCGTAGCCGTCGAGGTAATGGCCCAGCGACGACCGCGTGCCGCTCTTGGCGCCGCTACCCATGCCGTGCACATACACTGCATAGGGCAGCGGCTCGCTGTTGTATCCCTTCATTGTCCCCTGGTTACTATAATTTGTCATTCGTGCACTCCATCATCCTGGCGTAGAGCTCCGGGAAGCGCTTCTCGAGCGACACGGGGCGCCCGTTCTCCATGAAGCAATGGGTACTGGTGCCCGTGCAGACGGTGCGTCCGCCGCAGGTCATCACGTAGTTGATAACCAGCTTCAGGGCCGTGGTTTCGGCCACGCTGGGCGTAATCTCTATCACGTCCTTGAAGGTCGTCGAGTTTCGGTAGCGGCAGTCAACGGCCACCACGGGGGACACCACCCCCTCGGCCTCCATGCGCTCAAAGCCGTAGCCGAGCTGGTCCATCCAATCCACACGCGCCTCTTCCATGAAGCGTATGTAGTTTGAGTGGTGCGTGATACCCATACGGTCGCACTCGTAGTACTTCACCTCGTGACGGTAAGGTCTGATATCCATAATCTTCAAAGTTTTCAGTCGCCAAACTCTATGCCCACGCCCTTGGCGGTATGCACCAGACGGCTGTCGGGAGCCACGAGGTTCTGCTCGCGCACAGCCTCCTCCAGCGGTATGCCCACGATGTCTGGGTGATGGTAAGCCACCATCTGGCCAAAGCGCCCTTCCATGACGAACTCCATGGCGCGGACGCCGAACTCGGTGGCCAGCACACGGTCGAAGGCTATGGGGGTACCGCCGCGCTGCAGGTGGCCGAGGATGGTGTAGCGTATGTCGTGCTCCACACCGGCCTTCTTAAGGTCGGCGGCCAGCTGTTCGCCCACGCCGCCCAGCTTCACGTGCTGGTAACCCACCTCGCCGGTTTCGGTGCCCGTCACCGTGCCGCCCTTGGGCATGGCGCCCTCGGCGACGACGATGATGCAGTAGCCGCGGCGCTTGTTGTAGCGCTGCTCTATCTTGGCCTTGACTTTCTCGATGTCATACGGTATCTCAGGTATCAGGCACACGTCGGCGCCGCCGGCGATGGCCGAGTGCAGGGCTATCCATCCCGCGTCGCGTCCCATGACCTCGAGTATGAACACACGGTTGTGGCTTGCCGCCGTGGTCACCAGCTTGTCGATGGCGTCGGTGCATATCTGCACAGCCGTCTGGAAACCAAAGGTGTAGTCGGTCAGCGACAGGTCGTTGTCAATAGTCTTCGGCACACCCACAATCTTGAGGCCCTTCTTGGCCAGCCCCAGCGAGATGCGCTGGCTGCCGTCGCCGCCGATGTTGATGACGGCGTCGACACCCATATACTGCAGCTTACGCAGCATCTCGTCGCTGCGGTCCACGGTGGTCCACATGCCGTCGGCCTGCTTCACCGGCCACGCAAAGGGGCCGCCCTTGTTGGTGGTACCAAGTATCGTACCACCCTGTATCTGAAGACCTTCAACGGTCTTCTCGTCGAGCATCACTATTTCCGTGGGCTCACGCAGCACGCCGTTGAACGACTCCACGCAGCCTATCACCTCCCAGTCGGAAGCCTGCGCGGCACGCTTCACCACGCCGCGTATCACAGCGTTCAAGCCCGGGCAGTCGCCGCCGCCGGTCAGTACCATCACTCTTTTCAATGCCATAATATCATGTTGTTTTCGGTTATCAATCTATCTTACAAATTATTACTCCGGCCTTCCGGCCGTTTCACCACCTACAAAGATAGTATTTTTTTTCAATCCGCCAACCATTTTTAACATTTCACCCACCCCTCCCCCCTCGGATTTCCTACGGAGCCCCTTCGGCATTTATTCAGTAGTTCTTCAGTCACTGAAGATGTACTGAAGAAGTGCCATAGGGGAGAGATACCAACAGCGTGGTGGATAAATATTTTTGTCGGTATGGAAAACAATTTGTATCTTTGCAGACAGATACATATAATAAAATGCAACTGAAGAAAGCCCGTACTGCACTGATTATAATGGCAGTAATGCTGTTTGTAGCCTGCGGCTACAGTCGGCCTGCCGATGCTGTAGCCCAGCAGACGGTACCCGTGGGGGCCGAACTGCCGTCCATCGCCGAGGGCGAGGACATCGTGCGCCACATCGGCTACACGGCCTCCTACAACCACACGACGCTGTGCCCCGACTGGGTGGCGTGGGAGCTCACCGCCGACGAGGCCAACGGCGAGCTGAACGGCGACTTCAGCTTCAGCCGCGACCCGCAGGTAGACTTCCCCAAGGCCAGCCGCGAGGACTACAGCCGCAGCGGCTGGGACAAGGGCCACATGGCCCCGAGGGCCGACATGCGGTGGAGCCGGCAGGCTCTTGAAGAGAGCTACTACTTCACCAACATCTGCCCGCAGGACCACGAGATGAACAGCCAGGCATGGCGCAAGATCGAGGAGCTGACACGCCGCATGGCGCGCCACCACGGCACCGTGCTGGTGGTCTGCGGCCCCATATACGACGGTGAGGAACAGCGACATATAGGTCCAGCCTGCGTGCATGTACCCGACCGTTTCTACAAGGCGCTGGCGGTGCCCACAGCCGACGGATGGCAGACGGTGGGCTTCGTGGTGGAGAACAGCCGTCAGAGCCTCAGCCCGCGGCAGTACGCCGTGAGCGTCGACAGCATAGAGGCGCTGGTCTCGGCCAGCCGCGGCAGGGCCACCGACCTCTTCCCCACCCTGCCCGAGGAGGCCGAACAGACCTACGACTGGCAATTCTGGAACAGATAAACGACAAATAACAACAATATGAAAATAAGACACTTATTAATCCCGATGCTGGCTGTCACTATGATGGCTGCATGCAAGCAGAACCCCGAAACGACAGCCGACGAGACGACCGTCGACACCATGGCCGCCGTGGCTGAGACCGAGGCCCCCGAGGCTGTGGAAGAGCAGCCCGCCGAGCCAGTCAAAAGCCAGCAGACGAGCTACTTCGAGAACAAGGCGAACAAGGCCAGGCAGCAGAACACCGCGGCCACCAAGGCGTCAGAGCGCGGCAAGGCCGAGACCATCTACGTCGAGACCGACGGCGCGCAGGGACGCGTGTGGGGCCATGTGACCATGCGTGGCGACCGCGGCAACGGCACCATCCACGACTGGGACGAAAACACCCTCACCGTCAGCGTCACCCGTCACGGCAACGAACTCTTCGCCGTCGACCAGAACTCACGTCAGTATGTATTCAAACTGAAAAACAAATAAGAAAAGTCAACGCGTGCCGGAGGCACGCTCTCTCAATAACCCCGCACGATAGTGTGGGGATGTATGAAACAAAAATAAAACACAATAACAATGAAAACAACAGCAGAACTCCAGCAGATTGCGACGCAGGTGCGCCGCGACATTCTCCGTATGACCACCAATGCCAAGAGCGGCCACCCGGGCGGCTCGCTCGGCACCGCCGACTGGTTCGTGGCCATGAACTTCAACCTCATGGACTTCGACCCGAAGAACTTCACCATGAGCGGTGAGGGCGAGGACATGCTCTTCGTCAGCCAGGGCCACATCACGCCGGTCATATACAGCACCATGGCGCGCCGCGGTTACTTCCCCGTCGATGAGCTCAACAGCTTCCGCAAGTTCGGCACCCGCCTGCAGGGCCACCCCAGCACCGAGCACGGCCTGCCGGGCATCCGCATGGCCAGCGGCTCCCTCGGCCAAGGCATGAGCGTCGGCGTCGGCGCCGCCCTCGGCAAGAAGATGACGGGCGACAAGCACCTCGTTTATACCATGCACGGCGACGGTGAGCTCGAAGAAGGCCAGATTTGGGAGGCCGCCATGTTTGCTGGCGCCAAGCACGTAGACAACCTGATAGCCACCGTCGACTACAACAACCAGCAGATTGACGCCACGGTGGACGAGGTAATGACCCTCGGCGACCTCAAGGCCAAGTTCGAGAGCTTCCTCTGGAAGGTGGTGGTCATTGACAACGGCAACGACATGCAGCAGGTGCTCGACGGCATGGCCAAGGCCAAGCAGATGAGCGGTCAAGGCTCGCCCGTGTGCGTGCTGCTGAAGACCAAGATGGGCTTCGGCGTCGACTTCATGCAGGACACCAACAAGTACCACGGCTCGGTGCTCAGCGCCGACGACCTGCCCAAGGCTCTCGCACAGCTGCCCGAGACCCTCGGCGACTTCTGATTTACACGTTAATTATCGTAATTTTTTCGTGAATGACCGCGAATTAATTTATGATAATTAACGGATTAATTTACGGCAATTAACGTTAAAACATCACCATGTGCGCAGAATAGGAATTATATTCACGTTCATATTGGCGTGCGTCGCCGTGCAGGCCCAGCAGCCCGAGAAGACCCGCCTGCTGCTCATCATGGACTGTTCCAACTCCATGTGGGACCACTGGCAGTCGGGCTCCAAGATCAAGGTGACGCAGCAGGTGCTGCTGTCGTTCCTCGACAGCATCTCGCGCCAGCACGACGTCGACGTGGCCCTCCGCGTCTTCGGCCACCTCAACAAGGAGCAGTTCGGCACACGCCTCGAGGTGCCCTTCGGCAGCGACAACATCTACCAGCTGCAGAGCAAGATCAAGACCCTCGTGCCGCAGGGCGGCTGCACGGCGGCGGCGGCGCTGACCGACGCCCTCTCCGATTTCCCCGCCACGGGCTCCAGCCGCAACCTGATACTCATCATCACCGACGGCATGGACGACTGCGACGCCGAGATATGCGACGTGGCGCGCCAGGTGCAGCTCAGCGGCGTGGTGGTGCAGACCTTCGTGCTCTGCATCGGCGGCAACCTGTCGGCCCACGCCTCGTGCGCCGGCAGCGTCTTCCCCGTGGTCAACGAGGAGGAATACTCCAAGACACTCTACGACATCTTCCGCCTCAGCGGCAAGAAGGCCAAGGTGGTGCTGAACATGGTGGACGCCACAGGCGACCTCTACGAGACCGAGCATCCCGTGGCCTTCTACGACCACCGCACCGGCGTCATCCGCCAGAGCACCATCTACAGCGTCGATAGTAAGCTGCGCCCCGACACGCTGCTGATGGACCCTCTGGTCACCTACGACATGGCCGTCTTCACCCACCCGCCCCTGCGGCGCGAGGCCATGCAGTTCAGCATCGACCGCCCGAACAACATCGACATCACCGTCAGCGAGGGTACCCTCAAGGTGCAGTACGCCGGCCAGCGTCCGCAATGGCAGCAGACCGCCGTTGACGTCGTCGTGCGACGTGCCGGCAGCGGCGAGCGCGTGGCGGCGCAGGAGGTCGGCGAGACGGGCCAGTACCTCGCCGGACGCTATGACGTCGAGGTGCAGACCCTGCCCGTCACCACCCTGCGCGGCGTCGTGGTGCGCGGCAATGCCGCCACCGAGCTCTCCGTGCCCATGCCCGGCATGCTCATCCTCAGCAAGCCCAAGGGCATCACCACCGGTGCTATCTTCCGTCTGCGCGACGGCCAGGTGGAATTTGCCACCGACCTCAACCCCAGCACCGCCGGCGAGCGCCTCCTACTCCAGCCCGGCCAGTACGAGCTGGTGCTGCACCCGCAGCAGGCCACAGCCTACAACAAGGTGCAGACACGCCGCTTCGTGATAGAAAGCAGCCAGACAACAAAAATACAGTTCTGAAGATTATGACAAGACTGAGTGTGAACATCAACAAAGTAGCCACCATCCGCAATGCACGCGGTGGCAATGTCCCCAACGTAGTGCGCTTCGCACAGGACTGCGAGCGTTTCGGCGCACAAGGTATCACCGTCCACCCGCGCCCCGACGAGCGCCATATACGCTACCGCGACGTCTACGACCTCAAGCCCGTGGTGACCACGGAGTTTAACATAGAGGGCAACCCTAGAGGGGAACGCGACCATATGGGAGCGAACCCATCTAACTCGCAAAGCAAGCCCTACGGCTTTGTCGACCTAGTGAAGGAGATACGCCCCGCGCAGGTGACGCTGGTGCCCGACGCCGAAGGGGTGCTGACTTCCAACGCCGGCTGGGACACCGTGAAGAACCAGCAGTATTTGTGCGACATCGTCAAGGAATTCAAGGCCTGTGGCATACGCGTGAGCATCTTCATCGACGCCAACCCGCAGATGATAGAGATGGCCGCCAAGACCGGCACCGACCGCGTGGAACTCTACACCGAGAGCTACGCCAGCCACTACGCCGCCGGGCGCGAGGAAGCAATACGGCCCTTCGTGGAAGCCGCCAAGGTGGCGCGCGACTGTGGCCTCGGCCTCAACGCGGGGCACGACCTGTCGCTGGAGAACCTCGCCTACTTCCGCCAGCAGATACCATGGCTCGACGAGGTGAGCATCGGCCACGCCCTCATCTCCGACGCCCTCTACCTCGGCATCGAAGAGACCATCCACCGCTACCTTGAATGCCTGAAATAATAGCAACCAGATAGTACGAGCTCGTCCTCCACCCCCAAAACGCCACCAAATACGACAAAGTCCAGACCAAACGGTTTGTCATTGAAAGCAGCCAGACAACAAAGATACAGTTCTAGCAACATGACATACGAAGAAGCCATAGAAATCTGCAAAAGCAGCAAACGCCTAACCGAGCAGCAATCAAAGAAGATTAACCGCTTGGCCGACAATCTCATCTATGGAAAGAGGAGCACGGATGAAGACAAGGAGAAAGGTGTTAATTTGTATTTGGCTGCAGTTGAGGCTCACGACGATTTTGCGGAATACAATCTGGGCTATTACTATGGAAACGGTATGAAACGAGACTATGCTCGTTCAATAGAGTGGTACATGCGTGCTGCAAAACACGGAAATGCCTGGGCAATGAACAACTTGTCGTTTGCATATCATAATGGTGAGGGTGTAGAAGTTGATGATGCGAAAGCAATCTTTTGGCTAAAGAAAGCCGCCCAAAAAGGTGACAGTTTAGCACAATATACTTTATACAATAGATACTATGAAGGGGATTGCGTGCGCAAAAACCGTCCACAGGCAATGCACTGGCTTAAGAAATCGGCTGAAGGAGGAGAGGCGCAAGCACAATATGATCTTTCGTGGCATTATCGTGAAGGCGATTGTGTGGAGCAGAGTGACGAACAGGAGATGTATTGGTTGAGAAAAGCGGCAGCAGGCGGTGACGATTACGCAATAAACGCACTAGGATATAATTATTGGAAAGGTATAGGCGTTGAGAAAGATGTGGAAAAAGCTGTGGCTCTTTACCGAAAAGCCGCCCGCAAAAAGAACGAACATGCCGCCTTAAACTTGGCCTGTTGCTACCGCGATGGCGACGGTGTGGAGAAAGATTTAAGAGAGAGCATCCGCTGGTTCCGCCTTGCACAACGCTGGTGCATCGACCTTGACCCTTTGGAAATACAGGATAATATCGATGAATTGAAAAAAGAACTCAAGAAATGACCGACAGGGAATTTCTACGGCAGGATAACAACTATAGGACGTTGAAGGCGTTCCAGAAAGCGGAGTGCGTCTACGACGTCACTTATTATTTTGCCAACAAGTTCCTGCAGAAGGGCGACCGCACCATTGACCAGATGGTGCAGGCGGCGAGAAGTGGCAAGCAGAACCTCGCGGAGGGTAACATCGACGGGGTGACCTCAAAGGAGATGGAGATAAGGCTCACCAACGTCAACCGAGCTTCGCTGCACGAGCTGCTGCTCGATTACGAGGACTACCTGCGTGTGCGTGGCTTGGAACAATGGCCGTACAACGACCAGCGCTGTGTACAGACGCGCGAGTTCTGCAAGCGGCACCTCGACTCGGCAGTCTACCGCGAGAAGATAAAAGACCGCTCCGACGAGACCATCGCCAATATCGCCATCACGCTGATACACCAGTGCGACGTGCTAATAAAAGGGCTGATAGAATGGCAGAAGAAGAACTTCCTCGAAAACGGAGGGATAAAAGAGGAGATGTACAGGGCGAGAAAAGCCTACAGAGATAACAATGGGTTTAATAGGCAGAATGGGTCTAATGGGTAAAGATAATCATACCGCACATTAAACCCATAAAACCCATTAACCCCACCAAAAGAAAACAAACAATAAAAACAACAATAACAATGACCCACTACGAAAAACAATCAAGCAAAGAGTTGCGCGCCGGCATGGGCGAAGGCCTTGTCGAGGCTGGCCGCAAGAACGAGAATGTCGTCGCCCTGAGCGCCGACGTG